>Ga0209902_100016_pt1:75000-458347 | contig 458347 bp, 424 predicted proteins | sample FECB27metaG_FD_188304 | JGI IMG/M metagenome (GOLD analysis project Ga0209902, IMG submission 188304) | Cyanobacterial communities from the Joint Genome Institute, California, USA - FECB-27 (SPAdes) (version 2) | ecosystem: Environmental > Aquatic > Thermal springs > Hot (42-90C) >...
CGCTTTCGCCGTAAGTCCAAGGGTTCCTGCGCAAGGTCAATCCGCGCAGGGTTAGCCGGCCCCTAAGTCGAGGGCGACAGCCGTAGACGATGGGAACCACGTCAATATTCGTGGGCCTGCTGGTGGTGACGGATCCGAAAAGTGGCCCGAGCTCGTTGGCGAATGCTCGGGCGGCCCAAGGGTTCCAGGAAATAGCCCCAGCGTATAGACCGTACCCTAAACCGACACAGGTGGACTGGTAGAGTATACCAAGGCGCTTGAGGGAACCATGTTGAAGGAACTAGGCAATTTACCCCCGTAACTTCGGGATAAGGGGGCCTCTGACGGTCTCGTCAGAGGGGCACAGACTAGGGGGTGGCGACTGTTTACCAAAAACACAGGGCTCTGCTAAGCCGTGAGGCGAAGTATAGGGTCTGACGCCTGCCCGGTGCCGGAAGGTTAAGAGGAGAGGTGCAAGCCTTGAATTGAAGCCCCGGTAAACGGCGGCCGTAACTATAACGGTCCTAAGGTAGCGAAATTCCTTGTCGGGTAAGTTCCGACCTGCACGAATGGCGTAACGACTTCCCCGCTGTCTCCAACATGGGCTCGGCGAAATTGAATTCCCCGTGAAGATGCGGGGTACCCGCAGTTAGACGGAAAGACCCCGTGCACCTTTACTACAACTTTGCAGTGGCATTAGAGAATGGATGTGTAGGATAGGCGGGAGCCTTTGAAACCGGGGCGCTAGCTCTGGTGGAGGCAACCTTGAAATACCGCCCTTTTGTTCTTTGATGTCTAACCGCGGTCTGTAATCCAGATCCGGGACCCTGCATGGTGGGTAGTTTGACTGGGGCGGTCGCCTCCCAAAGAGTAACGGAGGCGCGCGATGGTGGGCTCAGGCCGGTCGGAAATCGGCTGCTGAGTGCAATGGCACAAGCCCGCCTGACTGCGAGACTGACAAGTCGAGCAGGGACGAAAGTCGGCCATAGTGATCCGGTGGTTCCGCGTGAGTGGGCCATCGCTCAACGGATAAAAGGTACGCCGGGGATAACAGGCTGATACCACCCAAGCGTCCACAGCGACGGTGGTGTTTGGCACCTCGATGTCGACTCATCACATCCTGGGGCTGGAGCAGGTCCCAAGGGTTCGGCTGTTCGCCGATTAAAGTGGTACGTGAGTTGGGTTCAAAACGTCGTGAGACAGTTTGGTCCCTATCTGCTGTGGGTGTTCGAGACTTGAGAGGAGCCGTCCTTAGTACGAGAGGACCGGGATGGACTTACCTCTGGTGTACCGGTTATGGCGCCAGCCGTAGCGCCGGGTAGCTATGTAGTGAAGGGATAAACGCTGAAAGCATCTAAGCGTGAAACCCGCCTCAAAACTAGGTCTCGCTGAGAGTCGTGGTAGACCACCACGTTGATAGGCCGCATGTGCAAGTGCAGTGATGCATTAAGCTTAGCGGTACTAATAGCTCGATCGGCTTGATTTCATTCGTTCCGTGCAGCGGTCGACATCCGCTGCACGGCCTTGTGCACGACTTAAAAGACCTCACCCTTTGCATTCCGACGATCCGGTGGCTTTAGCGAGAGGTGTACACCCGATCCCATTCCGAACTCGGACGTGAAAACTCTCAGCGCCAATGGTACTGTGTCTCAAGGCACGGGAGAGTAGGTCGCTGCCGGATCTTCCGAATGCAAAGGCAACATTCCGATACGACGATCACTGCACACGGGATTTGACGCGGGGTGGAGCAGCCCGGTAGCTCGTCAGGCTCATAACCTGAAGGTCGTAGGTTCAAATCCTGCCCCCGCAACCAAAATCAAAAAGCCGTCCTCGAAAGAGGGCGGCTTTTGTGCTTTCGGGCGCCGGTTAGGAGATCGCAGATGGTTGGAGCGCAGAAGATCCCGGCCTTTTGCACGCAATGCCGGTCGCGCTGCGGCTGCGTCGCCGTCGTCGAAGACGGGCGGCTGCGGGGGATCGAGCCTTTGCCGGATCACCCGACCGGCCAGGCGCTTTGTCCGAAGGGCCGGGCGGCGCCCGAGCTCGTCTATCACCCAGAACGTGTGACGACCCCTCTTCGGCGCACCCAGCCGAAGGGCGCCGCCGATCCCGGCTGGACGCCGATCGGGTGGGACGAGGCACTGGCGGAAATCACCTCTCGCCTGTCCGGTATCCGGGAGGCGCACGGCGCCGAACAGGTTGCCTTCTCCGTCACCACGCCGAGCGGGTCGCATATCTCGGATTCGATCTCCTGGGTCGAGCGCTTCATCCGCGCCTTCGGCAGTCCGAACACGATCTACGGAACCGAAATCTGCAACTGGCACAAGGACTACGCCTCCCGCTTCACCTACGGCCACGATATCGGCACGCCGGATTTCGCCAACACGGACTGCGTCGTGCTGTGGGGCAACAATCCCGCGGCGACCTGGCTGGCGCGCCAGGTGGAGATCCAGAAAGGCCTGAAGAACGGCGCGCGCATGATCGTGATCGATCCGCGGCCGACGGCGCTGGCGAAGCGGGCGACACAGTGGCTGCGGGTGCGCCCCGGCACGGACCAGGCGGTTGCCCTCGGGCTGGCGAACCTGTTGGTCTCGAGCGGACGCTTCGATCGCGCTTTTTCTGCGACCTGGACGAACGCCGGCCTGCTGGTGCGCTCCGACACGGGGCGCTTCCTGCGCCAGAGCGACCTCCGGGCCGATGGCCGGAGCGACATTCTGTTTTCCCATGCCGACGAGGGTGGCGGCCTGTTGGCCTTCGATCCGACGAGGGAAAGTTCCGCCACGCCCGTCCTGCGCTGGAGCGGCACGGTCGAAACGCTGTCCGGCCCCGTCCTGTGTCACACGGCGCTGGAGTTGTTCGCGCGGGAAGCGGCCGAATATCCGCCGGAGCGTGTCGCCGCAGTGAGCGGCATCGAGCCCGGCGACCTCGCGAAAGCCGCCGACATCATCGCCGGCGCGAAATCGGTTGCCTATTACGCCTGGAACGGCGTCGGGCAGAGCGTCACGGCCACCCAGACCGATCGTGCGATTTCGATTCTTTACGCACTCACCGGCAGCTATGGCCGCAAGGGCGGCAACGTGCCGGGCGGCGCGGCGCCCTTCGTCGATATTTCCGGCCAGGATCTTCTGTCCACGACACAGCGCGACAAGGCGCTCGGTCTTGCCGAACGCCCTCTCGGCCCCGGCCTTCAAGGCTGGGTCACGGCCCGCGACGTCTACAAGGCGGTGCTGACGAAGGCGCCCTATCCCGTGCGCATGTTGATGTCGTTCGGCACCAACCTCCTGGTGTCGCAGCCGGATACGGAAACCGCCCGTCAGGCGCTGTCGGCGCTGGAATTCCATGTCCACGCGGATTTCTTCGTCAATGCGACGGCCCGCTACGCCGACATCATCCTGCCCGTCGCGACCTCGTGGGAGCGGGAAGGCTTGCGCACCGGTTTCGACGGCAGCCTCCAGGGGCTGCGCCATGTCCAGCTCCGGCCGCCCGTCGTCGCTCCGGTCGGCGAGGCTCGGTCCGACACCGACATCGTGATGGGGCTCGCCGCCGGGCTCGGCCTCGGTGATCGGATGTTCGATCTCAATGCCGACCGCGGCCACGACGTTGTCCTGGCCAAGACAGGACTGACCGTCGAGATGTTGCGCGGCTCTCCGGCGGGCCTCGTGGTCGAGGGCGCAGCGCAGCTCGACGCCCAGGCGGCTACGCACGACGGCCGTCCCCGCGGCTACCCGACCCCGACCGGCAAGATCGAAATCTATTCGGAGCGGCTGCTGCTCGCCGGCTACCGGCCGCTCCCCGGCCTCGACGTCAACGATCTTTTGCCGGCCGACGCGAATTACCCGCTGCGCCTCGGCAGTGCCAAGAGCGTCGCCTACTGCCACAGCCAGCATCGCAATATCGATTCGCTGCGCCGGCTGGTCCCCGACCCGGTCGTGGAGATCTCGCCGGACGATGCGGCGGCCCGCTCGATCGCTCAGCGCGACTGGGTTCGCATCAGGACAAGGAACGGCGACGTGGTTGCCCGGGCCGCCATCGTGCCTGGACTCGCGCCCGGAGCCGTGTTCGGCCAGCACGGCTGGTGGGTCGATGGGGGCGACGGCACGCCCTACGATCGCAGTCATCCTTTGGCGGCGAACCTGAACGGCGCCATCGGGACCGACCTGGCCGATCCTGTCAGCGGCTCGATCCCGCTGCGCTGCTCGTGGTGCGAGATCGAAAAGATGCCCGGCGAATCACGATCGTAGCTATCCGTCGAGCGTGCGTCGGCGCGCGACGGATGCCAATCTCCTCTCCTGCACGGGACCGGGGGAGGGGCCTTGCTTCGCGTTTTCATCTGGGGGCTCGTCGCCGCCCTTGCGTTTGCCGGGCCGGTTGCGGCACGTGAGCCTGAAAACGGCGGCGGGATACTCCGCGCCGCCTGGGTGCCGACGGGGACCGGGCTCATCAGCCCTACCGCGGATCGTCCCGTCGATCTTCAGATCCTCCAGGAAGCAGCCCGGCGCGCGCATCTGGGCATCGTGATCCTTCCCATGGGACGCGCCGCGGCCGAGGCGGCTCTCGCGGACGGCGGAGTCGACCTGCTTCTTCCCGATGCCACGGCTCGCAAGCCCGTCTCCATCCCCTACCGCGTAGAGGACGACGTGCTCCTGTGCGCGCGCAGCCTGCCGGCGATTGTCCGGGAGGGGGCCGCCGCACTCGAGGAAGCCTATGGTCGTGGCTGGAGGATCGGGTTCGTCCGCGAGGCACCCTATCGCGCAGATCTCGCGACGCTCATGACCCAGGGTGCGATTGTCGGCCGGACGTCGTATTTCGGCAATGCCAGCGAGGCGACCGGCGCCGTGGTCGCGGGCGCCGTCGATTGCCTCGTGGCTCCCCGCCTGTCCATCCTCTCCGCCCTCGGTGCGATGCCGGGAAACGAATCGTTCGTCGCGCGAAAGGCCATCGACCTGGGAGATTCCGAGCTTCGGTTGCGCTTTGCCGGCACGGTGGCGCCGGCAACGGTCGCGGCGCTCGATACCGCGCTGGCCGCGCTCCGCGAGGACGGCACCATCGCCGACCTGGTAGAGCGCGCCGCCCGTCCCGTGCTGCTTCGCTTCGCCGTCTCGACGTGGTGGTTCTCTCTGCTCGATGTGGTCGGGACCATCGCCTTCGCCCTGTCCGGCATCCTGATCGCCCGCGCCGAGCGATTCTCTTTTCTCGGCGCCTTCGTGCTTGCTGGCCTGCCGGCGGTCGGCGGGGGCGTCGTTCGCGATCTCCTGCTCGGCCGCAGCCCGATCGGAATCCTGGACAGTCCGCAGTCGCTCTTTCTCATTCTCGGCACCGTCGTCGTCTCGTACGTGGCCATGGCCGTTGCGCAGAAGACCGGAATGGGATCATCGGGGCGCCTGCGCGCCCTGACGAGCGCTCTTCCGCCAAAAATGGTTCTCGAAATCACCGATGCCCTGGGCCTGGCGGCGTTCACGGTCATCGGCGTCGTCGTTGCGGTTCGCGCCGGTGCCGAGCCGCTATGGCTCTGGGGACCGCTGGCGGCGGGACTGGGCGGCGCTGGTGGTGGGATCCTGCGCGACCTGCTGCGCAGCGGCTACGAGAATCCCGCCCTGCGCACGTCGTTCTATGCCGAGGTTTGCGTCCTGTGGGGCGCGGTTCTCACGCTGGCCATCATCTACTTCGTGCAAGCCGACCAGCCCGAACTCGTCCGCATAACCATTGGCCTCACGGTGCTTGGCGGGTTCGCCACTCGAATGGCCGCCGTCGCCTACGGACTGCGAAGCCCACGCTTCTGAGCGATTGCATCATGCCTTGCACAAGGTAGTTTCTCGATGGCGGCAGAAACCTGAGAGAAGAAACATGAGCAAATCTCCTTCTGGCGAGGAATTCGGGGGAGTCATCGGCCGAACGGTCGATGAGTCGACTCCCTGGTGGCCGCCGGCGAAGTTCAAGCGCGGTGCGCCCGATGTGGTTCTGGTGGTGCTGGACGATGCGGGGTTCGCCCACCTCGGCTGCTACGGCTCGACGATCGAAACGCCGAACATCGACGCGATCGCCGCGAAAGGGCTGAGGTTCACCGGCTTCCACACCACCGCGCTCTGCTCGCCCACTCGCGCCTGCCTGATGACCGGGCGCAACCATCATGCGGTGGGCATGAGGGCCGTCTCCAATTTCGACACCGGCTTTCCCAACATGCGCGGCGCCGTTCCCCGCAGCTCCGCGACACTGGCGGAGATCCTGCGTGACAACGGCTACGCCACCTTCGCCGCAGGCAAATGGCATTTGGCGCCGATGTCCGAATGTTCGGCCGCCGGTCCTTTCACGAACTGGCCGCTGCAGAAGGGGTTCGACCGCTACTACGGCTTCCTTCAGGGCGAGACCGACCAGTTCTTCCCCGAACTCACGATGGACAATCATTTCGTCGATCCGCCGGCCCGTCCGGAGGACGGCTATCACGTGTCGGAAGACATCGTCGACCGTTCGGCCGGCATGATTCGCGATCTCGCGTCGCTGGTGCCGGAGCGGCCGTTCTTCCTCTACCTCGCCTTCGGTGCCATGCATGCGCCGCATCAGGCGCCCCAGCGCTATCTCGACAAATATCGCGGCCGCTTCGACTCAGGCTGGGACGTGGCGCGCGAGGAATGGTTCGCGCGGCAGAAGGCGATGGGTATCGTCCCCGAAGCGACCAAGCTCGCGCCGCACAATCCCGGTGTCCGCCCGTGGAGCGAGCTCGGTGCCGACGAGCGTGCGTTCGCCGCCCGGTTGCAGGAAGCCTTCGCCGCGATGCTGGACCATACGGACGCCCAGGTCGGCCGGCTGATCGAATTCCTGAAGTCGATCGGCCGCTGGGACAACACGCTGTTCCTGTTGCTGTCGGACAACGGCGCCAGCCAGGAGGGCGGCGCCACCGGCGTGCTGGACGAGGCCAAGTATTTCAACGGCATCACCGAGGATGTCGCGGAGGCGGTCACGCGGCTCGACGACATCGGCGGCCCGGCCAGCCACACCAATATTCCGTGGGGCTGGGCGCAGGCGGGCAACACGCCACTCAAGTGGTACAAGCAGAACGCGCACGGCGGCGGTGTGCGCGATCCGCTGATCATGCACTGGCCTGCCCGATTGAAGGACAATGCCGGCACGCGCCACCAGTTCTGCCACGCCATCGACATCGCCCCGACCGTGCTCGAGGCGCTCGGCATCGCGGCACCGGCCGTGGTGGCGGGCGTGCCGCAGATGCCGGTTCACGGCGTGAGCCTCGTGTCTGTTTTTGACGACGCGAACGCGACGATCGCCAGGGGACCGCAATATTTCGAGATGCTGGGGCATCGCGGCATCTGGCGCGACGGCTGGAAGGCCGTCAGCCATCACAAGCGCGGCGAGCCTTTCGATGCCGACCGCTGGGAGCTCTACAATCTCGCGCCGGACTTTTCCGAATGCGACGATCTTGCCGCGGCGGAGCCGGCCCGCCTCAAGGAGATGATCGATCTCTGGTGGGCAGAGGCCGACAAGCATGGGGTGCTGCCGCTCGACGATCGCGGGGCGGCGGCACTGTTCCGTGCCGCCCAAAGGCCAGGGCTTCCCACAACGCGCGCCCGTTTCGTCTATCTTCCGCCGATCTCACACGTGCTTGCCGACAATTGTCCTCCGACGGCGCGCGGCTGGGCCACTACCGTGGAACTCGAGCATCCTGCGAGCGGCGGTGATGGGGTGCTGGTCGCGCGCGGCAGCCTCAACAGCGGGTTCGTCCTCTACCTGAAGGGAGGCGTGCCGGTGTTCGACTACAACGATTTTCACCGCCACACGCGCATCGCGGCTGACGCGCCCCTGGCGCCCGGCCGCCATGAAATCGGCCTCCGGGTCGTGCGCACGGCCGACGGCGGTGCCGACGTATCGCTGTCGGTCGATGGGACCGCGGTCGCGTCCGGCCACCTGCCCAGGCTGCTGTTCATCGTTTCGACGCAGGGAATGGATATCGGCCGCAGCCTGTCGCCTGTGAACGGCGACTATGCGGCGCCCTTCGCCTACGGGGGAAGGATCATGCGCGTGGTGTTCGAGGTGCCGCGCGTGCCGCCGGCCGGTGAGGTGAAGGCGCAGGCGCGAACCGAAATGTCCAGACAGTGAGCGGGCCCACCGCTCGGCCAACATGTCCCACGATCCGCTTGATCTCTTCCGCCTGAAAGGCCGCACCGCCCTGGTGACCGGCGCCCGCCGGGAAATCGGCCGGGCCATCGCGCTCGCGCTGGGCCGTGCCGGTGCGCAGGTCGCGATTCATCACGCCGGTACTCCCGAGGAGGAAGCGGATGCCGGGGCCGTCGTCCGCGAGCTCGAACAGGATGGTGGAGCCGCGCGCGCCTTCGCGCAGGACTTCGCGCTGGACGATGCCGGGCGCCGGCTGGCCGAGACCGTGTCGGCCTGGTCGCCGGTCGACATTTTGGTGCTGAACGCCTCGATCGAAATGCCGGAACCCTTCGAGGCGATCGATCGCGGGCGGTTCGACCGGCAGATCGCGGTCAATCTGCGGAGCCCGATGGAGTTGCTGCAGGAACTGGTCCCGCCGATGGGTCGCCGCGGCTGGGGGCGGGTCGTGACGATCGGCAGCGTCCAGCAGGTCAGGCCGCATCCCCGCATGCTGGTCTATGCCGGGACAAAGGCGGCGCAGTTGAACTGGGCATGGAATCTCGCCCGGCAGTTCGGCGGCCAGGGGGTCACGGTGAACAATCTCGCGCCCGGCGCCATCCTGACGGCGCGCAACCGCGAGCAGATGGCGATCGAGGGCGAGGCGCTGGCTCAGCGCATTCCGACGGGCCGGCTCGGTCGGCCCGACGACCTGGTGGGCGCGGCCCTGCTTCTGTGCTCGGACGCCGGCGCCTACATCAACGGCGTCAATCTTTACGTCGATGGGGGACGTTCGATCGCCTAGGATTGAAGCCGTACGTCAACAGGGTTCACATGGCCGCCGCTTCCGAGTCCCGACTTTCAGACGCCGAACTGGACGACCTCGGGAAAATCGCCGGGACGATGGTTCCCGCAGACACCGCTCTCGGCATGCCGGGGGCCGACGATCCACTCATCCTGGACGACATCGTGCGGTCGCTGGGACGCGATCTTCCGCTGGTGCGCGAGGCGCTCGCCGCCCTCTTGGCAAAGTCGGGCGGGGCGTTCGCCGCCAAGGACCGGGAGGCAAGGGAAGCGCTGATCAACGACTGGTATCCCAGCGGAGGTGCGCCGGCCGCCGCTCTCGGGCGGGTGATCGTAAGTGCCTACTATCGCGACGATCGCGTCCTGCGGGCGCTGGGGCACGAGGCGCGCGCTCCTTTCCCGAAGGGCTACGTGCTCGAGCAGGGCGACTGGTCGCTCCTCGACGTCGTGCGCAGCCGGCCGAAGCTCTGGCGCGACGATCGAGTCCTCCCGACGGGAGAGCGCTGACATGGCCACGAACGAAAAGGTCGATGTCCTGATCATCGGCTCGGGCGCGTCGGGCGCGGCCGTGGCCTGGAGCCTCGCCGAAACCAGGATGCGCATCCTGTGCCTGGAGCAGGGCGACTGGATGAAGCCGACCGATTTCCCCAGCAACGGCCGCGACTGGGAGGCACGGCGCTACACCGATTTCGAGATCAGTCCCAACCGGCGCGGCCGCGACACCGACTATCCGATCAACGACGACAACTCGTTGATGAAGATCGCCAACTTCAACGGCGTCGGCGGCGGCACGATCATCTACACCGCCCACTGGCCGCGCATGCATCCCTCGGATTTCCGGGTGAAGTCGCTGGATGGTGTGGCTGACGACTGGCCCGTCGACTACTGGGCGCTCGAAAAGTTCTACGACGAGAACGACCGGATGATGGGCGTCTCGGGCCTCGCCGGCGATCCCGGCGTGCCGCCGCGCCATCCGCCGATGCCGCCGATCGGGCTCGGCAAGACCGGTACACGGTACGGCCAGGCGATGAACCGGCTGGGCTGGCACTGGTGGCCGTCCGACAGCAGCATCGCCACCACCGACTATGAAGGCCGTGCCGGCTGCATCAACCTCGGCCATTGCACGCCGGGCTGCGCGCAGGGCGCCAAGGCCAGTACCGACATCACCTACTGGCCGCTGGCGCTGCGGGCCGGAGTCGAACTGCGCACGCGCTGCCGGGTGCGCGAGATCACCACCGACGAGCACGGCATGGCGGCCGGCGCGGTCTATTACGATGCCGATGGTGTCGAGCATTTCCAGCCGGCCGAGGTCGTCATCCTGGCCTGCAACGGCGTGGGCACGCCGCGCCTGCTGCTGAATTCGGCCTCCGCGAAGTTTCCGAACGGTCTCGCCAATTCGTCGGGCCTCGTGGGCAGGAACCTGATGCTTCATCCCTGGCCGATGGTGTCGGGGTATGTCGACGAGCCGCTCGACGGCGGACGCGGTCCCATCAACACGATCTGGAGCAAGCAGTTCTACGAGACCGATCCGTCGCGCGACTTCGTCCGCGGCTACACGCTGCAGTTCAGCCGAGGCACCGGTCCCGTCAACCAGGCGATCGTGGGCGCTGCCTCCGGCCTCCTGCCATGGGGCCGCGATCATCATCGCCTGTACCGGCAAATGCTGGATCACCGGCTGAACATCGGCGTCGCCTGTGAGGATCTGCCGGAGGAGCATAACCGGGTGACGCTCGATCCCGTCCTGAAAGACGGCAATGGCATACCGGCGCCCCGGATCGACTACACGATCAGCGAGAACACGCGGCGCATGATGGAGCACGGCATTGCCCGTGCCGAAGAAATCCTGACGGAAGCCGGCGCCAGCCGGCTGTACGCGTCACGCACCGCCTTGAACTATCCCGGGCACCTGCTCGGCACCGCGCGGATGGGCACCGATCCCGAGCGCTCGGTGGTGAACGAATGGGGCCGGTGCCACGACGTCAAGAACCTGTTCATCGTCGATGGCAGCATCTGGGTCACTTCGGGCGGCGTGAACCCGACCTCGACCATTCAGGCCCTGGCGCTCTACGTCGCCGATCAGATGAAGCAGCGGCTGGCCACGCTTTTCGACTGATTGGCCGACGGTCATGGCTGGCGCGGCGAGACATGTTGCGCCACAGTCCGCACGACATGCGCGCCATCATCATCGGAGCCGGCCGTGGCAGCCGGCTCATGCCCACCACCGAAGACGCCCCCAAATGCTTTGCCGAGATCCAGGGCAAGCGCATCCTGGACTGGACGGTCGAAGCCTTGAGAGGCGGCGGTTGCACCGAGATCGTGTTCATTGGCGGCTATCGTATCGACTCGGTGAAGCGCGACTATCCGGACTTCATCTTCCGCGAGAACAGGGACTGGCCCGATAACAACATCCTCGTGTCGCTGATGTGCGCCGAGGACCTGATGGACCGCCCCTTCGTCACCAGCTACTCCGACATCCTGTTCACGAAGGACATCGTGCGCGGCCTGGTCGACTCGAAAGACGAGCTGGCGCTCGGCGTCGATACCGACTGGCGGGAGCATTACAAGCCCCGTACCCAGCATCCGCCGCATGATGCGGAGAAGGTGATCACGCGCGGCGATCGGGTCGAACGTGTCTACCGCACGATCCCGTATGAGGATGCGACCGGCGAGTTCATCGGCGTTGCAAAGTTCGGCGCCGAGGGCGCGGCCCGGTTCCGCGACTTCTATCATCGCCGCAAGGCCGAGTTCTGGGACAGGCCCTATCGCGAGGCGGCGATCTTCCAGAAGGCGTACCTGATCCACATGTTCCAGGACATGATCGAGCAGGGCATGTCGTTCGGTCATGCCGATACGCCGGGCAAGTATCGCGAGATTGATACGCAGGAAGACATGAATCTCGCCCAGACCCTTTGGAAGCCGTGAAATGAAGACCCTGCCGCTGTTCCCCGCCTCGATCGTCGGTTCGATCCCGCGCCCGCTGGTCGTGCGCGAGCTGATCGAGAAGCCGGCTTGGGACGAGACCGACCGCAACATGATGGACGCCGCCATCCGTTTCGTCGTGGCGCTGCAGGAACGCGCCGGCCTGGACGTGGTGAACGATGGGGAATGGCGTCGCCGCTCGTACATCGGCGTGATCGCCGAGTTGGCGCACGGCTTCACCCTGGAGATCAATCCGGCGGACGGGCGGCCCTGGACCGTCGTCACCGAGAAACTGACGCCCAAGCCGGCCGGCTTCATCGCAGCCGAGGCGAAGTTCGTGAAGGAGATCGCGAAGGTCGCCACCAAGATCACGCTGCCGGCGCCGGCGTTGCTGGGCGAGCGGCTGTGGGACAAGGGACGGTCGGGGAAGGCCTATCCGCAGCGCGAGGATTTCGTGCGTGACTGCGTGGCGCCGCTGCGCGCCGAGATCGCGCTGTTGCAGGACATGGGCGTCGAGATCGTGCAGATCGACGATCCGCATCTCTGCCTGTTCGTCGATCCCGATGTGCGCAAGACCTACGACGATCCTGACCGTGCCGCCGACTTCGCGGTCGAAATGATTAACGAGACGGTAAAGGGCTTCGACGGGATCAAGTTCGCCGTCCATCTCTGCCGCCGCGCCGGCGCGCGCGTGCGCGGCGAGAAGCACCATGCCGGCACCTACGGGCCGATCCTGAACCAGCTCAACAGGCTGAAGGTCCAGCATCTCACGATGGAGTTCACCGCCGCCGGCGCGGACGATCTCGAGAGCCTGGGTCGCCTGCGCGAGGATTTCGAGTTGGGCCTCGGCGTCGTCGACGTGACGCCGGGTGCGCCGGAGGCCGCGGCACTGATCGTCTCCAGGGTCGAGCGGGCGCTGACCCGCATCGACAAGAAGCGCATCACCCTCAACCCCGATTGCGGTTTCGCCCCGGGCTCGGCGGCGAAGGTCGATACCGACGAGGTCTATCTCAAGTTGAAAGCCGAAGCTGAGGCGGCACGGACGCTGCGCGCGAAGTACGCTTAGGGGACCTCGGTCGTCCTGAGCGGAGCCGCCCGCAGGGCGGCGCAGTCGAAGGACCTCTTTTCCGACGCACGGTTCGTCGAAGCGAAGAAAGGTCCTTCGACTGCGTTCGCTTCGCTCACTCCGCTCAGGACGACGGAAGGGGCGCTACCGGCAGATCACCGGGATCATCGACTTGACGAAGGTCCGCAGTTCCGTCGCAGGCACGCCGAGCCGTGCGCGAACGCCCGTTGCATACAGGATCGCGCCGGCCATGCTGGCGCGCTCCGCAGGTGTAGGGGAGGGCTTCAGGTCGCTCTTGACGAAGCCGCGCTCGAAAGCCTTCTCGAAGCCCGCGAGGATCTCGTTGGCGGTCGCGCCGATCGCGGGATGGCTGGTCGCCTCGACGGTCGCCGTGCCCACGATGATGCAGCCCGGCCGGTTTGGCGGCCTGGTGTAGATGTCTATCGCACCCTTGTAGATCCGGCCGAGCCGCTGCTCGATCGGCTCCGGTCCCGACAGGACCGCGTCCATTGCCTCGACGTTCTTCTCGCCGACATGGCGCAGCATGCCGATGTAGAGCTGCTCCTTGTCGCCGAAGGCGGCGTAGAGGCTTGGCCGGCTGAGGCCGGCGGCGGCGCACAGTTCGTCGAGCGAGGCGGCGGCGAATCCCTTCGCCAGGAAGACGTCGCGCACGCGGTCCAATACCTCGCTGGTAATGAACTCGCGCGGACGGCCGCGTGGGCGCGGCTCTTTTCCTATTTTTGTACCGTCTCGCATAATTATCCTTGACGCGGGGCGTCCCAAGTATTTGTGTACCACTTCGTATATAAATACGGAAGCAGCCCACCATGAGCCATTTACGACGCGACCTCTTTCCGGTCGATCCCTTCTGCGACGATCCGACCCTGACCTCCGTGGCGCTGCCGCGCCTGCCGTGGCACCGCCGTCTCCTCGCGGCACTCCGCCTGTGGCGGGAGCGGGCGCGAACGAGGAACGCGCTCGCCCAGGTCGACGAGCGCAGCCTGCGCGACGCCGGCATCGCACCGGCCCAGGCCGCCTTCGAGGCCAACCAGCCGTTCTGGCGCCGTCTAGGCCGGCTGCGCTGAACGATCGCGTCGAACGACGTTTTCAACCCCGCGTCCAATCCCAAGGAGACCGAGATGGAACTGTTTGCTTCGCCCATGGCCTGCTCGCTGGCCTCGCATATCGCGGTGATCGAGGCCGGCCTGCCGGTCAAGGTCCGCTTCGTCAAAGACAGGAAAACCGACGATGGCGGCGACTATTTCGCGGTGTCGCCCTATGGCTACGTGCCGGCGCTGCGGCTCGACGACGGCAAGGTGCTGAACGAGGGCGCGTCGGTGCTGCAATACCTGGCCGACCGCAAGCCGGAGTCCGGCCTGGCGCCAGCCTGGGGGAGCGCCGAGCGCTATCAGCTCATGGATGTGCTGCACTATCTCGGTACCGAGGTGCACAAGCGCGTCTTCTACAACATTTTCTCGACCGCGGTGCCGGCCGAGTCGAAGGAGGCTGCGAAGGCCGAACTCGATCCGACGCTGGCCGCGATCGCCCTGCGTCTCGGCGACCGCGAGACCCTGGTCGGCGACCGCTTCACCGTGGCCGACGCCTACCTGCTGACGCTGCTCAACTGGGCGCTTTTCCTCAAGGCCGACCTCGCGAAGTGGCCCGCGCTGCAGGCCTATCACCAGCAGCACCTGAAACGGCCCTCGGTCGTCCGCGCGATGGGCGTGGAGATAGAGGAGCGCAGGCGTCGCGCTGCGTAGGAAAGTGAAAGGTCCCTCGCTGCGCGCGGGATGACACTGTTGTTGGAACTGGCGCAAATGCGCCGATGGCAAAACGGTGTCATCCCGAAGGAAGTGAGGGATCCTTGTTTCGCAGGCGATGAACCTAATCGTCACAAGGAAGGAATCCCATTTTAGATTGCGTCTAGTAATTGATCGCTTCCATGATAGATCTCTTCCCCTTGGAGGAATCGTTCATGCGCATCGTCACTGCCGCCCTTCTGTGGCTCTCGTTCACCGGCGCCGCCTCTGCGCACGCGCTCTGGCTCGAGCCGGATGCGGCGGGCTACCAGCTCTACTTCGGCGAGTTCGGCGAGAACATGCGCGAGGGCTCGCCCGGCCTGCTCGACCGTTTCGAGCCGGCGCCGGCCGCCAAGGCGTTCGGCGCGGGCGGAGATCCCGCCCTCAAGGTCGAGAAGAAGCCGACCTCGTTCCAGTTCACCGGGACGCCCGACGGTGCCGGCAGCGTCGTGGCCGAGCAGGCGCGCGTCACCGAGCGGAAGCAGAACGACAAGACCGTGCGCACGCTCGGCCGGTATTCGGCGCGCTACATCGCCGACTTCGCCGAGCGCACGCCGGTCATCCCGCTCGACATCGTGCCAGCCGGCAAGCCGGGCAGCTTCAAGGTCTTCTACGACGGCAAGCCGCTGCCCAAGGCCAAGGTCGAGGTCGTCACCGAGTTCGGCTGGACGAAAGAACTGAAGACCGACGATGCCGGCGCCTTCGAGGTCGCGCTGCCATGGAAGGGCACCTATGCGGTCGAGGTGTCGCTGGTCGACAACACGCCGGGCACGCACGGCACAGCGCCCTACGACGGGATGCGCTTCGTCACGACGCTCACCTTCAAGGTGCCGGACGGACTCGCGGCGCCGCCCCGTCCGCCGGTCGTGACGCCGAAGCGTTAGGCTTCAGACTCCTCTCCACCGCTAGGGGGAGAGGTTGGGTGAGGGGGCGACGCACGGAGCATCTCCTGTAACACCCTCACCTAACCTCTCCCTCTAGCGAGGGAGAGGGACATGATTACGAGGTCTTCTTGTTGAGGACGCCGAAGCGATCCTTGGGCGACTTCTCGCGGGCGGCGGCGCCGTAGGTACCCATCTCGATGCGGTGCGGGATGGTGAGCATGTAGTTCTTGAAGGCGTTCTCCATCGCCTGCCGCCAGCCTTGCGCGTCCTGGGTCTCGTTGACCGACGCCTTGGCGAGCTTCAGCGCATAGGGATCGCGCTCGGCGATCCTCTGGGCGAGCGCCATCGTCTCCGCCTCGAGTTTTTCACGTGGCACCACGCGGTTCACCAGGCCCGCCTTCTCGGCGTCGGCGGCGCTGATGAAGTCGCCGGTGAAGAGATATTCCTTGGTCTTGCGCGGGCCGAAGTCCCACGGCATCGAGAAATACTGCACGTGGCTGCCGCCCCACTTGACGGCGCGGTCGGCGAACTGGGCATCCTCGCTGGCGATGATGATGTCGCAGGCCGAGGCGATCATCATGCCGCCCATGATGCAGTAGCCCTGGACCTGCGCGATGGTGGGCTTCGGCAGGTCGCGCCAGCGCATCGTGTTCTCGAAGAAGCGCTCCCAGAGGCGGCGATACTCGCCCTTGAAGCCAGGCTCGAGCGGCGTCTTCTTCTGGTCCTCCATTTCCTGCGGGCTACCGAGGTCGTGACCGGCGGAGAAATGCTTGCCGGCGCCGGCCAGGATGATGACGCGGACGTCGTTGTCGTCGACCGCCTCGGCGAAGGCTTCGTCGAGTTCCTTGAGCAGGATGCGACTCTGCGCGTTCAGGGATTCAGGCCGGTTGGTCGTGATCTTGAGCACCGGGCCGGTGCGGTCGATGAGAAGCGTCGAATAGGTCATGCGGCTGCCTGTACGGGATGACGGAGTTCGGGCGCGAGACCGGCGCCCATCAGGTCGATGAAATTATCGCAGTAGAAGCGCTGCTTCTGCGCCTCGGTCGTGCCGGCCTTCTCCATCGACGCCTCGAAGCGCTTGATGGGATGGCGGCCGCCCTCGACATGCGGATAGTCGGAGGAGAAGAGACAGACCTCGTCCCCGGTGTTGGCGATGATCCAGCCCGCATCCTCGTGCGGGTAGGGCGTGACGCGGACCTGGCGCTGCACGAACTCGCTGGGCTTCAGCGACATCTTCTGCAGCCGTTCCTCGTTGCGATAGAAGGCGTTGTGCGCGCTGTCCATGTTGCGCATCCAGCCCGGCACCCACGAGGCGCCCTGTTCGATGACGCCGAACTTCAGCGCCGGGAAGCGGTCCAGCACGCGGTCGACCACCAGCGCCGTCAGCGCCTTCATCGGCGGATAGGCGATGGCCATGTAGTCGATCGACTTGAAATTGTCGTCGCCGCCGTGGAAGTCGGGCACCGGCGGCAGGCCGTTGTTGAAGTAGGCATCCTCCAGCAGCTTGCCACCGCCGCCGACATGGAAAACGATCGGCAGGCCTGCCTCCTGCGCGATGGCCCACAGCGGATCGAAGCCGATATGGCTCGGCGAATGACCGTCGGGGCAGCGCGACGGGATCATCAGCGCCTTGGCGCCCAACTCGATCGCCTCGCGCGCCGCCCGTTCGGTGCGCTCGAAGTCGACCAGCGGCACGTAGCCGGTCGGCAGCAAGCGACGGTCGACCGAGCAGAACTCGACCATGTGCCGCGTATGGGCGCGCGCCACCGCATAGGTCAGCTCGACGTCGCGTCCGCCTTCCAGCACCGAGGAATAGTTGAGCAGGGCCGTGGTGAACATCAGTTGGCTGGCGAAGCCCAGCAGGTCGACGGAGCGCGGCCGATCCTGCCGGCTCGACGAACCCAGCGCCTCCCAGTTCTTGCGCAGCATGATCTGCGCCTCGTCGAATTCCGTGGCCGAATCGGCCTTCAGCCGCGTGCTGTGGAAACCCTCGTGGCGCGGAAAAAGGACCGAGTCGGTGACCGTCGCTCGATGCCGGGCTTCCAGATGCTCCTCGAGAAAACCGGGCACTTCCATGATGTGCGCGTCGGCGTCGTGAATGACGCGGCCGCTGGCGTAGGGCATGTTTCCTCTCGAGTTTTCTTTGTCAGTTTTGCGCGAGCTTACCATGAGCACAGACATTTCCCATGCCGTGCAGGCCCTCCTGGAAGCGCGCCGCAGCGGCCACCAGATGGCGCCGCCCTTCGCGCTGAAGGATCGCGCTGCGGTCTTTGCCATCCAGGACGGCGTGGCCGCGGCCACCGGGCCTGTCAGCGGCTGGAAGGTCGGAGCGCGCACGCCGACGGCGGAGCCCAATCCCGCACCGCTGCTGGCCGGCGCGCTGGTGCCGTCACCGGCGCGCTTCGACGGCAAGGCGATGCACATGATCGGCGTCGAGGTCGAGATCTCCTTCCACATCGTGCGCGACGTCGCGGCTCGCTCGGCCCCGGTCGAACGCGCGGAAGCGCTGGCCGCGGTGGGCGATGCCTTCGTCGGCATGGAGATCGTCGACACGCGCCTCGCCGACTTCAAGAATGCCGATCCGGAATGGCTGCTGGCCGACAACCAGATGAACCACGCGCTGGTCGTCGGCGATCCGATTCGCAACTGGAAGACGCTCGACTGGGCCACTCTGCCGGTGAGGCTGGTGGTCGACGGCCAGACGATCGTCGATCAGCAAGGCGGCCTCGGCGCCATCGATCCGGTGCGCCCACTTGCCTGGATGATCGATCACGCGGTGCGCCATCGCGGCGGCCTTCGCGCCGGCCAGGCGATCACGACAGGTTCGTGGACCGGCCTGCGCTATTTCCCGCCGGGCTCGCACGCACGCGGTGAGTTCCCGGGTTTCGGTGCCGTCGAGGCGAGTTTTTGAGACCCCGGAGCGTAGCCGCATTTCCATCGTCATCCCGAGCATGGCGAGGGATCTTTCCGGGCACCCAGTGAAGGTCCTTCGCTGCGCTCAGGATGACACCGATGTGTAGCGACGCATTGCCATTCCAAAGACGACAGTGATGCTTCGGCCCCGGCCGTAACAACGGTCATGTGTCGTGGCGGCACTGTCCGCCGCATGACAAGCATCGCTTCTCCCGCGCCGTTCTTCGGCCGCCGCGTCGTCGCGGCCGCCTTTGTGCTCGCCGTGTTCGGATGGGGACTCGGCTTCTACGGACCGCCCGTCTATCTCCAGTCGGTGCGCGAGGCACGGGGCTGGTCGGTCGTGCTGGTCTCCTCGGCGGTGACATTGCACTTCCTGGTGGGTGCCGTCGTCGTCGCCAACCTGCCGTAGCTCTATCGTCGCTTCGGCCTGCCGGCCGTCACCAAGATGGGCGCGGTGCTGCTGGCGTTCGGCGTGCTGGGTTGGGCGCTGGCGCGCGAGCCCTGGCAGTTGCTGCTCGCGACGTTCCTGAGCGGCGCCGGCTGGGTCGCGATGGGCGCGGCCGCCGTCAACGCGATCGTGGCGCCGTGGTACGCGGTGCGCCGGCCGGCGGCCCTCTCGATGGCCTACAACGGCGCCAGCATCGGCGGTGTCGTCTTCTCGCCGCTCTGGGTCGCTTCCATCGCGGCCCTGGGCTTTCCCACCGCCGCCGCCGTCGTCGGTGCGCTCATGGTGGCCACGGTTTGGTTCCTGGCCGACCGGGTGTTCGCCCATACACCGCAGTCGTTGGGGCAGGTGCAGGATGGCGGGATGCTAACACCCGCTGCCGGCACGACGGCGCCTGTCGAGCGCAGCCTGCCGGGTGGTTCGCTCTGGCGCGACCGCCGGTTCCTTACCCTCGCGGCGGCGATGGCGCTGGGCCTGTTCGCGCAGATCGGGTTGATCGCGCATCTCTTCTCGCTGTTGGTGCCGGTGTTCGGCGGACCGGCAGCCGGCATCCTGATGGGCTTGGCCACCGCGACGGCAATCGCCGGCCGAACGCTGGTCGGCTGGCTGATGCCGCAAGGCAGCGACCGGCGCCTGGTCGCCTGCCTCAGTCACCTCGTGCAGATCGCGGGATCGCTGGCGCTGCTGTTCGCGGCGGGCGCCGACACGATGCTGCTGGTCGCGGGCGTGCTGTTGTTCGGCGCGGGCATCGGCAACACCACGTCGCTGCCGCCGCTGATCGCGCAGGTCGAGTTCAGCAAGGCAGACGCCCAGCGCGTCGTGCCGTTGATCGTGGCCATCGGACAGGGAGCCTATGCATTCGCGCCGGCCGTGTTCGGAGGGCTGCGGACGTTGTCACCGGCGGAAGGGATGCCGGTGTTCGTCGCGGCCGCCCTGATCCAGGCAGCCGCGATCGCACTCTTCCTATTGGGAAGAAGGACTTAGTAGTACCAGCCGGGATACGGGTAACCGCCCCAGGGGCCCCAATCCCAGTCGTTCATCGCATTCTCGTCGGCCGTCATCTGCTGCTCGTCGGCCAGGTTCTTCTGGAAGACGTTGGCGCGATAGGTGCCGTAGGCCTTCGAGTTGCCGACATAGATGCACACGCAGACGGTCGGGTCAGGATAGACGTAGAACACCTGGCCGTTCTTGATCTCGCGCGAGAACTTGTGCGGCGGCAGGTTCTTGAACGCCGCCTGACGCTGCGGCGTGTTCGCGGGCACGAACTTGAAGCCCGCCGCCACCATCATGTCTTCCTTGTTCGCGATCACCTGCTGCGGGTTCTGGCAGGCGGCGACGGCAGCGCCCATTCCGAGAACCAGTGAGAGAGTGGCAATCCGCTTCATCAAAATTCCTCCGTAACAATCGTCTGTCAGGCGCCTGACCATTTGGGTGCCCGCTTCCCCAGGAAGGCCGCCATGCCCTCGCGGAAGTCGGCGCTACCGTAAGCCAGTCTGATGAGATCGTCGATGTTCTCGTCGCCGAGGCGCGCCTGCAGGCGGCGGAGCGCCTCCTTGGTGACCTGCATCGTGATCGGGGCGTGGCCTGCCACCAGATGGGCCATCTCTTCGGCCCGGGCCAGCAGGGCGGCCTGGTCCGGTAGCAGCTCGCTGATCAGGCCGCAGGCCAATGCCGAAGGGGCGTCCATCAGCTTGGCTAGGAGCATCATTTCCTTGACCCGCTGCGGGCCGATCAGGGCCGCCAGGCGGGCGTAGTTGGCCATCGAGAGGCAGTTGCCGAGGGTACGGGCGATCGGAAAGCCGAACTGGGCGCTGGCCGAGCCGATGCGCAGGTCGCAGACGGCCGCGATGGCCGCGCCGCCGCCGGTGCAGAAGCCGTTGACCGCGGCGATGGTCGGCACGGTACAGCGCTCGATTTCACCCAGGATGCGATCCATCTTGCGCTCATAGGCGATCCCGTCCTCGCCGCTCTCGAAGCTCTGGAACTGGGCGATGTCGGTGCCGGCCGCGAAGGCCTTGTCGCCGCCGCCGGTCACCACCAGGGCACGGACTTCCGCGGTCTTGCCGATCCTGGCGCAGATTTCGGCCAAACCTTCATACATCGCGAAAGTGAGGGCATTGCGCGCCTTGGGCCGGTTGAACGTCACCCAGCCAATCTCGCCACGCTTCTCGAAAAGCAGTTCTTCGGTCATGTCATCCAGTATTGTGTGATGGTGCGCTGCGGCATCATCGTCTATGTCGCCACGGGCCGCAAACGGGCATAGGCAGGTCATCATGGCACTGGAACGGCTCCTCAAGGGCTTCGCGGATTTCCGCGTGGGCTATTACCAAGAGCATCTCGACCTGTTCGAGAAGCTGGCCACCGAAGGTCAGTCCCCCAAGATCCTGATCATCGGCTGCTCCGACGCACGGGTCGATCCCGGCATTCTCACCCAGACAAAGCCGGGCGACATCTTCACCGTGCGAAACGTGGCGGCGATGGTGCCGCCCGCGCAGTATCCGCCGGACGATCGCCAGCACGGCACGTCCGCGGCCATCGAGTTCGCGGTACGCGGGCTCGGTGTGGAGCACATCGTCGTGCTGGGCCACGCATTGTGCGGCGGCATCGGCGCGCTGGTCGATGGCAGCGGCGGCGCCTATGCGCACTATGACTATCTTTCGACGTGGACCGCCGTCGCCCAGCAGACGCGCGATCTCGTCGTCGAGGAGCTGAAAGGCCGGCCGCGTGACGAGGTCACGCGCGCCGTCGAGCAGGCCGCCGTCGTGAACAGCGTGAACAACCTGATGGGCTATCGCTGGATCGAGGAACGGGTGAAGGCCGGCACGCTGACACTGCATGCCTGGTGGTTCAACCTGACGGTCGGCCAGCTCTACGCCTTCAATCCCGAGACGCTGAAGTTCGCGGCGGTCGTCGGCGTCCAGCTCGAGGCTGCCATCACAGCCGGGACGCCGCTCTCGGCCCTGAAGCCGGAAGCCTTCGCCGCGGCGCTGGCGGGGAAGAAGCCGGCGTTCTGAGAAGAAAGCGAAGGATTCCTCGCTTCGTTCGGGATGACACGATTGTTGGAATTGGCGCAGTACGCCGATCCAAAAAAAGTGTCATCCTGAGCGCAGCGAAGGATCCTTCTCTTCTGCTTCTGCCGTCTGACAGGAGCAGCGGAAGAGTGAGCGTCAGGCCGACAGCGACTTGATCGCCGCGTCGACGCCGCCCGGGACGAAGGGCACGCCCGAGGCCTTCATGGCGAGCTCGGTGGTGGCCAGGCAGCCCAGCAGCATCGGCTCGTTGAGGTCGCCCATGTGGCCGATGCGGAACATCTTGCCCATCATCTTGCCGAGCCCGCCGCCCAGCGACAGGTTGAAGCGGTCGACGGCGGCCTTGCGCATCGGGTCGGAGCTGACGCCTTCGGGCATGACGACCGCGGTCACCGAGTTCGAGAGGCGATCCTCGTTCTGGCAGAAGAGCTGTGGGCCCTTGCCGTCGGACCCCCACACGCGCACGGCGGCGCGGGTCGCTTCGGCGAGGCGCGCATGGCGGGCGAAGACGGCGTCGAGGCCTTCCTCTTCCAGCATCTTCAGCGACTCCTGCAGGCCGAAGAACATGTGCACGGGTGCGGTGCCGACGAACTTCTGCGGCGCGCGGCCGGTCATCATCTCCCAGCTCCAGTAGTGGCGCGGCGTCTTGGACTTGCGCGACACTTCCAGCGCCTTGTTGCTGACGCCGGTCATCGACATGCCGGTGGGCAGCATCAGGCCCTTCTGGCTGCCGCCGACGGTGAGGTCGATGCCCCAGGCGTCCATCTTGTATTCCATGCTGGCCAGCGAGGAGATCGTGTCGCTGAGCAGCAGGGCGGGGTGCTTGGCCTCGTCGATGGCGCGGCGCACCTCGGCCAGCGGAAGGACCATGCCCGTCGCGGTCTCGTTGTGGACGGTCAGCACCGCCTTGATCTTGTGTTCCTTGTCGGCGGCGAGTCGCTCGGCGATCCTGGCGATATCGGCGCCCATACGCTGGTCGGCGGGGATCGTCTCGACCTTGATGTCGAGATGGTTCGCCATTTCGGTCCAGCTTTCGGAAAAGTAGCCGGTCTCGACCATCAGGACCGTTTCACCCGGCGAGAAAAGGTTGGCGAGAGCGGCCTCCCAGGCACCGTGGCCGGTCGAGGAATACATGAACAGGTTCTGGTCGGTCTTGAGGACGCGCTTCACGCCGTTGTGGCAGGCGTGATGGATGGCGACGAATTCCTCAGACATGAAATCGATTACGGGCCGGTCCATCGCACGCAGGACGCGGTCGGGAATGTTGGTCGGGCCGGGATTGTTGAAGAATTGGCGGCCACGGGGCTTGGCGTTCACGGCGTTCCTCCACCTTGAGAGTGGCGGACTGTGGCGCGAGGCCCTTGGCGAAACAAGCGAGACAAGCGATGCTCAGCCATTAGCTGGATTGAGGGCAAGTATGACCGGGCAAGAGAAAGATTCATCGCAGACGAACTCCGCCGTCGTGGCCGACTACAAGGCGAGGACGGGCAAATCGGCGGCCCTGTTCGAGCGCGCCCACAAGGTGCTGCCCAGCGGCATCACCCACGACGCGCGCTACCTCGATCCCTATTCGATCCACGTCACGCGCGCCGTCGGTCCGCGCAAGTGGGACGTCGACGGCAACGAGTATGTCGACTATTTCGGCGGCCACGGCGCCATGCTGCTCGGCCATTCGCATCCCGCCGTCGTCGAGGCGGTGAAGCGGCAGATCGAGCTGGGCACGCATTACGGTTCGAGCCACGAGCTGGAAGTGCGCTGGGCCGAGCTGGTGTGCGAGCTGACGCCGTGCGCCGAGCGGGTGCGCTTCACCGCGTCGGGCACCGAGGCTTCGCACATGGCGATCCGCCTCGCGCGCGCCCATACGGGCAAGGACAAGATCCTGCGCTTCCTTGGCCATTTCCATGGCTGGCACGACCATGTCACGGCCGGCGCCGGCGCGACCTATGACGGCGGCACCACGCCCGGCGTCCCGCAGGAAGTGGCCTCGCTCTCGATCGTGATGCCGCAAAGCGACGTCGCCGCGGTGGTGAAGGTGATCGAGGAGCGCGACGACATCGCGGCCGTCATGTTCGAGCCGTCGGGTGCCTCCTGGGGCCAGGCCCCGCTGCCGCCGGGCTTCGTCCAGGCGGTGCGCGATGCCACGGCGAAGAAGGGCGTCGTCATGCTGATGGACGAGGTCATCACCGGCTATCGCTGGTCCTCGGGCGGCGCGCAGAAGGCGCTGGGCATCACGCCCGACCTCTGCATCCAGGCCAAGATCGTGGCCGGCGGCCTGCCGGGTGGCGCGGTCTCGGGCAAGCGGGAGATCATGGATCGCATCGATCATGCCGCAACCGCGGCCCGCAAGATCGAGCGCATCCTCCATCCCGGCACCTTCAACGCCAACCCGCTGTCGGCCGCGGCCGCGGTCACCGCGCTGTCGCTGGTGCGCGACGACAACCTCGCCGAGAAGGCCAACAAGACCGCGGCCGAGCTGCGCGCGGCGCTGACCGAGGTGCTGGTGCAAGAAGGCGTGCCGTGGGGCATCTACGGCCAGAGCTCGACCTTCCTGATCTATCCCAATCCGTTCGGCGACCCGATCGATCCCGCGACCTTCGATCCGCTGAAGGTGCCGATCGAGAAGCTGAAGGGCGCGCGCGGCGCCGGTCCGCTCACCGGCAAGATCCGCATGGGCCTGATGACCCACGGCGTCGACGTCATGGGCGCCCCCGGCGGCTTCGTCTCCGCGACCCACGGCGGCGCCGAGATCGAAAAGACGGTCCATGCGCTGCGCCAGACGGTGCGTGCGCTCAAGGCCGAACGCGAAGTGAAGGCGGCGTAATACCCGTCCCACTCCTCAAGTGCCCTCTCCGTCCGCGTCATCGCGGGGGGAGAGGGAGGGGACCCGCGTTTAGCGCGGGGAGGGTGAGGTGGGTCATCGACCTCCGAACCCGTACATCGCTTTTGTTGAAGCACCACCTCACCCTCCCATTGCTTCGCAATGGGCCCCACCCTCTCCCCCGCTGCGCGGCGGAGAGGGTGAGCTGACAAGAACAAAGAAATGGGGGAAACGACCATGTACGGAATGACCAAGCCCGTTCGGGCCACGGAGTTCACGCGGCTGCCGGAGAAGTTCCGCAAGCCGTCCCGAACCGCGTGGGGCGATACGAATGCCGTGGGGCAGTTGCTCGACTCTTTTCTCGAAGGGCCAAGCTTCGATCGCGACGGCAATCTCTACGTCACCGACATTCCGTTCGGCCGCATCTTCCGTATCAGCCCGGCCGGCGAATGGACGCTGGTTGCCGAATATGACGGCTGGCCGAACGGGCTGAAGATCCACAAGGACGGCCGCATCTTCATCACCGACTACAAGCGCGGCATCGTCCTGCTCGATCCCGCGACCGGCAAGGTGACGCCGCTGCTCGAGACGCGCGGCTCGGAAAGCTTCAAGGGCGTCAACGACCTGTTCTTTGCCGCCAACGGCGATCTCTATTTCACCGACCAGGGCCAGACCGGCCTGCACGACCCGACCGGCCGCGTCTATCGCTACGACACGTCGGGCAAGCTCACGATGCTGGTGAACACGGTACCGAGCCCCAACGGGCTGGTGCTGAACAAGGCCGAGACGGTGCTCTATGTCGGCGTGACGCGCGGCAACGCGGTGTGGCGCCTGCCGCTGATGGAGGACGGCACGGCCAGCAAGGTCGGGCTCTTCATCCAGATGAGCGGCGGCCATGCCGGTCCCGACGGCATGGCGCTGGACGACGAAGGGGGCCTGGTGATCGCCCATCCCAGCACCACGGCGTGGCGCTTCGATGCGCTGGGCCGGCCGACGCATCACGTCGATTGCGGCGACGACATCTACTGCACGAACGTCGCTTTCTCAGGCCGGGACCTCTACGTCGTGGTGTCGCGCCGCAGCGAGAAGATCGCGGCCGGCACCATCCTCAAGGCGACCATGCCGGTCGCCGGCAAACCCATGTTCAGCCACGCCTGATGCTCACCATCGGCAAGCTCGAACCGTCCGACCGCGCGCAGTGGGAGGTGCTGTTCCGCGCCTACATGGATTTCTACGAGCGCACCCTGTCGCAGGCGATGTACGACCGCGCCTGGGACGAGTTCGCGAAGGATACGCGTATGCACGCGCTGGGCGCCCGTCTCGACGGACGCCTGGTCGGCATCACGCACTTCCTGATCCATGCCAACACCTCGTCGGACGATGTCTGCTACCTGCAGGACCTGTTCACGGAAGCCGAGGTGCGCGGCAAGGGCGTGGCCCGCGCGCTGATCCAGGCGGTCGCCGACTGGGCGAAGGCACGCGGTTGCCCACGCCTCTACTGGCAGACGCAGGCCAGCAACGCGACCGCGCGGCTCCTGTACGACAGGATGGCCGTGAATCGCGGGTTCATCCGCTACGATATCGAGCTGGGGTGAATCTCATATTCCTCTCCCCCGCAGGGGGAGAGGCTAGGTGAGGGGGCGATCGAGACGTTGTGCGCAACCGCCTCACCCAACCTCTCCCCCGAGTGGGGGAGAGGAGTTTGAAAGCTAACGCCGTCCCTTGCCGATATGGGCCACCGCCTCGATCTCGACGAGGATCTCGGGCGCGGCCAGCGCGCTGACCTCGACCAGGGTCGAGGCCGGGAAGTCGCCGGTGAAGAACTCTCGGCGGGCCTGCCAGACCTTGGCGTTGTTGGCGATTTCGGTGAGGAAGATCGTGATCTTCACCACGTCCGACATGGCGCCGCCGGCGGCTTCGACCAGCGACTTGATCTTGCCGAAGATCACCTTGGCCTGGGCATACTCGTCCATCGACGCCAGCGCCTTGGGATCGGCGCTGCGCGCGGTCATGCCGGAAACATAGGCGACGCCGTCGACCACGAGGCAGTTCGACCAGCGCTCGGCCGGCGGTTCGGCAACGTCGGGCGAGATCACGCGTCGGATTGTCATGGCGTATCCTCTTTGTTGTGGCGTTTAACCCGGTGTGGCGCCCGAAGCCTTCACGACCGGCGTCCACTTGTCGATCTCGGCCTGGATGAAGCGCGTCACCTCGGCGGGCGTCATCGTGCTCCCCTCGGCGCCGATCTCTTCCCAGCGCTTGATGACGGCGGGCTCCTTCAGCACGGCCTGCATCTCGGTCGCGATGCGATCGACGATCGGCTGCGGTGTCTTCGCCGGCACCGAGATGCCGAACCAGGAATAGGAAATCAGGTCCGGATAGCCCAGTTCCTTCATGGTCGGCACGTCGGGGAAGGCGGGGCTGCGGGTCTCGCCGCTCACCGCCAGCGCGTTCACCTTGCCTCCCTTGATGTGCGGGGCGGCCGAGGGCAGGGAGTCGAACATCACCGGCACGTTGCCGGCAATCGTGTCGATCATGGCGGGGCCGGCGCCGCGATAGGGAACGTGGACCAGGCCGGCGCTGATGATCTGTTCGAGGCGCGCGCCCAGCAGATGATTGCTCGAACCCGCGCCCGAGGTTGCATAGGAGACCTTGCCGGGATTGGCCTTTGCGAAGTCGACGAACTCCTTGAAGCTCTTGGGCTGGAAGTTCGGATTGGCGACCAGGACGCTTGGGTTTGTCGAGGCGATGGAGACGTGGATGAAGTCGCCCATCGGATCGAAGTCGGCGCCGCCATAGAGCGTCGGCGAGATCGACAGGCCGGAGATCACCGACATCAGCAGCGTGTAACCGTCGGGCGGCGATTTCGCGACGATCGCCGTGCCGACCATCGCGCCCTTGCCGGGCTTGTTGTCGACGACGATGTTCTGGCCGAGCTTCTGGCCGAGATATTCGGCGACCATGCGGGCCACCACGTCGGTCGTCCCGCCGGGCGCATAGGGCACGACGAGCTTGATGGGCTTGGAGGGCCAGGGCGCGGTTTGCGCGGCGGCCGGGGCGGATGCGACGGCAAGCGTCGCGGCGACGAATGAGCGGCGGTTGAGCATGGACGGACTATACTCCGCCCATGAACGATCCCAAGGTTCTCTTCTCCGCGCTGTTCGAACCGCGACGTGTCGCGCTGATCGGCGCCTCGTCGGACGTGACCAAGACGACGTCGCGGCCGCAGCGCTTCCTGCGCCAGCACGGCTTCAGGGGCGAAATTCTGCCAGTCAATCCGTCGCGCAGCGAAATCCTGGGCGAAACTGCCTACAAGGACCTCGATGCGATCCCGGGCGAGATCGACCATGCCTACATCCTGCTGAACGGCGCGGCGGCGGTCCGCGCACTGGCGGATTGCGGCCGGCGCGGCGTGAAGGTCGCATCGATCCTGGCCGGCGGTTTCGCCGATGCCGGCGCCGCCGGCGCCTCGTTGCAGGACGATCTTGCCAGGGTCGTGCGCGAGACCGGCATCCGGCTGGTAGGTCCCAACAGCATCGGCACGGTCAGTACCGATCCCGCTGTGGCGCTGACGGCCAATGCCGCTTTCGCCGTGGAGACGTTGCGCACGGGCACCTGGGGTCTGGTCAGCCAGAGCGGCAGCCTGATCGGCGCGCTGCTGTCGCGCGCCGATGCGCGCGGCATCGGCTTCTCGCGGCTGATCTCGGTCGGCAACGAGGTCGACCTCGCGGTCGGCGAGATCGCTGACCTGCTGGTGGACGATCCAAAGACCGAGGCCATCCTGCTGTTCATGGAAACCTTGCGCGACGGCGAGCGGCTGGCACGCGCGGCGCGCCGGGCGCACGACGCCGGCAAGCCGGTGATCGCCTACAAGCTCGGACGCTCCGACATCGGCCAGGAGCTGGCGCGCTCGCATACCGGCGCCATCGCCGGCTCCGATGCGACCTTCGACGCCTTCTGCCGTCGCCACGGCATCGCGCGCGTGTCGATGTTCGAATCGCTGATCGACGTGCCGGCGCTGCTGGTCGACCGACCGCAGTCCAGGCGCGGCGGCCATCGCGTCGCCGTGGCGACGACGACCGGCGGCGGGGCGGCCATGGTGGTCGACAGCATGGCGGTGGCCGGCCTCGATATTGCAGGCCCGCCCAACAACCTCGTCGAGTGGCTGAAGCCGCTCGGCATCGCGGCCGGCGACGGCAAGCTGGTCGATCTCACTTTGGCGGGCGCCAAGCCCGAGATCGTGGCGGGTACCATCGAGCGCCTGCTGGCCGACGACGGCAACGACGCGGTGATCTTCGTGGTCGGCTCCTCGGCGCAGTTCAATCCCGAACTCGCCGTCGAGCCGCTGTTGCGCTTCGCCGGATCGGGCAAGCTCTTCGCCGTGGCGTTGACGCCGTCGGCCGAGAAGTCGCTGGCGCTGCTGACGGCGGCGGGTATTCCCGCGTTCCGCCATCCCGAATCCTGTGCCGAAGCGATGGCGCTCTGCCTTCTGCGCCGGCCGCCGCAGCCGGTGCCGCGGCTCGTGGAACCTTCGATCGGCGCCCTCGATGCCCTGGAAGCGGGGCGCGTCTCCGGCTTCGACGAACGCCGCGCCGCCGATTTCTTCGCTGCACTCGGCATTCCGATGGCCAGGTCGATGGCGGTGCCCGATGCCAAGCGCATCGCTGCCGCCGTCGGCGAAGTGGGCGCGCCGGTCGTCCTGAAAATCCTGTCGGTCGACATTCCGCACAAGACCGAAGCGGGCGGCGTGGCGCTCGGCATTCCCGACGGCCAGACGGCCGCCATGGCCGCGCGGGAGATCGAGAAGAGGGTGAAGGCCTACGCGCCCGGTGCGCGGTTACAGGGCTTCCTCATCCAGAAGATGGAGCGCGGACTCGTCGAGGTGATCCTGGGCTTCCGTCGCGACCCGCTGGTCGGTCCCACGGTCACCGTGGGCCTCGGCGGCGTGCTGGCCGAGATCTACAAGGACGCCTCGACGCGTCTCGCCCCGGTCGATGAAGCCGAAGCGATGCAGATGATCGCCGAGGTAAAGGGCCTCGCGACCGTGCGCGGCTATCGCAACATGCCCAAGGGCGATGTCGCGGCGCTGGCGAAGACCATCGCAACCTTCTCGACGCTGGCGCACAAGCAGTTCGCCGGCGTAGCCGAAGCAGAGATCAATCCGCTGCTGGTGAAGCGCGACGGCGAAGGCGTCGTCGCGGTCGACGGGCTGGTCGTGCTGAATTGATTTAAACCGTCGTCTCGACCGAAGCGCCCCCTCGGATGCCCTTGGGGCAGGCTCCGGCGCGAGTGGAGAGACCGTCTATCCAAGAATAGCCGGCTTTGGTTGAGAGAAGGTCTCTCCGCTACGCCTCGCTGCGCGAGGCTTCGGTCGAGATGACGGGCCTTAATGCTTCGCCGCTACCGCCGGTCGGTCCATGAGCTGGCCGAAATCGTCGAGGACGAAATAGGTGTTCTGCAGTCGGTCGATCTCGTAGGGGCGGTTCATCGCCGTCGTTGCGTCGAACGGCAGGCGCTCGACGCCATCGCCCTCGATCGCGTGCTTCACCTCTGCGGCCGAGGACAGGATACCGGCGCCGTAGGCCTTCAGTCCCTGCTTCGTGCGGATCAGGCCGAATTCGACGGTGAACCAGTAGAGCCGGGCCAATAGGTGGACATCGGGCCCGGCCGCGACACCACGGCGGCCGTAGTCCTGCATGTAATCGGCGAACACCGGGTTGGTGAGTAGCGGGACGTGGCCGAAGAAGTCGTGGAACAGGTCGGGCTCGACCAGATAGTCGATTTCCTCGCGCTTGCGAATCCACACCGTCACCGGAAACCGGCGATGGGCGAGATGATCGTAAAAGGCGGCGTCGGGAATGAGGCCCGGCACGCCGACGATGCGCCACCCCGTCAGCGGCTCCAGCCGCGCATTGACCGCCGCGAAGTCCGGGATCGTGTCGCCGAGTTGGATGGCCGCGAGGCCCTTCAGGAACTCCGTACAGGAATAGCGCTCGGCCAGCGCGCGCTGACGCTGGACCAGAAGCCGCCACACGGCCTGGTCCTCGTCGGAATAGAGGTCGGGATGCTGCGAGACCGTCCAGTCCGGCGCCATGCCGGCATAGTCGCCACGTAGGTTCTCGAGGGGGGCAGCGTTGGTGTTCATGCCCTGAATATGGGCGGGCGACGCTGGTGAATCCCGGCGAAGTTGGCTTTGGTTCATTCCGGATTTGGAGATATTCTCTCAATACTGGATGAAATTGAGGGAATGTCTCCATGATCGAGCTGGACGACATCGACAGGCGCATCGTCGCCGCCCTGCAGGCCGAGGGCCGGCTGGCCATGGTCGACCTGGCCGGGCGGGTGGGGCTGTCGCCCACACCCTGCCAGCGCCGGGTGAAGCGGCTGGAGGAAGAGGGCGTAATCGATCGCTATGCCGCCCTGGTGTCGCCGCCCGCGCTGGGCCTCGCCCTGCAGGCAATGGTTCAGGTGACCCTGGACGATCATTCGGAGAAGACGGTCGAGGCCTTCGAGGCGGCGATCCGCGCGCGGCCCGAGGTCGTGGCCTGCTATGCCATGACCGGCGACATGGATTTCCTGCTGCATGTGCTGGCGCCCGACCTCGCGAGCTTCAGCGAGTTCGCCATGAAGGCACTGCTGCGCATGCCCGGCGTCCGCGGCACGCGTTCGTCCTTCATCATGCAGGCGGTGAAGAGCGATCTCGCCTGGGCGCCTCAGGTGCCGGCGAGCGTGCGCAAGTAGAGCGGCCGGTCGATGTTGCCGCCACTCAGGACCAGGCCGACGCGCTTGCCCGCCAAGCGGTCGCGCTCCTGCAGCAGCGCCGCGAGCGCGGCGGCGCCCGCGCCCTCGGTGAGTTGGTGCGTGTCCTCGTAATAGGCGCGCATCGCTTCACCGATCTCGGCGTCGCTCACCTGCACGATCCGGTCGGCGCCCTTCAGGATGATTTCCAGCGCCTCGGCATCGGGGCCGCGCACGGCCATGCCGTCGGCCATCGTGTCGGCGCTGTTGGTGGCCACCACCTTGCCGGCCGCGAAGGAGAGCGCATAGGCCGGCGCCTCGGTCGACACGACACCGACCACCTTCGTCTTGAGCCCGAGTGCGTCGCGTACGGCGATGGTGCCGCAGATGCCGGAGCCGAGCCCGATCGGCACGTAGACCGTGTCGAGTGGCGGCGCCGCGCGGAACAGTTCGAGCGCATAGGTCGCCACGCCGGCCACCAGGTCGCGATGGAACGACGGCACCATGGCGAGCCCGCGTTCGCCGGCCAGCTTCTGCGCGACCTCCTTGGCGGCATCGAAGTCGTGGCCGGCCTCGACCAATTCCGCCCCGAAGGCGCGCATGGCGGCGTTCTTCTCGACCGAATTGCCTTGGGGCACCACGATGGTGGCCGCGATCCCGTTGCGCGCCGCCGCCAGCGCGATGCTCTGGCCGTGATTGCCGCGGGTGGCGCTGACGACGCCTTTCGGTTGCGGCGAGCCGCGCTTCAGCCGGTCCATGTAGACCAGCCCGCCACGCACCTTGAAGGCGCCGGTCGGCGTGTGGTTCTCGTGTTTTACCCAGACTTCGCAGCCGGTGCGCTTTGCCAGCAGAGGCCACGCATATTGGGCGGTGGCCGGCATCGCGCCATGCACGACCCCGGCGGCGGTTTCGACGTCGTTAAGGGACAACATGGCTGTCACTTTGGTCTAAGATGCCCGTGGTTCCAACTGGAGTACCCCATGCCTGTTCTGCCGCGTGCGCTTGAAATCCAGGGCGAGATTTCCGCGATCCGTCGCGATATCCATGCCCATCCCGAACTTGCCTTCGAGGAAAATCGCACGTCCGACGTGGTGGCCGCCAAGCTGCAGGAATGGGGACTGGAAGTGACGCGCGGACTGGGCAAGACCGGTCTCGTGGGCACGCTGCGCAAGGGCAATTCGCTGAAGTCGATTGGCCTGCGTGCCGACATGGACTGCCTGCCGATGGACGAGACCAACGATTTCGCGCATAGGTCGACGAATCCCGGCCGGATGCACGCCTGCGGCCATGATGGCCACACCGCGATGCTGCTGGGTGCCGCAAAAATGCTCAGCGAGACACGGAACTTCGAGGGGGCCGTCCACTTTATATTCCAGCCGGCCGAAGAGGGCGGCGGCGGGGCCAAGGTGATGATCGAGGACGGGCTGTTCGAGAAATTCCCCTGCGACGCAGTCTTCGCGATCCACAACAAGCCGGGCGTTCCTGTCGGTCATATCGTCACCAAGGGCGGCCCGCTGCTCGCGGCCGCGGACCGCTGGGACATCCGCATCAAGGGGCGTGGTGGCCATGCCGCCCATCCTCACAAGACCCTCGATCCGATGGTCGTGGGCGCCAACATCGTCATGGCGCTTCAGACCATCGTGTCGCGCAACATCGACCCTATCGATTCCTCGGTCGTGACCGTCGGCTTCTTCAAGGCGGGCTCGGCCTACAACGTCATCCCCGGCGATGCCCATATCGGCGGTACGACGCGCACCACCACGCCCGAGAATCGCGAGCTGGTAAAGCGTCGCATCGACGAGATCTGCGAAGGCGCCGCGAAGATGCATGGCGTGAAGATCGAGGTCGAGCACAAGCCAGGCTATCCGCCGACGGTGAATGACGTCGACCAGGCCCGCTTCGCGGCCGACGTGGCGACCGGCGTCTGCGGTGAACACGCGGTCAAGGACAATACCCGTCCCAGCATGGGCGCCGAGGATTTCTCCTACATGCTGGAGAAGGTGCCGGGCGCCATGGTGTGGCTGGGCAATGGCGGCGATTCGGTCAGCCTCCACAATTCCCGCTATGACTTCAACGACATGGCGATCCCCTTCGGCGTGAGCTTCTTCGTGCGCACCGTCGAGCGCTTCCTCGATACCAAAGCCTGAACGAGAACGGACGCGGACGAACCACATGGAATTCTTCCGCGTCTACAGCCGGGTCATCGGCCTGCTGCGAGCCGAGAAGGGGCTGGCCATCACGCTGGCCATCGCGAACGTCGCGGTGGCCGCGCTGCAGTTCTACGAACCCGTCCTGTTCGGCATGGTCATCGACCTGCTGAGCAATGCCCGAAACAAGCCGGTCGAGGTGCTGTGGCGCGAGGCCCGCGAGATCCTGGGCCTCTGGGCGTTGGTCGGCATCGGCGGCATCGTGGCCAACATGGTGGTCTCGCTGCAGGCCGACCGGATGGCTCATCGCCGGCGGCTTGGGGCGATGTCGACGTATTTCCAGCATCTGCTGATGCTGCCTTTCTCGTTTCACAACGCGCAGCATTCCGGCCGGCTGATCAAGATCATGCTGACCGGCGTCGACAACCTGTTCGGCATCTGGCTGTCGTTCTTCCGCGAGAACCTCGCGACCCTGGTGGCGCTGTTCATCATGCTGCCGCTCAGCCTGTTCATGAACTGGCGACTGGGGCTCCTGTTGCTGGTGCTGATCCTGTTCTTCGCCGTCACCAACGTCTGGGTGGTGAGCAAGACCGACCGGCTGCAGAAGGAGGTCGAGGACCTCCACAGCGAGCTGGCCGGCCGCGCGGGCGATGCGCTGGGCAACATCCACCTGATCCAGAGCTTCGTGCGCCTGGGCGCCGAGACACGCGAGATGCACCGCATCATCGGCCAGACGCTCGCGGCGCAGTTCCCGGTGCTGAACTGGTGGGCGCTCCTGTCGGTGATGACGCGCGCCGCCTCGACCGTCACCGTGATCGCGATCTTCGTCCTCGGCACCTGGCTCTACACGCGCGGCGAGGCGACGGTCGGCGAGATCGTGAGCTTCATGGGCTTCGCCACCATGCTGATCGGCCGCATGGACCAGGCCTCCGGCTTCGTCAGCCGCATCTTCTTCCAGATGCCCTCGCTCGGCGATTTCTTCCGCGTGCTGGATTCGCAGTCGACCGTGCCGGACAAGCCGAACGGCATCGACATCGGCCGCGCCAAGGGCGAGGTCGAGTTCGACGACATCAATTTCTCCTACGACGGCAAGCGCCCGGCGCTGGTCCATTTCTCGCTGAAGGTTCCGGCCGGCGCGACCGTGGCCTTGGTTGGCCCCACGGGGGCGGGCAAGAGCACGGCGCTGTCGCTGCTGCACCGCATGTGGGACGCCCAGTCGGGCGTGGTTCGCATCGACGGCGTCGATCATCGCGACATCAAGCTCGAATCGCTGCGGCGGAACATCGGCGTGGTGTTCCAGGACAGCACCATGTTCTACCGCTCGATCGCCGACAATCTGCGCATCGGCAAGCCCGACGCCACGCAGGCCGAACTGGAGGAGGCGGCCAGGCTCGCCGAGGCCCACGAATTCATCATGCGCCAGCCGCAGGGCTACGAGACTCTGGTCGGCGAGCGCGGCACCACCCTGTCGGGTGGCGAGCGCCAGCGCCTGGCGATCGCCCGGGCGCTGCTCAAGAATCCGCCGATCCTGATCCTCGACGAGGCGACCAGCGCGCTGGATTCGGTCACGGAGGCGCGCATCCAGAAGGCGCTGAAGGTGCTGATGCAGGGGCGTACGACCTTCGTGATCGCTCACCGTCTGTCGACCATCCGCGAGGCCGACCAGGTCGTGGTCTTCGAGCACGGCCGGGTCGTTGAGCACGGCGCCTACAAGGAGCTGGTGTCGCGGGGCGGTGCCTTCGCGCGCCTGGTGGCCACCCAGCAGGCTGGCATAGAATCTGCCTGATATCCCCTTGGCGGGCGTCAAATGTCCGCCTAAGAGTCGCGGACAGGGAACTCACGGGGATCAATAAAATGAGCAAATTTGCCAAGATGCTGGGCGGCGCGGCGGCTGTCGCCCTCGCCCTGGGCAGCCTGCCTGCCAATGCCCAGACCGCGATCAAATTCACCCTCGACTGGGTTTTCCAGGGCCCGACGTCGCCGTTCCTGGTGGCGCTGGAGAAGGGCTACTACAAGGCCGAGGGCCTCGACGTCACGATGGATCCCGGCCAGGGCTCGGCCGGCGCGGTCCAGCGCGTGGCCACCGGCGCCTACCAGATCGGCTTCGCCGACGTGAACTCGACCATCGAATACAACGCCAAGAACCCGGGCAAGGAAGTGCTCTGCGTGTTCATGGTCTACGACTTCGCGCCGTTCGGCGTCTATGCGCTGAAGAAGAGCGGCATCAAGACGCCCAAGGACCTCGAGGGCAAGAAGCTCGGCGCCCCGGTGTTCGACGCCAGCTTCCGCCTGTTCCCGGCCTTCGCCAAGAAGAACGGCATTTCCAAGTGGGAGCACGTCAATCTGACGCCGCAGCTGCGCGAGCAGAGCCTGGTCCAGGGCACGGTCGACTTCATCTCCGGCCACTACTTCTCCTCGATGCTCGACCTCAAGGCGCGTGGCGTGGCTTTCGAGGACATCACCGCGATGCGCTTCGTCGACTTCGGCATGGACGTCTACGGCAACGGCGTCGTGGTGTCGGGAGAGATGGCGAAGAACGAGAAGGCGGTGAAGGGCTTCCTCGCCGCCACGATGAAGGGCTGGAAGGACGTCATCGCCAATCCGCAGCTCGGCATTGCGGCCGCCAAGAAGCGCGATCCGCTGATCGACGAGAAGCTCGAGATGGAGCGGCTCCAGATCTCGCTCGAGACCAACATCCTGACGCCCTACGTGAAGGCCAACGGTATGGGCGACGTCGACCCGGCCCGCTTCGCCCGCGCCGTCAAGGACGTGTCCGAGGCCTTCGGCCTGCCGGCCGCGCCCGCGCCGGACAAGGTGTTCAGCAACGCCTACCTCCCGCCCAAGGCCGACCGGATGGTCAGCAAGTAAGGGATCGGACAGAGGCAATGGCCTTCGTCGATCTCAAGGGCGTCAGTCTCACCTACCGGCTCGGCAAGGACACCACGGTGGCCCTTGCCGATGCCACCTTCGGCATCGAGAAGGGCGAATTCATTGCTGTGGTCGGTCCCTCGGGCTGCGGCAAGTCCACCATCATGAAGCTGGTGACCGGCTTGCTGCCGCCGACCGGCGGCGAAGTGCGGGTGAACGGCACGAAGGTGACAGGGCCGATCAAGGGCGTCGGCATGGCGTTCCAGAACCCGACCCTGATGCCGTGGCGCACGACGATGAACAACATCCTCCTGCCCATGGAGGTGGTCGAGCCGCACAAGCGCCGCTTCCGCAGCCATCGCGCCGAATATGTCGAGCGCGGAATGAAGCTCCTGAAGACGGTCGGCCTCACGGACTTTGCCGACAAGTATCCGTGGCAGCTCTCGGGCGGCATGCAGCAGCGCTCGAACCTGTGCCGTGCGCTGATCCACGAGCCCGAGCTGTTGATGCTCGACGAGCCGTTCGGCGCCCTCGACGCCTTCACGCGCGAGGAGCTGTGGGGCGTCATGCAGGCGTTGTGGCTGGAGAAGCGCTTCACCGGCGTGCTGGTGACGCACGATCTGCGCGAGGCCGTCTATCTTGCGGACACCGTCTATGTGATGAGCCGGCGGCCCGGCCGTATCGTGATGGCCAGGAAGATCGACATCCCGCGGCCGCGCACCCTGCAGACGACCTTCGAGCCGCACTTCGTCGACATCGTCCACGAGCTGCGCGACCGCATCCACCAGGAGCATGCGCCGTGAGCGACCTCCGGCGCGAGGCGCTGAAACACGCCATGCCGTGGCTGGTCCTGGCGGCCCTGCTGATCGTCTGGGAGATCTGCTGCATCGTTTTCCAGGTTCCGGAAATCATCCTGCCGAAACCGACCAAGATCTTCGCGGTCTTCGTGCAGCGCTTCGACATCCTGATGGCCTATTGCTGGGACACGCTGTGGACCACCACGATCGGCTTCCTGCTGGCCATCGCCGGCGGCCTTCTGCTGGGCCTCGCGGTCGGCGCCTCGCCATTCGTCTATTCCGGCCTCTATCCGCTGCTGATCGCCTTCAATGCGATCCCCAAGGTGGCGATCGTGCCGATCCTGATGATCTGGGTCGGCGTCGGCTCGCTGCCGGCCGTCATCACCGCGTTCGTGATCAGCTTCTTTCCCATCGTGGTGAATGTCGCGACCGGCCTCGCGACCATCGAGCCCGAGATGCGCGACGTGCTGCGCAGTCTCGGCGCCTCGCGCTTCGAGATCCTGACCAAGGTCGGAATCCCGCGCGCGATGCCCTACCTGTTCGCCAGCCTCAAGGTCGCGATCACGCTCGCCTTCATCGGCTCTGTCATCTCCGAGACGGTGGGTGGCAACAACGGCATCGGCTTCCTGATGCTCTCCGCCAGCGCCCGCAACGACGCGCCCACGACCTTCGCCGGCCTGTTCGCCATCGCCATCATGGGCGTCGCCATGTACGCGGTCTGCGCCATGGTCGAGAAGCGCATGACCCGCTGGGCCTTCCGCGGCGAGATCGTCGCCTAGCGCTCCAAAAGAAAAAGGGCCGCCCATGTTTTTTGGGAGCCCTCTATCGCGCATAGGGTAGGCGAAAAGAAACAGTCTGGCAACGCGTGGCGCATCGTAATAGATGACATCCCCTTCGCGAACCAATTCGCGACCCAAGGGGACTGTGATGACCGCCTGCGGACTTGATTTCGGCACGTCGAATTCGGCGATCGGCGTGGTGCGAGACGGCACTGCGGTGCTGGCGCCGGTCGAGGGCGACAACACGCTGCTGCCGAGCGCCGTCTTCTTCGACCAGGAGACGAAGGGCCGGGTGCTGCTCGGCGAGGCCGCCATCGCTGCCTATGTCGATCATACCGAGGGGCGCCTGATGCGGGCGCTGAAGTCGATCCTGGGCTCGTCGCTGATCGACGAGGAGACCAGCCTGGGCGGCCGCAAGGTGCCGCTCACCAAGGTGGTCGAGATCTTCGTGGCGCACCTGAAGGAGCGGGCGGAGGCTTTTGCCGACAGGGAGATCACCTCCGTGGTGATGGGGCGCCCGGTCCGCTTCGTCGACGACGACGACCGCGCCGATGCGCGCGCGCAGGACGTGCTGGAGCGTATCGCCCGCCAGGCCGGCTTCCGCGACATCGCCTTCGCCTACGAGCCGATCGCGGCGGCGCATCACTACGAGCAGACCGTGCCGCGCGAGGAACTGGTGCTGATCGCCGACATCGGCGGCGGCACGAGCGACTTCTCCATCGTGCGCGTCGGGCCGGGCCTGCGCGATCGCGCAGATCGCAGCGGCGACGTTCTGGCGACGGCAGGCGTGCGGCTGGGCGGCACCGATCTCGACACCGCGCTCAGCCTCGCCTCGGTGATGCCGCTGCTCGGCCTCGGCACGCAACTCGTCGAGAAGAACCTGCCGATGCCCAACGCGCTCTATCACCAGCTCGCGACCTGGGCGACGATCAACTTCGCCTACACCTACCGCAACGAACGCGAGATCGCGGAGCTTCAGGCGCTGGCCGCCGAGCCGGAGAAGGTGGCTCGCCTTTTGAAGCTGGTGCACGAAGGCTTGGGCCATCGCGTCGCCTTCGCCGTCGAGGACGCCAAGATCGCGCTGAGCGCCGAGGACCGCGCGGCCATCCCGCTGGCCTTCCTCGAACCCGGCCTCTCGGCCCTCGCGACCCGCCGCGAATTCGACCGCGCGATCGGCGCCGCGATGGAGCGTCTCCACAGGGCGGCCGGCGACTGCATCGCCGCCGCCGGCCTGAAGCCCGATGCGATCGAGACGATCTTCCTCACCGGCGGCTCGAGCCGCGTCCCCGCCGTCCGCGCTGCCGTCGCGCGCGCCGCACCGTCGGCAAGAATCGCCGGCGGCTCCGACCTCCTCTCCGTCGCACTCGGCCTGGCGCAGATGGCGGGAGGGGTGAGGTGATCTCCTTCAATTCCGTCGTCTCGACCGAAGCGTCCCCTCGGATGCCCTCGGGGCAGGCTCCGGCGCGTGGCGGAGAGACCTTCGATCTACGAATAGCCGGCTAATCGTGGAGAGAAGGTCTCTCCACTACGCCTCGCTGCGCGAGGCTTCGGTCGAGACGACGGGGACTGCTTAAACCTGCGAATCGAAAAACGCGTCGGCGTCTTCCGTCTCGACCAGCCGTCCCTTGCGGATCTCGAGGAAGCGTGTCGCCACGGTGCGGGTGAAGAAGCGGTCGTGGCTCACAAAGAGGCACGACACGTCGCTCTTCTCCAACTGCTCCTCCAGATCTTCCTGGCCCTCGATGTCGAGATGGTTGGTCGGTTCGTCGAGAACGTAGAAGTTCGGCCGTAGCAGCTTCATCTTCAGGAACACGAGCCGCGCGCGCTCGCCGTGGCTCAGTACGCCGATCGGCTCCTTGAGGCGCACGAAAGCGAAGCCGGCAGCGGCGAGCTGGCGCACCGCGTCCTTCTCGGTGACGCTTTCGGCCTCGACCACATAATCGAGGATCTTCATCGTCGTCGGCAGCTCGCTCATCGTCTGGTCGAAATAGACCAGACGGCAGGCCGGATTGAAGCGCACGGCGGCCTGCCCGTCGTAATGCTCGCGGCCGGGCTCGTAGGCGGCGGCAAGTGCTGCAAGAAGCGTCGACTTGCCAGTGCCGTTGGTGCCGAGCAATGCCACGCGATCGCCGGCCGCGATGACGAGGCGGTCTATGCCGATCAGCTTGCGGTCGCCGCCGGGGACCGTCACGTCGAGGTTCGCGAGGCGCAGCGCCACTTTGGCGTCGATGTCGCCGTCGGCCAGTTCGAGCCGGCGCTCGCGCGCGACATAGGTCTGCGTGCGCTCCTTCTCGATGCGGGCGATGCGGCTCTCGACGGCGTTCTTGCGCTTGTTGAGGTCGGGGTTCTTGACGGCCCAGACCTTGTAGCGCGCCGCCGCCTGCTCCAGCCGCTTGATCTCGCGATCCTCCTGTCGCGCGCGGACTGCGGACGTGGCGTCGCGGCGCAGCAGCTCCTCGCGGGCGACGGAGAAGCGCGTCTTGAAGGCATGCACGCCATCGGCGCGCAGGAACAGCGTGCGCTCGGTCACACGGTCGAGGAACTCGCGGTCGTGGCTCACCATCAGCATCGGCACGGTGAAGTCGGCCGTCAGCCAGCGCTCCAGCGTGTTGATGTTGGCGAGGTCGAGATGGTTGGTCGGCTCGTCGAGGATCAGGATGTCGGGCTCTTCGAGGCGCGCCGCCGCCGCGATCAGCATCAGCCGCTGCCAGCCGCCCGACAGGGCACCGAACGGGCGGTCGAGGATCTCCGGGTCGACGCCGATCTCGTCGACCAGCACGTCGATGCGCCAATCCTCGCCGTCCTGCCCGACCTTGGCCAGCGACCGGGCTAGCACCTCGCGTACGGGAAGATCGGCGAGACCTTCGGGCACGTCCTGCGGCACCTGGCCGATGCGCAGGCCGCGCGAGCGGATGACCTGGCCGGCATTGAGTTCAAGCACGCCCGTCAGGCACTTGAGCAAGGTGGACTTGCCCGCGCCGTTCTCGCCGACCAGCGCCGTGCGCGCATCGTCCAGCAGGAACGAGACGTTCTCGAACACACGGCCCGAGCCGTAGAAGAAGGAGGCCTGCTCCATGCCGAGCACTGCCTGACGCGGCGCCATGATCTGTCCTGACGGGAAAGCGACCGCGCCTTTACCACCGCTCTGCGGCCGGGGCGAGGGGCAGATGGGGGCACGGGCTTGCCCGGCCGCTCCGCGCGTGAAAGCATTTCTGCAAGCAAGAAACATGGAGGAAGTCCGATGGACGTCGGCATGATGATGGTCTTCACCAACTACGGTTGGGAGGGTTGCTCCGACCAGCGGGTCTGGGATGAGGAAATCCGGCTGGCCCGGATCGCGGCGGACTCGGGTTTCGACTGCCTGTGGTCGGCCGAGCATCACTTCGCCGACTATTCGTTCGTGCCCGACAATCTCGCGCTGATGACGCACCTGACGGCGCTGTGCCCCAACATCGATGTCGGCACGGCCGCCGTCATCCTGCCGTGGCACGACCCGCTGCGTGTCGCCGAGAACGCCGCCGTGCTCGACCTCCTCAGCAAGGGGCGGCTGCGGCTCGGCATGGGTCGCGGCCTCGCGCGGCGCGAGTTCAATGCCTTTCGGCTCAGCATGGACGAGTCGCGCGGCCGCTTCGACGAGGCGGCTCCGATGATCGTCGAAGCGCTCAGGACCGGCTTCATGGAGGGCGACGGCAGGTACTACAAGCAGCCACGCGTCGAGATCAGGCCGCGGCCGCAGCATTCTTTCGACGGGCGCATCTATGCCGTGGCGTCGAGCGAGGATTCGATCGACTCGGCGGCCAAGCTCGGCGCCCACATGGTGATGTTCGCCGACCGGCCGTGGGAGATGCGCGCCCCGATGATCGAGAAGGGGCGCCAGCTCCACCGGCAATATCACGGGACCGAGCCGCCGACGGTCATGCTGACCGAGTTCTGCGTCTGCGGACCCGATGCCGCGACCATCGAGGACGAGGCGCGGCGCTACCAGGGCAAGTTCGTCGAGAGCAATTTCCATCACTACGAATTTCTCGGCGAGCACTTCAAGACGGTGAAGGGTTACGACTCGTACCAGCAGAAGGCCGAGATCGCGCGCAAGGGCGGCCTCGACGGCGCGGTGACGGGCTTCATGCAGGCGGCCTCCTGGGGCACGCCGGACAAGATCCTGCGTGGCCTCGAAGCGCGCCGCGAACTGCTGGGCGACTTCGAAATGAACGTCGCCTTCCGCTTCGGCGGTACGCCCTACGAGGTGAGCGAGCGCGGGCTGAAGCTGTTCGCGAAAGAGGTGCTGCCGGTGGTGAAGTCGTGGGGGCCGGTGAAGGCCGCGAAGGCGGCATGAAAGCAAAGGTCCCTCGCTACGCTCGGGATGACACTATTGTTGAGGTCGACGCAGTGCGCTGATCCAGAAAAAGGTGTCATCCCGAGCGTAGCGAGGGACCTTTAGTTTTCAGACTAGGACTCCGTCGCGTGCGACGATGCGGCCCGCCTTCACGACGAGGCTGCGGCGTTTGCGGGTGGCGACGGCTTCGGCGAGCGTCGTGGCTTCGACCGTGACGAAGTCGGCGGGGCCTCCGACCTTGAAGCCGTAGTCCTTGAGGCCGAGCACGCGCGCGGCAGCCGCCGTCACCATGTCGAAGGCCAGCGCCAGCTCCTCGTCGTGGCGGAAGTTGGCGCGGTAGCCGATCTGCATCGCGCGGTCGAGCATGTCGCCGTTGCCGAAGGGCGACCAGGCATCGCGGATATTGTCGGAGCCGCCGAACACCTCGACCCCATGCTCGCGCAACAGCTTCAGCGGCGGGATCGTCGCGCCGCCGGGTCCATGGCTCATGATGGCGACGCCGGTGCGGGCCAGCGTGTCGGCGGCAGGGGTGACGCTCTCGGTCGAGACCGAGCCCAGTGCGAAGGCGTGGCTGACCGCGACCTTGCCCTGCAGGCCGAGCGCTTCGGTGCGCGCGGCGATAGCGAGGATCTGCGCCAGCCCGGCCTCGCCGCCATCGTGCAGGTGAATGTCGACGCCCGCACCACGGCGCTGTGCGATGGCGAACACCGCATCGAGATGGGCGTCGAGATCGCCGTCGATGCCGACCGGGTCGAGGCCGCCCACGAGATCCGCGCCTTGCGCGATCGCCTCGTCGAGCAGTTCCGCCGTACCGGGCGAGCGCAGGATGCCGCTTTGCGGGAAGGCCACGATCTCGATGGTGACGAGGTCGCGGAAATGCTCACGGATCTTCAGCACCTCGTGGAGGTTGCGGAGACCGAGCTGGTTGTCGATGTCGACGTGGCTGCGCATGTGCAGGGTGCCGCTGGCCACGATCTGGCGCACCAGGTTCGAGCCGGTTTCGAATTCCGGCACGGTGCGCGCCGCGCGCACCCGGCGCTCGGCCTCGATGCGGTCGGAGACCTTGTTGCCTGTCGACTGGTTCGGCAGCCACGGCAGGCCGAGCAGGGTCTTGTCGAGATGGATGTGACCGTCGACCAGCGGCGGCAGGACGAGCGTGCCGTCGAGGTCGATCGTGTCGGCGGTCGGCTTCGAGGCCGGGAGGAGGGCGGAAATCCGCCCTCCCTCGACCTCGATGTCGTGCCGGCTGCCGTCGGGCAGCGTGGCGTTAAAGAAGCGCACGCGCCGGTCGCCTTACTTGGCGGCCGTCGGGCCGCCTTCCTTGCGCGTCTGGGCCACGGCCTCGCGGGCGGCCTTGGCCATCAGGCCGGCATCGTTGGCGATGGTCACGAGCTGGAAGCCCTTGTGCACCATCTTCGCGGCGTAGCTGCCGGTGCCGTTGTGCAGGCCGGCGAACTGGCCACGCTTCTTGGTGGCCGCGAGCAGCTTGTCGTAGATCGCCAGGATCTGCGGCTCCTCACGGTCGAGCATCGGCTTCATCCCGAGCGACAGGCCGAGGTCGGACGGTCCGATGTAGATACCGCTCACGCCCGGCACGTCGAGGATGGCGTCGATGTTGTCGATCGCCTCCTGCGTCTCGATCATCGGGATGATCAGCACCTCGTCGTTGGCCATCGCCTGGTAGGGCGTCGCCTCGCCATAGGCGCCAGCGCGGATCGGGCCGTTGGAGCGCTTGCCCTTCGGCGGATAGAGCGCATAGGAGACCAGCGCCTTGGCCTCGGCCGCCGTGTTCACCATCGGGCAGATGACGCCCCAGGCGCCGCCGTCGAGCACCTTGCCGACGATGCCGGGCTCGTTCCACGGCACGCGCACCAGCGGGGTGATCGGATACTTGTCCATCGCCTGGAAGCAGCGGACCATCGAGAGGTAATCCTGCACGCCATGCTGCATGTCGACGGTGACGCTGTCCCAACCGCATTGCGCCATGGTCTCGGCGGCGAAGCCGTCGGGGATCGCCAGCCATCCATTGACGCAGGCCTTGCCGGCCTGCAGCCGCTTCTTCAGCATGTTCGACATCGATGCGTTTCCTCGTAATTTGAGAGCGGGCGAGTTTACACAGCGACGGGGGATTGCGTGACGCTTTTGTCGCTGCGGGCGGGCAGGCTTTCGGTGGATCTCGCGCCCTGGGCCGGTGGTTCGATTGCGCGCTTTGCCCTCGAGGGTGTGGGCGATCTGCTACGCCCCGCATCGGCCGGGGCGCTGGCCTCGGGAACGGGCAAGGACACGGGCTGCTATCCTCTGGTGCCGTTCTCAAATCGCATCGCGAATGGTCGTCTCGCGTTCGGCGACGAAATTTTTCCCCTCGAACCCAACTGGCCCGGCGTGCGCCATCCCATGCACGGCGACGGCTGGGCCTGCGCCTGGGACGTGGTGCGCCAGGACCGTACTTCGGCCGCGCTGGTCTATCTGCACGAGGCGGGCGCCGGTGTTGCCGGCTGGCCCTTCCGCTATCGGGCTCGACAGACTTTCGCGCTCGACGAGGTGAGCCTCACGATCGGCATCTCGGTCGAGAACCTCGAGGATCGGGAAGTCCCGGCCGGGCTGGGGCTGCATCCCTTCTTCGTGCGCGAGGCCGACACCGAACTGGCCTGCCGGCTCGGCGGTGTCTGGCGCACCGACGCCGAAGTCCTCCCGGTACAGCATGTGCCCTTGCCGCCGGAATGGGACTTCTCGCATTCGCGCCCGGTCGATGGGATTGGCCTCGACCATTGCTTCGACGGATGGGATCGCGATGCCACCGTCACCTGGCCCAGCCGCGGCCTCCGGCTCGTCCTCGCCGCAACGGAGGCATTTCGTCATCTGGTGATTTATGTTCCCGGCGGTCAACGATACTTCTGCGTCGAGCCGGTCAGTCACGCCAACGGTGCGGTCGGGCAGAGCCTGCTGGCCACCGGGGCGACCCTGGCCGGCGAGGTCTCGTTTCGCCTGAGCAGGATCTAGAAGGAACAGCATGTCCTCGTTCGCCTCCTATCCCAGCCTTTCCGGTCGCACCGTCTTCGTCTCGGGCGGCGGCTCCGGCATCGGCGCCTCCATCGTCGAGCACTTCGCCGAGCAGGGCGCCAAGGTCGGCTTCGTCGACATCGACGAGGCCGCTTCCAGGGCATTGGTCGAGAAGATCGAGGCCCGTCGCCTCACCGTGCCGCTGTTCGTGCCCTGTGACATCCGCGATGTCGCGACCTATCAAAGAGCCATCGAAGAAGTGGCGGCGAAGCTCGGGACGATCACCGTGCTGGTGAACAATGCCGCGCGCGACGATCGGCACACGATCGACCAGGTGACGCCCGACTTCTGGGACGAGCGTATCGCCGTGAATCTGCGCCACGCCTACTTCGCCATCCAGACGGTGGCGCCGGCGATGAAGAAGGCGGGCGGCGGCTCGATCGTGAACTTCAGCTCGGTGAGCTATCACACGATGACGCCGAACCTCTCCGTGTACCAGGCGGCCAAGGCGGCGGTGATCGGCATGACCCGCGGCCTGGCGCGCGACCTGGGCGGCGACGGCATCCGCCTCAACGCCGTGACGCCGGGCTGGATCATGACCCAGCGCCAGCTCGATCTCTGGGTCACGCCAGAGGCCAGGACCGCGCAGCTCGCTGCGCAATGCTTGAAGGAGCTCCTCCATGCGCCCGACATCGCGCGCATGGTGCTGTGGCTCGCCGCCGACGACAGCCGGCTGGTCACCGCCCAGAATTTCGTCGTGGACGGAGGCCGCATTTGAGCGCGGCCGCCATCGCCTCGCTGCCGAGGCGTTTCTTCCACGGCTGGATTCGCGTGATCCGGCACATGCTGCCGCCGACACTCTATTTCTTCACGGCCTTCAACCTCATCGTCTTCACGACGAACCTCCTGACGCATGACTACTGGTTCAATTTGACGGGATTCATGCTGGCCAGCACGACGGCGCTGATCGTGGGCAAGGTGGTGCTGGTCGTCGAGAAGGTTCGCATCATCGACAAGTTCCGCGGCGCGCCGCTCATCCAGCCCATCCTCTACAAGACCGTGTTCTATGGCGTCGTCGTCACGATCGTGCGCTATGCCGAGAAGATGCTGCACTTCGTTTTCGATGCGCGCGGCTTCAGTGTCGCCGCCGAGGCGGCGCTGGCCGACTTCACCTGGCATCGCTTCGTGGCGGTGCAGGTCTGGATCTTCGTCTGCTTCCTGCTCTACGTGACCGCGAGCGAGCTGAATGCGCTGGTGGGCGACGGCCAGCTCAGGCGCCTGTTCTTCCATCATCGCTCCTCGGAGTATCGCCTGACTCGCCGCCAGCATATCCGCGCGCTGATGGAGATCAGCCGGCTTGCGCGCGACACGCCGCACGAGAAACTCCTCGACCCGGCGACGCCGCAGGGCAGCCGCCTGGTGGCACTGGTCGACCGACTGAGGCGGCGCGAGACCTGATGGAGGACAGTCCCGGACTGTGAATTCCTCGATGCATTTCGCATCATGGCGCCCCTGACCGTTCACGGTGGATTCGCCGGCCGCGCTTGAGCAGGATCGGCGCATGAGTACCTCCCTGCTTCGGCTGGCCCTCCGGTGTGTTGCGCGTGGCGTCTCGTGCGGCCTCGCGATTCTCGCATTCCAGACCCTGACCGCGCCGGCTCAGGCCGAGGACTGGCCGACCCAGCCGGTCAAGCTCGTGACGCCTTTCCCCACCGGCGGGAGCGTCGACGGCATTGCCCGCATCGTCGCGGCGCAACTCAAGAACCAACTCGGCCAGCCGGTCGTCGTGGAGAACATGACCGGCGTCGGTGCGCTTACCGGGGCGGAGTTCGTCGCGCGCGCCGCGCCGGACGGCTACACGCTGCTGATGGCTTCGGCGTCGCTGCCCAATAGCCCGCTCCTGTACGGCCGCAACGTCTACGACTGGCAGACGGATTTCACCTTCATCTCGTCGATCTCCGTCCAGCCGCTGGTGCTGCTGGTGAAGCCGACCATGCCGGCGCGCACGCTGACCGCGTTCATCGCGCAGGCGCGCAAGGAGAACGGTCGCATGGTCATGGGAACGGCAGGCGAAGGCCTGGTCGGGCACCTGGCCGGCCTTCTCCTTGCACAGCGTGCGGGCCTGCGCTTCGAAGCGGCCCATTATCTCACCGGGGCGCCGGCGATGATCGACCTGATGTCGGACCAGACCCAGTTCCAGTTCGAGCCGATCTCGACCGCCTTGCCGATGATCCGCGACGGCCGGCTGCGCGCGCTGGCCGTGACGTCCCTGATGCGCTCGCCCGCACTGCCCGACGTGCCGGCGATCGCGGAGACCATCCCGGGCTTCGAGGCGATCAACCTGCTCGGCCTCGTCGGGCCGGCGAACCTGCCGGGGCCGGTGGTCGAGAAGCTGAGTGTTGCCGCGAAGTCGTTGCTGGAAGACCCGGTCGTCCAGCGGCGTTTCGAGGGACTCGGCACGGACGTGCGCTTCACCACGCCCGAGGATTACCGGGCGCTTCTGGGCCGGCAGGCGGAGCTGTGGGCCTCGGTGATCCGCAAGGCCAATCTCAGGCTCGAATAGCAGGCTGCCGCGAACCAATCTCGCGTCTACTCTGCCTGCCATGAGTAGCGATACGAGCTGGCGCTGGATCGCCTGGCTGGTCCTCGGGATCGGCGGGCTGATCGCGGCCGGCGGCGTGCTGATGGGACTCGGCAATCTGCGCCACGTTCTCCATGGCGAGCGGGCCGAGGGCGTCGTCACGGAGGTCGTGCGCGAGGGCAGCATGTACGCGCCGGTGGTGCGTTTCCGCCTGCCCCAGGGCGATACCGTCGAGGTGAAGGACCTGGCGAGCGGTGCGCCTGACTTCTCGGTGGGTGACACGGTCGGTGTCCTCTACTTGCCCGAGACGCCGGCGGATTTCCGCCTCGATACGTTCGAGCGACTGTGGCTGCTGCCGCTCATCCTGGCCTGCTTCGGGGGCTTCTGGCTGATGTTCGGCGCCGTTGCGTGGGCGCTGTCGCGCAACGCCGACCTGGCGTTGGTCGGCGAGCGCGCCTTTACGGTGATCTCGGTGTCGGCCCTGCTGATCGGCGTGTTCGCGCTTTGGAGCGCCGTCGACCTCTATGCCAGCGGAGGCCGTGCCCGCGGCAAGGTGCTTGAGATCCGTGAAAGCCGTTCGATCGTGACGGAGGAAGTGACCACACCTGGCGGTCGCGAGGTTCGTCGCGACGTCGAGCGCATCTCCTATGCGCCCGTTGTGCGCTTCGCCACGCCGGAAGGCCGCGAGATCGAATTCCATGGCCGCGGCGGCAGCGGCACGTCGTTCACGGCGGGCGAAGTCGTCAACGTCGTCTACGACCGCAACCAGCCGAGCCGCGCGCGTATCCTGTCGTTCGTCGATCTGTGGCTGCCGGCGGCCGTCGCCTTCGCAGTGTCGCTGCTGTTCGGTGGTGCCGTGCGCCTGTCGCGCTGGAGCCGCCGAAAGTCCTGATGCAGGGCGTCTCAACGGAGCGCGCAACTCCAGTTGCGCTCAAGCTTCGTCGATCAACAAGACATGAGCGCCACTGGAGTGGCGCGCTCCAATGAGACGACGTCACTCGGGCGGAACGTTAAAGTCCTACCCGCTCGATCCACGCGGCCAGCAGTGCCGCCAGCTCGTGTGGCTTTTCGAGTGGGGCCATGTGGCCGCAGTCCTCGAGGATGCTGAAGCTTGAGTTGGGCAGTGCCTGCGCCATGCGCTCCGTTTCGGCGAAGGTGCGCAGCCGGTCCTGGCGGCAGGCAACCACCAGCGAGGGGCAGGCGATGCGTTCGAGATCGGCATAGCCGTCGCGTCGCACCAGCGCGGCCTGGCGCTTGCGTACCTCGGGGCCGAGCCGGCGCTGCATCCCGCGAAGCCTTTCGAGCAGTGCCGGATCGGTGTCGCGGTCGGGATGCAGGCCCATCGCGTTGGAGACGGCGCCGGCGGCGCGGGGCGGCCGGTCGCCCGGCCGATACCCCGACTGGCGACGCGCGCGCTCCTCGTCGGAGTAGCCGCGCGCGGAGGAGGCGACGAAGGCCACGCCCGTCACGCGTTCCGGCGCCATCAACGTGAGCACGCGCGCCACGAAGCCGCCCATGGAGAAGCCGACCAGCACGAAGCGCTCCGGCGTTTCGGCCAGCACGCGCCGCGCCATGCCTTCGAGCGAATCGTCCTCATAGACGTTGCCGAAGTGAAGGGAGCCGAATGCTTCGAGATCGGGGACCATGTCGGTCCACAGATCGGCGTCGCACATGAAACCGGGAAGAAGGACGAGGGAACGCACGCGGGATGACTTCTCGGAGTTACTTCTTGAGGGCTCTCAGTATCTTCTTCGAATCGGTGACGAAGCCGAAGCACTTCTTCACGTTCCACACCGTGGCCTCGCGGCAGAAATCCGGCGAGGTGGTGCCGCAGCAATCTTCCAGCAGCACGCAGCCGTAACCCAGGAAGTTCGCGTCGGTCAGCGTGTGCAATACGCACTGGTCGGTATTCACGCCCGCGAACAGAATGGTGCGGATGTCGAGGTTGCGCAGGATGCTATCGAGCGGCGTGTCCCAGAAACCGCTGATGCGATACTTGTCGACTTTTATGTCCGCCGGCGCCGGCGCGAGTTCGTCGACCACCGCTGCCGCCCAGGAATCCTTCTGCAGCACCGGCGCGCCACTGCCCGGCAGCGGATCGCCCAGCCCGATCCCCGTGCCGGAGTTCTTGTAGAGATGGATCTGGTTGGGCGGCATGTTGGCAAGGTCGGGCCGGTTGCCCCAGTTCAGCCAGATCACGGGAACCTGGGCTTTTCGCAGCGCCGGCAACAGCTTCTGCAACGGCGCGATCGGCAGACGGTCGGGCGTGTAGTCGGCGCCGAGATGATCGACCCAGCCGCCCTCGGCGCAGAAGTCGTTCTGCATGTCGACGACGATGATGGCCGTGCGCTTCAGGTCGATGGTGACGTCCTGCGGCGCGGCCGCGAGCTTGAGCGGTCGGGGCCTTGCCGGCGTCGTCGCCATGTCGACATGACGGGTGCTGGCGCGCCATTTATGGCCGGCGCGCGGGGCGCCGAGCGGATTCATCTTCGTCATCGGCGCGCGTTCCTCATGCCCAGAGTGCCCTGACCTTCGGCAGCTCGGCCAACCCGCGTTCGTGGCCGTACTTCAGCAGGGGGCCGATCCACTTGGGATCCATGATGTTGTCGACATGCTGTGTGCCCGGCAGCAGGCCGGCGACGGTCAGCATGGTGCGGGTCCCGCCGGCTTCGAGGTCACGGATCTCCTGCCGCAGCGTGTTGGGCATGCCGGAGGTGCGCAGCCCCTGCGTCACCGCCTGCGGACCACCGTCGCTCAGCGAGATAACGAGCGCGCGCTTCACGCCGGTCACGACGTCGGCATGCGTGCTGGTCTGGCAGATGCCGCCGTCCATGCACAGCCGGTCCTTGAGCCAGGTCGGTCCCATCGATCCCGGCAGGGACGAACTCGCCGCGCAGGCGACGTCGATGTGGAGGCCGGCGCCCGCCGAGACGACGATGCGCTCGCCGGTGTAGCAGTCGTTGGCGGTCGTATGCAGCGCGGGCGAGGGCCAGGTCGTGGGGCCGATCAGGCGATGCAGCGTGCTGAAGTATTTGTCGGTGCCGGCGGGATTATGCGCGGCCATCGCGGCGCGGCCGATGTTGCGGATGGTCTCGAAGCTCGCATCCTGGGCATCGACCGCGAGCTTGCGCGCGCGCTCCTGGCTGGGGTTGGCCTGCAGCGCCGGCACCAGCTCGGCGAAGAGCTTGGGAAAATTGGCGAAGATGTCGAGTTCGCCCGTGAGTCGCCACAGCCGGCCGCTGCTCAGGACGGCGCCGGCGATGGAGCCCGCCGAAGTGCCGACGACGACATCGGCCGTCGCGAGATCGACGCCGTTCTGCTTCAGCGCATGGAAGTAGCCCATCATCCACGAGACGAGATAGGCGCCGCCGCCGCCCAGCACGAGGCCGCGCTCCTTCCCGAGACCGGGCGAGGGCGTGTAGGGAATGGGATGCGCCAGCCCGTCGTTCCAGCCGGCCGGTGTCGCTCCGGCCGCCGCCGGTGCCTGCGCGAAAGCGGGGCGCCCAAGCGCAGTGGCGGCAGCGAGTGCTCCGGCGGCCATGAGGCCGCGGCGGCGAAACTTTTCTGCGACGGTCATGGAATTCCCTTGGATCAGGCGACGAGCATAGCGGTCCATGCCGCGGCCAGCATCAGAAGCTGGCCCGGCACGACATAAAGAGCGAAACGCACACCGCCGGCGCCGAAAGCGAACATCATCTTGGTCACGGTGTTGGTCGTGAAGGCGGCGAGGATGGGGATGACGGCCGCATGAGGCGTCAGCCGCCCGTCGGCCACGAGCGAGGCGACCGAGATGGCGGGCGCATGCGTGTCGGCAAAGCCCGCGGCGCCGGCCGCGAGGATGACCCCGGCCTCGCCCATCCAGTCCTGCAGCGCCGCCGCCAGCAGCAGCACGGCAGCGAGGATCGCGGCGAATATGAGCGCGGTCCGCAGGCTGAAGGCGCTGCCCGCGGTTTCCTCGACCGTGCCTCGGTCCTCGCGCAACGCCCACAGGATGAAGGCGCCGCCATAGACGATCGCGGCGGCGCCCGCGCAGAGCAGAGGCATCGCGAGAGCCTTCAAGGCCCCGAGATCGGTGGCGGCGATGAGGATGCCGAGCTGCACCACGGTCGCGACCGAGGAGAGCGCGGCCCCGGCCGCCGCCGGCCTGGTCAGGCGCGGTTCCTTGGCGGCGCGCGCGCCCATCGCGCCGATGGTCGCCGAGCTGGAGATGAAGCCCGAGGCGAGGCCGGCCAGCGGCAGGCCGAATCGCGGCCCTACGATGCGGACCGCGATATAGCCCAGGGCACCGACGCCCATCACCAGGATCACCACCAGCCAGATGGTGCGGAGGTTGAGCGCACCGTAGGGCCCGATCGGATGATCCGGGAGCAGGGGCAGCACGACCAGCGTGGCGCCGGCGAAGATCAGCAGGTCGTGCAACTCCCCGTCGGTCAGCATCGAGCGCACGAAGCGGTGCAGCACTTCGCGGGCATTGAGCAGCATGGCGACCACCACGCCGACTCCCGCGGCGAAGGCGGGTTCGCGGATGGCAAGCCCGCCCAGCAGGGTCGTGGCGACCAGCGCCGTCTCCGTCGTCAGGCCGGGGTCGGTGTCGCGGGCGTGCCAGTAGGAGAGGCCGGCGAAAGCCGCCACGCCCAGGACGATCGCGGCCAGGAGGATTTCGCCGCCGGCCGCAGCGCCGATCGCGCCGGCGAGCGAGGCGAGCGTGAAGGTGCGCAGCCCCGCGGCGCCCCGCCCGGGGCCTTCGCCCTTCTTGCGCTCGCGGTCGATGCCGATCAGCAGGCCGACGCCGAGGGCGACGACGAAGCCGAGGATGAGCGAATGGGGTTCGAACATGGACTTTCCCGGGCCGCGCCCGTCGTTGCGATGCCGATACTAGCAAGCCAGCGGCCGTTTCGTCCTGTTCGCCGACGGGCTCGCTTTTCGGGCGAGTGCACCAGCAGGCAATCCAATTTTTCTGTTACTGAAGTAGTATGAATTGTCCCAGCAATGTAAGCGCCGGATGATCGTCGCCACGGAACGGGAGCATCGGATGGTCGCCCGGAGGAACATCCTCTTCATCGTCATCGATCAATGGCGCGCCGATGCGCTGGGCTGCGCCGGCAATCCCGTACTGAAGACTCCCAACCTGGACCGGCTGGCTGCAGATGGCGTGCTTTGCCGGCGGCACTTCGTGCAGGCGGCTCCATGCGGTCCCTCGCGCGCGGCGCTGCTGACCGGTACCTATCAGCACAACAACGGCGTGATGCGGAACGGCACGCCGCTGGCGCGGCGCTTCACCAACATCGCCCTCGAATGCCGCAAGGCCGGATATGACCCGGCCTTGTTCGGCTACACCGACACGACCGTCGATCCGACCGGGCTGCCGCCCGACGATCCGGCATTGCGGACCTACGAGTCGGTGATGCCGGGCTTCGCGCCCGAGCTGCACCTCCCGGAACTGGCCTATCCGTGGATGGCCGACCTCAAGGCCAAGGGCTATCCGTTCGCCGATGACGTCACCGAGATCTACCGGCCGGCAGTCCCGGCCGGCGATCGCGGGCCGACCTTTCCGCCGGCGCGCTTCAAGGCCGAGGACAGCATCACCGCCTTCCTCACGGACCGGCTCCTCGACTTCATCTCGGTGCGGCGCAACGGTTCGTGGTTCGCGCATGCGGCCTACATCCGGCCGCATCCTCCCTTCATCGCGCCCGCGCCCTACAACACGCTCTACGATCCCGCCGACATGGCGCCGCCGCATCGTGCCGCCACGGCCGAACGGGAGGGCGCGCAGCATCCGCTGCTGGCCAGCTATCTCCGCTCGCAGAACCTCGCGAGTTACTTCGTCACCGGGCAGGGGCTGGTCGCCGGTCTCAGCGATACCGATCTCGCGCAGTTGCGCGCCACCTACTACGGCATGGTGCAGGAGGTCGACGACCAGGTCGGCCGCCTGATCGACCGGCTCAAGGAATGGGGCCTCTACGACGACACGCTGATCATCGTGACGTCCGATCATGGCGAACTGCTGGGCGACCACTGGATGCTCGGCAAGCAGGGCTATTTCGACGAGGCCTACAACGTGCCGCTGATCGTGCGCGATCCGCGGGCCGCGGCCGATGCAACGCGCGGGACCCGGATCGAGCGATTCACCGAGGCGGTGGACGTGATGCCGACCGTCCTCGACTGGCTCGGCCTCGACATTCCACGGCAGTGCGACGGCCGCTCCCTGTTGCCGTTGCTCCATGGGAAGACGCCGGCGGACTGGCGCCGGGAAGTGCATTGGGAGTTCGACTTCCGCGGCCTGGGTGCGGCGGACTCGGAAGTCGCGCTCGGCCTGCCGATGGACGCCTGCTCGCTGGCCGTCATCCGCGACGAGCGTTTCAAGTACGTCCACTTCGCGGCCCTGCCGCCGCTGTTCTTCGACCTCGAAGCCGACCCGCACTGCCTGAACGACCTGTCGCGCGATCCGGCCTCGGCGCCGGCGATGCTGGCCTACGCGCAGAAGATGCTGTCGTGGCGCATCCTTTCCAGCGGCCGCGACTTCACGGGCATGCATGCTTCGTCCAAGGGCCTCCACGTCCGTCCCTGACGCAATGACGCGCCACGACACGGCTTGGGCACGCCGGTGCCGTCAGCGGACCGTGCCGCTCGTCCGAACCAGCATGACGGTCGCGACAAGCGCGATCGTGGCGATCACGAAGGTGACGGCCAGCACGCCCTCGGCGCCGTAGTTGGCCATCACCGCAGCGAGCACCGGCGGAGCGGCGGCAGAGACGATGCCCTGCGGCAGGGCGAGGCGGCCGAGATAGGTGCCGAACTGGGCACGTCCGAACAAGGCGAGCGGCAGCGTGGCGCGCAGTACCGCCTTCAGGCCGTTGGCGATGCCGTAGGCTATGAGGCAGAGCAGGGCGACGGCGAAGTTGCCGCCGGCCAGAAAGGCGAGCCCGAGACCCAGCGGCAGGACGGCGGCGGCAAACAAGGTCGACGTGCTGATGGCGTAGCGGTGGCCGAACACGAGTTCGACAACCCGCACGGCGACCTGCGCCGGTCCGATCAGCGAGGCGAGCAGCAGGGCGGAAGCAGGATCGTGACCCAGCCCGCGCAACACGCCGATCGCGTGCACGATAAAGCCGGTGAAGATGAAGGCGCCACAGGAGAAGGCCACCGCCAGCAAGAGGAAGAGGCGTTTGGTGTGATCCGAGGGCGGTGGCGTGGGCGTCGTGCCGGCTGCCGCGTGGGTGCCGACTTTCGGCCTGCCAGGCAGCACCAGCAGATGGACCGGCGCGCAGACCAGGAGATGGATCGCGGCATAGACGAGCAATACACCGCGCCAGCTCAGGAAGGCTTCGAGCGCCTCGGAGAGCGGCCAGAAAACGGTCGAGGCGAATCCGCCGATGATGGCGAGAATCGCGATTGCCTGGCGTGCGCGGCTGCCCGCGATGTGTGCCAGCGCGATGCTGGCCGGCGTGTTCAACGCCAGGGTCGAGGCGATGCCCATGGCGGCCCAGCACAGCAGATAGCTCACGAGTCCTTGCGAGAAGGAAAGCGCGGCGAGCGACAGCGCGTAGACGATCGACCCGATGGCCATCACCGAGCGCGCGCCCGTGCGGTCGAGCAATCGGCCGACCCGTGGCGCGAAGAGGGCGCCGACGCCGAACATCACGGTGATGCCGCCATAGACGACCTCGCTCGGCAGGTCGAGGTCGCGCTCGAAGTGGCGGCCCAGCACCGAAGGCATCAGGAAGGTGGTACCCCAGCCCACGATCTGGGTGAGGCAAAGCCCGACGGTCGCCTTGGCCGCTGCCGTTACTTTCACGCCGCGTGTGACCGCTCGGGATAGAGCGACAGCAGGCCGGCCTCGCTGGCGTCGCAGACGCCGCGCTCGGTGATCAGCGCGGTCACGAGACGTGCCGGCGTCACGTCGAAGGCGGGATTGGCGCCGGCACTGCCCTCGGGAAGGATCTGCACCGTCGCGAGTTCACCGGTCTCGGTGCGCCCGGTCATGTGCGACAGCTCGCGCGAGCTGCGCTCCTCGATCGGGATGTCGCGCACGCCGTCGACGATCGTCCAGTCGATGGTCGGATAGGGCAGTCCGACATAGAAGGGCACGCCGTTGTCGTGCGCGGCCAGTGCCTTCAGGTAGGTGCCGATCTTGTTGCAGACGTCGCCGCCGCGCGTCGTGCGGTCGGTGCCGGTGATGACGAAGTCGACTTGGTCGTGCTGCATCAGGTGGCCACCGGCATTGTCTGCGATGACCGTGTGCGGCACGCCGTGCTTGCCCAGTTCCCACGCCGTCAGGCTGGCGCCCTGGTTTCGGGGCCGCGTCTCGTCGACCCAGACATGGATGGGGATTCCGGCATCGTGCGCCTGGTAGATCGGCGCCAGTGCCGTGCCCCAGTCGACCGTGGCGAGCCAGCCGGCGTTGCAATGGGTAAGGGCGTTGATGCGTCCGCTTCTGTCGCGCGGCTTCAGTTTGCGGATCAGGCCCAGCCCGTTCTCGCCGATGCGACGGCAGATCTCGGCGTCCTCGTCGCAGATTTCGGCGGCGCGGCGGTAGGCGGCCTCGCGGCGCCGGGCCGGCGGCAACGGCGCGAGCAGCGCCCGCAGCTCGTCGAGTGCCCAGCGCAGGTTCACCGCGGTGGGCCGCGACTCCAGCAGCACCGTGTAGGCGCGCGCCAGCATCGCGTCGGACGGATCGGCCGCCATGGCAAGCGCCATGCCGTAGGCGGCGGCGGCGCCGATCAGGGGGGCGCCGCGCACGATCATGGTGCGTATCGCCGCTTCGGCGTCCTCCATCGTGCGCAGATCGCGCACGACGAAACGATGAGGCAGCAGGGTCTGGTCGATGGCCTGGACGGTCGTGCCGTCGGCGCCGAGCCAGATGGTGCGATAAGGCGTGCCGTCTACTTTCACGCCGTCACTTTAGACGGCGCGCGCCACCGCGTCGATTATCGCCGCCGTATCGAGCCCGTAGGTTCGATAGAGATCGGGGATGTCGCCGGACTGGCCGAACTTCTCGATGCCGAGCGGCACCACCCGCTGGCCGCGCACCGAGCCCAGCCATGACAGCGCCAGCGGATGGCCGTCCATCACCGTCACAATGCGCGCATCCCGCGACAGGGGTGCCAGCAGCCGCTCGATCGGGCTCGCCGACCGGTCGACCATGCCTGCGGTGCGGCCGCGATTCCGCTGCGCAGCCAGCCAGTCGGTGTGCAGCCGGTCGGGCGAGGTGAGCACCAGCAGGCCGGCGCCGCCGAAGTCGCGCGCGATGCTTTCATGCGCGGCGACGGCCTCCGGGGTCACGGCGCCCATGGCGACGATGGCCACGTCGGCGCCGTCCTCGGGCGGGGCGTACCAGTAGCCGCCGGAAACGATGTCGTTCTGCTGGTCCGGCGTCAGCGTGCGCTCGGGCTGGGCGAGGCTGCGCGTCGACAGGCGCAGGTAGATCGAGCCGCCATTCTCCTGCTGCATGTACTCGAAGCCGTGGCGCATCAGCACCGCCAGCTCGTCGACATAGGCCGGCTCGTAACTGACGAGGCCCGGCTGTCCCATCCCGATCAGCGGCGTGTGGATGCTCTGATGCGCGCCGCCTTCAGGGGCGAGCGTCACGCCCGACGGCGTTGCCACCAGCATGAAGCGGGAATCCTGGTAGCAGGCATAGTTCAGCGCATCGAGGCCGCGCGCGATGAACGGATCGTAGAGCGTGCCGATCGGCAGCAGGCGCGCACCGAACAGCTGGTGGCTGAGGCCCAGGGCGGCGAGCTGGATGAACAGGTTGTTCTCGGCGATGCCCAGCTCGACATGCTGGCCCTTGGGCGTCTGGCGCCAGAGCTGGGCCGACACGACCTTGAGTTCGCGGAACACGTCCTCGGCCTCGGTGTGGCCGAACAGGCCGCGCCGGTTCACCCAGGCGCCGAGATTGGTCGAGACCGTGACGTCGGGCGAGGTTGTGACGATGTGGCGGGCGAGTTCGCCGTCTTCCGACGCGATCGCGTTCAGGATCTTGCCGAAGCCTTCCTGCGTACTCGACTTCCTGTCATTCGGCTTGGTGAGCTGAGCCGGGATCGCAATGACCGGCGCGTCGGTACGGCGGCGGCCCTCGGCGTTGAAGGGCGCGGCGTCGAGGAAGGCCTGCAGGTCGGCCGGCGCGGAGGTGAGGCCCGCGAACTTGTCCCACTCCTGGCCGTCCTCGATGCCCATGCCCTTCTTGAAGCCCGCCATCTGGTCGAGCGTCATCAGGCCGGAGTGATTGTCCTTGTGGCCGGCGAAGGGCAGGCCCTGGCCCTTGATCGTGTAGGCGATGAAGCAGGTCGGCGTGTCGTCGGTCACGTTCTCGAACGCGTCGACCACGGCCTGCATGTCGTTGCCGGCCAGGTTGGTCATCAGCCGGTGCAGCGAGGCGTCGTCGTGCTGCTCGAGGATGCGGCGGATGCCGGGATACTGGTTGAGGTCGCGCGTCAGCGCCTCGCGCCATCCGGCGCCACCCTTGAACACCAGCGCCGAGTAGAGCGAGTTGGGACAGGCGTCGATCCAGTCGCGCAGATGCGCGCCGTCGGGCTGGGCGAAGGCGGTCTCCAGCAGCTTGCCGTACTTCAGCGTGACGACTCGCCAGCCGACCAGCTCGAACATCTCGGCGACCCGGCCGAACAGCCGGTCGTTCACCACGCCGTCGAGGCTCTGGCGATTGTAGTCGATCACCCACCACAGGTTCCGGACGTCGTGCTTCCAGCCTTCGAGCAGCGCCTCGAAGATGTTGCCCTCGTCGAGCTCGGCGTCGCCGACCAGCGCCACCATGCGCCCCGTGGGCCGCTTGCCGTCGCCCAGGTTCTTCAGCCGCACATAGTCCTGCACGATCGACGAGAAGAGCGTCATCGCGACGCCGAGGCCGACCGAGCCGGTCGAGAAGTCGACGTCGTCCACGTCCTTGGTGCGCGACGGATAGGACTGCGCCCCGCCCAGCGCGCGGAAGCGTTCGAGCTTCTCGCGGGTCTGGTGGCCGAACAGGTACTGGATGGCGTGGAACACCGGCGAGGCATGCGGCTTCACCGCAATGCGATCCTCCGGGCGCAGCACCGAGAAGTAGAGCGCGGAGAGCACCGTCGCGAGCGACGCGCAGGAGGCCTGGTGGCCGCCGACCTTCAGCCCGTCGCGGTTGGGACGGATGTGGTTGGCGTGATGGATCGTCCAGGCGCTGAGCCACAGCACCTTGCGTTCCAGTTCACGGAGGAGGCGAAGACGCTGGATGGGGGCGAGGGTGGTCATGTCCAACGGATACTCCTGAAAAACTGGAAGGTCCTTGCGTTCAGGTCGCCAAACGGGCTGTATAGGGTAGAACTATCCCCGATTGGGAAATTTTGAGCAATGATCTCCCTCGATGCGATCGACCGGCGCATTCTTGAACGGCTGCAGCACGACGGCCGCCTGAGCAATGCCGACCTCGCCGAGCAAGTCGGCCTGTCCTCCTCGCCGTGCTGGCGCCGCGTGAAGGCACTGGAGGAGGCGGGCGTCATCAAGGGCTATGCTGCCCAGGTCGACGCCAAGTCGGTCGGCCTGTCGGTGAACGTATTCGTCAGCGTCTCGCTCTCGACGCAGAACGAGAAGGCGCTGAAGGACTTCGAGCGCGCCGCGGCGGAGCGGCCCGAGGTGATGGAGTGCTACCTGATGACCGGCGACAGCGACTACCTGCTGCGCGTCGTCGTGCCCGACCTCGAAGCCTACGAACGCTTCGTCATGGACTTCACGAAGATCCAGGGCATCGCGCAGATCCGCAGCTCGTTCGCCCTGCGCCCGGTGAAGCAGGGGGCGGCGCTGCCGTTGGCCAAACCGAAGTGAAAGGTCCCTCGCTGCGCTCGGGATGACAATGTTGTTGGGATTGGCGCAGTGCGTCGATCGGAAAAGCGCTGTCATCCCGAGCGCAGCGAGGGACCCTTAATTTTCCAGCTCGATCACACCGCTCATCATTGGCTTGCAGCGGCCGCCGATATAGGTCGCCACGACCTTGCCGCCTTTCTTCTCCGCAGAAGCCTGCAGAACGCTGGGACGGCCCATGTCGAAGCCCTGGCCAATGGTTTTGGCAAGTACGATGTCGGTTTCAGGCCGGTGATGCGTCAGCACGCCAATCAGGGCCACATTGGCGGCACCCGTGGCGGGATCCTCGGGGATGCCGTGCTCGGGGGCGAACATGCGGGTGTGGACGTCGATCTCGCCGTCCTTGGCCTGCACGTAGAGATGGATGCCGACGATGCGCTCGCGCGGAAGGTCGCGGGCGAAGATTTCCGCACGCGGCGCCGCTCGCTTGAGGGCCTCGCGCGACTTCAACTCGACGAACAGCAACGGCGCACCGCACGACGCGACGCGCGGCGGATGGACGTCGAGCTTTAGGTCCTCCGGCTTCAGCGAGCAGGCCTGGGCCACGAGGGCGGGATCGATCTCCTCGCCGAAGCTGAGCGGCACCGGGGCGGCGAGGCGGGTTGCCACGACGGCACCGCCTTCGCGGACGATGTCCATGTTCACGAGCCCGGCCTTCTCCTCGAAGACCAGCCGGTCGCCGGTCACCGGGCGGCCGTAGCTGGTGCCGGCGCGGGCCAGCACGAAGGCGGTGCCGACATTGGGATGGCCGGCGAAGGGCATCTCGGCCTTGGGCGTGAAGATGCGGACCTCGGCGGTGTGGGCCGAGTTTTTCGGCGGAAGCACGAAGGTCGTCTCGGCCAGATTGAACTCGGCGGCGATGGCCTGCATGCGCTCGCCCGACAGGCCCTGGGCATTGGTGACGACGGCCAGGGGGTTGCCCCCGAACTGGCGGTCCGTGAACACGTCCACGGTGACGAAATCGAGTTTCATGATTCCAAATCTCGCATGGCGCGCTAAGCTTCATTCATGACCAAAGCTCAGGCTGCCCCTAGCATCTCTTATGATCATGGCGTCTCGGAGAAAAAGCTGATCGGCGAAACGATCGGCGCTTTCTTCGACCGGACCGTCGAGACCCATCGAGACCGCGAGGCGCTGGTGGTGCGCCATCAGAACGTGCGCTGGACTTGGGGCGAGCTGGGACGGCGGGTCGACGAGCTGGCGGCGGGCCTGCTGACCCTGGGGCTGGAGCGCGGCGACCGGGTCGGCATCTGGTCGCCCAACACGTCGGAATGGACGCTGGCGCAGTTCGCGACCGCCAAAGCGGGGCTCGTGCTGGTGAACGTGAACCCGGCCTACCGCCGCGCCGAACTCGAATACGCGATGAACAAGGTCGAGTGCCGCGCGCTGATCCTGGCGCCGGCCCTCAAGACCTCGAACTATCTCGAGATCGTCGAGGACCTGGTGAAGGACGGCAAGCTGCCGCACCTGAAGCATGTGATCCGGCTCGGCCGCGAGAAGACGCCGGGCATGCTGAACTTCGACGACGTCGCGACGGCCGGCGGCAATGCGGAGAAGGCGCGCATCGCCGAACTGGCGCCGCTGCTGCAGTTCGACGACGCGATCAACATCCAGTTCACCTCAGGGACGACCGGCTTCCCCAAGGGCGCCACGCTCAGCCACCACAACATCCTGAACAACGGCTACTTCGTGGGCGAGGGGCTGAAGCTCACGCCCGACGACCGGCTGTGCATCCCCGTGCCGCTCTATCACTGCTTCGGCATGGTGATGGGCAACTTGGGCTGCCTGACACACGGCTCGACCATGGTCTATCCGTCCGAGGCCTTCGATCCGCTGGCAACCCTGCAGGCCGTCGCCGAGGAGCGCTGCACGGCGCTCTATGGCGTGCCCACCATGTTCATCGCCCAGCTCGACCATCCCGAGTTCGCGAAGTTCGACCTCAAGAGTTTGCGCACCGGCATCATGGCGGGCTCGCCCTGTCCCATCGAGGTGATGAAGAAGGTGCAGAGCCACATGCACATGGGCGAGGTCACCATCGCCTACGGCATGACCGAGACCTCGCCGGTGTCGACCCAGTGCGCCACCGACGATCCGGTCGAGCGCCGCGTCTCGACCGTGGGCCAGGTGCTGCCACACATCGAGATCAAGATCGTCGACACCGAGGGCCGCACCGTGCCGCGCGGCGAGACTGGCGAGTTCTGCACCCGCGGCTACTCGGTGATGAAGGGCTACTGGAACGACGAGGCCAAGACGAAGGAAGCCGTCGACGAGGCCGGCTGGATGCACACCGGCGACCTCGCGACCATGGACGAGCAGGGCTACGTCAACATCGTCGGCCGCCTCAAGGACATGATCATCCGCGGCGGCGAGAACGTCTATCCGCGCGAGATCGAGGAGTTCCTCTACCGCCACCCGAAGGTGCAGGACGTCCAGGTGATCGGCGTGCCCGATCCGCGCTACGGCGAGGCGGTCTGCGCCTGGATCAAGCTGCATGCCGGCCAGACCGCGACCGACGAGGAGATCCGCGCTTTCTGCCAGGGCCAGATCGCCCACTACAAGATCCCGCGCTACATCGAGTTCGTGCCGGAATTCCCGATGACCATCACCGGCAAGATCCAGAAGTTCGTGATGCGCGAACAGACGATCGAGAAGCTCGGGCTGAAGGCGCAGAAGACGGCTTAGAACCGCTCCTATCCGGGTCGAGTAGATACCTACCTCATCCTGAGGAGCGTCGCGCAGCGGCGCGTCTCGAAGGATGGGCAACTAACGCGGTGGTCGTGCCCATGCTTCGAGACGGCTGCTCCGCAGCCTCCTCAGCATGAGGTTGGTGGTGGTGTTCCAGCTTGCTCGAAAGACCTTGGAGTGGCGCGCCCCCAGCCATCAGGGCCGGTGCGCCTCCAGGAACATCTTGATGTGGCGCACCGCCAGCGGCACGCGCTCCGGCGTGTCCTTCCATGGGTAGAGCGTCACCTGCGAATTAGGGGACAGCATCGCCACTTCCATCGCGACCTTGTAGGGGTGCGGCGGGCTGTCGTCGGGGGCGACGAGGATCGGGGTCTTGCAGGCCTTCACGAACTCGCGCGGTACGGTGAACACGAAGTCGGCCTTCTTGGTGTACATGTTGGTCAGGTACTGGCTCACCTGGTCCATCGTGTATTCCGGCCGCTTGGCCACGAAGTCGGGGCCCCAGCCCTTCATGTTGTTGTCGTAGAACTGGTTGGGCAGCTCGGGGCGGAAGCCCGAGGGCTGCGTCAGCACGGCGGCGATCACGCGGTCGCCCACGCGCTTGATCAGGTTCCAGATCAGCGGCTGGCCGATGCAGTAGCCGAGTACCATGAACTGCTTCGCGCCGAGATGGTCCATCAGGCCGACATGGTCGTCGGTGATGGCATCCCACGTGCGCCCGATGTCGAGCGGGCCGGTCGACTGGCCGCCATTGGCGTTGCGCAGGTCCGCGCAAATGCAGCGGAAGCGGTCGCTGAATTCCCGCATCGCGTTGAACGGATGGGTCTTGTCGAGGCCCTCGATGGTCGAGTTCAGCCCGCCGCCCGGAATGATCAGAAGCGGCAGGCCCGAGCCCATCTCCTCGTAGTGAATGCGGACGTCGCCTTTTTCGTAGAACGGCATGGTGTTTTCTCCCTGCCCGGAGCGTGCCACGCGCCGGGGCAGGGTGCAAAGCGGCGCGGTCAGCCCAGCAGTCGCTTCACCACGTCGAGCTGGATGTGGGCGGCGTCGACCATCTCCGCGATCGGCACGCTCTCGTTGGCGGCATGCCCTTGAGCGCCCGAGCCGGGGCCGAAGTTGATGATCTCGATGCCGTCGTCGGCATAGTAGCGTCCGTCGCTGACGCCGGTGGCGTTGAGGAACTTCACCTTGCGGCGGCTGTGCGCCTTCACCGCCGCCTCGAAGGCGCCGACCGCCGCGCCGTTCTCCGGCGCGAAGAAGCCGTTGGTGCCGGTCAGGAACTCGACGCCGTACATCGCCTTCGGCTCGCCGACGCCGTCGACCACCTTCTTCAGTTCCTTGAAGGCATCCTTCACCTTCTCGTTGGGCAGCAGGCGGCGGTCGATCTCGACGGTGCAGGCCGAGGGCACGACGTTGGTGTTGTGGCCACCGTGGAACATGCCGATGTTCACCGTCGACTTCATCGCGCCGGAGACACGCGTCGCCAGCGCCTTGTCGTAGTAGTAGCTGAGCGCGCCCACCAGGCGCATCATGCGCAGGATGGCGTTGTCGCCGGCCGCCGGGTTGCCGGCATGGGCGGCGCGACCCTTGGTGGTGAGACGCGCCCACATCACGCCGCGCTCGGCGACGATCAGGTTGTTCTCGGTCTGCGCGCCCAGGATCAGCGCATCCGGCCGCACCTTGCCGCTCTTGCGAAGATACTCCATGCCTTCGGGCCCGAGATTCTCCTCGTCGGCCACGAAGGTGAAGATCAGCTCGCCCTTCGCGGGGCCGCCGCGGCGCGCGATCTCCTCGGCGATCCAGATCTGCACCGCCATGCTGCCCTTGCAGTTGCCGGCGCCCAGCCCGTAGACGAGGCCGCCCTTGACCAGCGCCTTGTAGGGATCGCTCTTCCAGTTGGAGCGCTCGCCGACGCCCACCGTGTCGACATGGGCGTTGAAGGCGATCACCGGGCCTTTCGCCTTGCCCTTCATCCGCGCCACGACGTTGTCGACGCCTTTCTTGTGGGTCGCGATCTCAACCTTGTAGCCCGCCTTCTTCAGGCGCTTGGCCGTATAGGCGCAGATCTCGACCGAGGTGCCGGGCGGATAGGGGCTCGGCAGCGCGATCAGGTCGGACAGGATCGAGACGAGTTCGGACTGCATCTTCTTCGACATGGCACGTTGTCTTTCGTTGGAGATTCGATGTCATCCCGAGCGCAGCGAGGGACCTTTGCGCGGTCGGAGGAAAGGTCCCTCGCTGCGCTCGGGATGACAATGGGTGGGTGGCGACAATGGTCCGTCAGCGGTTGGCCAACTCGGCCAGCACCTCGACCAGGACGCGGGCGCCGGCGGCGAGGTCCTGGGGCGTGGCGTTCTCGATCTCGTTGTGGCTGATGCCGCGCTCGCAGGGCACGAAGATCATGCCGGTGGGGCAGAGATGGGCGATGTGCATGGCGTCATGGCCGGCGCCCGAGGGCATGTCCATGTTGGAAAGCTTCAGCGCGTTGGTCTTCGCCCGCACCATGTCGATCACCATCGGATCGAAGTCGGTCGGCGGCACGGCGACCACGCGCTCGATGCCCGCCGTGCAGGGCGCGGCCTTGTCCGCCACGATCTCCTTCAGCTTTGCCTCGTGCGCGTCGAGCACGGCATCGACGGGATGGCGCATGTCGATGGTGAAGGTCGTGCGGCCCGGCACCGTATTGGGCGAGCCCGGCGCGACGTCGACGCGGCCGATGGTGAAGCGCAGCATGTCGTCCTTGTCGGTCGTCGCCTCGTACATCGCCTGCGCGATGCGAAGGGCGGCGGCAAACGCATCCTTGCGGGCGGCGCGCGGCGTCGTGCCGGCATGCGCCTCCTCGCCTTCGGTCGTGACGATGTAGCGGCGGCTTCCCTGGATGGCGGTGACGACGCCGATCGTGGTCGCCGCGTTCTCCAGCCGCGGGCCCTGCTCGATATGGGCCTCGACATAGCCGTCGAGCGGGAAGCCGGGCTTGCCCTCGCGCATCGGCGCCGGCGCAGCCTTCAGCGTCTCCGCCAGCGCGTCCTTCAGGACGACGCCCTTCCAGTCCTTTACCTGCAGCATCTGGTCGAGATCGTTGTGCCCGGCGAACACCGCCGAGCCCATGGCACCGGGCTGGAAGCGCGAGCCTTCCTCGTTGGTCCAGGCGACGGCGACGACCGGACGCTTCGTCTTCACGCCGGCATCCTCCAGGGCTTCCAGCGCCTCGAAGGCGGCGAGTACGCCGTACATGCCGTCGAAGCGGCCGCCGGTCGGCTGGCTGTCCATGTGCGAGCCGCTCATCACCGGCAGCGCGTTGGGATCGGAGCCTTCGCGGCGCACGAAGAGATTGCCGATGGCATCGGTGGAGACCCCGAAGCCCCGCGCCTTTGCCCACGAACCGAGCAGGTTGCGGGCCGCCGCATCCTCGGCCGAGAGCGCCTGCCGGTTCACGCCGCCCTTCGGGGTGCCGCCCAGCTTCGCCATGTCGGCGTGCCGTCGCCACAGACGCTCTTCCCTGATCGCTTCGGCCGCGCCCATCTCGCCTCCACAAGCTTGTCGCGCGAGCTATAGCCGCGCCATAGTCGGGCTTCAATCGCCCGCACTCGGGCGGCGCGTCTCCGGGGGCCTCATGCACGACCATCTCGACCGCAACCTGATCGGCTACGGCGCCAACCCGCCGGACGCACAGTGGCCGGGCGATGCCCGCATCGCGGTGAGCTTCGTGCTGAACTACGAAGAGGGCGGGGAGAATACGGTCCTGAACGGCGATGCGGCGTCCGAGGTCTTCCTGACCGAGACGCCGGGCGGCACGCCGCTCGTCGGGGCCCGCGACCTGTCGACCGAGTCGATGTACGAGTATGGCAGCCGCGCCGGCTTCTGGCGCATCCTGCGGCTGTTCCAGGAGCGCAACATGCGCTTCACCTCGTGGGCGGTGGGCCGCGCGCTGGAACTCAATCCCGCCGCGGGCAAGGCGATGGCCGACGCCGGTCACGAGGTGGCGAGCCATGGCTGGCGCTGGATCAACTACAAGGACTTCACGCTCGAGCAGGAGCTCGACCACATGAAGAAGGCGGTGAAGGCAATCAGGCAGGCCGCCGGCCGCGCGCCGGTCGGCTGGTACACCGGCCGCTTCGGCATGCATACGCTGGAAGCCGTCGTGAAGCATGGCGGCTTCCTCTATTCGAGCGATTCCTACAGCGACGATCTTCCCTACTGGGTGAAGGTGGGCGGCGCGCCACACCTGATCATTCCCTATACGCTCGAAGTGAACGACATGAAGTTCAGCGTCGCGCCTGGCTTCTCGGCCGGCGACGGCTGGCTGCAGGCAATGAAAGACTGTTTCGACGTCCTCTATGCCGAGGGCGCGCGCTCGCCCAAGATGATGTCGATCGGCCTGCATTGCCGGCTCGCCGGCCGGCCGAGCCGTGCCGCGACCCTGGCCCGCTTCCTCGACTACGTGGCATCGAAGCCCAGGGTCTGGGTGGCGACGCGCGAGGAGATCGCGCGGCACTGGATCGAGACGCATCCGCCCGGTGCAGCCTGAAAGCTGCCTGCATCGTTACAAATGGTACACGAAAGCGGCGATGGCGATGCCGCCGCGCAAAGGTGAGCGCGTCCGGCGTCCGTGGAGGCGAGCAAGCGTTTAAGTCAGCGTAAGCGGCATTTTACCGGGGTCGGTTCATGGCACGTTCGCGCATGTGGCACCGCACCATCGCTTCTCGCGGCTCGCTGCGGCCGGGGTTTACCCTGGGGATAAAATCGTGTGATCAATGGCGGGTCGTGAACATTCATCGAACTGCCACGCTCCCGCTCATGCTTGCCGCGCTCTGCGTGGGTTCGGGATGCGCCCAGAAGCCCGTCGAGACGGCCGTCGTCCCGCAGGGACCGACGGAGCACGAGGCGTTCGTGAGGGCGCGCAAGGACGAGGTCCTGCAGTCGCTCGCCATTTGCGAGAGCGGAAGCTGGGGCCCGCATTCGAACCGCATCACCGGCGGACGCGGCACCTATCACGGGCGTTTCCAGTACACGCCCCGCACCTACATCACCATGCAGCAGAGACGCGACGGTACCGTGCTCACGACCCAGGAAGCCATCGCGGCGGCGCAGGATTACGAGAAGGCCGCATCCCTCACCGAATGGGTGATGTTCGAGCAGGGCGAGACCTGGCACTGGCCGCTCTGCAACCGTAAGCTGGGCCTCACCGCCAAGGTCAGGGAAATCAACGCCCTGTAGGGCGAGGCGAGAAAACATTCGCCGCTTCCACCCGCCGACAGGCCGGGTGTAGCCTGATCCCGCAGCTGGCCCGGATGGATCCAAATCCACGAGAAGGCGCAGCCTGTGGAGGAAGCATCATGACGATTCGCCGCCGCACGTTCGTGCATCTGGCTGTGGGCTCTGCTGCGTTGCCCACGGTTTTCCGCTCAGCTCACGCCCAAGCCTATCCATCGAGACCCGCCCGCATCATCGTCGGCTTTCCCGCCGGTGGCGCCACCGACATCCAGGGACGCCTCGCGGCCGAATGGCTGACCGAACGTCTCGGCCAGCAGTTCATCGTCGAGAACAAGCCCGGCGCCAGCGGCAACATCGGCACCGAGATGGTCGCCAAGGCGGCCCCCGATGGCTACACGCTGCTGCAGATCGTGACGCCGCACGCGATCAACGCGGCGCTTTATTCGAACCTGAGTTTCGACTTCATGCGCGACATTGCGCCGGTCATCTGCGCCGCGCGGCTCGCCTACCTCGTCGTGGTGAACCCGTCGGTTCCCGTGAACACGCTCCCCGAACTCATCGCCTATGCCAAGGCCAACCCGGGCAAGATCAACTACGGTTCGGCCGGTCAGGGCACGCCGCAGAACATTGCCTGCGAACTCTTCAAGATGATGACGGGCGTGAACCTGGTACATGTCCCTTACAAGGGCGGCGCGCCCGCGGTCGCCGACTTGATCAGCGGCCATGTGCAGGTCATCTTCGCGCCCCTGTCTGAGTCGATACAGCAGGTGAAGGCAGGGAAGCTGCGCGCGCTCGCGGTCACGACCAAGGCCCGTCTCGACGTGCTGCCCGACGTTCCGCCGGTCGCCGACTTCGTGCCGGGCTACGAGGCCAGCGGCTTTGCCGGCATCGGCGTGCCCAAGGGGACACCGGCCGGAATCATCGAGCTGCTGAACAAGGAACTCAACGCCGGCCTCGCCGACCCGAAAATCAGGAACCGGATCACGGAACTCGGCGGCACGGTGCTGGGCGGCACACCGGCCGAATTCGGAGCGATCCTCGCCGACGCCACAGAGAAATGGGCGAAGGTGATCAAGGCCGCCGGCATCAAGGCGGAGTAGGGCTCCGCTGCCTATGAGCAAGGGTCCCTCGCTGCGCTCGGGATGACACCTGTCGTTGCATCGGCGCACTGCGCCAATGCCAACAATAGTGTCATCCCGAACGTAGTGAGGGATCCTTCACTTACGCTCCGCTAACGCAGCTCCGCGCAGAATTCCTGGATGCGGGTGCAGCCTTCGCGGAGGCTGGCCATGTCGGTGGCGTAGGAGATGCGGAAGTAGGGGCTCATGCCGTAGGCGGCGCCCTGCACCGTGGCGACGTGCTTCTCTTCCAGGAGCGCGGTGACGAAGTCGGTGTCGTTGGCGATCTTGCGGCCAGCCTTGGTGGTCTTGCCGATGCAGCCGGCGACGTTGGGGAACACGTAGAACGCGCCCTCGGGCATGTGGCAGGTCAGGCCCCTGGCGGCGCGCAGCATGCCGACGACCTCGTCGCGGCGCTTCTGGTAGTCGGCGGCGCGTTCCTTCAGGAGGTCCTGCGGACCGTTCAGCGCGGCGGTGGCGGCGGCCTGGCCGATCGTCGAGATGCCCGAGCCGATCTGGCCCTGCATGTTCGTCATCGCCGCAATCATCGCGCGCGGGCCGCCGGCGAAGCCAACCCTCCAGCCGGTCATGGCATAGGCCTTCGACGCGCCGTTGACCGTAAGCGTCCGGTCCTTCAGCGCCGGCTCGACCTCGGCCACGGTGCTGAACTTCGCGTCGCCATAGACCAGATGCTCGTAGACGTCGTCGGCCATCACCATGACGTGCTTGTGCTTCAGCAGCACGTCGCAGATCTGGCGCATCTCGGCCGGCGAGCAGACCGCGCCCGTCGGGTTGTTGGGGAAGTTCAGCACCACCCACTTGGTCTTGGCGGTGATGACTTCCTCGAGATCGGCGGCGCGCAGCTTGAACTGGTTGTTCTCCGGGCACGACACGGACACCGGCTTCGCGCCGGCGATCACAGCCTGGTCGGCGTAGGAGATCCAGCCCGGGGCAGGGATGACGACCTCGTCTCCCGGGTTCACGCTGGCCATCAGCACGTCGTACATGATCTGCTTGCTGCCATTGGAGACCATGATCTCGTCCAGCGCATAGTCGAGATTGTTGTCGCGCTTGAACTTCCGCTGGATCGCTTCCTTGAGCGACTTCACGCCGTCCTGCGGCGGATACTTGGTGTCGCCGGCCAGCGCCGCCTGATGCGCCGCCTCGATGGCGTGCGCCGGGGTGGGGAAGTCCGGCTCGCCCGAGGACAGGCCCACGATCTTCACGCCCTGCGCGCGCAGCTCGCGCACCTTGCGGGTCATCGCGGCCGAGGCCGACACCTTCACGTTCTTCAGACGATCGGCAACCTCGAACATGTTTCCCTTACCTTCAGGTCTTCTTTCGAATGGTGAGCGCGATGCCGCCCAGGATGGCCGCCGACGCGAGCAGCAGCCGCGCGGTGATCGGCTCGGCGAGTAGCACCGCACCCCCAAGTGCGGCAATGGCCGGGACGCAAAGCTGGATTGTCGCGGCCGACGTGGCGGAGAGCGACGGCAGCGCGGCGTACCACAGGACGTAGCCCAGGCCGGACGTGATGGCGCCCGAGGCTACGGCGTAGAGCAGGCCCGTCTGGTCGGGCTGGGCCTGCGTCGCTGCAGCCAGGCTGAGGATCGCGGCGAAGGGCACGGCGCGGATGAAGTTGCCGCCCGTCGCGGCCGTGGGATCGCCGGCGCCACGGCCGAGCAGGGAGTAGATGCCCCAAGCGATTCCGGACGCCAGCATGAGGCCCGCCGCAGGAGCCGGTGGTGCCGAGAGGCCGGGCAGCAGCAGCCAGAGGAGGCCCACGACCGCGACCAGCACGCCGACGAGCCGCAGGCCTCCAAGCCGCTCGCCCTTGAGCAGGCCATAGCCGGTCATGGTGAGCTGCACCGCGCCGAACAGCAGCAGCGCGCCGGTCGCGGCGGTGAGGTCGCGATAGGCGAAGGAGAAGCAGACCGCGTAGGCGAACAGCATCGCCGCCATCGGCCAGCTGCCCGCCGCCAGCGGCTGCCTCCCGCGCGAGCGCAGCAGGATCCACAGGATGAGCGCGCCCGAGGCCAGGCGGATCGAGGTGAAGCTTGCCGCGTCGATCGACGTGTCGCGGAGCGCGATCCTGCACAGCAGCGAGTTGCTGGCAAAGGCCAGCATCGCGAAGGTCGTGAGGAGGGCCGTGCGGGCCGCTGCCGTCGCCGCCGGCACCTCAGTTTGCCAGCTGGTACAGCTTCATGGCGTTGTCGCGCGTGATCTTGCGCTTGGTCTCGGCCGGGACGTCGTTCAGCTCCCTGGAGATGAACTCCTGGCTGTCCGGCCAGATGCCGTCGGGATGCGGGTAGTCGGAACCCCACATGACATTGTCCTCACCGAGATGGCGCAGCAGCTCGATGCCGACCGGATCGGTCTGGTAGGTCGCGTAGAACTGGCGATGCCAGTACTCCGAGGGCTTCATCTTGAGGTCGAGGTCCTGGAACTGATCCTCCCATTCGAGATCCATGTGCTGCAGCACATAGGGGATCCAGCCGAGACCGGCCTCGCCGATCACGATCTTGAGGTTGGAGTAACGCGCCGGCGCGCCGGAGTAGATCAGGCCCATGAGCATGGTGCTCATGTGCATCTGGAAGCCGGTGATGTGCGTGGCGAAGATCCGGCGCTGCACTTCGGGCGTGTACTTGGTGACGTCGGGCGAGCGGCCGCCGATCGTGTGGAAGTGCAGCGGGATGCCGGTCTCGTGGCCGAACTTCCACAGCGGCTCCCAGAACGGGTCCCAGAGCGGCGTCATGTCGGGACGATTGGCGATGTCGAGGCCTTTCACACCGCGCTTGGCGCAGCGCATCGCCTCGGCAACCGACTCTTCCATGTCGTAGTTCGGGATGTTGGCCAGCCCGACCAGCCGGTCCGGCGCCTGCTTGCAGAAATCGTGGAGCCAGTCGTTGTAGATGCGCAGCATCACGAGGGCGGCTTCCGGATCGTTCAGGCGACCGCTCGATCCCAGCACGCCATACAGCACCTCGGCCTGCACGCCGTCGCGGTCCTGGTCCTTCAGGCGATGATCGACTTCGGTGAGGCGGCGGATGCCCTTCTTGCCGTCGTCATAGAGGCCGGTCGAGGCCATCCGGTCCGAGCGATGGATGATGCCCGGCACATATTCGCGGCCGGCCGAACCCATGCCGTTCACGAGACCGAACTTCGCGCCTTTGACGCTGACCCATTCCGGTCCCTTGGGACCGTCGATCACATGCGGCATGCGATCCTTCAGCGAAGGCGGCGCATTGCTGGTGAAGAGATCCGGCGGCAGCCAGATCAGGTCGATATGCCCATCTGCCGAAATCACATCGTATTTCATCGCTCGTTTCCTCCCGGGCGCCATTCCTCTGGAGTCGTCCATCTTCTAGAGTGCGCCGCCTACCTGCCTGTCGCAATGGGATGACGATGAACGAGACCGAGTGGCTTGCCGAATTTGCGTCGGCGTTGAAGCGTGCCGACATCGATGCTGCGACCGCGTTGTTTGCAGAAGAGTGCTACTGGCGCGATCTCGTCGCCTTCACCTGGAACATCGTGACGCTCGAGAGCCGCTCTGCGATTTCAGATATGCTCAAGGCGCGACTCGGCGATGTGAAACCCGACTCCTTCGAAACCGCAGGGCGGCCCGGCTGGTTCACGTTCGAGACCGCACAGGGCCGCGGCAAGGGCCATCTCCGCCTCAAGGACGGCAAGGCCTGGACCTTCTTCACCGCGCTGATGGAATTGAAGGGTTTCGAGGAGAAGAAGGGACCGTCGCGCGAGCACGGCACGAAGCACGGCGCCTTCAAGGATCGCGTGACCTGGACCGATCGCCGTCGCGCCGACGCAAAGGAGCTGGGCTTCGAGCGCCAGCCTTACGTGCTCATCATCGGCGGCGGGCAGGGCGGCATCGGCCTCGGCGCGCGCCTCAAGCGGCTCGGTATCCCGACCTTGATCGTCGACCGCAATCCGCGGCCGGGCGATGCCTGGCGTAACCGCTACAAGTCGCTCTGCCTGCACGATCCGGTCTGGTACGACCACCTGCCGTACCTGCCGTTCCCCGATCACTGGCCGATCTACACGCCCAAGGACAAGATGGGCGACTGGCTCGAGTCCTATACGAAGATCATGGAGCTGGATTACTGGGCTTCGACCACCTGCAAGAGCTCCTCGTTCGACGAAGCGAAGGGCGAATGGACCGTCGTCGTCGAGCGTGATGGCAAGGAAGTGACGCTGAAGCCAAAGCAGCTCGTGATCGCGACAGGTATGTCGGGCTTTCCGGAGATTCCGACCTTCCCCGGTGCCGACCGCTTCAAGGGCAAGCAGCATCACTCCAGCCAGCATCGTGGCGGCGAGGGCTGGAGCGGCAAGAAGTGTGTCGTTGTCGGCTCGAATAACTCCGCGCACGACATCGCTGCCGACCTGTGGGAGCACGGCGCCGACGTGACGCTGCTGCAGCGCTCGCCGACCCTGGTCGTGCGGGCGGAGACGCTGGCGCGCAACCGGCCGCTCTATTCGGAGGAAGCCGTCGCGTCGGGCATTACCACCGAGATCGCCGATCTCACTACGGCGTCGATGCCCTACGGCGCGCTGCCCAAGGTGATGAAGCCGGTGGTCGAGCAGATCCGTCGCGACGATGCGGACTTCTACGCGCGGCTGGAGAAGGCGGGCTTCAAGCTGACCTTCGGCGAGGACAATACGGGCATCGGCCCGATGTATCTGCGCCGCGGCTCCGGCTATTACATCGAGGTCGGCGCGTCGGAGCTGATCGCGGACGGGCGCATCAAGCTCAAGTCCGGCGTCGAGGTCGAGCGCCTGACCGAGGATTCGGTGGTGCTGAACGACGGCACCGAGCTGAAGGCCGACCTCGTCGTCTATGCCACCGGCTATGGTTCGATGAACCAGTGGGCGGCCCAGCTGATCTCGCCCGAGGTCGCCGACAAGGTCGGCAAGTGCTGGGGTCTGGGTTCAGGCACCGCCAAGGACCCCGGACCCTGGGAGGGCGAGCTGCGCAACATGTGGAAGCCGACGGCGCAGGAGAACCTGTGGTTCCACGGCGGCAACCTGATGCAGTCCAGGCTCTACTCGATCTTCCTGTCGCTGCAGCTCAAGGCACGAATGGAGGGACTGCCGACGCCGGTCTATGGCCGGGCCGCGGTCCACCACAAGGTGTGATTCGGGGCGGGGACGCCGGGCCGGTTCGCACCGTACACTGTGAACCCATGCACCGTTTCGCCCGTCGCCGCCTCTTCCTGTCCTTCGCGCCCCTGCTCGCCGCTTCGGCCTGCTCGTTCAACATGGGCGAGCCCAACCTGCCGAAGACCGAGTTTCGTGCGGACCTCAGCGGCGCGCGCGAGGTGCCGGCGACCGACAGCAAGGGCGAAGGCTACTTCACGGCGACGTACCGGGCCTCGACCAAGGTGCTGGAATACAAACTCAACCTCGTGCGGCTGAGCGGTCCGGTGCGCCAGGCGGGCCTCTTCGGCCCGGCCGCGCCCGACCAGACCGGCCCGCAGGTCGTGTGGATCGACGTGCCGTTCTATGGCGACCGCTCGACGGTGAACGACGGCGTCACGCTCACCGAGCAGCAGGCCCGCGAGGTGCTGGCCGGCCTCTGGTACGTCAACGTGCTGACCGAGAGGTATCCCGACGGCGAAATCCGCGGTCAGATCCTGCCGACGAAGAAGTAGACTTTATCCTGCGGGCCAGACTTTCTTAGCCATCTTCTTGAACTCGCGCACGCCGAGCGCACCTCGGTCGCGAGCTCTCGAGCCAGGTATCAGGAGCCTCTGATCAACGGCAGTCATGGGCGCTTCCCAAATCTCGCGCGGATCTAGTGTCTTGTTATCCATCAAGACAAGTACGACAGAGTCGCAAGCAGCGCCTTTCTTGATTGTGCCCATGCGTTGGCTAGGCGTGGCATTGTCTCCGTATGCCCGTCCCTTGATCTGGATGTGCTGAATTCCGTTTTCAGTGCGTCGTATCGCGTCGTAACCCTCTGTCCGAGGCGGCACGAGTTCGAGATTCAAGAGGTCGGCGGCAATAGACTCGGCCACCTCGCCGGTCACTCCAAGGGGTTTGCCAGTGAGACGATAATACTCGGCTGCGAGACGCTTTACCTCGGCCAGAATCTCTCTGACGCGCTTAGCGTCAGCGGCTTCATTTGCTGTTGTCATCAGCTGCGTCCGAATCTTTGAGTAAGGCAAGATAGGAAAACACCCCAAATCCCTAAGGCGGTGAGACCTCTTCAGTCGAACTTCAGCTTCCAGTCGATCCATTCGCACAGGCCGCGGCCCATCACGTCTTCGAGGTCGCGGCCTTTCAACCACGGCAGCTCTTCGGTGAAGAAGGTCACGCACTGGCGGTAGGTGCACTGCATGCGGGTGATGTCGGTGCCCCAGAAGAAGCGCTTGGGACCGAAGGCGTCGAAGATGCGATGCAGCCCGTCCTGGATGTTCCTGAACGGATAGCCCTTGGTCGAATAATGCGGTGCGCCGGTCGCCTTGACCGCGACGTTGGGCAGCTTGGCCATCGCCACCAGCTTGTCGAGATGGATGAAGGCCTCCTCGTCCTGGCCGTGACGGTTCAGGCCGCAATGGTCGACGATCATCCTGAGGTTGGGATGCCTCTCGGCGATCTCGCGGAACTTGTCGGGGAAGATGCCGCCCATCGTGGCGACCGGGATGCCTTCCTTTTCGGCGGCCGGCCAGACCCAGTCGAGCAGCCCGTCGTTCAGCCACTGCTGCTCGGCCGGATGGAGAAGCGCCCAGCGCAGGCCCATCATGCCGGGCTGCTTGCGCCAGCCCTTGATGCGGTCGCGGCTGTCGGGGTCCTGCAGCGGGAACTGTCCCATCACCGCGAAGCGGTCGGGATACTTCTTCGCCGCATCGAGGGCGAGCTGGTTCGATGTCGGGTCCCAGCTATAGGGCGGATGGATCAGCGCAGCCGACACGCCGGCCTCGTCCATCTCCTTCAACGCCTGTTCGGCGGTGAAACTCTCGACCTTGCGATGCAGGCCCGAGGGCGGAGTCACGGTCTGCGACCAGATATGGATCTGCGCGTCGACGATCTTCATTTGGGTAACCTCAGTTGGGAGTAGGCGCCGCGGCGTCGAGCAGCTTTTCGCGCTTCAGCTCGCTCCACAGCTCGACTGGAATCTTCACGCTCATATGGGCGATGTTCTGCTTCACCTCGGCGACGCTGAGCGCGCCGGGGATGACCGCGCAGAAGGCAGGGTGGAACAGCGGGAACTGCATCGCCGCGGCGCCGAGCGGCACACCGTGCCGTTGGCACACCGCCTCGATCTTCTGCGCCTTGTCGACGAGGTGCTGCGGCGCGGCCACGTAGTCATGCGTCGCGCCCGCCTTCACGTTGCCGGTCAGGATGCCCGAATTGTACGGCCCGCCCAGGATCACCGAGACGTTCCGCTTGGTGCACTCCGGGAGGAACTCCTCGAGCGCGCCCTGTTCGAGCAGGGTGTAGCGCCCGGCCAGCAGCATGCAGTCGAAGTCACCGGCCTTGATGAAGCGCGTGCTGGTGTCGCTCTCGTTGATGCCGACGCCGATGGCCGAGATGATGCCTGCCTTGCGCAGCTCGTCGAGCGCGCGGAATCCGGAATCCATCACCGTCTTGAAGCGCTCGTCGAGAAGGGCGCGGTCCTTGATCGTCCAGAAGTCGACGTCGTGGACCAGTGCGATGTCGATTTTGTCGAGGCCCAGCCGGAAGTGCGAATGCTCCAGCGAGCGCATCACGCCGTCATAGGTGTAGTCGAACTGCGGCACGAAGCCCGGCAGGCCGTTCTCGCGAAAATCCTTGGGCAGCACTTCGCCCGGCTTGCGGACATGCAGGATGCGGCCGATCTTGGTCGACAGCACGTAGCTATCGCGCGGCTTCTCGCGCAGCGCCGCGCCCATGCGCAGCTCGCTGCGGCCGTAGCCGTAGAACGGCGAGGTGTCGAAGTAGCGGATGCCGGAATCGTAGCCGTCGTTGGTGAGCTGCACCGCCTCGGCGTCGGAAATGGTGGCGCGAAAGCCTCCCATCGGCGCACCGCCCAGTCCGATCTCGGTGACTTCGAGTTTGGTCTTGCCGACCTTGCGGCGCTTGAGCGCTGTCATGTTCGTTCCCTCCGAGGACGGGGGAGAGTACGAATTGCTTCCGGCCAGCGCCACAGGAGAGACCATGCCAGAAGACACAACGGCCGAGCGCCTCGTTCTGCACGGCAGTTTCACGTCGAGCTCGAGCTACAAGCCGATGCTCTTCCTGGCGCTCTCCGGCCTGCCGTTCTCGTTCCGCACGGTCAACCTCAAGAACGGCGTGCAGAAGGAAGCCGCGCACCTCGCGATCAACCGCTACGGGCAGGTGCCGGTGCTGCGCCATCGCGGCCTGACGCTGGTGATGTCGAACGTGATCCTCGACTATCTCGCGCGCACCACGGGGCACTTCGAGCCCAGGACCGAGCAGCATCGCTGGCAGGCCCGCGAGTGGCTGTCATGGGAGAACGACGCCATCACAAACGTTGCGCGCGTCCGCCACTTCGCGCGCTTCCGTCCCGACGTGTCGCAGGACATCGTGAACTTCTTCCGGCCCGGCGCCGAAGCCGCGCTCGACTTCGCCGACAAGTCGCTCGCGGGCCGCGAATGGCTGGTGGGCGATGCCTGCTCGATCGCCGACATCGGCTGCTGGGGCCGCATGGTCTTCGCCCACGAAGGCGGCCTGTCGATCGATTCGCGGCCGAACCTCGCGGCGTGGCGCGACCGGATCAAGGCTTTGCCGGGCTTCGCACTGCCCTACGATCTGATCCCGAAGAAGGATGCGGAGTTCGAGGGGCGGTGATTCAATAGTCCGTCGTCTCGACCGGAGCGCCTTAGGCGCGTAGCGGAGAGGCCTTCGTGCCATCAAGAGCCGGCAAATCGTGGAGCGAAGGTCTCTCCGCTACGCCTCGCTGCGCGAGGCTTCGGTCGAGACGACGGCTCTCGTGACGACGGAGGTTGTTTAAGCCGCCTGCTGTCCATCGACCGTCGGGCCTTCGCTCATGGTCGTGGTCCGGCGCATGTCGCGGACGATGTTGAGGTCGTCGAAGCGGCGGACGCGGTGCATCGTGGTGCGGTTGTCCCAGATCACGAAGTCGTTCTTCGTCCAGCGATGGACGTAGACGAACTGCGGCTGGGTCGCGTGCTCCATCAGGTCGCGGATGAAGGCCATCGCCTCGGGGCGGGGCCAGCCGACGATGGCGCCGATATGCGCCGACAGCAGCAACGACTTGCGTCCGGTGACGGGATGCGTGCGCACGAGCCTATGCAGGACGGGGCGCATCCGGTGGCGTTCCTCGTCCGTGAAGTCCGTGAAGCCCAGCTGGCCGCGCGAATAGATCAGCGAATGTTCGCAGACCAGATCCTCGATCTCAACCTTGGTGGCTTCGTCGAGCGCGTCGTAGGCGGCGCGCATGTCGGCGAACTCGGTGTTGCCGCCGTCGCGCGTCACGATGCGTCCGCTCAAGAGCGAATAGCGCGCCGGCACGATGCGGAAGGTGGCATCGGAGTGCCACAGCCGGTTGCCCAGCGCAGCCATGCGGCGGCGGTCGTCGCGCTCCAGCCGCTTGTTGTCCTTATCGAGATTGGAAACGTCGGCGAAGGCGCCGCCGAGGCGCATCGTGGTCGCCGTCAGGGTCGTGTTGGCGCCTTCCTGCAGCGGACCGAAGTTGCGCGTGAACTCGAGCTGCTGCTCGTCCGTCATGTCCTGGCCGGGCAGGACCAGCACGGCATGTCTGTCCATGCCCGCTTCGATGGCAGCGATTTCGGCCGGGGTCAGTTTGCGTCGCGCGTCGATGCCGGTCATTTCGGCACCGATGCTGGGATGAAGAGGGCGCGTCTCGATCGACAACAGGACCTCCCTTGGGAAGGAAACCCTAGCGCAGGGCGGCCGCGATATTACCACCGTCCACGGTCGTGACAGCGCCCGTCGTCTTCGCCGCCTTGGCCAGCGAAACGAAAGCCTGCGCCACGTCGTCGGCCGTCACTTCGAGGCCGAGCAGGTTGCCGCCCATGTAATCGGCCTCGCTGAGACCGCGCGCTTTGGATCGCTGTGCGATCATTTCGTCCGTCAGAAGACCCGTGCGGATGCGATCGGCATTCACGGCGTTGGCACGGATGCCGTCGCCGCCATGGTCGAGCGCATACTGGCGCATCAGGAACAGCGTCGCGGCCTTGGGCAGCCCGTAAGGGCCGAAGTCCGGCCCCGGATTCACCGCCTGTTTGGAGGTGTTGAACAGCAGGCAGCCGCCCAGGCCTTGCGTGCGCATGATGCGCACCGCGTTCTGCGCCACGCTCTGGTGCGCCCAGAAATTCAGCTCGAAGCTTTTACGCAGCACGGCCTCGTCGACGTCGCCGATGCGGCCCTGCCACGCGGCGCCCGCGTTCGAGACCACGATGTCGACACCGCCATAGGTCGCCGCGACCTTGTCGAAGGCCGCGCGCACCGACTTGGGATCTGTGACGTCGCAGGCGACGGCGAAGCCCTTCACCTTCGAGACGTCGCGATCGAGCACCGCCACCTCGGCACCCTCGCGCGCGAACGCCGCTGCGGTCGCCGCACCGATGCCCGAGGCGCCGCCGGTCACGACGACGATGCGCCGCGCCAGCGGCTTCTCGGCCGCGCTGTTGAGCTTCGCCTGTTCGAGCGACCAGTATTCGATGTCGAAGATGTCGGGCTCGGGGATGCACTCGTAGGTCCCGAGCCGCTCGGCGTCGGCGATCACCGCCACGGTCGTCTCGGCGAGGTCGGCCGCGATCTTCGCGTCCTTGGAGCTGTTGCCGATGCCGAACAGGCCGACGCCGGGCACCAGGGCCACGCGCGGGATCGGGTCTAGTTCCTTCTTTGCGGTGATCTGCTTGCCGTTATAGCGCGTGAAGTAGGCGTGATAGTCGGCCGCGAATTTATCGAGCGCCGCCTTGGCCTCGCTCTTGAACGCGTCGAGCTTGCCGGCCTCGGGCGCCGGCGCAATGAAGGCCACGTTCTTGGTGCGGATCGCATGGTCGGGCGTCACCGGACCCTGCTGGCTGTAGCGCGCGATCTCCTTGCCATTCACATAGGCCAGGATCTCCGGCGAACTGCGGAACTCGAAGACGAAACGCTGCGCGGCTTCACGGCCACCGGCTTTTGCCGGCAGCGAGAACAGGCCGCGCAGGATGGGCGCGATCTCCGCCGCCGTGGCTGGCTTTGCGGGCAGGGTCGCGCCCGGGAAGATTTTCCGCGTGGCCTTGGCGAGCCGCTGCTCGGCCATGGTCACGAGGTCGATCATGCGGACATAGGCTTCCTCGGCCGTCGCGCCCATCGAGAAGATGCCGTGCTTCAGCAGGATCAGCCCCTCGACGTCGGGATGCGCGCGCGCGACCTCGGCGGTCTTCTTTGCCAGCGCAAAGCCCGGCATGACGTAGGGCACCAGCGCGGCGCGCTTGCCGTAGAGATCGGCCGCCAGCTCGGCGCCGTCGGGCTGGTCGGTCAGCGCCAGCACCGCGTTGGAATGCGTATGGTCGATGAACTTGTGCGGCATGAAGGCGTGCAGCAGCGTTTCGACCGACGGGTTGGGCGCTTTGCTGTCGAGCAGGTTGGCGCGCTGCACGTTCACCATGTCTTCGTCAGAGAGCGCCTGCAGCCCCTCGAGTTCGCGCAAGGGCGCAAGGCGGACGGCGGGCAGGCCGGGCGCCTCGATGGTGCCCATGTCCCAGCCGCTGCCCTTGACGCAGAGCACGTCGAGCGGCTGGCCGGTGACGTCGGCCATGCGCGTCTTCACCGAAGTGTTGCCGCCGCCGTGCAGGACCAGCTTCGGTTCCCCGCCCAGCAGGCGCGTCGTGTAGACGCGCAGGGCCAGGTCCTCGTCGATGCCCTTGGCGGCATGGCTCGCGATGGCTTGCCTGGCGTCGCTGTCGGACCAGAGGTTCTTCATGGCGCTGCCTACTCTCCTGGCTCGATCCCGGCGTCCTTGGCGATCTTCACCCAGGTCGCAATCTCCTGCTCCTGGTAGGGCTTGAACTGCGCGGGGTCGCGCGGCTCGACGGTGAAGCCCAGCTTGTCGATCTTCTCGACGACCTCGGGCTTCTTGAGGCTCTTCATGATCTCGCCCGACAGACGGTCGAGTGCCGGTTGCGGCGTCCCAGCCGGCGCGAAGAAGGCAGCCCACGACGAGGCATTGGCGCCGGTGACGCCCTGCTCCTCGAGCGTCGGCACGTCGGGCAGCTGCGGATTGCGCTTGGCGCTGCCGATGGCGATCGCGCGGATGGTGCCGGCCTTGATCTGCGCCAGCACGCTGGGCAGCGTCGAGTTGGAGATGTCGATGCGGCCTCCGACCAGGTCCTGAACCAGCGGCGGGGCGCCGCGATAGGGCACCTGGGTCATTTTGATGCCGGTGCGCGCCATGAACAGCTCGGTCGACAGGTGCGAACCTGAGCCGATACCGGTCGAGCCGTAGTTCAGCTCGCCGGGCTTGGACTTCGCGAGCGCGATCAACTCCTGGATGTTCTTCACCGGCAGGTCGTTGCGCACCACGAAGACATGCTCGAATGCGCCGGCGCCGGCCAGCGGCGCGAAATCCTTCACCGCGTCGTAGCCCGGCTCCTTCAGCATGAACATGTTGTTGCCGTGCGTCTGGTTGTTGCCGAACGTGATCGTCTGCCCGTCCGGCTTGGCCTTGGCGACGGCGCGCGTGCCGATGGCACCGGCGCCGCCGGACACGTTCTCGACCACGACCTGCTGGCCGAGCGGACCCGAAATGTCGGCCGCCACGATGCGGGCGATCACGTCGGTCGGGCCGCCGGCCGGATAGGCCACGACCATCTTGATGGGGCCGCTCGGTTGCCACGCCGATTGTGCGTTCTGGGCGAACGCGGGCTTCACGAAGGGGGCGGCCAGCAGGCCGGCGCTGAACAGACGACGCTTGATCATGGTGCTATCCGCTTCCTAGGCGTGTGAGATGACGATCTTGCCGAAATGCTTCTGGCTCTTGAGGTGCTGGTAGGCCGCCTTCGCCTCGGCGAAGGGGAACACCTTGTCGATGACGGGCTTGAGGCCGTTCGCCTCGATGGCGCGGTTCATCGCCTCGAACATCTGCGTGCTGCCGACATAGAGACCCTGGACCTTGAGGTTGCGGCGCAGGATCGGCATCGGGTCGAGCGTCGCCATGCCCGACAGAAGCCCGATCACCGCGATCGAGCCGCCGAGGCGCGTCGCCATGAACGAGCGGGGGAGCGTGCCGGCGCCACCGACCTCGACGGTGATGTCGGCACCGCGGCCGCCGGTCAGCTTCAGCGCTTCCTGGTCCCAGTCCGGCGTCACCTTGTAGTCGATCACCGCCTCGGCTCCCATCTGCTTCAGCCGCTCGGCCTTGGCGGCGGAGCTGGAGGTGCCGATCACGCGGGCGCCGAACATGCGGGCGAACTGCAGCGCGAAGATCGAGACGCCGCCGGTGCCCTGGATCTGCACCACGTCGCCCGCCTTGATATGGCCGATCTCGACCAGCGCGTTCCACGCCGTGACGGCGGCGCAGGGAAGGGTGGCACCCTCCTCGTAGCTGAGATGGGTCGGCAGCTTCACGACGCCTTCCTCTTCCAGCACCGCCAATTCGGTCAGCATGCCGTCGATCGCGCCGCCCATCGCCGAGGGCATGGCGCTTTCGCTGATCGCGCCGCCGAACCAGCGCTGCATGAAGCAGCCCGCGACCCGGTCGCCGACCCTGACCCGGCTGACGCCCGGGCCGACCGCGACCACCTCGCCGGCGCCGTCCGACAGCGGGATCAGGTCGGGCTTGGGCGCCGACCGCGCATACTGTGCCTCGATGGTGAGCAGGTCGCGGTAGTTGAGCGAGGTCGCCTTGACCCGGACGAGGACCTGCCGCGGGCCGGGCGTCGGATCCGGCCGGTCGACCAGGGTCAGCGAGTCGATGCCCTTGGGGGCAGGGATGACGTAGCACTTCATGGGGCGGCTCCTGTGGGGCGTACGGTGCAGGAATAATCCCTCGCTACGCTCGGGATGACACCGGTGGGGATGTGAGGAGGGTGAGTCATTGCAAGCGGGCCCTTGGCGTGGCGTCCGCTAAACGCATCGTGTCATGCCGAGCGCAACGAGGGGTCCTTGCTGGCCCGCAGTCCAGGACGACTCCGATTGCTATGCGAGTGAGATGCCTCACTTGGCGTCGCCCTTCAGTTCGATAACCGTCTTGGCCATGACGGCCTCTTGGTCCCAGGGGAACAGGATCCATGTGTCCTGGCTTACCTCGGTCACGTAGCTGTCGACCACCGGCCGGCCGGCCGGCTTTGCATAGACCGTGGCGAAATGGGCCTCCGGCAGCATGGCCCGGACGGCGCGGGCGGTGACGCCGGTGTCAACCAGATCGTCGATGATCAGCCAGCCCTTGCCCTTGTCCTGCTCGGCGGACGTGCCTTTGAGCAGTTCGACCTTGGCGCCGCGCTCCATGCGGTCGTAGGTCGAGCAGCACACCGTGTCGATCAGGCGAAGATTCAGTTCGCGTGCCACGATGGCGGCCGGGACGAGTCCGCCACGGGTGATCGCGACCAGCCCTTTGAAGGGCCCCAGGTCGGCCAGCCGCCAGGCCAGCGCCCGAGCGTCGCGGTGCAGTTCCGTCCATGAGACGGGGAACATCCTATTGTAGCCTGCGCTTCCCGCCATGCGATTTCGTCCCTGGATCCTGTCCGGTTTGGCTTGCCCCTTCGGGAGGGCTGCACTAACACCTTCGGCCGAAGCATAGAAGCGCAGGCCGCTGGGAAACAGGGCACAGGAACACTGCACGGGGACCGCTGCATATGGGATTTGAGCTGACGCCCGCTTTCTGGAGCGGCCTGACCCAGATCATTCTGGTGAACATCATCCTGTCGGGCGACAACGCGCTCGTCATCGCACTGGCCTGCCGGAACCTGGAGAAGAAGCACCAGCGCCCGGCCATCATCATCGGCAGCGGCGGCGCCATCCTGCTCCGTATCCTGTTCGTCCTGATCGTCGACTACCTGTTGTCTGTCCCCTTCCTGAAGCTCGTGGGCGGCATGCTGCTCCTGTGGATCGGCGTCAAGCTGGTGCAGGGCGAGGAAGAGGGCGAGGACGGCGTCAAGGCGGCCAGCTCGCTGGGTTCTGCCATCCGCACCATCATCATCGCCGACGCGGTGATGAGCCTCGACAATGCCATCGCCATCGCCGCCGCCGCCAAGGGCGACACCACGCTGATGGTGCTGGGCCTCATCATCTCCATCCCGCTGATCGTGTTCGGCGCCACGCTGATCATGGCCCTGCTCAACCGCTTCCCGGTCATCGTCGTCGCCGGCGGCGCGCTGCTGGGCTGGATCGCGGGCGAGGTGCTGGCCACCGATCCGGGCTATGCCGCGAAGCTCACCGCCATCACGCCGCATGCCAAGACGATCCTCGAGATCGGCTGTGCCGTCCTGGTCGTCGCGGTCGGATACTTCCTCCAGCACCGCGCGAAGCAGAAGCACAAGGCGCACGATCCGGTGGATCTCGCGACCGACAAGGGCAAGGAGTAGCGATCATGCACAAGATCAACGCCATCCTCGTCGCGGTCGACGGTTCGGCCTGCTCCGACCGCGCCGTTCAGCACGCCCTCGACATGGTCGCCACGGGCTGCGCCGCCGAACTGCATCTGCTCAACGTACAACCGAGCCTCGGCGGTGCGGTCGCAACGTTCGTCTCGCGCGAGCAGATCGAGTCCCACCACCGCGACGAGGGCCAGAAGGCGCTTGCGTCCGCGGTGGCGCTGACCGGCAAGGCCGGGGTGACGCCGAAGACCCATATCGGCGTCGGCCGGCAGGGCGAGATCGTCGCCGATTTCGTGAAGAAGGTGGGCGCGGGCCTCGTGGTGCTGGGCACGCGCGGCCATACCGGCCTGGCCGGCGTGTTGATGGGCTCGGTCGCGCAGGACGTGATCGCGCACACGTCTGTGCCCGTCACCCTCGTCAAGTAGCCACGGCGCTCCGGACGGCGTAGAACGCGGCCCTGCAGGAGGACCCGCGTTTGGCCGAGGAGTTGTGGCGACACGAGGCGCTGGCGCCCTATGCGACGCTGCCGTGGCGGAGCAAGGGCCGCTACCATCGCGAGGCCGAGTCGCCGAGCCGCAGCCCGTTCCAGCGCGACCGCGACCGCATCATCCACTCCGCGGCGTTCCGGCGCCTGAAGCACAAGACCCAGGTCTTCGTCTATCACGAGGGCGACCACTACCGGACGCGCCTCACCCATTCACTCGAGGTCGCCCAGATCACGCGCACGATCTGCCGGACGCTGCGCCTTGACGAGGATCTCGGCGAGGCGGTGGCGCTGGCCCACGATCTCGGCCACACGCCGTTCGGCCATGCCGGCGAGGAGGCGCTGCACGGCGTCATGCTGCCCTATGCCGGCTTCGACCATAATGCCCAGACCCTGCGCATCCTCACCAAGCTCGAGGATCGTTACGCCGAGTTCAACGGCCTGAACCTCACCTGGGAGACGCTCGAGGGCGCGGTGAAGCACAACGGCCCGCTGCTGAAGCCCGGCCGGGCGCTGGCCGACCTGCCGGCCGCCATCGTCGAGTACTGCAAGGACCACGACCTCGAACTCGACGGCCATGCCGGGCCCGAGGCGCAGGTCGCGGCGCTGAGCGACGACATCGCCTACAACAACCACGACATCGACGACGGGCTGCGGGCCGGCCTGTTCGAGGTGAAGGACCTGCTCGACCTGCCGCTGGTCGGCGAGATGTTCGCGCTGGTGACGACCAAGTATCCCGGCATCGAACAGCCGCGGCTGATCCACGAGGCGGTGCGCCGCGTGATCAACGCCATGGTCGAGGACGTCGTGGCCGAGACGCGCCGCCGCCTGAAGGAGGCCAACCCGCAATCCGTGGCCGAGATCCGTGCGCTCGGCCGCCCGGTCGTCGCTTTCTCCGAGGCGATGACGGCGACCGAGAAGACGGTGAAGCGCTTCCTCTACACGCGCATGTACGAGCACTGGAAGCTGAACCGGTCGCATTCCAAGGCGCGTCGCGTCGTGGTCGACCTGTTCAATCTCCTGTTCGCCGAGCCCAATTGCCTGCCCTCGCCGTGGCGCGAGAAGGCCGAGCAGGCCGGGGCCCATTCCCGGGCCCGTGTGGTCGCCGACTACATCGCCGGCATGACCGACCGCTACGCCCTCGACGAACACCGCCGCCTGTTCGACCTGTATTCCTGACGTTCATTGGAGCGCGCCACTCCAGTGGCGCCTCATGAAATCCGAGCGCCACTGGAGTGGCGCGCTCCGATGAGGTGAGCTCGGCTCCCGGATGACAAAGGGCGCGGATTCGGCAATACCCGGCCCATGAATCCCTACCGTCATTTCATCGGCGAGATCGTCGCGGCCCTCCAGTCCATGCAGCAGGCGGGCGAATTGCCCGAAAAGCTCGATTTCTCCGCCATCACGGCCGAGCCGCCACGCGATGCCGCGCATGGCGACATCGCGACCAACGCCGCCATGGTCCTGTCCAAGGCTGCGGGCAAGAAGCCACGCGACATCGCCGAGCCGCTGCTGGCCCGGCTCAAGGCCAATCCCGACGTGGTCGACGGCACCGTGGCGGGGCCGGGCTTCCTCAACCTGAAGATCGCCGACGGATTCTGGCGGGCGCGTCTGGGCGATTGCCTGAAGGCCGGCATCGCCTATGGCGATTCGACCATGGGCAAGGGCGAGAAGGTGAACGTCGAGTATGTCTCGGCCAACCCGACCGGCCCGCTGCACGTCGCGCACGCGCGCGGCGCCATCGTGGGCGATGCGCTGTCCAACCTGCTGCACAAGGCGGGCTACGACGTCACCAAGGAATACTACATCAACGACGCCGGCGCCCAGGTCGACAAGCTCGGCCAGTCGACCTACCTGCGCTATCGCGAGGCGCTGGGTGAAAAGATCGAGTCGATCCCCGAAGGCCTCTATCCCGGCGAGTATCTCAAGGACGTCGGCGCCGCGATCGCCAAGCGCGACGGTGCCCGCTGGATCGGCAAGCCGGAAGCCGACTGGCTGCCCGAGATGCGGGCCTTCGCCATCGCCACGCTCATGTCGGAGATCAAGGCCGACCTCGAGACGCTGGGCGTCCATATCGACGTCTTCTCTTCGGAGCGCGCGCTGGTCGAGAGCGGCGCCGTCGATCGCGCCTTCGAGGAGCTGACGCGCCAAGGCCTGATCTACCAGGGCCGGCTGGAGCCGCCGAAGGGCCAGCTTCCCGACGACTGGGAAGACCGCGAGCAGACCCTGTTCCGCGCGACCCAGTTCGGCGACGAGGTCGACCGGCCGCTCAAGAAGTCGGACGGCAGCTGGACCTACTTCGCCAACGACATCGCCTATCACCACGACAAGTATCGCCGCGGCTTCGCCGCCATGATCGACGTGTGGGGTGCCGATCATGGCGGCTACGTCAAGCGCATGAAGGCGGCGGTCAGCGCCATCACCGCCAAGCAGGGCGAACTCGACGTCAAGCTCTGCCAGCTCGTGCGCGTGATGCGCAACGGCGAGCTGGTGCGCATGTCCAAGCGCGCCGGCACCTTCGTGACGCTGCGCGACCTTCTCGACGAGGTCGGGCCGGACGTCGTGCGCTTCACGATGCTCACGCGCAAGAACGACGCGCCGTTCGACTTCGACCTCGTGAAGGCCACCGAACAGTCACGCGACAACCCTGTCTGGTATGTCCAGTATGGCCACGCGCGGACCCGCTCCGTGATGCGCCAGGCGACGGCCGCGGGCATCGCGATCGACGGTCTCGACAGCGCGCCGCTCGACCGCCTCTCCGACGTGGGCGAGCTCGCGCTGATCCGGATGATCGCCCAGTGGCCCCGTCAGGTCGAGGCGGCGGCGGTGGCGCACGAGCCCCATCGCATCGCCTTCTATCTCTACGACCTGGCAGCCGCCTTCCATTCCCACTGGAACCGGGGACGGGAGGAGCCGGGCCTGCGCTTCGTGATCGAAGGCGACTCCGATCTCACGCGGGCGCGTCTGGCATTGGTACAGGGAATCGGTTTTGTGATAGGATCGGGTTTAAAGGTCTTCGGCGTAACACCCGTCGAGGAAATGAGATAAAAAATGCATGTTCGCCGGTCCCCCTCCGGCGACGGACCAACGATCTACCGGCCCAACGAGTCGGTAGCTGTGCGGCTCGATCCTCCGCCTCGGCCCGTCGCGCATGAACCCGATTCAATTCCCCCGCCTCCCCGGGACTCGCTGCTCATGCGGGTCAACAGACGCCGCGGCCAGATCCTCACGGTGATGGTGTCGGTCGCCGCCGTCGCAAGCTTCGGTTCGGTCGTCTGGTGGGCGCACAACCAGGACGTCAAGGCCGGCGGCAAGGGGCTGGAGCCGCTGGTGGTGCAGGCGCCGACCACCCCCGCTCGGATCAAGCCCGAGAATGCCGGTGGTCTCGTCCCGCCGAACCAGGACAAGGAAGTCTTCAACCGCATCTCCCCCGGCGCCGTGCCGGCGCAGCCCGAGAAGCTGTTGCCGGTCGCCGTCAATCCGAAGCTGCCCGCCAACGGCCTGCCGCTGCCGGCCGCACCGCCCAGGGAGGCCGAGGCCGGCAAGACGCCGACTCCGCTGCAGTCCGCCTCGACCGCCGCCGGCACGCCGTCGCCTGCCGGCGCTGAACCGAAGGTGCCGGCCAATCCGCCCAACATGCAGCCCGCAACCAACACGCCGGCCGCGACCGAGAGCGGCCCCAGCATTGCCAGCCTGATCGAGAACATGTCCGGTCCGACCGGCGGCTGGCGCATCCAGGTCGCGTCGGTGAAGAGCGAGGACATCGCCAAGTCGACCTGGGCGCGGCTGCAGAGCGCGCATGGCAGCGAGCTTTCCAGCCTGCGGATGCAGGCGGTCCGGGTCGATCTCGGCGACCGTGGCGTCTGGTACCGCGTCCAGGCCGGACCGCTCGACGAGAAGCAGGCCCATTCGGTCTGTGCCTCGCTGAAGGCCCGCAAGGCCGACTGCGTCTCGGTCCCACCCGCCCGCTAGGATGCGGATTGAGACGACGGAACCCGGAATCAATCGCTTCCCCATTCAGATGGGGAAGTGCCCCGTCATACGGGGCGATGGGGTCATAGGCCGAGCAAAGCTCGGCCTCCCGAGCGGCAGGACATCGCGAAGTGATGTCCGGAAGCGCCGAAGAAAGAGCGATCACGAATGACCCCTCCGTCGGCGATTACGCCGCCACCTCCCCATCTGAATGGGGAGGAATTTTCGTCCGGGAGAGTTTCAAGATGAGCCGGCCGCGCGCCGTCATTCTGGGCTGCAGCGGGCCCGACCTCTCGGCCGAGGAGCGGGCGTTCTTCCGCGACGCCGATCCGCTGGGTTTCATCCTGTTCGCGCGCAACATCGACACGGTCGAGCGCGCGCGGCGGCTGGTCGACGATCTGCGGTCCTGCGTGGCGCGGTCCGACGCGCCGGTCCTGATCGACCAGGAAGGCGGCAGGGTCGCACGGCTGCGTCCCCCCAACTGGCGCAAGGCGCCGCCGGCCCGGCTGCTGGGTGAGCTCTATGCCCGCAACCCGGAGCAGGGGCTCGAGGCCGCCAGGCTCAATTCACGCCTGCTGGCGGCCGACGTGGCCTCGATCGGCTGCGACGTCGATTGCCTGCCGGTGCTCGACATCGCCTTTCCCGAGACCCATGCCGTGATCGGCGACCGGGCCTATGCCGACCGGCCCGAGCCGGTGGCGGCGCTGGGCCGCGCGGCGGCCGAGGGCCTGCTGGCCGAAGGCGTGATGCCGGTCATCAAGCACATTCCCGGCCATGGTCGTGCGACCGTCGACAGTCACGAGGCATTACCGACCGTGACGGCCTCGCGCGCCGAACTGGAGCGCACCGACTTCGTGCCGTTCCAGCTGCTCTCGGACCTTCCCTGGGCGATGACCGGGCACCTCCTGTTCGAGGCGATCGATCCGAAAGAGTGCATCACGGTATCGGTAGGTGCCGTGCAGGACGTAATCCGCACCCATATCGGCTTCGACGGGCTGTTGCTGTCGGACGACCTCTCCATGCAGGCGCTGGGCGGCTCCCTGGGCGACCGTGCGGCCCGGGCTCTGGAGGCGGGATGCGACGTCGCCCTGCACTGCAACGGCAAGATGCCGGAAATGGTCGAGATCGTGGCCCGTACCGGCTCGATGACCGAGGCCGCCGGCCGGCGGTTCCAGGCCGGCCGCTCCTTCCTCGCGCGCCATTGGGCCCCGGCCGGCGGGCCGGGCCTGGCCGAGGCGGCCCGGCGGGTCGCCGAACTCCTCCCGGCGTGGGGATAAGGCGCTACCAAATCCTGTGGCGGCAGTCGCTTTCGCTGACTAAACCGGGACTGCATGACCGATTCCGCCAGCCCGCCACCTGAGGACGCGCCCGCGCCCGCCGCCGCCGACACGTTCGGCGCGGGTGGTCCGGACGTCATCGCGCCGGGCGAGGGCGAGCTGATCGTCAACCTCGAAGGCTTCGAGGGTCCGCTCGACCTGCTCCTGACCCTGGCACGCGACCAGAAGGTCGACCTGCGCAAGATCTCGATGGTGGCGCTGGTCGACCAGTATCTCTCGCACATCCATCAGGCTCGCCGCATGCGGCTGGAGCTGGCGGCCGATTACCTCGTGATGGCGGCCTGGCTTGCCTACCTGAAGTCGCGCCTGCTGCTGCCGGAGCCGCCCGCTGGCGAGGAGCCGTCGGGTCAGGAGATGGCCGACGCGCTGCAATGGCAGTTGCGCCGCCTCGAGGCGATGCAGGAGGCCGGCGCTCGCCTGATGGCGCGGCCGCAGCTCGGCCGGGACATCTTCGCGCGTGGCCAGCCCGAGGGCATCGTGGTCGTGCGCCGCGCGGTCTGGGACGTGAAGCTCTACGATCTGCTGAGCGCCTATGGCTCGCAGGTCCGGCCCAAGGATGCCGACACCTACCAGATCGAGCCGATGCAGTTCTTCTCGGTCGAGGAGGCGGCGGAACGGCTGGGCCGCATGCTGGGCATCGCCATCGACTGGCAGTCGCTCGAAGCCTTCCTGCCGGCTGGACTCACCGATCCGGCGCGCCGCCGCTCGGCGATCGCCGCGACCTTCGTTGCCGGCCTGCAGCTTGCCAAGGACGGCCAGATCGAGCTGCGACAGACCGAACGCTTCGGTCCCATCCATCTGCGTAAACGTACCGACCAGCAGTGACGGTCCCCGACATGTCAGACATCGAAAACGCCACTCCGACCGTTGAAGAGCCCGAAGCGCTCGAATTCGTCCGCCGGTTGGCGGCCGGCAAGGAGAAAGCCGAGAAAGACGACGACGAGAAAGACGATGACGAAGACGAGTCGGACGACGATTCCGACGATGATGATGACGACGATTCGGATGACGACGACGATGAAGACGAGGACGAGGACGAAGAAGACGATGAGTCGGACGACGATGACGCCGACGAAGACGAGGATGACGACGACGCCGAAGAGGACGATGGCGACGGCGAGGATGTGGACGACGAGGATGGCGATGAGGACGAGCAGCCTGCAAAGGCAGCCGTAGCCGAAGAGCCGGCGCCGCAAGCCTCGACTGATGGGGCGCTCGCCGAGGCCGTGTCCGAAGAAGCGGTGGCCGTCGCGACCGCTGCCGCCGCGGCGACCGTCGCCGCCGCTGCCGCCGCACCGGGCGTGACCGACGTCGTGTCACCCGACCATGCCCAGCATCTGCGCCTGCTCGAGGCCCTGGTCTTCGCCGGCACGCAGGCGCTGGACGAAAAGGAACTGGCCGAGCGCCTGCCCAACGATGCCGACGTGAAGCGCCTCGTGGCCGACCTCGCCGAGATGTATGCCGGCCGTGGTGTGAATCTGGTGAAGGTGGCGGGCGGCTACGCTTTCCGTACGGCGCCGGACCTTTCGGAGAAGCTCAAGATCGAGCGGCCGGTGACGCGCAAGCTGTCGCGGGCCTCGGTCGAGACGCTGGCCATCATCGCCTACCACCAGCCGGTGACCCGCGCGGAAATCGAGCAGGTCCGCGGTGTCGGCCTCAGCAAGGGTACGCTCGATCTGCTGTTCGAACAGAACTGGATCAGGCCGATGGGGCGCCGTCGGGCGCCCGGCAAGCCGGTGACCTGGGGCACGACCGATTTCTTTCTCGAACATTTCGGCCTGCCGAGCCTCGACGACCTGCCGGGCCAGGAGGAACTGAAAGCCGCGGGCCTCTTGGACGCGCGCGCCCAACCCCCCATTTTCAGGCCGGATGAGGCCGATCTGCCGCTCGAACCGACGGAGGACGAGGCCGACGAGCCCCTCGCCGTCGAGGAGAACGCCGGAGGAGCGGGGCGCTGACGCCCCAGAACCACCTTATTCGACCGGTTGCCGTGGCTTTGCGGTGGATGCCATAATCGGCACTCTTTGATCGACACGCCGATTGCAAATCGACTTGGGAGCATTTTGAAATGGGTAGCTTCAGCGTATGGCACTGGCTGATCGTGCTGGCCGTCGTGCTGCTGCTGTTCGGCGGTCGCGGCAAGGTCTCGCAGCTCATGGGCGACTTCGGCAAGGGCCTCTCGGCCTTCAAGAAGGGCGTCGGGGGCGCGCAGGAAGAGACTCCGCCGCAGGCTCAGCCGGGAACGCAGCCGGGCGACACCGCCAAGCCGATCTCGGCTCAGGCGACGACCACGCCGCCGGGCGGCACGGTTCACCACCAGGACAACGCCGCCAAGGTCTAAAGCGGCGCTGTGAGGGCCTGAACGGCCATGTTTGGCATCGATAGTCCGGAACTTCTGGTCATCGCGGTCGTGGCGCTCGTCGTCATCGGCCCGAAGGAACTGCCCGGCATGTTGCGCAGCTGGGGCAAGTGGATGGCCCAGATGCGCGGCATGGCGTCGGAGTTCCGCGGCCATGTCGACGAAATGGTGCGGCAGGCCGACATCGACGACGTGAAGAAGCAGCTCACCGGCAGTCAGGGACTCGACCTGCAGGCGCTCGATCCCACCCGGGAGATCAAGAGCGCGTTGCAGGAGGGCATGGCGGAGGGCGAGAAGGCCATGGCCGAGGCCAAGGCCCAGATCGACAATCCGCTGGTCGAGCCCGAATCCGCGCCGCAGATCGCGGCCGAGCCGGCGCTCGAGACCACGACCGCCGCAATCACCGCGGAGGCGGCGCCTGCCGCCGAACCTGCGCCTTCGGCCAGCGAACCCGCGGTGCCTGCAGCCGATGAGAAGCCGGCCAAGGCCGTCGCGGCCGGCTAGCGCCAACTTGCGCTTTGAATTGCGCACCAAAGGGCGGCATAACGCGGCTCCCAATCTGCGAGCCCTTCCGTGACCCAGGCGCACGACGGACCTGAAGACGACAAGCCGATGCCGCTGCTCGACCACCTGGTCGAGCTGCGCAAGCGCCTGATCTATGCGCTGGTCTGCTTCTTCGCCGTCTTCTTCGTCACCTTCTACTTCGCCAAGCCGCTCTTTTCGTTCCTGATCCAGCCGGCACTGGCCGACGGCTACAAGGTCGTCGTCCTCGACATCTTCGAGTTCTTCTTCGTCACGGTGAAGCTGTCGGCGTTCGTCGCGCTGATCGTGGGCTTCCCGTTGATCGCGGTGCAGATCTGGCTGTTCGTGGCGCCAGGACTCTATCGCCACGAGAAGCGCGCCTTCATCCCGTTTCTCGTCGCCACGCCGTTCATGTTCTATGCCGGCTGCGCGCTGATGTATTACATCGTGCTGCCGTACGTGATCAATTTCATGCTGGGGCAGTACGCGCCGCCCGACATCGAGAAGACGTTGCGGTCGTCGGACTATCTCGAACGCATCCTGCAGCTCGTCTTCGCCTTCGGCTTCGCCTTCGAGGTCCCGGTCCTGCTGACCCTGCTGATCCAGGTCGGCATTACCAGCTCGGAGGGGCTGAGGTCCAAGCGCCGCTACGCCATCGTCGTGGCCTTCATCATCGCCGCCGTCCTGGCGCCGCCCGACGTGGTCAGCCAGATCGCGCTGGCGATCCCGTTGATGGCCTTCTACGAGATCTCCATCCTGATCGGCGGCGTGATCGAGCGGAAGCGTGCGCGCGAGGACAAGGCGGCCGAGGAAGCCGAGCAGAAGGCCGAGGAAGCCGCCAAGGCCGGTGAGGGATCCGGCAGCTAGCCATGCATGACATCCGTTTCATCCGCGAGACGCCCGAGGCGTTCGACGCCGGCCTGAGGAAGCGGGGGCTGCCGCCGCTGTCGGCCGAGATCCTGGGTATCGACAAGCGCCGCCGCGCGGCCATCTCCGAGAGCGAGGCCATCCAGGCCAAGCGCAAGGCGCTCAGCCAGCAGATCGGCATGGCCAAGCGCAAGGGCGAGAATGCCGACGCGCTGATGGCCGAGGTCGCCGCGCTCGAACAGAGCCTGAAGGACGGCGAGCACGAGGCGAGCCGTCTCGACGAGGAGCTGCGGATCCGGCTCGAAGTGGTGCCCAACCTGCCGTTCGACGACGTGCCCGAGGGTGCCGACGAGACCGGCAACGTCGAGATCCGCCGCGAGGGCAACCAGCGCAATTTCAGCTTCCCGCCCAGGGATCACGTGGCGCTGGGCGAGGCCACCGGAGAGATGGATTTCGCCGCCGCCGTGAAGATCTCCGGCTCCCGGTTCGTGGTCCTGAAGGCACATCTTGCGCGGCTGGAGCGCGCGCTGGCGCAGTTCATGCTCGATCTGCACACGGTCGAGGGGGGCTACACCGAGGTCAACCCGCCGCTGCTGGTGAAGGACGCGGCGGTCTATGGCGTCGGCCAGCTGCCGAAGTTCGCCGAGGACATGTTCCGCACCGACAACGGCTTCTGGCTGATCCCGACGGCCGAGGTCTCGCTCACCAATCTGGTGAACGACATGGTGCTGGAAGAGAAGGAACTGCCGCTGCGCTTCACGGCGTTCACGCCGTGCTTCCGCTCGGAAGCGGGCTCGGCCGGCAAGGACACGCGCGGCATGATCCGCCAGCACCAGTTTCCCAAGGTCGAGCTTGTGAGCATCACCACGCCGGACCAGTCCAGCGCCGAGCACGAACGCATGACGGAGTGCGCCGAGCTGGTGCTGAAGCGCCTCGGCCTCGCCTACCGCACCGTCGTGCTGTGCGGCGGCGACATGGGCTTCGGTTCGCGCAAGACCTACGACATCGAGGTCTGGCTTCCCGGCCAGGACGCCTATCGCGAGATTTCGAGCTGCTCGAACATGGGCGACTTCCAGGCCCGCCGCATGAATGCGCGCTACCGGCCCAAGGAAGGCAAGGGGACCCGTTTCCTCAACACGCTGAACGGCTCCGCCCTCGCGGTCGGCCGCACGCTGGTCGCGGTGCTGGAGAACTATCAGAACGAGGATGGTTCGGTGACGGTGCCCGAGGCGTTGCGTCCCTACATGGGCGGCCTCGAGCTGATTCCCGCGCCGCCCGCGAAGAAATGAAAGTCGCCACCCTCGCCAAGGCGCGCATCCTCGTCACCAACGACGACGGCATCCATGCGCCGGGCCTCGAAGCCCTGGTCGAAATCGCCACGCAGCTGTCGACCGACGTCTGGATCGTGGCGCCTGAGGTCAACCAGAGCGGTGCCGGCCACTCGCTGTCGCTGTCGCGCCCGATCCGCGCGCGCGAGGTCAGCGAGCACAAGTTCGCCATCGACGGCACGCCGACCGACTGCGTGCTGTTCGCGGTCAGGCATCTGATGAAGGACCGCAAGCCCGACCTCGTCCTGTCGGGGGTCAACCGCGGCACCAACATCGCCGACGACGTGACCTATTCGGGCACCATCGCCGCCGCCATGGAAGGCTGCCTGCTTGGCCTGCCGTCGATCGCCTTCAGCCAGGCCTACACGCACGACCATCCGGTGAAGTGGGGCACCGCGACCGCCCATGGCGCCGCCGTGGCGCGCCGCGTGCTGGCCATGGACTGGCCGCGCAACGTGCTGGTCAACATCAACTTTCCCGATGTCGTCGCGGGCTCGGTGAAGGGCGTGCGGGTCACGCATACCGGCACGCGCGGCTTCGGCGGCCACATCGTCGAGCGCAAGGATCCGCGCGGCGGCACCTACTACTGGATCGGCTATGCGCCGCAGGAGAGCGAGATCGACGCGGCGAGCGACATTGCCGCCGTCCGCTCGGGCCACATCTCCGTGACCCCGCTGCACCTCGACCTGACCCACGAGAGCATGCGCCGCAAGCTCGTGGCGGAGTTCGAGGCGGCGCCCGTCGACCTCGGCTAGGGACGGTCCCGCGTGAACGTTCCCGCGATGCAGCGCCTGATCGCCGAGCTGCGCAACTCGGGCATTTCGGACGAGAACGTGCTGGCGGCCATCGCCTCGGTCGACCGCGAGCGCTTCGTCACGCAGACTTTCGCCGAGCGCGCCTGGGAGAACACCGCGCTTCCCATCGCCTTCGGCCAGACGATCAGCCAGCCGCTGGTGGTGGCCGCCATGACCGAGGCCCTGCGGGTCGGCCCGCGGATGAAGGTGCTGGAGATCGGCACCGGCTCGGGCTACCAGGCGGCGGTGCTGGCGAAGCTCGCGCGCCGCGTCTATTCGGTCGAGCGCTTCAAACCGCTCTCCAAGGCCGCCGAGCGCCTGCTGCTCGACCTCGGCATCTACAACGTGGTGGTCGACATCAACGACGGCAGCAAGGGCTGGCCGGGCCAGGCGCCGTTCGACCGCATCATCGTCACCGCCGCTGCCGAGGAACGCCCGCAGGCGCTGATCGACCAGCTCGCCGTCGGCGGCATCCTGATCGTGCCCGTGGGCCGCGATCCGACCTCGCAGGTCGTCGAGCGCATCGTGAAGAACGAGAGCGGCCTGCAACGCGACACGCTGATGCCGGTGCGGTTCGTGCCGCTGGTCGCCGGCCCGCTGCCGGTCCTTGGACAGGGTTGAGGCGCCGTCTCGCCGCCTTTATCCGGGATTCGCGATACGGTAGACTGCAGACATGAAGAACGCCCCTCGCTTCCCCTCGCGATGGGCCGGCCGGATGCACACGCTGGGTACAATGGCGGTGCTGTCGGTCGCGCTCGGCGCCTGCAACACCGTCATGGGTGCCCGCGAGGGCACCATGGAATATCCCGGCTCCGGCGCTGGCCCCAACGCCGTTCCCGTCTATGTCGTGAAGGACAAGGACACGGTCGAGAGCATCTCGCGCCGCTACGGCGTCTCGTCGCAGACCATCATCGACCGCAACAATCTGAAGGCGCCCTACACGATCAAGCCCGGCCAGTCGCTCGCCATGCCGGGCGCACGCTTCGTGCAGGACACTTACGGCGAGGCGCCCCAGCAGACTGCCGCCGCCAATCCCAATGCACCCTCCTCGGTGAAGCGCGAGGGTCTCGCGCCGCCGCCCGGCTCTTCTTCGGGTGAGGCGCCGCGCTCCGCCGCGCCGGCCGGCGAGCCGACGCCGCTGGCCGGCAAATCGGTTTCCGTGGCGGCCACGCCGCCAGCGCCGAGGATGAGCTGGCCGGTCAACGGCAAGATCGTCTCGCCCTACGGCACCTCGGGTGGCCAGAAGAACGACGGCATCAACATCGCCGCCGCCAAGGGCACGCCGGTGAAGGCCGCCGAGGGCGGCAAGGTCGTCTATGCCGGCGGCGAGGTGGCCAAGATGGGCAACCTGCTGCTGGTCGAGCATCCCGGCGGCTACATCACGGCCTACGGCAACAACGAAGAGCTGCTGGTGAAGAAGGGCGACACGGTGAAGCGCGGCCAGACTATCGCCAAGGTCGGCAATTCGGGCGGCACGCCCGAGCCGCAGCTCCACTTCGAGGTCCGCCGCGCCGGCAAGACCATCGACCCGACGACGGTGCTGGGGGCGCAATAAAACTCCTCCCCATTCAGATGGGGAGGTGGCGGCGTCTTACGCCGACGGAGGGGTCATCGTCGCTTTGACGCCTATGACCCCATCGCCCCCGTAAGACGGGGGCACTTCCCCATTTGAATGGGGAAGCAGCTTGAGGTCCTAAACCACCTTCCCGATCATCTTGTATTCGCCCTTGCGGTCCTCGATCTCGAGGACCCAGAGGTCGGGGTCGCGGCTGACCTGGCGGGCGATGTAGGCGTCGGCTTCGGGCTCCGTGACGGGGGCGGGGCCGGTGCCGCGGCTCCACGACGGTTCGTCGTCGAGCGTGCTGGTCTGGGTGAAGACGGTCACGCCGGCCTCGAAGCGATTGATCTTCAGCAGCACGGTGCCGACATCGGGATCGCCACGCCGCACGACGGCCGCCGGAATGAACGCGCGGTCGCACAGGCGTATTTGCGCGCTGACCCAAAGTCCCGTTGTGAGGCCCATCACCATGAGACGGCCTTCATGCAGGGCACCGTACGACGCGTCAAATGCCGCCTGTGCGCCCCGTCAGGGCGCACGCCGCGCGCGGGAAGACCGGGGCGATCCTCCTTCCGCCCTTGCCGACCGGAACGGCTTCGGCCAATACAGCGCGCTCCATGGCCGATCCCCCCCTCCTTGCGCTCAGCGACATCCGCTTCCATCTCGGCGACCAGACCATCCTGGCCGGCGTCGCCCTCGGCATCGCGCCGGGCGAGCGGCTGTCGCTGGTCGGCCGCAACGGCGCGGGCAAGTCGACCCTGCTGCGTATCCTGGCGGGCGCGCCGATCGCCGATTCCGGCGAGCGTTTCGCCCAGCCCGGCGCCACCGTCGCCACCCTGCCGCAGGAACCGGATTTTACCGGCCACGCCACGGTGGCCGACTATGTCGGCTCGGCGCTCACCGACTCGCTGGGGCCGGACGATTACCGCGTCGCCGCCATCCTCGAAGACATGAAGCTCGACGGCCCGCGCGATCCGACGAGCCTGTCGGGCGGCGAGGCGCGCCGCGCGGCGCTGGCGCGCGTGCTGATCGGCGAGCCTGACGTCATGCTGCTCGACGAGCCGACCAACCATCTCGACCTGCCGACCATCGAGTGGCTGGAGGAGAAGCTCTCGAAGTGGCGCGGCGCCTATGTGCTGGTGAGCCATGACCGCCGCTTCCTCACCAACCTGTCGCGCGCCGTGCTGTGGCTCGACCGCGGCATCGTGCGCCGCCTCGACAAGGGCTATGGCGAGTTCGAGACCTGGTCGAACGACATTCTCGAACGCGAGGCGACGGAGCGGCACAAGCTCGACCGGCTGATCGAGCGCGAGACCGAATGGGCGGGCAAGTCGATCCGCGCCCGCCGCACCCGCAACGAGGGCCGCCTGCGCGCGCTCGCCGCGCTCCGCCAGCAGCGCCGCCAGCAGATCGGGCCCGTCGGCCGCGCCACCATCGAGGCCGGCAGCGCCGAGGCCTCGGGCGCGCTGGTCGTCACCGCGCGCAACATCACCAAGCGCTGGGGCGACAAGACCATCGTCGAGGATTTCTCGACTCGCATCTTCCGCAAGAACCGCATCGGCCTGATCGGACCCAACGGCGCCGGCAAGACCACCCTGCTCAAGATGCTGATGGGCGAGCTCGAGCCCGACAGCGGCACGGTGAAGCTCGGCTCCAACCTCATGCCGGTGGTGATCGACCAGCGCCGCATCGGCCTCGATCCCGACAAGACACCGTGGGAGACGCTGGCCGACCGCAACGACCATGTGCTGGTGCGCGGCCATCTCACGCATGTGATGACCTATCTGCGCGAGTACCTGTTCCGTGACGAGCAGGCGCGCCAGCCGGTGCGCACGCTCTCGGGCGGCGAGCGCAACCGCCTGCTGCTGGCCAAGGCGCTGGCCGCGCCGTCGAACATGATCGTGCTCGACGAGCCGACCAACGACCTCGATGCCGACACGCTCGACCTCCTGCAGGAAGCGCTCGACGATTACGACGGCACCGTCCTGCTGGTGAGCCACGACCGCGACTTCCTCGACCGGCTCGTGACCTCGACCATCGTGCTCGAAGGCGACGGCACGGCGACCGAATATGCCGGCGGCTACAGCGACTACGTGGCCCAGCGCGGGCCCCGCGTGGAGCCGACGGGCGTCACGCCGTCACGCGCGAAGGAGAAGGCGCCTGCACCGAAGGCCGCGGGGCAGGGCAAGGCGCGCCTCGGCTACAAGCGCGAACGCGCCCTGGTCGAGCTGCCGAAGAAGATCGAGGCCCTGCAGGCCGAGATCGCCACGTTGCAGCAGGCGCTGGCCGATCCCGACCTCTACCGCCGCGATCCCAAGAGCTTCCAGTCCAAGACCAACCGCATCGGCGCCGCCCAGGCCGAGATCGAAGCCGCCGAGACGGAATGGCTGGAGCTCGAGATGCTGCGCGAGGAAATGAGCGGCTAAAACTCCCTTCCCCATTCAAATGGGGAAGTGCCCCCGTCTTACGGGGGCGATGGGGTCATGGGCGTCGCAACGGGCATGACCCCTCCGTCGGCGAAGACGCCGCCACCTCCCCATTTGAATGGGGAGGCGAGACGAAAGCCGCTACTTCTCTTTTCGCTCATAGTGCGCCGCGATCATCAGCGCCGTCGCGACGGTCACCTTCTTGCCCGTCGGAATGTGCAGGAACTCGTTCGGTCCATGCGCATTCGAATGCGGGCCGAGCACGCCGGTGATCACGAACTGCGTCCTGGGGAACTTGTCGCCCAGCATGCCCATGAACGGGATCGTGCCGCCTTCGCCCATGTAGGCGACCGGCTGGCCGAACGCTTCCTGCGACGCGTCGGTCACGGCCTTCTCCAGCCAAGGCGCCAGCGGCGGCGCGTGCCAGCCGCTCTGGCCGCCTTCGCCCGCATCGAACTCGACGGTGGCGCCGTAGGGCGGATCGGATTCCAGCGCCTTCTTCATGGCCTTCACGGCCTCCTTGGCGTCGAGCGTCGGCGGCGTGCGCACGCTGATCTTGGCCTCGGTGTAGGGCAGCAGCACGTTGCCGGCATCGACCGGCTCGGGATAGCCCGCCATGCCGACCGTCGCGAGCTGCGGCCGCCAGGTGCGGTTCAGCACCATCTGGCCGAGATCCTCGACCATCGGCTTGGTCGTGCCGGCGAAGGGGAACTTGCGATAGACCTCCTCGCCCAGTACGCGCGCGGCTTCCGAGGCCTGCGCGATGCGCTGCGGCGGGATCTGCACGAACAGCTCCGGCAACTTCATCTCGCCGGTCGCCTCGTCCTCCAGCCGTGTCAGCAGCGCGCGCGTGATCCGGAAGGAGGAGGGCACGATCCCCGACGCGTCGCCCGAATGCACGCCCTCGTTCAGCACGGTCACCTTGAGCGTGCCGGCCGCGATGCCGCGCAATGACGTGGTGAGCCACATCCGGTCCCAGTCGCCGCAGCCCGAATCGAGGCAGACGACCAGCGAAGGATCGCCGATCCGGTCGAGCAGGTGGTCGACGTAGAAGGGCAGGTCGTAGCTGCCGGACTCCTCGCAACCTTCGATCATGATCACGCAGCGCGCGCGCGGGATGCCCTGCTCCTTGAGAGCCAATAGGGCCGCGAAACAGGCATAGATCGCGTAGCCGTCATCGGCACCGCCGCGGCCGTAGAGCTTGTCGTCCTTGCGCACGGGGATCCACGGCCCCATGCCCTCGGCCCAGCCCTTCATCTCGGGCTGCTTGTCGAGATGGCCGTAGAGCAGGACGGTGTCGTCGTTGTCGTCTCCCGGGATCTCGATGAAGATCAGCGGCGTGCGGCCCGGCAGCCGCACCACGTCCATCGTCGCGCCCGCGAAGGCGGCGACGTGCGGCCGCGCCCAGTCGGTCATCAAGGTGACCGCCTGCTCCATGTAGCCGTTCTCCTCCCACTTCGGATCGAAGGATGGCGACTTGTTGGGGATGCGGATGTACTCGGTGAGCGAGGGCAGGATCTGGTCGTCCCAGAAGCTGCCGATGAAGGTCTTGAGCTGGTCGGGGTTCATGGGCGAAGTCTAGCTTGTCAGTTCGCATATGAAAGCATTTCCGGATGACCAGTTGGTTTTCCGGATGTCCAAGTAGTTCTAGCGAAAACTAGAAGCTCGGATTCTGAACTAAGCCAATTATGGCAGCGGGCAAATATCTCAAGAGGTTGGCAGTTCCTGCTTTTTTGCTGGCATTTCTGATTCTTCAAGGTGCTGGAGCATCCAGTCAATGTCGCCGTCATCGTCTTCTGGGTTTTTCTCCACAAATGGAGCTCCCGTGTGAGCGAGTATGGCTTTTGTAGCTGTTGTAATCGCTTCTAGAAGTTGAGGCGTAGGAGCGCGATCTCCTTTTACGGTTAGGCACTCGCCAATGGGGGTATCGCGAAACTTAGCTGGGAGAAGACGTCTTCGGCGGATCATTACTTGCTCTCGCTCGCCTCCCATCTCCTTCTCAATGGTTGTCCACTGTTGCGGTGTTTTCATGGACAGGTGACGGAGCAGCTGAAGCAAGGGTTCATTGCCTTCTCGAATATAGACGTCCTTCAGTGTTTCTTGCTGTTCGTCGGTTAGATCGATTCCTGCAAAAGTGAATCGACGTACCTTCCGGGCGCGAATTGGCCGGCCGGCAAGCTGCTTTAGCCAACTCACACCAATAACGAAGAACACTAAGCCAACAATTAGGGCGATGAATGCTAGCCCATAGGCAAACACTCGTAACGCCTGTGCTGGCAGAGCCCCAGAGAATGCGATGTCAATAAAGCCTGGCGGTACGATGAACGTTTCATCTTTGACGATGAGTTGTGCGCCGGAGATTCGCCCGCTCAATTGCAACGAAACATCCTTGCCGCGATCAGCGAGTGCCAAAAATTCGATTCTTATCCAATCTCCGATATCCAAATTCACTGGCTTCAGTTTAATGAAGTCGCCGTTCTCAATTTGAGGCTTGCTGGTGGACAGAGCATCCACGCTGTAAGTAACGCTGTTGATCTGCAGAATATCTGCGCCGATTAGCTTTATGCCAAAATCAGTTTGATCATCGAAAAACCCGCGAGGGATGTGTTGCTGTCCAGTGTTGTGGATTTGAACACTGTAGAAACGCAGGGTCTTTCCTGATGCAACTAGTGATGATCCTCTAAAGGAAATATCCAAGTCAGGCACATCGCGCTGCACAACGAAAGCATTGCTGGCGGAGTTCACAAATAGCGTCATCTCTCCACGCTTTGCATACTCCTGATACCAGAATGCGTAGATAGCAAAGGCAACGGATGCTACAGTAAGCGCATTCATCCCGTGCTTTCGCACAATCTTAAGCAGCCACATTGATTCCGCCTCCGCCTCCGCCACGCTTAGATTGGAATTTTCGATGTCTCCCTGCAAGTTGCGATTGCATGCGGGGCATCAGCCGCGATGGCAGGCGCGGCTGACTGCTAGCCCCTGTCCTTCATGCTTAAAATTGGTTTCTTACCTCGTCTCTCTCACAATTTGGATCCCTCTGGTCGATGCTCGCCTAACCCTAGCTTTTGCAATCATCTCGTGTGATGACGCTGAAGAGCCGATGCTGACGGGTCGCTGCATTCCAATTCGTTATCCTCGCGTACGGAGCTAAGGTGAGTGGCGTTTCGCTCGGCATCAGTTCCCAGAATCGAACAGCGGCGCGGCTTTGAAATCAGCGGTGTGATCGAGGGAGCTATTGTTCGGCCTCGCTGACATTTCAAGTTAACTTTGATCGGTGTGGGCCTTTCCCTCCGGCTCGCCCTCTTGCAGATCGAACCACAACGCCGCCCGATCGAACGCCGCAACGAGTTCCGCGGCCTCGACGGGATCGACCAGGGTTTCGAAGCCGTGGAGGATGTTGTTGCGGATGCGGCGCAGCGTATCGAGTTGCTGCAGCTTGTCCTTCGACAGGTTGAAGCGCGGCTCTTCGAAAAGGCTTTCGAGCGAGGCGGTCCGGTCGTCGGCCATGCTGGCGTGACGCTTGACCTCGCGTTCGAAGTTCACGGCGGCGTTCAGCACGGCCTGATAGGGCATCTTGAGGTCGAGCAGCTGCTTCGGCGCCAGCGCCTCGACGGGAGTCCGCTTGCTAGGGGCGTGCGCGAGGTTGCGAAAGAGTGGCCGCTGGCCGTCCTCCGGCTTTTCTGGCTCGGGTTCGGGCAGGGCCCCTTGCTCCTTCAGCTCCTCGATGCCGACCCGGATGCTGACGAAATCGTTGGCAGGCTTCGGGGCGGGCTTCGCGGCAGGCTCAGGGACGAGCGTCGTAACGGGCACAGGGACCGGCTCCTCGACCGGCTTGGCGGCCGGCTCGACGATGGCCTCTAGAGTCGCCGCGGCGATCAGCACGGGCGCGGGCTCCGGTTCCTTCTCCGGCGCTTTCTCGGGGGCAGGCAGCTTGAGCGGCTCGGGAGCCGGTGCGCTGACAGCCGCCGGCGCCGTCTGCTCGCGCCGGGCCGTCCGGACGGCGCGCAGGACCAGGCCCTGCGCGGCCAGGATGCAGAAGAAGGCCACGCCACCGGCTGTCACGCCGTCGAGCGGCATCTGCTTGGCCTGGGCGACGACCGCGCCGTAGGCGACGCCGCCGGCCAGCGGCAACACCAGCTCCTTCAGCACGCGCAGCGCGATTGGCGTACTGCCAGCCTTCGTCTTGTCCATCGACCCCAATCCATTCGCCCCGGCCAACCCGCGCCGGAAAAAGCCCGCGCCGTACTAACAAACCTCGGGTGCGCGACCAAGCGGGGGCCTGGGAGAACGGGGCCGGGAGAAGGGGGCCCGCCCGAGTTGACGTCCCCGGACCTGTCCGCTACCCCCTCGCCACCCCCGAAGGACCCCATAAAAAGTGCCCGATTCCGCGACTTCTCCCGCATCCGACGCCCGTCTGGCCGGCCACCCGGCCGCCCTGCGGCGCACGTTTGCCATCATCTCGCATCCCGACGCCGGCAAGACGACGCTGACGGAGAAGCTGCTGCTGTTCGGCGGCGCCATCCATGTCGCGGGTGCCGTGAAAGCGCGCGGCGAGGCGCGGCGGGCGCGCTCGGACTGGATGAAGATCGAGCAGCAGCGCGGCATCTCGGTCACCACCTCGGTGATGCATTTCGAGTATGGCGGCGCCGTCTTCAACCTGCTCGACACGCCGGGCCATGAAGACTTCAGCGAGGACACCTACCGCACGCTGACCGCCGTCGATTCGGCGGTGATGGTGATCGATGCCGCCAAGGGCATCGAGGCGCGCACCCGCAAGCTGTTCGAGATCTGCCGCCTGCGCGACGTGCCGATCGTCACCTTCATCAACAAGATGGACCGCGAGTCCAAGGACCCGATCGAGCTCCTGGACGAGGTCGCTTCGACCCTGGCGCTCGACGTCTCGCCCATGACCTGGCCGACCGGCTCGGGCCAGAATTTCAAGGGCACCTTCGACCTCAACAACAACCGCATGCTGGTGTTCGACAACACCGACCGCAGCCGCATTGGCGAGGTGATCGAGAACTACACGATCGCCGATTCGAACTTCGCGGAGGAGGTTGAGCTGGTGCGCGCGGGCTATCCCGCCTTCGACCTGGAGAGCTATCGCGCCGGCCATCTGTCGCCGGTGTTCTTCGGCTCGGCCTACAACAATTTCGGCGTGAAGGAGCTTCTCGACGCGATCGCGGCCTGGGCGCCGCCGCCGCGGCCGCAGCCGGCCGAGCCGCGCGCCATCGAGCCGACCGAGCCCAAGGTCACGGGCTTCGTGTTCAAGGTCCAGGCCAACATGGATCCCAACCATCGCGACCGCATCGCCTTCCTGCGCCTGTGCAGCGGCAAGTTCCGCCGTGGCATGAAGCTGACGCAGATGGGCACGGGCAAGATACTGTCGGTGAATTCGCCGATCCTGTTCTTCGCCCGCGAGCGCGAGATCGTCGACGAGGCCTGGCCCGGCGACATCATCGGCATTCCCAATCACGGCGTGCTGCGCGTCGGCGACACGCTGACCGAGGGTGAGACGATCAAGATCGTCGGTATTCCGAACTTCGCGCCGGAAATCCTGCGCCGCGTGCGGCTGGAGGATCCGATGAAGTCCAAGCAGCTGCGGCGTGCGCTGGAGGACCTGGCGGAAGAGGGCGTGACCCAGGTGTTCCGCCGCGTCATCGGCGGCGACCATATCGTGGGCGTCGTCGGCGAGCTGCAGCTCGACGTGCTCAAGACCCGCGTCGAGGCCGAGTACAACGTCCATATCGATCTCGAGCCCGCGCCGTTCGAGACCGCGCGCTGGATCTCGGCTGACACCAAGGCCGACCTGGAAGAGTTCATGTCGGCCAATCGCGGCGGCATGTCCGAGGACCGCGACGGATCGCCGGTGTTCCTGGCGCGCAATGCGTGGGAGCTGGGCTACATCGCCGAGAAGAGCCCGAAGGTGAAGTTCAGCGACATTCGCGAACGCGCCTAGCGTCTGATATCAGTCTTTCAAGAAGCACCTCACCCTGAGGAGCGGTCCAACGGACCGCGTCTCGAAGGGTGGCAGCGAGCACTTCGTCTGTTGCCCATCCTTCGAGACGGCCGCTGCGCGGCCTCCTCAGGATGAGGTGGTGGGTGAACGGCTCTACGCATTTTCTCTGCCTTCAGAATGGCAGCACGCCTGTAATGCATGACTCCGGGCTTTCCGTGCCCGGCCGCGTGTGAAACTCTTACCGTCCCCTTACAGAAGCAGCGGGACGGGCCATGCACGACATCGTCATTCGGGGCGGCACCATCGTCGACGGCACGGGCGCGCCGGCGTTCCAGGGCGACGTCGCCCTGGACGACGACAGGATCGTCCAGGTCGGTGGCAAGGCGGGTCCGGGCAAACGCGAGGTCAAGGCCGAGGGCCGGCTGGTCACGCCGGGCTGGGTTGACGTTCACACCCATTATGACGGGCAGGCCACCTGGGATCCGGTGCTGGCGCCGTCCTCCTGGCATGGCGCCACGACCCTGGTGTTCGGCAATTGCGGCGTCGGCTTCGCGCCGGTGCGCAACGAGCACCAGAAGGCGCTGATCGAGATGATGGAAGGGGTCGAGGACATCCCCGGCATCACCCTGACCGAAGGCCTCAAGTGGGACTGGGAGAGCTTCCCGGAATATCTCGACGCGCTGAAGCGCCTGCCGCGCACCATCGATATCGGCGCCCAGGTCGCCCACCATCCGCTGCGCGTCTACGCGATGGGCGAGCGCGCCATCAAGCGCGAGATGGCGACCGCTGAGGACATCGAGCTGATGGCGCGGCTCACCGAGGAGGCGCTGAAGGCCGGCGCCGTCGGCTTCACCACCAGCCGCACCGACCAGCACAAGACCCTGGCCGGCGATCTGGTGCCCGGCCGCTATGCCGAGCATGAGGAACTGATCGCCATCGGCAAGGCGATGGGCCGCGCCGGTCGCGGCACCTTCGGCTTCCTGTCCGATTTCGACGACGAGAAGGCGGAGTGGAACTGGGTCCGCAAGGTCGCCAAGGAGAGTGGCCGGCCGGTCTGGTTCCTGCTCACCGACCGCGGCTACGACCCGCAGCGCTACAAGCGCCTGATGGAGGGCGTGCGCGCCTGCCGCGCCGACAACCTGCCGCTCTATGCCCAGGTCGCTGGCCGTCCGGTCGGTCTGACGCTTGGCCTCAACACCTCGCTCAATCCGTTCGGCCTGCGCGAGGGCTATGCCGCACTGGCCCATCTGCCGCCGGCCGAGATGCTGGCGAAGCTGCGCACGCCTGATGTGCGCCGCCTGATCCTGTCGCAGGAGGCCTCGCCGCGCCTGCTCGAGGTGCTGCCGCCGCTGTCGCGCCAGATCGCGACGCGCTGGGACCGCATGTATCCGCTCGGCGACAAGCCGGACTACGAGCCCGCGCCGGAGCGCAGCATCGAGGCGCTGGCCAAGGCCGAGGGCGTGACGCCGCAAGAGTACTGCTACGACTATCTCGTCGGGGCCGAGAACCGCATGGTCTATTTCCCCGTCACCAACTATGTGCACGGCGATCTCGAGGTCGTGCGCGAGCTGATCGAGGATCCCCACACCATCCTCGGCCTGTCCGACGGCGGCGCGCATTGCGGCGTGATCTGCGACGCCTCGCTCAACAGCTCGATGCTGCAGCATTGGGTACGTGACCGCACGCGCGGACCGCGCCTTGGCCTGGAATTCGTGGTCAAGCGCATGACCAGCAGCACCGCCGACTTCTACGGCTTCAAGGATCGCGGCCGCCTGCAGCCGGGCATGAAGGCGGACGTCAATGTCATCGACTTCGACGGACTGACCCTGCACAGCCCGAAGATGATCTTCGACCTGCCGGCGGGCGGCCGCCGACTCGTCCAGAGCGTCGACGGCTACGACATGACGATCTGCTCCGGCACGCCGATCTTCGAGAAGGGCATCGAGACCGGCGCGCGTCCTGGCAAGCTGGTCCGTTCGACGGCCTGACTATATTGAATGGAGCGCGGCACTCTCGTGCCGCGCTCTTTTCTTGTCATCCTGAGCGAAGCGAAGGATCTAACGCTTGCCAAGGAGTGCTGTGGTCGATCCGCAAGGTCCTTCGCTTGCGCTCAGGACGACGTAGTTACTCCTTCTTCGGCGACCAGCCGTAAGCCTTGGCGCACGCGCCGCCCATCAGCATGGCGCGTTCACTGTCGCTCAGCGTCTTCGTCTCCAGGAACGGCTTCACCGCGTTCTCGTAGTTCACGACCGCGAAGGCGCGGGTCCAGTCGGTGCCCCACAGGCAGCGCTCGAAGCCCCAGGCGTCGAACACGCGCTTCAGCGGATCCCAGATGTCGGGGAACGGGTAGGGCTGCTTGGAGAGAGTGCAGGCGCCGCTCACCTTGATGGCGGCGTTGGGACGTTTGGCGAGGTCGAGGATCTTCGGCAGGTCGGCCCACGGCTCGGCGGGCGCCGGCGGATCGCGCGGCTGCAGCAGGCCGAGATGGTCGACGATGAAGCGCGTGTTGGGATGGCGGTCGATGATCCTGATGCCATCGTCGACCCTGCCCCAGAACAGGAAGTTGAGCGGCAGGTCGTAGTCTACGGCGGCCTTGCAGATGCGGTCGAAGCCGGGATGGTCGGGAGCGCGCTTCTCTTCCTCGCGCAGGAAGATGCGGATGCCGACGGCGCCCTGCGTCTCCTTCCACTTCGCGACCACGTCGGCGACGTTCGGGTCGTCCGGATCGACCGGCTTCACGATGGCCATGCGGCCCGGGTGCTGGCGGGCCACTTCCTCCGCGTAGCTGCCGTCGTAGCGGTACATCGAGAAGGACGAGATGAAGATCGCGCCGTCGACGCCCACCTTGTTCATCGCCGCCACCATCTCGTCGCCGGTCACGTGAGGCGGCCAGTTCGGCACGGTGGCCCATGGGCGCTTCGGCGTGTTCGCTTCATAAGCATGGACCTGCGAATCTATGATCGGCATGGCACGTCTCCTTCCTTCTCATATTCCTCTCCCCCGCTAGGGGGAGAGGCTAGGTGAGGGGGCACAGGGTGCGTCGTCCCCCTCACCCAACCTCTCCCCCTAGCGGGGGAGAGGAGTCTGACAATTCTACTTCTTCTTCCGTTCCGTTACCGGCACCGTGACTTCGTCGGAGCGGAGTTGCGTCAGCTCGTCGGCCTTCAGGCCGAGCAGTTCGCCGAGCACGGCATCGGTGTGCTGGCCCAGCGTCGGCGCCGGGCGCTTGATCTCGGACTTGCCGCCGGTGTGCAGGCGGATGGGCGAGATCGGCACGCGGGTCTTGCCGCGGCGCGGATGGTCGACATCGACCCAGAAGCCGCGCGCTTCGAGATGAGGATCGTAGGCGACCTCGCGCGCGGTCTTCACCGGGGCGCACGGCACGCGCGCCGTGTTGAGCAGCGCCAGCACCTCGTCCTTGGTCTTCGGGAGCGTCCAGGCGCCGACCATGTCATCGATCATCGCCATGTTCTTCGCGCGCCCTGGTGTGGTCGCGAGCTCGGGGTTCGAGAGCCAATCCTCGCGGCTCAGCATCTCGCACATCGACACCCAGTGCCGCTCGGCCGAGGTGAAGATCGCGACGTAGCCGTCGCTGCAGCGATAGGTGTTGTACGGCGCCATCGCGAGCGCGGGATGGCGGTTGCCGGTGCGGTCGGGCACGTTCCTGTCGCCGTCCATCACCGCGCCCAGCGCCGAGGCGATCGAGATCGCGCCGGCCTCGTGCATGGCGACCTCGACACGCTGTCCCTTGCCCGTGCGCTCGCGTTGCACCAGCGCGCCCAGAATGCCGGCACAGAGATGGATGCCGGCAAGGAAATCGCAAACCGCGGCGCCCGCCTTGGTCGGCGGCCCATCGGCGTCGCCCGTGGCGTTGGTGATGCCGCTCATCGCCTGGATGGTGACGTCCATGGCGGCGAGGTCGCGATAGGGGCCGTCGAGGCCGAAGCCCGAGCTGCCGCCATAGACGAGTCGCGGATTGCGTTTGCTCAGCACCTCGTAGCCGAGGCCGAGCCGATCCATGACGCCTGCCGCGAAATTCTCGATCAGCACGTCGGCCTGCTCGACCAGCGCCAGGAAAAGCTCCTTGCCGCGCGGCTGCTTGAAGTCGAGGACGACCGATTCCTTGTTGGAGTTGAGCATGACCAGCGGATAGGGCTCGACCTCGCGCTTGCGGCGGCGCACCACGTCGCCCTCCGGAGGCTCGATCTTGAGCACGCGCGCGCCCATGAAGGCGAGCTGCAGGCCGCAATAGGGGCCGTTGTAGATTTGCCCGAGATCGAGGACGAGCATCCCGTCGAGCGGGCGGCGGATGGTCATGGGCGCTTTCTCCGATAGGCTTCCCGGGACTGTAGCGCGAACCGGCGGCACGGGGAGGGCGGAGTGCGTCCCCGGTCCGTTGTGCGAGCCGGAGAGGCGCTTTAGGTTCGCCGCCATGAGCAACATTGTACGAATCGACGTCGGCCCGCGCATGAGCGAGGCCGTCACCCTGGGCAACCGCATCTACTGCTCGGGCATGATCCCCGAGGATACGAGCCTCGACATCACCGGCCAGGTCCGGCAGGCGCTGGCCGAGATCGACTCGCTGCTGGCCAAGGGCGGCAGCGACAAGACCAGGATCCTGACCGCCACGATCTGGCTGAGCGATATCTCGGATTTTGCCGCCATGAATAAAGTTTGGGACGCCTGGGTCGTGCCCGGCCAAACGCCGGCCCGCGCCACCGTCGAGGCCCGCCTGAACGACCCGAACATGAAGGTCGAAATCATGGTCGTCGCGGCGATATAGGCTCTGCTAAGGTCCCGCCCGCTTTTCAAGTTTCTTCGAGGAGAGAGAATATGAGCATCAAGCGCATCAACGTCGGCGCCCGCATGAGCAGCGCCGTGGTCCATGGCGACACGGTCTATCTCGCCGGCCTCACCGCCGACGACGCCAAGGCCGACGTGAAGGTCCAGACCAAGCAGATCCTCGACAAGGTCGACAAGTTCCTGGCCGAAGCCGGTACCGACAAGTCGAAGGTGCTCTCGGCCAACATCTGGCTGACCGACATCTCGACCTGGAGCCAGATGAACGAAGTCTGGGACGCCTGGGTCTCTCCCGGCAACACGCCCGCGCGTGCGACGGTCGAGGCGAAGCTCGCCGCCCCCGGCCTCAAGGTCGAGATCATGATCCAGGCCGCCAAGTGACAGCGCACTAAAATGCAAAGGGCCGGCGAAAGCCGGCCCTTTTTATTTGCGCTGTCATCCCGAGCGTAGCGAGGGATCTTTTCGTTGCCTTAAGGATCCTTCGCTGCGCTCAGGATGACAATGTTCATCGTGACGCGATGAACATTGTCAGTTGATCGGCCCGGTGATCTTGCCCGGGTTCATGATGGTGTCGGGGCCGATCGCTTTCTTGGTCGCCCAAGTCCGCAGGGCGAGGATCATGTCCTGGGATCGGGCGCGAGGAACGCCAGAATCGTGGCCATATAGCTGTCGAACAGCGGTCCCGGCGGCAGCACGACATGATTGGCGCCCGCGATTTCGTGAAAGCGGGCGCCCTGAATTCCACGGGCGATCTCGCGGCTGCGCTCGGCCGGTATCCAGGCGTCGTCGCGACTGTGCAGCACCAGTGTCGGCGCGCGCACCCTGGAAAGCTCCGCCGAGACGTCGACATGGGCGAGCATCTTGAGTATCCGGGCCGCCGTCTCACCTGAGGCAGACAACCGCTGCAGTTCGTTGATTTCGTGGATCTGCGCCGTGCTGGCCTCCGGGAAGCCGAGCGAGGTGAAGAGCTGCCGGAAGGCGGGATTGTCGCTGCCCCAATTCTCCGCAAGCAGCGTGGCCATGGCTTCCACAGCGGCCGCACGTTGCGGCGCCACCACGAGCGAGCCACGCGCATAGCCTCCGGCCAGCACCAGCCGGCTGATCCGGTCGGGATGGCGCGCGGCATAGGCGATGGAAACCGCGACGCCCTGCGACAGTCCAAGGAGCGCGAAGCGTTCGAGACCCATGGCATCGACGACCGTTTCAAGATCGCCGACCGCCGCCTCGAAGGAGATCTCGACGTTCCGGTCGGAAAGGCCTGTGCCCCGTGCGTCGTAGCGGACCAGCCGGTGGCGGCCGGCGAGAGCGGTCAACACCTCGCGCCAGATCGTGGTGCGCAGGTCATGCTCGACATGGCTCATCCAGGCCGGCGCACGTACCACGGGTGATCCGTCGCCCAGGGTGGCTATCGCGAGGTGGGTGCCGTCGGTCGTCCGGCAGTACCGGATTTCCTGGGCCGGAAGGGCGGCTGCCGAGGCTTCGCCACTGGCCGGCGCGTCGCCGATGAACCGATAGCCGCGTCCCGAGACCGTGCGGACATAGCCGCGGCTGTCACCATCCTCGCCGAGCGCACGGCGCAGGGCATAGACCTGCACCTGCAGGTTGTTCTCTTCGACCCTGGTGTCCGGCCAGACTTTTGCCATCAGTTCCGACTTCGTCACCAGCGCGCCTTCCGCGGCGACCAGGGCACAGAGCACGTCGAGCGCCCGCTCCCCCAGGCCGATGGCTGTTCCATTCCGGGACAGGCGTCGATTGCGCACGTCCAACCGGAAAGGGCCGAAAGCGATCTCGGGAAGGGGTTGGCCGGTCATGGGTCGTTCAGAATTCTTCAGATGATCCAAGAACCTTAAATCCGAGCGCCGGCCTATGGTCCATGCCATGGCGCGCCGCTGGTCGCGGTGCCGAAACAGCAGGAGTTCCCATGATCGTCTTCAGCGTCCTCTATCCCGCCACCGCCGGCGCCCGCTTCGACGCCGGCTACTACAAGGCCACCCACATCCCGCTGGTGGAGCAGGCCTTCAAGTCCTCGGGTCTTTGTGGCGTGCAGGTACTCCATGGGCTCTCCGCCGGAGACGGCGGGCCGGCCCCCTACCTGGCCATCGCTCATTTCAGCTTCGAAAGCCCTGAAGCCTTGAATGCCAGCCTGACCGGACCGCGCGCGGCCGAAGTTTTTGGCGACATCGCCAACTTCACCACCATCCAGCCCGTGACCCAGATCGGCGCCCCGCTCTAGGCCGGACGGGATCAGTTGATCGGCCCGATGATCTTGCCCGGGTTCATGATGTTGTCGGGGTCGATCGCCTTCTTGATCGAGCGCATCAGCGACATCGCCTCGCCGTGCTCCTGGTATAGATACTTGATCTTGCCGATGCCGACGCCGTGCTCGCCGGTGCAGGTACCGCCGAGATTCTGGGCCCGCGCGATCATGCGGTCATTGAGGCCTTCGGCGCGCGGCAGGTAGGTCGGATCGTCGGGGTCGACCATCATGGTGAGATGGAAGTTGCCGTCGCCGACATGGCCGACGATCGGGGCGTAGAGGCCGTTGGCCTGGATGTCCTTCTGCGTCTCGAGGATGCATTCGGCGAGCTTGCTGATCGGCACGCAGACGTCGGTCGCCCACATGCCCCAGCCCGGCTTGTAGGCCTTGGCCGCCCACGCCGCGTCGTGGCGGGCCTGCCACATTTTGCTGCGCTCCTCGGCCTGGCTGGTCCAGGCGAAGTCGCCGCCGCCATGCTCGGCGGCGATGGCCTGCACCATCTCGGCCTGTTCCTTCGTGCCGGCCTCGGTGCCGTGGAACTCCAGCAGGAGCAGGTTCTTCCGCGGCAGCGAGAGCTTGGAATACTGGTTCACCGTGTCGACGGTGTAGGTGTCCATCAACTCGATGCGCGCCACCGGGATGCCCGACTGGATGGTCTGGATCACCGTGTTGACCGCGCCCTCGAGGCTGTCGAAGGCGCAGGTCGCGGCGACCATCGATTCCGGTGTGCCGTAGAGGCGCAGCGTGATCTCGGTGATGACGCCCAAGGTGCCCTCGGAGCCCACGAACAGCTTCACCAGGTCGTAGCCCGCGCTCGATTTCCGTGAGCGGCGGCCGAGCTGCATGATCCGCCCGTCCGGCGTCACGACCTGCAGCGACAGCACGTTCTCGCGCATCGTGCCGTAGCGCACGGCGTTGGTGCCGGAGGCGCGGGTGCTGGTCATGCCGCCGATCGAGGCGTCGGCGCCGGGGTCGATCGGGAAGAAGAGGCCGGTCGCGCGCAGGTATTCGTTGAGCTGCTTGCGGGTGACGCCGGGCTGCACGACCACGTCGAGATCGGCCTCGTTGACCTGCAGCACCTTGTTCATGCGGCTGACGTCGAGCGAGATGCCACCGTTGGGGGCGCTGATATGGCCCTCCAGCGAGGTGCCGGTGCCGAACGGGATGATCGGGGTCTTGTGACGGGCGCAGAGCTGGACGATCTGCTGCACTTCCTCGGTCGATTCGGCGAAGACCACGGCGTCGGGCAGGTGCGCTTCGTGATACGAAATGTCCTTGCCGTGCTGCTCGCGCACGGCGTGCGCGGTGCTGACCCGGTCGCCGAAAAGCGCCTTCAGCTCGGCGATGGTGGCATCGACGTTGAGGGGTCTCGCCTGGGCCGCTACAGCCATGTTCGTTCTCCTAGCGTAAGCCGTTTGGATACGCTCAAATGCGGCCAAAGCCAACCTGAGGAAACCGCCCCATGCGCGACGTCTACATGATCGGCGCCTACACGACCGTCTTCAAGAAACACCCCGGCCTCAGCTTCGGCGACCTCGCCCGCGAGGCCTATATGGGGACCCTGGCGGATGCCGGCATGGACAAGGGGACGGACATCGAGACCGGCTGGCTGGGCAATTGCGGCATGGGCTTCTGGGGCCAGAACTCCATTCGCGGCCAGGCGCTGTTCCAGCCGCTCGTGGAGGAGGGGCTGTTCCCCGCGCGGGTGCCGATGTTCAATGTCGAGAATGCCTGCGCCACCGCCTCGACCGCCTTCATGGGCGCGTGGAAGGACGTGCTGGCCGGCACGCACGACCTGTCCTTTTGCCTCGGCGTCGAGAAGCTGTTCAGCCCGGAGGCGCCGGAGCGCACGGCAGGGCTTTTCAACCAGGGCTACATCACCAGCCAGCACGACCGGCTGGTCGAGGAGATGAACCGGGTGGGCAAGATGGTCGGCTCGGAATTCAAGCCGGGCGACGACCGCACCATCTTCATGGACACCTATGCCATGCAGGCCAAGTGGCACATGTGGAAGTACGGCACGACGCAGGCGCAGATCGCCGCCGGCGCGGCCAAGAACCACAATTACGGCGCGCTGAACGAGAAGGCGCAGTACCGCTTCCAGATGACGCCGCAGTCGGTGATGGAAGACCGCCCCGTATCGTTCCCGTTGACGCGCGCCATGTGCGCGCCGATCGGCGACGGGGCGGCGGCGGCGCTGCTCTGCTCGAAGGAATATCTCGGCGGGCTGCCGAAGGAAGTGCGGGACCGCGCAGTCAAGATCGCGGGCGTCGGCTTCTCCGGCGGCATGTACCGCAATCTCGACGAGCCGGGGCTGACGCGCGCGGCCGCCGACAAGGCCTACAGGATGGCCGGGTTGGGGCCCGAGGACATCGACGTCGCCGAGGTCCACGACGCCACCAGCTTCTGCGAGATCTACCAGTGCGAAATGCTGCGCTTCTGCCCCGAGGGCGAGGGCGGCAAGTTCGTCGAGTCGGGCGCCACCGGCCCCGGCGGCAAGCTGCCGGTCAACACGTCGGGTGGCCTCGTTTCCAAGGGCCATCCGGTGGGCGCCACCGGCCTGTCGATGCTGGCCGAACTCGCCACGCAGCTGCGCGGCGAGGCCGGCGACCGTCAGGTGAAGGGTGCCGAAGTCGCGCTCGCCGAGAATGGCGGCGGCGTGATCGGCATGGAAGAGGCCGTGGCCTCGGTCGTGATTCTCAAGAAAGAGTAACCGTGTCGTTCCGAGCGTAGCGAGGAATCCTTGGGTTCGAGGATGGATCCCTCGCTTGGCTCGGGATGACACATTTTATCGGGCGTCTGAGGAGAACAATGAAATGACAATCCGCTTCGACAACCGCGTCGCCATCGTCACGGGCGCGGGCAACGGGCTCGGCCGCGCGCATGCGCTGCTGCTGGCCAGCCGTGGCGCCAGGGTGGTCGTGAACGATCCGGGCGGCGCGGTGGATGGCAAGGGTGGCGGTCATGCCGCTGCCGACAAGGTAGTCGACGAGATCAAGGCAGCCGGCGGCCAGGCCGTCGCCAACTACGATTCCGTCGCGGAAGCTGCCACGGCTGCCAACATCGTGAAGACCGCCGTCGATGCCTTCGGCACGGTCGACATCGTGGTGAACAATGCCGGCGTGCTGCGCGACAAGACCTTCCACAACATGACGACCGAGGATTTCGAGTTCGTCGTGAAGGTCCACTTCCTCGGCACCGCCTATGTCACCCACGCCGCCTGGCCCATCATGCGTGCCAAGGCCTATGGCCGCATCGTCGTGACCTCGTCGAATTCGGGCATCTACGGCACGTTCGGCCAGTCGAACTATGGCGGCGCCAAGCTCGCGGTCGTGGGCTTCATGAATGCGCTCAGGCTCGAAGGCCAGAAGTACAACATCATGATGAATGCGCTGGCGCCGATCGCCGCCACGCGCATGACCGAGAGCCTGATGACGCCCGAGGCGCTGGCCAAGCTCCGGCCCGAGTTCGTCTCGCCAATGGTCGCCTATCTGTGCAGCGAGCAGTGCCAGCGCACCGGGGACATCTGGAGCGCCGGCGCCGGGACTTTCGCGCGCATCGAGTATCGCGAGGCCGAAGGGCTGCGAATCGATGGCCGGGCACCGACCATCGAGGACGTGGCTGAGAATATCGAGAAGATCGCCGACGTCTCGGCCAGCCGCGTCTTCCGCACCTCCGGCGAGGAAGTCGCCGCCGTCGTGAGCGGCTCCTGAGCCCCGAGGCACCCGTAACGGCCGCACCCACGACCGACCGGCTGCTTCCCGTCGCGAAATGGCTGCAGCGGGAGGGCCGGCTCATCCGGCGGCCGGACGCCTTCATCGAGCAGCTGATGAACCGCGTGCTCGACGCCGGCGTGCCGGTCTGGCGCATGTATGTCGGCCTGCAGCTCGTCCATCCGCAGCTTCAGGCGATGGGCTATCTGTGGCGGCGGGGCGAGCCGGTGGAATCGATCGCCCGCGCCTATGGCGTGCAGTTCACTTCCGCCTATATCGGCAGCCCGCTGCAGGAGGTCCGCGAGGGTGGGGCACCGGTGCGCTATCGGCTCGACAGCCTGACCGAGCGGCATCACGAAGTGCTGCACGAGGTCAGGGAAGGCGGCGGCACCGACTACTATTCGCTGCCGATGCACATCCGCCGCGATGGGCCCATGCCGGTGGTGGCCTTCGCCACGGACGCCAAGGGCGGATTCGGCGATGCCGACATCGATGACCTGACCCGGCTCGTCGACATGATGGGCGCCATCACCGAGATGCATATTGAGGAGAGCGTCGCGCAGACCGTCGCCCAGACCTATCTCGGCCGCCAGGTCGGCCAGCGCATTCTGCACGGCATGATCCGGCGCGGCGACGGCGAGGAGATTCGCGCGGTCCTGTGGTTCTCCGACCTGCGCGATTTCACCGGCCTCAACGAGCGCCTGCCGCCCGACCAGGTGCTGGAGCTGCTGAACAACTACTTCCAGCTCGTCGGCGATGCGCTGGCCAAGCATGGCGGCGAGATCCTGAAATTCATCGGCGACGGCGTGATGGCCTACTTCCCGGCCGAGGATGCGTTGTTCATGCCGATGGTGACGGCCGCCGCACTCGAGGCCGCACGGCAGCTGATCGACGACGCCGAAGCCGCCAACGAGGCGCGCGCCACGGGCGGCGCCGAGCCGATCAGGTTCGGTATCGGGCTCCATGTCGGCACGGTGACCTTCGGCAACATCGGCACCGAGGACCGGCTCGATTTCACCGTCATCGGCTCCGCCGTGAATCGCGCCTCGCGGCTCGAAGGCCTCACCAAGGCCTTGGGCGTGCGCGTCTGCGCCTCCGCCGAGTTCAACGAAGACTGCCCCCGTCCGATGAAGTCGCTCGGCAAGCACCGCCTGCGCGGCGTCCGCGAACCGGTCGAGATTTTTACGCTCCCGGACTGATTAAAGGTCCTTCGCTGCGCTCAGGATGACAGCTTCTTTTGAGTTGGCGCACTGCGTCGATCCAACAACGTTGTCATCCTGAGCGCAGCGAAGGACCTTTCCGTCAAATCTTCGTCTTCCAGCCTTCGATCCAGGTGAGGGCTTCTTCGTCGGGCAGGGGCTGCTCGGAGGCGTCGACCTCCAGACGGTCGCCGACCTTTCGGGCACCGCAGCGTTCGAGCGCCTCGTCGACCTTCTTGCCGCCGCCGCAGAACGTGTCCTGGTAAGTCATGTCGCCCAGCGCAATGACGCCGTAGCGGTGGCCCGACAGGTCGGGCTTGTCGCGGTGCAGGGCCTCGACCAGCGGCAGGATGTTGGTCGGGATGTCCCCCGAGCCGTGGGTGGCGCAGACCACGAGGAGCACGTCGTGTGCCACGAGGTCGGCGGCGGTCGCGGCCTTGTCGGTGACGTCGACGGCGTGGCCGGCTCCCGCCAGGACGGGTTGCAGCGCGTCGGCCACCATCTGGGCATTGCCCGACTCGGTGCCGACCAGGATCAGGATCGTGGCCATGGGTCTGGGATACGGTAGGGAGTGCCGCGATGCGACGCGACCGGATGGCGCGGCAAATTCCGCCATGCCAGTCTCCCCGCATGGAAGAAACGCCCGTTCTGGCCGCCCTCGAGGGCGGCGTCCTGACCCTGACGCTCAACCGCCCGCAGCGGCTGAACGCGATGAGCCATGCGCTGATCGACTCCATGAACGCCGAGCTGAAACGCGCCCGGGAGGACTCGGCCGTGCGTTGCGTGCTGCTGACCGGCACCGGCCGCGGCTTCTGCGCCGGCGCCGACCTGGCGGGCGGCGGTCCCGGCGATGCGGGTGCTTCCGGCCCGCGGGACGTTGGGGCCGCGATGGACCGGATCTTCAATCCCATGATCCGCGCCATGCGAGACCTCCCGAAGCCGATCGTCGCCGCGGTGAACGGCGTGGCGGCGGGCGGCGGCGCCAACCTGGCGCTGGCCTGCGATATCGTGATCGCGGCCCGCTCGGCCCGCTTCGACCAGGCCTTCGTGCGCATCTCGCTGATCCCCGATCTCGGCGGCACCTGGTTCCTCCCGCACACGGTGGGTGACGCCCGCGCCCGCGCGCTGGCGATGCTCGGGACCTCAGTGCCGGCCGAAGAGGCCGCGCGCATGGGCATGGTCTGGCAGGTGGTCGACGATGCCGCGCTGATGGACGAGGCCGGCAAGATCGCCGCCAGGCTCGCCAGCGGACCGACCCGCTCCTATGCCGCGATCAAGGGCGCGATCAACGCGGCCGCCACCAACACGCTCGACCAGCAACTCGACCTCGAACGCGATCATCAGCGCGAGCTGGGCAAGAGCGAAGACTTCAAGGAGGGCGTCGCGGCCTTCCTCGCCAAGCGCGCGCCCAATTTCACCGGACGTTGAGAGACGAGAACCAGATGACCTACGAGAAGATCCAGATCGCCAAGGAAGACGGGCTTGCCACGCTGACCTTGAACGCGCCGGACCGGCTGAATGCGGTGTCGCGCAAGATGATTGCCGAGCTGAAGCAGTGCTGGGAAGAACTCGCCGCCGACGGGTCGGTGCGCGCCGTGCTGCTGACCGGTGCGGGCCGCGGCTTCTGCGCCGGCGCCGATCTCGCCGATCCCGACCGCGCCAAAGGCAACACGTCGGACTCGGGCGAGGCGCTCGACAAGTTCTTCAATCCGGTGATCCGCCTGATGCGCAGCGTGCCCAAGCCGATCGTGGCGGCGGTGAACGGCCCGGCGGCCGGCGTCGGCATGAGCTTCGCGCTCGCCTCCGACATCGCCGTCGCGGGCAAGTCCGCCTCGTTTCTGCAGGCCTTCGCGCGGATCGGCCTGCTGCCCGACGGCGGCAGCACCTGGTTCCTGCCGCGCCTGGTGGGCGAGCAGCGTGCCCGCGCGCTGGCGATGCTGGCGCCGCAGATCAGCGCGCAGCAGGCCAAGGACTGGGGCCTGATCTGGGATGTGGTGGAGGATGCCGATCTCATGAAGACGGCGGGCGATCTCGCGCGGCGCCTTGCCGACGGGCCGACCCTGTCGCTCGCGCGCATCAAGGAGGCGATGAACCGCGCCAGCGGCAACACGCTTTCCGAGCAGCTCGATGTCGAACGCGACTTCCAGAGGGAGTTGGGCAAGAGCGAGGATTTCAAGGAAGGCGTCGCGGCCTTCCTCGCCAAGCGCAAGCCCGCCTTCAAGGGCAAATAACAAACGGGAGAGACGACCATGACGACGCCGTTCAAGGAGATCACCTCGGGCCTCAAGTTTCCCGAAGGCCCCGTCGCGATGCCGGACGGCTCGGTCATCCTGGTCGAGATCGCGCGCGAGACGCTCACGCGCGTCACGCCCGACGGCAAGCAGCACATCGTCGCCAAACTGGGCGGCGGCCCCAACGGCGCGGCGATGGGCCCTGGCGGCAAGATCTACGTGACCAACAATGGCGGCTTCAACTGGATCGAGCGGCCCGACGGCCGCCTGTTCCCGGGCACGCAGCCCGCTTCTTACAAAGGCGGCTCGATCCAGGTGGTCGATCCCGAGACCGGCAAGTTCGAGACGCTCTACGACAGCTGCGACGGCCGCAAGCTGAACGGGCCGAACGATCTGGTGTTCGACGATGCGGGCGGCTTCTGGTTCACCGACCTCGGCAAGACGCGCGAGTACGACAACGATCGCGGCGCGGTCTACTACGCCAAGGCCGACGGCTCGAAGATCGAGCAGAAGGTGTTCCCGCTGGAGCGCCCCAACGGCTGCGGCCTGTCGCCCGACGGCAAGACGCTCTACGTCGTCGAGACGCCGACCGCGCGCCTCTGGGCCTTCGACCTTTCCGCGCCCGGCACCATCAAGGACGCCAACGGCGCCTATCGCGGCGAAAAGGGGCGTGTCGTCACCGGCCTCGGCGGCTATCAGATGTTCGATTCTCTGGCCGTCGATTCGGCCGGCCACATCTGCGTCGCGACCCTGATCACCGGAGCCGTCTCCGACATCTCGCCCGACGGCCAGTCGGTGACGCAACACAAGTTGCCGGACCCGATGGTCACCAACGTCTGCTTTGGCGGACCGGACCTGCGCACTGCCTATGCCACCCTGTCGATGACCGGCAAGCTGGTCAGCTTCGAATGGCCGCGTCCGGGCCTGAAGCTAGAGTATCTGAACAAGTAGCCGGGGCGCGCTCCAGCTCCTACCCCTTCGCCTGCGCCCGCACTTCGCGGCTGGCGACGACTTTGCCGGTGGCATAGGCCTCGTGGTTGGCGTCGACGTCGGACAGCTTGTAGCGGTAGTTCACCATCATCGCGTAGGACTGCTTGAAGCCGTTGGCGCTGGTGTCGCCCAGCCAGTTCAGCCGCTCGACGATGGCGCCGTTGCCGAGATGGAAGTGCGCCACGCGGTCGAGCGCACGGCCCTTGTCGGTGGCGGTGAGGTAGACTGCGGCGAGGCGCGTCAGGATCGGGCGCAGTGCCTTGTCGATCGCCGGCACCTCCCACCAGTTCGGCCTCGCCAGCAGCTTGAGGACGGCGGCGGTGCCATAGGCTTCATCGGTCACCGGTCCCAGCGAGGCGATCTCGCTCTGCGTGAGCATCGCATCGCCCTCGGTTTTCGCCCGATGCTCGACATGCTGGCGCAGGCCGGGGATCGGCGAGAGGGTGGCGAAGTCCTTGATGTTGGGCAGGTCGCGAGAAAGCTGATCGGCGACGCGCTTGATCAGGAAGTTGCCGAAGCTGATGCCGGCGAGGCCCTGCTGGCAGTTCGAGATCGAATAGAAGATCGCGGTGTTGGCGCGCTTGGGATCGTGCGTCTCGTCGCGTGCGTCGAGCAGGCGCTGCACGTTGCCCGCCATGCCGTCGACCAGCGCCACCTCGACGAAGATCAGCGGCTCGTCGGGCATGCGCGGATGGAAGAAGGCGAAGCAGCGGCGGTCCGAATCGAGCCGGTTCTTGAGGTCCCGCCACGAGCGGATCGCATGGACCGCCTCGTAGGTGACGAGTTTTTCCAGCAGCGAGGCGGGCGAGCGCCAGTCGATGCGCACGAGATCGAGGAAGGCCACGTCGAACCAGGCGCCCAGCAGCGAGCGCAGGTCCTCGCTCAGCGCCTTGGCCGCGGCCTCGCTCCTGCCCAGCGCCAGCAGCTCGGCGCGCAGGTCGACCACGAATTTTACGCCCTGCGGCACGCCCACGAATTCGCGCAGCAGCCGCACCGCCGGCGATTCCAGCTCCCGGCGCAGCGCCCGCGCCGGATCCTTGCTGGCGCGCCATTTCTCGACGGTCTTCATTGCGGCTTCCCGCGGCAGGCCGTAATCGCGCGCCAGGGTCAGCAGGAACTTCTTGCGCCCGGCCGGCGACAGCGAGAGGTAGGCCTGTCCCAGCTCCGCCGCGCGCCCGCGCCGTGCCGTCTCGCCGCCCTTGCCTTCGAGGCAGGCGTCGATGCGGCCCTTGAGCCGAGGAATGTCATCGTCGGGAAGATCCGGCCGCAGCGGCGCGCCGACGGCTTCACGCGCGCCGCGCGCGGTGTCGACGAAGGCGGTGCGAAGACGTTCGAGGGTACGGTCGACGGTATCGGAGAACGGTAGGGCCATGCCCGGATTATGTCACAGCAAACGTGTCACTCCAGTGGCGGCGCATGAACGCGCCTTTACCGCGCTACGCTGCTGGCTGATCCAGCACGCGCCACAGATACCAGCTCGCGACGGTGCGATACGGCCGCCACTTCTCGCCGGCTTTCTCAAGCGCCTTCGGCGACGGCAACGCGCGCTTCCTGAAGGCTTTCGCATAGGCCTTGCGCAGGCTGTAGTCGTCGAGCGGCAGGATGTCGGGGCGGCCCAGCCGGAACATCATGAACATCTCGGCGCTCCAGCGCCCGATGCCGCGCACCTTCACGAGACGCTCGATCAGCTCGGCGTCGGCAATGGCATGCGCCTCGTCGAGCGTCGGCAGCTCGCCGCTGTCGACGCGGCGCGCGAGGTCCTGCACCGCCAGCACCTTGGCGCGCGACAGGCCGCAGCCGCGCAGATGCTCGTCCGGCGTCTTCAGAATGTGGCGCGGCGTGAAGCCGTCGGTCGCCTTGGGATAGAGCGCCTCGACCCGGCCGTAGATCGTTGCCGCCGCCTTGTTGGAGAGTTGCTGGTAGACGATGGCCTCGGCCAGCGAGCCGAACAGGCTGCGCGAGACCTTGAGCTGCATGCGGAACGGCCCGACCGTCTCGATGATCGCCGCCAGCGCCGGATCGGCTTCCTTGAGATGCGCGACGGCCTTAGCCGGCTTGAACGGAAATCCCGTCATCGCCCTCTCGTCATCGTGCCGCGAAGAGGGGACCCGCGCCGACCTCGGGCGCACCCTCGATTTCCAGCATGCGCCGCTTGGTCGAGACGCCGCCATTGGCCGAGAAGCCGCCCATCTTGCCGTCGGCACCCAGCACGCGATGGCAGGGCACGATGATGGCGACCGGGTTTTTGCCCAGCGCCTGGCCGACCTCGCGCGATTCGTGCGGTACGCCGAGGCGCCGGGCGATCTCGCCATAGGTCATGGTGTGGCCGGGCGGGATGGTGCGCGCCACCTCGTAGACGCGGCGGTTGAAGTCGGGCGCCGCCTCGAGATCCAGCGGGATGTCGGCGAGATCGGTATTGCCGCCGGCCAGCAGCGCCTGAACGCGATCGAGAGCGCGCTGCACGCCGGCCGGCACGGAGGCGGCCTCGACGGCGTCGGCCCAGCGGCGCTTCACGCGGGCGCGCGTCGCGGCCGGCGTCGGCTCGGGAAGCTGCAAACCGGTGATGCCGCGGCTGCTCCAGGCGATGGCACAGGAGCCGATCGGCGTGTCGAACAAAGCGAAACCTGGGGCGCTCATGGGCTAGATCCTTCTACCTAACCGGTAATCCCGTCAAGTCGGTGAATGGTGCATTGGTGGATGGATTGAAAAGGTAGCTACCAGTAGCTACCTTCTGGCCATGCGCATCGTCGGCATAAAAGACCTGAAGAACCAGCTCAGCGAATATGTGAAGGCTGCCGCGGCGGGCGAAACCGTGCTGGTCACGGATCGCAACCGTGTCGTTGCCGAACTCGTTCCGCCGGCCTCGGGACGCAGTACCGCGCCGGGTGACGCCTTGCTCGCCGATGCCGTGCGACAGGGCTGGATCACGCCGCCACCACTGGCAGCGAGCGGCGAGCCACCCCGACGTCCCGTCGCGCCTCTCGACGATATCCTGGCCGACCTTCGCGAGGATCGCGACGCGCGTTGATCTACCTCGATACATCCGTGGCCCTGGCGCACCTTCTTGCCGAGGATAGAGCGCCGCCGGCGGCGCTCTGGCAGCAACCGCTCGTTTCCAGCCGGTTGCTGGAATACGAGATGTGGACGCGACTGCATGCGCGCGGTCTCGGGAAATCCCACGGCGCGGAGGCGCGCGCTCTGCTCGGCCGCGTCGCCCTGATCGAACTCGCGCCGCCCATCCTCGGCCGCGCCCTCGATCCATTTCCCCTGCCGGTCCGGACGCTGGACGCTCTTCATCTTGCCTCCATCGAGTTCCTGCGCGACCGTGGCCAGATCGTCGAGCTGGCGACCTACGATGACCGCATGTCGTCAGCGGCGAAATCATTGGGCGTCTACCTCTTTCCCCTCTAGGCGATTGCACCGTCATCAAACTGGCACCGACCGGGACTAGCCTCGGCTCGTCGATGTAAAGCCGGAGTCGATGGATTGATCTATCCGCGGGCCGAGAGCCATTCGCTTCTCAAGCAGGCGGTGCGCCGCCACAAGGTCATGTCCCGCGAGGGGCTCCTCGAGAAGCTGTTCGAGCGGCTGTTCAGGGGCCTGGTCTATGCCCAGATCTGGGAAGATCCCGAGATCGACATGGAGGCGATGGCGCTGACGCCGGACTGCCATGTCGTCGCGATCGCGTCGGGCGGCTGTAACGTAATGTCCTATCTCACCGGGAGCCCCGCCCGCATCACCTCCGTCGATCTCAGCCGTGCCCATGTCGCGCTGAACCGGCTGAAGCTCACGGCAGCGCAGCGGTTGCCATCCTGGTCGGACTACTACCGCTTCTTCGGCGCCGCCGACTCAGGCGCCAATCCGCGCGCCTACGACCGGGAGATCGCGCCGCACCTCGATGCCGAGAGCCGTGCCTACTGGGAAGGCCGCAGCCTGCAGCAGGGCGGGCGCCGCCGCATCTCGATCTTTGCGCAGAACGCCTATCGCCACGGCGTGCTCGGCCGCTTCATCGGCCTCGCCCATGTCGCCGCCCGCGCCTATGGCGTGGACCTGCGCGAGTTGCTTGTCGCACGCACGCTGGAGGGTCAGCGACGCTTCTTCGACAGTGCGCTCGCGCCGCTGTTCGACAAGGCGGCGGTGCGTTGGGTCACCTCCAATCGCCTGTCGCTCTACGGGCTCGGCATTCCGCCGGCGCAGTACGCGGCGCTGGCCGGCAGCCGGGACATGGGCGCCGTCCTGCGCGACCGGGTCCAGCGGTTGGCCTGCGGCTTCAGCCTTTCCGAAAACTACTTCGCCTGGCAGGCGTTCGGCCAAGCCTATGCGCCCGACGCAAGCGGTCCTCTGCCGCCCTATCTGCGCGAGGCGAACTTCCCTGCGGTTCGCCGCGGCGCCGAGAGGGTCGAGGTGCTGAATCGCTCGGTGACGGACTATCTCGCGGCCTGTCCCGCTGCGTCGCGCGACCGCTACGTGCTGCTCGATGCGCAGGACTGGATGACGAATGCGCAGCTCAACGCGCTGTGGGCCGAAATCACCCGTACGGCGCGGCCAGGGGCGCGCGTGATCTTCCGCACCGCCGCCGAGCCCTCGCTCCTGCCGGGCCGCGTCGCGCCGGCGCTGCTCGACCAGTGGCACTACGAGGCCGAAGCCTCGCGCGCCTTCACCGCGCGCGACCGGTCGGCCATCTATGGCGGCTTCCACCTCTACATCCTGAAGCCGTGAGCGCGGCGCTCGCCCATGCCGGCCTGATGGACCGGATCTATCGCCGCCAGCGTCACGTCTACGATCTCAGCCGCAAGTACTACCTGCTGGGACGAGACCGGCTGGTGGAGGGCCTGGATCCGCCGGCCGGCGGTCGCGTGCTGGAGATCGGCTGCGGCACGGCGCGCAACCTGGTCGCGGTGGCGCATCGTCATCCCGCTGCGCCGCTGTTCGGCATCGATCTGTCGCGGGAGATGCTCGACACGGCACGCCGCCGCCTCGACCGGGAAGGGTTGGCGGGCCACATCCGGCTGGCCCATGCCGACGCCACGCGCTTCGATCCGGCGTTGCTGTTCGGCGTGCCGGCTTTCTCGCGCATCTTCTTCTCCTACACCCTGTCGATGATCCCTGAATGGGAGAGGGCGCTCGCCCAGTCGGTGCTCTGGCTCCAGCCGGGAGGTGAGTTGCACATCGTCGATTTCGGCGGACAGGAGCGCCTGCCGCGCTGGTTCCGCGGCGGCTTGCGCCGCTGGCTGGCGACCTTCCACGTCGCACCGCGCGATGCGCTGGAGGCCACCCTGGCGCGTCTGCCTGGCCGAATCGAGGTCCTGACCTTCGACCGGCCCCACCGCGGTTATGCCCAATATGCCGTCTGCCGCCGTCTCCCCGCCTAAAGACACATAACCCCTCTGCCTCAGGGGCATTGGCCGGACCATTGGCAACCGGCCGTGGCTGGTGCTAACCCGACAGCAACGATTTGCTGAGTCCGGGAGTACCCAAGATGACCGAAGCCTTCATTTGCGACGCGATCCGCACCCCCGTCGGCCGCTACAATGGTGGCCTGGGCGCCATGAGGGTCGACGACCTGGCGGCCCATCCGATCAAGGCGCTGATGCAGCGCAACGCCAATGTCGACTGGGGTTCGGTCGACGACGTGATCTACGGCTGCGTCAACCAGGCCGGCGAGGACAACCGCAACGTCGCGCGCATGGCGGGCCTGCTGGCCGGGCTCCCGGTCGAGGTGGCGGGCGCCACCGTGAACCGTCTCTGCGGCTCGGGCCTCGAAGCCGCGGGCCATGCCGCCCGCGCCGTGAAGCTGGGCGAGGCCGACCTGATGATCGCCGGCGGCGTCGAGGGCATGACCCGCTCGCCCTACGTGATGGGCAAGCCCGAGGGCGCCTTCGACCGTTCGATGAAGCTCGAGGACACGGTGCTGGGCTGGCGCTTCGTCAACCCGCGCATGAAGGCGGCCTACGGCGTCGACCCGATGGGCCAGACCGCCGAGAACGTCGCGACCGAGCACCAGATCAGCCGCACCGACCAGGACGCCTTCGCGTATCGCAGCCAGCGCCGCTGCAAGGCCGCCCAGGATCGCGGCTTCTTCGAGCGCGAGATCGTCAAGGTCTGCGTCAAGAAGGGCAAGACCGAGGTGATCGTCGAGAAGGACGAGCATCCGCGCGGCGACACGACGATGGAGACACTCTCCAAGCTCTCCGCCGCGTTCCGCGACGGCGGCTCGGTGACGGCCGGTAACTCGTCGGGCCTGAACGACGGCGCCTGCGCCATGATCATCGCCTCGGAAGCCGCCGCCCGCGCCAACGGCCTGACGCCGCGCGCCCGTATCCTCGGCACGGTCTCGGCTGGCGTGCCGCCGCGCGTCATGGGCATCGGCCCGGTGCCGGCGACCCAGAAGCTGCTGGCCAAGCTCGGCATGACCATCGGCGACTTCGACACGATCGAGCTCAACGAGGCGTTCGCCGCCCAGGCGCTGGCCGTGCTGCGCCAGCTGGGCCTCAGCGACGACGCCGAGAACGTGAACCCGAACGGCGGCGCGATCGCACTCGGCCATCCGCTGGGCGCCTCGGGCGGCCGCCTGATGATCACCGCGCTCAACCAGCTCGAGGCCACCGGCGGCAAGCGCGCGCTCGCCACCATGTGCATCGGCGTCGGCCAGGGTATCGCGCTGGCGCTGGAGCGGGTCTGACTACTTGTCGTCCTGAGCGCAGCGAAGGACCTTGCCTATCGACCAGAGGACTCCGGTGCTGACGTGAGATCCTTCGCTGCGCTCAAGATGACATGAGGGCGCAGTCGGGAATCTCTACGCAGTGGCGTTCAAATTGATCCCGGCGCGGCGCATGTCGCTCATCATGCGCTTGCGGCTGTCGTCGAGGTCGATGGCGGCCGTCGCCTCGACCACCACGGCGACGTCGAAGCCGGCCTGCCGCGCGTCGATCGCCGACCAGGCGACGCAGTAGTCGAGCGCGAGACCGCAGAAGACCAGCTTCGTGAAACCGCGGGCCTTCAGGTAGCCGTCGAGGCCGGTGCGCGTCATGCGGTCGTTCTCGCGGAAGGCCGAGTAGGAATCGATGCCGGTGTGATAGCCCTTGCGCACGATCATCTGCGCCTTGGTGACGTCGAGATCGGGATGGAAGTCCGCTCCCGGCGTGCCCTGTACGCAATGGTCCGGCCACAGGGTCTGCTCACCGTAGGGAAAGCGCATGCTGGAGAAGGGCTCCGCGCCCTCCCATGAACTCGCGAACGAGGCGTGGCCGGCCGGATGCCAGTCCTGGGTCAGCACGACATGGTCGTGGCGGCCGATCAGCCGATTCACCAGCGGGACGATGGCCTGTGCGCCGGCGACCGCCAGCGCGCCGCCCTCGCAGAAATCGTTCTGCACGTCGACCACGACCAGGGCCTCGTTCGGCATCCGTTACGCTCCGTCACTGATCGGGGAGATGTCGCCCAGCGCCTGGTCGTGCTCGAACGCGGCGATCCAGGCGTTCAGGGTTTTGCTTTCGATGGCGCCGCGCAGGCCGCGCATCACGTCCTGATAATAATGAAGATTGTGCCAGGTCAGCAGCATCGCACCGAGGATCTCGTCGGCGCGGATGAGATGATGGAGGTAGGCGCGGCTGTGATTCTTGCAGGCGGGGCAGGCGCAATGCTCGTCGACCGGCCGCGGATCGTCGCGATGGCGGGCGTTGCGCATGTTGAGCTCGCCGCGCCGCGTGAAGGCCTGCGCCGTGCGGCCCGACCGCGTCGGCATCACGCAGTCGAACATGTCGATGCCGCGCTTCACCGCGCCCACGATGTCGCCGGGCCGGCCGACGCCCATCAGGTAGCGTGGCCGGTCCTGCGGCAGCATCGGCACGGTGTAGTCGAGCGTCGAGAACATCAGCTCCTGGCCCTCGCCGACGGCGAGCCCACCGACCGCGTAGCCGTCGAAGCCGATGTCGATCAGCGCCTTCGCGCTCTCCTCGCGCAAGGCGGGGAAGGTGCTGCCCTGCACGATACCGAACAGGCCGTAGCCCGGCCGCTGGGTGAAGGCCTTGCGGCCGCGCGCGGCCCATTTCATCGACAGCCGCATCGAGAAGGCGGCTTCCGGCTCCTCGGCCGGCCAGCTCGTGCATTCGTCGAACGACATGGTGATGTCGGCGTCGAGCAGGCGCTGGATCTCGATCGAGCTCTCGGGCGTCAGGCGATGCTGCGAGCCGTCCTTGGGCGAACGGAAGGTGACGCCGTCGGGATCGAGCTTGCGCAGCTCCTTCAGCGACATCACCTGGAAGCCGCCGGAGTCGGTCAGGATCGGGCCCGGCCAGTTCATGAACTTGTGCAATCCACCCAGTGCGGCCACGCGCTCGGCGCCCGGACGCAGCATCAGGTGGAAGGTGTTGCCCAGCACGATCTCGGCGCCGGTCTCGGCAACCGACTGCGGCAGCATCGCCTTCACGGTGCCGGCGGTGCCGACCGGCATGAAGGCGGGCGTTTCGATCGTGCCATGCGCGGTCGTGATGCGGCCGCGGCGGGCGGCGCCATCGCTGCCCAGCAGTTCGTAGGAAAGGCTCATCGGCGCAACAGACAACAATCGCCGTAGGAATAGAAGCGGTAACGCTTCTCCACGGCATGGGCATATGCCTGCTGCATGCGCTCCAGCCCGGCGAAGGCCGAGACCAGCATGAACAGGGTCGAGCGCGGCAGGTGGAAGTTGGTCAGCAGCAGGTCGACGGCGCGGAACCGGAAGCCCGGCGTGATGAAGATGTCGGTCTCGCCGCTCCACGGCTTGATCGCGCCGTCATGGAGGCGCGCCACGGACTCGAGAAGCCGCAGCGAGGTCGTGCCGATCGACACGATGCGGCCGCCCAGGATGCGCGTCGCCTCGACCGCGCGCGCCGTCGCCGGGGAAACCTCGCCCCATTCGGCATGCATCGTGTGCGCGTCGGTATCGTCCACGCGCACCGGCTGGAAGGTGCCCGCGCCGACATGCAGCGTCACGCCCGCCGTCGTGATGCCGCTGTCGGCGAGCGCCGCCATCAGCTCGGGCGTGAAATGCAGGCCTGCGGTGGGGGCGGCGACGGAGCCGTCGTGCTTGGCGAACAGCGTCTGGTAATCCTTGCGGTCCTGCGCGTCGGCGGTGCCGCCGCGAATGTAGGGAGGCAGGGGTACCGCGCCCTGTCGTTCGAGCGCTGTGAGAAAGAGGTGACCCTCCCGGTCGAACTCCAGCACCAGCGAACCGTCCTCGGCCTTAAACACGACCGTGGCGCCGAGATCGTCGAAGGCCAGAGCATCGCCCTCGCGAAGGCGCTTGGCGGGCCGCGCGAAGGCGCGCCAGCGGCGATCGCCGAGATCGCGGATCAGCAGCGCCTCGACGGCAACGTCCTGGCGCACCCCATTGCCCGGCCGCGTGCCTTTGAGGCGTGCGGGGATGACCTTCGTATCGTTGAAGACGAGCAGGTCGCCGCGCCGCAGCAGGCCGGGCAGTGAGCGCACCGTGCGGTCGTGCAGCGTCTCGCCGGTGACATCGAGCAGACGGGCGGAATCGCGCGGGGAGACGGGCCGCTGGGCGATCAGCTCGTCCGGCAGCGCGAAATCGAAGAGATCGACACGCATCGAGTAAGGGTCTGGCCGCCGTCGTCAGGTCTGGCCGATGTCCATGACCACGCCGTCCGAATCGTCGGCCGGCGGCTGGGCATGAAGGTCGGCCAGGGCCACGAAGCGATGGACGCCGTCGACCACGATCCTCTTCACGCGCGCACGCGTCTCAAGGCAATGCAGGTGCGCCAGCGTCTCGCCGAACGCGAAGACGATCTGGTTATTGTCGAGATGGCGCGGGAACAGGATCGGCACCATGTCCCAGCCGGTGGCGCCGTTCGGTCCCATGCGCGAGATCGCCAGTTCCATGTCGTTCAGCCGCGCATCGTGATGGGCGACGAGCTGGTCGAGGCGGGTGTGCAGGCCGACGAACGGGAAGCCGTGGCTCGGCAGGACAAGTGCGTCGGCCGGCAGGCGGCGGAAGCGCGAGAAGCCGTCGAGGAACCAGGTCAGCGCATCGGCCAGCGGCTCGTTGGGCCACACACCCACATTGGTGCTGATCTTGGGCAGCACCTGGTCGCCGGCGATCATCACGTTGAGTTCGGGGCACCACAGCGAGGCATGCTCGGGCGCGTGGCCGCGGCCGACGATGACGTCCCAGCGATGGCCGCCGATGGTGATGGGGTGCGCATGGATCATGCGGCGGAAGGCGGTCGGCAGCGGCACCACGCCCTTGGCATAGCCGCCCTTGTGCCGATGGAAGTTGGCGATGCGGTCGGGCGGCACGCCGTTGCGCGCGACATGCGCCGCGCGGGTCTCCTCGCTCTCGACGAAGTCGTTGCGCGCGGCCTGCGCGCTCATGTACTCGCCTAGCGTCATGTAGAGCGGCGCGTTCCACTTCTCGCACAGCCAGCCGGCGAGGCCGATATGGTCGGGATGGAGATGCGTGCCGATGACGCGCACCACCGGTTTGCCCTGGAGCTTCTCGGCGAAGATCTTTTCCCAGAGCGTTCGCGTGTCCTGCGAATTGATGCCGGTATCGACGATCGTCCAGCCGTCCTTTTCCTCGATCAGCCACAGGTTGATGTGGTTGAGCTGGAACGGCAGCGGCATGCGCAGCCAGTAGATGCCGGGGGCGACGTTCTTGATGTCGCCGGGTTCCGGCACGTCACCACAGGGAAAGCGAAGCTGGGCCAGCAGGCGCTGGGACTCGGAGAGGGCGTCAGGCATGGGCGCAAACTAACTCAAATTGCCTCCCCATTCACATGGGGAGGTGCCGCGTAGCGGCGGAGGGGTCATGACCCCTCGTCATGGCCGCTGACCCCTCCGTCGGCGTAAGACGCCGCCACCTCCCCATCGGAATGGGGAGGGAAGCTACTTCAGCGCCCGCCAGGCGATGTCCTTGCGGTAGAAGCCCTCGGGCCAGTCGATCAGGTCCACCGCGCGGTAGGCGCGGGCGCGGGCTTCCTCGACGGTCGGGGCCATGGCGCTGACGTTCAGGACGCGGCCGCCGTTGGCCAGGATCCTGCCGTCCGGGCCGGCCTTGGTGCCGGCGTGGAAAATCTGCACGCCCTCGACCTTGGCGGCCTTGTCCAGGCCGCGGATCTCGCTGCCCTTGGGATAGGAGTCGGGATAGCCCTTGGTCGCCATGATCACGGTGATGGCGGCGTCGGCCGACCAGCGCAGGTCGAAATGTTTCAGCCCGCCCTCGGCCGAGGCGATCAACGCCGGCACGAGGTCGGACTTCAGGCGCATCATCAGCACCTGCGTCTCGGGATCGCCGAAGCGGCAATTGTATTCGACCAGCCGCGGCCCCTTGGCGTCGATCATCAGGCCGGCATAGAGCACGCCCCTGAACGGCGTGCCGGCCTTGGCCAGTGCGCGCACCGTCGGCAGCACGATCTCGTCCATCGTACGCTGCTGCATGGCGGCATCGAAGACCGGCGCGGGCGAGTAGGCCCCCATGCCGCCGGTGTTCGGCCCCTTGTCACCGTCGAAGGCGCGCTTGTGGTCCTGCGCGCCGACCAGCGGCAACACGTGCTCGCCGTCGGTCAGCGCGAAGAAGCTCGCTTCCTCGCCCTGCATGAATTCCTCGATCACCACCGAGGCGCCGGCGGCACCGAAGCGGTTGCCCGAGAGCATGTCGCGCACCGCCTCGACCGCCTGGTCGACCGTCTCGGCAATGATGACGCCCTTGCCGGCGGCCAGCCCGTCGGCCTTGATCACGATCGGCACGCCCTGTGCCCGGACGTAGGCTTCGGCCGGCGCCACCTCGGTGAAACGCTCGTAGGCCGCGGTCGGGATGTTGTTGGCGCGGCAGAGTTCCTTGGTGAAGCTCTTGGAGCCTTCGAGGCGGGCGGCGGCCTTGCTCGGGCCCCAGGCCTTGATGCCGGCCTCGGCGAAGGCGTCGGCCATGCCGGCGACCAGCGGCGCGTCGGGCGCGATCACCACGAAATCGATCTTCAGGCGCCGGGCCAGCGCCACCTGACCGGGGATGTCCTCGGCGCCGACATCCTCGATGCATTCGGCGACCTGGGCGATGCCGGCATTGCCGGGCGCGCAGTAGAGTTTGGTGCAGAGCGGCGAGGCCGAAATCGCCCAGCACAGCGCATGTTCGCGGCCGCCGCCGCCCACCACGAGGATTCGCATGGCGAGGCTTTGACCACAGTTTGCGCCGGGGGCACAAGCCGCTAGGTTCGGCCGGCATGGATAACCTCGACGCCCCCGCCGCGCCTTCGAACGTCCCGGAATTCTCGGTTTCCGAGCTTTCCTTCGCCCTGAAGCGCGAGATCGAGACGGCCTTCCCGCGGGTGCGCGTGCGGGGCGAGATCAGCCAGCCGTCGTTCCCGCGCTCGGGCCACTGCTACTTCCGCCTGAAGGACGAAAATGCCGTCATCGACGGCGTCTGCTGGAAGGGCACGATCCCGCGACTCGGGATCCGGATCGAGGAGGGGCTGGAGGTCATCGCCACCGGCAAGCTCACCACCTACGCCGGCTCCTCGCGCTACCAGATCATCGTCGACCGGCTGGAACTGGCGGGCGAAGGCGCGCTGCTCAAGCTGCTGGAGGACCGGCGCAAGAAGCTGCAGGCCGAGGGGCTGTTCGACCCGGACCGCAAGCGGCCGCTGCCCTACCTGCCACAGGTGGTGGGCGTCGTGACCTCGCCGTCGGGCGCCGTCATTCGCGACATCCTGCATCGCCTCGGCGACCGATTCCCCTGCCATGTGCTGGTCTGGCCGGTTTCCGTGCAGGGCGAGAAGGCGGCGGGCGAGGTGGCCGCGGCGATCGCGGGTTTCAATCGACTCGCCGTGGACGGGAAGGTGCCGCGGCCCGACGTGCTGATCGTGGCGCGCGGCGGCGGCTCGCTGGAAGACCTGTGGGCCTTCAACGAGGAGATCGTGGTGCGCGCCGCCGCGAACTCCGAAATCCCGCTGATCTCCGCCGTCGGCCACGAGACCGACACGACCCTGATCGACTTCGCCTCGGACCGCCGCGCGCCGACGCCGACCGCGGCCGCCGAGATGGCGGTGCCGGTGCGCGCCGACCTGATGACGGAGACGCTCGACTATGCCAAGCGCCTGGTCGGCGGCATGACGCGCCTGCTGCGCGAGCAGGCGATGGAACTGGCCGGCCTCGCGCGCGGGCTGGGCGATCCGCGCCGCCTGATCGAGGAACGCCAGCAGAGGGTCGACGTGAGCGGCGAGCGTCTCGCGCTGGCGACCCGCCAGCTCGTCGAGCGGCGCGCGCACCAACTCTCGGCCGCGCGCCTCGTCAGCCCGCAGGCGGTGATCGCCGCCAAGGAACAGGCGCTGGTCGCGGAGGGCCGCGCTCTCACGCGCGCCGTCGACCGCTTCAAGAGCGACGCGCTGCAGAAGTACGCCCGTGCCTTCGATCGGCTGGACCAACTCGGCGATCGCCTGAAGCGCCACGGCAACGATCTTCTCGTGAACGGCCAGCGCCAGGTCGACCAGGCCGCGAAGCTGCTGGAGAGCTACTCATTCCACTCCGTCCTGAACCGCGGCTTCGCGCTGGTGCGCGACCAGGATGGCCAGCCGGTGCTCGCCGCCGCCGGCACCAGCACCGGCCAGACGATCAGCATCGAATTCAACGACGGCAGCGTGGGTGCGCGTGTAACGGATGGTGCTGGCCCGGCAAAGTCTGCGGCTTCACCCTCACCGCCGCCACGCCGCCGTGACGGTGGTGGGGGCAATCAGGGTTCGCTGTTGTGACGCACAGGCTTGGATGAAACGAAAACTGTCATCCCGAGGCGAAGCCGAGGGACCTTTGGGCAGCAGGAAAGGTCCCTCGGCTTCGCCTCGGGATGACAACAATGGTGTAGCGAAGGGAGAGCGCCAGTGACCAGCGAACCGCTGTCGGCCGAGACGATCAAGAACTTCATGTATGCGAGTACCGCCACCGTCTCGATGCAGATGTTGAAGCGCGGGTTTCGCAATGTCGCGGTGAACGGCGTGAAGCCGCTCAATCCGGCGGCGGCGCGGATCGTCGGGCCAGCCTATACGCTGCGCTACATCCCGAGCCGCGAGGATATCGACAAGGCGCCGAGTCCCAGCGATCCGCCGAACGCCCAGCGCACGGCGATCGAGGAATCGCCGGCGGGTTCCGTGCTGGTGATCGCCACCGAAAGCAATACGCGGTCCGGCACGCTGGGCGACATCCTGGCGCTGCGCCTGAAGGTGCGCAGCCTCGCGGGCGTGCTGAGCGACGGGGCGATGCGCGACTCGCCCGTGATCGGCAAGTTCGACTTCCCGGTCTACTGCTCGGCCGCCGCCGCGCCGCCCAGCATGGCCAACCTGCGGCCTGTCGAGGTGCAGGTGCCGGTCGGCATCCGGGGCGTGCCAGTCTATCCCGGCGACGTGATCGTGGCCGACGAGGACGGCGCCATCGTCGTGCCGCGGCATCTCGCCGACGAGGTGGCGCGCGATTCGTTCGAGCAGGAGCGGCTGGAGAAATTCGTCGCCATCCGCGTGGGCCAGGGCCATCCGATCAGCGGCACCTATCCGCCGAACGACGAGACGAAGAAGCTTTACCAGGCGTGGATCAAGGCCGGAGAGCCTGCCGGCGGCTGAGGAGTTCCGTCATCATGCGTGTTTCATCGATCACTGTCTTGTTGCTGCTCGGCCTTGCCGCCTGCGAGGGCTCGAACGTCGGGATGGCGTCGCAGGGACAGGACATTGCCGGCAAGCAGTTCGCGCCACCGCCGCCCGGCATGGGGGCGGTCTATTTCTTCAATCCCTCGACGGCGAGTCCGGTGTTGAACGTGACGGCCAACGGCCAGGAAATCGGTGCGCTCGGCACGCAGACCTGGATGCGCACCGAACTGGCGCCCGGTCCCTACACGCTGCGCTGCCGCGGGGGTGGCTCGGCCAATACGATGAACATGAGCATCGCCCCCGGCAGCATCCGTTACGTCGACGTCCAGATGCTGCCCGGCCAGTACGTCTGCACCATCCGTGAGACCGATCCCGGCTCGGGTCAGGCTGCCGTCATGAGCGGAGCGCGCGCGGCGCAGTACTGACGAAGCGCCTAACCCGGATGATCGCCGTAGGGCCTGGTGATCAGTTCGAGCAGATGGCCGTTGGGGTCCTCGAAATAGACGCCGCGGCCGCCGTAGAGATGATTGATCTCGCCTTCGCCGCTCTTGTTGGGATGGGCGTAGTAGGGGATGCCGGCCTTCTTGATCTTCGCAAACGAGGCATCGAACTCGGCGTCGTCGACGAGGAACGCGTAATGCGTCGTGCTGGGATTGGGCGTGCCGATGAAGTCGAGGGTGACGCCGTTCGACGTCTGCACCGGGCGGAACGGGCCCCATTGCGGGCCGGCTTCGACGCCCAGTATGTCGGCCAGGAACTCGGCCGACGCGTCCTTGTCCTTCACATGGACGATGAGATGATTGAGGGCTGGCATGGCAGTCTCCTGCAGGCTGCTCCTCACGTAGTCAGGCCTGACGAGACTTCAAGCCAGGGCGCAGTCGGCTGATCAGCCGCCGCCCTTCTCGCAGACGAACGCCTTGAAGGTGATGATGTCGCTCGGGACACCCTTCTCCTTGCAGTAGGCCTCGAACTCTTCCGGAGTCACGGGCACCATCTTGATGGCGTGGCGGCGGCTCCGCCAGTCGGACATGCGGCTCATCTCCTTCAGATGCCAGTCGGCATAGGAGCTGAGCGGATAATGCTTCACGATGCGCTGGAGCGTCTCGTGGTCGGAAGCGGTCACCTTGGCGAAATACTGGATAGCCATGCCGGTCTGCCCTTGCGATGCGGACGCCGCAATTACCCTCCCGCGCGCGGCCCCGCAACCCGAATGACTCGGCGGAAAAGCGGCTAGGATGAGGCGGCGTCGGGCGCGACCCGGTGGCGCAGCGGCTGCCAGTGACCGCGCGGAATGGGCTGCAGCGTGTCGAGGAACTGCCGCGCACAGCGTTCCCAGGTGAAGGTCTCGGCGTGGCGGCGGCAATCCACCGCATCGCGCGTCACGGCCGCGAGACAGGCGGTGCGCAGGTCGGGATCGACCGCACCGACCTTCGGGTCGGTTACTACGTCGAGCGGCCCCGGTACCGGATAGCCGGCGACCGGTACGCCCGAGGCCAGCGCTTCGACCATCACCAGGCCGAACGTGTCGGTGACGCTGGGAAAGACGAAGCAATCGGCCTGCGCGTAGCGGTACGACAGCTCCTCGGTGTCCACCGAACCGAAGAAGTGGACACCGGGGTAGCGCTTCTGCAGCGACTTGAGCTGCGGGCCGCCGCCCACCACCCACTTGCTGCCCGGCAGGTCGAGATCGAGGAAGGCCTTGATGTTCTTCTCGATGGCGACGCGGCCGGCATAGAGCCAGATCGGCCGCGGCTCCTCGAACTGTTCGCGCGGCTGCGGACGGAAGGCTGTGATGTCGACGCCGCGCGACCACGGCACCAGGTTCCTGAAGCCGCGCGCCGTGAGTTCGTCGCGGATCGCCGGCGAGACGACCAGCACGGCCGCCGACGGTGCATGGAAGCGGCGGACGAAGGCGTAGCTCCACGACAGCGGCGCGAAGATGCGGGCCCGGACATACTCGGGGAATCGCGTGTGATAGGCCGTGGTGAAAGGAATTCCGCGGCGCCGGCAGAAGGCACGTGCGGCCCAGCCCAGCGGACCTTCCGTCACGAGATGGATGGCATCGGGCGCAAACAGCTTCAGCATGTGGCTGAGGCGCGCCGAGGGAAACAGCGAGAGGCGGATCTCGGGATAGGTCGGACAGGGCAGGGTGCGGAAACGGTCGGGCCCGAAGACCTCGACCTCGTGGCCCTCGCTGCGGAGGATTCGGGCCACCGTCTCGAGCGTGCGCACGACGCCGTTGATCTGGGGTCGCCAGGCGTCGGACACGATGGCAATGCGCAAGGCGCTACTCCGCGGCGAGCTGGACGGGCGCGAACGGCAGGCGCGACGAACGGCGCGCCACCTCCTCGGCCCAGTGCACGATGCGCAGGCGGCCGTCGAAATCCTCGACCAGCGCGGTGCAGCTTTCGACCCAGTCGCCGTCGTTGCAGTAGAGGATGCCGTCGATGGTGCGCATCTCGGCGTGGTGGATGTGCCCGCACACCACGCCGTCGACGCCGCGATGGCGGGCTTCGGTCGCCACCGCCTTCTCGTAGTCGGCGATGAACTGCACGGCGTTCTTCACGCGATGCTTCAGGAAGGCCGAGAGCGACCAGTAGGGCAGGCCGAGCTTGCGGCGGCCCCAGTTGAAGAGGGTGTTGAGGCGCAGCGCGGCGGCATAGGCCCAGTCGCCGAGGATGGCGAGCCAGCGGGCGTAGCGCACGATGCCGTCGAACTGGTCGCCGTGGATCACCAGCAGCTTCCTGCCGTCCGGCGTTTCGTGGATCGCCTCGTCCTGCACGCGCACGTCGCCGAAGGTGAGCTGGCAGTATTGCCGCGCGGCCTCGTCGTGGTTGCCGGGGATGTAGACCACGTTGGTCCCCTTGCGGGCCTTGCGCATGATCTTCTGTACGACGTCATTGTGGCTCTGCGGCCAGTACCACCAGCGCTTGAGCCGCCAGCCGTCGACGATGTCGCCCACCAGGTAGAGATGCTCGCTCTCGTTATGCCTGAGGAAGTCGAGCAGCAGGTCGGCCTGGCAGCCGCGCGTGCCGAGATGGATATCGGACAGGAAGATCGCCCGGTGGCGCGCGGGCTGCGCGCTTCGCTCGTTGTGGTTCATGAAGGCACGGTCATGTGGAAAAGAACTCGACCGACACAAAATCTGTCGTGCGCGATTGCACGATACGCATGGGATTGTGTAAGGGAGCCGTTGCGTGGAGGTGTCTCGGTTGTGACGTTTCGATGACATTCGCCCCTGTGACGCATTCCGTCCTTCTCATTCTCAATCCCACCGCGGGCCGGCGACGGCGCGGCCTGGTCGATGAGGTGGTGCGTCGCGTGCGCGCGGCGCGCTGGACCGTCGATGTCGTGGAGACACGGGCGGCAGGCGATGCGCGCCTCCTGGCCGAGACCTGCGACGCGGCGCGTTACGGCGTCGTTGCCGTGGCAGGCGGAGACGGGACGATCAACGAGGTGGTGAACGGTCTCGCCGCGCGCGCCGCGACCGCGCCGCCGCTCGCGCTGGTGCCGCTCGGCACCGCCAACGTGCTGGCACATGAACTCGGGCTGGACTCCACCGCGCCGGCGCTGGCTCGAGTCATGACGGCGGGCCATACGGTGGCGATGCACCCCGGCCAGGCCAGCGAAGCGGGTGCACCGCGCTGCTTCTCGCTGATGGCGGGCGTTGGCTTCGACGCCAAGGTGGTGGCCGGCGTCACCGCCCCGCTGAAACGCCGCTGGGGCAAGGGCGCCTATGTCTGGCGCTCGCTGGTCGAGGCGCGGCGCTACCGGCCGGTGCGCTATGCCGTCGAGATCGATGGCAAGCGTTACGAGGTGGCCTCGGTGATCGTGACGCGGGCGCGCCACTATGCCGGTCCCTACGTGGTGGCGCCGGAGGCGGCGCTGGAAACACCGCTGCTCCATGTCTGCCTGTTCGAGCGCTGGGGCTGGCCGCAGGCACTCCGCTTCGGCGCCGCCCTCGTGCGCGGCATGTTGCCCGTCACGTCAGGCTATCGCGTGGTTTCCGGTCGTGAGGTCAGGATCTCGGTCCTGAACGATGCCGGCGAAAGCCGCCGGCAGCCGGTCCAGATCGATGGCGACGATGCCCTGACCCTGCCGGTGACGATCGGCGTCTCGACCGAAGCCGTGCGGCTGCTGCGGCCGGCCTGACCGCAAGTCCATCGCATATGAGGTAAGGGTCCCTCGCTTACGCTCGGGATGACAATTTTGTTGGGGTTGCGCAGTGCGCCGATCCAAAAAAAGTTGTCATCCCGAGCGCAAGCGAGGGACCTTTCGCTTGCTTCGGAACGCCAGCCTGGCGGGGGTGCTACCGCACCGCCTGGAGTCGGCGGATCGATTCCTGTGTCGGATGTCCGTCGGCGGGCAGCGCCTGCTGCTGCTGGAACAGGCGCAGCGCCGAGCGGGTCTTGGGGCCGAGCAACCCGTCGGTCTCGTCCTTGTAGAGGCCGAGCCTCGCCAGCCGGTTCTGCATGTCGATGACCGTGTCACGCGAGATCGGCGCGTCGTCGGCGGGGGCCTGCTGCTGCACCGGCGGGCCGCCCGCGATCTGGCGCGCGAGGATGCCCACCGAGAGCGCGTAGAGCGTCGAGCGGTTCCAGTTCATCACCGCCTTGAAGTTCGGATAGATGATGAAGGCGGGACCGCGGAAGCCGGCGGGCAGCAGGATCGAGGCCGCGTCGTCGACCGCCGGGAGCGCGCCGCCGTTCATCTTCTTCACGCCCATCGAAGCCCAGGCCTTCACCGGCTTCTCGACCGTGGTGTCGGCCTGGTCGAGCGGGAAGCCGGCGGGAAGCATCACTTCCTCGCTCGACGGCAGGCCGGGCTTGAAACCGATGCCGCGCAGGAAGTTCGCGGCCGAGGCGAAGGCGTCGGGCAGGCTGTTCCAGATGTCGATCCTGCCGTTGCCGTCGCGATCGACCGCCCACTTGGTGAAGGTCGAGGGCATGAACTGCATGTTGCCCATCGCGCCGGCCCACGAGCCGCGCATCTGGTCGCTGGTCATGTGGTTGTTGTTCAGGATGCGCAGCGCCTGGACGGTCTCGTTGCTGAAGAAGTCCCGGCGCTTGGTCATGCAGGCGAGCGTCGCGACGGAGCGCACGACGCGGAAGTCGCCCATGTAGGTGCCGTAGTTGGTCTCGATGCCCCAGAAGGCCATCAGGTATTGCGGCGGGATGCCGTACTCGGCCTGAAGCTGGTCGAGCAGGGCGCGATGCTGCGCCATCTTCTGCTGGCCCTTCTGGATGCGGTCGAGCGACACGGTGCCGCCGACATACTTCGCATAGGTCAGCGAGAATTCGGGCTGGCGGTTGTCGAGATCGACCACCTTCTGGTCGGGCGTCAGGCCCTGGAAGGCGCGGTCGACGGTCGCGGCCGGCACGCCCTGCTTCAGCGCATCGGCCTTGATGTTGTTCAGGCAGTCGCGGAAGCCGCCATCCTGGGCTTGCGCGGGGCCGGCGGCGAGAAGCGCGGTGCCGCAGAGAAGCGCCGTCGTTGCGGCGAGAATTCGTGCGTGGGGCATGAGGGTCATGCCCTGCACTTTATCACGAGCCGGCGACGGTCAGCCCTTCAATTCTCACGGTCGGGGCGTTGGTCGAGCTCTTGAATTCGAGGTCGTTGGCGGCCGTCATGTTGAGGAACATGTCCTTCAGGTTACCGGCGACGGTGATGCCGCTCACCGGCCAGGCAAGCTTGCCGTTCTCGATCCAGAATCCCGAGGCGCCGCGGCTGTAGTCGCCGGTCACGCCGTTGACACCGAAGCCGATCATGTCGGTGATGTAGAGTCCGCTCTTGATGTCGCCGATCAGCTCGCCGACCGAAAGCTTGCCCTTGTCGAGATAGAAGTTCGACGTGGTGGGCGAGGGCGGTCCCGAGACGCCGCGCGAGGCATGGCCCGTGGGCTTGAGGTTGAGCTGGCGCGCGGCCGCGAGGTCGAGCAGCCAGGTGGTGAGCACGCCGTCGTCGATCACCGCGCGGCGCGACGTAGCGAGGCCCTCGGCGTCGAACGGCCGGCTGCCCAGCCCGCGCTTGCGCAGCGGGTTGTCGAGGATGCGGATGCCCTCGGCGAACACGCGCTCGCCCATCTTGTCCTTGAGGAACGAGGTCCCGCGCGCCACGGCGCGGCCGTTGATGGCGCCGGCCAGATGGCCGACCAGCCCGCCCGAGACGCGGCGATCGTAGATGACAGGCACGCGCGCGCTCTGCGCCTTGCGTGGGTTGAGGCGGCGCACCACGAACTTGCCGGCGTTGCGGCCGACCTTGGCGGCCGACATCAGGTCCTCGAGATGGACCGCGCTGGTCCATTCGTAGTCGCGCTCCATGCCGGTGCCCTCGCCGCCCAGCACCGAGCAGGAGAGCGAGAAGCCGCTGCGGCGATAGCCGCCGGAGAAGCCGTTGCTGGCGGCCAGCATCACCGAGGTGCGGCCCCAGCCGGCCTCGGCGCCCTCGGAATTGGTGACGCCCTTCACGGCGCGCGCAGCGTCCTCGGCCTCGGAGGCCATGGCGAGCAGCTTCTTCGCGGTCGGGCGTGTCCGGTCGTCGAGATCGAGGTCGGGCCATGAGCGGGCCAGCAGTTCCTCCGGCGCGAGGCCGCAAACCGGGTCTTCCGGCACGGCACGCGCCATGTCGACGGCGCGGCTCGCCAGTTCCCGCAACGAGGCGGGGTCGAAGTCGGTCGAGGAGACGAAGGCCTGGCGCCTGCCCACGAAGACGCGGAGACCGAGGTCGCGGCCCTCGCTGCTCTCGAGCTTCTCGCGCTTGCCCAGCCGCTGCGCCACCGAGATCGACTCGCCGTTGACGTACAGCGCGTCGGCCGCATCGGCGCCGTTCGCCTTCGCCCATTTCAGCAGGTCGGCCAGCAGGTTGGGGTCGGGTGCGCTCTTCTTCACCGCCTTCCGGGTGGCGGGCTTGGCCGATTTCCGGATCGGCTTTTTCGGAGAGGGTTTCGCGGAAGTTTTTGGGGCGGTCTTTTTCGCTTTGGCCATGGCTCCGTTCTACGCGCTAACGGCCCGTGTCGTCGAGATAGTAGGAGAAGAACAGCACGCCGGTGGCCGCGATGCCGAGCGTCCAGAACAGGGCGCGCACCATGTCCGCGAGCGTCGTGTGGTCGGGCCACAGGCGAGCCACCGCCTCGGCACCGAATTGGTAGCCGAGCAGGCCGATCATCGTGCCCAGCATGAGCGAGATCGCGGCGTTCCACAGATGACGCACGCCGCGCCGGATGAGGCCCTCCTGGCGCCTCTTCGCGGATGAATCGATCATCTCCTGCTCCAAACGAAAACGGGCGGGGAATCCCCCGCCCGTGATGCTAGTCGTTCGCCGCGCCTCGGGGCACGCTTATTTGGCGGCAGCGGCCCGGTTCGCGGCCGAGGTGACGGCCTTGAGCGAGGCAGCGACGATGTTCGAATCCATGCCGACGCCCCACAGGACCTTGCCGTTGGCCGTCTCCGCCTCGATGAAGCTCACGGCCTGGGCGTCGGATCCGGCACCGGTCGCGTGCTGGTGATAGTCGCGGACCCGGATCTGTATGCCGCAATTCTTGCCCAGCGCATCGACATAGCCCGCGATCGGACCGTTGCCGCGCCCCGAGATGGTGGCGGGCTTGCCGTTGAACGTCACCTTGGCATCGAGAAGACGCACGTCGGGATGGGCCGGGTCGGGCACGGTGGTGTGGCTGTCGAACGCCACCGGCGAGATGTTCTCGAGATACTCCTTGCGGAACGTCTCCCAGATCAGCGCCGGCTGGATCTCCTTGCCGGTCTCGTCGGCGATCTGCTGGATGCGCTTGGAGAACTCGACCTGCAGGAGACGCGGCATGTCGATGCCGTAGTCGCTCTTCAGGATGTAGGCGATGCCGCCTTTGCCCGACTGGCTGTTGATGCGGATGATCGCCTCGTAGCTGCGGCCGAGATCGGCCGGGTCGATCGGCAGGTAGGGCACTTCCCAGACCTTGCTGTTCGACGCGTCGAGCGCCTTGAAGCCCTTGTTGATCGCGTCCTGGTGCGAGCCCGAGAAGGCGGTGAACACCAGGTCGCCGCCATAGGGATGGCGCGGATGGACCGGGAGCTGGTTGCAGTATTCGACCGTCTGGCGGATCTCGTTGATGTTCGAGAAGTCGATCTCGGGATCGACGCCCTGCGTGAACATGTTGAGGCCCAGCGTCACCAGGTCGACGTTGCCGGTGCGCTCGCCGTTGCCGAACAGGCAGCCCTCGATGCGGTCGGCGCCGGCCATGTAGCCGAGTTCCGCCGCCGCCACGCCGGTGCCGCGGTCGTTGTGCGGATGCAGGCTGAGGATGATCGAATCGCGATTCTTGAAGTTGCGATGGCACCATTCGATCTGGTCGGCATAGACGTTGGCCGACGACATCTCGACGGTGGCCGGCAGGTTGAAGATCATCTTCTTCTGCGGCGTCGGCTGGTACACGTCGGCCACGGCGGCGCAGATGTCGCGCGCGAACTCGAGCTCGGTGCCGGTGAAGCTCTCGGGCGAATACTCGAACACCCATTCGGTCTTCGGATCGGCGTCGGCGAGCTGCCTGACCAGCTTCGCGCCCGACACGGCGATGTCGATAATGCCGGCATAGTCGAGGCCGAACACGACGCGGCGCTGCAGGGTCGAGGTCGAATTGTAGAGATGGACGATGACGCGCTTGGCGCCGCGACAGGCCTCGAACGTGCGCTCGATCAGCTCAGGCCGGCTCTGCGTCAGCACCTGGATGGTGACGTCGTCGGGGATCATCTTCTTCTCGATGAGCTCGCGCACGAACTCGAAGTCGGTTTCGGAAGCGGCGGGAAAGCCGACCTCGATTTCCTTGTAGCCCATGTCGCAGAGCAGCTTGAACATCCGGGTCTTGCGGTCGGAGTCCATCGGCTCGATCAGCGCCTGGTTGCCGTCGCGCAGGTCGACCGCGCACCAGATCGGCGGCTTGGTGATGACGGCGTTCGGCCACTTGCGGTCGGGGAGGGGCACGGGCTTGAAGGGCACGTACTTCTCGGCCGCGATCGGCATCATGGGTTTCTGGGGCTTGGTGACGTGAGAGTTTTGGGATGACATGACGTAGCTCCTCGCGCCGCGCACGGCCGTATGGCTCAAACGAACACTGCGATGGATGAAAGGGAGGCGGCGACTGGTTGGGTAAGAACAGAGACGAACGACAAGCGATCCGCAGGGCCCTTCCGGTTGTCCCGGTCGGGCGGCGGATCAGCCAATAAGTCGTAGCGTCGTCAGTCGCAGCATGATGGCCGCGACAATCGTTGATTTGCCCGCTTACGTCAACCGGGGGTGCGAGGCGAATTTCGCGGAGGTTTTGTCCGATGCTTTGCCTCCCCGTTCAGACGGGGAGGTGGCCCGTAGGGCCGGAGGGGTCATTTTCACCGGCGCTTCTGACCCCTCCGTCGGCGGTTACGCCGACACCTCCCCCGATGACGGGGGAGGAAAGTGTCGCGGCAGAGTTAGCGTACGTTCCAATCAGCGCAGCGGGACGTCGAGCCCGATGCTGAGGTTGCCGCCGCGCGGATAGGCCGGGCCGTAGACGGGCGCGTAGGCGACCGGCGGGGCATAGACGGGGGCGGGGTAAACCACCACCGGGCGCGGGGCGTAGTAGGCCGGGCGCGCGGGCTGCACAACGATGACTTCACCGCCATGGTAGTGGTGATGGTGGTGCTTGTGATGCCCACGGCCTTTCTTCCAGTCGCCGGCCATGGCAACCGAGGTTGTGAGCATCACGGCGCCCGCCACTGCGAGCGAACCGGCCAGACGCAGGACCTCGAAATTCATTTTGCGTACTCCTTTGCTGCAGGATGAAACGTCTGCAGGGGAGCGATGTTGCCTGTGAATTCGCCCTTTGACGGTGACCAACTTGTGGTAAGCGGGACCCTCAAAGCGGGAGGAAATCAAGATGGCAGGTCCTTTGGACGGCGTTCGCATTCTCGACTGCACGACCGTCGTGCTGGGCCCCTGGGCGGCGCAGCAATTGGGCGATCTCGGGGCGGACGTCATCAAGATCGAGCCGCCGGAAGGCGACACGACGCGCCAGCTCGGGCCGGCCCGCAATCCCGGCATGGCCGCCTTCTACCTCGGCTGCAATCGCTCCAAGCGTTCGATCGTTCTCGACCTCAAGCAGGAGTCCGGGCGCAAGGCGCTGTTCAAGCTTGCCGAGACCGCCGACGTGGTGATGCACAACTATCGCCCCGGTCCCGCAAAGCGGCTGGGCGTCGAGTACGAGGCCTTCGAGAAGATCAATCCGCGCCTGGTCTATCTCGCGACCTACGGCTACCGCGCCGCCGGACCGATGGGCGCGAAGGCGGCCTACGACGACATCATCCAGGCCGGTTCGGGCCTCGCCGCGCTGCAGACCGTCGTGGCGGGCGAGCCGCGCTTCCTGCCGACCATCGTGGCCGACAAGACCAGCTCGAACGGCGTCGTCTCGGCGCTGCTGGCGGCCCTGTTCGCGCGCGAGCGCACCGGCAAGGGGCAAGCGGTCGAGGTGCCGATGTACGAGACGCTGGTCTCCTTCGTCATGGTCGAGCATCTCTATGGCGAGACCTTCAAGCCGGCGCTCGATACGGCGGGCTACAAGCGCGTCCTCAACAAGGAGCGCCGCCCCTATCCGTCGAAGGACGGCTACTTCGCGCTGCTGCCCTACACCGACGGTCACTGGCGTGAGTTCTGCACCCTCGTGGGTCGCGAGGACCTGGCGAGGGACGAGCGCTTCCAGGGCATGGCCAACCGCCTGAAGAACGTCGAGCAGTACTATTCGACCCTGGCGGGCCTGTGCGCCGAACGCACCAATGCGGAGTGGGTGGAGCTTCTCAAGAATTCCAACGTCCCGCACGGTCCGGTGAACACGCTCGACGACCTGTTCGTCGATCCGCAGCTCGAGGCGACCGGTTTCTGGAAGGACGTCGACCATCCGACCGAGGGCAAGTTGCGCATGACCGACATCCCGCCGCGCTTCAGCAAGACCAAGCCTGAGATCACGCGCCTGCAGCCGCGGCTGGGCGAGCACAGCGTCGAGGTGCTGCAGGAGGCCGGCTTTACGCAGGGCGAAATCGACGCCATGCTCAAGTCAGGCGCGACCAGGACGGCTCCTGCAACCTGAGGCCGTCTCCCCAACGAGTCGCCGCCGTATTGGGAGGCGACCATGATCGTGCGGGCAACGCGGCGGGATCTGCTGCGCTACGGATCTCTTTCGGCGCTGGCGGTGGCCCTGCCGGCGCCGGCCATCGCCCAAGGATCTGGTCAGGGGGCATGGCCATCCAGGCCGATCAAGATCGTCTGCACCTATCCGGCCGGTGGGCTCACCGACATCTTCGCGCGCGCCTATGGCGAGTATGTCGCCGAGAAGACCGGCCAGCCGGTGATCGTCGAGAACAAGGCGGGCGCGGCCGGCGCGATCGGCGCGGAGATCGTCAAGCAGTCGCCGGCCGACGGTTACACGCTGATGTTCACCAACTCCACGACGATGGTGCAGAACAAGGCGCTGTTCAAGAAACTGCCCTACGATCCCGACAAGGACTTCGCCCTCGTCGCCTGGTTCAACACCGGCCATCTGCCGACCATGGTGAACAAGGACATCCCGGTGAAGAACGTTGCGGAGTTCGCCGCCTGGGCGCAGGGCAAAAAGGTCTCGCTCGCCACCTACGGCATCGGCTCGTTCGCGCACATCGTCACCGAGACGCTGAACCGCCATTACGGACTCAAGATGGAAGCCGTCCACTATCGTGGCGAATCGGCGATGTGGCAGGACGTGGCGTCCGGCGCCGTCCAGGGCGCCACCGGCAGCTACGCGTCGGGCGCGGCGGTGCTGCAGGCGGGCAGCGTCAGGCCGATCGCGGTGCCCACCATGGTGCGGATGAAGAAGCTGCCCGAGGTCGCGACCTTCTATGAACAGGGACTGACCGAGAAGGCATTCCAGATCCGCGGCTGGGTCGGCTGCGCCGCGCCCGCCGGCACGCCGCCCGAGGTGGTTCAGAAACTGTCGGCGCTGATGGTCGAGGCCGGCAAGACCGAGCGCGTCCGGAAGATCAACGACACCTTCGCCATCGACGAGGGCGCGCGCGATGCCGCCTACTTCCGCCAGGTCCTCGACCAGGAAGGCCCGGTGTCGATCGAGGTCCTCAAGACTCTGGGCATCGAACCGCAATAGCGGCTGCTCTTTACGCAGTGCGAAATCGCGGCCATGCTCGCGGCAGGCGCGACCTGACGGCCTGGACCGTCGCAAAAAATACTGCGCCACAGGGAGGCAATCGATGATCGTGCGTGCGTCGCGACGTGATGTGCTGCGTTATGGTTCGGCCGCTGCCGCTGCGGCGGCCCTGCCGGCTCCGGCCATTGGCCAGGGAGCCTGGCCCAACAAGCCGATACGGATCGTCTGCGGGTATCCCGCGGGCGGTCTTACCGACACTTTCGCCCGCGTCTATGGCGAATACATCTCGCAGAAGACCGGCCAACCCGTGTCGGTTGAGAACAAGACCGGCGCCAGTGGCGCGATCGCCGCGGAGCAGGTCAAGGGAGCCGCACCCGACGGCTACACACTGATGTGGACGATCTCCACGACGATGATCATGAACAAGGTGCTGTTCAAGAAGCTGCCCTACGATCCCGACAAGGACTTCGTGCTGATCTCGTGGATGGACGCCGGGCATCTGCCGCTGATCGTGAACAGCAAGGTGCCGGTGAAGAACCTGGCCGAACTCGCCGACTATGCGCGCGCCAACAAGACGAGCCTCGGCACCTACGGCGCCGGCTCCTACAGCCACGTCGCGGTCGAGGCCCTGAACCGCCACTACAAGCTCGGGATGGAGGCCGTTCATTATCGCGGCGAGGCGCCGATGTGGCAGGATGTCGGTTCGGGTGCGGTCCAGGGCGGCAGCGGCAGTGTCGCGGCCGCCTCGGGCGTGCTGCAGTCGGGCAACGGCCGGCCGATCGCCGTGCCGACCAAAAAACGGATGAGCAAGCTGCCTGACGTCCCGACTTTCTACGAGCAGGGCGTGACGGACAAGGCCTTCCAGGTCCAGGGATGGATCGGGCTGGTCGGGCCGGCCGGCATGCCCAAGGAGATCGTCCAGAAGCTGTCGGACATGATGGTCGAGGGCGGCAAGAGCGAGCGTATCCAGAAGATCCTCGCGACCTTCGGCATCGACAATGCGGCGCGCGACCACGTCTTCTTCGAAAAGATCGTGGCCGAGGAAGGTCCGATCTGGATCGAACTGGTGAAGGGCCTCAACCTCGAGCCGCAATAGCGGCTGCCGGGCTCGTCGCAGCCGGCTCCGGGAAGCGATCTGCTCGCGCGGGTTGTTCGCCGTCCGGCGGTGCCACAGACCGAGATTCCCGCGTGGGTTTGTCGCTTTGCGATTGCGTCGCTGCACGTCCGGATTGTACTTGTGGGCTGACTGCAAGTGTCGCTGTCAGCTTTGGTGCGAAGGGAATCCGGTCCTTTATGGCCCTCGACGTGTATGTCGGGTCGCTCACGCGTTATTACGCTGGTGCCTGGGAAAATCCGATGGAGAGGGCTGCGCGCGAGCGCGGCTTGCCGCAGCCGGTGAGACCGTCGGGGTACGACCAGGGTGCGACATCCCAGGCTCGTATCCGCGCACAGGTCCTGGCCTGGCGGTCGACGCTGGCCACAGCGCTGGGCAAGCGTATCCGAGTACCATTGGACTGGGACGAGACGGACGAGGCGCGCTGGTTCAGCGGCCGGCCGGGCTGGGACGGTTTCGGATCTCTGGTGCTCTGGGCCGCCTATGCCGAGCATCCGTCCCTGCGGTTGCCGCAGACCCTGCCGGAAGAGTGGGATCATGACGACATCGCCCTGACGCGCTCCACGGCAGAGGGATTCAAGTCGCGCTATTCCCATCTCGTCCGCAACGTCGAGATGTGGCTGCCCGTCTCGTTCGAGATCACGTTCGAGGGTGAGGATGTCGGCGGGCGCCGCGTCATGATGGGATCGGTGTCGACCCTGCGGCGCCAGCTCGCCGAACTGAATGCCGCAACCTGGAAAGCCACTCCCGACGAGGTGACGGCGTGGGGACGGGTGCGGCCGGAGAGCGGCGGGGTCGAGGAGAGCGCGCGCTACGCCTTCGCTATTTTCTGCGAACTCGCGCGGCTGGCGGAAGTCGAACGCCTGCCGATGAAACTCGATCACTGAAACGAAAACGCCCGCGGTCGAGCCGCGGGCGTTCCGTCGAACAGGCCTTGTCCGTATAGATCAGGCGGCGGTTGGCGCCGGCGGCTCGTTTGCCGGGCGATTGCGGCGGTCGGCCATGAACTGGTCGAACTCGGCGCGATCCTTGGCGGCCCGCAGCTTGTCGAGGAAGTCGCGAAACTCGCGCTGCTCCTCGTCGAGGCGGTTCAGCGTCTCCTCGCGATACTCGTCGAAGGCGACGTTGCCGCTGCTGGCGTGGCGTCCCCAGCCGTGGCGGCGCTTCCAGCCGCGGAATTCCTCACGAGCCGAGCGGCCGTCGGGCATGTTCCAGTGGCCATACCGCTTCGAGCAAAACATGCGTCCACTCCCTTTGAGATAGATGAGAAGGGCCAGCCCGACCGGCCAGAACAGGATGAAGCTCAGCACCGTGAGCGCAATCCACGCCGGCTTGCCGAGGTCGTCTATTTTTTCGATCAGGCCCATGCGGGAGCCCCCTTTTGATGATGTTAACGATGTGAATGTTAACGACATTTACATTGGGGTTGGGGACCCCGGGAGTCAATAGGTCGCCGAAAAACTTTCACGGCGAGGCGGGAAAACCCAGCCCCTGCAGGTAGATGAGCATTTCGGACTCCAGAAGCTCCTCGGCCGACATGGGCAGGGGCCGCCGGCCAGCATCGCCGCGGCCGAACAGCGAGGCGATGCCGTGCGACATCGACCAGATGTGCAGGCTCATCATCAGCGCCGGAGGCCTCTTGGCGGCCGGCAGCAGCGTCACGAGCTGGTCGGCGGCGGTGCGCAATACGGCGAAGGCCCGCTCGGACGCGGCGCGCAGATCGGTGTTGGCGTCGGCCGAAATGCCCGACTCGAACATGGCGGCGTAGTAGGCGGGTTCGGCGCGCGCGAAGGTGAGATAGGCCCTGCCGACATTGTGGAAGGCCGTGATCGGGTCAGGCCTTCCGTTGGCCCAGCCGGTCGTCAGCATGGCGGCGAAACGCTCGAACCCCTCGCGGGCCACGTCGGCCATCAGCGCGTCGCGGTCGCGGAAATGACGGTAGGGCGCGGCGGGGCTCACGCCGGCGGAGCGGGCGGCATCGGCGAAGGTGAAGCCCGCCGGCCCCTTTTCCTTGATGAGGTCGCGGGCGGCCTTGATCAGCGCCTCGCGCAGGCTGCCGTGGTGATACTTCCGCTCCTCACCGTCGTTGCGCTTCCAGCTCATGTTAAGGGACGTTACATCAAAGCACTCCACCGCAACAGACGCCGTCGTTTCGCACGCCATGCGCGAATAGGAGAATTTTGAACGCGTCGGGCGACTTGCGGTTGAATCCGATTGCCCCCAAAATACAGCGAGTCTGCAATGGAGGGCGTCGCGTGGCTGACATTATCGGCACTCCGGACGGCGAAACACTCACGGGCACGAGTGGTGCAGACACGATCTCCGGCCTCGGCGGAGACGACATACTCCGGGGACTGAACGGCACCGACATCCTCGATGGTGGTGGCGACGACGACACGCTGGATGGCGGCATCGGCGCCGACACGATGTCGGGCGGAACCGGGGACGACGTTTACATCGTCAACGTCGCCGGCGACACGGTGATCGAGAACGCGGATGAAGGCCTCGACACCGTCCAGAGCCTCGTCAGCTTCACGCTGCCATCCCACGTCGAAGATCTCTTCCTGACCTATACGTTGGGCGATTTCGAGACCGGCGCCTCCGCGACGGGCAACGAACTGAACAACCGGCTCGTCGGCGGCAACGGGGAAGACCGGCTCGACGGCCGCGCCGGCGCCGACACGATGACAGGCGGGCGGAACGGCGACACCTATGTCGTCGACGATGCCGGGGACGTCATCGTCGAATTGGAGGACGAGGGATTCGACAGCGCATCGACGACGCTGTCGGCCTATACGCTGGGCGCCAACGTCGAATCTCTCAGCTTCACGGGAGCCGGCGACTTTTTCGGCACGGGCAACGACACGAACAACATCCTGTTCGGCGGTGACGGCGACGACACGCTGCTGGGCCTGGGCGGCGACGACCAGCTGAACGGCGGCGCAGGCGTCGATACGATGGCCGGTGGCCTCGGCAACGATGTTTATTCCGTCGGCAGTCCGGACGACATCGTCACGGAGAATGCGGACGAAGGAACCGACGAGGTGAGGACGGGTCTGGCGAGCTATACGCTCGCGGCCAACCTCGAGAACCTGCGGTTCAGCGGCGGGGGCAGCCATGTCGGCGCCGGCAATGCGCTCGCCAACGCGCTCACGGGGGGCACTGGCTCCGACACCCTTTCCGGGCTCGATGGCAACGATACGATCGACGGCGGTGCCGGCGTCGATACGATGCTCGGTGGTGTCGGCAACGATACCTATACGGTCGACAATGCGGGCGATGTCGTCACGGAGAATGTCGGCGAAGGCACGGACACGGTCCTGACGGCGCTCGCCGGCCATACGCTGGCCGCGAACGTCGAGAACCTGACTTTCAGCGGCGCGATCGCCCATGCTGGCGATGGCAATGCGCTTGCAAACATCATCATCGGTGCGTCGCGCGCCGATACGCTACGCGGGTTCGACGGCGACGACACGCTGAATGGCATCGCCGGCGCCGATACGATGGTGGGCGGCACCGGCGACGATACCTACACGGTCGACAATGTCGGCGACCTCGTCGCCGAACTGTCGGGAGAGGGCGTGGACACCGTGCGTACCGGCCTCGCGAGCTACGACCTTGGAGCGGCTGTCGAGAACCTTACCTTCACGGGTGCCACGAGCCACGCCGGCAGGGGCAATGCGCTGGCCAACACGATCGTCGGCGTCTCTCAGGCCGACATGCTGTGGGGACTGGGCGGCAACGATACGTTGACCGGCGCGGCGGGCAACGACGATCTCGACGGCGGCACGGGTGCCGACACGATGACGGGCGGGACCGGCGATGACACCTACCGGGTCGACGATGCCGGCGACGTGGTCGTCGAAGCCACGAACGGCGGCACCGCCGACCGGGTGGCCACCAGCCTCTCGAGCTACACCCTGGCCGCCAACGTCGAGCGGCTGACCTTCAACGGAACGGGCGACTTCGCCGGTACCGGCAACGGCCTCGACAATGTCGTCGTCGGGGGTGCCGGCGACGACACGCTCACGGGCGACGCCGGCGACGATTCGCTCGACGGCGGCGCCGGTGCCGACACGATGGCGGGCGGCATCGGCAAGGACACTTACCGCGTCGACGATGCCGGCGACGTGGTGATCGAATTGGCGGATGGCGGCAGCTCGGATCGCGTGACGACGACGCTCGCCAGCTACACGCTGGACGACAACGTCGAACGGCTCACCTTCATCGGCTCGGGCAGCTTCGCGGCGACGGGCAATGCTCTCGACAACATCGTCATCGGGGGCGCGAGCGACGACGAGCTGACGGGGCTGGCAGGTGCCGATCACCTGACCGGCGGTGGCGGCGCCGACACCTTCGTCTTCACCGCGCTGTCTGATTCGACAGTGGCCGCCTCGGGGCGCGACACGATCGTGGACTTCTCCGCGAGCCAGGGAGACCTCATCGATCTCGTCGCCCTGGACGCCGATACGGTTGCGGTTGGCGATCAGGCCTTCACTTTCATCGGCGCCACCGCCTTCTCCGGTACGGCGGGCGAACTGCGCACGGCGACGTCGGGGAGCTATACGCTGGTTCTCGGCGATGTGAACGGCGACCAGGTCGCGGACTTCTCGATCGCGGTCGCCGGCCTCCCGACGCTCACCGCTTCGGATTTTCTCCTCTAGGGCCTCGGCGCGAGCAGACATTCCGCTTGACGTTCAAGGGACGTGGCAACAGTGTCCGCGCCCATGCTCAGGAACGAGACCCTTTTCGACCGACGCCGACGTCGCTGCACCCCGCGGCGGCTGTTCTGGCTGCGCGTCGATCGGCGTCCCTCCGCATGGTGAAGGCCTCTTCGTAGGCCTCATCCGCAGGAGCGGCTCTGGCCCGCGTTCCTGAACCCCCGCAGCCCCCCGGCTCCGGGGGTTTTCTTTTGTCTCAACCTCACAGGACAACATCATGAGCATTCGTGTCGGTATTGTCGGCGTCAGCGGTTTCGGCGGCGGCGAGGCGCTGCGTCTCGTCGCGAGCCATCCGTCCTTCGAACTGGTCTATGCAGCGGGCGAGGGCAGCGCCGGGAGTCGTCTGATCGACCGCTTCCCGGGCGTGCCCGCCAAACTCACTGACATCGTGATCGAGAAGTGGGACCCGGCGGCCCTGCCCAAGCTGGACGTGCTGTTCGCGTCGTTGCCGACAGGCGCCTCGGCCGAGGCGCTGGCGCGGGTGCCGCAGGATGTGAAGATCGTCGATATCGGCGGCGACCACCGCTACATCGACGATTGGGCCTACGGCCTGGCCGACGTCTGGCCGGACGAGATCAGGGGCAAGAGCCGCGTCGCCAATCCCGGCTGCTTCCCCGCCGCGGTGCTGACGGCGCTGGCGCCGCTGCTGGCTGCAGGGCTGATCGAGCCCGGCAACATCGTGATCGACGCCAAGACCGGCATCTCCGGTGCCGGCCGCGGCGGCGCCGACAGCCGGTTCGGCTACGCCGAGAGCAACGAGAACCTGGTGCCCTACGGTCTGCTGAAGCACACCCACATGCCCGAGATGGCGAGCACGATCGGGCGGTTGAGCGGCGGCAGCGCGTCCGGGCTGGTGTTCACGCCGCACCTCGTGCCGATGACCCGCGGTGTGCTCGCCACGATCTACGGCCGCGGCCGCGCCACCACGGACCAGTGCCTGGAAGCCGCCCGTCGCTTCTATGCCGGGCGCGCGTTCGTCCGCGTGACCGACAGGCCGCCGCAGACCAAATGGGCGACCGGCTCGAACCTCGCCTTTGTGAGCTATGCCGCCGATCCGGAGCGCAACCTGGTGATCGCGATGGGCGTGGTCGACAATCTCGGCAAGGGCGCGGCCGGCCAGGCGGTGCAGAATGCCAACCTGATCTGCGGCCTGCCGGAGACCGCGGGGCTGGATGGCGCGCCGGTCTGGCCGTGACGGGCGCGCGCCTGCCTTAGCGCGAGACCTCGCCGACGAGGATGTCCTCGGTCACCTTGCCGGCGATTTCCTCCTCGGGCTCGATCAGGCGCTTCTTCTTCCAGTCGCCCTTCGCATAGAGGCAGAGGGTGATCAGCGCGGTCACGATGTTGGCGATGGGCAGGGCCCACCAGATTCCCTGTTCGTGCAGGTCGGTGTGCTTGGAGAGGACGTAGGCCAGCGGGAACTGCACGACCCATTGCGAGACCAGCGTCAGCACCATGGTCAGCACCATGTTGCCCGAGGCGCGGAACACGCCGGTCAGCGCGAACTGCAGGCCGAGGAAGCCCCAGGCCAGCGACATGATGCGCAGGAAACCCGCGCCGGCCCCGATCACCGCGGGATCGCCCGGCACGAAGAAGGCTACGAACTGCGGCGCGAACAGGAAGACGACGACGCCGAAGAACTGGAGACTCGCGAAGCCCAGAAACCCGCCCAGCCGCCCGATCTGCGCGGCGCGCTCGATGTTGCCGGCGCCGATGTTCTGGCCGACCAGCGTCGAGATCGCCATCGACAGGCCCATCGCCGGCACCATCACGACCTGCAGGATGTTCGAGCCGACGCCATAGGCCGCGAGCGTCAGCGTGCCGAAGCTCGCGATCAGGAAGGTCATCACCATCAGGCCGAGCGCCCGAGCCGACAGTTCGACCGAGGCGGGGAGGCCCAGGAAGAAGGCGCGTTTGATGTAGCCGAAGTCGGGAATGAAATCGCGGCGCCGCACATGGATGCCGTGCATGCCCAGTCGCAGGATGGCGATGCCGATGATGGCGGCGATCGCCTGTGTGACTAGCGTGGCAATGGCCGCCCCCATCACGCCGTAGCCCGGGACGGGGCCCCAGCCGAAGATCAGCAGCGGGTCGAGCACGAAGTTCAGGAACACCGTGCCCAGCACGATGTAGACCGGCAGCGTCGGCTTGCCGATGCCGCGCATGATCGCCTGGAAGACGAAGAACGTGAAGTTGAAGACGATGCCGATGAACGACACGCGCATGAAGCCCAGCGCGCCGGGATAGACCTCGGGCGCCACGCCCATCAGCCGCAACAGCGCGGGCGCCGAGAAATAGCCGATCGTGCCCAGTACCAGCGAGGCCAGGATGACCATCAGCAGCGTCTGGCCCGCGACGTGGGCCACCATCTTCTCGTTCCGCGCGCCGACATACTGCGCGATCAGTGTCGATCCCGCGAGCGACAGGCCCGAGCCGATCGCGAAGGTGAGGAACAGCACCGGGAAGCTGATCGACACCGCGGCCACCGCCGCGCCGCCCAGCCGCCCGACCCAGAAGGCGTCGATGATCTGATAGGCCGACTGCAGCACGTTCGCCGCCACGATCGGCACGGCAAGCGTCAGCAGCGAGCGGAGGATCGGCCCTTCGAGGAGTTTGTTGCTGGGCGGCGGCACGCAGTTCCTGTGGACGTGCAATGAGGTTTTTCTGCGAACCTCAACGGTTGGAGCGCGTCGCGGCTCCTCTCACACGGAATGCGGTGGAGAGCGGGAAGGATCCTTCGCTGCGCTCAGGATGACACGGATTTTTTGACACGCTCTCTGTGTCATCCCGAGCGCAGCGAGGGATCCTTTACTTCCAGATCTTCTTGCCGCTACCCGGCAATCCCAGCGCACTCCACATCGCGTCGACCTTCTCGATCACCGCGTCGTCCATGCGGATCTGCCGGCCCCATTCGCGATTGCTCTCGCCGGGAAACTTGTCGGTCGCGTCGAGGCCGATCTTGGAGCCGAGGCCGGATACCGGGCTCGCGAAGTCGAGATAGTCGATCGGCGTGTTCTCGATCACGGTGATGTCGCGCGCCGGGTCCATGCGGGTCGACAGCGCCCACATCACGTCCTTCCAGTTGCGCGCGTCGATGTCGGCGTCCACCACGATCACCCACTTGGTGTACATGAACTGCCGCAGGTAGCTCCACACGCCCATCATCACGCGCTTGGCGTGGCCGGCGTAGGCCTTCTTCATCGACACCACGGCGATGCGGTAGGAGCAGCCCTCGGGCGGCAGCCAGAAGTCGACGATCTCGGGGAACTGCTGCTGGAAGAGGGGAATGAACACCTCGTTCAGCGCCTCGCCCAGCACCGAGGGCTCGTCGGGCGGCCGGCCGGTGAATGTCGAGAGGTAGATGGGTTTGCGCCGCATCGTGATGGCGCTGATCGTGAAGACCGGGAACTGCTCGACGCTGTTGTAGTAGCCGGTGTGATCGCCGTACGGGCCCTCGTCGCCGTAATCGTCGAGGCTGACATGGCCTTCGAGCACGATCTCGGCCTCGGCCGGCACTTTTAGCGGCACGGTCTTGCAATTGACCAGCTCGACCTTCTTGCCTCTGAGGAGTCCCGCGAACTGATACTCCGACAGCGTGTCGGGTACCGGCGTCACCGCCGCGAGAATCGTGCCGGGATCGGCGCCGATCACCACGGCGGCCGGCAGCGGCTCGCGCTTGCCGGATTTTTGCCAGCGCTGGTGATGCTGCGCGCCGCCGCGATGTTTCAGCCAGCGCATCAGCGTCGTGTTCCTGCCCGTGACCTGTAGGCGATAGATGCCCAGGTTGAAACTGTCCTGCTTGTCGCCTTTCGGATTGGGCCCCTGCGTCACCACCAATGGCCACGTGATGAGCGGCGCCGGCTCGCCCGGCCAGCAGGTCTGGATCGGCAGCGTCGAAAGGTCGATGTCGTCGCCGGTCAGGACGATCTCCTGGCAGGGTGCCGAGCTCACCGTCTTCGGCTTCATTGCCATGACGGTGCGCACCATCGGCAGCATCTCGAGCGCCTCGCGCCAGCCGCCCGGTGGTTCGGGCTGGCGCAGGAAGGCCAATGTCTCGCCCACGGCGCGCAACTGGCCGGGCTCGCGGTCCATGCCCCAGGCGACCCTCTCGACCGTGCCGAACAGGTTGACCAGCACCGGGATGTCGGAGCGCGTGCCGTCGGGCCGCACGACGTTCTCGAACAGCACCGCCGGGCCTTTTTCCGCGAGCAGGCGGGTCTGGATCTCGGTCATTTCCAGGTGCGGCGAGACCGGCGCGGTGACGCGCACGAGCCGGCCGCTCTTCTCCAGCCGGTCGATGAAGTCGCGAAGCGAGGCGTATGGCATGCTAGGCACGTCGTTTAGAGGGGCGGACCGATGAGATCAAACGACATTCCGGTGGAGTTCGAGGACCTGTTGAGTCGCGCCGGCCGGCGCGTGCTGGCGGGCACGCATCCTTTGTGCGGGGCGCTGGCCAACCCGCGCACGCGGTTCCTGGCGGCGGAAGACCTGCTCGATCGTGCCAAGGTGGCGCGCGTACGGCGCACGCTCGAAGCCGAGCTGCCGGACGTGCTGGAACCGATCGAAAAGCCGATCCCGCCCGACACTATCTTCGAGATGAAGCAGGATTACGCCGAGTTGCTGCCCAAGAGCAGCCGCGCCCGCACCATCTATTTCGAGAGCCGCCGCGAGCCCGGCTACAAGGCCGCCGAGCGCATCGGGCTGGTGAAGATGATGCGCAGCCAGAGCTTCCGCGCCTTTGCCGAGGCGCTCGCGGGCCGCAAGCTTGCCTCGGGCTGGGGGATGCAGGTGCTGCGCTACGGGCCGGGCGACTATGCCGGGCCGCACAACGACCACCATCCCGAGAATGACAAGGCGAAGGGCGGATACATCGACCTGCATCTCAGCCTGTGCGGTCCCGGCGTCGATCATCAGTGGCTGGTCTATAGTCGCGCCGGCCATTTCAGCGAGATCGTGTCGGTGGCAAGCCCCGCGACGGTGACGGCCTATCGCCTGCCGTTCTGGCACTACACGACACCGCTCGTCGGCACGCCGAAAGCGGGCCGCTGGGTCCTGCTGGGGACGTTTTTATATCGGTAGAGAATTCGGAACTGGCTGAGATTGAGAAGGATCCCTCGCTGCGCTCGGGATGACACGAGGCAGCTATTACATCACTCAGTGTCATCCCGAGCGCAGCGAGGGATCCTTCCTGAACTGAAAGCCAGGTAACGAGCTGAAATGATGATCAGCCAGAAAGCCCACGAAGAGCCTCTTCGAATCGCTCAAAGCTGATTTGGTATTCGCCTTCCGCCCCCACTTCGAGAATGTCTTCTATAGATACAGTCTTAGTCTCGTAGTTAACGCGAACATTGAAGCGATTGAATTCGAACACTGCGCGGGCAAGCGGCTTGGGAGCAAGCAGCGCATCGAGCAATTTTAGGCGAACTCCATGGCCTGCATCTTCGTCCAGGAATTGATCCAGCAGTGTGCGTTCCATGGTTAATCCCGGTCCGGTGCGCCCAGCGGGAAGAGTGGGCGGAACGGGCGTGCATCCTCGACGCAGCGGGCGAAGGACGGTCTTGCGAGCAGACGCGTGCGATATGCGCGCAGGGTCGGATAGGATTCGGGAATCCGGTGCACCCAGTCGGCGTAGAACAGCGACGGCGCGGCGGCGCAGTCGGCCATCGTGAAGTCGCTGCCGGCGGCCCAGGCGCGGCCGGCGAGTTCATTGTCGAGCCAGGCGTAGGCGCGCTCCAGTTTCTCGATGGCCGCGTCGTGTCCATCCTTGCGCTTTGCCGGATCGCCGGTCAGCGCACCGTCGACCGCGAGCTGCATCATGTTCATGACATGCAGGTCGAAGAAGCGGTCGAGAAAGCGGACGTCGAGCGCCTTCATCGGATCGGCCGGGATCAGCCGCACGGCCCCCGGATGGTTGAGCTGCAGATACTCGATGATGATGCTGGTCTCGACGACGGTACGGTCGCCGTCGAGGAGCATCGGGAACTTGCGAAGTGGCCAGCGCTTCAGCCATTCCGCGACATGCTGCGGCGTGTCCTGCCAGATCGCGCGGAACTCGAACGGCGTGCCGTTCTCGTACAGCGCCATCAGCACCTTCTGGGTGTAGGACGAGAAGAGATGGCCGTAGACCGCGAGCGACATTGCCCGTAATTCCCGTTCAGCCCGTCTTCTTCCACGACGCCGCGCGCGCCAGCAATCGTTCGGCGCGGATGACGATCGGCAGGTCGACCATGCTGCCCTCGAAGGCGACGGCGCCCTCGCCGTTGGCCTTGGCGACCTCGAAGGCGGCGAGCAGGCGGCGCGCGCGGTCGATCTCGGCGTCGGAGGCGCCGTACTCCTCGTTGATGATCGGCACGTGCGCGGGATGGATGCAGGAGGCCGTGGTGAAGCCCAGCTCACGGCCACGCTTGAGGCCGGCGCGATAGGAATCGAGATCGTCGATCTTGGCGAGCTGGCCCATCGAGCCCATCGGCAAGATGCCGGCGGCGCGGCAGGCGGCCAGCCCGTGCATGGCGAAGACGTACATGCTGTCGGCCGAGGGCGTGGCGCCCATGTCGGTCGCGAAATCCTCGCCGCCCACCGACATGCCCGCCATGCGGGGCTCGGCGGCGATGGCGAAGAGGTGCGGCAGGGCCGCCGTCGTCTCGATCAGAACGAGGAAGCGTGTGTGGCCGATTTCCATCCCGAGCTGCGTCTCGCGCTCGGTCACCAGCTCGGCCAGCAGGCGCACATGCTCGGGCCCCATCACCTTGGGCAGCATCAGCGCCGAGACGCCGGGCATCACCGCAGCCTCGATGTCGGGCACCGCCAGTTCGAGCGGCCGGTTGATGCGGACCACGACGTCGGCACCGTTCTGGGCCACGCGCGGCACGGCGGCGGCGATGGCGGCGCGAGCCTCCGCCTTCTTGGACGGGATGATCGAATCCTCGAGGTCGAGGATCAGCGCGTCGGCGCCGCGCGTATGGGCCTTGGCGATGAAACGCTCGGCCAGCACCGGCACGAACATGAGCGAGCGCCAGTTGGGCGGGGGACGCGTGGTCATTCCATTGTTCTCCGAAAGAAGTCAGCGCAGGCCGACGGGCACGACGCTGATCGAATTCTGCGGGCTGCCCTCGATCACGCGGTCGGTATAGGTGAGATAGATCAGGGCGCGGCGCTTCGGGTCGTAGAAGCGCACGACCTGGGTGGTCTTGAAGATCAGCGATGCGCGCTCGCTGAACACTTCATGCGGGCTCTTGAGCTTCTCGGCCTTGTCGCCGTCGACCGGGCCGACCTGGTGGCAGGAGATCGAGGCGTAGGGCGGGTCTTCCGCCAGGCCGACCATGCCCTTGAGCCCGCCGGTGCGGGCGCGCGCCAGGTAGCAGGTGATGCCCGCGAGGTCGGGATCGTCGAAGGCCTCGACCACGATCTTGTCGTTGGGCCCCAGCCACTTGAAGCGGTAGCCGACAGAGCCGATCTCCTCGGCCGCGGCGGGAAGCGCCATGGGAAGCGCCACGAGCAGGGCGAGGGCGGCGAGGAAAAAGCGGGTCATCTCAGGCTCCTTTGGCAGGGCGGGTCGCGAGGAACAAGCCGGGCAGCACCAGCATGGTTCCCATCAGATGATACCAGTGCGGCGTTTCGCCAAGGGTCAACCAGGCCAGGATGCCGACATAGAGCGGCCCGAGATACATCGACACGCTGGTGACCGAGGGGCCGAGCTCGCGCACGCAATAGGCGAAGGCGCCGTAGGCGCCGACGCCCGGAATGATCGCGAGCACGAGGAAGGCCGCCCAGGTGCGCCAGTCGGCGAGGTCCGGCGCCTGCCAGAACAGCGCCTCGGCGAGGGTGAACGGCAGCAGCACGACCGCGCCCGCGAAGGAGATGGCACAGAGCCGCGTCAGCGGATCGAGGGCACTCGGCCGCGCCTTCAGCAGCACCGAATACAGACCCCAGCAGGCCGAGGCCGCCGCGATCCACAGATCGCCCTCGGCGAAACGGACCGACAACAGGTTTTCGACCCGTCCCTTCGCAAACACGGCGGCGACGCCCGCGAGGCAGAGCACGATGCCGGCGATACGGCCCGGCGTCAGTCGCTCGCGATAGAGAACACGGCCCAGCGCCACCACCAGGATCGGCGAGGCGGCATAGATCAGTCCGATGTTGAGCGCCGGCACGGAGCGCGCGCCGATATAGACCCAGGCGCCGCAGATCCACATGCCGAGTGCCCCCAGCAGCAGGAGGTCGCGCCATTCCCGCGCGAGGGCATGGCGGTGGCGCACGAGGCGGAGCCAGACGAACGGCAGCAGCAGCAGGGCCACGAAGAACCACCGTCCCAGCGCCAGTGCGTTCGGCGGCACGAAGGTGGCGTAGCGCGCGCCCAGCATGTTCACGGAGAACATCGCGGGCGTCAGCAGCAGCAGCGTCCAGGCGATGCGACGGCGGGTGAAGATTGACACTGGGGGATTCTAGCACGTCTCGATTGCCCGTCGTCTCGACCGAAGCCTCGCGCAGCGAGGCGTAGCGGAGAGACCTTCTCTCCACCAAAAGCCGGCTACGCGCAGATAGAAGGTCTCTCCGCTACGCGCCTGCGGCGCTTCGGTCGAGACGACGGGGGGTTTTGGTTTCTTGGGCCGCGTCTCAAGTCGGGCGCAAACCGTCCTTCGGATACTCGCCGCCGGCTTCCTTGATCGCGGCGCGGTAGTTCTTTTCGGAGTTGAACGGCTCCATCTTCGGGAAGTCCTTCGGCTTGCCCGGACGAATCTCGCCGGTCGAGGGCGTCACGATCAGCAGTTCGCCCTTGCGGCCGAGCAGCGGGATCTCCCGCTTCCAGCGCGAGTAGACGCGGCGCGCGGAAGCCGAGAAATCGACATAGGTGTCGAACTCGCTCTTGTCCTTGATGAACAGCGCCTCGTAGGTGGTGATGAATTCCTCGACGAACTTGCGGTCGACGATCTCGAGGTGGGACATCATCCAGCAGCGGTCCTCGAACACCCAGTAGGTGCCGATGCCGACGAACTCCTTCTTGCGCGTCAGGTACGGGTAGAACGGGAAGCCGCGGCAGGCGATCGTGCGGTTGTCGCGCTCGCAATGGCGCGCGCCCTTGCAGTGGATCGCCATGCAGTCGGGCGTCAGCTCCTCGACGATCTTCTTGGTGGCGTAGTCGTAGGGCTTGAACTTGGACCACAGGTCTGTGCGGGTCTTGAGCAGGTCCCATTCGACCTTGTGCACCACCGGCACCGCGTTCTGCGTCGAGCAGCAGACCGGCTCGCCATCATTGAGGGGCGCGCATTTGCGGCCACAATCGAAACGCGAGACCGGGGCGTTGAAGCCCTCGTAGAGACTGGCGAAATCGGCGGGCTTTATCTTTGATTTCTGGGAGGCAGGGGGCATGGTTTCACCGTACCCCGAGTTGTCTGTGAATGAACAGCGATGGAATTGTTACATCTGGACGGGGTGATTCTTTGTCCGAAAGCGAAGGATCCTTGGGCTGCATCCGAAACGTGCAGGCCTTTACGAAAGCGGCAGGACCCGCCAGACCACCGTCTCGCGCATGCCGCGGTTCTCGAGCTGGAGGGTCGTCGGGATCTCGTAGCGGCCACGCTCCTCGAGGCCCTGGGCGCTGAAATAGTTGCGGCCCGGGTCGCCCAGCAGGACCAGCCGGCCCTTTTCGGCGTGGCTGCGTAGCCAGGCCAGCGCCTGGACCGACATCTCGCGCTCGTAACAGACGTCGCCCGCGATCACGACGTCGGCATCGGGGCTGCCGGGTGGACCGGCCAGCCAGTCTTCCTGGCTCGTGTCGATCGACAGGCCGTTGGCCGAGGCGTTGAGGCGAGTGGCGACCAGCGACAGGAGGTCGATGTCGTTGGCCACAACCGAGGCCGCGCCGCAGCGGGCCGCCGCCATCGAGGAGACGCCCGAGCCGGCGGCGAAGTCGATCACGCGCTTGCCGGCCACCAGCGAGGGATTGTCGAGCAGGTAACGCGCCACGGCCTGGCCGCCCGGCCAGCAGAAGGCCCAGTAGGGCGGATCGACATTCTGCTCCTCCAGCCAGGCCTCGGTCGCCTGCCAGATCGGGACGTATTCGCTTGCCAGCCACAGCTTGAACTCGGGCACCATCGCCGGCGCTTCGAGGGCGGTGTTGGTGCGGATGAACGCCTCGGGATCTTCAGGCAGTTTCGACATGCACCTCAGTACAGCCTGTCGGCGACGAGCGCAGCCAGCATCAGCCAGCCGATCAGCCGGTTGGACTTGAAGCGCATGAGGCAATCGGCCGGATCCTGGGGCTTGAGCAGCGCGATCTGCCAGACGAGGTGAGCGGCAACGCAGGCCAGCAGCCCGAAATAACCGATGCCCAATGGCGCCAGCAGGCCCGTCGCGATCCAGAACGCGACGGCCAATACCGCAAACAGGGTAAGCCAGCGGCGCGGGGCGGCGGCGAAGCGGCGGGCCGTCGACTTCACGCCGACCACGGCATCGTCGCGCTGGTCCTGCATGGCGTAGATCGTGTCGTAGACCATCGTCCAGGCGACGCCGCCGAGATAGAGCGCGACGGTGGCCCAGGAGAGCGTCTGGGTGACGGCGGCGTAGCCGACCAGCGCGCCCCAGTTGAAGGCGAAGCCCAGCACGACCTGCGGCCAGGAGGTGATCTTCTTCATCGCCGGATAGACGGCGACCAGCAGCAGCGACAGCAGCGCCACGCCGCCCGCGAACTTGTTGAGCTTGAACAGCACGGCCGCGCCCACGGCGCCCTGAAGCGCCATCCAGATCAGCGCGTGGTGCAGCTTCAGTTCGCCCGAGGGCAGTGGCCGGCCGCGTGTGCGCTCGACCCCGGCATCGACCTTGCGGTCGAGGATGTCGTTCCAGGTACAGCCCGCGCCGCGCATGGCGATGGCGCCGACCGTGAACAGCGCCATGTAGCCCGCCAACTGGGCCCAGTGGGGCGCGGCGGCCAGCGCCGAAGACCACCAGCAGGGAAACAGCAGCAACCAGATGCCGATCGGCCGATCCCAGCGCGCCAGACGCCCATAGGGCCGCGCCCAGGGCGGCAGGTAGCGCAGCGTCCAGTGCGTCTGGTCGATATCGGTGAAGCCGGTTGTCCGGGCGGTGGTCATGGCGTCATCATGCAGCGATGCGCGTCAATGATCCATCGAAGGAACCTTCATGAGTGCCGCACGCCTCTTCGTCGAGGCCGATCTCGCGGCCGGCGGCGAAGCCCCGCTCGACGAGGCCCAGGTTCACTACCTGCGCCATGTGATGCGCCGGCCGGACGGCGCGCCGCTGCTGCTGTTCAACGGCCGCGACGGCGAATGGCGCGGCACGCTGTCGGCGCGCGGCAAGAAGTCGGCCGTCGCCGAACTGGGCGAGCGGACGCGCGAGCAGGTGCCCGAGCCCGACCTCTGGCTGTGCTTCGCACCGGTGAAACGCGCGCGCATCGACTATATCGCCGAGAAGGCGACCGAACTCGGCGTCTCGGTGCTGCAGCCGGTGGTGACGCGCCACACGGCGGTCGAGAGGGTCAATGTCGAGCGCCTGCGCGCCAACGCGGTCGAGGCGGCGGAGCAGACCGAGCGCCTCACGGTGCCCGAGGTGCGCGAACCGCTCGATCTCGGGAAGCTGCTCGACGCCTGGCCCGCGGGGCGGCGGCTGATGATGTGCGACGAGACCGGGGGCGGTCCGCCGATCACCGAGGCCCTGTTGCAGCTGGATGACGCCGCGCGGGCCGCGCCGTGGGCGATCGTCATCGGGCCGGAGGGCGGCTTTGCCGAGGTTGAGCTTCAGGCACTCCGTCGCATAAAGGATGTAACGTCTGTAGGCCTCGGTCCGCGCATCCTGAGGGCCGACACGGCGGCGCTTGCAGCGCTGGCATGCTGGCAGGCCCTCGTGGGCGACTGGCGGCGCCCTACGCCCCGTCTGAGCGGCGATTATCGCACATCCAAGGTTACCGTCTGAGTGCTTGCGCAGTCCCCCGGCGATGTGGGAGAGGGGGAATCGAACAGGATGAACCAGCCGCAGGCTCACGTGAGGTTTTCTCATGCGACCGCGCCGCTCCATCAGCCCTCATAAGGCCGGGAGCGATCAGGGAGAGATGACCGTATGTCCGCACCTCCGTCGGGCGGCGGCGCGCCGATCGAAAATCGGCGGCAGCTGATTGAATACTTCGCGGCCGGCAACAAGCCCCGCGCGCAGTGGCGCATGGGCACCGAGCACGAGAAGTTCGGCTACCACACCAAGACGCTGAAGCCGCTGGCCTATGACGGGCCGGACGGCATCCGCGCCATGCTCGAAGGGCTGACGCGCTTCGGCTGGGAGCCGGTGATCGAGGGCAACAACCCGATCGCGCTGCTGCGCGGCAAGGCCAGCATCACGCTGGAGCCGGGTGGCCAGTTCGAACTGTCGGGCGCGCCGCTCGAGACGCTCCATGAGGCGGCGGCCGAGAACGGCCAGCATATCGACGAGGTGAAGCAGGTCGCGGGCGAGATCGGCGCGTCCTTCATCGGGCTGGGCTTCGCGCCCGAGTGGACGCGCGAGGACATGCACTGGATGCCCAAGGGCCGCTACAAGATTATGCGCGAGTACATGCCCAAGGTGGGCAAGCTCGGCCTCGACATGATGCTGCGGACCTGCACTGTGCAGACCAATCTCGACTTCGATTCCGAAGCCGACATGGTGAAGAAGTTCCGCGTGTCGCTGGCCTTGCAGCCGATCGCGACCGCGCTGTTCGCCAACTCGCCCTTCAAGGAGGGCAAGGACATCGGCTTCAAGAGCTACCGCAGCCACATCTGGACCGACACCGACCCCGATCGTTGCGGTGTGCTGCCCTTCGTCTTCGAGGACGGGTTCGGCTTCGAGCGCTACGTCGACTACATGCTCGATGTGCCCATGTATTTCGTCTATCGCGACGGCAAGTACATCGACGCCTCTGGCCAGAGCTTCCGCGACTTCCTGAAGGGCAAGCTGCCGGCGCGACCGGGCGAGTTGCCTTCGATCAACGACTGGGCCGATCACATCACCACGGCGTTCCCCGAGGTGCGGCTGAAGCGCTTTCTCGAGATGCGCGGCGCGGACTCCGGTCCGCTGGGCGCGCTGAACGCGCTGCCGGCGCTGTGGGTCGGCCTGCTCTACGACCAGACCGCGCTCGATGCGGCCTGGGATCTGGTGAAGGACTGGACCGCCGCCGACCATGATTTCCTGCGCGCGGAGACGCCGAAGTCGGGCCTCGCCACGATGTTCCGTGGCCGTGTCCTGTCCGAACTGGCACGCGACGTGGTCGAGATCGCCCATGCCGGCCTGCGCGCGCGCAATCGGCTCAACGCCGAGGGCGCCGACGAGACGATGTACCTGGCGCCGCTCGACCGGGCCGTCGCCAGCGGCCAGGCGCCGGCCGACGAACTGCTCGCCCGGTGGCACGGCGAATGGAGAGGGTCCTTCGCGGCACTGTTCCGCGACTGTGCCTACTGAGGTAAGGTCGCGGCATGCTCGATCGTTGCGACCGCGTCCAGATCGCCGTGCACGACGCCGCCAAGGCGGCGCAGCGCTTCGGCCAGTTGCTCGGCAGCCAGGTGGCGCGCCACGACCATAGCCGCCACCTGTCGGCCAAACGCACCATCCTCGCCGTCGGCGAGAGCGAGTTTGAGCTCTGCGAGCCCGATGGCGCGGGCCTTACCCAGGATTTCCTCAGCCGTCGCGGCGAGGGGCTGATGACGGCGGGTTACTGCACCGCCGATCTCGACGGCATGGTGAAGCGCTGGGAAGGTCTCGGCATCGGCTACGACCGCGACAACGGCCAGCTCTACCTCGCGAACGACGCGACTTTCGGCCTGCCCATCGTGATCTCCGAGAGCACCTATCGTCCCCGCGTGGGTCCGGTGTCGTTCCTCTACGAAACGACCAACACGCTGATGAGCGACTGGCGCCGCGTCGCCGCGGTCTATGCGGGCCTGTTCGGGCTCGACCCGTCGCGCTTCAGCGAGATCGGCAGCGAGCGCTTCGGTTATATCGGGACGCTCACTTTGTTCGATCCGCCCAACCGGCTCGACCGCATCGAGCTCAGCCAGGTCACCGACAACGTCCATTCGATGGGCCGCTACGCCCACAAGCACGGCGATTCGCTCTACATGTGCTACGTCGAGGTCCACGACTGGCCCAACGTCCGCCAGCGCCTGCTCGACGCCAATGCCCGCTATACGCCGCGCGGATCGGACCCGTTGACCGATCCCGACGGCGGCTGGATCCATCCGAAGGAACTGCACGGGGTGCTGCTCGGCGTCTCGCGCACGGGCCTCGCCTGGGACTGGTCGGGCCGCGAGGAGCTGGTGCCGCCGGTATGAGTTCGAACATGAAGCGTCGTTCGCTCGTTGCGATGCTGGCGGCGCTGCCGCTCGCAGCACACGCCCAGCCGGCCGACTGGCAGACCGTGGTCGGGCCCGACCTGCGTTTTCGGCTGGAAATGCCGGCGCCGGTCAACAAGACCTCGGCGGGCGAGAAGGAAAAGGGCCATGCCGGCGAGCGCGTCGCCTGGGCCTCCAAGCGCAACGGCGAGATGTTCGACTTCGACTATGTCGACTACGAGCCGGGCTGGTTCTCGGCCAAGAACAGCAAGGAGATGGCGCGCGATCTGGGGCGCGGCGAGGCCGAGAAGGCCTTCCCGCGCAACAAGTTCAAGTACGTTCTCGACGAGCCGGTGACGCTGCAGGGCTGGGACGGCTACGCGCTCGACATCGCCGACCACGAGAACGCGCTGGTCATGATGCGCACCTACATCGTCAAGGACAGGCTCTATCGCCTGCTGGTGACGGCGAAGAACGACGAGGAATCGCGGGCGGCGGCCAACCGCTTCCTCACCTCGCTGCGGCTTGCGGAGACCAGAAGCTAGGATGCGTATCTGTGTTTTCGGCGCCGGTGCGATCGGCGGCAACTATGCAACGCGGCTGGCCGATGCCGGCAACGAGGTTTCCGTCGTGGCGCGCGGTCCCCATCTCGAGGCGATCCGCGCCAACGGTCTCACGCTGCTGACAGGCGACAAGACGATCGTCGCCAAGGTGAAGGCGAGCGACAAGCCGGCCGAACTCGGCCCGCAGGACGTGGTGATCTCGACCCTCAAGGCATCAAGCCTGTCGGCGATCGCCGACACGGTCGGGCCGCTGCTGGGACCGGGCACGCCCGTGGTGTTCGCGCAGAACGGCATTCCCTGGTGGTACGGCCACGGGCTCGGCAAGGACCGACCCAAGGCGCCCGACCTGTCGCGCCTCGATCCGGGCGGCGCGCTGCTCAAGGCGGTGGGCTTCGACCGCACGCTGGGTGGCGTCATCACCTCGTCCAATCACGTGATCGAGCCCGGCGTGGTGCGCAACATCTCACCCGATCGCAACGTGCTGTGGGTCGGCGAGCTCGACGACCGTCAGACGCCGCGCATCCAGAAGCTGCGCGAGACTCTTATCGCCGCCGGCATTTCGTCGCCCTCGACGACCGACATCCGCTACGACATCTGGCACAAGCTGATGGCCAACTTCACCGGCTCGACGCTGTGCCTCATCCTGCGCCAGCCCACGACCATCCAGGCGACGCCGATGGTCAATCGCCTCGCGCGCCGCGCCCATGCCGAGGCCCTGGCCATCGCCGCCGCGCACGGCGTCGTGCTCGACGATTCGCCCGAGGTCCGCTACGGCCCCAAGCGCGTCTATCCCGACCATCGTCCGTCGATCCTGCAGGACTACGAGGGCGGCCGGCCGATGGAAATCGAGGCGATCGTGCGGGCGCCGCTCGCCTTCGCGCGCAGCGCCGGCCTCGACACACCCACGCTCGACGCCATCGAATCGATCTGCGTCAGCCTCGCGGAATCGAAGAAGCTCTATCAGTCCTGACCGCAAGGGGAGGGAACATGGCGAAGTCCGCCGCTTCGCCCAACATCGATGCGCGCATCGAGGCGCTGGGCGACTGGCGCGGCGAGACGCTCGCGCGCGTTCGCACGCTGATTCACGAGGCCGATCCCGACATCGTCGAGGAGTGGAAGTGGCGCGGCGTGCCGGTTTGGGAGCATGACGGCATCGTCTGCACCGGCGAGACCTACAAGCAGGTCGTGAAGCTCACCTTCGCGCGTGGGGCCGCGTTGCCCGATCCGAAGAAGCTGTTCAATGCCAGCCTGGACGGCAACGTCCGTCGCGCCATCGACATCCCCGAAGGCGGCAAGCTGAACGAAACCGCTTTCAAGACCCTGATCCGCGCGGCTGTGAGCGCGAACAAAGAAGCCTTGGTCGAACGAGCCGCAAAAAAGAAGAAGCGGTAGGGCGGACAAGAAGCCCGTCGTCCTGAGCAGAGCGCAGCGTAGTCGAAGGACCTCTTTGCGCTTCGATCCACCGCGCGTCTGAAAAAACAGGTCCTTCGACTGCGCCGCCCTTCGGGCGGCTCCGCTCAGGACGACGGAGCTTTCTTTCCGACAATTGCATAGGCCGCCGAACCCTTCGCGAAATTCGCGAAGGGAGGCAATCCCAGATCAGGTCGCGGTGCCGCCCACGGTGAGGGCGTCGATGCGGAGCGTCGGCTGGCCGACGCCGACGGGGACGCCCTGGCCGTCCTTGCCGCAGGTGCCGATGCCGGGGTCGAGCGACATGTCGTTGCCGACCATGCCGACGCGCGTGAGTGCCTCGGAGCCGGCGCCGATCAGGGTGGCGCCCTTCACCGGGCGGCCGAGCTTGCCGTTCTCGATCAGGTAGCCCTCGGTCACGCTGAACACGAACTTGCCGGACACGATGTCGACCTGGCCGCCGCCGAAGTTGGCGCAGTAGAGGCCCTTCTTGACCGAGGAGATGATCTCCTTGGGGTCTTTGTCGCCGCCCAGCATGAAGGTGTTGGTCATGCGTGGCATCGGAGAATAGGCGTGGCCCTGGCGACGGCCGTTGCCGGTCGGCTTCACGCCCATCAGTCGGGCGTTCATGCGGTCCTGCATCAGGCCGACCAGGCGGCCGTCCTCGATCAGCACGTTGCGCTGGGTCGGCGTGCCCTCGTCGTCGATGGTGAGCGAACCGCGGCGGTCGTTCAGCGTGCCGTCGTCGACGACGGTGACGCCCGGGGAGGCGATCATCTCGCCCATCAGGTGGCTGAACATCGAGGTCTTCTTGCGGTGGAAGTCGCCTTCCAGCCCGTGACCGACCGCCTCGTGCCACAGCACGCCCGACCAGCCGGCGCCGAGCACGACCGGCATCTCGCCGGCCGGCGCATCGACCGATTCGAGGTTGACCAGCGCCTGGCGGATCGCCTCGTCGGCTTCCTTCTGCCAGTAACCCGGCAGGAAGATGTCGCCATAGGCGGCGCGGCGGCCGCTGCCGGTGCCGCCGGCTTCCATGCGCGTGCCGTCGGCGCAGACCACGCTGACGTTCAGCCGCACCAGCGGTCGCACGTCGGCGGCGCGCCAGCCACCCGCGCGCACGATCTCGACCACCTGCCACGAGCCCGACAGCGAGACCGAGACCTGGCGCGCCTTGGGCTCCTTGCCGCGCACATAGGCGTCGATCTCCTGCATCAGCGCGACCTTCTTCGCGAAGGGCACGCCGTCGATCGGATTGTCGTCGGCATAGAGCAGCCGGTTGGTGCCGCGCGGCGACTCATCGGACTTGCCGCCGCGGCCCGCGCGCACGGTCTTCACCGTCTCGGTGGCCCGCTTCAGCGCCTGCTCGTCGAGCGCCGAGGCGTGGGCGAAGCCGGTCACGTCGCCCGCCACGGCGCGAAGGCCGAAGCCCTGCGAGGTGTCGAACGACGCGCTCTTCAGCTTGCCGTCGTCGAACGACAGGCTCTCGCTCTGGACATATTCGAGGAACAGTTCGCCGTCGTCGGTGCCGGCCAGGGCGTCATCGACCATCTTCGCGGTCTTGCGCTGGTCGAGGCCGCCCTTGCCGAAGAACAGGCCGTCGGCGGTGGCGAGATGGTTGATCGACTTGCTCATGGGGGTATCCTTCCGACTTCCTCGTCAATCCTGAGCTTCGTCCTGTCAGGACGACATCGAGGCCTCAGACGACGAGGACCATCTTCAAAATGGGCATCTGCCTTCATGGGCGCAAGCGCCGCTCACCGCAGTTTGAGCACCAGCTTGCCCTTGAGGTGACGGCCGGCACTGACCCGCAGCGCATCCGCCGCCTGGGCCAGGCTGAATTCAGTGATCGGAGGCACGCGAACGGCGCCGATGCGATGAAGCTCCACGATGCGTTCGAGGTGCGCGCGGGTGCGGGGAACGGCGGGCCGCAAGGCGGTGACATCGCCGCGGTCGGGCTTGGGTGCCTGGGCACCCGAGGCGATGAAGGCCGCACGTCCACCCGGCTTCAGAACCGAAAACGATCGCATCGCGACGTCGCCGCCCACGGTATCGAACACGGCATCGCAATCGCTCACCGCCTTGGTGAAGTCGGTCGAATTGTAATCGATGACCTGATCGGCGCCGATCTCGCGCAGATACGGCGCGTTGGCAGCGCTTGCCGTGGTGATGACATGGGCGCCGATATGCTTGGCGAGCTGAATGGCGAAGCTCGCCACGCCGCCAGCACCGCCCTGGATCAGGATCGTTTCGCCCTTCTGCAGCTTCAGGGCGTTTTCGATGGTGCACAAAGCCGTCAGGCCAATGAGCGCCAAGGCCGCGGCTTCGACATGCGTGAGCGTCGCCGGCTTCTTCGCAACGATGGCCGCGCCAATGGCCAGCTTCTCGACATAGGTGCCGTCGCGGCCGGTTTCCAGGACGCCGAACACCTCGTCGCCGACACGCAGGTCCGACACGCCCTCGCCGAGCGTCGCGACAACGCCGGAGAAGTCGCGTCCCAGGCTCAAGGGAAAGCGGGGCTGACCGGGATACTCACCCGCACAGACTTTCGCGTCGGCGCCATTGATGCTGGCAGCCGCCGTCTCGACGACGATCTGGCCCGGGCCGGCGACGGGATCGGGGAGGTCGCCGACGATCAGAACCTCGGGTCCGCCGAATTTTTCGATGTAAGCGGCTTTCATGAGGTGCCTCTCAGACGACCAGGACGATTTTGCCGAAATGAGCGTTCGCCTTCATGTGTGCAAGCGCGGCGGCCGCCTCGGACAGGGGGAAGGTCTTGTCGATCGGCAGGCTGAGCTTGCCCTCCTCGATCGCCGTCCACAGGTCCTTGCGGGCGGCCTGCACGATCTCGCGCACTTCCTCGGGGCTGCGGGTGCGGAAGGTAACGCCGATATAGTCGATGCGCTTCAGCGCATGCAGGTCGAAGTTGAACTCGCCCTTCATGCCGCCCAGACGGCCGACATTGACGATGCGGCCGAGGATGGCGGCGGCTTCCATGTTCTGGTTCATCACGCCGCCCGAGACCTGGTCGACGATCAGGTCGACGCCCTTGCCGCCGGTCGCTTCCTTGACCTTCTCGGGCCACTTCGGATCGCGCGTGTCGATCGCCACGTCGCAGCCGAACTCGCCCAGCCGCGCGCGGCGGCCGTCGTTGGTCGAGCTGCCCAGCACCACCGAGGCACCCATGATCTTGGCGATCTGCATGCCCAGCAGGCCGACGCCCGAGCTGGCGCCCTGGATCAGGACGGTCTCGCCCTTCTTGAGGCGGCCGGCGCCGACCAGGGCGTTGTGCATGGTCTGCACGGCGACCGGCATGCAGGCGGCCTGCTCGTAGCTCATGTTGTTGGCTGGGATCTTGTGGGCCCGGCCGGCATCGGTGAGGGCGTATTCGGCGAAGCCGCCGGCCGCCGAGCTCATGACGCGATCGCCGGGCTTGAAGTCCTTGACGTCGGGGCCGACCGCCTCGACCTCGCCGGCGCATTCCAGGCCTACGATGGTGCCCGGGCCGCCGATGCGGCCGTGCGCATGGCCCGAGGCCACGGCGAGGTCGGCGCGGTTGAGCGACGCGGCCTTCACCTTGATCAGGATCTCGTTGGCCTTGGGCGCGGGCTTCGGCGCGTCGGTGTACTGGACGCCCTTGTCGGTGACGACGGCTGCCTTCATGGCGGATCTCCCTGAAATGAGTTTTTGCTTCAGGGATCCTGCTTAGCAGGCAGGGCGCGCGGCCTCTACGGCTGGGCCATGCCCCGCACGTATTTCTTCACGATCGTTTCGTCGGGCGGGTAGTAGGCGGGCTGGACAGGCGTGATCTGCGCCTGGATGCACTTCCAGACGCCGTCGCGGCGGACGTAGACGTCCGTGTACATGGTCATGCCGGTGATCTCGACGCCGTCCCGGACGCGCACGCTCTTGTTGGTCGAGCGCAACAGGGCGGTGTCGCCGAACACGTCGATCTTCTCGTCGCGATAATCGAAGTAGGGGATGCGGGCGGGATCGAAGCCATGCGCCCATTCCTCCAGATAGTCGGCGCGGCTCACCCGCAGGCCGGCTGGCGAGATGCAGATGAAGTCCTCGTGCAGGATCGCGTCGTGCCCGTGCACGTCGTTGGTGATGAAATTATGGATGAACCTGGCATTCAGCGCGCGCAGCTCGGCCGTCATGGCAACCTCCCTTTCGGTTATATAACTATATAACCGGTTAGCAGGTTAAGTCCAGTGCCGACTGGTGGCGCGCCTAGCCGATCCTGCTCGTGCGGCCCTGCCAGTACTTGTCGCGCAGAAGGCGCTTGTAGAGTTTGCCGGTCGGATGGCGCGGCAGTTCGGCCTCGAAGTCGATGCTGCGCGGGCACTTGATGGTGGAGAGGTGCTGCTTGCAGTAGGCGATCAGCTCCTCGGCCAGGGCGGGACCGGCCTCGGCCATGTCGCGCGGCTGCACGACGGCCTTCACTTCCTCGCCGAAGTCGGCGTTGGGCACGCCGAACACGGCGCAGTCCATTACCTTGGGATGATTGATCAGCAGGTTCTCGCATTCCTGCGGGTAGATGTTCACCCCGCCGGAAATGATCATGAACGCCTTGCGATCGGTGAGGTGCAGGAAGCCGTCGGCGTCGACATAGCCCACGTCGCCCAGCGTGCTCCAGCCCTTGGGGTGGCGGGACTCCGCGGTCTTCTTCGGGTCGTTGTGATACTCGAACGGACGGCCCTCGGCGAAATAGACCGTGCCGGATTCGCCGGTCGGCATCTCGTTGCCCTCGTCGTCGCAGATCCTGAGCTTGCCCACGATGGCGCGACCGACTGTGCCCTTGTGCGCCATCCATTCCTGCGAATTGCACATGGTAAGGCCGTTGCCCTCGGTGCCGCCGTAATACTCCCAGACGATCGGACCCCACCATTCGATCATCGCTTCCTTGGTCGGGATCGGGCAGGGGGCGGCGGCGTGGATCGCGCACTTCAGCGAGGAGACGTCGTACTTCGCGCGCACGTCCTGCGGCAGTTTGAGGAAGCGCACGAACATCGTCGGCACGACCTGCGTGTGCGTCGCCTTGTGCTTCGGGATGAGCGACAGATATTCCTCGGCGTCGAAGTGCTCCATGATCACCGACGTTCCGCCCAGCCGCATGACGCTCATGTTGAAGCGCAGCGGAGCCGCGTGATAGAGCGGCGCCGGCGACAGATAGACGGTGTTGCTGTCGATGCCATAGAGCTTGCGGCTGATGGCGAGCAGCGGGTTGTCGAAGTCGATCGCCTGCTTCTCGACCACCGGCATGACGCCCTTGGGTCGTCCCGTCGTTCCCGACGAATAGAGCATGTCGTGGCCCGCCGTCTCGTCGGCGATGGGGGTCGCGGGAAACCGCGCGACCGCTTCCTCCCACGATTCATAGCCGGGGATCGTGCCGCCGATCATGAAGCGATGCGGCGCGCCCTTCATCAGCGGCGCCAGATCGGCGGCCTTCTCGGCAAGGTACGTCGAGGTGACGAACAGCCGGGCGCCGCAGTCGGTCACGATATAGTCGACCTCGGCCGCGGTGAGCCGCGAGCTGATGGCGGTATAGACCAGGCCCGAGCGCTGGGCGCCCCAGCAGATCTCGAAGAAGCGCGGGTTGTTCTCGAGGAAGATCGCGACATGGTCGCCGGCCTTGAGGCCCAGCGACCGGAAGAGTTGCGCGATGCGGTTCGACTGCTCGTCGAGCTGGCGGTAGGTCACCGTCTCGCCGCTGCCGGCCATGATGTAGGCGGGCTTGTCGGGATGGGTACGGGCGTGATGATAGGGGTGCATGAGGGCCGCATAAGAGCGGACAGAAAGTCCGCTCGCAAGCGTTGACCCGGTTCCGCCCATCGGCTTTATTCGCCGCGCACGACGATGTGCCCCCGTGGCGGAATTGGTAGACGCGCCTGACTCAAAATCAGGTTCCTCACGGAGTGTTGGTTCGAGCCCGACCGGGGGTACCACTTTATTGCAACTGCACGCGCGCTTGCCCGCCCGCGCCTCCGTGTCGCGATAGCCGTTGCGCATTGCCCGTCAGGAACTTCCTGTTCGCTGCAGCCCTTGCTTCACTGCGCCTGTGGTGATGGGCCCATGACCTAGTCTTCGAGCGTGCCCGAAAGTCGCTCCACGGCCTCGGCGTAGTCTTTCATGAAGTCGTAGACGACCGACCGTGCCGACTGCTCGGTGTTCATGAGGCCGACCGCCTGGCCGACGTAGTAGGTGGCGAGACGCTGGGCGCCCTCATGTCCGCTGGCGGCAAGCTTGTCGATCTTTGCCAGCGCCGGCCGGCTGATGAGGCCCTGGAGCGGCATCGGCAGCGGATCGGGCGCGTTCTCGCCGTGCCAGCCATCGGTCCAGGCCGACTTGAGTTGCCGTGTCGGCTTGCCCGTCCGGCTGCGCGACCGCACGGTATCGCGCGAGGTCGCGGCCAGCATTTTCTTCTTCACCGTCGGGGTGGTTTCGGCCTCCGCCGTCGTCAGCCAGACCGACGCCGTCCAGGCGCCAGCGGCGCCCATGGCCATGCATGCCGCCATTTGCCGCCCGGTGGCGATGCCGCCGGCCGCCAGCACGTCGATGTCCTTGTAATCCGCAACGGCCTGAATCACCTCGGGCACGAGCACCATCGTCGAGACCTCGCCACAGTGCCCGCCCGCCTCGGTGCCGGCGACCACGAGAATGTCGACCCCGGCCTGGGCGTGTTTGATCGCATGTTCCTTGGCGCCGGTGAGAGCGCCCACCAGGATGCCCTTGTCGCGTGCCCGAGCCATGATCGACGGCGGCGGCACGCCGAGCGCATTCACGAACAGCTTGATGGGATGGCTGAAGGCGACATCGAGGAGCCGCGCCGCGCCGCCTTCGCGCATGTTGTCCGTATAGTCGTGGACGGCTTGCTCGGCGGACCACAGATCGGCGGTATCGATGCCGTTCCGGGCGAGCAGGCCGGCGACGTGCCGGCGATGTTCGGGGGGCACGCGCGCCTCGAGGTCGGCCGCCGTCAGTCCGCCCTCCTTGTCCTCCATCTTGTTGGGAATCAGCAGGTCGATCCCGTAGGGCTTGCCGCTGACATGCTCGTCGATCCACCTGAGATCGATTTCCAGGCTTTCCGCGGTGTGGGCGACGGCGCCCAGCACGCCGAAGCCACCGGCATTCGACACCGCAGCCACGACGTCGCGGCAATGGCTGAAAGCGAACAGGGGAAATTCGATCCCGAGTTTCCGGCACAAAGCGGACTTCATCCGACGTTCCCCTTGGGTCAAAAACCGATACGGCCGAGAAGCAAACGAGGTGGGATTGGATAGCAGTGCCCGAGGTGCCCCGGTACAATTTTCCGGATGGCCGCAAGGCCGAGGGACCAATGCTGGGCGTCCCAGGCCGCTCTAAAGGGACAAGGTCCGGCGTCTCGATCGGCGTGCCGGACACTGGCGAATCGGTTCGTCCTTTACCCTGTCGATCATCAACGCCGGCAAGCTGGGTTACCAGCAAGATTCCGCGATCGCCCAAGCGCCGCGGCCCTTCCCAGAGTGTCTTGTCGCCATCCGCCAGCGGAAGAACGATTCGCTGACCGGCTTCGCGGAAGGCCCCCCGGAATCATCGCGCTGACCTGTGCGCTCCGGGCCGTTCTGTCGGTGGATTGTGCAGGTAGTGGGCACGAAGGCCGCCAAAATAATGCCTGCCCTGCGTCCGGGAGGGGAGAAAACCGGTCCGCTCGTTCGTCTTATCACTGAGCGGATCGCGGCCGACCGCTCGAACGAGAGGGCGATCGAGTTGAAGCGCGAGTCCGTCATGACCGGTCTGTCGATCCTTGTCCGTCTGGTGGCGGCGATCGGTGGCGGCTACGCCGTTGCGGCGGGCTTCTCCGCGCTGTTGGCGGTGGCGCTGGCCGCGGCCCGTCTGATGCCGCGCAGCGAGGCCGTCGTGCTGTCCGCGATGCTGGCCTTTCTCGTCTATCTCGCCCTGCTCATCTGGGCTTTTGCCGACCGCCGTCTGGGCAGGCTCTGCCTGGTTCTCGCGTTGGCCAGTCTTGGCTCGTGGGGTGGCGCCTGGGGCCTCCTGCGTCTGACGGCAGGAGCCTGACGTGACGGGCGTTCTGCTGCTCGCCCTGGCGCTTGCCTCCTATGGCGGCTTCGCGCTGCTGGCGCTGAGCCAGGATCGGCACTGGGAGCGCGCCGGCGGTGCGCGCTGCTGCCCCGAGCGGCTGGCACGGCCGATGCGGATCGCGGGCTATGCCCTGCTCGCAACGTCTCTCGCCCTCTCCTTGTGGCGCGACGGTCCGGGCTTCGGCTCGCTGCTCTGGGCCACGATGCTCAGCGTCGGCGCCGTTGCCGTGACCTGCACTCTCACCTGGCGTGCCAACTGGTTGCGCCCCGTCGTTCGCACTCTTCAGGGTATCGCGTAATGCTGGTTCGTCGTTTGCTGGTCGTCCTCTTCTTTTTCCCGGCGCTGGCGTGGGCGCAGGTGCCGGCGACGACCGAGCCTTCCCAGCCGGCCGCCGCGCCACCGCCCGCGGTCGCGCCCATCGACCCAGCTGCACCGTCGGACGCCGCGACGCCGTCACCGACGCCACCAGCCGCCAACACGCCGGCCGCGCCCGCGACGCCACCTGCACCGGCGACGCAAGCCGTGCTGCCGAAGGACCTCTCGGTGTGGGGCATGTTCCTGGCGGCCGACTGGGTGGTGAAGGCCGTGATGATCGGTCTGGTGATCGCGTCGGTGCTCACCTGGACGGTGTTCGTGGCCAAGAGCCTGGAGCTTGCGGTCGCGGTGCGGCAGCAGCGGCGTCTGCTGGCCGCCCTCGACAACGCACCCTCGCTCGACAAGGCGCCCTCCGGCGATCTCGTGATGGCCGCGTTGGCCGAGCAGAGGCTGAGCGCCGACACGGTCGACGACCGGGAAGGCCTCAAGGAGCGCGTGGCCTCGCGCCTCGAGCGGCTGGAAGCGGCCACCGGCCGACGGATGCTGAAGGGAACGGGTTTGCTGGCGACCATCGGGAGCACCGCGCCGTTCGTCGGCCTGTTCGGCACCGTCTGGGGGATCATGAACTCCTTCATCGGCATCTCGCGCTCGCAGACGACCAACCTCGCGGTGGTGGCGCCGGGCATCGCCGAGGCCCTGCTGGCGACGGCGCTCGGCCTCGTCGCGGCCATTCCCGCGGTCGTGATCTACAACCACTTCTCGCGCCGCGTGACGGCCTATCGCGCGCTGGTCGGCGACACCTCGGCCGCGGTGCTGCGTCTGGTCTCGCGCGACCTCGGGCGGAGATAGCGATGTCGGTGAAGCTCGATCACGGCGACGGCGACCTGCCCGAGAACCACGAGATCAACGTCACGCCCTTCATCGATGTGATGTTGGTGCTGCTGATCATCTTCATGGTGGCGGCACCGCTGGCCACCGTGGATGTGCCGGTCGACCTGCCCGTGTCGACCGCGGAACGCCAGCCCAAGCCCGACACACCGCTCTATCTCACGCTGAAGGGCGACCTGTCGTTCGTGCTGAAGGACACGCCGGTCGGCCGCGAGGCGCTGGCGAAGGCGCTCGACGAGGCGACGGCCGGCAGGAAGGACGAACGCATCTTCCTGCGGGCCGACAAGACCGTGCCCTACGGCGAACTGATGCAGGCGATGAACGTGCTGCGGACCGCCGGCTACCTGAAGGTGGCGCTGGTCGGACTGGAGCAATGAGGGAGGGGCTGCGCTGGATAGGCGCGTTCGCCTTCGTGCTGGCCCTGCACGCGGGGGCGATCCGTCTTGCGCTGGGCTGGGTGAACGCCGAAGTGCCGTACTCTCCGCCGCCCGCGGCGATCATGCTTGAACTGGCGCCGCTCCCGGCGGCACCGGAGGCCGTGCCCAACGAGGCGCCGCCGGGGCCGGAACTGAGCGAAGTGATTCCCGAGCCCGAGGAGCCGCCGCCGGTGGAAATGCCGCCGCCGGTGCTTGCGGAGGTGACGCTGCCGGATCCCGAGCCGCCGCCGCCGCTCGACCTCAAGCCACCTCCGCCGCCCAAGCCGCCGGAGAAGAAAGTCGAGCGCAAGCCGCCGCAGCCCAAGGTCTCCGCGCCGCAGGCGGCGCCCGAACCCGCGCGAACGGCCGCGGCGCCGATGCCCGGCGCCTCGGTCGATCCTCCGTCGGCGACGCTGCCGACGTGGAAGGGTCTGCTGCTGCGCCACCTCGAGCGCCATAAGCGGTATCCAACCGAATCGCAGCGGGCACGACACGAGGGCGTGACCTACGTGCGCTTCACGATGAGCCGGGACGGCCGCGTGATCGCCGCGCGCATCGAACGTGCCTCGGGGCACGCCGCGCTCGACAATGAAGGGCTCGCTCTGCTGCAGCGCGCCCAGCCGCTGCCGCCACTGCCGCAGGACCAGCCGGGCGAGAGCCTGGAGATCGTGGTGCCGATCCAGTTCTACCTGAGGCGGTGAGGGATGGACCGGCTGGAGGCGCTCTGCCGCGAACGCGGCGTCCGATTGACCGAGCAGCGTCGCCTCGTGCTCGAGGTGCTGGAGGCCGCGACCGATCATCCCTGCACCTTCGAGATCCATCGCCGGGCTTCCGCCGGACGCCCAATCGGAGTCGCCACGGTCTATCGCGCGCTCAACAGCCTCGCGAACGCGGGCCTCGTCACGCGTCACGTTTTCCATGATGGCAAGGTGCGATACGAGCGTGTGGGCGTAACCCCGCATCCCCACCTGATCGACGTCGTGACAGGCGAGATCGTCGAAGTGACGAACGACGGTGGTCTCGCGCGCCTGTTGGAGAAGGAAGCTGCTCGTCGCGGCTTCTGGCTGCGGAGCTACCGGTTGAGGTTGTTCGGGCGAAGGGTGGCCCCGGCGGATTGATTTCCCGGCCCCCGGCGCATATAGGATTGAGAACCATTCGCATCCGCAGGTTCTCTTGGCACCGTCCGACCCGTCTCTCTCCCTCTATATCGAGCACCGGGAAGACCTCGTTAACTATGCGAGCCGGCTGCTGCAGCAGGACCGCTCGAGGGCCGAGGATGTCGTTCAGGAGGCCTGGATCCGCCTCTCGTCCCGCCATGGCCGCGGCGCGGAAATCCTCAATCCGCTGAACTACCTGTATTCGATCGTGCGCAATCTCGCGTTCGACGCGCTGAACCGCCGGGCGCGCGAAACGGTCGACGACACGACGCTGGCGCCCTACGACACGATCCCCCACGAACAGCCGTCCGCCGAGGACGTCGTCTTCCATCGCGACCGGCTGCAGGTGCTCGCGGAGGCGATCGCCGAACTGCCGGAGCGCACGCAGGTCGCCTTCCGCATGTACCGGCTCGAGGAGAAGACGCTGCAGGTGATCGCCGACCATCTCGGCATTTCCGTCGCCCGAACCTTCCAGCTGGTCCGCGACGCCGGCGCGCACGCCACGCGGCGCCTGCTGGCCCAGTCAGGCATCTCGAACGACCGGAAATAAACTGGATTGCGCCATTCAAAATGGTGCATCCGAAACGCTCTAAGGGATGGGACCCCGTTGCGGGGACACCCGCAACCGGGATGGAAACGGCGTGGACGCATCCACAGGCGAACTGGACGCCGCGATCGAGCGGGCGATGGAGTGGCTGCTCCAGCGTGAAATGGCGCCGGGGGATGCGAACCTCGAACGCGACTTCCGGCGGTGGCTGGCCGAGGCCGAGTTGCACCGCAAGGCCTACGAGGCGGTGCAGTCGACCTGGGCGGAGCTGGGTCGGCTTCCCGCGCCCGTGCGTGAGGCGCCCGACAACGTCGTCACCCTGCCGGTCCGGCCGCCTCGTCGCCGGCGGTGGTACGCCGCGGCGGCGGCGCTCGTTGCCGCCTGCGTGCTCATCGCGGCATTCCCGTCGCTTCATCGGTCCCTGATCGCCGACTACGAAACCGGTGTCGCCGAACTGCGCGACGTGAGCCTGCCTGACGGCAGTGTCGTGCAGCTCGACGCCGGCAGCGCCATTGCCGTCGACTATCAGGACGGCGAGCGGCGCGTCACGCTTTTGGCCGGCCAGGCTTTTTTCCGCGTCGCGCGCGACGCGCAGCGGCCTTTCTCCGTTCTCGCGGGCGACGTCTCGGTCGTCGTCACGGGAACCTCCTTCAGCGTGGCGAAGACGAGCACGACGATCGACGTCGCGGTACAGACCGGCAGCGTCGAGGTGCTGCGCCGCGGCCAAAGGGAAGGTGATCCGCTCACCGTCGGCGATCGGCTCGTGGTCGACCGGACCGGCCAGGCGGTGCATCGCGAGAGGCTGGCGCCGGAGCAGGTGGCGTCGTGGAGACAGCGGCGGCTCGTCGTCGTCGACACCTCGTTCGGCGACATCGTCGAGACGCTCGGCCGCCATCTGCCGGGTGTGGTCTTCGTGCGCGACGGCGCGCTGAACCGGCAGGAGATCACCGGCGTGTTCGACCTCACGCAGCCGATCGAAGCGTTGCGCACGCTGGCGCTGTCGCAGAACGCGACCGTCACGGAAGTGACGCCGTACCTGCTGGTCGTCTCGCGGCGCTGATCCACCGCCGTCTTTTTTTCGACACGCCCTTCAAATCCGCAACGTCCGTCCAGTCATGGTTTGGAGGGCGTGAGCGATTCCAGCTCGCGCGAGTCTTGTTCCGTGACCCGCCGGCAACGGACGTTTTGGGGAGAGGTCCGTGTTTTCCAAACGATCGACGCCGCGTCGTGCGAACGCAATCGTGGCTGCCGTTGTCGCCGCAGGTTCGTTCGCGGCTTTCGATGCGCCGGCCCGGGCCCAGACTTTGCCGGAGCAGGCTCAGGCGGCTCCCGCCGCGACCTTCGACATCCCCGCGCAGCCGCTCGCCCAGGCGCTGACCACGCTCGGCCAGCAGGCGGGGTTGCAGTTCGCAGTGACGGCGTCCGTCGTCGCCGGCAAGACCAGCACGCCCGTCGCGGGTGCGATGACGGCGGAGCAGGCGCTGCGGCTGATGCTGTCCGGCACGGGCATCTCCTACCGTTTCACCTCGCCCACGTCGGTGACGATTACGGGCGCACCGGACACGAGCGGCGCGCTGCAGCTCGATCCGATCCAGGTCCAGGGTGCGTTCATCGTGCCGCCACAGGCGATGATCGACAACGCGCCGCCGGCCTATGCCGGCGGGCAGGTGGCGACCGGCGGCCAGCTCGGCCTGCTCGGCAACCGTTCGGTGATGGACACGCCGTTCAACCAAACCAACTACACGGCGAAGAAGGCGCAGGACCAGCAGGCCAAGACGGTGCGTGACGTCCTGATCGACGATCCGTCGGTGCGGATCACGCGCGCCGACACCAGCCCCGGCTCCGATGCCGTCAAGATCCGCGGCTTCAGCGTCGATAACGGCGATTTCTCATATGGCGGGCTCTACGGCATGCTGCCGAGTTCGTCGATCATGGCAGAGACGGCCGAGCGCATCGAGGTGCTGAAGGGGCCGAGCGCCCTGCTGAACGGCATCCCGCCCTTCGGGTCGATCGGCGGCAACGTCAACGTCGTTCCCAAGCGCGCGCCCAACGAGGACCTGACGCAGGCGACGGCGAGCTACATCTCGGGAAGCCAGTTCGGCGGGCACGTCGATTTCGGCCGCCGCTACGGCGAGGACAAGCAGGTCGGCGTGCGCTTCAACGGCGTGTTCAGGGCCGGCCAGACCGACCTGCAATACAATGCCGACCAGCGCGCGCTTGCTTTGCTCGGACTAGATTTCCGCGGCGAGCGCCTGCGCCTGTCCGCCGACTTTGGATTCCAGAGTCAGTACATCTCCGGCGTCACGCCGTACCTCTCGCTCGCGGCGGGCGTGCAGCTCCCGTACGCACCGAACGTGCGCAACAATCCTACCGCGCAGCCCTGGGGCTACCAGGATCGCAAGGATGCCTTCGGCGTCGTCCGGCTGGAGATGGACATCACCGAGAACGTCACGCTTTACGCGTCGGCCGGCGCGCATGATTTCCGGCTGGGCGGCCTCTACTCGCCGGCGACGACGATCACCAACTTCAACGGCGCGGCCACGGCGCTCGGGGTCTTCAACCTCAGCCAGTACACGACGACGCTGACGGCGCAGGGTGGCGTGCGTGCGCGCTTCAACACGGAGTCGGTCAACCACGAGCTCGCACTCACCGCCTCGACGCTGCAATCGTCGAACGGGCAGGTCAACGTCTCGCAGCCCGTCGGCTTCGCAACCAACATCTACAATCCGACGCTGATCGCCCGGCCGAACGTCCCGACCCCGGCGGCCAACAAGACCTCCACTTCCGGCTTCAACAGCCTGGGTATCGCCGACACGATCTCCTCGCTGAACAACCGGGTCCAGCTCACCGCCGGCCTGCGCGCCCAGAACGTGCAGTCCGCCAACTTCAATGCCATCACCGGCGCGCTCACCACCAGCTACGACCAGACCGTCATCAGCCCCGCCGTGGCGCTGGTCGTGAAGCCGCTGGAGAACGTCTCGCTCTACGGCAACTACATCCAGGGACTGCAGCAGGGCACCGTGGTGCAGGCGCCATTTGCCAATGCCGGCACGATCCTGCCGCCCTTCGTGTCGAACCAGCTCGAGGTCGGCGTCAAGGTCGACTGGGGCAAGTTCACGACGACGGCGTCGCTGTTCCAGATCACGCAGCCGAGCGTCGTCACGAACACGACGACCAACACCCAGAACGTCAACGGACAGCAGGTCAACCAGGGCCTGGAACTGAATTTCTTCGGCGAGATCGCCAAGGGATACCGGCTGCTCGGCGGCGCCATGTTCCTCAATCCGAGGCTGACCCAGACGCAAGGTGGTCTCAACAATGGCCTGATCGCGCCCTTCACGCCGCAGTTCACGATGAACCTGGGCGGTGAAGTCGATCTGCCTTTCGTGCGCGGACTCACCCTGGCAGCCCGGGCAATCTACACTGGCCAGCAATACATCGACGCGACGGGACCACAACGCGTGATGCCGCAATGGACGCGCTTCGATCTCGGCGCCCGCTACGCGTTCGAGAATCCCGGCGCCAAGGGGAAGATGCTGGTCGCACGGTTCGACGTCGACAACGTGCTCGACGCCAACTACTGGGCCGGCAGCAACCAGACCGCGACCTTCATGTTCCTGGGCGCACCGCGCACCTTCCGGCTCTCGCTGACCGCCGACTTCTAGCCGGACCGCGGCCGACATGGAGAAGACGTTTCGCGACTCCATGCAGTGGCTGCACACATGGGCGGGGCTCTGCCTCGGCACGGTGCTGTTCGCGGTGTTCTGGATGGGTACGCTCTCGGTGTTCGACCGCGAGATCGACCGCTGGATGATGCCAGCCACGCGGCTGGCGCCGGCGCCGCTGCAGTCGGTCGACCTGCTCGCGCAGAACCTGCAGCCCGTGATCGGCGCCTCGCCGCAATGGCTGGTCCTGTTTCCCGGCGAGCGCGAGCCCGCCGCGCGCGTGGGCTATCGCGGCGCCCGCGGGTCGATGATGTACCGCCATGCCGATCCTGTGACGGCGATCCTGCTGCCGGATGCCGGAACGCTGGGCGCCTCCGGCTTCCTCTATCCCTTCCATTACAATCTGCACATCAAGGCCTGGTCGCTCGGCCTCTGGATCGTGGGCCTCGCGGGCATGGCGATGATGGCGCTCTGCGTGTCGGGCGTGATCATCCACCGCAAGATCTTCGTCGACTTCTTCACCTTTCGCGCCCGCAACAAGCCGCGCCGGCTGATCCTCGACCTGCACAACGTCACCGGCGTGCTGGGACTGCCCTTTCATTTCGCGATCACCTTCTCGGGCCTGGCGATCTTCTTCACGCTCTATTTCCCCGGCGTCTGGGAAACGCCCTATCGCGGCGACCGGGCGGCCTTCGTGCAGGAGACCTACGGCATTCATGCGCGACCGAGGCTCGGCCAGCCGGCGCCGCCGATGCAGTCGCTCGATGCCATGGTCGCGGAGGCCACGCGCACGTGGGGCGGGGGGTCGCCGCAGCTCCTGCGGGTGTTCCATCCGGGTGACGCCAACGCGTATGTCGAAGTGCGCCGCTCGTTCGTCGACGATCGCGTGACCATGCCGGTCGACGCCTTCTACTTCGATGCCGCCACTGGCGCGGTGCTGTCGAGCCATTCGGCTACGCCGGTGATGAAGGTGCATCGCTTCATCAGCGGCTTCCATTTCATCCAGTTCGACCACTGGAGCCTGCGCTGGGTCTATTTCGGGCTGGGCCTGCTGGGCTGCGTGCTGATTGCGACCGGCTTCCTCTTCTGGCTGGAATCGCGGCGCAAGCGGCATGCGCAGCAAGGCCTGGCCGGCGTGCGTCTGGTCGAGGGGCTGACGATCGGCTCGGTGAGCGGCATCGTGGGAGCCACGCTCGCCTTCTTCGTCGCCAACAAGCTCCTTCCGCCGACGGCGTCGGCCGCGGGCCTCGGGCGCGCCGACCTCGAAGTAGCCGTCTTCTACGTCGTCTGGCTCGCTTCGTTCGTCCATGCCTGGGCACGCCCGCGCGCGGCCTGGCGCGAACAGTGCTGGGCGCTCGCCGCGCTCGCCGTCGCCGCCGTGGCGCTCAACGGCCTCATGACCGGCGACTCGTTGTGGCGCAGCCTTGCGTACCGGCAGCTCTGGCCCGTTGCCGGCATGGACCTGCTGCTTCTCCTCGCAGCCGTCGCAGCCATCTGGACCGCGCGAAAGCTTCGACCACACCCGGCTCGTCGAGAGACCTAGGACTGCCGCGCGCCCACCGCGCCGTCCTCGACGACGAAGGTCGCCAGCCGTGCGACCGTACCGTCCTTCTTCTTCTCGTCGTCGATCGCCTCGAAGCCGACCGTGCAGCGCGCCGGTGTGAGATCGACCGTGGCGTAGCCGCGGCGGTCGCCGCGGGCGTACTTCACATGGGGGTTGGCTGCGAGGGCGTCGCGCAGCCCCTTGGCGCCCGGGCCTTCGGAGGTGATGGAGGTACCGACGAATTCGGTCGCCACGGGCGGCGCGGCCGGCTGCGCGGGATCGCGGGCGAGATCGGCCGCGAAGAAGGCATGGCGGTCGCCGCCGATGACGATCGGGTTGCGCGGGCGGTGTGTGGCGATCGAATCGAGCAGCCGCCGCCGCGCGTTGGGATAGCCGTCCCATCCGTCCATCCAGAAGCGATGCGCGCCCTCGGCCGGCCGGTCGAGTTGCGCCATCAGGGTCTGCTGCGCGACGACGGTCCAGCGCGCCTTCGAGCTGCGGATCTGCGTGTCGAGCCACGCCTCCTGCGCACGGCCCAGCATGGTGCGCTCCTCCAGCGTGCGCTCGGGGCAATCGGGCACGGTGACGGGACGCGCGCCGTTCACGCAGGCCGGCGCCGAACGGTACTGCCGGTCGTCGAGCAGCAGCACGTCGAGCATGTCGCCGAACCGGTAGCGTTCGTAAATCGTGGCGGAGGGTCCGCGTGGCCGAGCCGAAGCCGGTAGCGGCATGTGCTCGTAATAGGCTTGGTAGGCCGCGGCCCGCATCTTCAGGAAGCGGGCGGGATCGCGCGTCGTGTAGGAACGATCGTCGGCGTAGTCGTCGGCAACTTCGTGGTCGTCCCAGATCGAGAGCCACGGCGCGGCGGCGTGGGCGGCCTGCAGGTCGCCGTCGAGCTTGTAGAGCGCATAGCGGTTGCGGAACTCCGGCAGCGTCGTCGGGATCCCGACCTCGTGCCGTCGCACGAGCCGCGATCCCCAGGACTTCTCGTAGATGTAGTCGCCGAGGTGGATCACCAGGTCGAGGTCGCGCGCGGCCATGTCGCGATAGGCCGCGAAGTAGCCCTGCTCGTACTGCTGGCACGAGGCGAAGGCGAAGCGCAGCCTCTGCGGGGCACCCGTGGCGGCCGGGGCGGTGCGTGTGCGACCGATCGGACTCTGCGCCGCGCCCGCACGGAACCGGTACCAGTAGGGGCGCCCCGGCTTCAGGCCGCGCACCTCCGCATGGACCGAATGGGCCAGCGCCGCGACGGCCTGTACGGTGCCGTGCGCGACGATCCGGGAGAATGATTCGTCTTCGGCGACCTGCCAGTCGACCGCGACCGGCGCATCCGGCATGCCGCCCCCTTCGAGCGGCAGCGGTGCGAGACGCGTCCACAGGACGACGCCGTCCTCGCGCGGCGCGCCCGAGGCGACGCCGAGAGTAAAGGGATCGCCCGAGAAGCCCGGCGGCGCGGCGCGCAAGATCGCGAGAGGGGCTGCGACCACCGCGCTCCCGAGCGACCCTGCCAGGAAACCGCGGCGGGCAAGACTCCGGTTCTTGCTCATCTCGACGACCTCCTTTGCGTTATCCGCGACACCGCATGAGGGACGGCCGCTAACATACACTGATATATAGCGTATATTGTGCTTGGGTGCGTGACGGAGCGCGACGGATGGTGTATCGGAATCATAGAGTCGGGATACGGACATGACGGTCAAGAACAACGACGATGTCGCCCATCTCCTGGATGCAACAGGCCGAACCGGCACGCCCTATCGGGAATTCGAAAGCTCGGCGGATCAAATGTCAGCACCCCTGATCGATGCCATTTTCGGCAAGGATGCCCCAATGGCCGCGCCGGAGGACGTACCTCTGGCGATCGCGCAGGCGCCCGGCCATGATCTGCTGGCCGACGTTTTCGACCGTGCGCCGGCCACCGCGCCGCTGCAAAGCGTGGATCGAGGCGGGTGGCGCAGCCCGGCGCCCCGGCCCAATCCCGCCCCGCCAGCCCGCGTTCCGGCTGCCGCATCCGTCGGCGCCACGAGATCGCTGGGCGATATCCGGCGGATCATCACCCAGCCCGTCGACCAGGCGGCCAAGCCGGCGTCGAGCGACAGTCTGAACGGACTTTTCGACCGACTGGCACGTTGATGTCGGTCGTCTGCTTCTGTTCGCCCAAGGGCGGTGTAGGCAAGACTTCCCTCAGCATCAACGTCGCGGGCGTGCTGGCGCGCTCGGGGCTGCGGGTGCTCGTGGTCGATCTCGACGTACAGAACTCGATGCGCCTGCATGCCGGCATCCAGCTCGCCGACGACCGCGGCTGGGCGCCCTGCCTGGTGCATGGCCGCTCCATCCGCGAGGGCGTGCTGACGGCCGGCACAAATCTGCTGGTTCTCCCGTTCGGGCAGGTCAACGCGGCCGAGCTTCATGCCGTGTCCGACCATCTTCTCCGCAACGGCGACTGGCTGGCCCATATGCTTGCGCCGTTCATCGAGCGCGGCTTCGTCGTGGTCATCGATACGCCGCCGGGTCCGTCGGTCTTCCTCGAGCAGACCCGGTCGATCTCGACCCTCGACGTCGTCATCCTGCAGGCCGACGCCACCTCCGTATCGCTGCTCTCGGCCGTGGAGACGCCGAGCTTCCTCGGCGTGCGGTCGGCGGACGGGCAACGCCAGGTGCGCTACGTGTTCAACCTCGTGGACATGCGGCGCAAGCTGACCCGCGAGGTGATCGCGCTGCTGCGGCGCCGGCTGGGCCAATCGATGATGGGCATCGTGAATTACGACGACAGCTTCGGCGATGCCGTCGCCCACCAGCAGCTCCTGGTCGACCGGGCGCCCGTGAGCAAGGCGGCGGCGGACGTACGGGGTGTCGCCGCGGCGATCCAGGGACTGCTCGTTTCCAGCGGAGACCCGGGGCCGGCATGATCTCACCCAGCGACGCGCTGCCCAGTGAAACGCGGCCTGTCTCCCTGGCCACGAGACTCTTCTACCTGCTGGTTTCGGTCGTCGCTCTGGTGCCCGCCGCCTTCGTCATCATCACGCCGTTCGACCTGCAGACGCAGGCCATCTTCGCCGTCTTCACGGCCGCCATCTTCCTGCTGGTCAACCGCTTCAAGAATCGTACTGCGACCCTGATCATCGTCATGCTGTCGGCCATCGTGTCGACCCGTTACCTGTGGTGGCGGACGACCGAGACGCTGGGCTTCGTCGATCCGTTCGACATGATGTTCGGCTACGGCCTCTATGCCGCCGAGGTCTATGCCTGGATCGTGCTGATGATCGGCTACTTCCAGGTCCTGTGGCCGCTCGAGCGGCAGCCCGCGCCGTTGCCGGCCGACGTCAAGGAATGGCCCACGGTCGACGTCTACATCCCGACCTACAACGAGAGTCTCGACGTCGTGAAGCCGACCGTGCTGGCGGCGATGGCGATGGATTACCCGGCCGACAAGTTCAAGGTCTACATCCTGGACGACGGGCGCCGGCCGGAATTCAAGCGCTTCGCCGAGGCGGCGGGCTGCGGCTACCTGATCCGGCCGAGCAACGAGCACGCCAAGGCCGGCAACATCAACCACGCGCTGACGGTCACCAAGGGCAAGCTGATCGCCATCTTCGACTGCGACCACATCCCGACGCGGGCCTTCCTGCAGATGACGGTCGGCTGGTTCCTGCGCGACCGCAAGCTCGGCATGCTGCAGACGCCGCATCATTTCTATTCGCCCGATCCGTTCGAGCGCAATCTCGGCACCTTCGGCCGGGTGCCCAACGAGGGCCAGCTCTTCTACGGCCTGATCCAGCCCGGCAACGATTTCTGGAACGCGACCTTCTTCTGCGGCTCGTGCGCGGTGCTGAGCCGCGATGCGCTCGACGAGGTGGGCGGCATCGCCGTCGAGACGGTGACCGAGGACGCGCACACCTCGCTGCGCATGCATCGCAAGGGCTGGAACACGGCGTATCTCCGCTGGCCGCTGGCCTCGGGCCTGGCGACCGAGCGGCTGTCGATCCATATCGGTCAGCGCATGCGCTGGGCGCGCGGGATGATCCAGATCTTCCGCACCGACAATCCGCTGTTCGGACGCGGCCTGAGCTTCGGTCAGCGCATCTGCTACCTCAATGCGATGATGTACTTCCTGTTCCCGGTGCCGCGCTTCGTCTTCCTGACCGCGCCGGTGGCGTACCTGCTGACCTCGCAGAACATCATCGTCGCCAGCGCGCTCATGGTCCTGGCCTATGCCGGGCCGCACATGTTCCACACGCTCAGTACGCAGTCGCGCCTCGACGGCAAGTACCGCTACTCGTTCTGGGGCGAGATCTACGACAACGTGCTGCTGTTCCACATCATGGGGCCGACGCTGCTGGCCCTGATCAATCCGAAGGCCGGCAGCTTCAACGTGACCAGCAAGGGCGGCGTGCTGGAGAAGGAACTCTACGACACGCCCATCATGCGGCCGCTGATGATCCTGGCGGTCGTGCTGCTGGGCGCGATCGGCGTCGGCGTCTATCGCCTGCTGTTCACCGAGCTGTTCCCCGGCGATGCGCCGGTTCTCTGGATGAACCTGTTCTGGTGCTTCTACAGCGCCTTCACCGTCTTCGCGGCGCTGGCCGTCGGGCGGGAGAGACGACAGGTGCGTGCCCAGCCGCGCGTGCGGATCAGGCAACCGATCGCGCTCTACTTCGACGGCCGCCGCTCGCTCCTGGGACGGACGGAGGATCTTTCCCTCGGCGGCGGGCTGCTGCGCATGGACGACCTGGCGAGCGACGTGACGGTCAACGAGCAGGTCTTCGTCAACTTCGAGCAGATCGAGGGCGATTCCGGCGTGCCTGCACGCGTCGTCGCCGTGAAGGGCCGCGAGGTCCGCCTCGAATTCATGCCCGAGACGCTGGACGACGAGCGCACGATCGTCAGCGCCGTGTTCGGTCGCGCCGATGCCTGGCTGAACTGGGACGACCGCCCGCCGGACACCGTCGGCAAGTCGCTGATCGATCTCTCGGGCGCCATTCGCGGCCTGGCCGGCATGGCCATCGGCAACATGCGCCGGTCGCGACAGGCGGTACAACAGCCGCTGCCGGCGCCGTCGAGGCCGACGTGAGGTCTGCAAAGGTCCGTTGCGCAGCGGTGGCCTTTGTTTTCGCGATCGTCGCTCCTGCCGCCGCGCAACGTCCCCTGGATCCGCCGGCGGATGCGGGCTCGCAGCCGCTGACCTTCTTTCCGCCGCAGGCGAACTCGCCGCAGGTTCAACTCTCGCAGCCCGCCCAGCTCACGCCGAAGTTCGAGCTGCCGTCGACCTTTCCCTCGATCCCGTCGGGCGTGGCCGTCATTCCGCCGACGGATTCCCAAGGCCAGAGACCCCTGGCGCCGGCGCCATCCACTCCCTTGCCGACGACCACCCCCATGCCGCCGGCCAACGTCGCAACGCCGGTCGTGCCGCCGACCATTCCGCCAGCGGCCGGTTCCGCACCGGCCAGCCCCGCTCCAGGCAGTCCCGTCCCGGCCGGCGCCCAGCGACCGCCGACGCCTCCGGTCGCGGCCGCGCCGGCCCCGCCCGTGATGCCGCCCGCCGTTGGTGTTCCTCCCTCCGGCGTGCCGGCAGCCCCGGCCGTCACGGCGACGCCCGTCCCGCCGGTCGGATCGGGACGGCCCGATATCCTGCCCATTCCCACACCGCTGCCGACGGCGGGCTATCCGATGTTCACCGGCACGGGCGAGGGCCGCAGCCAGCTCATCCGCATGCGCGACATCAGGGGCACGGCCCTTCATCTCGAAGGCGCTGCCGCCGAGGCGGGTGTCACCTTCACGACCCGTCAGGACGATGCGTTCGTCGCGGCGCGCATCAGCCTGGTCTTCAGCTATTCAAACGCGGTCGCCCGAGACGATGGCGAGCTCGCGGTCTTCCTCAACAACGAGCCGATCGGCACGGTCGCGCTCGGCAAGGCGAGGGGCCCCAAGGCACGCGCCGAGTTCACCTTCACCCCGGCATTGCTCACGACGGACAACCGCCTCCAGTTCCGCTTCACGCTGAAGGGACAAGGTGCGACCGCCTGCAAGGTCGATCGCGACAAGGCCATCTGGGTGAACATCGAGCCCGCGACGTTCATCTTCCTCAGCACGACGCGGCTGCCGCTGGCCGACGACCTGTCCTTCCTGCCACGCCCCTTCGCCGACCCGAAGGATCCGCTGCCGCTCAACCTGCCGTTCGTCCTGCCGGCCAATCCCGAGCCGGGCGTGATCCAGGCGGCGGGAATGGTGGCCGGTTACTTCGGCCTGATCGCGGGAGCGAAGGGCGCAACGTTTCCCGTGCAGTATACCGGCCTGCCCGCGGGCAATGCCGTGGTGCTGGTCGCTGGCGGCAACTATCCGGCCGGCGTCGCCGCCATTCCCGGCCAGGGACCGCGCGTCGCGGTCGTCGCCAATCCTTCCCAGGTCGATAGCAAGCTGCTGCTGATCGTTGGCGAGAACGCCGAGGAACTTCAGGCCGCCGCCGGAACCCTGGCCACGGCAGGGGCGCGGCTGACCGGTGGCTGGTCGGCCGCCAGCGAGCCCTTGCCGCCACTGCGGCAAGCCTATGACGCGCCGAAATGGATTCCCAGCAATCGCCCGGTGCGGCTGGGCGAGCTCGCCGATGGTGGCGCCCTGAACGGCCGACGGCTGATCGACTCGCCGCAGATCTCCTTCCGCACCGCGCCCGACCTCTTCTTCGGCGCCCTCTCCGGCGGCACGATGTACCTGCACATCCGTCGCGCCGACGACAGCTGGATCGATGCCGGCAATTCGCGCGTCTTCGTCGACCTGAACCGGAAGGTCGTCGGCGAGATTCCCCTGGAGCCGAAGCTCAAGGTGCTATCGCGCCTGAAGGAATGGCTGTTCCCCGGAAACGCCGACGACCGCGTGAGTCAGGTCCTGCTGCCGGGCTTCCAGCTTGCGAGCCAGAACCACCTCGACTTCTTGTTCGAGTTGCGGGCCAAGGCGGATGCCGATTGCGAGATGCTGGACTGGAGCGATCGCACCGGAATCGACCCGAACTCGACCATCGACCTCAGCCGCGTCGCTCACTTCGCCGCCTTCCCGAACCTGGCGCTGTTCGCCAACGCAGGCTTTCCCTTCACCCGCTACGCCGATCTCTCCAGCACTGCGTTCGTGATGCCGGAGACTTCTGCGCCGGAGGAAGTCCAGGCGATGCTCAATCTGCTGGGCATGATGGCCGATTCCACGGGCGTGGCGCCGACCCGCTTCAAGGTCGCCGACGCCGCCCGCGTCGACGAGGTGGCCGACCGCGACCTGATCGTCATCGGGTTGCAGTCGTCCCAGCCGCTGCTGAAGGAATGGGGCGCCAACAATTCGGTGCAGATCACCAGCGCCAGCGTCACGGCCGGGCCGGGCCTCACGTTCCTGCAGCGCCAGCTCCAGCCGGTCGATCCCCGCGCACCTTACTATCGAGGGGCGGCACCCGAATTGGCCAAGGCCAATCTCGGCAAGCCCTACGCCTATCTCACGAGCTTCTGGTCGCCGCTGAACGCCGATCGGCTGGTCGTCATGGTCGGCAGCACCCAGCCGGCCAACCTCGTCGAATTGAGCAACCAGCTCGGCGATCCCGAGCAGGTCGCCAACGTGCAGGGCGATTTCTATTATCTGTCAGGCGGTAAGGGCGAGTTCTATACGTCCGGGATCAGGAAGTTCGTCGGTGGATTACCAATTTGGTGGCGAATTCAATGGCTTGCGGGATCTTTTGAGCTTGCTGCGTTCATTTGCGTGATTTGTGTTATATTGATTTTTGCAGTGACGATCGAACGCTTCTCCGCGCACCGGGCGAACCGAATTCTCGTTCGGGGGCTACCCAATCCACCAACGGAAACCGTTTGAGTCCGGGGGCTTATGACGAGGACTGACCGATCCGAGCGAAGAAGCGCCCTGAAGAGCGTTCTCGCCAGCGCGGTCGTCGTTCTGGCCGCATCCGAAGTATCGGCCGCGCCGCCTGCGTCGGCCGATCCCTCGACCTCTTCGTCGATCTACGGTCTGCTCTTCGAACAGGCGACGATGTGGCGCGAGCGCAATCGCCCCGACCTCGCCGCGCAGTCGCTGCGCAAGATCCTCGAGAGCCAGCCCGACAATACCGAGGCGCTGTTCCAGCTCGGCTCCATCGAATTGCAGAGCCAGCGCTTCGAGCAGGTGCGGGCCACGATCCAGCGTCTGCGCCAGATCGATCCCGGCGATGCCCGGGCGGCCGAACTGGAGCGCGCGATGGCGATCGGTCAGACCGACGAGGTGGCCCTGGCCGAGGCCCGCCGTCTGGCCGCGGCGGGCGCCTACGATCGCGCGATCGCCGCCTATCAACGCGCCTTTCGCGGCGGCCCACCGCCCTTCGACCTGGCGGTCGAGTATTACGAGACGCTGGCCGGCACGGGCACCGGGTGGGAAGAGGCGCGCATCCGCCTCAAGGCGCTGGCCGAGCGCAGCTATGCGACCTCCCGCACCAAGTTCGCCTATGCCCGCGTCCTGACCTACAACGAGCAGACAAGGCGCGAAGGCATCGTCCTGCTGGCTGAACTGGCGAGCGATCCTGCCGTCGGACAGGCCTCGTTCGAGGCGATGCGCCAGGCCATGCTCTGGCTGACGGTCGGGCCGCAGGACAAGCCGTTCTTCGAGTCCTATCTCAAGCGCTTCCCCGGCGACACGATGGTGCGCGACAGGCTCATCGATTCGCAGCGGCCGGTGCGGCAGGACCCGATCGGTGCGGCGCTCAACGAGGCCTACCGTCTCGCCGACCAGGGCCTGAACGACCAGGCGGCCGCTCGTTTCGAGGGCATCCTCCAGTCCGATCCAGGCAATGCCGACGCGGTGGCCGGCATCGGCATCGTGCGCCTGCGCCAGGAACGGTTTGCCGACGCCAAGGACCAGCTCGACAAGGCCATCAGGATGGCGCCGAGCCGGGCCGCCGAATGGGCGCCGGCGCTCGAGTCGGCCAACTTCTGGCTGTCCTACCGCGACGCCGTCGCGATGCGCGACCGGGGCGACATCGCCCAGGCGGAGAAGATCCTGCGCCCGCTGGCCGATCACACCGGCACCGCCAAGGAACGCGGCATGGCGCAGGCCCTGATGGGCGACCTGCTGCGCCGCCAGGGCAAGGCGCGCGAGGCCGAAGGCTACTATCGCGATGCGCTGAACCGCGATCCGGGCAACAAGGAAGCGCAGGCCGGCCTCTATCAGGTCCTGACCGCGCAGGGCCGCGACACGCGCACCGAGCCGCTGCTCGCCAACCTCGATCCGTCGGTGCGCAACCGCATCCAGTCCGATGGCAGCCAGGAGGCCGCGCAACGCCTGCGCACCCAGGCCGTCGGCCTCGAGCGTTCGCAGCCCGAGCGCGCCGAACAGCTTTTCCGCGAAGCCATGCGGCTGGATTCGTCCAGCCCCTGGATCCGCTACGATCTCGCGAAGTTCCTGGTGAAACGCGGGCGGGCCGCTGAAGGGCAGGCGCTGATCGACGAGCTGGTTGCCAGCGGTCGGCCGGAGAGCCTCTACGCGGCTGCCGTCTATTATTCCGAACAGCAGCGCACCGGCGAAGCCGTCGCCTTGCTCGACCGGATTCCGGCCAACCAGCGCTCGGCGCGGATGAACACGCTGCGCAACGACCTGCGCAACGCCGGCGACACCGACCAGCTCATCGCTGCGGCGAAGGCCGGCGACGCAGGCGCGCGCGCCACTCTCGCGGCGCGGGCCAATGCCGCGAATGCGACACCCGTGCAGCAGGCCAATGCGGCACTGGCGCTGGCGAAGATCGGCGAACGCGCGCAGGCGATGGCGGTCGTGCGCCGGTTGCAGGTTCGCAACGATCTCAGCGCCGATACGCTTCGCACCCTGTTCTACGCCTCGTCCGAGGCGGGCCAGGACGCGGAAGCCAACGCGCTGCTGGCGCGCATCTCCAAGAACACCGGCGGCCGGGACGTGGCCGGCCTGCAGGAGTCGCTGGCGATCCAGCAGTCCGACCGGCTTCGCCAGCAGAAGAACCTGACGGCGGCCTACGACGTCTTGTTGCCCTATGTGTCCGGTCCGTCGCCCAGCGTCGGCGCGCGGCTGGCGCTGGCGCGAGTCTACAAGGATTCGGGCTTCGGCGAACAGGCGATCCAGGTGCTCGACGGCATCATGGTGTCGTCGCCGGCCGATCCCGATACATTGCAGCAGGCCGTGAACGTCGCCATCGATCTCAGGCGCTACGAGCGGGCGGACGTCTGGCTGGCCGAGGCGCTGCGCCTGCAACCGCAGAATCCGCGTCTCTACATGGTGCAGGCTCGCCTGCTGCGCGCGCGCGGCGACACGACGGGCGCCAAGCGCGCCCTCGAAACCGCCCAGCAGCTCAATCGCGGCCTGGGCCAGAGCGAGCTCGTTCCGCTTCCTGTGCCGGCGTCGAGCGGCAGCGCGCCCATCCAGCGCGCGGCGGCAGAGCCGTCCCGCGGCACCGTCGCCAATGCAGGCGCGACCGTGCCCGAGCGCGCGCCGGACGTGGCGGCGCTTCGACCCGTCGGAAAGAGCGACGATGCCGCGCTCATGGCCGAATTCGAACGGCGCGTTGCCGGGAAGAAGTCTTCGCCCACCGTCGCCGATGGCGCGCCCAGCCGGTCCGATGTCATGTCGCTCGACCGTCCGTCGCTGGCGACGCCAGCCGTGCTGACGGCACAGGCGGGTCCGGTGCGCGCCGAGCCCATCCAGGTCGCGCAGGGCAGTCCGCTGGTGCCCCTGCGCCGGCCGGGCGGGGAGAGCAGCGCGAGCTCTTCGGTGACCGCGATGACGCCGCCGCCCTTGCCGGGGACTCCGGGCGCGCCGTCCGGCTCGATGGGCGACACCGATCCGCTCAGCCGCGAGATCGACCGCGAACTCAATTCGCTGAAGAAGCAGACGGCGATCATCGTCGACGGTGGATTGGGCTTCCGCGGCCGGTCCGGCGAATCGGGCCTCGGCCGCGTCAACGAACTCAACGTGCCGGTCAAGGCCCGCATCCCCGTCGGCAACGCGGCCCTCGTGCCGACGGTCATGCCGGTCACGCTCGACGCCGGCACGATCGCGGCCGACCCGTCGACCCTGGCACGCTACGGCGCGAATTCGATCGTCGGACTGGCCGGCGTCATTCAGCCCAACAATGCGCGCGCTACCGGCATCGCCTTCGGCATGGGCCTCGATTGGGGCCGCCTCACCGCGGATGTCGGCAGCACGCCGCTCGGCTTCCCGATCACCAATATCGTCGGCGGCCTCGCCTGGAACCAGCCGCTGGGCAACACGATGAACATGAAGCTCGAGGCGTCGCGCCGAGCGGTCACGGATTCGGTCCTGTCCTATGCCGGTGTGACCGATCCCATCACCGGCACGACCTGGGGCGGCGTGATCCGCAACGGCGGCGAGGCGATCGTGAGCTACGACGACCAGACGCTCGGCATCTACACGAAGTTCGCCTACGGCTACTACACGGGCAACAACGTCCCGACCAACCAGTCCTACGAGTTCACCTCGGGCGCCTACTTCCGCCCCGTCAAGGACGAGAACCAGGAACTCAAGGTCGGAATCTCGGCCACCTACCTCAGCTACAATCAGAACCTCAGCTATTTCACGTTCGGCCAGGGCGGCTACTTCAGCCCGCAGAGCTTCTACAGCCTGACTTTCCCCGTCGACTGGACGGAGACGTCTGGCAAGTTCACCTACAGTGCGGGCGCAACCCTGGGCGTTCAGAGCATCCAGCAGAGTTCCGCGCTCTTCTTCCCGAACAACTACTATTTGCAGAACGCTGCAAACATCCTGGCCTCGAGCGGCGCCATCGCGATCGCGCCGATCTTCCCGTCGCAGAGCAATACGGGTATCGCCTTCGGCCTGCGGCTGGGCTTCGAATATGCAGCCACCGACCGGACGTCGATCGGCGCCAAGGCCAATTTCGACAATGCATACCAGTACGATCAGGGCACAATTCTGCTATTCCTGAAAAGCTCGTTCAACTAGGTCGCCCTACACCGGTCCTTTGATGGCTGTACGCCCCGCAAACAATTCGTTCGACGCGATGACCCTCGCCGCCGCCGCGCGGCGCTCCAGCCCGCCGCATTGGCGGATATTCATGGAGGCGCTGGGTACTGCGCTGTCGCAGGTCGCCGGCGACGAACAGGCGCTTCGCGTCCTGGCCGCTGTCGGGGCGACCATCGCCCGCGAACAGCCCGTGCCGGTCTGCAACTCGCTGACCGATCTCAAGGCGGTAATGAATGCCGGACTGCAGACTCTCGACTGGGGGCAGGTCGATCTCTACGAGGCGGAGAAGGCGCTCGAGTTCGTGGTCGTAGGCTATCCGTGCTTCGATGGCGTCGAGGCGCAGACGGCGTTCGCCGCCATTCTCGAGGCGTTGCTGGAGGGCTGGCTCGCCCAGCAGGCGGCGCGATCCGGTCTCTCGATGCGCCTCGTCGAACGCGGCAGCGGGCCGTATCCGCCCCTGGTCTTTCGTTACGAACGGTCCGGCGCCTAGCCATGGACCAGCGTCGGTCGCCAGACGGTTCGCGCCGGCGCCTTCTGGCGGCCGGTGTCGGTTTCGCGGCGTTGTCGCTCTGGCCGGCCCTCGCCCGTGCCGACCAGAACTGGCAGACCTACAAGCGCCGCTTCATCGTCGACGACCGGCGGGTGATCGACAGCGGCAACAACAATGTCAGTCACTCCGAGAGCCAGGGGTGGGGGCTTCTCTTCGCGCAGAGCTATGACGACAAGGAGACCTTCGCGAAGATCTGGGACTGGACGTCGAAGTCCCTGCAGCGCGGCGACGGTCTCTTCTCGTGGCGCTGGTCGCCCAATACGACAGATCCCGTTCCCGACAAGAACAACGCCGCCGACGGCGACATCCTGATCGCCTGGGCGCTCATCCGGGCCGCTGCCAAGTGGAACGAGCCGCGCTGGCTGGCGCCGGCCAGGCGTATCCAGACCGCCGTCCTCGACCGGCTGGCGATCGAATCGCAGGGAAAGCTGATCCTGTTGCCGGGCGCGCAGGGGTTCGTCCGCGGCAACCGGCACGTGGTCAACCTGTCCTATTACGTCTGGCCGGCCTTCCACGATTTCGCCGCGCAACCGGGCGACCAGGGCCGCTGGCGGCGCCTCGAGGCCGACGGACTCTGGCTGCTCGACAATTCGGCCTTCGGCGACTACCGGCTGCCGCCCGACTGGTTGCTGTTCGGAAACAACGTCTTGCGGGTCGCCGATGACTGGAAGCCATACTTCGGCTTCGATGCCATTCGCATCCCGCTCTATCTCGCGTGGCACAACCATGCGTCGCGCCTCGGCCGTTTCCTGACGGCGTGGCGGACGCCGCGCTTTGCCGGACGCCCGCCGGCCTGGATCGATCTCGATACGGGCGGCGTCGCGCCGTATCCGTCGAGCGGCGGCTACGTCGCGGTTTCGGCGGTCACGCAGTTCGTGGCCGACGGCAACAAGGGAGCCGCGCCGGTCGCAACCGTAGGCGACGACGACGATTACTATTCCGCCAGCCTCAAGCTGCTTGCAAACATCGCCGGCCAGGAAGCCCCGCGTGCGAAACGCACGTAGCGGGTTGCGCCCGGCAGAGTTTTGCACCAGTCATGGTCGTCCCGGGACGGTGAGTTCCGTGGCTTCGAGGATATCGCTTGGCCAATCCTGATCAGGCCCCGTCGGCATCACGCAGGTTCCGCTCGCTCGTGGCCAGTGGCGACGATGATTTTCGGGCGGAGTTGGTCGAGTGGGCCATCACGCTCAATTTCTCCGTGCGTGCCATTCGCTCGGTGGAGGATTTGCCCGACTTCCTGCAGGGGCGTCATTTCGACTGGCTGTTCCTCGACGTCGAACTCGGACGCACGCAGTGCCTGCAGATCATCGAAACGCTCGGTACCGGCTGGCAGCCGCGGACCGTCCTGGTCGGCAACATCGACGCGGACGCGCTCCATGACATAAGGCAGAGCGCCATTCGTGCCGGCCTGGACGTGGTCGGCGCTCTCTCGAAGCCTCTTTCCTTCTCCGCCCTTTCGGCACGGCTGGCCGCGCTGGAAGCCCGCGAGAAGGACAACACGAATGCGGACCTCGCCGCGCGCGATCTCGCCCGCATTCCCAGTGACGAGATCGAGGTTCACTATCAGCCCATCGTCTCCATACGGGAGCGTGTGTTCTCGCGCGCCGAGGCGCTGGTGCGCTGGCGGCCCCCTGAATACGGACTGATCGGCCCGGAGGGGTTCATCGGTCTTGCCGAGCGCTCCGGCGCCATCATCCAGCTCACATGGGATGTTCTGACCCGGACGATCGAACAGCAGGCCGCCTGGAACAAGGAAGGGCTGCCCCTGTCGATTGCGGTGAACATATCCGCGCTTTTCCTCAGATCGGTCGAGGCGGCGGACGAGATTCTCGGCCTGCTGAAGGCCAGGCAGGTCGACCCGAACACGCTCATCCTGGAGATCACGGAAACCGAGCGGGCGCCCGATCCGGTGGTGGCGCGCGCGCTGCTGGAACGGTTGCGCGCGGCCGGTGTCAGGATCTCGATGGATGACTACGGCGTCGGATACTCCGACCTCGGCCGTCTCCAGTACTATCCGTTCAGCGACCTGAAGATGGACCGCGGGCTGGTGGCCCGCCTGCCCGGCGACCACGAGGGCAGGGACATCGTCTCGATGCTGGTGTCGCTTGACAGGCGCGAACAGGTAAGCCTGACGGGCGAAGGGATCGAGACGCAGGAGCAGTGGGAAGCGCTCGAGGCGCTCGGCTGCAACTACGGCCAGGGCTTCCTGATCGCCCGGCCGATGCCCGGTGAACGGGTCATCGGCTGGATTTCCAGCATGGCAAAGGCCGGACAGTACCGGCCGTCGGAAGGGAACGCGTCCTGACCGGGCGCTAGGCGGCGGCGGCCGGCGACTCTTCCGCGCTCTCGACCCGGTTGCGGCCCCGTTCCTTGGCCCGGTAGAGCGCGACGTCGGCCTCGCGCATCGCGGCCTGCAGGTCACCCTGCAGCTTCGCCACGCCGATGCTGGTCGTGATGCGCAGGGCGCGACCATCGACATCGATCGACAGGGCGGCGATGGCCGCCCGCAGTCGCTCCGCGACCTGCAGGGCGCCCGGTTCGTCGACATCCCGCAGCAGGGCACAGAATTCCTCGCCGCCATAGCGCGCGATCAGATCGTCGGGACGAAGCTGCTGGCGCGCCAGTCCGGCGAAGGCCACGAGCGCCTGGTCGCCGCCGGCATGACCGAAGGTCCTGTTCACGTTGGTGAAATGGTCGAGATCGATCATCAACACGAAGGCCCGAGACATGCCGTGTGCGCCGCGGCTGGCCAGGCGTTCGGCCTCCTCGAGGAAGAACCGGCGGTTTGGCAGGTGGGTCAGCTGGTCGGTCGAGGCGAGCTTCTCGTAGTGATGCCTCAGGCGTTCGTTGGCCATCAGCAGGAAGCCCAGCGTCATCGCCACGACGCAGATCGTGTTGATGAACAGCGTGATGCCCTGGGTCGGGTCGTAGAACGGCGTCGTCTCGCCCTCGGGCGCGTCGCTCAGCAGCGAGAAGACCACACGCACGATCATGGAAAAGGCCATGAGCAGCAACGCAAGCGCCGTCGGCAGGCGGCTGCTCAGCGGCTCCGTGATCCTGGCCCGGAGGACCTCCCAGGCGGCCAGCATGGACAGGATGGCGATCACCAGGGAACAGAGCGCGACGCGCATGTGCACGTCGATGCCGGCCAGGAGGACGCCGGAGAAGACGACGACGAACAGCGTCGTGGGAATGACGGCAAACTTGATCCCGCGCTCGCCGGTGTTGAACCGCCGCACGCTCATCCAGACGGTGGCGTAGCCGGCGACGATCAGCGAATTGGCCATGATGACCATGTAGAGCGGCGAGCTGTTCGTGCGCAGGCTGAGTTCGAGGGACCCCATCGCCCCCAGCAGGAGGCTGGTGGCCCAGCCGCGCAGACCGAGGATGTCGCGGCTGTGGAGCCACGAGAAAAAACACAGGCCGGCCATCGCGAAGGCGATCACGAAGTTCAGAAGATAGATCGTGAGGACGTCGATGGACATCGACTGGATTCGCCTGACTGGTCGCTGCGGTGCCGGCGGAGTTTAGTCCGAACGTCGTCTCGACGGGCCGATTTTCTCGATCGCCGGAGGCGATTCTAGGCGCTTTCGACCCCTCGCCAGGCGACCACCTGGCCCGACATCACGAAGCGGTCGCGCCCGGCATGCTTGGCTGCATACAGCGCCCGGTCGGCCGCCGCGACCAGTGAAGGATGGTTGTTTGCGGCATCTGCGCCCGGCCAGCCCGTGGCGCCGCCGGCGCTCAGGGTCACCCGCTTCATCGGCGGGTTGAGGGCATGGGGAATGTTCAGGTCGGCCAGGGATTCGCGCAGGCGCGCCGCCACGCTGGCACAGCCCACCTCATCGGTGTTCGGCAACAGCAATATGAATTCCTCGCCGCCATAGCGTGCCGCGAGATCCCCCGGGCGCCGGGCTTCCGCCGAGAGCACCCTGGCCACGGCCTTGAGGCACGCATCGCCTGCCTGATGGCCGTATTGGTCGTTGAACTTCTTGAAATTGTCGATGTCCACCATGAGCAGCGACAGGGGAGTTTCGTCGCCCGCGGCGCGGCGCCATTCGTTTTGCAGCAGCTCGTCGAAGTGCCGGCGGTTGGCGAGGCCCGTCAACCCGTCCTGGCTGGCGAGGGTGGCGAGTTTCGCCTCCAGATCCTTGTGTTCGGTCATGTCCCGCGAAATCGCGACGACGCCGCTGATCCTGCCGGTGACGGCGTCACGGGTCGCGCGCAGGGCGGTCTCGAGCCAGATCTCACCGCCGTTGCTATGGCGGGTACGATAGATGAGCTTGGTTTCCTCGAGTTCCCCCTGCTTGAGTTGCTCGACCGTCTCCTGCACATGCGGCAGGTCCTCCGGGTTCACCCCCGCCAGCGCGGGCGTTCCGGTGAGTTGTTCGGCGCTCCAGCCCACGACCCGGAGACAGGCGGGCGATACGTAGAGGATGCGCTCGTCGAAGCCGATGCGCATCACCATGTCGCTCGACTCCTCGGCCAGCAGGCGGAAGTCCGCTTCCTTGGCCGCGAGCACCGTGCCGATCCTCTGTCGTTCCAGCAACTGGCGCACGAGGTAGAAGCCCGTGCCGCCGATCAGTGAAATCATGATCAGCACCAGCACCATGCGGAAGATCGCTTCCTTGAGCCACGATGCCAGGACCTCGTCCTTCGACTCGGTGGCCACCACGATGATCGGGAACCGGTCGCTCATCTTGTAGAAAGCGAGCCGCCATGACCCGTCGAACGCCGACTGGAAATAATAGACGCTGGCGGAGGGCCGGCCGTGCATGTCCTTGATGAGGGGAGAATTGGAAAGATCGCGGCCGACGGAGGTTTCGTTGTCGATGCTCCGGGCGAGCACGATGCCATTCTTCGCCAGCATCGTGATGATCCCCGAGGGGCCGAGGTCGAAACGCTTGTAGAAGTTCGCGAAATAGCTGGCGTCGATCGTCGCCAGCACGACGCCCGCGAATGAACCGTCGGGATTGTTGAAGCGCCGCGAGGCGGGGATGATCCATTGTCCGCCCGACCGGCTCTTGACGGGGCTGCCGATCAGCAGGCCCGGGTCCTTCGAGTCCTTGTGATACTTGAAGTAGTCCCGATCGCTATTGTTGAAGGCGTTCAGGTCGACGTTCTCGGATGTCGCCAGCCAGCGGCCCTTGTCGTCGTAGACGAACAGGCCGCGGACACGCCCCATCGCCCCTTTGCGGAAATTTATGTCGCTCTGGACCCTTGCGAGGGCAACGGGGCCGGTTCCTTCCGCGTCCAGCCTATGGACGAGGCCCATGACCAGACCGTCCGCCATCTCGAAGGAATCCTCGGCGTGCTGGACCAGCGACTGGGCAAGATTGGTAACGTCGATCTCGGCGGCCTTCAGCGCATCCCGGCGCAGTCCCAACTCGCGAAGCGAACTGAAGACGAGCATCACCACGCAGACGACCAGAACGAGACCGGCTGCAAGATAGACGGGTTGGCGGAGGCGAAGGCCGAGAGTCATGGCGCGCACCCAGCTGCATGAATGCGCCAGCAGGTTCTTTCAGGAGGCGTCGCGCCGGGGAGCGCCGCCAGATCCATCGAAAACTCCCGTATGACAGGCGCCGAAAGCCGGGCTCGGGAAATGATAGGCCATCGCCGATGGCAAACAAACCCGAATAGTCGCCCGAGCGAGCCGCCCGACGGAACGGTCGCTAGACCATGATCACCTTGCCGGTGGGCAGGTCGTAGTAGGCGCCGACGACCTTGAGCTTACCGGCCGCGACCATGTCGCCCAGAATCGGCTTCTCGGTCTGCAGGCGGCGGATGTTGTGCTGGATGTTGGCGACCACGGCGCGCTGCCGCAGGTCGTCGCCCGGCGTCTTGAGCACCGGCTCGATGCCGGGCTTCATGGCACGCACGAGGTCGGCGATGTGGCCGGGCAGGGTGTTGCCCTTCTGCAGAGCCTCGACGGTGGCGTTCACCGCGCCGCAGCTCGTATGGCCCAGCACCATGATCACCTTGGTGCCCAGCACCGCGGCGCCGTACTCGAGGCTGCCCAGCCCGTCGGGGGTGACGAAGTTTCCGGCGACGCGGACGATGAACAGCTCACCGGGTGCCTGGTCGAACGCCAGTTCCGGCGCCACCCGGGAATCCGCGCAGCCGAGGATCGCAGCGAAGGGCGCCTGGCCCTGGGCGCGCGCGGCACGGCCGGCGGAGAAATCGCGCTCCGACATCTTGCCGGAAGCGTAGCGCGCGTTGCCTTCCATCAGCCGGGCGATCGCCGCATCGGGTGTCTCGACCGACCGCGAAGGTTGCGCCATCGCGGTGCCCGTCGACAGGGCACCGACCGTGGCCATGACCGCGAGACCGCCCACGCCCGAAAACAGTCCGCGACGTGAAAGACAAACGTTGCACATGATGCTCTCTCCCCGAGTCAGGAGGACAGCATAGTTGCAACCGAAGGGCGATCAAAGTTCAGCAGATGTGCGATCACGTAGAGCCTGTTTCCGTGACCGGAAGGCCCGCCGGGCCCGCGCGCCGGCGCCCGGCCAGACGTCGCGCATCGTCGGCGCGACCGGCCGCGAGATACGCCTGCAACAGGGTCGCTTCCACCAGATCGCCCTGCGCCCGGCTGCCGCCGATACGCTCACGTTCCGGCAGGATCGCCTCGATCAGTTCGATCGCCGCCGCGTGGTCGCCGCGCTGGTGGGCTGCGAAGGCCCGCGTCACGGTCGGGATCAGCGAACCGGACGGGTATCGGCCGGCATTCGCCAGTTCCTCGATGGCCTTTACCCAGCCGTCGAGTGCTTCGTCGTCGCCGGTGGCGGCATAGGTCAGGCCGACATGCCAGTCGGCGAGCGACATGCCCGGGCGCGGGAGCTTTTCGCGCGCATAGTCGTTGAGCTTCGCCCAGCGTGCGGGATCGCGCGGATGGCCCGCCAGTTCGGCGCGCCACAGGAACGCCGCGGAATCGGAGAGCTTCTGATGAATGGCGCCGCGATGGTCGTCGGCGCAGAAGGCGTCGTTGTAGAGGCGCAGCCCGCCTTCCAGGTTCCCGGCGTGCAGTTCGAACAGGCCGAGATGCCAGTTCAGATGGCCGAACAATCCGCCGCCTCGATCGTAATCCGGCAGCCAGTCGCGCAGGAAGGCGATGCCTGCGTCCTGCTCGCCGGTTTCGTAGCAGAGATGGGCGAAGGCATGGGCGCCATAGGCGTTGGGTCGATATTGGGCCAGCGAATGCTCGATCCGGGGACGCGCCTCCTCGTGCCGCCCGATCTCCGACAGCGCCATCCCGTGATGGGCCTCGAACCACCAATCCTCGCCATAGTGCGGGGCGAGCCCGTCCAGGAAATCCATCAGGTCCTGCTCGCGGCCGGGCAGGCCCGACATTCCGATCAAGCCGCCCTGGTTGGCGGCGAGGCTCAACACCAGCGCATCGCGCGGCCAGGTCTGCACGTGGGTACGGATCGCCGCCAATGCCGAGACCGCCTGACCGGCAAACAGGTGGCCGAACACCTCGATGTGGCTACGCTCCCGCGCCGTGTTTTCCTCGCCGAGGGAAGTTGCCGTGGCCAGGCACTCGCGCATCGCGTCGAGCTTGCCGGCAAGCTGCGCGGCACGCGCCTTGCCGACATGGGCGAGGGCGAAGGCGGGATCAGCGGCGATGGCGCGCTCGAAGGCGGCGGCCGCGCCGGGATAGACGGTCAACAGGAGATCGACGCCTTCCACGTAGGCATCGCGTGCCGCCGCGTTCGTGGTGGAGAGGGGAAGGCCGTAGCGGTCTGTCAGCATGTCGTCACCGGAACCGAAATCGTTCGTGTCGAGATCCCGACTGTCACTCTCGCGGGCGACGGCGGCAAGACTGCATTGACGCTGACAAGCGCAGTGCGGACACTCCTCGCCAATCAAGCAAACGAAAGAGGAGGAACGTCATGAAGATCACGCGCCGCACGGCGATAGGCTCGCTTCTGGCCACGGCCGCCGGCACTGTTCCGGCCTTCGCACAGGCTTTCCCGAACAAGCCCGTGAAGATCGTCGTCGGATTTGCGGCCGGCGGGGGGACCGATTTCGTGGCGCGCGTCCTGGCCGACGCCTTGAAGGAGCGCTGGGGCCAGTCCGTGATCGTCGAGAGCCGCACCGGCGCGAGCGGCATGCTGGCCGCCGAGCAGGTGGTGAGGTCGGCGCCCGACGGCTACACGCTGCTCGTCTCGCCGCAGACCTCGATCGCCGTGGCGCCGCAGATCTTCGCCAAGTCGCCCTACGATCCGCTCAAGGACCTGACGCCGATCACCATCCTCACCGCGACGCCGATGCTGCTGGTCGCGCACCCGTCCTTCCCGGCGTCGAACTTTGCGGAGTTCCTGGCCTATGTGCGGGCCAATCCGGGCAAGGTCACCTTTGCCTCGGGCGGCATCGGTTCCTCGCCGCACATGACGTCCGAACTGCTCAACATGCAGCTCAAGCTCAAGGCTGTGCACGTGCCCTATCGCGGCGAGCAGCCGGCGCTGGCCGACGTGATGGGCAACCAGGTGGGCGTGCTGTTCGCCAACATTCCGTCGGGCATGCCCTACGTCCAGGCCGGCAAGCTGAAGGCGCTCGTGACGACCGGCCAGGCCCGCTCACCGCTCGCACCGGAGGTGCCCACGATCGTCGAATCCGGCGCCGGCGACATCGTGACCGCGACCTGGAACGGACTCTACGGCCCCGCCGGCATGGCGCCGGAGCTGGTGCAGAAGATCTACACCGACGTCAAAGAGGTGCTGGGCCAGGGTGCGGTGCGCGAACGCCTGATCGCCTCGGGCAGCGACATGGTCCTGAACACGCCGCCGCAGTTCCAGGACTACCTGAAGGCCGAGGTGACGCGCTGGGGTCAGGTCATCAAGGCCGCCGACATCCGCGCGGAGTGAGGCGGTCAGGCCGCGCGCGCGGTCGTTGCGGCGGCCAACACCATCGCGGCGCATTTCTCGCCGATCATGATGGACGGCGCGTTGGTGTTGCCGCTGGTGAGGGTCGGCATGATCGAGGCGTCGGCGACGCGGAGGCAGGTCATGCCGTGCACGCGCAGTTCGGGGTCGACCACGGCGCGCGGGTCGTTGCCCATCTTGCAGGTGCCGACCGGGTGATAGGTCGTCTCGGCGTTGTTGCGCACCCATTCGAGCAGCTCGGCGTCGCTCTGGAGATGGGCGCCGGGCGCGATCTCCTTGCCGGTGACTTCCTTGAGGGGCGAGGTGGCCATCAGCTCGCGGCCCTTGCGCAGCACGTTCACGATGCCGGTGCGGTCGTGCTCGGTCGACAGGAAGTTGAAGCGAATGGCCGGCGGTTCGGCGGGATCGGACGACTTGATGTGGACCGAGCCCGTGCTCTCCGAGCGCAGCACGTTCACGTTCATGGTGATGCCCTTCTGGGCCGACACGCGGCGCTCCTTGCCGACCATCTCGTAGAGGAAGGGTGCGATCGAGATCGTCGCATCGGGTGAGTCGAGGCCGACGCGCGTGCGGAAATAAAGTCGGATCGGCACCGAGGTCGAGGCCAGGAAGCCCTCGCGGAACAGAGCGTACTTCGCCGCCTCGCGGACCAGGCGCCAGCCGCGCGCATTGTCGTTGAAGGTGAGGTTCTTGCCCGTGATCTCGAACTTCATGCGTGGCGAGTAGTGGTCGCGCAGGTTCTCACCGACGCCTTGCAGTTCGTGCACGGGCGCGATGCCGAGCGCGCGCAGCCGCTCGCCCTGGCCAATGCCGGAGAGTTCGAGCAGCTTGGGCGAATTGATCGAGCCGCCGGAGACGATGACCTCGCGCGTGGCCCGCGCCTCGCGCTTCTGGCCGTTGACCGAATAGCGCACGCCGACGCAACGCCGGCCCTCGAGGATGAGGGATTCGGCGATCGCGCCCTGGTCGATCTGCAGGTTGGCGCGACCGCGTGCGGGATCGAGATAGCAGAAGGCGGTGCTCTGGCGGCGGCCCTTGGTGATCGTCACCTGGGACATGCCGATGCCTTCCTGCGTGGCGCCGTTCTGGTCGGGATTGTAGGGCAGGCCCATCTTCTCGGCCGCCTCGATCATCTTCTCGAGCAGGGGCACCTTGTTTCGCGGCGTGTGGGTGACGGGAAGGATGCCGTCGCGGCCGCGGAACTCGTCGGAGCCGCCCTCGAAGCGCTCCATGCGCTTGAAGATCGGCAGCACGTCCTGGAAGCTCCAGCCGCGATTGCCGAGCTGCGCCCAGTGATCGTAGTCCTGCGCCTGGCCGCGGATGTAGACCATGCCGTTGATCGAGCTGGAGCCGCCCAGCATGCGGCCGCGCGGCACTGCGATGCGCCGTCCGCCCGAGCCTTCGTCGGGCTCCGACGAGTAGCACCAGTTGACGGCGGGATCGTCGATCATCTTGGCGACGCCGACCGGCACCTTCGACCAGAAGAAGTTCGAGCCCTCGGTGCCCGCCTCGAGCAGCAGCACGCGATGCTGGCCGCTCTCCGTCAGCCGGCTCGCGACGACCGCGCCCGCGGACCCGGCACCGACGACGATGTAGTCATAGGTCGAGTCGCTCTTCATGCTGGTATCTCCCTTGACCGGAAAGGGAGCAGCCCTCGCGCGCGCTGACAAGCCTCGCGGCGCGCGAATTGCCCGGCGGTTTCGCCAACGGGAATGGCGAGTGGGGAAGACGCAAAGTCTCCTCGCCGCCCGGCCTCGCTCTCGCGGTTTGGTTGGGATGGGGGGCCATTGACGTGCATCAAGGCAACGCAGGTGTGCCGGCGTAACCTGATCGTCACGGAGGGATTCTCCCTCGCAGGCCACCGTCGGAGATCAAGTCGATGAGCAATGTGGCAAAGATTCATGCCAGGCCAAGCGTCCCCGAAGTCCGGCGCCCGGTGCATTCGGTGCCAGCCGACGAGTTGGTGGCGGCCGGCAAACGTCTGCGCGATACGGTTCCGCGTGCGAGCCAGGGCCTGTGGAAGCGCCACAAGGACCGCGCCGACCCCCTCGACATTCTTCAGGCCTCGGATGCCGGCCGGCAGGTCGAGCTGCTGCCGATCCGCTACGGCCGCATGCTCCAGTCGCCGTTCACCTTCTATCGCGGGGCGGCGGCCGTCATGGCAGCCGATCTTGCCGTCCTGCCGACGACGAACGTCCAGGTGCAGGCCTGCGGTGACTGCCATCTGCTCAACTTCGGCGGGTTTGCGACGCCCGAGAGAAGCATCAATTTCGACATCAACGACTTCGACGAGACCCTGCCGGCGCCCTGGGAATGGGATGTGAAGCGGCTGGTCGCGTCGTTCGTGCTGGCGGCCCGTTCCAACGGGCTCTCGCGCTCGGCCGAGCGCGATGCGGCGGTGGCCGTTGCCCGAAGCTATCGCGAGCGCCTGCGCGAAGTGGCGGAGATGAGCCCGCTGGAAGCCTGGTACACCCGGATCGGCACGGAAGAGTTCTTCGGTCTCATCGACGACGCCGAGATCAGGAAGCGTGTGTTGCGCCGGATGGAGAAGGCCAAGGAAGAAAGGGCTTCCGAGCTCGATTTCCCCAAGCTGGCCGAAATGGTCGGCGGGCAGGTGCAGATCAAGGACCAGCCTCCGCTCATCTTCCACACCGAGGCCTCGCGGGCGGACGGCTTCAGGGAGATGGTCGACAAGGCGCTGGCGACCTACCGGGAAAGCCTGCCCGACGACCGGAAAGCCCTGCTGGACCGCTATCGCCTGGTCGATGTGGCGATGAAGGTCGTGGGGATCGGCAGCGTCGGGCGGCACTGCTCGATCGGCCTTTTCATGTCGTCGTCCAACCAGCCGCTGTTCCTGCAGTTCAAGGAGTCCGTGGCCTCCGTTCTGGAACCCTATGCCGGCAAGAGCGCCTATGGTCATGCCGGTCAGCGTGTGGTCCAGGGGCAGCGCCTGATGCAGTCGTCGTCCGACATCTTCCTCGGCTGGACGACCGGCCTGCGCGGCAACGACCTGTATGTTCGCCAGCTGCGCGACGCCAAGATCAAGCCGCTGGTCGAGACCTTCGACCGTCATATGCTGGTCCTCTACGCCAAGGTCTGCGGATGGGCGCTGGCCCGCGCGCATGGCAGGGCAAGCCATCCCTGGCTCATCGCCGGGTATCTTGGCTCGAGCGATGCCTTCGATGAGGCGATGGGCGATTTCGCGGTGGCCTATGCGGACCAGACGGAGCGCGATCATGCGGCGCTCAAGACTGCCGTCGGCGCGGGCAGGATCAAGGTGCACATCGAGGACGACAAGTAGGCGGCTCGCCGGGAAATGCCTCCGATGATCGCCCGGCGGATTCCGTCGCTGATCGTCGCGGCCGCGGTCGCGGTCGCAGCGTCGGGCTGCAGCAGCGTCGGTCCGACGACCGTTGCGCGCGACCGGTCCGACTATGCCGGCGCGATCGGGGCTTCCTGGAAGCAGCAGACGCTGCTCAACATCGTCAAGTTGCGCTACGGGGACTTCCCCGTGTTCCTGGAAATCGCCCAGGTGATCGCGGGCTATCAGGTCCAGACGACCGCCGCGGCGGGGGTCTCCGCCCAGAACTACCTGTCGACATCGGTCGGTGGGCCGGCAGCCATTGGCGGCACCGCCGGCGTGGGCGCCACCTACATCGATCGCCCGACCGTGATCTACGCGCCCCTCACGGGAAACGACTTCATCAAGACGCTGCTGCGGCCGATCCCGCCGAGCGCTGTCCTTTTCCTTCTTCAGTCAGGCTATCCCGCCACCGTCGTCATGCCGCTGGCCGTCGACTCGATCAACGGCGTCGCCAACGAGTCCCGACGCGCGGCCATGAGCCGTGCCGGCGACCCGGAATTCTTCCGCCTGGCCGAGCTCCTGACGGAACTGCAGCGCGCCAATGCCCTGCAGATCAGGATTGAACGCTCGAAGGACAGTTCCGAAGTCTCCGTCATCGGATTTCCGCCCGTCAGGACCGCCCCCGACATCGCCGCGAAGATCGCGGAAGCGAGGCGCATCCTGCACCTGACGGGGGCCGGCCTGGGTCATCAGGTCCGCTATGGCGGCTGGTCCGGCAAGGGCGATGAAATCGCGATGACGACTCGCTCCATGCTGCAGGTCATGGTCGAGTTGGGCGTCCTGGCGCAGGTGCCCGAGACCGACGTCACGGGCGGAAAGGCGACACCGGGTTCGGGTGGCGCCCTGACTCCGGGCGGCGAACGTCCGCCCCTGTTGAACATCCTGAGCGGGCCGGCGCCGCCGCCCGATTCCTATGCCGCCGTTCAGTACAACGGCCGCTGGTTCTGGATTTCCGATGCGGATATCCGGTCGAAGTCCATGTTCTCGGGCGTCATGCTGCTCTTCTCGATCTCCGACGTCGGCGTGCGCACGGCTGCTCCCGTGGTCACGGTACCGGCCCAATGAGAGCACGGCGGCACGGGTCCCGAAGGCGGTCGGACGCTGCCAATCTTGAAGCCCATGCCAAGGCCGCCTAGGCTCGGTTCGAAGGCAAACCACAGCAGATCGCTGTCGTCACGGTATCCTCGATGTTCGCATGGTCGTTGAGAACGGCTGGTTTTTTCGTGCGGATGTCGGCCTGGATCGCCGTTTGCGTGGTCGCGGTCGTGGCCGGCCTTTTCATCCTTCCCAAGGTCATCGACTGGCAACCGCACAAGGCGCGCCTCGCATCGTTCCTGACGCAGGAGATCGGGCGGGAGGTCGGGCTCGACGGCCCGCTCGACGTCGCCCTGCTGCCACAGCCCGTTCTCGTTGCGCAGCGAGTTCGTGTCGGCAATGCGCTGGGCGCCGTCACGTCGAACCTGCTCGAGGCGCGACAGCTCGCCGTGACCCTGTCCTGGCGGGCGCTGTTGCAGGGCCGCATCGGCCTGCAGCGGGTGGTCGTCGACGAACCTCGACTGGCACTCGAACCGGGAGCTGACGACGGCCCCAACTGGCGGCTGCCGGATGGGCAGGCGGGGGGTGCCGTGCCGATGGTGACGGTCGCGCGGCTGGAGATCCGGCGTGGCCAGATCGTCAACGCGACCGGCCTGTCGGGCCAGCCGCTCGAGGCGCGGGCGATCGATCTGTCGGGATCGTTCGACGTGGATGCCGGCCTTCTCGCCCTGGACGGAACCGCCGTCCTGAACGGTGTCCCGGCGTCTTTCACGCTCGGGCTCAGGATGACGGCCTCGGCCGATGCTCCCGTCCACCTCAAGATCGGCGTGCCGGGCGGCCGCGTCGTCTTCGCGGGCTGGCCCGGCGAGCGCACGTCCGGCGATCCGCTGCGCGGCCGCCTGTCGTTCGACGCCGAGTACCTGCCCGAGTTCGTCGAGGCGATCACGACGGCGAGTGGCCGCCGGCCGATGCGTGTGAGCGAGGCAATCGCGCGCCGGTTGGCGGCGTCGGCTGATGTCGCGCTGGCCGGCCACCGGCTCTCGCTCGACGATCTCGCCATCGGCGTGGCGGACGAACGTATCACGGGCAGCCTGCTGATCGCCGGCGGCGCGATCACGATGGTGGCCGGCAGGCTGACGTCACCCTCTCTGGATGCGGACCGCTGGCTGGAGCGTTTGCAGGACGGGGCGCTGTTCGTGGCGCCGACGGGCGATGCGGCTCGGATCGCGACCCGACCCGCCGAACCGTCCGATGACGACGTACCGTCGCTCCGGGTGCGCCTGACCTGCGAAGTCGACACGGTGCGCTACCGCCGCGATGCGGTCCGCGATGTCACCGTGACCTTCCAGTACGAGAAGGACATCCTTCACGTCCTGGCGCTCAAGGCCGTGCTGCCCGGGGATTTTCGGGTCAACCGGAAGGCCGGCTTCGAGGGCGATGCGAAGGACGCGGGATATGACGGCCTCATCGAGGTCGAGGGCCGCAACCTGCGCCAGACGCTGAAATGGATCGGCATCGACACGTCGTCGCTGCCATCCGACCGGCTGCAGACCTTGCGGATCGCCGGCAAGACGCGGCCGGCTAAGGGCGTCGTCCATGTCACCGATGCGACGTTCGAACTCGACGACCAGCGTGGCACCGCGACCGCCGACATCGCCTATTCGATTCCGACCGTCATCACCGCCCGCATCCATCTCCCCAACCTCAACCTCGACGCCTATCAGTTGACCGGCGCAGCCCTGCACGGGCTGATGCCCGCGCCCGATACGACACCGGTCTCGCCACCGACGGGTGACGAACCGCCGCCGCCCGTGCTGGACTTCAAGGCCCGGTTCGACAACGTGCTCTACCGTGGAGAAACCGCGCACGAGGTCGATGCCCACGTCGTCATTCGCGGCAACGAGCTGAAGCTGAAGCATGTCGGCGTGGGCGAGCTTCTCGGCTCACACCTCGAACTTTCGGGAGCGGTCGCCGACTACGGCACGGTGCCGCGCTTCGACCTCGTTTATCGAGGCATCATCCGCGACGCCGACCGCATGCTCGACTTCGCGGCTCTCCCTCGCTTCGTCCATGGGCGCATCGGGGCGGCCCAGGTGGCGGGCCGCGCGGTCGGGACGCTGAAGGAAGCGGCCCTGTCGGACCTGTCGGTTTCCATGCTCGGCGCCACCTTCACGGCGGCGGGCCGGATGTCGTTCGACGAGGACCGCCGCTTCGACTTCCCCCGCTTTTCCGTGGCCGGTCTCGACCTCGGTGCCTTCATCGCGGCGGCCAGCGGGGGCTCCCGCGAGGAACTGGCGGACGTGGAGGCCGACGGCGCCTTTCATGGCGATGCCCGCCGCGCGACGTTCCGGGGCAGCCTCGCATTCGACGGCATGGCGCTTTCGGGCGAACTCTCCTCGACCCTGGCCGCGCGTCCGCATGTCACCGCGTCGCTGCAGGCGCCGGGCGGGCTGCGGCTCGATCGCTGGCTGTCCGCGGCACCCCGGTCGGGCGCGGCGAGCGCGAGCGATTCACGCCGCAGGGCTTCGACCGAGAAGGCAGGCGAGCGGCTGACGCATTCGCTGCGTGCGCTCGATGCGACGCTGACGCTCAACACACCGGCCATCGCCTGGGGGCGTCATGCGCTGGACGGGGTCGACCTCTCCGCGCGGCTCGACCGCGGCCTGCTCGACGTGACGCGACTGGCCGGCACGCTGGAAGGCGCGACCTTCGACCTGACGGCGCGGGTCGATGCGCGGGCTGCTGTACCCGCGATGGAGGTGAGCGGCAGCGTACGGAACATCGACATCTCGCGCACCATCGCGGTGGCCGGCAGCGCCAACGAGTTCGGCACCGACCAGCTCGCGGTCGCGCTGGAAGGCACGCTCGACCTCGAAGATATGGTCTGGAGAGGCGAGGGCGGCACGCTCGACGATCTCGTCGCCTCGGCGGAGGGGCGCGGGCAATCGCGAGGCGAGGTCCGTGCGTCCGTCGTGCGCGGGTCGGCGTCCTTCGCTTCGTTCGCGACCGGGCTCGCCAGCTTGTTCAGCACCGAGATGGGGTTCACCTCGGCGATGATTGACGGGTTCGTCGGAAACTGGATCGCCACGCGCGGAGCCTTCGGCCTGTCGGGCGGCATCCTGACGTTCGACGAGCACACGGTGCGCGCACCGCATGCCACGGCCTATGTCAAAAGCCGCTTCGATCTGCGGCAAGGGACCGTCGACACGCTGATCGCCCTCGACACCGGCACGCCGGGCTCGCTGGACTACCTCGTATCCGTGCGCGGACCCCTGGCGTCGCCGACCATGCGGTCGGAACCGATGCGCGGTCGCTGACGACCGGCGCGTCGCGCCCGGTGTCAGGCGGGCTGTGCTGCCTTGGCGCGGACCGGCAGCTTCCAGTTCGGCCGCACGAAGTGGCAGGTGTAGCCGTTGGGGATCCGCTCCAGGTAATCCTGATGCTCGGGCTCGGCCTCCCAGAAGTCGGCGGCCTGCGCCACCTCGGTCACGACCTTGCCGGGCCACAGGCCGGAGGCATCGACGTCGGCGATCGTGTCCAGGGCGATCCGGCGCTGTTCGTCGCTCGTGTAGAAGATGGCCGAGCGGTAGGACGTGCCGCGATCGTTGCCTTGGCGGTTCATCGTCGAGGGATCGTGGATCTGGAAGAAGAACTCCAACAGGGTGCGGAAGCCGAGCTTCGCCGGATCGAAGACGATCTCGATCGCCTCGGCATGGCCTTCATGGTTACGGTAGGTCGCATTGGCGACGTGGCCGCCGGTGTAGCCGACCCGGGTCGACACCACGCCGGGCATGCGCCGGATGAGGTCCTGCATGCCCCAGAAGCAGCCGCCGGCGAGAACCGCGCGTTCCGTGCTCATTTCACGTCCTCCACCTGGTCGAGATAGTCGCCATAGCCCTGCGCCTGCATGTCGTCGCGATGGACGAAGCGCAGCGAGGCCGAGTTGATGCAGTAGCGCAGGCCGCCGCGGTCGCGTGGCCCGTCGGGAAACACGTGCCCGAGATGGCTGTCGCCGTGCTTCGAGCGCACCTCGATGCGCATCATGCCGTGCGAATTGTCCTTCAGCTCGGCGACGTTGGCGGGCTCGATCGGCTTGGTGAAGCTCGGCCATCCGCATCCCGATTCATATTTGTCGGAAGATGCGAACAGCGGCTCGCCCGACACGATGTCGACATAGATACCGGGCTGCTTGTTGTGCAGCAGCGCGCCCGTGCCGGGACGTTCCGTGCCGCTCTCCTGCGTCACGTAGAACTGCTCGGGGGAGAGCTTGGCCAGGGCTTCCTGGGTTTTCCTGTAGGTCTGCATTTCGCGCTCCTGTCGTCGCCGGGAGAGGCCCCGGAATATAGGTAGCCGGCCGCCGCATGTCAGGGGCGGGATTCACCTTTGGCGTTGCAGATAGTCGATCAGGACGCGCAGCTTCGGGGCGATGTTCCGGCGGCTGGGATAGTAGAGGTAGAAGCCCGCGAAGGTGGGGCAATACTCCTCGAGGATCGGCTCCAGTTCGCCGCGCGCGAAATGCCCGCGGAAGCTCTCCTCCATGCCGAAGGTGATCCCCGCGCCGGCGACCGCGAGCTTGATCATCAGCGCCATGTCGTTGGTGGCGAACCGCGGGGCGACGGCCACGGTCAATTCCTTGGTTCCCTCGCAGAATTCCCAGCGATAGGGCGCGGACTTGGGAGAGGGGCGCCAGCCGATGCAGGTGTGCGACGGAAGCTCGGCCGGGTGCTTCGGCACGCCGAAGCGCGCGCGGTAGGAGGGGGCGCAGACCGCCAGTTGCCGCTCGTCGCCCGCCACCGGGATCGCGATCATGTCCTGCTCGATCACCTCGCCCAGGCGGACGCCGGCATCGTAGCCCTCGGCCACGATGTCGATCGCGTCGTCGGTCACGGTGACGTCGAGGTCGACCTCGGGGTTGGCTTCGGCGAAGCCCGCCAGGAACGGACCGGCGAGGAAGCGCTCGGCGATCGAGGACACGGCGAGCCGCAGGCGGCCGCGCGCGCGGCCCTGCAGGACGGCGGTCTTTTCCAGCGCGGCGCGCATCTCGGCCATCGCCGGCGCGATCTCCAGATGCAGCCGCTCGCCGGCCTCGGTGAGGCTCACGCTGCGGGTCGTACGCAGGACCAGCGCGATGCCGAGGTCGCTTTCCAGGCGCCGGATCGTCTGGCTTACGGCCGAGCGCGTCACGCCAAGCCGGTCCGCCGCGGCGCGAAAGCTGCGCTCCTCGGCCACCAGGGCGAAGACCGAGAGCGCGTTGAGGTCGAGCTCCATTATCGCGACAATGGAGGAGGTCCATCTTCCGGGCAAGCAAATCGCTGCTCTCGAAAGGATCCGACCATGGCTCTCGACAAAGTCGTTCTCATTACCGGCGCTTCCAGCGGCATCGGTGCCGGCATCGCCCGCGAACTGGCCAGCACCGGCGCCCGGCTGATGCTGGGCGCCCGCCGCGTCGGCCACCTGGAAGCGCTTGCCGCCGAACTCAACGCAGCCGGCGGCACCGCCCGCGTCTGCTCACTCGACGTCACCGATCGCAAGAGCGTCGAGGCCTTCGCCGACGCGGCACGCGCCGCCTGGGGGCGGGTCGATGTCATCGTCAACAATGCCGGCCTGATGCCGCTCTCCGCCATGGCCGCGATGAAGGTCGAGGAGTGGGAGCGCATGGTCGACGTGAACATCAAGGGCGTGCTCTACGGCATCGCTGCCGTCCTGCCCGAGATGACCGCGCGCGGCTCCGGCCACGTCATCAACATCGCCTCGATCGGCGCGCTGCAGGTCTTCCCGGCCGCCGCCGTCTATTGCGCCACCAAGTATGCGGTGCGCGCGATCTCCGACGGGCTGCGGATGGAGAACGACAGGATCCGCGTCACCTGCATCCATCCCGGCGTCGTCGAGAGCGAGCTCGCCAGCACCATCACCGATCCCGCGGCCGCCGAGGCGATGAAGGCCTTTCGCGCAATCGCGCTGAAGCCCGACGCGATCGGTCGGGCCGTGCGCTATGCCCTGGAGCAACCCGCCGATGTCGACGTGAACGAAATCGTCGTGCGTCCCACCGCCAGCACGATCTGAGGAGACGGCCATGACCCTTTATCCGACGCTCGCCACCTTGCTCGTCGCCCTGACGGCGGCGCCTGTCCTTGCCCAGACGCTTGAGGAGCGGCAGAAGCGCGGCGCCGCGGTGATCAACGAACTCAATCGCGGCCAGTCGCAGCCGGCGCTGGAGCGCATGCGCCAGGAATTTCCGTTCCTCGCCGAGGCGACCGAGGCCTATGCGCTGGGCGATGTCTGGTCGCGGCCGGGCCTCGACAATCGCACGCGGCAGCTGGCGGCGGTCGCGGCCTTCGCGGCGACGGGCCAGCTGCCTTTCATGAAAGTCCATGCCGCCTATGCGCTCAACATCGGCGTGTCCGAGGAGGAGCTGAAGGAGATCGTGTACATGATCACCGTGCCGGCCGGTATTTCGCGGGCCATTGCGGCCTCGCAGGTGCTTGCCGAGCTGCTTGCCGAACGTCGCGCAACGCCACCCGGACGATAGGGGGCCGCGATGAGTCCTTTACGCCTCCTGGCGCTTGCGATCGTGGCCATTACACCTTTCACCCTCGCGACGACAGGTCATGCCGAGATGACGATCCATCCCTATGTCGGCATGTGGGTCACAGCCGACGGAAACATCCGCCACAACCTCCTGCCGAACAATCGTTATGACGAGGCCCGCGGCACGCGCGAGAGCGCCTACCGGGGACGCTACGAGGTCACGGGCAATCGAATCGAATACTGGGACGATACCGGCTTCACAGCCGATGGCATTTTCGTCGATGAGACCACGCTGCATCATGGAGGCATGATCTTCTATCGTCGGCGATAGGCTTCGCATGATTGGGTGCGGCGTCGAACGTACGGCGCTCATTCAGAGAGAACTTCGCGTCGCACCTGCGCGATTCATGCCGGTTTGCGCGCTTTGGAACTTGTCAGGAATGCGCGTCGCATAGTAGCGCAGATGCCATCTGTCGCAGCTCAAGAGGACGCTCGCATGGCTTCCGATCCGGAGATCACCAAGGGCGGCCTCTACGCCGGCACCTTCGCTTCCTACACGATCATCGATGCGAACGTCAGGGCACTGATGTCGGATCATTACTGGACGTCGGACGCCGACGGTCAGGAAGCGGCGGACAGCTTCACATATTTTTTCCCGGATTCCGTCGACGACTATCCCGAGGACTATCAGGATCCTGAGGGGCTGGCGGTCTTCATCGAGGCCAACGAGCACCAGGAAGCGGCGTCGGTCATCGCTTTCAACCAGATCACCTGGTACACCGGCGTCTCCTTCGATCTGAGCGAGACGGCGGATGCCGCGATACGCATCGCCGGCGCCGGAAGCCTGCCGGGCAACGACGGCGGCTCGCACGCGAACTTTCCCTACAATCACGAGGGCGCGATCTCCAACAGCGCGGGCGACGTCTTCCTCGGCGAGAACGGTACGCCCGAGACCGACCAGCTGTACGGCAACGACACCTTCGCGACGATCATCCATGAGATCGGCCACGCGATGGGCCTCAAGCATCCGTTCGAGCCCTATCCGAACGGCGCCATCTCGGCGGATCGCAGCAACATCGAATTCACGGTGATGAGCTATTCGTCGTTCCTGACCGGCGAAGTCGGCGTCAACGCCAATACGACCGCGCCCGACGGATCCTCGGTGTCGGGCTACATGATGTACGACATCGCGGCGTTGCAGGAGATGTATGGCGCGAACTTCGACAAGGGCAAGACCGAAACGACGCCGGCGCTGAAGGCCGTCTATACCTGGAGCAACAGCACCGGGCAGCAGTACATCGACGGCGAGGAAGCACCGGACACCGGCGTGACCGAAACGAACAAGATCTTCCAGACCGTGTGGACGCAGGGCGCCGACACGACCTACGACCTCAGCAACTTCAGCGGCGACCAGTACGACGACCTGCGGGCCGGCCAGTGGCTGCGCTTCTCGGTCGACCATCTCGCCGACCTGAACGCCTATGCCCCTCCGGGCACGGTCGAGTACCAGGCGCAGGGCAACGTCTACAACACGCTGCTTTACCACGGCGACACGCGCTCGCTGATCGGCACGCTGGTGTCCGGCAGCGGCAACGACACCATCATCGGCAACGAACTCAACAACGTGCTGCATGGCAACGCCGGCAACGATTTCATCGACGGCGGCATCGGAGACGACGTTCTCTATGCCGGCGCCGGCGACGACGTGCTGATGGGCAGTTTCGGCAGAAACCAGCTGTGGGGCGGCGACGGCGTCGACACCGCCTCCTATGCCGGCCGCAGCGGCGTCGTGCATGCCGACCTGTCGGCGGGATACGGCATGGTCAACTACCTGCTGGCGGACAATTACGACAGCATCGAGAACCTGACCGCGGGTCTCGGCCGCAGCACGCTGATCGGCGACGGCGGCGCCAACCGCCTGACCGGCGGCGCGTCGAGCGACCTGCTCTATGGTGGTGAGGGCGACGACGTGCTAACCGGCGGCGGCATCAATGCCGGCACGCCCAACCAGCTCTGGGGCCAGGGTGGCATCGACACCGCCTCCTACGAGGGCACCACAGGCCACGTCTATGCCGACCTGCGTTCGCAGGCGGGCTATGTCGACGGCGTGCTGTTCGACACGATGAACTCGGTCGAGAACCTGATCGGCGGTTCGACGTCGGACACGCTGATCGGCGATGCCGCGGCCAATTTGCTGACGGGCGCCGGCGGCGCGGACTCGCTGTACGGCATGGGCGGGGCCGACGTCTTCGTCTACCTGCAGTTCCTCGACAGCAATCTGGTCACCGGCTACGACACGATCTTCGACTTCATGTCGGGGACCAGCAAGCTCGACCTGACGGCGTTCAACATGAGCGCCTCGCATGTCCAGATCCAGTCGGACGGAAGTTCCACGAGCCTCTATCTCCACGCGACGGTGGATGTGCTCTACGCTCCCGCCGACCTCGCCATCTCGTTCGTCGGCGCGAACGCCATCCAGTTGAGCGACATTCTCTTCGCCTGACGGCGTTCGCCGCCCATCGCCCTTCTACCGAGAGGAGGAGTGTGCGAGCATCGCCGCCTGTTCAGGCCCGGAAAGGACCGTCGGTGATTTCGAGATCGAGTGTTGTGGCATCGGGGCGTGGCTTCGGGCTTGCCGACGCGGAGGCCTTCCGGTCGACGGCGCGGGTGTTCGTGGACCAGGCCGGCCGGATGGAGCCGGGGATCACCGGCGGTCCGTCCTTTGGCCTGATGAAGGAAGCTGCCGAAGGCCGCGCGTTCGCCGACGCGCGCGGCCAGCACGAGGCGGTCTGCGCCTTCCTCGACTGCCTGAAACGCGCCACCAAGCAGGCCGCCACGCCCGAAACCTATGCCTTCGTGGCCAAGTGCGCCGAATACGACCGTTATCTCGACGAAAAGGTCCTCGAGTTCCGGGCCAATCCGCGCGGCGACTGGCCGTCGGCGGCGGTGAAGAGCGACGACAACGCCGTCATCGCCAAGGTGGTGGACGAGATCGCGGCCCACCTGCGCGCCTTCTCGGAGCCGGCCCAGGCCTATCAGAGCCTGGTCGATTACACGCAGGCCCGGATCAAGGCGCTGATGCCGCCCGAGATCGCGGGCATGCGCCAGGAAGCCAACATCTCGCTGATCTTTCCGTTCCTCGAGAAGGCGCTTGCGGTCGAAGGCGACGCGGCGGAGTTCGGCTGCTTCCGCGGCATCCTGTCGGTGAAGCTCGCCTGGATGATCAAGGCCCTGGGCGCTCACAAGCACTACTACGCGTTCGACACGTTCCACGGCTTCGAGATCGACGATCCGGCGGGCGGTGCGCTGGGAGTCGGCGCCTTCCGCGACGACGAATTCGACGCCTTCGGCTTCCTCACCAAGTGGTCGCGCATCCTGCCGCTGACGCCGGTGAAGGGCGACGCGACGAAGACCTGCGCCCAGTTGCCGGGGCCGCTGAGCTTCGTCTGGCTCGACCTCGACATGGGCGTCCTGATGGACCCGGTGCTGCGCACGATCTGGTCGAAGTGCGGCCCCGACACCATCATCGGCATCGACGATGTCGGCCGCCCCGAGACGCCGACCGTCGCACCTTGGCTCGACGGGTTGCTGGCGTCCGGCGCGGTGGAACTGGTGTTCGACAGCGATCGCATCGCGTCCAACACCTTCATCCGCTTCGTGAAGAAGAAGGGCGACCTGCCGCCGGTCTAGATGGAGCGGTTTCCGCTGAAAGAATACCCGTCGTCTCGACCGGAGCCTCGCCCCTCGAATACCTCGGGGTAAACTCCGCGAAGCGGAGTGGAGAGACCTTTTCTCCACCAAATGAGAGCCAATCGTAGAAGAAAGGTCTCTCCGCTACGCGCCGGAGCCTGCCCCGAGGGCATCCGAGGGGGCGCTTCGGTCGAGACGACGGGAATTTTTGATCGTGCTACCGATACCGGTCGCTGCCCGAGAGGTAGTTCACGTAGCGGGCCACGGCGGGACCGACTTCCGTGAAGGGCGCGTCGTAGCCGGCGGCCCGCAGCGAATCGAGCGGCGCCTGGGTGAAATACTGGTACTTCGAGCGCAGGCTCTCCGGCATCGGGATGTAGGAGATATTGGGCGCGCGGCCGACGGCGGCGAACAGCGCCTCGATCAGCTCGCGGAAGGACACGGCGCTGCCGGTGCCGACATTGAACAGGCCGTGCCGCGGGCCCGCTTCGAGGCACCACAGGACCACGTCCACCACGTCGTCGACATAAACGAAGTCGCGCCTCTGCCCGCCGTCGACGAAGTCCGGGCGATGGCTCTTGAACAGTTTCACCTCGTCGCCCGCGACGGCGGCGGCGTGGTTCTTGGCGACCACGCTCATCATGTCGCCCTTGTGATACTCGTTCTGCCCGAACACGTTGAAGAACTTGAGGCCGATGCATTTCGGCGGCAGAGGCAGGCTTCGCGCGACGCGTTCGCCGACCACGAGATCGAACTGGTGCTTGCTCCAGCCGTAGAGATTGAGTGGCTGCAGCGCGCGCAGCGCGTCGAAGGAAAGCCCGTCGGCAAAGCCCCGCTCGCCGTCGCCGTAGGTTGCGGCCGAGGAGGCATAGACCAGTGGCACGCCGCGCGCGGCGCACCAGTCGAGCAGCATGAGCGAGAACTTGAAGTTGGTCCGCAGGATCGCGTCGCCGTCGACCGCGGTGGTCGAGGAGTTGGCGCCCATGTGGATGACGGCCTCGATCCCGTCGGCCTTCTGCAGGTAGCTGGCAAGATCGTCGGGGAATACGAAGTCGCGGAACATCCGCTTGCGCAGGTTCATCCAGCGCGTGTCCTGGCCCAGCCAGTCGCAGACCACGAGATCGTTGCGGCCCTTTTCGTTCAGGGCGGCGACGACGTTGGAGCCGATGAAGCCCGCCGCGCCGGTGACGAGGATCACGCGTCCACCTTCAGGTCGATCTTGCCCGGCCGCGAGGCGGCGACCAGCTTCGTCGTCGACTGGCCAGGGATGAGTTCGGCGGTAATCACCTTGCCGCCGGCCTTCAGGACCGTGTCGGCGCCGACGATCTCCTCGATCCGGTAGTCGGCGCCTTTCACCAACAGATCGGGCACCAGCAGGTCGATTAGCTCAGCCGGCGTGTCCTCGTCGAAGATCACGACGAGGTTGACGGATTCGAGCGCGCCCAGCACGGCCGCACGATTGACTTCCGTCTGGACCGGGCGGCCGTCTCCCTTGAGCCGTCGCACCGAGGCGTCGCTGTTCAATCCCAGGATCAACCGGTCGCAGGCCGCCGCCGCCTGTCGCAACAGCGAGACGTGGCCGGGATGCAGCAGGTCGAAGCAGCCATTGGTGAAGCCGACGCTGAGGCCCTGCCGTTTCCAGATCCGGCGCAGCCGCAGCGCCGTCTCCGCCGTGACCAGCGCGCCGCGGGCAACGACCTCGTCATCCGCCAGCAGCGAGCGTTCGGCCTCGACCTCGTCGGCCAGGACCATCGCGGTGCCTGGCTTGGAGACGGCAATGCCGGCCGCGAGATTGGCGAAGGCCATGGCCTCGGCGGTCGAATGGTCGGAGGCGAGGCCCAGGGCGAAGGCCGCAATCACCGTGTCGCCGGCGCCGGTCACGTCGAACACCTGGTGCGCATGTGTCGACATATGGATGGGCGGGCCGTCGGGCGGGACGAGGGACATGCCGGATTCGGATCGCGTGACCAGCACGTTTGCGTCCGTCGCGGCCGCGACCACGCGGGCGGCGCGTTCGACGGCGCGGTCGTCGCGGGACGGCACGGACAGGCCGGTCGCGCGTTCGAGTTCGGCCAGGTTCGGCTTGATATAGGTGGCGCCGCGATAGGCAGAGAAGTCGCGCCGCTTGGGGTCGACGACGACGGGGACGCCGCGCTCGCGCGCCCAGGCGATCGTCCGTTCGAGGACGCGGTCCGTGAGGACGCCCTTGTCGTAGTCGGACAGGACGACGAGCCGGCAGTTGCCGATGCGGCGCTCGATGGCGGCCAGCATCTCGCGCTCGCATTCCGCCGTCGATACCGCGTTGCTCTCGCGGTCGAGCCTCAGGATTTGGTGCTGCCCCACGGCGAAGCGCGTCTTGACCGTGGTCGGCTTCGCGGCCGACCGCACGAGGTCGAAGGTGATGCCGGCTTGGGCGAGGACCGCCGCCAGCCGCTCGCCGTCGGCATCGGCGCCGACGCAGGAGACGAGATGGGCGCTGCCTCCCAGGCTCGCGATGTTGACCGCCGCATTCGCCGCGCCGCCGGCGGCCTCGAGCGTTTCCTGCTGGCGCATGACCGGCACCGGCGCTTCGGGCGAGATGCGCTCGACCGTCCCGAAGACGTACAGGTCCAGCATGGAGTCGCCCACGATCAGGATCGGCTCCGCGGTCGGCGCCCAACGCCTGGTCAGATACTGCCGAAAGGAGGCTGCGCGGTCGGCGCCGCCAGCTTCAGCCGAAGCGCCGGCCTCCCTGCCATTCTTCATCTTTCGTCCTGCGTTCGGGTTGCCGTCGTGCGGGCAATTGCTGTGCCAGAATGCCGTCACGACAGGTGCCATTTCCAGCCCTGTTTTGGGCGGGTATCGGATCGTTACAGAGATTTAATCTTGGTTCGCGCGCGAACGCATTGCCTTCGCCGGCGCGCAGGCTCAGACTTCTCATCGAGAGCATGTCAGTGCGCCCACAGAAACACTCGTCGGCGCGGTTGAATAACTCGCGACGGATGCGCCATATTCGTTCGCTCTGCTTAGGGGGATAGAATGGCCACTCCGCCGCCGGTGACGCTGACGTTTCACATGTCCGGAGACTTCGTAGAGGAAGTCACGGGCGCGACGGGCGGCCAGACCGGCTCGAACTATACGGGCGTGTGGGTCTATCTCTACAACGACCAGCCGCCCTCGGGTGAAAGCAATTTCACGACGCTGATCGACGGCGGCCAGCTCCAGTCGGGTGTCACGTCGGACGGCAGCGGCAACTTCATCGCTACGATCGATCTGACGAACACCACCACCCAAACGATCAATGGCGGCGTCGTTTATCTCCTCGTGCAGAGCGAGGCCCTGACCACTCCCGGAACGAACGCACACGCGCACGATCTCACGACGCTGATCACGGCAGAAGCCGATATCGCAATACACGTTTCGAACTACCAATACGGTTATTCGCAGTTCGAATACTCCCTGCTGGGCCAGGGCGGAGACGCGGGCGACCTGACGGCCATCCCGGGCTTCGCACAGAACACACAGATTCACGTCTCGTACAGCAGCGGACCCGACCAGTATCGCGGCTATGGCCAGACTCAGACCGCCATCGTCGACGCGCTCAAGAACAGCACCTCGTCCAATGTCCTGACATATGCCGCGGGCGAACTCGCTGGCGACACGATGATGGTGATCTCGCCCTCCAACGTGCAGATGGGCGGCGGCGCCCTCTATCCACCGTCCGACTGGAACGACTATGTCACCGAGGGCTTCGCCGCGCAGCGCGACCTGCTGCTGTCTGGGTCGACCAACGGCGAGAACGACGCCAACGGCGTGTGGCACAACGGCCAGTATTATTCCTACAAGATCCAGTCGGTGCAGCTGGGCGCCGGCACCTGGGGCGCGGCCGGCCAGTACTTCGTGTTCAGCCCTAAGGAGGGCAGCCAGACCCAGGCGTGGATGGTGATCAGCGAAGCCGACCTGCAGTCGAACCTCTATTCGGCCGGCCAGGGCAGTCTTTACATCTATGAAGACCCCTATCTGACGCAGCCCTATACCGTTCCCGGCAGCGGCAGTCCGCCGGGCTCGCCCGACGCCACTTTCGTCACGCCGGGCGGAACGAACGACGAGTTCGGCAACATCCTCACACAGGCCTTCACCGGCTTCACGGCGGGCTACTGGGCGACCGTGGCCAACCAGTCCAACCCCTATAACGGGGGCACCTATGGACCGAGCAACTGGGCGGCCCAGACGATCAATCTCAACAACAACGCCAACTGGGACGCGGCCTACGCCTTCGACAACTATCGCGACATCGCCGTCTCGCCCAAGCCGACCTATGTCCACTACGACGCCTACAGCGAGTATTTTTTCTACAATTCCAATGTCTACGGCTCAGCGTTCTCCGACAACCTGTCGGTCGACATCACGCCCGGGCCGCTGATTCCGCTGGGCCAGCCCGGTTCGTCGTCGACGCCGTCACCCGCGAACAATGTCAGCAACATCGACTTCTATGTCTATGGCGCCTCGGAGACGGCGCCGAACTATACGGCACCGACCGGTGGCCCGTTCCTTGCGCCGCAGTCGAGCCAGACCGACTACCTGATCCCCGATACGACGAGCGCACTCTATCTCAACGTGGTCGGGCGCGACGGCCAGACGCTCCTGCGTCCCGATCTCAGCGTGCAGATCGGCATCTATACCGGCAAGGACACCAACGGCCACGGCACGTTCGAGTATGTGACCCTGCCGACCGGCGGCAACATCTGGCAGACCTACACCTTTGCCGGCTCGCCGGGGGCGTGGACGGTAACGCCCGGCACGAACGTCCTGGGCACCTTCGGCATCGCGGGCCTGCCAGTCGCCAGTACGGTCGCGCAGGGCGACATCGGCTGGTACCAGCTCGTCCTCTCGGATCTCGAAGGCCGTCAGAAGGTCTATGAATTCTATACGACGGCGGCCTCGACGACGCCGGGCGACATCGAGTTCACGATCTTCGACGTGGCCGTCGCCGGTGGCGCGAACATCAATCCGAACAACCTCTCCGCCAATTTTCTCGAGATCGACCTGAACGAGTACCGGTCGGCGCCTGTCGAGATGCTGACCTTCGCCTATGCCGGCGGCGCGTCGCTCAACCAGCCCGCGGCGGCGCCCATCGCGGGCACCCTGAGCGGCGCCGTCTTCACGGCGCTCGACCAGCAGAACGGTACAGGCATGCCCGCGCAGGGCAACATTCCGGCTTCGGCGGCGCCTTCGCTTACGATTACCGGCGAGACGCCGCTGGCCTTCGGCTGGACCGGCACGAACAACGGCACCCACACGGGCACGCCGACCAATTCCACGGCGACGAGCACGGGCGGTATCACGTCGTATGGCCTGACCTCGCAATACACCAATCAGATCGTGCCGGGTCACATCGCCCAGATCGTCATCACCCAGACCTCGGGCGGTTCGTTCCAGGGCGTGCTGCAGGCGACGCCGGATCTCGACGGGCGCTGGCAGACCGAGACGACGTCGACGCTGGGCAACGGCACCTACTCGGTGACGATGCAGGAGCTGCTGGCCGACGGGGTAACGCCGTACGGTCCGCCGAGCGTCGCGCTCACGCTCACCGTGAGCGGCGTGGCCGCGAACGGCGCCATCAGCGACACGGCCGCCAACATCTCGGCCGATCTCGACACCTACGGCGCCAACCTGCCGACCTCGATCACGATCTCCGACAACGACGCGCTCACCGTGACGGTCGGGCAGATCACCGGCGATGCCGCGGCGCTCGCCGTCACCCTGAACGCCGACAGCTCGCCCTACCAGCTGATCGTGCAGGACAAGGCGGGCAACGTGGCCGCCGCCCTCAGCGCGCTGAACAGCAATACCCACGTGCAACAGATCGAGTTCACCGACGTGGGCGAGTCCGTGCTGCAGATCGCCTACACCGACTACCAGGCGAACGGCACGGCGATCGACAAGATGACCGGCGCCCACAGCTTCCTGATGAGCGTCACGGGCCAGGCCTATTCGTCGATGTCCTACGACTACAACGACGACAACGAGCTGACGGGCGCGCAGTACTTCCACACCGGCATCACCGGCCAGGCCTATACCGGCTACGAGGCCGACTATGACGGTTCCAACCGCCTGCTCAGCTACACCTTCACCGGCGTCAGCGGACAGGCCTACCACGCCTACGAATACGAGTACGCCGCGGGCTACGAGAGCGCTCTGCCGCACAACGGCCTGATCGGTCAGAAGTATTTCTTCTCCAACGTCCAGGGCCACGCCTACACGGCCTACGAGCACGACCTCGATGCCCAGGGCCTGACGACGCGCATCTACTACAGCGGCATCAAGACCCAGGCCTATTCGTCCTATGAGGACGACTACATCATCAACGGCACCGGCAGCCACTTCGCGGGCCAGAAGTATTACTTCACCGACATCGTCGGCCGGAACTACACCGGCCACGAGCAGGACCTCGACACCTCGGGCAATCTCATCAAGGAAGTCTTCACCGGCGGCCAGATCACCAGCACCCAGGTCTACTCGTCGTGGGAGAAAGAATACGCCGACGGTAACGGTGTCCTGACCGGCCAGAAGTATTACCAGTCCGACATCACCGGCCAGGACTATACCGGTTACGTCGTCGAGCTCGACGGCTCGGGCAAGAAGATCGGCGAGACCTGGACCGGCGTCACCGGCCAGTCCTATACGGCCTACGAATACGAGTATGCCAACGGCGACGGTGTCGTCACCGGCATCACGCACTACTTCACCAACGTGCAGAAAACCGAGTATGCGAGCTACCAGCTCGACTACGATGTGAGCGGCACCACCTCGACCGAGGCGCAGGTGATCTACAACATGAACGACGGCAGCCACACGATCAAAGGCCTGCTGTCGACGCCGCAGACGCTCCACAGCATCTTCGACGACGTGATGACCGGCGGCAGCGGTGCCGACAACTTCGACTACGCGCCGTTGTTCGGCACCTCGGTCATTACCGACTTCAACGCGGGCGAGGGCGACACGATCACGCTCCCGACTTCGGAGTTCGCGGACTTCGCCTACGTCCAGGCCCACAGCACCGTTGCCGGGGGCAACACCGTGATCGTCGGCAGCAACGGCGACAGCATCGCGCTGCAAGGCGTCACCACCCTGCAGGAATCCGACTTCCTGTTCGCCTAGACCACCGGGCGGGACGGCCGGATTTTCTCAGGAATCCGGCCGCAAAGTTCCGCAATCGCTGCTAATGTCCGGCCGCGCAGGTCCGACCGGAGTGAGTCATGAAGAAGCGTGTGGCGATCGTATCCAGCTACAACGAGGAATGCGGCGCCGCGTATTACAGTTCACGCCTGCTGAAACATCTTCTGGCCGCGGGGTACGAGGTCGAGGTCAAGCGGCTCCCGGTCTCGCTGCTGCGCCTGCAGTCGCCGACCTTCCTGCGTCGCAAGGGCGACCAGGAAATCGCCCGGATCGCCCGGGAAATCGCCGAATTCGACGCGGTTTTCCTGCAATTCGAGCCCGGTCTCTACGGCACCCGCCCCAAGACCTCCTATACGCGCGTGCTGCGCCTGCTGAAGGCCGCCAAGTGCGCCGTCATCACCATCCACGGCTTCGACCGCCAGATGTCGAGCCGGTCGCTCACCGCCTTCGGCAGCAACATGCTGAACCTGCGCCCGGCCGCCGCCGTGATGGGCCTCGTCGAGGGCGCCCTCGATCCGATCTACGAGAACTTCTGGAGCTATGTCCGCAAATCGCCCCACGTGAAGGTGATGACCTTCAACCGCGGCGACCAGGTCCTGCTGCAACGGTTCTTCAATCTTGGTCAGATAACGAACTATCCGATCTGCTATTTCGACCAGGAGGAGGTGGGCGACGTGCGCGCCTCGCTCGACCGCGAGCGCTTCCTGGCGCAGTACGGGCTCGACCCGAAGTACAAGTATTTCGCGGTCTGCGGCTTCTTCGCCCCCTACAAGGGCCATCTGACGGCGATGAAGGCGCTGGAGTTCCTGCCCGACGATTGGCGCCTGGTGCTGGTGGGCGGCGAGCATCCGCAGGCGCTGGAGCCCGGCCGCGACATCGGCGGCTACGTGCGCCAGCTCCTGTCGTTCCCCCTAGCCGTCGACCGGCCGTCGGCGGACAGCAGCCTCGAGGTCGAGGGCGGCCTCAAGACCTTCCTCGGCGGCCCGGTGGTGCGCTCCGACCAGGTCTATCGCCGCGAGCTGCGCGACAAGCTCTTCGCCCGCTCCGAGTTCAAGTATTTCTTCCCGACCACCGACATCAAGCACCGCATCCACTATCTCGGCCAGGCCTCGGACGAGGAGATGCCGAAGTTCTACGCCATGCTCGACTACGTGGTGCATCCCTACATGCGCACGAAGGAGGGGCAGAGCGGATCGGGACCGGCCACCTTCGCCATGGAGTTCGGCTCGCGCGCGCTGTTCTCCAACGCGCCGGTCTTCCGCGAGATGGGTTTGTATTTCGAAGGCGCGATGCAGTACTTCAACATCGGCAACTTCATGGAGCTGGCCGACCAGCTGCAGCGCTTCGACGGTTTCGTGCCAGGCCTCGACGCCAAGCGCCGCGCGGCGATCGAGACCTACAACCCCAAGGGCATGGTCGACGCCTATCGCCAGCTCATCGAGGCGTAGGAAGAGAAGGATCCCTCACTCCGTTCGGGATGACACTATAGCTGGCGTTGGCGCCGTGCGCCGATTCCTGAATCGGCGTCATCCCGAACGGAGTGAGGGATCCTCAATCTATCTCCGGCAACGTCAGACGTGGTCGCGGATCGAGTAGTAGATCATCAGCAGGAAGATCCAGGCGCCGAACGACGCCAGCGCCACGATCAGGACGGATACGAGGCGGCGCGGATAGACCGGGTGTTCGGCCAGAGATGGCGTGACGAAGACTTCCAGGTACATGGCGCGGCGCGACGCCTCGAACTGCGCCCGCTGTAGCGACTGCATCGCCGCGTCGTAGAACTTCTCGGCAAGCTGGCGTTCGATCTCGACATTCTCGAAGCTGCGGATGTTCTGGCTGATCGGGACACTGTCCCTGGTTTGGTCGCCCGTCATCCGGGATTCGGCGTCGCGGATCAGCGATTCCAGGGCGGCGATGCGGTCGCGCAGCGAGACGATGACCGTGGACCCCTCGCCCGTGCGGGCACGCGCCGTCAGATAGTCGGCGCGGACGCGGCCCAGCTCGTCGCGCAGCTTGGCAAGGCCCAGGCGCGCCGAATCGGCTTCCTTGTTGGGATCGATCGACCGTTCGCGGTCGCGGAACTCCAGCATTGCCTGCCGGGCCTGGCGCAGCTTCTCCGACGCTTCCTCGACCTGTTCCTGCGCGAACTTCACGTAGTCCGCGCGCGCCCGCTTCGAAAGGTCGTCGGCCAGGCTCTCGGACAGGGCCAGCACGTTGCGGCCGATGGTCAGCGCGTCCTCGGGCGTGAAGGCGCGGATCTGGACGCTGACGATGCCGGTGGTCAGCTCGAAATAGGGCTCGACCTTGCCGCGCCAGTAGTCGACCAGCCCCTCGACCGAGGTGTTGGGATCGAGCCGCGAGAACTCGTCGACCTCGGGCCCGGAGAACATCTTGCGCAGGTCGATCTTCTGGCTGATCGCGTCGACCATCGACCGGCTCTTGATGTACTTCACGACGATGTTCGACTGCAGGCCGATCTGCGAGGCCGAGGCCATGCCCTGGAAGATCGACGTGGCGTCGTTGCGCTGGGCGTCGGCGGAGCGCACGCCGAACTGGATCTCGGTCGCGTACTGGCTGGAGGCGATGAAGCCGTAATAGACGGCGGCCACCGCGGTCGGCAGGCCGACCACCAGCAGGAAGACCAGGATCGACAGCCAGCGCGCCGGCCGGCCCGCGCGCTCGTCCGCCGGGCTCCAGCGCCGCGAAAACCGCCGTGTCGGGACCGCCGTGGCCGGCGCCTGCCCATCCTCGCCTTCGACGAGCGCGCTTTCCCCGGTGCGCGCGGGCAGCGGCGCGGTCTGGACGAGCTTCACGGGGGGCCTCTGGGGTTGGGTCATGCTGCCTGCAAATCGGTCACGTCGCCCGGAGCGAACGTTCGTAGGTCTCGAGAGCCTCGTCAATCGTCGTGAAGTCGCTGAGCCGGCCGCGATGCAGGACCGCGCCGAGAGTGCAGTACTGGCGGATCGTCTCGACATGCTGCGACACGAGGATCAGCGACGCGGCATGCATGCGCTCGCCGAAGGCGGCCGCGCACTTCCGGCGAAAGGCCGCGTCGCCGACCTCGATCACCTCGTCCACCAGGTAGAGGTCGAAGTCGAAGGCAAAGCTGGTGGCGACGGCGATCCGGGCGAACATGCCGGACGAATAAGTGCCGACCGGCATGTCGAAATAGCGGTCGAGCTCGGCGAACTCCTCGATCCAGGCGCTGACCTCGCGATGGTTCATGCCGTAGATCCGCGCCAGGAAGGCCACGTTCTCGCGGGCCGAGAGGTGGGGGTGGAAGGTCCCGGTGAAGCCGACCGGAAACGACACGCGCCCCTCGCGCACGATGCGGCCGCGGTCGGGCATCTCGCTGCCGGCGATCAGGCGCAGCAGGGCGGACTTGCCCGCGCCGTTCACGCCGAAGATGCCGATGCGGCTGAGCGGCGGCAGCTCGAAGCTCACATCGTCGAGGATGACGTGGCGCCCGCCCGGCACGGCGTAGCTCTTGCTCACGCCCTCGAGGCGGATCATTGCGTCCTCATGCGCCGGCGCAGCGCCCGTTCGAGGATCAGGCCCACCAGCACCGTGCCGAAGGCGACGGCGAAGATGTAGGTCTTGTCGAGCCACGGCGGATCGTAGTCGCGGAAGAAGCCGGTGCGGAACCATTCGATGCACTGGAGGAGGGGGTTCCAGGACAGCGGCTCGCGGATCCATTCCGGCATGCTCTGCGGCAGGAAGAACACGCCCGAGGCGACGTAGAGGAAGCGCTGCGTGATCATCCAGCCGTTGGCCCACGGCCGCCAAAGGTTGTTCATGACCGCACTGATCAGGCCCAGCCCCAGCGCGAAAAGCCAGACCGCCAGCGTGGCATAGACCGCCTCGATGTGGTTGTCCGTGCGCGGCCCGTAGGAGATCAGCTCGAAGGTGCCGAAGGTGACGACGATCACCGTGAAGCCGATCAGCAGCTCGGTGAGCGCCATCGCCAGCACGAGGTCGAGACGGGCGATCACCGGCACCTGCAGCACGCCGATATTGTCCTGGAACAGGTTCTGCGAGTGGTCGATGACGTGGATGAACAGATAGAAGGGCATCACGCCGGTCGCATAGAAGAAGAACAGGTGCCCGCCGATCGGCGGCATGCCGCCGTTGAACAGGCTGAGCACGATCCCCAGGGTCAGGATATTGATGGCCTGGGGGATGAACAGCGACAGGAAGCCGAAGCGACCCTGCGCCGTGCGGTGGCGGAAGTCGCGCAGGACCAGCGCCGTCAAAACGCGCGCCTGGGTCACGATCAGCTCGCCGAGCGCGGCGAGGCGGGACGGCGGGCGCTCGGGCCGGTCGCGCCACGGCGCCCGCGGCATCGGCGGGAACAGGCCCGAACCGCCGCCGATGGCAATCGCCTCGCGCCCCGAGCGCTTGGCCAGCAGGAAGAGCCTGAGGTCGCGCACGCTGGTGCTGGCGGGGGCCAGTTGCGAAGCCCGGTCGATCACCTCGACCGCTTCCTCGTCCTCGTTGGCATGGGCCAGCGCATGCGCCAGCTCGACATGGATCTCGGCCTTTTCCGGCGAGGCGGCCAACGCCTGGCGCAGATAGCGGATGCCCTGTTCGCGTTCGCCCAGCCGGTTGGACAACACGCCGGCCATGTAGAGATATTCGCCGTTCTCCGGATCGAGGCGCAGCGCATCGAGGATCGCATCCAGCGCCAGCCGGTTCTTGCCCATCGAGGAATAGGAGGCCGCCAGCAGGTGGCAGACCGAGGCGTCGTCCGGCTGCTCCTCGCGCAGGCGCAGCAGCAGCGGGATCGCCCGGCCGTGATGGCTGAGCTCGAACAGGATGCGGGCGAGCTTGTCGCGCGGCGCTGCCGCGTCCGGCCAGAGACGCGCGGCGCGCGCCGCCGCGCTCGAGGCGGCGTGCAGGTCGCCCGACCGATAGGCGAGCTCGATCTCCATCAGGAGGCTCTCCTCGGTGGGCGTGCCGGCGTCGTTGACCGAGTGGACCGCCTGCAGCGCCTCCTCGATGCGGTTCGCCTGCACCAGCAGCCGCGCCCTCTGCAACTGGGCGGCCTGGCTCGGAGCACATAGCGTCGCCCGGGCCTCGGCGGCGGCGAGCGCGCCCTCGACGTCACCCGCCTGGAGGCGCGCCTGCACCAGCAGGTCGTGCGCCGGCTCCAGCGCGGGGTCGTGGACCACGGCGAGGGCCGCGTTCGTCGCGGCGCCCGCCGCATCGCCGCTCTCGAACAGGAGGATGGCCAGGCGATGGTGGAACGGCGCCGAAGCCGGCTCGCGCGCCACCAGCAGCGTCATGGCTCGAACCGACGTCACGAGGTCGCGGTTCACATAGGCGACCTCGGAGGCGACCAGCAGGTCCTCGATGGATAGTGCGGCCACGGCCTCGTCGGAGGTGAGGCGCGCGCGCACCTCCTCGATCGGCGTTTCCGCCGAAAGTCGCTCAGCGTCCGCCACGATGGCCCCGGTGCGAGTTGACAAAAACCGGCACTGCGCTCAGCAGTAGCCCGCGCCGCCGCCCCCGTGTCCGAGCCCTTTGCTGGTCATGATCAATTTTCATTGCCGACACTATAAGGGTTCGAAACCCTGCATCTTCAACAAAACCGAGGGCATGGAATGCCCGACCTGCACCCGGGCCGATGAATTCGGCTGCCGCGTGCTGATCGTCAAGCTCGATGCGCTGGGCGACGTGCTGCGGACCGGCAGCCTGGTCCCGATTCTCCACAGGCTGCATCCGCGACCCTACGTCTGCTGGATCACGCGGCCCGAGGCGGTCGAGATCGTGCGCATGATCGACGGCGTCGACGAGGTGGTGCCGCTGAACGTCGACGGGCTGGCCCGCATCGCCGAGGGCGGCTGGGACCATGCTTATGCCCTGTCGAACGACCACAGCACGGCTTCGCTTGCCACCACCGCGCGGCCCGCGCATCCGGTCGTCGGCTATTCGATGAAGGATGGCCGGCTGCATCCGAGCAACGCCGCCGCCGGGCGGTGGCTGGAGATGGCGGCTTTCGACCGGCTGAAGCGCGCCAACACCGAGAGCTACCAGAAGCTCATGCTCGACATCGTCGGCGTCGAGGGTCCGCTGGAGCCGCCCCGCCTCACGGTCGAGCAGAAGCATCTCGACCATGCGGCCGGCTGGATCGCGGACCTGTTCGCCGGCAGCACGCGGCGCCGCATCGCGATCAACGTCGGCTCGGGCGCCCGCTGGCCCAAGAAGATGCTCGAGGCCGACCAGATCGCGGCTTACGCCCGGCTTGCGCGGCAGCGGCTCGATGCCGACATCCTGCTCGTGGGCGGCCCGGCCGAGATCGGCAAGACCGAGGCGATCCTTGCCGCTTGCGGGCTCGGCACGCCGGTCCGTTCGGCGCTCACCTCGCACTCGGTGCCTGAGTTCGTCGCGGTGCTGCGCCAGGTCGACGCCCTGTTGTGCGGCGACACGCTGGCGCTGCACATCGCCACGGCGATCGGCCTGCCGACCGTGTGCCTCGTCGGCCCGACCAGCTCGGCCGAACTGGCCGATTTCGACGGTCTGGTGCTCAAGAGTTCGGTCGATACGCTGGATTGTCTCGGCTGCTACGGCGATTGCCGCAAGGTCGACAACTGCATGTCCCTGTTCGACCTTGGAGGGCTGGTCGAACTGACTGCGCGCCAGCTCGCCCGCCCGGCGCCGGTCAGGCCTCGCGCTGCCTGACCGCCGTCGTTGCCTGTCTCCTCGGACGCCGCGGCGTCAGAGGATGAAGTCGGAGAGCTGCAGCCCGCCGGTGGTCGTCGTGATCGCAATCAGGGCCAGATCCGTGTTGGCGTTGAAGACGCCCGGATCGTGCTCGACATAGATCGTGTTCGAGGTTCCCGACGTCTGGATCAGCAGATTGTCGGCGGTGATGCCCAGCGCGGAGAGGTCGATCTTGTCGCTGCCGAGCTGGAAGCCGACGATCGTGTCGTATCCCGTGACCAGGTTGCTGTCGAGATAGTCGGCATAGACGAAGGTGTCGGCGCCGGTGCCGGCATAGAGCGCGTCGGCGCTGCCGCCGCCGTCGATGACGGAAGGATCGTCGCCGGCGATGATGACGTCGCCGCCGGACGAGCCGATCACGTTCGGCACGTTCACGATCGAGGCTTCGAGCGTGAAGATGCCGTCGTTGTTCGCCCCGTCGTTGACGTAGGCGTTGTGGCCGTTGAGCAGGTCGACATAGATGCTGCGGCCCACCGCCATCTCGGCGAACGAGATCGTGTTGTTGGCAAAGCCCGTGACGCCCGCCATCTGCGAGGCGCCGCCCCATACCTGGTTGACGCCGTCGTCGTCGACATTGCCCAGCAGGAAGGTGTTATAGGCGCCGCCGCCGTAGAGGGCGTTGCTGCCGCCGTCGCCATTCAGCACCGTGAAGGCGCCCGCGTCGGCCGCCGCCTGCGCGGTGCTGGCATAGAGCAGGTCGTCGCCGTCCAGGCCATTCAGGCGGCCGCTCGTGTTGCCGCCGACGAGAAGGTCGTCGAACGCCGAGCCCGTGGCATTGTGGATGCCGCCGGCAAAGTAATCGACGGCGATCGGCGTCACCGTGGACGGTCCGTTCCAGTAGCTCGCGCCGACGTCGCCACGCTGGCCGATCTGCGCCGGCAGGTCGACATAGACGCCGCCGATCGCGTCGTAATAGCTGACGGCGCCGCTGGTTAGGACGGGGTTGGCCGAGATCCAGACGGTGATGTACTGGCTCGAGAAGGCGCCGACCGTGTCGGCGGCCGAGACCATCACCTGGTAGCCGGGCGTCGCGCCATCGGACGGCAGATCGCTGAGGTTCGGTGCGGCGATGAAGCTCAGCTGGTTACCGCCCACCATGTCGAACAGCGCCGCATCCTCGCCGCCGGTGATGGCGTAGGAGATCGTCTGGCCGGGATCCACATCGACCGCCATGACGGTCGTCACCAGCGTCTGGCTGGTTACCATGGTGATGCTGGCGGTCGGTCCGCCGCCGTTCGAGGTGATGTCCGGCGGTGTGCCGGGCGGAGTCGGCCCCGGCTCGTTGCCGACGATGAAGTTGGTTGTCCCGCTTTCGTCGTCGATCTGCTGGCCGGTGTTGGGCAGGGGCGCGCCGAGCACATTCTCGCCGATGACGTTGTCGACGATCTGCGTGCCCGTGACGCCGGCGGCGAGCGTGATGCCGTTGCCGGTATTGCCGCTGATGTAGTTGGCGCGCGGCTCGTCGGGGCTCGCCGCGACGCCGCCGATCAGGTTGCCGGTGCCCGTGGTGGACACCAGGATGCCGCCCAGATCGTTGCCAAAGCCGCTGGTGATCAGCGAGTTGGTGCCGATGGCGGTGTTCAGCACCTGGTTGTTGTAGGCACCGCCCGTGATCTCGATTCCGTAGCCGCCATTGTTCGAGAAGGTGTTCTGCGGGATGACCGAGCCGTTGTTGCCGCCGATGATGTTGTCGTGGGCGTTGCCGCTGATCACGACCCCGCTGCCGCCGTTGGCCATGCTCGGGATGCCGATGCCGGTATTGACGGTCGTGCTGCCGCCGGTCGTGTCCAGGCCGATGATGTTGGGATCGACGGTCACGCCCCAGGCGTCGCCGGTGATCTCGATGCCGTTGTTGGTGTTGCCCGAGAAGACGTTGGTGCGGATCAGGATGTTGCCGCCCGTCGAATCGACCAGGATGCCGTTGTTGCCGTTGGGCGCCGAGCCCTGGAAGGCGAGCAGGCCGCCGAACGTGTTGAAGGTCGTGAAACCGCTGGCGGTGTCGGTGACGTAGATGCCGTTCTGGCCGTTGCCGGCCGAGACGTTGCCGAGCGGGATGACGCCGCCCACCGTCGTGTCGCGCGAATCGCCGTCGACCAGGATGCCGTTGAGCGCGTTGCCGACCGTCGTCGCGTTGTCGGCGCCGATGCCGAAGAAATTGGCCTGGATGGTGGCGTTGTCGGCATTGGTGATGTGGACGCCGTTGCCGCCGTTGCCGCTCAGCACGTTGTAGTAGACGAAGGGCTCGGTATAGAAATCGCACCCGAGCAGGGAGTTGTTGTCGGCGTTGAGGATGTGAACGCCGTCGGCGCCGTTGCCGATCGCCGAGGTTCCGTCGGCGTCGGTGCCGATGAAGTTGCCGCTGAGCACGTTGTTTTCGGATCCGTTCTGGATCAGCACGCCGTTCTGGCCGTTGCCCGAGATCAGGTTGCCGAGCGGCGGCGTCACCAGGACCGGCGGGACGATGGTGCCCTTGTTGCCGGTCGGATCGTTGGCCTGGCCGGTCGACGAATCGACGTAGACCGTGCCGCCGATCATGTTGTCGTGCGCGCCGTTGGTGATCAGGATGCCGTTCTGGCCGTTGGCCACGGCCGCGGTGCCGTCGGCATTCGTGCCGATGCGGTTGCCGACCACGGTGTTGTCCGACGAACCCCAGAAGGCGATGCCGTTGCCGCCATTGCCGGAGATGACGTTCGTGACGGTGTCCGGATGGCTCTCGGGGTTGAGGCCGATCAGGTTGCCGGACGAGGTCGAATTGACGTGGATGCCGTCGAGCGCATTGCCGAAAGCGCTGCCGTCGGCATGGATGCCGATGTAGTTGGCGTTCAGCGTGATGCCGGAGCTGTTGAGCGTGATGCCGTTGCTGCCGGAATTGCCCAGCGCCAGGCCGAATACCGCCGAACCGCTCGATCCGCCCGAGAAGGTGAGGCCGGCATTGCCGCCGAAGTTGATCTCGACCGTCGGAACGCCCAGCGCCGCGAAACCCGGCGCGGTCATGCCGTCGAGCGTGACAGGCTTCAGGATGGTGGGCAGGGAATTTGCCAGAACGATCTCGCCGGCCACGGTGAAGACGATCGAGTTGCTGGCGGCGTTGCTGGAGTTGAGTGCGGTGATCGCGGCCCTCAGCGAACCCGGTCCGGCGTCGTCCAGGGTGGAGACAGTGAAAGTGGTCATGCCGGATTCTCCGTTGAGTTGAGCTTGCGTCAGGAAAGCATGCAGGCGCGGCACTCCCTTATCACAACTCGCTGATTGCTCGATGCATCAAGAGTTGAAATGCCGGCCATTCAGCAACGCGGATGCATCGATGGGCGAGTACGCCATCGCAAATGCTGTGTGCTTGCATCCACCATGCGATCAGGGGAGCGAGCCGATGGCCCCGTCGAGCAGATAGTCGGTGCGCTGGAGGGCTTCGGCCGAAGCGCCGAGCGTGGCGCCCGCCGCGACGACACGCCGGCCCCGGTTGTCGTCGAGCGGTCCGGTGAAGATCGGCTGACCTTCCTTCATCGCGGCGATGGCCCGCGTGGCCGCTGCGATCGCCTCCGGGTTGGCGCCGGCGCCGAACGGACTCGATCGCACATAATCCTTGTCGTAGCCGCCGGTGACGAAGTCGGGCAGGGCGCCGCCGCTGCGGCAGGTCTCGACGAAGCCGCGGAACATCGCGGTCCAGTGATAGTCGGCGCCGGTGACGTAGCCGCGGGGCGCGAGCGGCGCCTGATTGAACGCGTGGCCGCAACTGCGCACGCCGCGGCTCTCGGCCGTCGCGATGACGGGCGCGGGCGCATCGAGATGGCAGGTGATGACGTCGCAGCCCGCATCGATCAGCGCATTGGTTGCCGTGGCGTCGCGCGTCGCATCCTCCCAGCCACCGGTGAAGGTGACGTGAACCCTCGCCTGCGGATTGGTGCGGCGCGCGCCCAGCAGGAAGGCGTTCACGTTCAGCAGCACGGCGCCGAGCGGCAGGCCGGCCACGAAGCCCAACCGGTTGGTGCGCGTGCTGAGCCCGGCCGCGACGCCATTCACATAGTGGCCCTCGTGGATCAGTGCATTCTGGCTGCCCAACCGACCAGGCCGCTCCTTCAAGGGGAGCAGCGAGGCCTGCCGGAAGGCGATGCGGGGATACCGCTGCGCCGCCGCGCGCAGGAACGGGTCGTTGTCGAAGGCGGTGGAGAACACGATGTCTGCGCCGGCGCCAATCAGCCCGTCCAGTGCGCGCGCGTAGGCACGCGTTTCGGCATCGTCCCGGCCGCTTCCATAGTCCGTGCTCTCGGGCAGGTAGGGCGCCTCGACCAGCCGCACGTTCGGCAGCCGCGCGAGTTCGGCCACGGCCGCGGCATGCGACTGGTTCCAGCCCCAGTCGAGGCGCGGACCGATATAGACGGATCCGACGGTGAATCCGGCCGCGCGCGCCGCCCGACCGGGGACGAGGGGTGAGGCCAGCACTGCCGCGGCGAGGAGCGTGCGCCGTTTCATCGGGCTAGAGCGGCCGGCAGTTCAGCGCGACGGTCCGCATCGAGCGTCCGGCCTTGCCGTCGCAGCCGAGCCGCTTGCCGTGCGCGTAGAAGGGCGGGTCGAAGAAGTAGTCGAAGTCGTCTGTGTCCTGCGCGTTGACGATCCGGTAGAGCTTGTAGGGACCGTTGTCGCAAATGATCTGCTGCGCATCGACGAACAGCGTCGCCGGCGCGATCAGCACATGCTCGATGTTGGGATTGGCCGCACAGAACTTCTTCTGAAGCTCGGCATGGCTGCCCCCTTCGATGATCGGAGCCGGCTGCGCCGCCGCCGCTCCCGCCAGCACGCCCAACGCGGCGGCGATTGACCAGACTGAAAGGTTCACAACGCTCCCCCGAGGCCGCACCCGCCGTCATTGTGGCGGATGAGGCGGCGCGGGACCAGCCCGTGAGCGGGGCTCTCCCCGCCGTCCGCAGGGCTGTCCAGGGAAATGGCGCACGACTTCGGAGACGAAAAGTTTGTCATCCCGAGCGTAGCGAGGGATCCTTTATTGGTGGCATTCAAGGATCCCTCGCTCCGCTCGGGATGACAAAGTCGTGCAAATCGAGCCTGCCCGACAAGGCGCGGATTCCTGGTTCGACAATTCCCTGAACTTCGACGTGTCGCTGCCGGCGAAGGCGTTTCGCCAAGACTCTTGTCTATTTCCCCGGACAGCCCTGCGGGCGTCCGGGGAGAGGAGTCACGGTCTTTCGTTGCCGGAACGCGGACGTTACGCCGCTTCGCGGTACGGCATCGCGCCCAGATAGTTCTTCTTGCCGACCGGCACGCCGTTGTGGCGCAGGATCGCGTAGGTCGTCGTGACGTGGAAATAAAAGTTCGGAATGACGTGCTGGACGAGGAACTCCTCGCCGGAGAGCGACTTGCCGTTCCAGCGCGGCTGGGTAATCCGCCGTTCGGCCGCCCCGGCGAACGACTGGGCGGTGAAGCTCTTCAGGTAGGCAACGGTGCTTTCGATGCGCGCCTTGATATCGGCCAGCGTCGCCTCGGTGTCGGCGTGGACCGGTGCGTCCTTCTCGGTGCCGGCCAGGCGCGCGGCGCCCAGCTTGGCGGTGTCGCAGGCGATCCGGACCTGCTGCATCAGGTTGAACTGATCGGGCGCCAGGCGTGCGTGCAGCAGCACGGCGACATCGAACTTCCTCTCACCGGCATTTTTCTCGGCCTCGTTCAGGATTTCGAGCAGATTGCCCAGCATCTTGCTGAACTGGCCGACGACGAGCGTATGGATCATGCGAACCTCGGAGGGTTGGGTGGATGTGCGCGCAGGCCCTACGCGATTCCATCGGCTGCCGCCAGAGCGCGCGCTCGCTAGCTTCGACCCGCCTTCAGCATCTCCACATGCTCGGTGAGGTGGCGATGGAAGTGGCCGATCGCCTGCTCGTAATGGCCAAAGGTGAAGTGGGTGTTGGCACCCGAGGCGAGGCCGAGCTGGATTTCGCGGGCGGCGTGGCGGTCTTCCAGGATGCCGCTCTCCTGCACGAAGTTGGCGTCCTTGCGGGCTTGCTCGATGTCCAGCGGCTTGCCGTTCTTGATGCGCGGCGCGAGCTGGTAGACCACCCAATGCGTCTCCGACGGCGATACCGGCTCGAGGATGATCAGGATCGCGTGGCTCGACAGCACGCTGACATGGGTGTTGGGGAAGAGCTGGTGGACGTCGGTGATGCGTCCCTGGGTGCTCCATTCCTCGCGCGGCAGGGCGCGCAGCTTCTCGATGCGGCGGAACGGGAAGACGATGCGCGAATTGCGGCCGTGCAGCTCGACCACGTTGAGATTGTCGTAGCCGTAGGGGAAGAACGACTGATTGTGCAGCGCCTTGATGTGGTAGCCCTCCATCGAGGTCTCGCCCAGCACCTTCCAGTTCGCCTTGTCGTCGAACTCGATCTTGTTGAACAGCACGTAATCGTCGGTGAGCACTTCCGGCAGGTCGCCCAGGGCGCCGTCCGACAAGGGTTCGTCCTGCGTCACGAACACGATGCCGTTGCGCTCCTGCACCGCGGCGACCGGCACCAGCCCGTGCGCATCCTTGTCGAGGCCGGGGAAGCCGTCCTCCCCCGGAACGTGGCGCAGCGAGCCGTCCAGTCCGTAGGTCCAGGCGTGATAAGGGCACGCGAAGGCACGCTTGCAGCCCTCGCCCTCCTCGAGCTTCATGCCGCGATGGCGACAGGCGTTGCGGAAGCCGCGCACCACGCCGTCGGTGCCGCGCACCACCAGCAGCGGCGTGCCGACCGTCGTGCGCGCGATGTAGGAGCCGGGCTCCGGCAGCGCCGCCGACGGGCAGAAGGCCATCGGCACGCGGCGCAGCACCTGCAACTCGGCCGCGAAGCGCTCCGCCGAATGATAGTTCTCGACCGGCTCGCGCCAGACGACCGTGCCCTTGTCGGTCGTCTTGCCGTCGATGTGGGCGAGGATGCGATCGATCAGGTCGGTTTCATTGAGCAGCGCAGCCATCTTCGTTCCCTCTGCAATCCGGCGCGGCGATACTAGGTCCCGCCTGTCGGGGTGGGCAACATGGCGCTGCTTCGATGCGAAACGGACGGCGGCGCCCGCGTCTGTTAAGCAGGTCGATGCTCGATCGTTCGTACCTGCTCATCTGCCTCTTCGCGCTGATCGCAATGTTCGGCGGCGGACTGATCGGCCTTTATGTGGCGCGCGCGCTGCCCAGCCATCACCTGACCAAGGAGTCGGGCGCGGTGGTCAAGCTGTCGGCGGCCGTGGTGGCGTCGCTCACCTCGCTGGTGCTGGCGCTGATGCTGTCGGCGGCCAACAGCGCCTATTCCGTCAATGCCGGCATCGTCACCAAGCTCGGCTCCGACATCATTCAGCTCGACCATATGCTGCGCGCCTACGGGCCCGAGGCGGACGCCGCCCGGGTCCATCTGCGCGACTATGCCGGCCGCAAGAGCGAGGAGCTGTTTCCCGCCGCGCCACCGCCGTCGCGGGATTCCCGTGGCACCGCCGATCTTCTCGACCGGCTGCTCGATTCCGTCTTGTCGCTCACGTTGCCCGACCGGCGGCACACGGCGCTGGCGGCGCAGGCGCTCTCCATCACCAACCAGATCTACGCCGAACGCTGGCTGCTCTGGGAGAATCCCGGCACGACGGTGCCGGCGCCGTTCCTGTTCGTGCTGGTCTTCTGGCTGTTCCTGGTGTTCGTGAGCTTCGGCGTGTTCGCGCCGCCCAACCTCACGGTGGTGGCGAGCCTGTTCCTCTCCGCGCTCGCGGTCACCGGCGCAATCTTCCTGATCCTGCAACTCGGCGATCCCATGCATCACAGCTGGCTGCAGATCTCGGGCGAGCCCCTGCAGCGCGCCCTGTCGGAAATCGGCCGGCCCTAGAGTCTGCTCGCTTCGGTTTGCGGTCGACGCAGGCGCTCGGCGAAGAAGGCGAGGATCTCGTCTCGGGCCGCGAGGGTGGGTTGGCCGGCTTCGTCGATCAGGTGGACCGTGACGACGCTGTGCGGGGTGGGCACGAAGCTCCCGAAGAACGGCGGCAGGTCCTGCCTGTTGGCGGCGGTATCGGGCAGAACGCGCGGCACGAAGCGGTCGCCCAGTGCTTTCGAGAAGGCCGCGAAGCGTTCGGCGCGGCAGAAATGGTCGCTGGCGAAGCGATAGCCGCGCACGGTGAGATCGTCGCGCTCCAGCCGTTCGCGCACCGCCGCCAGTTCCGCTTCGGAGAGTCCCGTGCCGGCCGGATCGTCGAGTGGCAGCGACGGTTGCGCCAGGACCGGCGCGCGCACCGACGGTTCGAGCATCATCGACAGGGCGAAGTTGCCGGTGAAGCACATGCCGATGGCGCCGAGGCCCGGTCCGCCGCACTCGACATGCGCCACGCGCGCCAATGCCCGCAGCCACTGCACGGCGGGCGAGGGGCCGCCATCGGCGAGCGTGCGGAATTCCGCGCTGATGCAGGCGCGCTTGAAGACCGTGGCGCCTTCCTCGGCGGAGACGACGGCGCCGTCGCGGCCGAACAGCGACGGCATGTAGACGGCGAAGCCCGCGTCGCGCACCCAGCGGGCGAAGCGGGCGACGTGCGGGCTGATGCCCGGCATCTCGGTCATCACGATGACGGCCGGTCCCCGGCCCGCGACATGGACCGTCTTCGTCACGCCGTGCAGCGTGAATTCGCGGCGCTCGAAATCGTCGAGCGGATCGTCCTGGGTGAGCGCGCGTGCCGGCATGCCTTGTCCTCCGTTGGGCGCAGCCATCGTTGCCGTGGAACGGGGTTTCCGATAGGTGTCCAAATAGACATCGAACGGGCTTTTTACGCCATGACGCGAATCACCGTCCTCGAACTGCCCGGCTGCATGGCGTCGAGCGCCGCCATCACCCGCGACGTACTGGCCACCGCCAATCGCGTGAGCCGCGCGGCAGGCCGACCGGCGCCCTTCGAGGTCCGCACACTCGTCTGCGCCGGCGCGAAGGCACGCGCGCCGGCCGCGGGGACGGATCTCGTCATCGTCCCGGGCCTCGGCGTCGACACCGAAGACGCGCTGCTCGCGCGGATCGCGGCACCCGATTGCCGCCGGGCGATGCGCCTCCTGGCGAACGCCGCGCGGGCGGGAAGCGCCATCGCCGCCTCCTGCGCCAGCACCTTCCTGCTGGCCGAAGCGGGGCTGCTCGACGGCCGGCGTGCGACGACCACCTGGTGGTTCGCGCCGCTGTTCCGCCGTCGCTATCCCGAGGTCGTGCTGCTGACCGACCAGATCGTGGTGGCGGACTGGCCGATCGCCACCGGCGGTGCGGCGATGGCGCAGATGGACCTGATGCTGGCGGTGGTCGCACGCTTCGCGGGACCGGGCCTCGCCAAGGCCTGCGCCAGCTACCTGCTGCTGGACGGTCGCACCTCGCAGGCGCCCTACATGGCGATCACCTACCTCGCGGGACAGGATCCGAAGATCGCGAAGGCGGAGAGCTGGATCCGCCGCAACGTGGCGCGCGACTTCGCCATCGAGGAACTGGCGAAGGCGATGGCCATGACGCCGCGCACCTTCGCCCGGCGCGTGTCGGCGACCTGCGGCCTCTCGCCCATTCGCTTCGTGCGCCGCATCCGCATCGAGACGGCCCGCTTCCTGCTCGAGACCACGAAGCTGCCGGTCGAGGAGATCGCGCGTCGCGTGGGCTATGCCGACGCCTCCACCCTGCGCCGCCTGATGCGCGGCGACACGCAACGCACGCCGGCGGATTTCCGGCGTTAGGCTTTCAGGCGTGGCCGAGGATCGAGGCCGCGAGCGTTGGATCGACGTTGCGGCCGGTGAGGATGGCGACCACCGTGCGCCCTTCGAGCTCCATCCGGCCCGACAGAAGTGCCGCCAGCGCTACAGCGCCGCCGGGCTCGATGGCCAGGCCGAACTCGCCGAAGGCGACGCGCATCGCCTCGCAGGCTTCCGTATCGGTGACGGCAAGGGTACCCGCGAGGCGCGACTGGAGAATCTCGAACGGAAGGGCGGCCATGTAGAAGCCGGTGATCGCGTCGCAGATCGAATGTGCGTTCGAGAGCGCGAGATCGACGCGGCGACCTGCCGCGATCGATCGCGCCATTTTCTCGAAGCCGATCGCCTCCACCGCATGGACGCGTGTCGCGGGGGATACGCTGGAAAGCCCGACGATACACCCCGCCGTCAGGCCGCCACCGGAGCAGCAGGTCAGGAGGGCGTCGATCGCCACGCCGGCCCGTTTCGCCTGCTCCGCAATCTCCAGACCCACCGTGCCCGCGCCGGCCACCACATGGAAATCGTCCGCCGGCGGGACATAGACGCGGTCCTCGGCTTGCGCGAGCGCAATCGCCGTCTCGGAGAGGCGCGCCATCGGCACCTGCACCACCCGCGCGCCGAACCCCTTCATGCTGTCGATCTTCACCGCCGGTGCGGTATCGGGCGCCACGACCACGCACGTCGTGCCCATCCGGCTCGCGCAGTAGGCAATGGCCAGCCCGTGGTTTCCCGACGAACGCGCGATGACACCTCGCGCCTTCTCCTCTGCCGAAAGCGCAGCAATGCGGTTCGCCGCGCCGCGCAGCTTGAAGGAGCCGGTGACCTGCAGGTTCTCCGCCTTGACGAACAATCGCCCGCCAAGACGCCGGCTCAACACGGGCGATTCGAGAAGCGGTGTTTCGAGGGCTATGCCGGCGATGCAGTGGGCAGCCTTTTGTACATCGGCGAGCGTGGGCAGATTGGAAGTCATCAACACGACCTCTTAGCCTTCGGTTTCGCGAACATCGCCGCCTGGCTTCCGGACGGCGAAGGTGCCACCGCGTCCGGCGTCTTCGTATTGTCGCGCGCAGGCCACTGGTCGGCGGCGGCCGGCAGCTTCGTCTCCTTGCCGGTGATGCGCGTTGGTGTGATGGCGTAGACGGTGATGTGGTCGAGGCGCGGGTAAAATCCCTTGGGACGGCCGACATCTCGGCCGTGATACTTGGCCATCAGCGCATCGCAGAATTTCTGCTTCAGCGCACGGTCGGCGACGACGCGGATGCTGCCGTGAACGACGACGCTGGCATGGGCAATCGAGACGTCGCATTCGAAGCGGCCATAGTCGAAGACCTCACCCGGCTCGTCGACGACGAGGCAGACCCGCGGCCCGGCATCGACATTGGCGCGGAAATGCCCCGGCGCGGCGCTGTTGTGCATGAGGATCTCGCCGTCCATCCAGACATAGAGAAGCGGCGTCACGTAGGGCGCACCGTCGGCGCCGACGGTGCCCACGCGGGCGCACCGGCCGCGCGCCAGCAGCCGCTCCGCGTCCTCCTCGGACATCAGCTTGTCGATACGTCTGACCGGCGGTGCACTGCTCATGGTTCGTCCCCTGTGGGTGAGCGACGCTAGCGGACCGGGCGCGGCGGCACACACGAAGGCTGTTCACCTCGGTTCGATATAATTCTCGGCCTCGTCGCCAAATTTTCTCGCCTCCGGCCCGGCGGATTTCACCCTATGGTCTGCGCAACCCCATGGTTTACCGACTGCCCCCTCTCAGCTCGATGCGCCTCTTCGAGGCGGCGGGCCGTCATCTCAGCTTCAAGGCCGCCGCCGAGGACCTGAACATCACACCGAGCGCGATCAGCCACGGCGTGCAAACGCTCGAAGACTGGCTGGGCGTCGAGCTTTTCGTGCGCGGAAACCGCTCGCTCGGCCTCACCGAGGCCGGCGCCGTCTATCTGCCACAGGTTCAGGCGGCGCTCGAACTGCTCGCGCGCGCGACGGAGACGGTGCCGGGCCGCAAGCCGACCGGGCGGCTGTCGGTCAGCGTGCCGCCGACCTTTGGCATGCGCTGGCTGCTGCCGCGGCTGCGGCGCTTCAAAGAGCGCCATCCCCGCATCGAAGTGACCGTCGATACATCGCAGCGCCGGGTCGAGTTCTCGCGCGACGGGGTCGACGTCGCCATCCGCATGGGCCGCGGCGAGTGGACCGGCCTGCATGCCACCTGCCTGGTGCGCGAGCGACTGGTGCCGGTCTGTGCGCCCGCGCTCGCGGCGTCGATCCGCTCCGTCGACGATCTGCGGCACGCGACCCTCCTGCACGTCACCCGGGCGGCGGAGGACTGGGCCGCCTGGGGCGGGCTGGCCGGCATCGACCTGTCCGCGACAACGGGCGGGCTGCGCTTCGACACGATCCAGATGGCGCTCGAAGCCGCGGTGGCCGGCATCGGCGTGGCGCTGGGCCGCCTGCCGCTGGTCGAACAGGATTTCGCGGCCAGCCGTCTGATGCCGGTGCTGGGGCCACCGCTGGTCTGCGCCACGGGCTACTGGCTGGTGATGCAGCGCGAGACGATGATGCGCCCCGAGGTGAGCGCGTTCCGCCGATGGATCGACAGCGAGCTCAAGGAAGCCGACGAAGGAGGCCGGGCGGAAGCGTCACCGACCTGGCCACGCGTTCCGGGTGGCAGGGAAGCTCGGCTGACTTCTCCTCGTGCGCGTTGAAGGGTTGGCGATTGCCGAAACGGCGGACGGCCGCCCACGCTGGCACCATGAAGAAGTCACCCCGTGCCCGGAGCAGGTCATGAGTCGCGTGCGCCGCTCGCGGCCGGTCCTCGCCCTCGATGCGATGGGCGTGCTGTACGAGACCGGCGACGACGTTGGCGAAATGCTCGTGCCCTTCGCACGGCGCCGGGGCTCGACGGCTACGGCTGTCGAAATCGAGCGGGCCTATCTTGCGGCAAGCTACGGGCAGATCGATGCGCCGCATTTCTGGGAACGGATCGGCCTCGCTCCCGAGCTGGAAGACGATTATCTCGCGGGCCACCGGCTCTCGCCGGGCGCGCGCGATTTGCTGGACGGTGCGGCTGCCCTGTTCGATTCGATCTGCTGCCTGTCCAACGACGTTGCCGCCTGGTCCGCCAAGCTGCGCAAGAGTCACGCGCTCGAAGCCGCGATCCCGCGCTGGTTCGTCAGCGGCGAGATCGGCCTGCGCAAACCAGATCCCGGCATCTACCGCCACATGCGCGTGCATCTCGGCGGGCCGTCGAGCAACATCCTCTTCGTCGACGACCGGGTGGCCAATCTCGACATGGCGCGCAAGCTCGGCCTGCACACGCTCCTGTTCGATCCGTCGGCGACGACCGAGCCGGGCGGGCATCCGCGGATCGGCCGGCTGGAAGACCTGCTCGATCCGGCGGTCGTCGCACGCGCCACGGCCCGCAGGCCGCGGCGCTGAGCGGTCTCACCACTCTCCGCAGCCGAACTTCAGCAGGTTGCCGTGCGGATCGTGGACGTAGAATTCCTTCATGTTCCACGGCCGCACCTCGAAGGGCGAGAGCTTCGGCACGCCGCGCTTCTCGAACTCGGCATGCAGCGCCGCCACCTGGCCCCCGCGGATGTAGCAGCTTGTGTTCTCGGGAAAGCGCGGATCGTCGGTCTTCCAGAAATGGATCTCCATCTCGTCGCGCTTGACGATCAGGTAGCCCGCATCCTGGTAGCCGACCGTGAAGCCGAGTTGGTCGGCGTAGAAGGCGGCGCTTTCGGCGATATCGAGGGAAGCGAGGATCGGGAGGGTGCGGGCAGGATCGGCGATCATCGCGAAAGCCTGCGGTGGCGGCGCGAAAGCGTCAAACGACGGCTTCTCGTCGCGCACCAGACCTCGTCACCCGGACGGTATCAGGGTGCGCCCTGACCCAGCATCACGCTGTGCGAGGGACGGCCGCCGCCGATCGCCAGCCAGCCCTTCGCGGCCGCGAAGGCCACGGCGGCATCTACCGCCGAGGGACGCTCGCCGCGCATCTCGCGATGGACCAGTTCCAGGCCGATCCAGGTCTGGCGATCGCCCCGGACGCCGCGGACGGCACGGCAGACACGGACGGCCAGATCGTAAATCGTCTGCTTCCGTTCCATCTCCTGACCTCCAGAAATGTCGTTGTGGGGCGTTTCGCCCTCCTTAACTGACGAACCCGCCGACGGTTCCCCGCCGGTCTTGTGTAGATAAGACATGGCTCCGCTCCCGCCGGTCCGTGGACCGGGTCTGGCAGCTCGAATTTCAGGAAATGAAGGGTCGACTCAGCGGCAGGGGCCGCGTCGACAGCGTCGACAACGGGCCGGGCCGATGGAGAAGGTGGCGACCGCGCTCATGTGTCGAGAGATGGGCCCGATCCGGCCGGCCGGCAATGAATTGGTTTGTCGAAATTCGGCCGCTGCGCAGCCAGTCCTTTCCAGGCGCCTATTCAACCGTGCGCGGCTTGCCGCGCGGCGGCAGCTTGCGCGCCGTCTCCAGCTCGTGGGCCAGTTCCGCCAGGCTCAGCATGCCCGGCCGCAGCGGAAGGCGCGCGACGCCGGAATTGCGCCGGTTCTCCTCGGGCCAGAGCGCCCGCCGCGCGAAGGACCGCGCCTCGTCGAACTTGCTCGACCTGATCGCGATGATAGCGGCACCAAGGCAGCGCTGCTCCCATTCGCCGAACGGAGCCACGCCGCGGCCCAGCGCGTCGAGGATCTTTGTGATCGCCTCGACGGCCATCTTCTTCTTGTCCTCGGAGGCGAGGTCTTCGGAGGACACGGACAGCGATTTGCGCAGGGCTTCGATATCGGACATGCGCCCAGTCTAGCCGCTCAGGCGCGGCCTTGCCGCCTCTTTTCACGCTTCCCGCACTGCGCGGGAATCGGGCTCACGCCGCCCCCCAGAAGCGGCGCAGCTCGGCGGCATCGCCGTTGAACAGGTTGCGGTCGCAGTGGCTGACGCCCTTCACGATGTTGGTCTGCCCGTAGGCCGGTTTTCCCTCGCTTTCGTCGCCGGCATACTGCCAGAGCCGCCAGCCGGTGGTTTCCCAGGCCAGCGGGATCTCGGGCGAATCGTGATAGTCGGCCACCCAGAGGCCGCAGCGCGCCAGGATCGAATCGGCCGTGATGCGAGCCCCCAGGCTGAGCCCGGACGTGGGCAGCGGCTCGCCGTTGGCCCAGGTCGGATGGACGTAAACCACCGGCAGCCGGCCGGTCGCCGCCGCCACCGCCTGCACGAACTCCTCGGCCTGGTCGACCCGCATCGAGTTGCGCGGATTGTTCTCGTTGGCCTCGAGGTCGAGCGCCAGCAGGGTGCGCGGGCCGGGGCGGGCGACCGAGAGGAAATAGGCCGCCTGCCGGGCGCCCGGCGTCTGGCCGGTGCCGAAATGATAGGCGCCCCACAGGAGACCGGCCGCCTCGGCCTGCGGCCGCCGTCCGGCATAGGCCGTGTCGAGATAGTCGCCGCCTTCCGTCGCCTTGTGGATCACGCCCAGCATGCCGCTCTGCCGCACGGCGCGGAAGTCGGAGACGGCGACGCTGCGGCTGAGGTCGATCACCGCGTCGAGCCCCATCGTCGCGCGGTCGGGCGGCGGCGGCGCGATCGGGTAGGGACTGGCGGTCGAGACGGGCTGGCTCGGGGTACAGCCGGCGGCCGCCGTCGCGGCGAGGCCGGAGAAGAGGGTCGTCCTGCGGGTGATCATGCCGCGAGAGTAGATCGGCCCGCGCAACGGGCAAGCCTGTGTCAGGCCTTGAGCGCCGCCTGACGTGTGCGCAACTCGTCGCTGGGGCGAACGTCGCGCGAGCGGCCGTAGATCGTGACGGCAACCAGCAGCACCGCGACCATGAAGCCGAACAGGGTGCGATAGGCTTCCTCCGAGCGCGCGCCGTCGGGGAGAGGGGCAAAGGCGCCGACGATCACGCCCGACAGGCTCTGCATGCAGGCGACGCCCAGCATGACGCTGGTGTTCATGGTGGCGATGCCGCGGCCGATCAGCCGGTCGGGGAAGATGCCGCGGCCGTGGGTCATCACCATGGTGCTCGAGGCGCTCAGGAACCCGATGCCGACGATTGCAGCCACGGCCACCCACAGCGGCGCGCTGGCCCACAAGGCCAGCGTGGCGAGAATGGTGGCGATCAGCAGCGTGCCGACGATGGCGATGCGCTTGCGCGTGTCGAACACGCGGTCGAGCGGGCTGATGGTCAGCATGCCGATCTGGTAGGCGATCACCGCGACCAGCAGCACGTTGCCCGATTCGACGCGCGTCAGCCCATGGACCTCGCGCAGGAACGGGCCGCCCCACAGGCCCTGTACGGTGAAGGTGCAGGCGTAGTTGCAGAAATTGAGCGCGATGATGAATTTTAGCTGCGGGTTCTTCAGCACCTCACCCAGCCCGCGCATCATCTCCGCCGCCGTCTCGGCCTTGCGGTCGAGGAAGGGATGCCCCGGCGGCGCGTCGCGCACGATCGTCCAGACGGCGATCGCCGTCAGCGCGGTGAAGACGACCATCAGGCCGAACACGCCGCGCCAGCCGATCTCGCCGGTGCCCCAGGCGAGCGGCGTGGTGGCGAGCAGATTGCCCAGCAGCCCGACCGACAGGACGATGCCGGCCAGCGTGGCGAAGCGGTCGGGCGGGAACCAGCGCGAGATCACCACCATGCTGCCGATCAGCATGACGCCGAAGCCCGCGCCCATCAGCGCGCGTCCGGCCAGCAGCTGCGGCCAGCCCGGCGCCAGTGTGAACAGGGTGGCGCCGATCACCGCGACGACCAGCATGCCGGTCACGGTGCGGCGCGGCCCGTAGCGGTCGAACAGGAAGCCACAGGGGATCTGCATCGCTGAGAAGCCGAAGAAGAACGCGCCCGTCAGCGCGCCCAGCGCCTCCGGCCCGATGCCGAGGTCGCGCATCAGGTCGAGCCCGATCGTGACGTTGGCCGCGCGAAAGAAGTGGCTCGCAACATAGGCCGTCGCCAAGGTCGCCACGATGATGATGGCCTGCCGCCGCACACCTGGCGACATCAGGAAGCGTTTCCTCGTCCATTCATTGTCATGACAGTGCTATCGACAGGGCACCGCCGCAATCGGGACGTTCCGCCCGCCGGATGCGTCCATTGGGCGACTTACGGGCCGGCCGTCGGGGCGGCTACACACGTCTCTTCCATGCGTACCTTCGAACCGCCCCCTCTGCGCTTCCTCGAGCGCCAGTCCTGCCATCCCTGGCTGGTGGTCGGCGTGGCCTGTTCGGGGGCGTTCATTGGGCAGCTCGATGCCAGCATCGTGCAGCTGGCGCTGCCGGCGTTGGCGCAAGGGTTCGGCGCGGCGGTGAACGAGGTGAGCTGGGTCGCCATCGCCTATCTGCTGGCCTTCTCCTGCAGCCTCGCGGTGTTCGGCCGGGTGTCGGAGATCTTCGGGCGCAAGCTGCCCTATCTCATCGGCTTCGCGCTGTTCACCGTGGCGTCGCTGCTCTGCGGCTTCGCCACGACGCTGCCCGAACTGGTCGCGCTGCGCGCCCTGCAGGGCGTGGGTGGCGGTCTTCTGGGCGCCAACAGCATGACGGTGCTGGTGACGTCGATATCCGAGGACAAGCGCCCGCGCGCCATCGGCTGGTTCACGACGGCGCAGGCGGTGGGCGTCAGCGCCGGACCGATCGTTGGCGGCTTCCTGCTCGATGGGCTGGGCTGGCAATGGATCTTCTGGGCCGCCGTGCCGGTTGGGCTCGCCGCCTTCGTGATGGGCTGGCTGGTCCTGCCGCGCACGCCGGCGCGCGCCCGGGACCGCGACGAGACCTACGATCTCGGCGGCGCCGTGCTGCTGGTGCCGGCGCTGGGGCTGGGCATCCTGGCGCTCTCACAGGTCTCGGTGTGGCCGCTCGCTTCGCCCGCGATGCTGGCCTCGGTCGGTGCGTGCATCGTCTTCTCCGCGCTGTTCCTGCGGCGCGAGCCCAAAGCACGCTGGCCGGTCGTCGATGTCGGTCTGTTCCACGCGCGCGACTTCAAGGCCGGCTTCGTCGGCGTGATGTCGGGCTACGGGCTGCTCTACGGCATGCTGTTCCTGATGTCGTTCGCCTTAGTGCAGGGACTCGACAACAGCGCGCGCATCGCCGGGCTGAAGCTCGCCATCATCCCGGTCATGCTGGGGCTGATCGCGCCGTTCGGCATTTCGCTCAGCCAGCGCTTTACCGCGCGCCGCGTCGGCGCGGCCGGAATGGCGCTGTGCCTGGCGGCGCTCCTCGGCATCTTGACCATCGGCTTCGGCCCCGACCGGCTGGTCGTACGCCTCGTGGCGGCCGCCCTGTTCGGTGCCGGCCTCGGCCTGTTCCTGGCGCCCAACAGCCACGCCACGCTCGGCGCGGCGACACAGGGTCATGGCGCGTCGGCCGGCGCGCTGGTCAATCTCGGCCGCGTGCTGGGAAGCTGCATCGGCGTCTCGGCGGCCTCGTCGATGCTGTCGTGGCGGCTCGGTCCGTCGGCCGGCCCGGTCCATGTCGACCCGGCCTTCGTTGCCGCCGTGGCCGACAGCCTGCTGGTGCTGGCGGTCTTCGCCGCCGTGGCGGTGGCCGCGTCGCTCGCGTTCCGGCGCAGCGACCGCAGTTAAAGCGTGCCACCGACGTTCTGGAGACCAGCCGTCGCGACGGCAACCGGCTCCCGGCGCGCATTGTGGATCGTGAGCTGGAGGGAGTCGGCACCCTGTCGTCCTTCGACGCTCAGCACGTCGTCGCGCTGGAGCATGCGGGTGAAGGTCGCGTCGAGTTTGCCGCGCGAGATCCAGGAGTCATCGCCGAAGAAATCCTGCGCGTAGCGGGAGAGGTAGGCGAAGGACATCATCGCCGCCGGGATCGCGACCCGCGCGCCGATCGCCTGCGCGAGATGGTCGTGCGTGTGATAGTTCTCGGCCGGCAGGCTGAACAGGCGCGATTTCTCGAGCGACAGTTCGATACGGCGCGCGGGCAGCGGCCTTCCGGTTTCCGGGACAGCGCCGCCAGCCGGGGCCGGCGCAGCAGGGGCGGCACGCTGCACCTTGTCGCTGCGGATGGCGCAGGCATGCTCGAAGACCGCGAGCGGATTGCCGTCGGCGTCGAAGAACGAGCCGCGCATCACGATGAAGTCGCGACCGCGCCTTCGGTCCTTCGCGACCAGCGCCACGTCGGCGCGCACGGGCCGTCCCAGGGCAAACGGACGGCAGAAGCGCGCCGAACTCCTGGCATGCAGGAACGGCGTGCCGACCAGGTGCGGATAGCGCCGGCGGAACAGCTCGAAATGCCCGACCTCTCCCGGCGCACGCTCGAGGAAGCCCGACGGGAACCAGACATAGGTGGCGAGGAAAAGCGGATGGACGAGGCCCTCCGACGGATCGCCGACCCGCCAGCCGCTCGGATCCTCGACCGCGTCGGCGAACTTGCGCACCTGCTCGATCGCCGGCTGGAAGAAGGTCGTTCCCAGGGCCTGCGGCACGGGTAGTTCGTCGAAGGTCGGGGTCGCGGCCGCCGTCATCCTTGGGCTCCTGGGGCGTCTGCCTTGATCTCGATCATGGCGAGGGGATATTGAAGCAGTCATGCGGAATGTCCGCCCGGGTCACGAAGCCTGCAATGCCCGGGGCCGGTCGAGAGAAGGCTTCGACGATTTCCGGAGTTGAATGATGACCCATTGGCCGTGCGCTCCCCGCAACGAGATCGGGACGCCGCTGCGACGCGGCCTGCGCCACTGGGCGCCCGTTGCCCTTGCGGGTCTCCTGGCCCTCGCCGTCGCGTTGCCGGCCGGCGCCCAGACCAAGGCGGCCGACAATGCGCCGCCGGTCGTGCTGGTGCAGCCGGCGGAGCTGCGGTCGCTGGCGCCGCAGTCGGAGTATATCGGCCGCATCGCGGTGTTCGACAAGGTGGAGCTGCGCGCCCGCGTCAAGGGCACGCTCGGCAAGCGCGAGTTCGCGGACGGCGCCAAGGTGACGGAAGGCCAGCTCCTTTTCACCATCGATCCCGCGCCCTACCGCATCACCGTCAACCAGAAGCGGGCGCTGCGCGACGGCGCGCAGGCGGCGCTGATCAATGCCGACGCGCAGCTCAAGCGCGCCGCCGACCTGTTGAAGACCAACAACGTCTCGCAGGTGGCCTACGACCAGCGGCTGAGCGAGCAGCTCCAGGCCAAGGCGACGCTCGACGATGCCGAGGCCCAGCTCGAGGATGCCGAGCTGCAGCTTTCCTATACCAGGATCACCGCGCCGATCGCCGGCCTGATCGGCCGCGCCGCCGTCTCGCCGGGCAACATCGTGGGTCCGGACTCCGGCGTGCTCGCCACCATCGTGAACGAGCGGCAGATCCGCGTGCTGTTCTCGGTATCGCAGGCGGAGTTGCTGAACGTACGGCGCGACCTGCGCGCGGGCGAGCACCTGCCCGTCCGCCTGCGGCTGGCCGACGGCAAGCTCTACCCCGAGAAGGGCAAGGTCGACTTCATCGACGTAACGGTCGATCCCAACACCGACGGCCAGATGGCGCGCGCGGTGTTCGACAATGCCGACGAGCTGCTGACCGACGGCCAGACGGTGCGGGTGATCGTCGAGGGCAACGAGCCGGCCAAGGCGCTGGTGGTGCCGCAGCCGGCGATGGCGATCGACCAGACCGGCCCCTATGTCTATGTCGTCGACGGCAAGGGCGTCGTCGAGCAGCGCCGCATCACCGTCGACTTCGTGCGCGACGGCATGATCGCGGTGGCGAGCGGCCTCAAGGAAGGCGACCGGGTCATCGTGCGGGGCCAGCAGCGCGTGCGCGCCGGCATGGCGGTCGAGGCGCAGGCCGCGCCGGCCCCCGCCGGCCAGCCGAAGCGCTGATCCCATGGGCATCGCCTCGCTCTTCATCCGCCGCCCGCGGCTGGCCTTCGTCGTCTCCGCGATCATGGTCATCGCGGGCCTGCTGGCGCTGGGCAGCCTGCCGATCGCGCAGTTCCCCAACATCGTGCCGCCGGAAGTCACCGTCACGACCAGCTATGCCGGCGCCTCCGCGCAGGTGGTCGAGGAGAGCGTGGCGCAGATCATCGAGCGCAACGTCAACGGCGTCGAGAACATGATCTCGATGAAGTCGACCTCGGGCAGCGACGGCAGCTACAGCCTCAGCATCTATTTCAAGGTGGGCTCCAACCCGCAGGACCATACGGTCAACGTCAACAACCGTATCAACCGCGCCATGCCGCAGCTTCCCGACGAGGTGCAGCGCAACGGCGTGCTGGTGAAGAAGCAGTCCTCGGCGCTGCTGCAGGTGATCGCCGTCTATTCGCCCAAGGGCACGCGCGATGCGCTGTTCCTCTCGAACTTCGCCACCATCAACGTGCTCGACACCATGCAGCGGGTGCCGGGCGTCGGCTCGGCCGGCCTGTTCGGCGGGCTCGACTATGCCATGCGCGTCTGGCTCGATCTCGACCGCATGTCGAGCCTCGGCATCACCTCGCAGGACGTGGTGAAGGCGATCGAGGCCAAGAACATGCAGGCCGCGGTCGGCCGTGTCGGCGCGGCGCCGCTGCTCGACGGCGTCGACTTCCAGCTCAACATCACCGCCAAGGGCCGGCTCACCTCGGCCGAGGAGTTCGGCAACATCAGTGTCCGTGTGACGCCCGACGGCGCGCTGCTGCGCATCCGCGACATCGGCCGGGTCGAGCTGGGCTCGGCCAATGCCGACGTCACCACGCGCTACAACGGCAAGCCCGCGGCCGGCATCCAGGTCTACCAACTGGCCGGCGCCAATGCGCTGGCCACCGCCGAGGGCGTGCGCCAGGTGCTGAAGGACCTCGAGGACCGTCTGCCCGAGGACGTGGCCTTCGACGTGATGTACGACACCACCGTGTTCGTCGAGGCGACGATCCACAGCGTGGTGAAGACACTGATCGAGGCCTTCGTGCTGGTGGCCCTCGTGGTCTTCCTGTTCCTCGGCAGCGTGCGCGCCACGCTCATTCCCATCATCGCCGTGCCGGTCGCGCTGGTCGGCACCTTTGCGGTGATGCAGGTGCTGGGCTTCTCGCTCAACACCGTGTCGCTGCTGGCGCTGGTGCTGGCCATCGGCATCGTGGTCGACGACGCCATCGTCGTGGTCGAGGCGGTCGAGCACACGCTGGAGAAGGAGCCCGGCCTGACGCCCGCCGAGGCAACCGAGAAGGCGATGGCCGAGGTCACGGCGCCGATCATCGCCATTACCCTGGTGCTGCTCTCGGTGTTCATTCCGACCGCCTTCATGCCGGGCATCGCGGGCAAGCTCTACCAGCAGTTCGCGGTGACGATCTCGGTCGCCATGGTGATCTCGGCGATCAACGCTCTGTCGCTCTCGCCGGCGCTGTGCGCGCTGCTGCTCACCCGCCGCGGCGCGCCGCGCGGCCTGATGGCGCGCATCCAGCGCGGCCTCGACGCCACGCGCAACGGCTACCTGCGCGTCGCGGGCCCGCTGATCCGCCGCAGCCTGCTGGCGGTCGGCCTGGTCGGGCTTTTCGCGCTGGCGACCGGCGGCCTGCTGCGCGTCGTGCCCACCGGCTTCCTGCCCGACGAGGACCAGTCCTCCTTCATGGCCGAGATCCAGCTGCCCGACGCCGCCTCGACCAGCCGCACGCTGGAGGCGGTGATGCAGGTCGAGAACATGCTCGCCGGCCAGCCGTGGCTGCAGAACTTCTTCACCGTGAGCGGCAACAGCCTGCTCGACGGGCTGAACCTGCCCAACCGCGCCATGATGATCGTGTCGCTGAAGCCCTATGCCGAGCGTCCCGGCCGCGAGATGTCGGCCTTCGCGGTGCTGGATCGGCTGAACAAGGCGTTCGACCGCGTGGCCGTGGCCAACGTCTATGCCTTCAACCCGCCGCCGATCGCGGGGCTGGGCAATTCCTCGGGCTTCGAGTTCGAGGTCCAGAGCCTGACCGGCGCGCCGCCCGAGGAGATCGTGGCCGTCGCGCGCGGCGTCATGAACGCGGCCCAGGCCGCGCCCGAACTGGCGGGCGTCTTCACCACCTACAGCGCCTCGACGCCACAGATCCGGCTGGAGCTCGACCGCGACCGCGCCGAGACGCTGGGCGTCGCCATTCCCGACATCTTCGCCGCCCTGCAGACCGCGATGGGCAGCCGCAACGTCAACAACTTCAACATGTTCGGCCGCACCTGGACGGTGCGCGTGCAGGCCGACGCGCTCGACCGCCGCACCATCGAGGACGTGAAGCGCGTGCGCGTGCGCTCCTCGAGCGGCAAGCTGGTGCCGCTGCAGGCGATGGCGACGCTGGAACTCACGACGGCGCCCGCCACCATCAACCGCTACAACAACCTGCGCTCGGTGACGCTGAACGGCGCGCCGGCCGCGGGCTATTCCTCGGGCGAGGCGATCGCGGCGATGGAGCGGGTGGCGCGCGCCAGCCTGCCGCCCGGCTATTCCTACCAGTGGGCCGGCACCGCGCAGCAGGAGAAGGAGGCGGGCAGCCAGACGGGCTTCGTGCTCGCGCTGGCCGTGCTGTTCGCCTACCTGTTCCTGGTCGGCCTCTACGAGAGCCTGGCCCTGCCGGTGGCGGCGCTGCTGTCGGTGATCGTGGGTCTGTTCGGCGCGCTTGCGGCACTCTGGCTGACCGGCCTCGCCAACAACGTCTATGCCCAGATCGGCATCGTCGTGCTGATCGCGCTCGCGGCCAAGAACGCCATCCTGGTGATCGAGGTCGCCATGCACGAGCGGGCGGGCGGCAGCGACCCCGTGACGGCCGCCACCTCGGCCGCCGGGCAACGCTTCCGCGCGGTGATGATGACGTCGTTCGCGTTCATCCTCGGGCTCGTGCCGCTGGTGATCGCCTCGGGGGCGGGCGCGGCGACCCAGCGCGCCGTCGGCACCGCCGTGTTCGGCGGCATGCTGGCGGCCTCCTGCCTCGGCATCTTCGTGATCCCCGGCCTCTACGTCGGCTTCGAGAAGATGCGTGGCGCCTTCCCGGCGCTGCTGCGCCTCCCGTTCCGGCGGAGCAAGCGGCCGGGCTGAGGCCGAAGCCGGCCGGTCGCGCGGGATGATCGCGCGCCGCTTCCGTCAGGCTCGCGACCGGTGTTTGTGCAGCCGGTGCCGCAGGCGGTCGGCGTGGGTGTGGAGCCGCCGACGCAGGCCGCCCAGCAGGCCGCCCTTGGACGTCGCCTCGAAGATCTCGCCGGGTCCCTCGGGATCGAGCACCTGGTTGTCGGCCAGCCAGGTTTCGACCTCGTGCAGGTCGGGGATCTCGTAGGGGCGCAGCGACCGGCCCTCGCCGCGCAGCGCCTCGACGGCCGCGATCAGCGAGCCCTTGCCGTCGACCGCCGCCGCCACCGTCTCGGCGGTCACGCCGAGATGTTCGGCCAGCAGCCCGTCGCGCAGCGCGCGGATCGTCGGCGCGGCGCTCTCGTTGCCGGGCAGGGCCGCATCGAGGGTGACGTCGCATTCGGTGTCGAGCCGCATCGAGCGGTTGTTCAGGTTCGACGAGCCGACATGCAGCACCTCGTCGTCGACGATCGTCATCTTGGCGTGCACGTAGATCGGCTCGCCGGCTTGCGTGAACGGGTGATAGATGCGGAACCGCTGATGGCAATCGAGATGTTCCAGCGCCGCGTAGAGGCGGGCGCGCGCGGTATCCATCGCCACCGGCTCCAGCCAGCCCTGCGATTTGAACGGATTGACCAGCACGATCTCGGGCCCGTCGGGCTCCTCCAGCCGGTGGGCGATCGCCTCGGCGATGCGGCGTGACGCGAAATACTGGCTCTCGGCGTAGATGTATTTGCGGGCGCGGGCGATCAGCGCGAGATACGTCGCCTCGATCTCGCGCACCGGCGGGCCGCCATCGTCTCCCTCGGGGCGCGACCGGGAGATCGAGATCGAGACGTCGCGGAACTGGGCCTCGACGCCCTCGGGCCAGCAGTCGGTGCCGCACTCGACCGGTTCCAGCGCGTGGCCGCCGGCCGTCTCCCAGCGCTTGCGCGACAGTTCGCCCAGCGCCTGCGCCACCGGCCCCTCGAGGATCGTGGTCGCGTCGTGCCAGGGTGCGTAGGGGCCGCCATCCGGGCCGACCCGTCGAGGGTCGCTGTCGCGATGCTCCGGCGTGTCCCAGCGGTTGCTGGTCATGTCGATGCCCCCGCAGAAGGCCAGGCAATCGTCGATCACGACGATCTTGTGATGGTGCGAGGCGCCCAGCGTCGAGGCGCCGTCGAGGCGCGTGTGGATGCGAGGATGGGCCATCCAGCGCATCAGCGTGAAGATGGTGGTGCCGCGGAACAGCGCGCGCAGCGCGCCGATGTTCCAACGCAGCAGGAAGACTTCCAGGTCGGGATTGCGCTTCACCAGCCAGAGCACGAAATCGCCCAGGGTGCGGGGCTCGCCCGGCAGCCGCTCGTCGGAAAGCTCGATGCGCGCGTCGAAGTCCCAGCCGATCAGCATGATGCGCCTGCGCGCCTTCAGCATCGCCTTGCGGCCGGCCTCGAAGTAATCGCTCGCATCGACGATCAGCCCCGCCCGCGTCGCCGTCTCCCGACGCCAGTGGAGATTGTTTACGGGCGCCGAATCTTCATTGTCTCGCATGGGCCCATCGTAGCGCATCTAGCGGTCGTTTTGGTGACGACGGGCCCGCCATCGGCAAGCGCGGCCCGGTGCCCCGACCCGAAGCCATGATATCCGGAGGCATGGCAACGACGTGATTGCGCGAAAAGTTCCAGCAGCTGTACTTCGGCACGACAGGCAGGCCCGCAGGTTCTGCTACGAGCTGATCCAGCGCACGATCGATCTCGGGGTCTTCATCTTCATCGTGGCGCCCGGATCTAGTTCGGCCGGGCGACGCAGGAGGCCAGTTCCCTGCGGCGGGCGGCGTCTTCGGTGGCGTGCCGGTCGACGGGCGTGCGGTTGCACCAGTGCATGTGCTGGACGACGTTCGAACTCCACCGCATCCCGTCGAAGGTGCAGCTCGATGAAAGCGCCTGGGCAAGCTCCAGCTGCGTGCGCGACCGGGCCACGTACTCATTGCAGCTCTTGATCTGTACGGTGCCGAAATCTCCCCGGCACATGGTCAGGGCTTTGCGGCGCGCGTCGTCCTCGCGGCCGCGCTCGCGCGCCGAGGCGCGCTTGCACCAGGCGGCATGGTCGGCCGGCTCGGCGCTCCAGGTTGGTCCCGTAACGCTGCAGCCGGATGCCATCTGGACCTGGCTCATCGCCCGGGCGACGTAATCGGAACAGTTTTCAATCGTGAGGCCGAACGTGCCCTGGCCGAAGGCCGGTCCGGCAATCAATACCGCGAGGGAGGCGACGCTGCCCGCCAGGACTCTGGAATACATGCCGTTCTCCACCGTCGGGCGCGTGATGAGGCCTCCGCAAACCGGCCGATGCCGCATGCACAACGGTCCTTCGCCGTGCAAGTTCCGTCGGACTGAATCGGGCGTCAGCGCCCGCGGCGCTTGTCGATGAACCGCATGATCGGCGTGACGGTCGTGCCGTGCAGGGTGATCGAGACCAGGATCACCAGAGATACCGCGTTCCACAGCAGGTCCGCCCCCTCGAACGGTGCCCGGCCCAGGGCGAAGGCGATATAATAGACGGAGCCGATGCCGCGAATGCCGAAGAAGGCGATGATCGCCCGTTCCGGCGTCGGCTCCTTGCGGCCGAGCAGGCTGATCCAGGCGACCAGCGGCCTCACGACCAGCAGCGTGAGCGCGGCGAACCCGACCATCGCCCAGTCGGTGTTGCGCAACAGGCCGCCCTCCGCCAGCGCGCCGCCGAACAGCACGAGAAGCATCATCATCAGCAGGCGTTCGATCTGCTCGACGAAGTCGTGCAGCTTCTCGTGGTAGTGATGCCGCCGTTCGAAGCCACGGAAGGCGACGGCGGACACGAAGACCGCCAGGAACCCGTAGCCGTGCGCCATCTCGGCGAGGCTGTAGGCGATCGCGGTGATGCCCAGCGCCACGAACCCGTCGCCGGTGCGGGAGAGCTTGGAGCGGTTGGGGAGACGGAAGGTCAGCCAGCCGAGTCCGCGGCCGACGGCGACCCCGACGGCGATCCCCGCCGCCAGCCGCCAGCCAAGGTCGAGCGTCACCCAGTCCAGCCAGGACGCGTCGGCCGGGCTCGCCGTCGCGAGCAGGATGGCAAGATAGACGAAAGGAAATGCGAGCCCGTCGTTCAGTCCGGCCTCGGCCGTCAGGGTGAAGCGCACCTCGTCTTCGCCGCCCTGGCCCGGCGGGCCGACCTGGACGTCGCTCGCCAGCACGGGATCGGTGGGCGAGAGCGCGGCGCCCAGCAGGAGCGCCGCGGCCAGCCCGACGCCCAGCAGCCCGTGCGCCAGCAGGGCGATGGCGACGATGGTGAGCGGCATGGCAACGCCCAGCAGCCGCCAGGTCAGGCCGGCGGTCGCCCAAGCCAGCGGCCGGTCGAGCTTGAGCCCGGCACCCATCAGCGCCACGATGACCACGGCTTCCGTCAGCCGTTCCGTCAGCTTGAGATGGGCCTGGGGTGAGGGGGCCTGCGCCTGGTCGAAGAGGCCGGCCAGCAGGGCGCCGGCCGCGACACAGAAGATCGGCAGCGAAAGCGGCAGCTCCTTCAGCACCATGGGAAGCCATGCCGTCAGAAGCACGATCGCGCCGAAGCCGGCGAGCATCACGATATAGGGGTCCATGATCCTCGCTCGGGACCGAAGTCCGGGGCCGCGAAATTGCGGACCCCAACGTGCGGACCCGAGCGTCGTTCCGTCGTCGGTTCGATACCGACCGATCCACGACGCGGAAATGCCGTGAATTGAGGCGGTACAACCTCACGCTTCTCGCGGAGAATGGCGGCGAAACGCACTCGAAGTGCCGCACGCTCCGGGAGGATTGCATGTTCGATCTGGTCGTCACGAATGCCGACGTCGCCGACGGTCTGGGCAACCCGCTGCGCAAGGCGGACGTGGCGGTGAAGGACGGCCGCATCGCCGCCATCGGCCGCGATCTCGGGCCGGCGCGCGAGACGGTGGACGCGGCGGGCCTGGTGCTGGCGCCCGGGGTGATCGACGTCCACACCCATTACGACGCGCAGCTCACCTGGGATTCCACGGCCTCGCCGTCACCGGCGCTGGGCGTCACGACGGTGGTGATCGGCAATTGCGGCTTCGGCATTGCCCCGGCGACGCCGGCCACGCGCGACACGCTGCTGAAGAACCTCTCCGAGGTCGAGGCGATGTCGCTCGACGCGCTGCGCGAGGGCGTCGACTGGCAGTTCGACGATTTCTCGAGCTACCTCGACTTCATCGCCCGGCGCGGCGTCACGCCCAACGTCGCCTCCTTCTGCTCGCACTCGGCGCTGCGCACCGTCGTGATGGGCGACGCGGGCTCGGAGCGCGAGGCGACGGCCGACGAACTCGCGAAGATGTCGGCGCTGTTCGACGAGGCGCTGGCGGCCGGCGCCATCGGGCTGGGCTCCTCGACCTTCGAGAACCACAACGGCTATGGCGGCATTCCGGTGCCGTCGCGCCTGGCCAGCGACGACGAGTTCCGCGCGCTGGCGCGGGTGATGGCGCGGCACGGCCACGGCGTCACCATGGCGACCTGCGGGCAGCGCTCGACCATTCCCTTCATGGAGGAACTGGCGAAGCTGTCCGGCCGGCCGGTGATCTACTGCCCGCTGCTCGACTATCCGACGAAGCCCGAGCATGCGCCGGGGATCTCCGCCGCCTGCGCCGAGGCGCGCACGCGCGGCCATGCGGTCTATGCCCAGGCCTCGTGCCAGCCGCTCAACATGAACTTCGGCCTGCTCAACGCCTACATGCTGCAGACCATCGCGCCGTGGCCCAAGGCCGGCGACAAGGCGCAGCATCGCGCGCTGTTCGTCGATCCCGCCTTTCGCGCCGCCTTCAAGACGTCGCTGGCGACGCCGGTCGAGGGCGGCCGCATCTTCAACGGCACCTGGCACCTGATGGAAGTGGCGGTGTCGCCGACCGAACCCGCCCTGGAGGGCCGCACCATCGAGGACATCGCGCGCGAGCGCGGCGTCGATCCGGTGGACGCACTGCTCGACATCGGGCTGGCCGACGATCTCGAGACGACCTTCATCGTGCGGCTGCTGAACGTCGACGAGAAGCGCGTGGGCGATCTCATCGCGGACGACGGCAACCTGATCAGCCTGTCCGACGCCGGCGCGCATCTCACGCTGTTCTGCGACGCGGGCTATGCCATGCACCTGCTCGGCCGCTGGGTGCGCGAACTCGGCCGCTTCAGCCTGCCGCACGCCATTCGCAAGCTGACCGGCGATCCGGCGCACATCTACGGCATCGTCGACCGCGGCCGCATCGAGGTCGGCGCCTGGGCGGACCTGATGCTGTTCGATCCTGCGACCATCCATGTCAGCCGCACCCGCCGCGTCGCCGACCTTCCAGCCGGCGCCAACCGCCTGATCCGCAGCGCCCCGGGCCTCAAGGGCGTGTGGGTCAACGGCGTCCAGGTCTTCGACGGCGAGGACTATGTGAAGGTGAAGCCGCCCGGCCAGGTCCTGCGCTCCTTCAGCACCGCCCGGCCCACGCTCGCGATGCCCCTGGCGGCGGCCGCGGAGTAGTTTCCGCCCGCCTCGTGCCCCGAACCCTCGGCCATGATATCTGGAGGCATGGCAACGACGCGACTGCGCGAGAAGTTCCGGGGGCTCTATTTCGGCGACGGCCCGGAAGCGCGACGGTTTCGCTACGGTCTCGTCGCCTTCGACATCGCCACCATCGGCGTGTTCCTGCTGGCTCCCTTCGGTGGACAGCAACCCTGGATGATCGCGCTCGATCTCGCCCTGGGTGTCGTGCTGTCGGTCGAGTTCGCGGCCCGGCTGTGGGTGCAGCGCCGGCCGCTGCGCCAACTCTTCAGCTTCACGTCGGCGGCGGACGTGATCGTGATCCTGTCGCTGCTGCTCCCCGTCTTCCTGGATAATCTCGGCTTCCTGCGCATCGCCCGCGCGTTGCGGCTGCTGCGCTCCTACCACCTGCTGCGCGACCTGCGGCACGATTCGGGCTGGTTCCGGCGCAACGAGGACGTCATCCAGCGCACGGTCAATCTCGGCGTCTTCATCTTCATCGTGACGTCGGTGGTCTACGTCACCCAGCACAGCATCAATCCGCAGATCGCCAACTACGTCGATGCGCTCTACTTCACCATCACGACGCTGACGACGACCGGCTTCGGCGACATCACCCTGAAGACCCCCGGCGGCCGGCTGCTCGCCGTGATCATCATGGTGGTGGGCGTGGGCCTCTTCCTGCGCCTGCTGCAGGCCATCTTCCGGCCCAACAAGGTCCGCTTCGAATGTCCCTCGTGCGCGCTGCTGGTGCACGACCTCGACGCGGTGCATTGCAAGCATTGCGGCGTCATCCTCAAGATCCCGAACGAGGGGATTTAGGGGGCTTCCCCATTTAGCCGTCGTCCCGACCGGAGCGAAGCGGAGCGGAGGGACCTTCTCTCCTCAGTCAGACAGCTTTTGGTGGAGAGGAGGTCTCTCCGCTTCGCGCTGCGCGCTTCGGTCGAGACGACGGAAATTCGCTGGGAGATCCTATAGCGCCGGCCCCGCAAGAATGCTCCGCGCCTCCACCGCAATCGTCTCGGCGATGGTGGCGTAGCTGTCGGCGTAGGCCGAGCCGTCGCGCCAGACCGCGGCGATGGAGCGGCTGGCGCTCCAGCCCGCCATCGAGAGGCGGGTGACCATGTCGGCGCCGCCCACCTCCGAGCGCAGATAGAGCTCCGGCAGGATGGCGAAGCCCAGGCCCGAGCCGCACATCTGGCGCAGGCTGTCGAGACTCGTTCCCTCGTAGTCCTCCAGCAGGGTGGCCTTCAGGTCGTCGCAGATCTCGCGGGCCTGGCGGTGTGCGTGGTGGCGGCGGTCGAGGCTGAGGAAGCCGATGCCCGCCAGGTCGCCGCGCCGCACCTTGGCGGACCGGCCCAGCGGATGCTCCGGCGGGCAGACGATGTGGAGCGGCTCGCGGAACAGCGGCTCGATGTGCAGGTCGCTGCCGGAGACGGGGAGGGGCGACAGGACCATGTCGAGTTCGCCGCGCGCCAGCTCGCGCGCCTGCTCGTCGGGAATTCCCTCGCGGATGTAGAGCCGCATGTCGGGAAACCGCCGGTGCAGCGAGGCCACGATGCGCGGCATCAGGTAGGGGCCGAGCGTCGGGGTGACGCCGAACCGGATCGTGCCGGCGATGCCGGCCCGCGAGCGCCGGACCATGTCCTCGGCATCCTTGACGTCGAGCAGGATGCGGCGGGCGCGCGTCACCAGGTCCCGCCCGATCGGCGTGAGCTGGACCGGGCTCTCGTTGCGCTCGACCAGGGTGACGCCCAGCCGCGCCTCCAGCGCCCGGAGCTGCTGGCTCAGCGTCGGCTGGGCGATGTGCACGGCATCCGCGGCGCGCCGGAAGCTGCGGCTGTCGGCCAGGGCCACCAGATAGGAGAGTTGACGCAGCGTGGTCATGCAGGCCGATAGTCTGGGACTATCAAAAGTGGCCCGTCAATTCTATTTCTACAATCGTCCTCCGGCGCCCATGTCGGACGTCTCATCGCAGAGGACGAAGCACCATGAGCCGCCGCATCCACCGGGCCCCCGCATGACCGAGTTTCTGGTCCAGCCCTTCCTCGGCACGCCGGTCTGGTTCTGGCTCGCCTTCGTGACCCTGGTGGGGTTGCTAACCGCCTTCGACCTCGGCCTCCTGAACAAGGAGGACCGGGTGATGGGCATCGCCGAATCGCTGAAGCTCTCGGCCTTCTACATCTCGATCGCGCTGGCCTTCGGCGCCTGGGTCTGGGTCGAGAAGGGCGCCGACCTCGGCATGCAGTACTTCACCGGCTTCTTCATCGAGAAGGCGCTGTCGATCGACAACATCTTCGTCATCAGCCTGATCTTCACCTTCTTCGCCATCCCGGCGAAGTACCAGTATCGCGCGCTGCTCTGGGGCATCATCGGCGTGATCGTGCTGCGCGGCCTGATGATCGCGGCCGGTGCTGCACTCGTGAGCGAGGCCTACTGGGTGCTCTACCTGTTCGCCGCCTTCCTGATCGTGACCGGCATCAAGATGTTCTTCACGACCGACCAGGAGCCCGACCTCGCCAACAACGCGGCCATCCGCTGGATCTCCAGGCGCATGCGGGTGACCAAGGAACTGCACGGCGACAGGTTCTTCGTCTTCCGCGCCGACGAGCGCACCGGCCGCATGGCGCTGGCCGCGACGCCGCTGTTCCTCGCCCTGGTGGTGATCAACCTCGCTGACCTGGTGTTCGCGGTCGACTCGGTGCCGGCGATCTTCGCCATCACCACCGACACGTTCGTGGTCTACACCTCGAACATCATGGCGGTGCTGGGCCTGCGCGCCCTCTACTTCGCGCTGTCGGCCATGATCGACCGCTTCCACTACCTGAAGCACGCGCTCGCGGCGGTGCTGGTCTTCATTGGCTCCAAGATCTTCGTCTCGGACTTCCTCCTGGGCGACGCGAAGTTCCCCCCGGTCGCCAGCCTCGCCGTCACCTTCGGCCTGATCGCCACCGGCATCGCGTGGTCGCTGTGGAAGACGCGGGACACGGCGACGACGCGGTGAGGGGGGGCGGAGCCTCGATTGATCGGACTAAGTGCCGAGACGAGCCAGAACTCGCCGTGCTTCACTAGTCCTGCCAGTCGGAAGCCGCGTCAATGAACGCCGGATCGTCTCGCGCGCGACTGATCTTTGCTACTGCAAGCGACTGGCGATGTGCTTCCCTTCTGAACGCCGCCGACCGCACGTCCGGTACCCAGACTTGGATCGACCGCAACGCCAGAGCCTGTAGCTGGTCGCGAAGTCCTTGCGCGTTTGCCCGCTTGTCACTCATGTTCTCAGCAGGGGAGGAATGGCAAACGATGTCATCGATTCGTGTCCATCTACGGTCAACACGATATTCGAATTTGATAGTGGATGGGGTGATAGCTTCTCTCGTTCCGCGATTGTCCCAAGAAGTGCCTCGATGAAGTCGTTCAGATCTGTGGATTTGTCTATTACGTCATCCATGATCTGGCCCATAGCATCTGCGTGGCTAAGCTTGTCTTCGGGATCGTTCAAGCAATCCAATATGCCTTGGGTCATCAAGTTCAATGACATCGTGTATAGTGAAGAATGCCGGGGCGTGCCTGAATAGATTGACATGTCGCTATCGTGTGGAATCCTGGCATACGCATTGTCGATCTGCGCACTCGTAGGATGATGGAAGGCGAAGTTGTTCCGGATCGACGCCATTAGCTCCATATCGGACAGGTGCTTTCGAACTCTCTTTAGAGCGGCTTGTCCCTTCGCATTAAGGAGCGGCAAGTAGGTGTGGCCGAATTTTTGACTAAGCACGTGCTTGTTGAGTGCCACGTATCCTTCCTGCGTAGTGCCGATCAAGAGCCGCGCAATTGTGAAGGAACGGCTTTCCGCAAAAAGCTTCATGACGTCATTTGACTGTTCTTTGATCGAGAAGATCAGTAGCCGATAAAGCGTGTTAATCTCGTTCGCTATGTGCCCAAACAGCAAAAAGTTGCGACGCACATCGGTTGGAAGAGCGTCCAGCGCACCCTTGTTGATCTCGATCTTGTAGATATTGAGTGGCTTTGACACGGGGGTGGGTCTAACTGGCATGCTGTCCTCCCCACCCGGTAGTATCGCACCTATAAATTTGCCGTGGAACGGGCTGGCTCTATCTGATGAGAAATCGTGCTGATGGCCGAGGAAGCAATTCCAGAGCGAGAGCGGCTACAGTCCTGCGACGGGCTGGGAACGTCTAAGTTAAGTCTATCCCGTCACCGCCAACGCCTGTGTCAGATCCGCGATCAGATCGTCCGGATGCTCGATGCCCACCGACAGCCGGATCGTCGTGTCCAGAACGCCGATGCGGTCGCGGACTTCCAGGGGCACGCCGGAATGGGTCATCGCGGCGGGGTGGCTGGCGAGTGACTCGGTGCCGCCGAGGCTCACGGCGAGCTTGAAGATCTTCAGCGCGTTCAGGAAGGCGAAGGCTTCCTTTTCGCCGCCCTTGATGTCGAACGAGAAGGTCGAGCCCGCGCCGGTGCACTGGCGCTCGTAGAGCGCCTGCTCGGGCGAGCCCTTGGGCAGCAGGCCGAGATAGTGGAGCTTGGCGACGCCGGGATGGGCGGCCAGCCATTCGGCGACCTGGCGCGCGTTGGAGTTGGCGCGCTCCATCCGCAGTCCCAGCGTCTCCAGCGAGCGGCCCAGCATCCAGCAGGAATGCGGATCGAGCTGCGTGCCGAGACTGCCGCGCAGCGCGCGGATCGGGCCCATGATGGCCTTCGTGCCCATGGCGGCGCCGGCGATCAGATCGGAATGGCCGCCGACATATTTGGTGAGCGAATAGACCGAGACGTCGGCGCCGTGATCGAGCGGGCGCTGGAAGACCGGCCCGAGCAAAGTGTTGTCGCAGGCCAGCACTGGCGGGCCGCCGGGCTGTCCCTGGCCGATCTCGTCGGCGATGCGCCGCAGCAGCGCGATATCGACCAGCGTGTTGGTCGGGTTGGCCGGCGTCTCGATCATGATGACGGAGATGCGGCCGCTCGACAGGATCTTCTTGCGCGCCTCGGCGACGGTGGCGCGGATCGCGGCCTCGTTCACGCCGTCGACGAAGCCCACGGCCGAGATGCCGAAGCCCGACAGCGTCTTGGCCAGCAAGGTCTCGGTGCCGCCATAGAGCGGCTGCGAATGCAGGATCACGTCGCCGGGACGGGCGAAGGCGAGCAGGGTCGTGGAGATCGCCGACATGCCGGAGGAGAAGAGCGCGCAGGTCTCGGCGCCCTCGTAGACCGCCAGCCTGTCCTCGACGATCTCGCTGTTGGGATGGTTGAAGCGCGAATAGACGAGGCCGGCGGCGCTGCCGGCGGGCGGCGTCTTGCGGCCCGAGGCGTAATCGAAGAAGTCGCGGCCCTCCTCGGCCGAGCCGAACACGAAGGTCGAGGTCAGGAACACCGGCGGTTTTACCGCGCCCTCGGAGAGGGCCGGATCGTAGCCGTAGGAGAGCATCAGCGTCTCGGGCTGGAGCTTGTGGTTGCCGATGTGGGTGCGATAGGGGCGGGGGGCGGTCATGGCGTGTCTCCTGTCGCGGGGGCGGAAAAGGCGGGGCGCGGCCGCAGGATGACGGCAAAGCGAAGCGCGAGTGTGGCGAAAAGACGTGAGGCGGGGGATAAGGTCGCGCGACGCCCTCCGCGATGGCGCGAAGCGACGGGCGCGCGAAGGTTGCACAGTGTCCGTTCCCGGACACGATCGCCGTCCGAAGGGCGGGAATAGTGCCGGCCGGGCCAATCCCCTGCTAGAACGCCGGGCATGACGATGCCGGGTCCGCCTGAAGCCACGCCGTTGCCGCGCGAACAGATCGACGAAAGCGCGTTCCGGCTGCTGGTCGAGGGCGTGCGGGACTATGCGATCTACATGCTCGATCCCGCGGGGCGGGTGGTGAGCTGGAACAAGGGGGCCGAGCGCTTCAAGGGCTATGCGGCCGACGAGATCATCGGCAGCCACTTCTCCCGCTTCTACCGCGCGGAGGACCGCGCCGACGGCCTGCCGACCCGCGCCCTCGCCACGGCGCTGGCCGAGGGCCGGTTCGAGGCCGAGGGCTGGCGCGTGCGCAAGGACGGCACGCCCTTCTGGGCGCATGTCGTGATCGACACGATCCGCGATGCTTCGGGCGTGTTGCGCGGCTTCGCCAAGATCACGCGCGACCTCACCGAGCGGCGCGCCACCGAGGAGGCGCTGCGCCGCAGCCAGGAGGAGTTCCGCCTGCTGGTGGAGAGCGTCACCGACTACGGCATCTACAAGCTCGATCCCGAGGGCCGTGTCGCGACCTGGAACGCCGGCGCCCGGCGTATCAAGGGCTACGAGCCGGAGGAGATCCTGGGGCGCCACTTCTCGGCCTTCTACACCGAGGAGGATCGCGCCGCCGGCGAGCCGCAGCGCGCGCTGGAGACGGCCGCGCGCGAGGGCCGCTTCGAGAAGGAGGCGTGGCGCGTGCGCAAGGACGGCACGCGCTTCTGGGCCAGCATCGTCATCGATCCGGTGCGCGGCGCCGACGGTTCGTTGCAGGGCTTCGCCAAGGTCACGCGCGACATCACCGAGCGCCGCGACGCCCAGCTCGAACTGGAGCGCGCGCGCGAGGCGCTGTTCCAGTCGCAGAAGATGGAGGCGATCGGCCAGCTCACCGGCGGCGTGGCGCACGACTTCAACAATCTCCTGACCGCGGTGATCGGCAGCCTCGAACTGGTGCGCAAGCGCCTGCCGGCCGGCGATCGCAACCTCGCGCTGATCGACAATGCCATGCAGGCCGCGCGGCGCGGCGGTGCGCTCACGCAGCGCATGCTGGCCTTCGCGCGCCGCCAGGAGCTCGACCCCGAACTCGCCTCCGTCGCGGCGCTGGTCGACGGCATGAAGAGCCTGTTCGACCATACGCTGGGTCCCGCCATCGTGCTCGACATCGATTGCCCCGCGACGCTGTCGCCGGTGCGGGTCGACACCAACCAGGTCGAGATGGCGCTGCTCAACCTCGTGGTGAACGCGCGCGATGCGATGCCGCGCGGCGGTACCGTCGCCCTCTCTGCGCGTGAGGTCGCGGTGACGGCGGCGATGGCGGCCTCCCTGTCGCTGAAGGAAGGGCGTTACGTGCGGCTGCAGGTGAAGGACCAGGGCCACGGCATGGACGCCGCGACGCTGGGGCGCGCGACCGAGCCGTTCTTCACCACCAAGGGCGTGGGCAAGGGCACGGGGCTCGGCCTGTCGATGGTGCATGGCCTCGCCGGGCAGCTGGGCGGCCGGCTGCAGCTCGAGAGCCGCGAGGGGCAGGGCACCACGGCGTCGCTGTGGATCCCGGTGGCGGGCGGCGACGCGCAGGCGCCGCTGGCGCCGGTCCCCGCGACCTCGACCCCGCGGCCGCTCTCGATCCTCGCGGTCGACGACGATGCGCTGATCCTGGTCAACACCGCCGCGATGCTCGAGGATCTCGGCCACGAGGTCACGATCGCCTATTCCGGCCGCGAGGCGCTCGTGGCGCTCGCGAAGATGGCGCGGGTCGACCTCGTCGTCACCGACCAGGCGATGCCCGGCATGACCGGCACGCAGCTGGTCGAGGAGATCCGCCGCACGCATCCCGACCTGCCGGTGCTGCTGGCCACCGGCTACGCCGAACTGCCCAACGGCGAGAGCACGAAGGTCCCGCGCCTCAACAAGCCCTTCCTGCAGGCCCATCTCGCCCAGGCGATCGCGGAAGTGATGAACGGACGATTCTAGCGCGCGAGGCTGCGCCCGATCTTCGGTTCGGTCCCGGCGAGCAGGCGCGCGATGTTCGCGCGATGCAGCACGATCACGTAGAGGCCGCCCGCGATGACGAGCAGGCGATAGGGCAGCGGCTCCGGCAGCAGGCAGATGAGGAGGGCGGCGGTCGCGGCGGCCAGCATCGAGGCCAGCGACACGATGCGCCCGACCGCCAGCACCAGCAGGAACACCGACGCCGCGCCGAGGCCGACCGGCCAGGAAAGCGCCAGCAGCACGCCGAGCCCCGTCGCCGCCGACTTGCCGCCGGTGAAGCCCAGCCACAGCGAGCGGCTGTGTCCCAGCAGCACCGCGAGGCCGCACAGGCAGACGGCCCATGTGACGTCCTCGATGGGAACGCCGAGCCAGGCGTAGTACCAGCGCGCGAACAGGATCGCGGCCACGCCCTTCAGCACGTCGACCAGCAGCAGCACCAGCGCCGGCCCCTTGCCGAGCGTGCGCAACACGTTGGTGGCCCCGGTGGAACGCGAGCCATGCTCGCGAATGTCGATGCCGCGCAGCATCTTGCCCGCGAGATAGCCGGTCGGCGTCGCGCCCAGCAGATAGGCGACGGCCACGCCGCCGATGCAGGTGATCCAGAAGATCATCGAACCGGGTTCCGAAATCACCGGCGGACGGATGTGGATTCGTGCATGAAATTGCTCCGTGGAATTCACCTGTTTGCCGAATGTCGCGTACCGCCGCCAGTGCTTGCCCGCTTCACACGACCTGAATTAGGGTGCCGCCCATAAGATCAGGGGTCGGGAAGGCCCTGCGGATCAGGGAGGAAATGTGATGCGTAATCCGACACGGCGCGGGCTTATCGTTGCGGGTGCGGGCGTTCTTGCGGCGCCCTCGATTCTCGGTTCGTCCGCATGGGCGCAGAGTGCGTTCCCCAATAAGCCGATTCGGATCGTCGTGCCCTATCCGGCGGGCGGTCAGACCGACGGCATCGCGCGGTCCTATGGCGATTATCTGGGGCGCAAGCTCGGCGTCTCGGTCATCGTCGAGAACAAGGGCGGCGCCGGCGGCGTGATCGGCATCACCGAAGTGAAGCGCGCGGCGCCCGACGGCTACACCATTCTCTGCACCATCTCCTCGTCGCTGATCCAGAACCGCGTGACGGTGAAGGACCTGCCTTACGATCCGGAGAAGGACTTCACCTACCTGACCATGACGACCAGCCTCGGCGGGCCGGTGGTGGCGGCGGAGAAGACCGGCGCGACCAACCTCAAGCAGTTCGTCGAGTACGCCAAGAAGGTCGACAAGGTGAACTGGGGCGCCTACGGGCCGGGCTCGACGCCGCAGATGCTGATCGAGACCATGGCCAAGCAGTATGGCTTCAAGGTCGAGGTCGTGCAGTATCGCGGCGAGGCGGCGATGTGGGCCGACGTGACCTCGCAGCAGCTCGATGGCGGCGCGGGCAGTCCCGCCGCGTCGGCCGGCGTGATTGCCTCGGGCAAGGGCCGCGCCATCGCGATGATGGGCGAGCGCCTGAAGGCCTGGCCCGACGTGCCGACGATGGTCGAGCAGGGGGCGGTCGGTGGCTTCTACGAGACGCGCGCCTTCGCCGCTTTCGCCGTCCCCGCCGCGACGCCGGCCGACATCGCCAAGAAGCTCAGCGACACGCTGATCGAGGCCGGCACCGACGAGAAGGTGAAGGCGCTCATGACCAACTACCTGATCATCGGCCCGCTGAGCATGGAAGCCACCAACGCGCGCTTCAAGCGCGACACCGAGATCATGCTGAAGGTCATGAAGGAGATCGGCATCAAGCCCGAGTAATCGGCCGCGCGAAGCGCGGCCGGAGGAGCGTCCGGAGCTTGCCCTCGGCAAGCTCCGGGAGCATCGCCCGGTGCCGATTCGCACTCAAACGGAAGGCCCCGCTATGGGATGGCACGACACCCTGGCGGCGAAGTCCGCGCAGATGGGCAAGACCTCTGCGGAGTTCAGGGCCGGCGCCCGGCGAAAGCTCATGGCCACCGCGCTCTTTCTCGTCGTCGCGGTCGTCGTCGGCTACTTCGGGGGCTGGCTGTGGGCCCTGCTGCCGGGAGTCGTGGCGGCGTGGTCGGCGTTGCAACTCCTGAGCGCGACCCTGATTGCGTCGCGATTGGAAGCCATCGAGAGGCAGGCACCACCCGGTCGTTCGTGACATCATCGAGTCACCAGATTCAGCAACAGCGAAGGAACGCAGGACCATGGCATTCACTCTGACCAGCGACAGCTTCAAGGAAGGCGCCGCCCTGGGCATGGAGCACATCCTGTCGGCCGAATACGGCTTCGGCTGCGGCGGCGGCAACAAGTCGCCGCACCTGCGCTGGTCGGGCGCGCCCGAGGGCACGAAGAGCTTCGCGGTGCATTGCTTCGATCCCGACGCCCCGACCGGCTCGGGCTTTTGGCACTGGGTGGTCGTGAACATTCCCGCCGGCACCACCGAACTGGCGCTCGACGCCGGCAATCCGAAGGCGGGCCTGCTGCCGAAGGGCGCGCTGCAGACCCGCACCGACTTCGGCGCGCCGGGCTATGGCGGCCCGTGCCCGCCGCAGGGCCACGGCCCGCACCGCTATGTGTTCACGGTGTTCGCGGTGAAGGAAGAGACGCTGCCGGTGGCGGCCGATACCTCGGCGGCGATCGTCGGCTTCCAGCTGCATTTCAACACGCTGGCCAAGGCCGCGCTCACGGGCACGTTCGAAAGGACGGGTTAGAAGGCCGAGCGAAGCGCGGCCTTGGGAGAGCGTCAGGACATTGCTGCGCAATGTCCGGGAGCGACGTATGGCTCTCTCGTCCGAAAGGCCTCTTGAAAAAGGCTTGAGCGGGTGGCGCCACAGAGAGGCGCTCCCGGACATTGCCAAAGGCAATGTCCTGAGGCTTAGCCCGCCCTTGGACGAGCGCTCTTAGCGCTCGTCCAAGGGCGGGAACGACCACTTCCCGTCCCGGATAGGCAGGAACGATCCGTCGTCGACGCCGACCTCGTCAGCAATGCGGTCGTTCGTGACCTGGTTCAGCGCCACGATGAGGTCGCCATTCTTCTTTGGGTCGAGCGCCAGGTTGGTCATCTCGTCGGGATCGGTCTGCAGGTCGTAGACTTCGAGGTCGTTCCTGGCGAGCAGCTCTTCCATCGTCTTCGGCGTGTTGAACTGCACGGGCGAGAAATAGCGCGAGAAGCGGTAGCGGCCGTCGAAGGTGCTGCGGATCGCCGTCCGGTTCCGGAAGTCCGGCGGATGCGCCGCCAGCAGCGCTTCCTGTTGCTCGGGCGGCTTTGCCCTGAAGGTGCGCGTGTCGATCGTCATCGCCGCCCATTTGGGGTCCGAATAGGACAGCATGTCGAAGTTGAACAGTGCTGCCGGACGCACCGCCTTCTGCCCGGCAGCTTCCGGGTTGCGCAGCAGCGCGGAGAAGTCCTTGCCGCGCAATCCGTCGGAGGCGCGGGCGAGAGCGGCGCCGTCCTTGCCGGTGAGCGCCAGGATCGTGGGCGTGAGGTCGAGCTGCGAGGTGATGGCCTGGCACTGCTTGCCGCCCGCGAGGGCAGGATGGACGATCATCAGCGGCAGGTGATTCTGCTGATGGTAGGTGTTGGTGCCCTTGCCGCGCATCTGGTGGCTGCCGCCCAGCTCGCCATGATCGGCGGTGAAGACGACGATCGTGTTCTGCGCCATGCCATTGTCATCGAGCGCCTTCATCAGCCGCTCCAGCTTCTGGTCGCAGTCGCGGATGGCATTGAAGTAATAGTTGCGCAGGGCGCGCCAGCGCCGGTCTTCATCGGGCCACTGTCCGACCAGCAGGTCGATCGATTGCTGGTAGTAGCGATGCGCGATCGGCCGCCCCGGTGCATCGAACGGCTGGTGCCGGCTGCCGGGCAGGGGGACGCTGTCCCAGGTCGCGCGATAGAGCTCGTCGTCCGGCGCGCGGGCGATGGGGAGCGCATGGCGCTTGCCCTGGATGTTTTCGTTTCCGGTGTCGGAGTCGAAATACATCGTGTCGTGCGGGTTCACGAGATTGACGGCGAGATACCAGGGCTGGCCCTTCGTGCGCAGCGTCTGCGCCTCGGTGCGCAGCCACGTGACCGCCGTCGCGAGCGTGCCGTCGTCGTACTTGTAGCCGCCCAGCGTACCGTCGATCAGGTCGCCGACGCCGAAGAAGTCCTGGAAGCCGTAGGACTGCATGGTCTTGCGATAGTCGAGCAGCGGCGCGTCGACCGGCTTGTCGTTGAGATCCATCGTCGCGGAGAGATGCCACTTGCCCTGATAGGCGGCGTGATAGCCCAGCTCGGCGAGGCGATGGCCGACCGTCCTGATCTTCGTCGAGAGATCGCGCTGCCAGATGTAGTTGAGGTTGTCGGCGATGCCGGTCTGCTGGATGTGCTGGCCGGTGTAGACCACCGACCGGGCCGAGGAGCAGACGCAGGAGGCCGCCTGGTGATTGAGGAAGGTGATCGCCTTCTTCTTGATCGCCTCGCGCGCCGGCACCGGGAACGGCCATTGCGGGAAGAAATGCTCCTGGTCGACCAGCACGAACAGGATGTTGTAGCCCGATGGCATCGCCGGGTTGGCGGGCGTGGGCGATGGCGCCGGTGCCTGTGCCTGCGCAACTCCGCCGGCCAGTAAAGTCGAGCCGAGCAGCGCCGCGCCTGATGTCATCGCCGAGCGCCGCGACGGATTCGATGACTCGTCTTCGGGCTTCGTCATCCTGCTTGCTCCTGAACCACCTCTCTTCATATTAGGCGGGCCGACGGCCATTTGGAATGTCAGGGAGTTCAAGCATGACGATTCGGCGTATCGCGGTCGAAGAAGCTTTCGTGACGCCCGAGATCATGGCGGAATGGCAAAAGGTGCTGGCAAGTCCTGATGCCGAGCCCGGCTTCGCGAAGATGGGCGAGTCCATCCTGGCGCAGACGCCGGCCAACAAGCCGCTCGACGACCGCCTGCTCGACATCGGCGCGGCGCGGATCGCGCACATGGATGCGATCGGCATCGACATGCAGGTCCTCTCGCTGACCTCGCCCGGCGTGCAGGTGTTCGAGACGGCGCTTGCCACGCGGCTGGCCGCGGAGTCGAACGATGTGCTCGCCGCTGCGGTGCGAGCTTACCCCACGCGTTTCGCGGGCCTCGCCGCCATTGCCCCGCAGGATCCTGCAGCCGCCGCGAAGGAGATCGAGCGCGGCGCCACCCAGCTCGGCCTGTGCGGGATCATCGTGAACTCCCATACGAAGGGCGAGTATCTCGACGCACCGAAGTTCCGGCCGATCCTCGAGGCGGCCCAGGCGCACGACCTACCGATCTACCTCCATCCGCGCGAGCCCGCCGCTTCGTGGGTCGGTCCCTATCTCGACTACGCGCTGTGGTTTGCCGGCTGGGGCTTCGCGGCGGAAACCGGCCTGCATGCGATGCGCCTCATCATGTCGGGAACCTTCGACCGTTATCCAAAATTGAAGATCGTGCTCGGACACATGGGCGAGGGGCTTCCCTTCTGGCTGCAGCGCATCGACAACCGTTACCGGCTCGAGGTGAAGATCGGCGCCTGCGAGAAGCTCGCCCGGCTGCCCAGCGAATATTTCCTCGATAATTTCGTCATCACCACCTCGGGCGTGACCTCGATGCCGGCGCTCCGCCTCTCGCTCGACGAACTGGGCGTCGACCGCATCCTCTTCGCCGCCGACTTTCCCTACGAGGACGATGCCGAAGCCGTGCGATTCATGGACGGCGCGAGCGTCACGGAGGAGGAGCGGAAGAAGATCTATGAGACGAATGCGTGTCGGGTCTTCAAGCTAGCCACGCAATAGCGGAGCGGCCTGCCTTCAATAGAGGTTGAGCTTGTAGTTGAGCACCACGCGCAGCTCCTCGCCGTTGGTGACAGTGCCACCCTGCCACACGGTGAAGCGGCCGTACTGCACGCGGAACCACAGTCCCTGCAGGCGGTCGTGGTCGGGGCGCCAGTCGACATGGAAGTCCCATTCGCTCTCGACCAGCGGCGGGCCGGCGGAAGCGGCGCTGGTCCAGCCGTTGAAGAAGTGCGTGGAGACGGCGGCCGGCAGCCCCAGTCCGATCAGGCTGTGCGACAGGCCGACCATCACCGCCTGCTCGCCGGCGCGCTGAAAGTTCTGGATCAGCGCGCTGGTGTAGAAGGGGCTGGCGCTCCACGGCGTGAGGATGCCGAGGCCGGGATTCGTGACGGAGTATCCAAGCGTCAGGATGCCGGTGTCGTAGCCGAGGTCGATCTTCGCGCCGAACTCGCTGGTGGCGAAGGCCGTGCCGCCGTTCATCTGCGACTGGCCGGTACTGCTCTGGGCGGCGAACTGCGCCGCGGCGAGGGCCGTGAAGCCGCCGCCGAAATCATGGCCGATCTTGCCTTCGGCATAGAAGATGTTGAGCAGGTCCTGGCTGTAGTAGTTGATGGCGCCGATGCGCGCCGGGCCCCAGGTCAGCAGGCCGCCCAGCATGCCCACGCCGGCATTCGAGGTCGGCACGCCCGCCGCGCTCGCCATCGACTGGAAGGTGGTCGCATCGCGAGGCTTGATGGCGTCGATGAAGCCGCCGCCGTAGCGGAAGCTTGGACCGCCGGCGCGCGTGCCGTCGCCGCCCAGCGTGCCGCTCACCGTGTAGCCGGAGAAGGTCTGGGGCGCCATGCGGTTGTCGTGCGGTCCCAGGAACGGCGTGTTGTAGAGATAGCGGCCGAGCGTGATCCTGTGGTCCTCGAACAGGTGCGCCTGGCCGTAGAGCTGGCCGAACACCGCGAAGCCCTGCTGGTCGGGCAGCAGCAGGCCGGTGTTGCCGTACTGCGGCGGCGCGATCACGGGAAACGAGGTGTAGAGCACCGCGCCCAGGGTCACGAGGTCGAACAGCTTGCCGGTCTCGGCCGAGACCGAGCCGCCGCTCGCCCAGGCCTGCTCCATGGTGCTGCTGGCCGGCGAACTCGACACATAGTCGCGGAAGTAGCTGCGGGCCTCGAAGTTGACGCGGGAATCGCGCAGGAACGCCGGCGTGTCCTTCCACTTTTCGCGCAACTCGGGGAAGGCAGTCAGCGGCGGCGGCTTCGGCGGCTCGAAGATCCGCTCGATCGCGGTCAGGTCCTCGGCGGGCGTCCGCGGGATCGGATATTCCTGCTTGCTGTTCTGCGCCAGCGCGCTGCCGGGCAAAAGCAGCGTCCCCACCACGAGCCCCGCAGCCGCGAAAATCGAAGCGGCGGCGCGGTGCAGGTGCCTGGTCTTCCTCAAGGGCGGCTCTCTCATGGCGTGCCCGACATTGCCATGTAACATCCCGATACTTCTACGAAGCTTCCCCGGTTTCCCAAAAGCCTCTTTCGCTCGGGCGGCGTGGTCGGCATAAGCTGGGTGCGGGGAGGGCCGGTCTGCGGTCTTCGCGCGGGATAGGGAATGGAAATGACGGCGCTGTGGGGGGAACGCAGGACTCGGGTCCTCAGGCTTGTCGCGACGGTCGCGACCGCAGCGCTGGCGGCGGCCTGTGCGAGCGGCGGCGAGTCCTACCAGGCCGAGGCGATGCAGGCGTCCGACAAGGGCGACCTCAAGACCGCCGCCAGCCTGGCCCAGAAGGAAGTCGACAAGTATTCGGCGTCCGACCAGTGCTCGTCCGCCACCAACTACAATTGCGGCACGCTGGCGCTCGCCTATTCGAGCCTCGCCGAATACCAGATCCGCAGCGGCGACCGGGCCGCCGGCGAGCGCAGCTTCGATCGTGCCAAGGGTGCGCTGCAGCTCGTGGCGAAGGACAACAAGCCCAGCGCCACCGGCATGGTCTATCGCGACGTGTCCGAGGCCTACTGGAAGGCCGGCGACAGGCAGCGCGCGATTGCCGTCTTCCGCGAGGGCACGACCCGCGGCGCCGACGAGTGGCTCTACACGTCCTCCGCCGCCAAGGCCGTCGCCCAGCAGGAGGGCCGGCCCGCGACGCCGCCCCCCGGCACCGTGCCCGCCGGCAGCCCGCCCGCATCCGCCGCTCCCGGCGCTGCCGCGGGTGCTGCTCCGGCGGGTCCGGCCAGCGGTGCCGACGTCCAGGTGCTGCCCACGCGCGTCAACGATCCCGCCGTGCGGCCGAGCCAGGTCAACGATCCGGTCGTCGGCGGCCCCTCGCCGCTGGCGCCGCTCGCGCCCAGCCCGCTCACGACGCGCTGACGGGCACGGCCTGCGGGTGGCGTAGCGCTCTTGCGTGGGGCCCGCGATTGATCGGTGGACCGTCCCCTGTGCAGACTGCCCGCCAATGAAGCGGCGGTCATTCCTCGGAGTCCTGGGCGCGGGCATGGCGTCGGCATCGGCCGGCGGTTGCGCCTCTCCGGCGAGACTCGCAGCGCTGCCGGCGAAGGCGGGCGACCATGGCCGGTTCGTCGGCATGCCGGATGATTGCAGGGTCGTGCTCGACGGCAGCAGCGACAGGCTGTTCGGCCGCATCGCCGTCGAGGCGCTCAGCCGCGAGATCGCCTACGCCCAGAGAAGCGGCGGGACGGTGGGCTCGGCCAGCTATCTCGCGATCTCCGGCGGCGGCGAGAACGGTGCATTCGGCGCGGGGCTGCTGAATGGATGGACCGAGACGGGAACCCGCCCGGTTTTCAAGGGCGTGACCGGCGTTAGCACCGGGGCGCTGAGCGCGCCCTTCGCGTTCCTCGGCTCCGACTACGACCGCGACCTCGAACGTGTGTACACCGACATCGGTGCGTCCGACGTCATGAGCAGCCGCGGGCTGCTGCAGGGGCTGCTGGGCGATTCGCTCTACGATTCGGCGCCGCTGCGGGCGACCATCCGGCGCTTCGTCACGCCCGCGCTGCTCGCCGCGATCGGCCGCGAGTACACCGAGAAGGGCCGCCTGCTGTTCGTGGCCACGACCAACCTCGACGTGCCGGTAGGCGTGCTGTGGAACATGGGCTCGATCGCCGCCAGCGCGCACCCGCGCGCGTCCGACCTGTTCGCCAATATCCTGCTCGCCTCGGCGTCGATCCCCGGCATCCTGCCGCCCGTGATGTTCGACATCGAGACGGGCGGCGAACGCTATCAGGAGATGCATGTCGACGGCGGCACGGTGGCCCAGGTGGTCATCTACCCGCCGTCGCTGGGCGGCGACGACATGCTGGCCGGCATGACCTCCGCCAGCCCCGCGATCCTGGGGGCCCTGACCGACCGGCCGCGGCGGCTGTTCGTCATCCGCAACGCGCGGCCCGGCGCGGATCCGGAGACGGTGCCGCGCAACACCATGAAGATCGCCGACCGGGCGATCGCCACGCTGATCCAGGCGCAGGGGCTGAGCGACCTCTATCAGCTCTACGTCATCGCCCGGCGCGACGGCATCGACTACAACGTGGCAGTCATTCCGCCGAGCTTCACCGAGCGGCTGAACGGACCCTTCGACCAAGCCTATATGCGCAGCCTGTTCGCAGTCGGGCGCGACACGATGCTGAGCGGCAGCGCCTGGTCCGGCGTGCCGCCGGGCTTCAATGCGATACCCGTCCAGAAGCTTTCCGCGGGCGTCCGACGATAGCGGGTCTGACCCGTCGCCTTACGCCACCTTCTTCGCGGGCGGCGGCGACCTCACCATCGCCGGCATCGCCAGCACGTTCTGCTACTCCGACGTCGCCGCCTTCTCGCGCGGCTCTCCGGCGAAGGTCAGGTCGCGGGCTGCATCGGCGGCACTGCGGAGCGTGCGCAATGCGGACAGGTCGTCACGGAACCTCTGCTGCGGCGGTCCTGAATACGGGCATCGTTGACAAACACTACGCGCGGGCGAACGCTCCCCTTCATTTTCCCCGACTGAGAAGAGGTCCCCCATGACCGCCGTTTACGACACGCCGAAGGGGGGCCTCTATGGCGGTCACTTCGATTCCTCGGGCCTCGAGCCCAACGTCCGTGCCCTCCTGATGGATTATCGCTGGACCACGGCATATGGCGGAAACACCGCCGCGACGCAGGCGAACTTCTCCTTTCCGACCTCGGCCCAGGATTATCTCGTCGTGCCGGGGTATCCCCGGGTGGAGGAGGTTTCCGAGTTCTCGCCGATGAACGAGATCGAGAAGACGGCGTCGCGCATCGCCTTCAATCTCGTGGCTTCCTACACCCAGCTCGAGTTCGTCGAGGTGGCCTCCGGGCTCGCGAGTGCGGCCACGTTCCGCCTGGCCCGCGACATTTCCCTCTCCGTTTCCAACTTTCCGCCCAACGAAGGCGCCTATTCCGCCTCCGACAGTCGCGCCGCCGGCGATACGTTCATCGGCGAGGGCAATGGCTGGTTGAGCACATCCGTGTTCTTCGGCACCGACCAGTTCACCACCGTCATGCACGAGATGGGGCATGGCTTCGGCCTCAAGCATGGCCATGACAACAGATACAACGGCAAGCTCACAGCCGAGCGCGACGACGTCGAATTCTCGATCATGACCTATGCGGCCTATATCGGCGCCGACGTCAGCACCGCGCTGGCGGCGCATGTCGGCTCGTCGGCGCAAAGCTTCATGATGTACGACATCGCCGCGCTGCAGGCCTACTACGGCGCCAACTTCGGCGCCGTCGGCAGCACACGCACCTACACCTGGGACAACACGACGGGACAGCAGTACATCAACGGCGCCGTGGCGGCGAACACCGGCACGACGGCGACCGGCAAGATCTTCTCGACCGTCTGGACGCAGGGTGCGACGACGACCTACGACCTCAGCAACTTCGACGGCGACCAGGTCAACGACCTGCGGGCCGGGCAGTGGCTGAACTTTTCCAAGGAGCAGATCGCCGACCTGAACGCGGACGCCGCGCCGGGCACCTCGGCCTACAACAACCTGGCCAACGGCAACATCTACAATTCCCTGCTCTACAACGGCGATACGCGCTCGCTGATCGGCAACCTCGTCACCGGCGCCGGTAATGACCAGATCACGGGCAACGAGCTCAACAACATCCTCACGGCCAACGGCGGCAACGATTATCTGAACGGTGGCGGCGGCATCGACGTGCTCTATGCCGGCGACGGCGACGATGCGCTGGCCGGCGGCACGGCGACGGGCGGCGTCAATCAGCTGTGGGGCGGCGCGGGCACGAACACGGTGATCTACAGGGAGGTCGCCGCCGTCGTGTATGTCGACCTGGGCGCCGGCGCCGGCTACGTGAAGCAGGATGGTGTGCTGGTCTTCACCGATTCGCTGGACTCGATCCAGAACGCCATCGGCGGCGGCTACGACGACACGCTGATCGGCGACGACGGCGACAACGCGCTGGACGGCGGCGCGGGCGCCAACGCGCTCTACGGTCTCGGCGGCGACGATTCCTTTGCCGGCGGCACCGCGACCGGCGGCGTGAACCAGCTCTGGGGCGGGGCGGGGACGAACACCGTCGACTATTCCGCGCTGACCTCGGCCGTCAGCGTCGATCTGGGCGCCGGCGGCGGCTACGTGCTGCGCGGTACCGCGCTGGTCCTCACCGATCAGATGAACCTGATCCAGAATGCCACGGGCGGCGCCGGCGCCGACCGGCTGATCGGCGACGGCGGCGACAATCGCCTGGAGGGCGGCCTCGGGGAGAACGCGCTCTATGGTCTGGGTGGCGACGATGTCCTGGTCGGCGGCATTTCCGCCAACCTGCCGACCGACACGGAGCCGGGCGCCATTGACGTGAGCCAGCTCTGGGGCGGGACAGACTTCAACACCGTCGACTACTCCGCCCAGACGCGCAGCGTCCAGGTCGACCTGGTGCAGCAGCTCGGCTGGGTCTGGTTCAAGGGCGTGCTGACGCTCACCGACCAGATGAACTCGATCCAGAGCGTTTTCGGCGGCACGATCGGCGATACGCTGATCGGCAACGGCGAGGTCAACTACTTCGAGGGGATGGGCGGCGCCGACAAGCTCTATGCCGGCGGCGGTGTCGTGACCTTCGGCTACCGGAGCTATGAGGACAGCAACCTGGAGACGGGCTACGACACGATCGTCGATTTCATCCTCGGCACCGACAAGATCGACCTCAGCGCGTTCGAAACCGACTTCGAGCATGTCTGGATCGAGAACGCCGGCGCCTCGCACTCGGTCTATGTCGTGCAGACGCCCGGCGAGTTCAACATCGAGACCGACCTCGCGATCAGCGTCAACAGCACCGTCGCCGGCCAGCTGACGGAGCAGGACTTCCTCTTCTGAGGATCAGGCCGGGCCGGCGTCGCCGCCCGCCCCGAAGGCGTGCGGCCGGTCCTTCGCCGAGTGGCGGAACATCAGGTTCCACAGCACGTCCTTGCCCAGCACGCGGCTGATCTCGCGCAGCGCGAAGAACGGCAGCAGCGACACCGCGATGGCCGCCCAGACCGCGGCGATGCCGCTCCACGAGCCGCCGCCCAGCCGCGGAATGCTGGCCCGCGCCGTCGCACCCGAGAGCAGGCCGGCCGCCATGCGTTCGACGATGTGGAAGACGACGAACACGACGGCGAACAGGCAGGATTTGTAGAGCACCGACCAGAACAGCGGCAGGTGCTCGAAGCGCCGGCCGAGCTTCAGATCCTCGGCGACCAGCATCACCTTGGCCAGCACCGCGGCGTTGATGAGCGCGAAGCCCTGCAGCACGAGGTGGCCGTGCTGGTGGCCCAGCGCCACATACTCGTTCAACAGGAACAGCGCGAAGACCAGCCACAGATAGACGAACATCACCGTGAAGCGGTGGAACTCCTCGAGGCCCTTCTCGGCCAGCCAGTGCATCCGGCCCTTGTCGCTGTCCATGGGAACGCAGTCTTTCGTCGCGGCGGGAGCGCTGCCTTAGCGGGCGAAGCCCCCCGGCCGCAAGCCGGCGTGCAGACGCAACTCCGGCGACCCGAAAGCGTTTGAGGAGAGACGATGGCCGAACCCGCCTTGGTTTGGCCCGAGACCTTTCCGACAATGGCGCTGCCCGCGAGCGGGCCTGGAGGGAGCGATGCCGAGGATTTCCGTGGGACGTGCGTCTTTGAACCTGATGCCGGTGCGACTGGCGCTGGTGGCCGGCCTCGGCCTCGCCCTGGCGGCCTGCCAGGGCGACGGCTACGGCGCGCCGAGCGGCGCCTATCCTGCCGGGCCGGGCTATTACAACACCGGGTACGCCCAGCCGCCGGCGCCGCGCTATGGCTACGCGCAGCCTGCCTACGGCTACGCCCAGCCCGCGCCGAACTACTACTATCAGAACCAGCCGCAGCAGGGCGCCTGGTACAACCAGGGCGATGGCCGCCGCTACACCAGCGTGACCGTGGTCAACCGCGGCCAGAACGGCTACCGCGACGACGTGGTCCAGCAGCAGGTCGTCTGCGGCAGCCAGTATTACGACGGCTACCGCACCCGCACCGCGCCGCGGTGTTGATCCTGCGTAGCTTCCTCGACTCATGGAAGAGGAGGGCTCTGCCCTCAGCGAAGAGGGCAGGCCCTCAAAGGCGAATGGATTGAGGAACTGCCGCTGCCAGAAGTAGCGGCGTTCGGTGACCGACAGATTCGCCTCAGCGCAGATTGCGTCCCGTCGCTTCGCCAGGACGTCGATCTGGTGTTTCACGATCCGGCACGCCGCTATCGACCTTGGCCGCGGTGGTCAGCGGTTCCTTCATGGTGGCGTTCGATGCCTCGCGCCCACGTACGGCGTTGCCGAGCTCTTGAAGTCGTGGGTGCCCATCCGCTTCGACCTCGAGTCTAGCAGGTAGGTCAGTTCGTCGAGCCGGGCGTGTCAATGCATCGAGCAAACTCTCTGTCCACCCGTGAGCTCCCTCGCTGCTCTTCCGGCGTCGTTCCGTTCTCATCCGCAAAAGCCTTGCCTCCTAAGGTCTACTTTCTCGATTAGATACCTTTCGAGGAGGTTTTGACTTGAGTAGGTTTTGACGGGAGGCCTGCGGTGTCGGATGCCGAAAGTCGAACAACCCACCCTCTCGCTCCAACCAGGCAATCCCGCTAAACACCTCCCCTGTCCAAGAAACGTCGGGAGAGGGTGCGCCAATGAGAAACGGGCCGCGGATCATCGTCAATTCGGACGTGCTGGCGCCGGCGGCGATGGCGTTGCTCGAGGCGCGCGGGGCGGAGGTGCGGCAGCTCGGCACGCACGCGTCGGAGGCCGAGATGATCGCGGCGGTGTCCGAGGCGCCGACGCACGGGATCCTGGTGCGCTCCACGAAGATCACGCCCGCCGTCTATGACGCGGCGCCCGACCTGCGCGTCGTCTCCAAGCATGGCGTCGGCTACGACAATATCGATGTGGCGGCGGCCAAGGCGCGCGGCATCGCGGTGCTGCGGGCGCACGGCGCCAATGCCCGCTCGGTGGCCGAGCTGGCGCTCGCCATGACGATCTCGCTGCTGCGCTACGTGCGGCCGCTCGACACTGCGCTGCGCGAGGGCACGTGGGCGCAGTCGGCCTTTATGGGCCGCGAGCTCTCGGGCTCGAAGCTCGGCATCGTCGGCTGCGGCGCCGTCGGCTCCTCGCTGGTGGCGCTCTGCCGGCCGTTCGGGCTCGATCTCCGCATCTACGATCCCTACCTCTTGCCCGACGCGGTTCCTGAAAGTGTCGGCCGCTTCCATGCGCTGGACGAGCTTCTGGCCTGGGCCGAGATCGTGACGCTGCATTGTCCGCTGACCCAGGAGACCGACCGCATGATCGATGCGGCGGCGCTCGCGCGCATGCCGAAGGGCTCGTTCCTGGTGAATGCCGGGCGCGGGCCGCTGGTCGACGACATGGCCCTGGTGGCGGCGCTGGAGAGCGGCCATCTGGCCGGCGCCGCGCTCGACACCTTCGTGGTCGAGCCGCCCGCCGCCGACCATCCGCTGTGGAAGCAGCAGAACGTGATCTTCACCCCGCATGTCGGCGGCTCGACGCGCCAGTCGATGGAGAGGGTCGCGGTGCAGGCGGTCGAGAACATCTTCTATATTCTCGACGGGCAGGAGCCGCCGGCGCGCTGCGTCGTGGAATGAGGATCAAACAATCATGCTCCTCTACCCCGATAGGGGGGAGAGGCTGGGTGAGGGGGGTACGCACCAGCGCTTTGATCAACCCCCTCACCTAACCTCTCCCCCGAGTGGGGGAGAGGAATATGAAATTCAAACCCTAGGGAGATCACACCATGGCCATCCGCCAGAACGTCATGAAGGCCGCGATGAAGAGTGGTCGCACGGTCGCCAGTTTCAACGTCAACCGCTGGCGCAGCGTCGATGCCGCCGAGATCGCGAAGTTCGCGGGCTTCGAATGGATGTTCCTCGATCTCGAACACTCGACCCTGAGCGAGGACCTGGCGGGGCAGATGTCGATCACCGCGCTCGCCACCGGCGTGACGCCGATCGCCCGCGTCGGCATGGACCAGTTCTACCAGGCCGCGCGCCTGCTCGATGCCGGCGCCCAGGGCATCGTCTTCCCGCATGTCGACACGGTCGAGCAGGCGACGCTCGCCGCCGCCGCCACCAAGTATCCGCCGATGGGCACGCGCTCGCTCACCAGCCCGCTCGCCCAGGCCGAGTTCCAGCGCAGCGGCGATCCGCAGTCGCTGGCCCAGCTCAACGCCGAGACGCTGACCATCGTGATGATCGAGACGCGCACCGCCGTCGCCAACGCCGCCGCGATCGCCGCCGTCCCGGGCGTCGACGCGCTGATGATCGGCACCTCCGACCTCACCGCCGACTTCGGTATCCCCGGCAGTCAGGGCCACGCCGACATCGCGGCGGCCTATGCGACAGTCGGCGCGGCGTGCAAGGCCAGCGGTAAGTTCTTCGGCATGGGCGGCGTCTATTCGAAGGAGCTGATCGAGAAGTTCCTGAAGCACGGCGTCCAGTTCCTGCTGGGCGGCGCCGACGTCTCCTTCGTCATGGACGGCGCCAAGGCCCGCCGCGAGATGATCGCGGCCGCCGGAAAAGCTTAGGGCAGGATCGTCCGGGGGCGTCGGAAAGGCTTTCCAAAAGCCTTTCCGATAGGCTTTCTGCACATGCTCTGTCGGAAAGTGCCTTGTCGATACGCTTGCATGGGCCCTGTTTCATCACTAGACGAAAGGCGCGCGGGGCTTTCCCTCCAACCAATTCGGTGTTTTGAAAATGAAGCGACTGGACTCGATGGACTTCGACGAGCTGCTGGCCCTCAAGGCGAAGGTCGAGGCGGCCATTGCGACGCGGGTCGACAAGGAGCGCAAGCGGCTCACCGCGTCGCTCGAGCGCCTGGACGCGATCGGCACCGGCGGCGCGCCCGCGCGCGGCAAGCGCGGTCCGCGTGTCGGCGCCGGCAAGGGTCGCAAGATCGAGCCGAAGTATCGCAATCCCGAGAACGAGGCCGAAGTCTGGGCCGGCCGCGGCAACCGTCCGCGCTGGCTGGTTGCCGCGCTGAAGGGCGGCCGCAAGAAGCTCGAGGACTTCGCCGTCGCCGCGAAGTAGGCGTCGCGCCTCAGGCGGCGGCGTCCATCACGTCGAGCAGGCCGGGGCGGACGCCCAGCTGCTCGACGAGTTGGTCGAGCTTGCGGCGCGCGAGCGGGTTGGCCTGCTGGTGGCGCGTCGCGAGGATCAGCTCGTTCTTCAGTGAATGTTCGAGGCCGGTGAACTCGGTCACGCGCACCTTGTAGCCGTGCGCCTCGAGCACCAGCCCGCGCAGCACATTCGTCGCATGCGCGCCGAACTCGCGGCGGTGCATCGGATGGCGCCATAGCTGATCGATCGGCGCGGGCTTCGCGCCCTCCAGCAGCGAGGCGACCTCGGCCTGGCAGCACGGGATCAGCGCGATCACCCTGGCCTGGTGGCGCAGCGCGAAGCGGATCGCGTCGTCGGTGGCGGTGTCGCAGGCATGCAGCGCCGTCACCATGTCGGCGCGGCCGCCGGGCAGCGCGATGTTCGCGATCTCGCCCGCGACGAACGACAGGCGATCGAAGCCACACTTTTGTGCCAGCGCCTGCGCGCGCTCGACCAGTTCGGCACGCACGTCGACGCCCACCAGCGAGCCGTGGCCGGCCGGTCCGACCACGAGATCGTAGAGCAGGAAGCCGAGATAGGATTTGCCGGTGCCGAGATCGGCCAGGATCGCGTCCGGCCGCTCGGCCAGCAGCGCATCGAGCGAGGGCCGCAGCAGTTGCACCAGATGCAGCACCTGCTTCAGCTTGCGTCGCGAATCGAGGTTGAGTCCGCCGTCGCGCGTCAGCACGTGCAGCGCCTTCAGCAGCTCCACCGAACTTTTCCGCGCGCCGCCGGGCCAAACCTCGGCCAGGACCTTCTGCGCGGCGATCACGTCGGGACGTTCGCGGGACGAATGCTTGGACATGAGGGAGCTTGTGGCGAACGCAGGCGCGGCGTGCAAGTCCATGCCACGCCACGTGTCAGGGTCCCGGCGGCGGCAGGCGAAGCCAGGCGTTGATGTCGGCGACGTCGTGGATCCAGGGCGGTTCCTCCTGCGGCGGCAGGTCCTCGGTCGTCATCATCTGCGTGACCTGCACCGTCTCGGGGCCGGGCAGCGAATCGCCCGGCTCGTCCTCGGGCTCCTCGCCGCAGATATAGAGCAGGTGGAAGCGGCCGCCGTCGGTGAGGCTGACGACGCAGCCGAGGAACGACAGCTCCGCTTCGAGCTGCGACCAGTAGGCTTCGACCCGTTCGAGATCCTCGACGCCGAATCCGTGCGGCTGCTCGGAGGCGAGTTCCATCGCGCGCAGGATCAGGTCGGCCTCGATCTCGTAGGTGTCGAGGGCATCGATGGTGGGCTGGGGGAGGAGAAGGACGGACATGGCTCTCTCGCTTTCACAGGTGGTGGTTGCCGCGGCAGCCGTTCCAGAACCAGGCGCGGTGTTCCTTCTCGGCCCACACGATCATCACGCCGGCATGGTTCACGGGATCGGCCACGGTCGGGTGCGTCTTCTCGATCAGCCGCCCGGCCGAGAGATGGGCGGTGTAGGACCAGGCGCCGGTGCTGCGCTCGAAGCGGTAATGCTGCACGACCTCGCGCAGCATGCCGGTGGTGCGGCCCCAGGCGAGGATCTCCTCGCGTTCGGCCTCGCGCCGTTCCCATTCGATCGCCACTTCGTCGCCCGTCGCGCCCTTGTGGCTGTTGGCGCGCAGCCGGTGCAGCCCGTTGGCCAGCGCATGCTCGGCGAACAGGTCGGCGGGTTCGGGCTCGAGGAAACGGATGGTGGTGATGCCGTTGAAGTTGTTGAGGCGATACTCGCCCAGCTTCTGCAGCGTCGCGTTCACCTCGGCCTGCTCGTAGGTCAGCCAGTGGCCGCGCTGGATGACCTGCGTGGCATGCGGATAGACGCGCTCGATGTCGGCGGCGTTGACGAGATAGCCGCGCGAGGTCGGATCCTGGTCGCGCGGGATGCGGCCGCGCTGGGGGCCGGGCGGGCGCACGAAGGGAGGAGGGGGCGAGGTGTCGGTCACGGCGCGCCTCACCGGGTCCGGATGAAGGAGCGCACCTGCGCGTCCGACAGGAAGCGCGTGACGGCGAAGGCGCGCGAGCCGCACTTGCCGCACACCACGCCCGCCTGCGCCAGCGTGCGCCGGTCGCCCGGCCGCGCCCGGAGCGCCGCCGCCGTGACGACGACCCGCCGGATGCAGCGGTCGCATTCGATACCGACGGGCCGCGTGCCCGTGGCGACGTCGTGAAGCGTCAGTCCAGCCATCCGTCACCTCCTTGCCGGAGGTGACTCGTAAGGGAACAAAACAGGAACAACAAGCCACGGGATATGGGGCCTGAAAGCCATGAAAGCACGCCAGATGTGGGCTTTTTGCGCAGGCGGTCGATTAGGGTCGTCGACCCTCGGCACCTGCGCCTTCCCGACTCATACCGGTCTCTGTCGTCGTCACGCCGCGCGGATCGGCGGCTCCGGGTCGCTGCGATCGGAGGAGCCGAGCTTGCCGTCCGGCATGAACTGCAGGATCAGCACGCAGAGCGCGATGGCGAGCGCGGCCCAGGCGAGCCAGGCCGGGAGTCCGGTGCGCGGCTTGCCCGATGCCGGCGGCGTGCGTGCGGCGGCGGATGCGGCGCGCGCGGCCTGGCGCACTTCCGCGGTCTGCGGGATGGCGGCGACGGTGCCCTTCGGCAACAGCGCGATCAGGCGCGCGGCGATCTTCACCGCCTCGACCGCCGACCACGGATGGTCCGGCAGGCGCGCGATGTGGCGGGCCAGTGCCTCGACCGCTTCCTCGCGCGGCAGCCCGGCCAGGCGCGCCGCCTCCTGCCATGGATCGAGATCGAGGCGCGTCAGCGCCGAGAGCACGGTGAGGTCGATGCCCGAAGAGTCGGCGCCCAGCGGACCGAACAGGAAATCGTTGTAGGCCGAATGGCCGAGGGAATATTCCGGACGCAGGGTCATGGGTCTCCTCCGGACAGGGGTCGCAGACCATGGCCGCATTGCCGCCGGTTGCCAAGCGGTGCTGCGCCTGCGATGCCAGTCGAACTCTTCGGGCACGGGCCCTCGGGGCCAGGGCGCGCCCAGGGTGCGCCGCAGGTGGAGATCGCATGCTCACGCTCAGGATCCGCCACCGCACGACCTATCTCTATCATTCGCCCGTGCGGCTGGGGCCGCACCGGCTGATGCTGCGGCCGCGCGAGAGTCGCGAGCTGCGTCTGGTGTCGCACGACGTGACGGTGACGCCGGACGCGGCCGTGACCTGGGCGCACGACGTGTTCGGCAATGCCGTGGCGACCGCGTCGTTCGAGGGCATGACCGACCGGCTGGTGGTCGACAGCGACGCTGAGCTTGTGCTGGGCGCCGACCCGTGGCCGGTGTTCGACATCGCTCTCGCCGCGAACTCCTATCCCTTCGCCTACACCGACGCCGACTGGCGCGATCTCGGCGCGCTGGTGGTGCCGCAATATCTCGATCCCGAGCGCCGGCTGCTCGCCTGGGCCGAGGGCTTCGTGCGCAGCCGGCCGACCGACACGCTGTCGCTGCTGAAGGACCTGAGCGCGGGCGTGGCGGCGCGCGTGGGCTACGAGAGCCGCGAGAGCGAGGGCACGCAGACGCCGCTCGAGACGCTGGCGCGCGGCCTGGGCTCGTGCCGCGACCTCGCGGTGCTGTTCGTCGAGGCGGCGCGCTGCCTGCGCTTCGGCGCGCGGCTCTGCTCGGGCTATCTGTACCGGCCCAAGCGCCTCGAGTCGGAAACGGAGTCGACCCATGCCTGGGCGGAGGTGTTCGTGCCGGGCGCGGGCTGGATCACCTTCGATCCGACCAACCGCAGCGTCGGCGGGCGCAATCTCATCCCCGTCGCGGTGGCGCGCGAGATCTGGCAAGTGACGCCGGTCTCGGGCGCCTTCACCGGCGCGGGCAACGCCTATCGCGGCCTGTGGGTCGAGGTCGCCGTCACGCCGCTCTGAACACAAGAAAAAGCCCGCCCCCTTCGCGAGGAAGGGAACGGGCCCGGCAGTCGTCGGGGGAGCGCCCGCGAGGGCGGCTCCCGCAGAGGCTTACGCCTCGACGTTGCGCAGATTCTCGGCCGACATCTTGCCGCTGCGGCGGTCGGCGACCAGCTCGAACGAGACCTTCTGGCCCTCGTTCAGCATGCCGAGGCCGGAGCGCTCGACGGCGCTGATATGCACGAAGGCATCGGCGCCGCCCTGGTCCGGCTGGATGAATCCGAAGCCCTTTTGGGCGTTAAACCACTTCACGGTTCCCGTCGTCATGGGATACCCTTTCACTACAATAGAAATGCGCTCCCGCCGCACCTTCAGGCGTGGCTGGAGTGTCGAACTTGCGATTTTTCAGGATCAAACGCGGTGGAGCGGGCTACCGGACTCTCACCGGAAACGCGGACCAAAATCAGATGTCCGTCTTTCGACGGCCGCTGTATGCGCTCTTCGGCCGGCGATTACAAGCGGCGGTCTCAAACCGCCCGGACTCCCTCTCTCCGCCCCCGGACGACGTTTCCCCGCATGCAGGTGTCACCCCCGAATGCAGTGCGGGACCCTTGCTCTCGGGAATGCGGGAAAGCGAAGGATCCCTCACTGCGTTCGGGATGACAATGTTGCTGGGGCGGGCGTCGTGCGTCGATGTGTTGGAATAGGCGCGGAGTGTCGATGACGAAACGGGTGTCATCCCGAACGCAGTGAGGGATCCTTGCTCTTGGGAGCGGGGGACAGCGAAAGGTCCCTCACCGTGCCGCCTGCCCTGCCATTCTTCTGACACGGTGGGTTCCCACATCGGCGGCCGGGCTGGCCGAACCTCGATGGGCATGATTTCGTGACACCGCTTTCGCGTTTGAAGACCGTGGCCGACGCCGCGCTGGAGAGCGTGGGCGCGGCGCTCGACGCCTCGCCGCTGTCGCACCGGCGGCATCGCATCGCCGTCACCGGGCTGCAGCGCGCGGGCAAGACCGTGTTCATCACCGCGTTCGCCCACGCGATGATGACGGCCGCGCGCGCACCGATGGCGGCGTTCCCGTTCTTTCCCTGGCGCGAGCATGTGCGTTCGGTCGAGCTGCTGGAGATTCCCGGCGTGCCGCGCTTCCCGTTCGAGGAGCGCCTTGCGCAACTGCTCGGCGAGACGCCCGCCTGGCCCGCGCCGACCACCGGCCTCAGCGGCCTGCGCGTGCGCATCCGCCACGACGATGTCGGCCTGCTGCGCTCGGTCGTCTCGTCCACCGTCACGACCGATCTCGATCTCGTCGACTATCCCGGCGAATGGCTTCTCGACCTGCCGATGCTCACCCAGTCCTTCCGCGACTGGTCGCTGCAGATGGAGGAGCTGGCCCACAGCGCGGGCCGGCGCGATCTCGCGACGCCGTGGCTCGACGCCGTGCGCGGCCTCGATCCCAACGCGCCGGAGAACCCGGCGGAACTCACGCGCATCGCCGGGCTCTATCGCGACTATCTCGTGCGCTGCCGGCAGGAGCGCGGCCTCTGCTTCGTGCAGCCGGGGCGCTATGCGATTCCCGGCGACGCGGCGGTGCTCGATCCCCACGCGCTGTTCTTTCCGCTCTCGACCGTGCGCTCGGGATTGGGGGCCGGCCTGGGAGGCGCGGGACTCGGCGCGGCGAAGCGCGGCACCATGGGCGCGGCGCTGCTCGCCCGCCACGCCGCCTATCTTAAACAGGTGCGCCAGTTCTACGGTGACGTCTTCGGCCGCCTCGGCAAGCAGGTGCTGCTGGTCGATCTGCTGTCGGCGCTGCAGCAGGGGCGCGAGCCGTTCGCCGATCTCGGCCTGGCCATCCGGAGCATCAGCGACGCCTTCGAGGAGCTGAAGCATCCGCTGCTCAAGTTGCTGCCGATGGCCAGGGTCGAGCGGCTGGCGCTGGTCGCGACCAAGGCCGATCACGTCACCGCCGACCAGCACGCCAACCTGGTCAACCTGCTGCGCGACATGGTGGGCGAGCCGTTCCTGCTGGCGACCGCGCGCCAGTCCGGGCTGCTGGCCGTGGCCTCGGTGAAGGCGACGACCGACCTCAAGCTCAAGGTGAACGATCTCGCCATGCCGTTCCTGCGCGGCATCCCCGCCGGCCGCGCCGAGGTTTTGGACATCCAGCCCGGCGTGATCCCCGGCAGTATTCCCGCCGCCGACCAGTGGGCCGAGCACGGCTTCAACATCCGCCGCTTCGAGCCGCCGCGCCTCGGCGCGGGCTTCGCCGACCGGCCGCTGCCGCACGTCAATCTCGACAAGGTCCTCCAATTCCTCCTCGCCCGGACAGGCCCATGAGCATCACGACTTCCACAGAGACCCCGCGCCGCCTGGTCAATCGCGAGTTCCGGCCGGGCGAACTGCCGCTCGCCGATGCGCCAACGTCCGACATGCCACTGCCCGAGGTGACCACGCGCGCGCCCGCCGTCCGCTGGCCGGCGAAGCTGGCACTCGGCTCGGGCGCGCTCCTGCTGCTGCTGTGGGTGATCGACGGCGCGGTCTCGCTGCTGCGCGGCGCGATCGAGCGCGGCAGCCTGCTCGACTTCGCGCAGTTCGCCGTGCTGGTGGCGCTGCTGGGCTCGACGCTGTGGCTGCTGGCCGGGCAGGCCCGCGCCTATGCGCGGCTGAAGTCGGCGGAGCGGGCGCGCGAGCTGGCCGAGCATCTGACGCGGCTGGGCGGCGTCGGCAGCGGCGGCCGGCTGATCGGCGTGCTGAAGGCGCTCTATGCCGGCAACCCGGCGGTGCTGGGCAAGCTCGACGGCGTGTCCGCCGCGCTGCAGCCGCAGCACACCGACGCCGACGTGATCGATCTCCTGAACCGCGAGATCTTCGTGCCGATGGACCGCCTGGCCGACGAGCGCATACAGCGTGCCGCACTGCGCGCCAGCCTGGGCGTCGCGGCCTGCCCGCATCCCGCGCTCGATGCGGTGGTGGTGGTGGGCGTCGGCCTCGCGCTGGTGAAGGACCTGATGCAGATCTACGGCCTGCGCCACAGCGCGCGCGCCGTCTGGCGCATCGTCTCGCACGTCCTGTTCTCGGCCTCCTCGACCGCCGTCATGAGCAGCGTCGTGGAGTTCGCGATGAAGGCCACCCACGACCGCATCGCCACCGCCGTCGTCGGCACCGCCGGCGAAGCCCTGGTCGTCGCCCGCCGCCTGTTCGCCCTGGGCGTGCTGGCGAAGGCGGAGATCCGGCCGCTGCCGGTGGTGAGGTGAGGCGTTGTGTTTGGCGGTGTGGGGAGGCGGATATCTTTTGCGCCTCGAAGGTGAGGAGGAGACAAAGTCACTGCATCGACGAGGTGGATCACCCGCATCAGTAAAGTTATAGTGTCGTATCGTGCTTGTTTGCTATCTCGATGACAGTGGTGGAGATGGTGCTGTCCCTGCCATGACAATCGCCGGTTACATTGCCGGAGTGCGGGCTTGGGAGGACTTTGAAGGCCCCGCCCGCGCGCTCCTCGATCGAGAAGGTATCGAGTACCTACAAGGCAAGCGATTTCACCACAGTGATCTTCCATTCAAGGGCTGGAGTGAAACGCGGAAACTCAATTTTGTTGCCGAACTTTTTGATCTCCTTAGGCCACTGGCCCTTGCAGGTGTTGCCTTCTCCGCCATCAAGGATGAACTCAAACGACGCAATTCAGAAACCGGCCTCAACAAGCACACTTCCACTTATGGATTCTGTTTCCTGGCGCTTTCCAACCTAATCCTCCAAGACAAAGGTCTGCGCTCGTGGTTGGCCGTTGATGGCATTGATATCTCTTTCGTCGTCGAGCGTGGCCATAAGAACGACGGCGATCTCGTTCGCGTGTTCCAAGAAGTGAAGACTTCACTAGAGCGAATTGATGGGATGGGTCACAAACTCAAGTCCATCAACTTCGTGGACAAGAAAAGTTGTACTGCGGTGCAGATGGCCGATTTTCTCGCCTACCATATTACGCGGCAAGTAGCGGCTATTGAGCGCAATAATCGAAAACCAACTCCTCGCACTCCAGTGATGTCGGAAATCTTCAACAGTGAGATTCGATACATAACGGCCACTGCAACTAACTTTTGGGAGTAAGTGGCGGCTTGGCGATAGGTATTGGGGAGAATGGCAACGAGCCCTGACCTCCAAAATCTGCCTTTGGTTCGATTGCTACCTAAAATATGTGCCTGGCGGCGCGATAGCGCTCCATTTGGTGGACGAAGCCGGACCAAAGCTCTCGGCGCTTCTCGAACCACCGCGCGCGCTCTGACTCGCTCGAGGATCTGAAAGGGACGCCGCTCCACGGCGTGCGCTTTTCGCTTTCGTGGGTTTGCAGATGGGAGAGCCAGACCAGCGCGGCTCCGGCGTGGGCTTCGTGTTGGAACTGGCCGAGTTGTTCGCAGTCGGGTTCGAGCCAGCGGTCGAAGGTGAGGCAGAGCGCGCGTTCGACGCGGGCGAAGTCGCGGCGACGATGGGCGATCTCGGCGTGGCAGGCGGCGACGGCTCGGGCGCGCCAGCTTCGGCCGGGGCTCGCGGGAGCGTCGGCGCCGGTTGCGAAGGCGGGCGCGGGGAGGGGACGGCGGTGGCGGTGGATGAGGTCGGCGACGGTCTCTTTGGGGCTGCGGGAGAGACTGTCGGGCATGCGGACAGTATCGGATAGGGGTCCGGATTTTTCAAGGGTAATCCGGATCAAGGTCCGGAATCTGGTCCTGTCGTCCAGAGTGTCGTGAAGGGCCTTGCGGGGCGATCAGGGCACTCCTTGGCGGGCGGGAGTCCTTCGCCTACGGCTCAGGATGACATGAAGCGCGGGTGATCGTTCTGTCTTCGGCGCTCCCGGACATTGCTTTGCAATGTCCTGACGCTAACGGGCTGAGCTTTGCTCAGCCCAGCCCTGACGCCAACTGGCGATAGCTGAGCCGAGCGAAGCTCGGCTCAGCTATCGCCCACCCTTCATCAGCTCGTCCCACTCCAGCACGCGGTAGACGCGGAAGACGGTCTTGCGGTCGACCTCGAACTCCTTGGCTGGCCGGTATTGCGCGAGCTTCAGGGCTTTGGTGGAGATGCCGACGAGAAGCTTCACCACGGTCTGGCGCACGCTCGAGCCGGCGATCGGCCTGAACTCGACCACGACATGGTCGTTGACGCTGGGGGCGCGGTCGCGCTCGACGTAGATCAGGCTGTTGGGCTTGCGCCACGGCCACATCGAATCGCCCACCACGTTCAGCGCGAAGACGTCGCCGCGGCCCAGGATGCCGGGTGGCCGCGCGACATGGTCGATCACGGTGCCGTTCATCTCGAACTCGCCGTTGCCGTCGCCGCCCATCGCGGTGCCGTAGAGCGGCACGTCGTGCAGCATGTGGCCGATCATCGGCCGCGGCGGCGCGTCGAAGGCGGGCGCGACGTTGCCCGCGATGTCGCCGATCGCCCCGCTTGCAGAGCCCCCGCCCTCGCCGGCGGTCTCGCCCTGCAGCTCGGCCACGCCGACGGCGCGACCGGTCTTGCGCGCGGCGCCCGCGGCGAGCTTCGAGTAGGTCTTGTCGGTCAGCGTCTTGGCGCCGGTCGGATCGTCCAGGAACTTGCGCAGCGTGCCGTCACCCAGTCCGGAAAGGGTTTCCCACTGGGCGACGTTGAGGCCGGCTCCCTCCATGAAGCGGCGAAGCGCGCGGCGGCGTTGGTTGGCGTCGAAGGCCATGCCCGCATTCTGACAGGTTCAGGAATAGAATCCGAGAGGAGTTTTTTCCGGAATCCGTCTTGTTTGGGAAAATAATCCGGATATGCTTCCGGTTCATGACCTCTCCCACGACCCTCGCCGTTGCCCGCGTCCGCCGCTGGCTCGCCGCTACGAAGATGCCGCGCGGCGAGGTCGCGGCCCGCGCCGGGGTCGACGAGAAGACGCTCCGGCTGGCCGCGCGGCCCGGCTGGAACCCGACGGCCAACACGCTGGCCCGGCTCGAAGCCCTGATCCCGCCGGAGTGGACGTGATGCGCCGCACCGACATGAGGCGCAATGAGATAAAGCCCCGCGCGCCCGCGCCCGCCTCCACTTTGGTGCCGGCGCATCCGCTGCTGGTCGAGGATGCGCGCGACTGCCTGGGCTTCGAGCGCGAGGCCGGCTTCTCGGCTCGCGCGGCGCGCATGGCGACGCGCGACATGCTGGCCGACCGCGCGCGCGAACTGGGAATCGCGGAGCGCGACGTCGAGCGGGCGGTCGATGCGGCGCTGCGCGTGGCGACTCAGCCGGCGGCGCGGGCCGCGAGGTGACGCTCGGCGGTTTCGAGGTGATGGATCATCGGCACCAGCGTCTCGCGCAGCCGTTCGTCGCGCAGCGTGGTGTCGAGCCAGGCCGCCAGCGCGGCGCCATCCTGCGCCATGCTCTCGGGGGCGCGGAACTGCGTGCGGGCAGCGTGGAACGCCCAGCGCGCGCGTTCCAGCACGTCGAGGTCGTCGAGACTGTCGACCAGGTCCTCGAAATCGGTGTTGATCTCGCCCGCGTCGCCGATGCGCCTCAGCACGCTGCGCGTCGCCTCGAAGCACGGCGTACCCGGTTGCAGCCCATCGGCGGCGAAGCGCGGATTAACGACCAGCGTCTCCAGTTCCAGCAGCAGCATGCGCAGGCGCCCAACATGCAGCGCGGCGACCGCGGCGCGGCGACGGCGGCGGGCATGGTCGGTCCACTGGCCGACCGCCCAGCTGCTGAACACGCTGATGCCGGTGACGAGGATCGCCGCGCCCGTGAGCAGGAAGGCGGTGCGCACGTCGCCGCCGGCATGCGTGGCTCCGGTCGCGACGGCGAGGCAGAAGCCCGCCACGAGGCCAAGGCTTGCGGGCGCGGCGATGCGCTTCATCGCGTCGCGCCATCCGGACACGGGCAGCGGCGCATCGGCGGACGTGCCGACGCCGCCGCTTCCGGCAGTGGTCGTTCCCAATGTCATGCGGATTCCCCAATCCCCGCGTCCACACAAGCACCGCATCGCGGCGGTGTCGAGGGGGGTATCCTCACACCGCTCGGGACAATGTCATTTTTCCCCGAGCCACACCGGCCACATGCCCTTGCGCGCCTTGCGGGCCTCGAACTCGGCATCGGCGTAACGCTGGCTGGCGCGCGGCTCCCAGGCCAGCGCGTCCTCCAGCTCGTGGCCCCAGGCGATGCCCGACGCCAGCATGGCGCCGCCGAGATCGATCGGCTGGGCCTCGTCGAGCGCGCATTGCGCCACCAGGCGGCACTCCGAATCGAAGCGCGCGATGCGGCACTTCACCTTGTGGTCGGCGCGCGCCAGCAGATCCTCGAGCGTCGCCCGGGCGCGCATGCCGCCCACCGTCTCGGCCTTCGCCGCGTCGCGCAATGCCGGCGCCTGCAGGCCCCACAGCTTCAGCGGTGCCTTCAGCCCGACCCCGCCCAGCTGCTCGCCGTCGATCGCATAGGCCTGGCCCGACCAGGTCTGCGGCAGCGCGCCGGCACTGGCGCAGGCAGCGGGCTTGGCTGGAGCAGCGGGCGGCGCGGCGGCCGGAGTCGCGGGTTTTGTCTGCGCGAGCGCGGGGCCGGCGAGCAGCGCCAGTGCGAGCGGGAGAAGAACGAATCTTTTCATGCGCCGACGGTGGCGCGGGTTTGCGGCGACGACAAGGCCGCGCGGAGGACCGACATGCCGAACGACATCGCACCGAACGACATCGCAAGGACACAGGCGAACCGCGGCGGGCCCGCGCGAGCCGCGACATGAGCCGCGGCCGTCCCTGGAGCGCCGACGATGCCGCGCGGTTGCGGCGGCTGGTGGCCGCGGGCTGCACCGACGGCGAGATCGCCGAGGCGATGGCGCGTCATCCCGACCTGATCCGCCGGCGCCGCCGCGAGGCGGGGCTGGCGCCCGGCCAGTCCCGCGCCGCCACGATCGTGCTGATGAGGGTGAACCGCCGCCGTCTCGGCAGGAAGGTGGCCGGCCGCGCCGAAAAGGCCCCCGAGGGTCAGGGTTGATGGACGAGCGTCCGGTACGTTTCACGGAAGCGCTGGGGGCCGAGATCTGCCGCCGCATTGCCGAAGGGAAGTTGCTGCACGAAGTCTGTCGCGCGCGGCGCATGCCGTATGCCGGGACCGTCCGGCAATGGCTGCGCGAGAACGCTGCGTTCCGAAGCCGCTATACGCTCGCGCGCGACACGCTGGCCGACGCGCTGGCCGAGGATGCGATCCGCGTCGCCCGCGAGGCCACGCCCGCCGACGCCACCGCGCGCCGGCTCTATGTCGATGCGATCAAGTGGTACGTCGCGCGCATCGCGCCGAGGAAATACGGCGAGCGCCCCGCGTCCGACGTTGCGCCGCGCGCGACAGTGGGCGATGCGATCGAGAAGGGCCGCGAGCGGGTGAAGCGTCTGCGCGAGGTGTGAGGAAAAATGGCGCGGCGTCGGTCCGCTGGAGCACGCTGCGCCGCGATTCATCTTTGCGAGGATGGGCAACCGTCCTGTCGAAAAGGCCGTTCCTTTCATACAAGCGCCGCCGTCCCGGCCGCGCACAGTGAATGGAGATTTCCTTGAACAACAACAACCAGAACCAGACTCCGAACCAGAACCAGAACCAGCAGCGCGAGCAGGCTCAGAAGGAGCAGCAGCAGAACCAGAAGCAGAACCCGGGCGACAAGCAGCAGGGTTTCGACAAGAGCCAGGGCCAGAAGCCCGGCCAGTCCGAGAACCGTTAGTCCCCTCGACTAGTTCGGACGAGACGAAGCCCGCCGCGAGGCGGGCTTTTTCTTGTCGGCGTTCGTGTTCAGGATCCACCGCCGCGCCGGCGCGACGCGGCGGAACAGCCGCATCGGCCGTTGCGCGGCCGCGATCAGGCCGAGCAGCCGCCGCAGCTCCGGCTTCTCGCCCCCGGTCGGCAGCACGAAGGCCAGCGGGCCGACATCCTGGACGCTGGCGGCCTCGCGGATGCGCACGCCGATCGCCTCGACCTCCTCCAGCGTGAAGACTCCCTGGCCGTTGCGCCCGTCGAACAGCTTGGGCCATGGCACGAGCTCGGCGCGAACCAGAAAGGCGAAGAGCGATTCGATGTCGCCCCTGGCGACGTCCCCCTCGGCGACGATGGTGACGAGCGGCGGGTTGGATTGGGCGGTCCAGTTGAGAGGCATTTCCGGGCCAGGGCTGGTCTAATTCGTCTACTCTGCACCGTACCCCATCCGCTGCGCCGCCGGGAGACGCGGGGCGGCATGCGCCGGTAGCCTTGTTACTCTTCATGAAGTGTGCGCTTAGTTGCGTAAGCTTGCGGACGTTGAGTCATCGAGTCGTGAGCGTCGATCCCGATCGAGCGAGGCAGCCATGGACACGAACGATGGAAACGGCCGTGCGGCGAAGCCCGCCCGGCGGACGATCGCGACGCTGCCGGCGCTGCTCGCCACGGGACTCGCGCTGGCCGCGACCCCCGCTTTGTCGCAAGGCGCGATGGGACCGGGCGGCGGGGCGATGACGCCCCAGCCCCGCGTCGCACCGGCCCCGCAGGCTCCCGTTGTGGCGCCGCAGGCCCCGGTCGTGACGCCGCAGATGCCGGTCGCCGCGCCGTCGGTCAACCAGCCCGTCCCGCAGCCACGCAGCGCGACCAGTTCGTCCAACCGCGATCACATCGATCAGGATGCCCAGACCGACATCAAGAAGCTCAGGGTCATTAACAACTCCGAAACCGACAAGGCGAAGACGGCCACTACAACGACGGGTCCCGCGAACCCGGTGGCCAACAATTCGAACCAGGCGATCCCCAGCGTCAACGTCATGGTACGAAAGCAGTCGGGCGCCAGCGCCATTTCGACGGCGAAGACCGACGGCACCGGGCAGACGACGTTCCGGCAGCTCGAGCCCGGCACCTACGACGTGGCGCTGCCGAGTGTCCCCGGCGGGACGGTGAGCATGACGACCTTCGTCAACGGCACGCCGGTCGCGCGGACCGACTTCCCGGTCGGCAGCTCGATCGGCACCTTCACGGTCGCCAAGGCAAGCGACACGGTCATCCTCAAGTTCCAGACCAACCTCGGCACCACCCCGGTCAACGGCATCGGCGGTACGGGCGGCGGGAGGTTCCAGACCGACACCAGCACGACGCCGACCAACGGCATCGGCGGTCAGGGCGGCGGCAGGTACACCTTCAAGCCCACCCAGTAGTGGCAGCAGCGCTCATAAACTGGCGCGGCTTCGCGCTCGAAATGGCAGCGGATGAGACCTGATAGCGCATCCGCGTGAAGTGCAGGTCGTCGGTTTGTAAGGCCGCCGAACGCTTCTGCAGCTTCGTCTCTCTCTCTCTCTCTCTCTCTCTCTCTCTCTCTTGCGTGCGCCCTCGGTTCACACGGAGGCGAGCGCTCACTGCAAATTGCGCTCAAGCCGCAAGTTACTGCATTTCTTGTGCGTGTTCACTCTACGTGCAACACTATCTATGGGAGAGCCGGCCCGGCCGGCTCGGGGGAGAGCAGCTTTCATGCAGAACGGAGCCCGTGCGCGGCGCGCACGCGAACGGGGCGTGAAATGCGCGGCCTGGTCCGCAGCCTTCCTCCTGGTGTTTTCGCACGCGGCACTGTCGCAGGGCCCGATGGGGCCCGGTGGCGGCGCGATGGCGCCACAACCTCGCGTTGCACCGCCACCGCCTCCACCCCCGCCACCGCCGCCGGTCATGGTCCCGGCCGCGCCGACTCTCGCGCCGCCCGCGCCGGCCACCGTCGCACCGCGCGCCTCGTCGCCTTCCGATAGCGGCGGCGGCAGTAGCGGCGGCGTCGTCAGGATCCCGGAGAACGAGTCGCCACGGCCGGTGAACCGGGTGCCCGCTCCGGCGCCCGTCGCAGCACCTGCGCCCCCGATCCCGACGGTCGATCGCACGGCGGCGCTCGGCTCGGCCTTGCGCGGCCTGCGCCCGGCCCGCGACGTCGTTCTGGTTTCCAACGGCGATGGCGCCGGCGGTGCGCGCACGCAGGTCCGGACCAACGACAGGGGCCAGTTCTCGCTGGGTCCGCTCGCGCCCGGCGTGCGCAGCCTCGCCATTCCCTATGCCGACCTGCAGCGCACGTTGCCCGACGGGGCGAAGCGGCGGCTGCCCAGTGTCACCGTAAGCCTGGTGATTCCGGCCGCGCCCGGTGCGGGCGCGCGCGGCAACCTGCTGGTGCACACCTATTCGCGGCTCGATCCTAAGAAGGGTATCGACGCGCGCATCACCGTGCCGCGCGACGGCGGCGGCGCGACGGTCGACTGGGGCGACGGCACGCCGCCGGTCAATGCGGTGCGCGACGGCTGGCCGGTCAATGTCGGCGGCGGCCGCGGGCCGGTCGACACGATCGGCACGGTCTCGTTCGTGCGCAAGTTCGAGAAGATGGGGTTCATCCAGATGGACCCCTGTGTTCCCTGGTGGCAGTGCGCGCCGCCGCCCGATCCCGATCCGCCGCCGATGGACGATCCGTGGAACGAGACCCTGCCTGAAGGCGACCCGCCGCCGGAGGATCCGTTCATCGAGATCGTCGATCTCGGCGATCCGCCGCGGGACGATCCACCGCGGGAGGATCCGCCGCGCGAAGATCCGCCCAGGGAGGATCCGCCGAAGATCGGCGAGAAGGGCACCTTCGACATCGGTCCGATGAGGCCGGGCGTGCGCGAGGTCAGGCTGCGCTTGCCGATCGCCGAGCCGCCGCGGCCGCCGGTCAAGGTGGCGCTGCTGCTGCCGGTCGAGCCACGCGCCACCGTCGAGGCGATCAATGCCGGCGGCCGGCCGCCGCGGGTCGGCGAGAAGGACCGGCTGCATCTCGTCGAGCACATCTATGCACCCGACACGACCGGCCAGACGCTGCACGTCAAGATCACGATGGCCGGCGACGGGCGCGGTGCCCTCGTCGACTGGGGCGACGGCACGCCCATCACCGACGTCAAGCGCGACGGCAAGCCGATCGCCGCCGCCAGCGTCGACCGCGAAGCGGTCGGCCGCATCCTCTTCCTCGGCTCCAAGAAAAAGCAACCATAGGACATAGAATGAAAAAGAAACTGATCGCCGTCTCGGCGCTCGCCTCCGGCGCCCTGCTGGCTTCCCCCGCGCACGCACAGCTCTCGCCCGGGACGACCACGACCATCGCGCCGGCCTCGCCCTCGGCCACCTCGCAGACGACGGCCGTCAACAGCGGCATTCAGAGCCAGGCCAACACGGCGGCCTATGTCATGCTGCCGGGGATCAGCTCGGTGATCCAGCAGACGCTCGCGGGTCCCGGACTCGCGGGGCCGCGCCGCACGTCCGGCCTCGGGCCGCTGCACAGCGGCGTGGCCGCGGGCGACGATGCGATGGGCTGGCAGGTCTGGGCGCAGACCGGCGGCGGCCAGAGCGTCAACAGCCTGGCGGTCGGCGGCTACTCGATCGGCAGCTACGGCGCGCAGGTCGGCGTACAGAAGCAGATCACGCCGAAGTTCCTGTTCGGCCTCAGCGGCGCGTGGCAGGGCTCGGGCGGCACGCTGAACGGCGGCTTCACCTCGACCAACTCGACGTTCGGCGTCACCGCCTATGCCGGCTACCAGCTCGACGAGAACTGGAACGTCTCGGCGATGGCCGGCTACAGCGGCGGCAGCAACTCGATGACCAACTCGGGCTTCAACTATCGCGCCAGCTACGGCAGCAGCCAGTGGAACTTCCAGGGCGGGCTCAACGGCTACTACAAGGTCGGCGCCGTGGTGCTGGCGCCGATGGTCTCGATCCTCTACTCGCCGATCAACAGCTACGGCTACACCGACAGCAACCTGGTCGTCGTGCCCGGCCAGTCGACCTCGCTGACGCGCGGCTCGGCCGGCGGCTTCATCAGCCTGCCGTTCGACAAGTGGCAGCCCTATGTCCGCGCCACCATCGAGCACGATTTCAGCCTGCCGACCGGCAGCGCGGCCAATGGCTACACCGGCGGCACCGTGGGTGCCGGCGCGACCGTCCCGCTCAACGATGCGATCTGGGCCTCGATCGACGCCGGCTACAACTCGATCGGGCGCTACGCCCTGTCGTCGTGGTCGGGCAGCGTGCGCCTCAACGTGCGCTTCTGAGACGAGCGCCCGGCAACGGGCCAGGGGGAGGGACGTGACATGACCCGACGGATGACGAGCGTGGCCGGGGCGATGCTCCTGGCCGGTCTGGGCGGCTGGATCTCTCCCACCTTCGCGCAGGGACCGATGGCGCCACGGATGGACGTGGCGCCGCCGCCGGCGCGCGTCGCCCCGCCACCACCGCCGGTGTTCGTCCCGCCGCCGGTGGCCCCGACGCCGCCGATGGCGCCCGTGGCCCCGGTGATGACGCCGCCACCACCGCCTGACCGCAAGGCACCGACGGCTTCGGCGCCGGCAATCCCGACGCCGGCCACACCCGCCCCGCTCGCGACTCCGGCTCCCGTGGCGCCGACGCCTCCGACCGCATCGCCGGCGACGCCCCGCGCAACGGCCACCGCACCGCCGCCTTATACGGACTCTCAGGTGAAGGCGTTGCGTGGTGTCGGCGTCGGCGTGCGCGCGCCCGGCGGCGGTACGCGCCAGGTCACCAGCGATTCCAACGGCGTCGTGTCGCTGGGCAAGCTGGGACCGGGCCGCCACGAACTGACGGTCAATCCCAGGAGTCTCGGAACGGGACCCCAGCCCGGCGCGCAGCCAGTCGCGCTCGTCGGCCTGTTGCTGCCGGCGGTCCAGAAACTGCGTGACGGCGAGCCCCGCTACCGCACGGTCGTCCTCAAGCCGGTCAACGACCCGCCGACCCTGCGGGTGAGGATCGACGTCGACGCGAACGGCCAGGTTTCCACCGTCGACCCGGGCAACGGCATCGGCGTCAACGTGGCGGCCGGCGACGTGAACGGCGACGGGCGCGCGGACATCAAGCTGTTCGAGGATCTCGCCAAGCGCAACACGTCCGGCGAAACCCGGCTCGTCTTCGTCGCGCCGGTACCCGGCAGCAACGCCGCCGCTCTCGCCGACGCCAACAACATCCTTCAGGAGGTGAGCACCACGCGGCTCGGCACCTCACCGGGCAATCCGGCCGGCCCCGGGAAGCCCAACCCCAACTACGTCAACAATCCGATCCCGGGCGTCGACATCATCGTGGAGAAGAACCCGGGCGGCAAAGCGGCCAAGCAAGCCACGAACGGCGACGGCACGTCGACGCTGGGCGTGCTGACGCCGGGCACGCATTCGCTGAAGCTCGACACGAAGAAGCTGCTGGACGTCCGCATACCCGGTCCGTCCGGAGGCGAGCCGGTGCAACCGGCCGGCATCCTGATCGGCCTGCTGCTGCCGGCCGTGCAGAAGCTCGGCGAGGCGCCGCAGCCGACGACCGTCGAACACGCCTTTCCGCGCTCGGTCCTGGCCAATGCGAAGGAGCTGCGGATCGACGTCGTCATTCCCGACGGCGGCGGCAGCCCCAAGGTCAACTGGGGCGACGGAAGCCCGACAACCGACGTTGGCCGCGACGGCGTCCCGGTATCCTCGGCGTTGCGCGTCTCCGCCGACGTCTCGACCATTCGTGTGCAGAACTACCTGTCCTCGCCGCAAACCGGGCCGGGCGGCACCGCGCAGCCGACGGCCAACGAAGCGCCCATCAACACGACCCGCTCCAACATCAAGAGGCCGTCGCTGGAAATCGCGGCGGGCGAACCCGACAAGACAAGCCCCAACTACACGAACAAGCCGATCCCGGGCGTCGACATCATCGTGGAGAAGAACCCGGGCGGCAAAGCGGCCCAGCAAGCCACGAACAGCGATGGCACGTCGACGCTGGGCGTGCTGACGCCCGGAACCCATTCGCTGAAGCTCGACACGAACAAGCTGCTGGACGTCCGCACGCCCGGTCCGTCCGGCGGCGAGCCGGCGCAACCGGCCGGCATCCTGATCGGCCTGCTGCTGCCGGCCGTGCAGAAGCTCGGCGAGGCGCCACAGCCGACGACCGTCGAACACGCCTTTCCGCGGTCGTTCCTGGCCAATGCGAAGGAGCTGCGCATCGACATCGTCGTTCCCGACGGCGGCGGCAGCCCCAAGGTCAACTGGGGAGACGGAAGCCCGACAACCGACGTTGGCCGCGACGGCGTCCCGGTATCCTCGGCGTTGCGCGTCTCCGCCGACGTCTCGACCATTCGTGTGCAGAACTACTTGTCCTCGCCGCAAACCGGGCCGGGCGGCCCCGCCACGCCGACGGCGAACGAAGCTGCGATCAGCACGAGCCGCTCCAACATCAAGAGGCCTTCAGTGATGCTTCCGGACGTCGGCGTGACGACGACGGGCCCGGGCGGCGTCATGCAGGTGCGCAGCGATGGCGGGGGCTGGACGAGGCTGGGCAAGCTGGCGGTCGGCAACACGATGATCGAGTTCAGCGGCACCGACCTCGCGTCGGCGCTGAAGAAGACGGGAACGCCACTCACGCCGACGCCGCAGCAGAACCATATCGAACTGCTGGTCGTCATCGCGATCATCGCCATCAAGACCGACGGCACGCCGGTGGCATTCACCGGGTCCGTGCCGGCCAGCGCGGTGAAGTCACTCAAGGCCGATCTGCGGATCGGCCGCGACGGCAATGCGATGGAAGCCAACTGGGGCAACGGTCAACAGCTGCCGCAGATCCTGCCCCGGACCGGCGCGGCGTCGCTGACCGTGCCCGGACCCAACGGCCCGATCCCACTCGATCCGGAGTTCGTGAAGTCGCTGCAGGATCGCGCCGTCGGCAGCGCGCCCGGCCTGGTCGAGTCCAGCTCGGCACTACAAGAAGTGAGCACCACGCGCTGACGGCGGAGCGGTGACCGCGGCGCTCTACGTGGGCGTTCGGCTCGCGGGCCTTGCTGCCGCTGCGGCGATGCTGGCCGGTTGCGGTCATGGTGGAGCCACACGCGATGGTACCGCTGCCGGGATTGCGCGTGCGGCAGGGCTCGAAGCAGCAACGTCGACCGGCGCGTCCTTCGATCTACAAACCTGGCGGCGCGACGACGGCCGGCCCGGTCCGCTGTTTGTCTATGTCGAGGGCGACGGGCTCGCCTATCTCGACGCGCGGACGCCGTCCTCCGATCCGACGCCGTCCGATCCGGTCGCGCTGCGCCTCGCCGCCGCCGATCCCGGACCGGCCGTCCTCTATATCGCGCGGCCCTGCCAGTTCGCGGCCGGCCGCGCCGATCCGCGCTGTAGCGTGCGCGCCTGGACGACCGGCCGGTTCGCCGCCGATGTCGTGGCGTCGGTCGACGACGTCGTTGCGCGCGAGCGCCTGCGCCATCCCGGACGCGCGCTGGTGCTGGTGGGCTATTCCGGCGGCGGCGTGATCGCGGCGCTCGTCGCGGCGCGACGCAGTGACGTGACGCTGCTCGTCACCGTGGCCGCGCCGCTCGACGTGGCCGACTGGACGCGCCGGCTGGGCGTGTCGCCGCTCGACGGCACGCCGCTGTCGCTCGACCGCCTCGACCGTCTCTCCCGGGTGCGCACCGTCGCGTTCGCCGGACGGCAGGACAAGATCGTCCCCGTCGCCTCGGTCGCCTCGGCTGTCGACAAGCTCGGCGCGTCGGCGACGCTGATCGTCGAGCCGGACTTCGACCATCGCTGCTGCTGGGCCCGAGACTGGCCGCGCCTGCGCGCGACCGCGCTGGCCGCGCGATAGGGCCTTTTCCGGAACAACAGCAATCGTTCTCCTCCCCCTACAAAGGGCCAAGGTGGATGGCATTCCGAAGAAGGTAAAAGGTCCCTCGCTCACGCTCGGGATGACACCACTTGTTTAGTCGGCGCACCGCGTCAATCCCGGCAAAATTGTCATCCCGAGCGTAAGCGAGGGACCCTCAACTCTTATGCGTAACCCTGCGACGGCGGGGGGCTGCGGGGCCGCGTCAGCCGCGCCGGCGGTCGATCTGCACGGCGGCGTTGCGGCGCGCCATTTCCTCGGCGACGGCGGAGGGGACACAGACCTTGTTCACCGGGTTGAGCACGGTGCCCAGCGACTTGGCGATCACCAGCGCGACCGGGATGCCGACGATGGAGAAGCACAGCGCGAACACCTGGATCGCGTTCAGGATCACGAACAGCACGCCGAACGGCAGGTAGAGGATCATCACGATCGTCGAATAGGCTTCCCACACCGGGTTCTGTTTCACGTTGAGGCTGGCCTTGCTCACCATCTCGTTGCCGAACGGCGCGAGCAGGAACTTGCCGAACTCCATCAGCCCCAGCCCGAGCGGCGCGGTCACGACCAGCAGGGTGAGCACCAGCCCGAGCAGCCAGTAGAAGGCCGCCGTCAGGAATCCGAGGAACGGGATATGCCACAGGATGTTGCCGAGGGTCCGCATGTGTCCTTCTCCAGCACCGGCCGCCGGCGCGAACCGGCACCTTGCCCTGCCGGTGCCGCCCGCTCAAACGCCGCGTCGCTTCAGGGCCGCGTGAAGCCCCACTGGCCGGCCTCGGGCGCGTCGAGCCAGCGGATCTCGGTGGGGGCGGTGAAATGGAGGAAGGCCATGACCGCGCCGTAGGGCGTGCCGCGCGCCAGCGCGTTCTGCGCGATCAACTCGTTGCACGCCATCGAGCGGCGGCGGTCGCCGGCGGTGTGACAGGCATGGAGGCCGATGCGGCCGCCCGGCTCGACGGTGCGATGCGCGCCCGAGAGGAACAGGATCTGTGCGCAGGCCGAGGCGCAGCGCGCGCCCGGCCGCACCCAGGTCGCGGTGCGCTCGCGGTCCATGACCTCGACCATGGCGAAGGACTCGATCACCAGGCCGCCCGGACTGTCGAGCGCGAGCACCTTGTGCCCGGAAGCATTGCGGTCGGCCGACTGCAGGGCGACGCGCAGGCGGTCGGCATCGCCCTCGACCACCGGCCCGTCGCCGCGCACGATCCGCTTGCCGTCGGGCAGTGTCTCCGTCGTGAAGGTCATGGCCGCGGCGGACGTCACGGCGACGGCGACTGCGACGAGGGTTGCGACGACGGGGAGGAGGGCGAGGAGGGACGCCGTCAGCCGCGCGGGCGCACGCAAGCGCGCCGTCGTTTCGGGGAAGTCCATCTCACGCGATCACGCATTGGCGAGGAGACGGTCGCCGGCGCCCGACACGTCTTCCGCGAGAACCATGCTCATCTTCCGCGCCAGGTCCCTCCGGCGATAGGGCTTTACCAGGAGGTTGGTGTGCGGCGAGATATTGCCCTTCTTGACCAGCGCGTGTTGGAAGTATCCCGAGGTGAAGAGAATCTTCAGCTCCGGCCGCAGCATTTCGGCCTGCTCGGCGAGTTCGCCGCCGTTCATGCCGGGCATGACGACGTCGGTGAAGAGCACGTCGATGCTTCCGTCGCGGGCCAGGATCTCGAGGGCTTCTGTGCCACCGGCGGCGGCGATCACTTCATAGCCGAGATCCTCCAGCAGGTGCGTCGCCATGGTGCGGACCACGTCGTCGTCGTCGACCAGCAGCACGCGCGGCGCCTTGCGCGCGGCGATCGCGACCTGTCGCCCGGCGGCGCCAGCGTGGCGCGCCGCGTCGAGCGACTGCATCATCAGGCCGAAGGCCACCAGCTTCTGCTGGCGATCACGCAGCGGAATCACGACCTCGCGCAGGGCAAGGTCGCTGCCGTCACTGTGCGTCCGGAAGCAGATCTCCTCGTGGCGACCCTTCTGTCGCGCGAGCGCGAGCGACGCGGGTACTCCGCTCTCGTCCAGGTTTTCCGGCGGAACGATGCGCGCAAAGGACTGCCCGACCGCTTCCTTTTCGTTGTGGCCCAGCAGTCCCCTGGCGCCGGCATTCCAGCTCAGCACCGTTCCGGCGGGATCGAGCACGACGAGTGCACAATCCTGCAGGCTGTCGACCATGAGCTGCTTCAAGTGACCCTGAACCGTGATATCCAACGTGACGCTCCGTCTGATCGTACGCATGGGCCAGCAAGGCCTCGCACCATGCACAACGCATGGTTGAGCCGTTTGGTTTCGTATCAAACGTAACATCACCGACTCGTCGGGCCGATAATTGCAGCAATTAGTGCGGTTATCGGCGCCACCGATCGGCCTCTGCGAGAGAATCCGCATCAATCCGTGAAGCCGCCCTACGGCACAACCGGGATGATTAGCCGGCCGGTCCCGCGCGCGTCCTCCGGACATTCCGGGCCGGCGTTGCCGTGTGCTTGGGGCGCGATGGCGCGGGCGGCGGAAGCGATGCTAGCGTGACGTCATGTGCGGAAAGTTCACGGCCCAGGCTTCGTGGCGCGAGGTGGTCGCCTTCTCGCAACCGCTCTCTGCGGACGGTGGGCGCGACGCAGGAGGCGACGGGGAGGGCGAGGCCGGCGAGGACGGCATCGTCACCTATCGCGTCGGCGCGGCGGTGCCGGTGATCGTGTGGGATGCCGAGGCGGGCCGGCGTCGCGTCGTGCCGATGCGCTGGGGCTTTCCCGATCCGCGCGACTGGCGCCGGCCGCGCCCGATCCATGCGCGCTCCGAGACGATCGACCAGAAGGAGCCGTTCCGCACGCCGTTCCATGCCGGCCAGCGCGGCATCGTCGTCTTCCGCACGTTCAACGAGGGCGAGGAGATCACGAAGCCTTCGGGTGCGACCGCGACGAAGCAGTGGACGATCGATCCGCGCGACGGCCGGCCGCGCGGCTTTGCCTTCGTGTGGCGCCGCTACGCCATCGAGGGGCAGCCCGCGCCGCTGCCGTTCTGCGTCATGGCCACCGTGCCGGCCAACGAACTGATCCGCCGCACGATCAAGGGGGCTGAGGACGATCCTCGCATGCCCGCGATCCTCGCCGACGGCGATCCCGCCTGGGCGACGTGGCTAGGGGAAAGCGGCGCGGATGCGGCGGCCGCCAAGGCGTTGTTGCAAACGATGGAAGGCGTCGACTGGACCTCCGCGCCCGAGCCGCCGAAGCCGCGCGCGCGCAAGAGCTGATCGCGGCGCGGCCGCGCCCGCGGCGTTCGCTCCCAGCCTCGCGAGATTCGGCGAGGGCGCGATCCGCCAGTCTCGGTCCTGCGTGGGAACTCAACCCTTCATGGGCCGTTGCGGTCGACCCCAGGGAGAGACCGCATGGCCGCGAAGAAGAAAGTAGCGAAAAAGAAAGCAGCGAAGAAGAAGAGCGCGAAGTCGGCGAAGCGCAAGACCGCCGCGAAGTCGGCGAGTCGACGCGAACTGATCGACACCGGCACGAACAAGCTCTTCGTTCGGCGCAATGAGCGCGGCACCTCCTTCAAGGAGGTCGTCGACGTCAGCAAGTCGTTGAGGTCCGATCGTCGCCAGAAGGCCAAGGCGGTCAGCAAGCCGGGTCAGGGCGACCGCGGCGATCGACGCCCGCGCTGATCCTCGAAAGAATGAAGAGCTGGGTTCTGGCGGGGGCGATCAGCCTCGTCGCGGCCGTCGTGGCGGCACTCGCCTTCGGCGCGTGGAAGAACAGCGACTTCGTGGACGGGCAGAGCGACCGGCTGCGCATGGAGGGGACGTTCGTCAACGGCTTCTACGACCAGGGCATCGACGACGTGGGCTTCATCGCGCAGCCCAACAAGCATGTAACCGCCCGAAGGCTGCTGGATTCGCGCGTCATCTATGACGCCTCCTACACGACCGGCCCCGATCGCTTCCGCGTCGTCCCCAAGGTCGACGATGCGCAGCGCTGCCTTCTGCAGTTCGGCGATTCCTTCACCTTCGGCGAGGGCGTCGACGACGACGAAACCTCGGCCGCGCAGATCGTCGCCAAGAGCGGGGGACAGGTCGAGGTGAAGAGCCTGGGAATAGGCGGCTGGGGGCCGCACCAATTCCTCGCCGGGCTGCAATCGGGCCGCTTCCAGCGTGCGATAGCCTGCAAGCCGACCGATGCCGTCTATCTGTTCATTCCGGCCCACACCGCCCGGGCCGCCGGGCGCGGGAAATGGGACAGGTTCGGTCCGCTCTTCGTGGTGGACGACAACGGCCGGCCGGTGCGGGAGGGCAACTTCAATACCGTCGGCAAGAGCTGGCGCGAGCTGATCGGCTTCAATCGTTTGACGGAGGACGAGGAGGAAGAGCTGGCAGCCGCGCTGATCGCCGAGGCGTCGCGCGAGCTCGAGCGGCTCTATCCCGGCATCCGTTTCCACGTCTTCACCTGGGACGGCACCACCGCAGGCGTGATCGCCCGGCTGACCGCGCAAGGCCTGCGCGTGCATACGATCCGCCAGATCATTCCCGATTACAACGATGCCTATCTGATCGCCCCGCCTTACGAGTATCACCCTACGCCGGCGGCTTACGAACGGGTGGCGGAATACTTCCTGACACTCGACAGGTAGAGCGGCGCGCTCATGAGTTGAAGGAATGAACCTTCGGGACGAATGAATTTCACAGCGTCCGTCGGTGGCCCCAGCATCTTCATCGTGTGTGAAGAGGAGGGGCGATGATGAAACGCAAGATCATGGGCTGGCTGGCGGCGGCCGTAGCGCCGATGCTGACGCTGTCGGACGGGGCCTCGGCGCAACAGCCGAAGACGTTGCGGGTCGTGATGCATTCGGATCTCAAGATCCTCGATCCGATCTGGACCTCCGCCTTCATCGTGCGCAACCACGGCTACATGGTCTACGACACGCTGTTCGCGCTCGACGGCGATTTGAAGATCAAGCCGCAAATGGTCGAGACGTGGAACGTCACGCCCGACAATCTCACCTGGACCTTCACCCTGCGCGACGGGCTCGAGTTCCACGACGGCCAGCCGGTTACGACCGAGGACGTGCTGGCGTCGCTGAAGCGCTGGGCGGTGCGCGATTCGGTGGGCCAGATCCTGTGGAGCAAGATGGCCGAGGTGAAGGCGGTCGATGCGAAGACCTTCCAGTTCGTGCTGAAGCAACCGACCGGCGTGGTGCTGCAGTCGCTGTCCAAGGCCTCGGGCAATCCCTTCATCATGCCCAAGCGGGTCGCGGAGACTTCGCCCAACGACCAGATCAAGGAATTCGTCGGCTCCGGCCCCTTCATCTTCAAGGCCGACGAGTGGAAACCCGGCGACAAGACCGTCTATGTGAAGAACCCGAAATACAAGCCGCGCTCCGAGCCCGCCTCGGGCCTCGCCGGCGGAAAGGTCGCGAAGGTCGATCGCATCGAGTGGATCGCCATGCCCGACCAGCAGACCGCGGTGAACGCGCTGCAGGCCGGCGAGATCGATATCATCGAGGCGCCGCAGCACGACCTCTATCCGCTGATCAAGAAGGACCGCAACGCCGAGCTGATCAACCCCAGCAAGTGGGGCAACCAGTACATCTATCGCTTCAACCAGCTCCACAAGCCGTTCGACAATGCAAAGATCCGGCAGGCGATGCTCTACGCGCTGAACCAGAAGGACTTTCTCGACGGCGTGATCGGCGAGCCCGAATACTACCAGGTCTGCAAGGCCATGTTCATCTGCGGCGGTCCCTATGAGACGACCGCGGGCTTCGAGGACAAGTACGAGAGCAATTTCCCGAAGGCGAAGCAGCTTCTCGCCGAGGGCGGCTACGACAACACGCCGGCCGTGCTGCTGCATTCGACCGACCTCTATGCGCTCGCCAACATGGCGCCGATCGCCAAGTCGCTCATGGAGAAGGCCGGCATAAAAGTCGACATGCAGTCGATGGACTGGCAGACGCTGGTCGCGCGCCGCGCCAAGAAGGACCCGCCGGACAAGGGCGGCTGGAGCGTGCTGATCACCTCGACCTCGGCGCCGGATGCGCTCGATCCGCTGGCGCTGGGCTTCATCGTGGCGACCTGCGACAAGGCGCCGTTCGGCTGGCCCTGCGACGAGGAGCTGGTTCGGTTGCGCGCCGCGTTCGCCGACGAGCCGGACGAGGCCAAGCGCAAGCAGATCGTCGAGAAGATCCAGCTGCGCGCCGCCGAGGTGCCGACGCACGCCTTCCTCGGCCAGTTCACCAGCGCCATGGCGCGCCGAAAGGTCGTCAGCGGCAACGTCACCTCGCCGGTGACGGTCTTCTGGAACGTCGAGAAGCGATAGGACGGGAAGAAGCGTCATGGCGAGCCGGGTCCTGATCGCGCAGTTCATGCACGAGACCAACACCTTCTCGAAACTGTCGACGACGCTGGAGGATTACCGCCGCCAGCGTCTCGTGGAAGGCGAGGCGATCGTGCCGAACTTCACCGGCACGCGGAACGAGCTGGGCGGCTTCATCGATGCCGCGAAGCTGCACGGCTGGATGCCGGTATGGGGGATCGCGGCCAACACGATTCCCTCGGGACCGCTCACGCGCGAAGCGTGGGAGCACATCAGCGGCCGTATCCTCGACGCCGCGCGCGGCGGCAACGTCGATGCGGTGTGCCTGTCGTTGCACGGCGCGATGGTGAGCGAGACCGAGGACGATGCCGAGGGCGCGCTGCTCGAGGCGCTGCGCGGTGTGGTCGGTCCCGACGTGCCGATCGTGGCGACGCTCGACCTGCACGCCAACGCCACCGAGCGCATGGCGCGAAACGCCAACGCACTGGTGAGCTATCGCACCTATCCGCATGTCGACGGCTACGAGCGCGCGGTGCAGGCCGCACAACTGGTCGAGGATGCGCTGCGGGGCAGGAAGCATCCGCGCTGCCTGCTGGTGCAGCCGGCGATGCTGAAGGGTGCCGATCACGGCCGCACCACGCAGCCCGGCATCATGCGCGACCTGCTGGCGCGCGGCGAAGCCTTCGAAAAGCAACCGGGCCTGAACGTCGTCTCGATCCAGGTGGGCTTCACCTGGTCCGACATCCCGTGGGCCGGTCCATCCATCGCCGTCAGTCACGAGCCCGGCGCCGAGGGCGCGGCGCGCGCGGCGGCCGACGCGCTGATCGACGAGATGTGGGCGCGGCGCAACGAGTTCTCCTCGTCCTATCGCTCGATCGCCGAGGCGGTCGAGGCGGCGCGCGCCGGCGGCGACCGGCCGCTGGTGCTGGCCGAGGGCACCGACAATCCCGGCGGCGGCGGCTACAATGACGCGCCCAACCTGCTGCGCGCGCTGCTCGACGCCGGCATTCCCAACGTCGCGGTCGGCACGATCTACGATCCCGGCACGGTGCGGCAGGCGCTGAAGGCGGGCGTCGGCGCACGCATCGAGGTGGCGCTGGGCGGCCATACCGATCCGTCGCTGGGCGCACCGGTGCAGGCGACGGCGGAGGTGATGCATCTCTCCGACGGCAACTTCCGCAACGACGGGCCGATGAATGCCGGCGTGCAGGTCGCGCTGGGACCGACCGCCGTGCTGCGACTGGGTGGCAAGGAGAGCGGGGGCGGCATCGACGTCGTCACGACCTCGACGCGCATGCACACGATCGACCTGCAGGTGTTCCTGAGCCAGGGCATCGATCCGCTCGCCCGCAACGTGCTGGTGGTGAAGAGCTCGCAGCACTTCCGCGCCGCCTTCGAGCCGATCGCGCGCCACGTCATGCTGGTCGATGCCGGCGGTCTCTGTTCGACCGACGCCTCGCGCTTCACCTACGCCAAGCTGCGCCGCCCGATCTGGCCGCTCGATCCGGTCGATTAATGCAAAAGGGGCGGCCCGCCGCCACGGCGGCGCCGCGCGGCGATGCGCGAATGGCATTTGTATGGCGATTGTAACGGGAGAAATCGCGCGGACGCGCCCGCCGGTTCCTGTTGCCCTGCCGCGCCACATCGGCCACAAGAAACGCGGGTGTTCGCACTTCGGTGCGGGCAGGGAGTAGCGCAGGTCGGGCCGCCAGCGGTTCCATTTCCGTGCGAGACCCATGACCCGCAATCCCCACGTGCATCCGACCCTGCTGCGCCGCTTCATCGACAACGAGGCCTCGGGCGGCATCATTCTCATGGTCGCCGCGGCGCTGGCGCTGACCGTCGCCAATTCGGGCCTTGCCCCCGCCTATTTCGCCGCGCTCAAGAGCTATGTCGGGCCGCTCAGCATCTCGCACTGGATCAACGATGCGCTGATGGCGGTGTTCTTCCTGCTGGTCGGGCTGGAGATCAAGCGCGAGATCGTCGACGGCCAGCTCTCGACCTGGTCGCGGCGCATTCTGCCCGGCCTCTGCGCCGCCGGCGGCATGGCGGTGCCGGCGCTGATCTTCGCCGGATTCAACTGGAACAATGGCGAGGTGATCCGCGGCTGGGCGATTCCCACCGCGACCGACATCGCCTTCGCGCTGGGCGTGCTGTCGCTGTTCGGCAACCGCGTGCCGGCCTCGATGAAGGTGTTCCTGACCGCGCTCGCGATCATCGACGATCTCGGCGCGGTGCTGATCATCGCCGTCTTCTATACCGGCAACCTCAATGTCGCCGCGCTGGGCGGCGCGGCCGCCATGCTGGTGGCGCTACTGACGCTCAACCGGATGAGGGTGCGGGCGCTGTGGCCCTATCTGATGCTGGGCGCGGTCCTGTGGCTGCTGGTGCTGCTGTCGGGCGTCCATGCGACGGTCGCAGGCGTGGCCCTCGCGCTCACGATTCCGCTCACCCGCGCGAAGGGAGGCGGTCACGAACGTGAGGTCGATTCGCCCCTGCATCGGCTGGAGCATGCGCTGGCCAAAGTCGTGCCGTTCGTCATCATTCCCATCTTCGGATTCGCCAATGCCGGCGTGTCGCTGGCCGGCTTCGACGCGCGCGCCTTGGTCGATCCGCTGACGCTCGGCGTCGCGGGCGGGCTGGTCCTCGGCAAGGTGGTCGGCGTCTACGGCACCGCGCTCGCGACCGTGAAGCTCGGCTGGGCCGCCGCACCGGTCGGCGCGGCGCCGCTGCATGTGCTGGGCGTGGCGCTGCTCTGCGGCATCGGTTTCACGATGAGCCTGTTCATCGGCCTGCTCGCCTTCCCCGACAACGCGGCGCTGCAGGACGGCGTCAAGATCGGCATTCTGCTGGGCTCGCTCGTCTCGGCCGTGCTCGGGGCCGTGGTCCTGATGCTGAGTCCGAAGCCGGGCGGCGCCGAGGCGAGGGCTTTCTGAGACCGGCCGCGACCGGTGAAGGTCGCGGCCTCGTCGTCCCGGATCAGACGTTGTGGTCGGTCAGGGTGCCGTCCTTGAGGATCAGGCCCTTTGCCGTGGGATAGACGAAGGAGAGCAGTTCGCGCAGCTTGTCCTTCTTGCGCGTCCCGACGTGGTCCTCCACCAGCCGCAGCGACGTGGCGAGGCCGGAGCAGGGGCCGTTGCTGGTGAGGTGTTTGCCGTCCTGCACGAAGTTGATGCTGGTGTTCCGCACCAGCCTGGCCGCCGGAATTTCGCGCGAGAACCGGTCGTACTGGTTCATGTAGGTGGTGCACTGCAAGCCATCGAGCACATAGCAGCCCCCAAGTGGACCGGCCGGATCGTCTCCGCACCGGCAGCCCCAATTATCTCCCCGAAGAAGATTGCAGTATCGCTGCGTGGTGTTTCTGCACAGCCCTTAGGGAACAGGGTCGGGGCGCTGCGGGAGGTCAGGGCTGGGGGGCTCGGACCCGGATTGCGGTCAGGACTGGGGCACGGGCACGCTGGCGAGAATCGCGGGCGAGTTCAGCCAGCGATGGGCCTGCTTCGCGGTTTTGAAGATGCGCATCGGCCGGCGCGGGGCGGCGAGCATGCCCAGCACACGTCCGATGAGAGCGTACTTGTCGTCCGCAATGGCCACCGCCAGCGGTCCCAGTTCGACGCCGCCGTGGTGCAGGTTGCGCATGCGCACGCCGATGTCGATGATTTCCATTGCGCCCATGCGCGTCTCGCCGCGCGTGCCGTCGAAGAGCTTGCGGTAGCCGAGCGCCCGGGTGCCTACCAGCGTGTCGAGCATGGCGTGAACTTCGTGCGCCTCGACGTCACCCTCGCAGATCACCTCGAAGAAGCGCGCTTCCGATTGAATGTTCCAGTGCAGCGGCATCGTGGAACCAGACTACACCAACCGCAAAGAGCCTGCATCATCGATGAAGACATTTTGTGTGTAATTGACGACGGGCCACGCCAGTTGCCTCCTGCAGACGCGACCCGGCCCTCATTCTCCTCGCTCGCGCTCCAGAGCGGGGGTTACCTGGCGACGATGACGCCGTTCATTTGATCGGCGTACTGCGCAAATCCCGACAATATTGTCGTCGCGAGCGCAAGCGAGGGACCTTTCGCGCTTTCTTCAAAGCGTCAACAACCACCGCCTTTTGAGGCATATGCGATAGCCTTACGGGTGTGGGAGGGGAGCAGGCCCGTTACGCGGTGTGAATCGGATCCGTGCCCGTCAGACGGTTGGCTCCGTCGCGATCCAGCGCAGACCGGCGGCATAGCGCCAGGCGAGGCGTCCGCCGCCATCGAGCGCGAGCAGATGCAGCCAGCCTTTGTCGCACCGCGCACGCGATCGACGCGATGCTGGCCAACGGCGCCGCGCGGCGCCTCGCCCATGAAGAACGGGGCGCCGATGGGCGCCCCGTTTCACGTCATGTCTGTGTCGGTATCGGCGTCGCCGGACCTAGCAGCGCGGCGCGGTGCGGTTGCGGTAGCCGTCGTAATACGAGCTGCCGCAAACGACCTGCTGGGCCACGACTTCGTCGCGGTTGCCGTTCTGGCCGCGGTTGGTCACGGCCACGGTGGTGTAGCGCCGGCCGTCGGCCTGATTGTAGGTGCCCGGATAGCCCTGCTGTTGCTGCTGCTGGTTGGCATAGTAGGGATTGGGCTGCTGCTGGTTGCCGTAGTAGGGGTTAGACTGCTGCTGCCCGTAACGCGGCGGCGGGCTGTTGTAGTTGTTGTTGTAAGTGCCCTGCGGGCCCATGCCGTCGTTCTGGCAGGCCGCAGCCATCAGGCCGAGGCCCACCGCGATAACAAATCCCGAAATCTTCAGCATTTCCATACCTCCGGCCCATTGTGAGCGAGCGCCATCGTCGGCGGCTCTCCAGGCCAAGGCGGGCTTTTCCATTCCTGACCCCGGGCAACGCGCGGTTGCCGGTGGGGTTGCGGGAGCGGCTGGCTATCTCGCGCGGGCGGGGGAACCCCCGCCCTGGGACGCAACGAGGGATGCCCAACACACGGTTCGGCGATTTATGTTTGGTCGCGTCCCGGCCACCCCCATCAACTGATGATCGGGAACGTCACCGTCGTCGTCGTGCCGGAGGGCGAGCTTTCGACCTCGACCTGGCCGCCGATCTGGCGGGCGAGGGACTCGATCAGTTTGAGGCCGGAGCCGGTCGGGTTTTTCTTCTGGATGCCCTGGCCGTTGTCGGAGACGGTGAGGCGGCCCTCGCCGAAGCCGATGCCGGCCTTCAGCTTGATGGTGATGCGGCCGCCGCTGCCCCCGTGCGCGCCGCCGCCTCCACCCGCGTGACCCGGGAAGGCGTGCTTGGCGCTGTTGGTGGCGGCCTCGTTCAGGATCAGGCCGAGCGGCACGGCGCGGTCGATCGAGAGTTCGACCTCGTCGGCCTCGATATCGAGCGCCACGTCCTCGACCTGCTGCTCGATCGAGGCGCACAGCGCGCGCAGGTAGCGCGCAACGTCCACGGCCTGCACGTCCTGGCGCGGCGCGAGCTGGTCGTGGGCGAGCGAGATGGCGTTGATGCGGTTGGTGATGTGGTCGAGCGCGCGATGCGTCTCGCTCTCGGGGAAGCGGCGCTTCTGCAGGCCGATCGACGCCAGGATGAGCTGGAAGTTGTTCTTCACCCGGTGCTGCAGCTCGCGCAGCAGCACCTCGCGATGCTGTGCCTGCGCGGCGGCCTCCGCCAGCGCCGCCGCCTCGCCGCGCGAGGACGTGTCGTCGCGCAGCAGCGATCCGATGATCGCCGCGGCCGCGACCATGAACTGCACCGAGTCCTGGGTGAAGTCGCGGTGTACCGTGCTGTCGACCTCGAGCACGCCCCAGGCTGCGCCGTCGGTGAGGATCGGCACGTTGGCCAGCGAGACGATGTCGTGCTCCTTCAGCGTCTGGCTCATCGCGAACTCGGGCAGCTTGTCGAAATCCTCGATGCACAGCGGCTCGCCCGTCTGGAAGCTCCAGCCCGGCGGCGACTTGAGATCGGAGGAGAAGGTCGCCGACCGCACCACGCCCTCCTTCCACCCGGTGCCCGCCACCATCAGCAGGTCGGCGGTCGCGCGGCGATAGCGCAGGATCTTGACGTGATGGATCTCGATGGCGCGGCCGATCTGCACGACCGCCTGGTCGAGGAAACGCTCGGGGTTGCCGTGATGCCCCGCCATACGGCCCAGCTCCACGAGGATGCGGACATGGCGCCGGAGCTTGTCGACGTCGGACGGCGGCGCCGCCCCGGCTGGTCTGGCTGACATGTCAGGTGAACGCCGCCCGGACGGCAGCGTTCCTGTGGGCGGTCCGGGACAGAGTCCGGCGTGGGCCGGAAGCGGCCTGGCCGCGCCCGGTCAGGGCGCGGAACCGCCGGGATCGTCCTTTTCCTTGAAGCGCGGAATGAGCGGACCGTCGTGCTTTGCCAGCTCCTCGGCCAGCATCTGCTCCGCGAAGCGCCGCTGCGCTGCGTCGAGTCGGTCTCCCGCGAGCTGCTTCCTCAGATTTTCGATGTTCTTCTGGCGGACGAAGTCCTGCATGCGGGCCTCCCTGAGCGGGAACGCAGCCCATTAGCCGCCGTCTTCGCCGTCATATCAACCCGGGCGCGCTGGCCGGAGTCGCTGTGTCCGGTTACGCACACAGCATGCTTCGGTTCAGCGCAGGATGCGAAGCGAGTCCAGGAAGGCGATCACGGTGGGATCGTTGCGATCCTCGACGCGGGTCGCGGCGAGCATCTCGTAGAGTCGGCCGTCCATCGCATAGACGCGCATGGCGATCACGTGCGGGCCGTAGCCGCGGTTGGAATTGACCGTCATGGAGAAGGCGACGCCCTCTGCCGGACCGCTGCGGACGTCGCGATAGTCGGCGAGGAAGGAGTTGGGATAGCGCGCGGCCATGGCGCGTTGCGCGGCCTGCACGTCGATGCGCTTGGTCGAGCCCGGCGGCGGATCGACGACCGCTAGTTCGACGGCGTTGAACTGCCCGACCGCGTCCTTCCAGAGATAACTGTACTGCCGCATCGTCCCACCATCGGGCCGTGACGCGGTCTTCGTCGTGTAGCCGCGCGGCAGGTCGATCGTGAAGCGGCCGTCCTCGCCGGTGACTCGCTCCATCGGCGCGGCCTGCGCGTGGACGGGGCCAGGCACGGGAAAAGGCGCGAATGCCGCGAGCGCCAGCGCGCCGAACGTGCGTCGTGTGAGTGGCATGGTCTCCTCCCGTGGCCGGGACGTTAGACCGCCGTTCGCCGACCTGTCGAGAGGATGGACGCGTGTTCGCGCGACGGTTGCGTCACCCGCCGAATGCAGCACCCAGCGTGCCGATCAGACCGCCTATCACCAGGAGATAGGCGAAGGTCCCGAAGAGAAGCTGGCGCGAGCTGTCGTCCATGTGCGGTAAATCCCCAATCGTTTTGCTGTGAACGACGGAGACTCCACCGCGTTGCCGCACCGATGCGGGCTCCGACGGAAGCGCCGGGCCTGTGGCGGCGGCGCCACAGCGGTGGGGCGGGGGCGGGCCGTTTGCCGCGCGGGGGCCAAAGCCCTAGAGTCTTTCTCATTGGCGCGTCCGCTCGCGCAACCCGGCGCGCGCCCTCCGGCCGCGGACGCGTCGCCCGAGGAGGGACCGCCATGACCGACAAGCCCATCATCCTGGAAGCCAGCGAGGAGATCACCCTGCGCCGCGTCGCCTTCGGCGAGTCGCCCGAGCGCACGCTGCGGCGCGAGGACATGGTGCGGCTGCGCGGCCTGCGCCTCGTCACCGACGGCAAGGACGGACCCTGCCTGACCGCGAGCGGCCGCGCCCATTTCGAGACCCTGGCCAAGGCAGTCGGCGCCGAGCGCGGCCCCGGCGGCTTCCAGGCCGAGATCGAGCGCATCCGACGGTCGGGGCCGCGCGAGGCATGATCGCAGCGACCCGCTACCGGCTCGACGTGACACGCGGCGGCGCGGCCGACCGGCCCTTCGGCTGGCGGGTGCTGCGCCGCGACGACGCCGTCGAGGTGGAGCGCTCGACCGAGACCTTCGGCTCGCGCCCCGAGGCGATGGCCCATGGAGTCCGTCGCGCCATCGCCTGGGAGAGCGGCACCCACGAGTGAGCGCCGGCACAGCCGGCGGCCCTCGAGATCCGGCGTTGCCGGCGGCCGGGATGAAATTTTTGCGCTCTCCCGCTTGACGCCTTTTCGGCTTCACCTAAATCGTCTCCCGGCGGCGCTGAAAGCGTGCCGCCCGGCGGTCGCCCCGAGGGGGATCGCTTCGCAAACCCATCGCTCAGGAGTGGAGGATGAACATGCGCACGACTTTCGATTTCTCGCCGTTCTATCGCGACACGGTCGGCTTCGACCGGGTGTTTCACATGCTCGATTCGGCAGTCAGCCAGGGCTCGCAGGGCTATCCGCCGTACAACATCGAAAAGGCCGGCGACGATAGTTACCGCATCGTCATGGCGGTCGCGGGCTTCGGCGAGGCCGAGCTCAACATCACCCAGAAGGAAGACGAACTCCTCGTCACCGGCAAGGCGCAGCCCGGCGCGGAGGAGAAGCAGTATCTCTATCGCGGGATCGCCGCGCGCGAGTTCGAGCGCCGCTTCCAGCTCGCCGACCACGTCAAGGTGGTGGGCGCCGGCCTGGCCAACGGCCTGCTGACGATCGAGCTGAAGCGCGAGATCCCGGAGGAGAAGAAGGCGCGCGCGATCCGCATCGAGTCCGGCGCGACGCCGCGCATCACCCGGCAGTAGGTAAGCAAGGGCGAAGGCCCACGTTGGGGGAGGGGCGTCCGTCGCGCAGGCGCGGCGGCCGCCTCCCCGGACGGCGGTGCCGCCGGATCGTCGCCCCTAAATCATCGATTGTCGAAAGGAGGTTCGTCATGATCGCGAGGTCGGCAGCCTACCGGCCCGATGGTTCGTCCGACTTGTTCGCCCCGCGGGCGCAGGTCGACGGTGCCCCCGTTTTCCCGCCAGCTTTTGCGAGGCCCTTCACGATCGACCAGCCGCCGCGCGGCCGCGTGCTGATCGTCGAGGACGAGATCCCGGTCGCGCTCGATCTCCAGAAGGCGCTGCGCGATGCCGGCTACCGCATCGTCGGTCCCGCCGGCAGCCAGAGCGAGGTCGAGCGGCTGGTGCGGCGCGGCCTGCTCGACGCGGCGGTGATCGACGCCGACAGCCGTGCCGCCATGCCCTTTGCCGTCGCCGACTGGCTGGCCGCCGAGGAGGTGCCCTTCGCCTTCATCGTGGGCGAGCGGACCGAGCTGCCGCGCGACCACGCGCTGCGGCCGCAGCTCACGCGGCCGGTCTCGCCGCGGGCGCTGGTCGACACGGTGGAGCAGATGATCGAGGGCAACCCGGCGGCGATGCCGGTGCCGGCCCCCCGGTGGCCGCGCCTGTTCCCGCCGCTTTGACGCCGGCCCGCACGCTCCCGTCAGTCTCCCGGGGCGGCCGGAGCGGCTGTGGTGGCCGCGTTCAGGAGCTGCGACACCGCCGTCAGCACCTGCGTGGGCGCGAACGGCTTGGTGATCAGGATGGAGTTGGGGACGCCCAGCGAGGCCCAGTCGGCGCCTTCGGTGCCGGTCATGTAGACGACCGGCATGTCGGGCCTCAGTGTCCGCGCATGCCGCGCGACATCCCAGCCGGTGGTATCCCCGCCCAGCCTGATGTCGGTGACGACGGCGCGGAGGCTCTCGCCCTGCGCGTCGAGGGCGGAAATCGCCTCCTCGCCGGTGGCGACGAGGAAGACGTCGAAACCGCCCTCCTCGAAAGTGTCCTGGAGGATGTTGCGAATCTCGGCCTCGTCCTCGGCAATCAGCACGAGGACCGACGTCTTCTCCATTGCCCATACTCCCGAAGCCGACCACCCGGAGACAGTCCGGACACCCCGCGCGGCTCCCACACGCGCCAGCAACGACCGGGACCTTGGGTTTGTTCCCGTACCTATCGTCCTGCGACGTTATCGATCACACCAGCAGGAGATCGTGTGGCGCCGCCGGCGTCACCGGCGGCGGGTCGCCGATCAGGATGTTGCCGAAAAAGCCGTTGCTCAAGCCGCTTTCGGCCGGCGATGTCACCATCGAGAAGGCGATGCTGAATTCCAGCTGGCCATCCTCGTTCAGGTCGAGTTCGGAGATCGGGCCGTAGTCGACGAAGTTGTCCGAGAAGAAGGCGAGGGCATCCTCCGGATCGTTCCAGGTGAAGTCACTTACCTCGACGCCGTCGATGGAAATGGTGAACGACATGGTCGTGAAACCGTCGAGCTCGATAGTCCCGTCGTAAAAGCCCATGAGCAGGTTATCGACCGCCGGCAGGGCCTCCAGATTGACGGCGAAATCGAGTGTGCCTCCGGCCGTCTGGTCGGTGGTGCCGTTGGCACCACTGCTCGCGCCGAGTTCGACGATCGCGAAGTACGACGTGGCGTCCGAGAAGCCGGTGGCGATGTTCGGATTGCCGGACAGGATCGCATTGACGTCGGCGGACGAGGGCGAGGCGGTGACGTGGCCCAGCAGGGTCGGATCGACCGGGTTGGCATCGGCACCGTAGGAGGCGAAGGCCGACGCCTCCTGCAGGCCGTCGGCGGATCCAGCCAGCTCGATTGAAATCGAGGTGACGACGTCGCCATCGACGGATCCCGTTGCGTAGGCTTTCGCCGAGACGGTCGACGGGGCGCCCATGCTGTCCATCCAGGCGGTCGCCCAGGCGGAGCCTGAAACGGAGTCGCCCCGACCACCATGTGCCGTCGCCTCGGCTGTACTCGCCAGAGTCGTCACGCCGTCGGCGCGGGCGTAGGCATTGCCGCCCACATCGCCGTCGCCGGCCTCGACATACGCGGCGACCGCGGCCCGCTGTCCGCCGACCGCGGCGGATACTCTCGCCTCGGCCGAGGCGTCGCCGCCGTCGCCGCGATCCGTGCCCGTGCCGCCGTCGCCGCCGAAGGCGGCGGCCCCCACGATCAGGGTGGCGCTGTGCGTGGGTGCGGACTGATCGTTGAAACTCAAGGACGAGGTGGCGTCGCCCCCGTCGCCACCCAGGCCGCCAGCCGCGTCGCCGCCGCCGCCGGCAAAGACGGTCTGGGAGACCGTGGCATCGCCGCCGTCGGTATAGGCCCGTGCCGAGTCGTACACGGTGACACTCGCCCCGTTGCCGCCCCGCCCGGACGCGGCCCCGTCGCCGCCGAAGCCTCCCCAGGCTTGCGTGGTCGCCGTGGCTGCCGTGTCTCCGCGCGCGAGCGCGGTCAGGTTGCTCACGCTGCCGCCGTTACCGCCCGTCGTTCCGGCACCGCCCTCGCCGCCACGGCCGACGACCTGGGCCGTTGCCGTGTCGCCGTCCAACGCCGTCGCCGTGACGCCGTCGGCCGCCCCGCCGGCGCCGCCCGCGGTGAGCGTGGCGTTGGTGGCGCCGCCCCGGCCGCCCTGTGCGCTGGCCGTCGCATCGGACCTGGGTGTCGCGCCCGTCTCGTTCGTCGTGGCAGATGCGCTGGCTGTAGCGGTTCCGCCCATTCCCGCGCGGCCGAGGTCGGTGGACGTCCCCTGGCCTGCGTTCGCTTCCGCAGAGGCGGAAACCTGGCCGGTACCGTTCATCGACGTGGACGCGAGGGCGTCGGCACCCGTCTTTCCGTTTGCCGTACCCGATACGATCGTGCCGTTGTCTCCCGAAGTCGCGAGGGTACTGCCGGCCAGTTCAGCCGGGAGGTCATCGGTGGTTTTGTCCACCGACAGGGTGGAATCGGCGGCGCCGCCCATCCCGGCATAGCCGCCGCTGCTGTCGCCGCCGCGGCCGCCGGTCGCGACCTGTTCGAGTTCGAGATGGCCCGAGGTCTCGCCCGAGACCGCATCGGTCATGGAACTGGCCCGGCCGGCGCCGCCGTGGGCGCCCGACGAGCCATTGCCGCCGCTGCCGCCGATCTGCTCGGCGCGCACGTCGACGGCGCCGTTGGTCTGCGAAATACCCTCGGCCGTCGCCATGGCCCAGCCGCCGGTGCCGCCGCGCATCCCCGCCATTGCCGAATCGCCGCCGGCACCGCCCTGCGCGATGACGTCGACGGTGGCGCCGCCCACAGAGGCATTGGCCGAAACGGTCGCGATGGCGCTGCCGCCGGTCCCGCCCCTGGCCGTGCTGCTGTCGCCGCCGCCGCCGCCGGTGGCGCTGCCGTTGCTGTCCAGCGCGGAGGCCGTGACGTCGCTGTCGAGCGTCGCACGGCCGCCGGACTGACCGACATTGCCGTCGCCACCCACGCCCCCCGCGGCTTCGATAGAAACGGAAACGGAGGAGGCGCCCGCGTTCACCAGGTTCAGGTTGGAATAGGCGCGGCCGGCCGTGCCGCCGGTTCCGCCGTCGCTCGCGCCGCCGCGTCCGCCCGTGGCCGACTGCGAAAGGGTGACAGTGGTGTCTCCAGTCGCCTCCACGGCATTGGCGAGCACGACCGTCGCGCCGTCGCCTCCCGTGGCGCCGTCCAGGCCCTGGCCGCCATCTCCGCCGATGGCGAGCACGGTGGCCGATGCATCGGTAACGGCGTCCGCCTCGGCGGTGACGCCTTTGACGCTGCCGCCTGCGCCGCCGGCACGACCCGCGCCGCTTCCATCGCCGCCGTTTCCGCCGATACCCGACGCCGTGGCGATCGCGGTCGTACCGGTTGCGTTGGCATTGGCACTCGCGAGCGTGACATCGCCGCCGCGACCGCCGTCGCCCGGCTCCCGGACATCCGACAAGTCGACCACGTGGCCGCCGTCGCCGCCCTGCGCCACCGTCTCGGCTTCGGCCTCGGCGCCCGAGGCCGAAGCCGATCCTTCCGCCGAGCCTCCGGCGCCGGCGTCCGCCGCCAGCAGGGCGTCGCCGCCGCTGCCGCCGAGTGCATCGGCAATGGCGCCAGCTTCGGTCGTCGTGAGCAGGGTGGCCGTCGCCTTTGCGTCGCCTCCCTTGCCGGCAGTCTCGGTCGTGTCCGCGGCCATGCCGCCGTGGCCGCCGTGGACCATCACGCTCATGTCGATCAAACTGCTCAACTCTGCTTCCGCGTTCGCGTCGAAGTCGAGGATGGAGGTGGCAGAGCCGCCGGCGCCGGCCGCTCCGCCCGTGCTGTCGCCGCCCCAGCCACCATCCGCGACCTGTCCCAGGATCAGGACGCCATCCGCGCTATAGCCGGAGACGGCGTCGTTCTGGACGACGGCCGCACCCGCGCCGCCGTCGGCGCCGTCGTTGCCGGAACCGCCGTTACCGCCGATCGACTCGGCGCCGACCAGCACGTCGAGGCCGAAATCGGACGTGCCGCGCGAGGTTGCCGAGGCCGAGCCGCCGGTGCCGCCGGAAAAGCCGTCCCCCTCGCCGCTGCCGCCGCTGCCGCCCTGGGCGGAAGCGACGGCGAAGACCGCGCCGGTGTCGGGGTCCGTCCCCGAGGAGCTGACACTGGTCGAAGCCGTGGCCACGCCGCCATCGGCGCCGTGGCCAACGCCGGTGCTGTCTACCGAGCCGCCGTCGCCACCGGTCGCAAGGGTGCTGCCGCTCACCAGGTTGGTCGCCGACAGGACGAGGGTGGCGGTGCCGGTGGCGCCGTTGCGGGCGGTCCCGATGCCGCCGCCGCCGTTGCCGCCGGCCGCCCCGAGATTCACTTCCAGTTCGTTGGTGACGGCATCGTTAAGGGTGAGGGTGGAGGTTGCCGCGCCGCCGCGGCCGGCATAGACGCCGGCGGTGCCGGAATCGCCACCGTTGCCGCCGATGGCGGCCTGGTTGAGGGTGAGGTTGGGGGCGGCCCCGGTGGCGAGGGCCGCGCTGAGCGTACTGGTGCCGCCCATGCCGCCGCTCGCGCCGGCCGACCCGTTGCCGCCGTTGCCGCCGACCTGAATGAGGTTGGCCGCCGCCGTGGCGTCCGAGAGAGCCTGGGCGGTACCGGCGTTCGAGAGGCTCGCGCCCATACCGCCGTTTTCGCCGGCGCCCGATCCGTTACCGCCGGCGCCGCCGACGATGGCGATATTTACCACTGCGAGGCCGGAGCCGTTCGCGATGGCCGAGCCGCTGGCGCTGCCGCCGGCACCGCCGGTGACGGGGTCGGTGCCGAGGGTGGAACCGCCCCTGCCGCCGGTCGCCGTGACGTTCGCGGTCACGATGAAGCCGGCGCCGGACGACGAAGCGTCGGCCGTGCCGCCCGTGCCGCCGGTCCCGGCCGCGGTGTTGCTGCCGCCGCCGCCGGTCGCCACGGCATTGGCCGTCACCACACTCGCGGCTTCGGCGGTCACGTCCGCATGCGCCGAGCCGCCGGTGCGGCTGCGTCCCGCCGTGTCGACGCTGCCGGCGTTGCCGCCCTGGGCCAGGGAGGTCAGCGCTGCATCGCGGTTGGTAGCGGTCCCGCCCTCGAGGCTGGACGAGGCGGAGCCTGCGATTCCGGCATAGCCACCGCCGGTCGCCGAGCCGCCGTCGCCACCCGTTGCATACTGTTCGAGGCCGATGGACCAGGTCGACGGTCGGGCCGAAGCGACGTTCGTCACGTCGATGGATGCGCCCCTGCCACCGTTGGCGCCGGCGAGGCCCTGGCCGCCGTCGCCGCCCGTGAGGGTCGCGATCGCCGTCATGTCGCTGAGCGCCGCCTCGACACAGGCGGCGGCGTCGGCCATGCCGCCGCTGCCGCCGGTAAGGCCCGCACCGCTGGCCGTTCCGCCGTTGCCGCCCTGGGCACTTGCACGAATCGAGAAGACGGCGCTCGTGCCGGTTGCGAGACCCGTCGCGGAGGCGGTGGCGCTGCCGCCAGCTGAGCCGTTGCCCGCGGCCGATGCGCCGGCATTGCCACCGACGGCTTCAGCGGCGCCGAAAAGCCAGCCGGCGGCGGTAACGTCAAGGATGGCCGCGCCGGCACCGCCGGTGCGGCCGGTCTGGCCGTCGCCGCCATCGCCGCCCGCGCCCGTCACCTGGACTTCCACGATGTTGCTGATGTCAGCCTGGATCGTGTCGTCGAAGTTCAGCATCGAGGTGCCGTTGCCCGCCAGGCCGCCAATGCCCGTGCCGCCCGCATTGCCGCCGTCGCCGCCCGTCGCGGTCTGCCTCAAGATCAGCACGCCGTTTGGGGTCGAGCCGCTGACCGCATCGATCAGCGTGCTGGAGGCGCCGACGCCGCCGTCATTGGCGCCGCTCGAATCGCCGCCATTGCCCCCGGTCTGGTTCACCGTCGCGCGTGCGTCGATGCCGGGGCCGGCGCCGGCGCGCGCTTCGGCCGTCGAGCCCACGGCGGCGCCGCCCGACCCGCCGATCGCTCCATGGCCGCCATTGCCGCCAGTGGCCGTGCTGGTGGCTATGGCGGTGCCATCCGTGTTGCGCGCGGTCGACGTCGCGCGGGCGCTACCGCCGTCGCCACCAGCGGCGCCAAGACCGCCCGACGCGGGCACGCCGGCATCGCCGCCATCGCCCGCCGCCGCCGTCGAGGTCGCGGACACCTGGGCGGGATCGTTGACCCATGCGCGCGCCGCGGAGATCGCGGAGCCGCCCTTACCGCCCGCACCCGCATCGCCTGTCGTCTCGGCCCCGTTGCCGCCGACGCCGCCGACGCCGCCATTGGCGATTGCAACGGATTGGTTGTCGGTTGGAGTGGAGTTCGGGGCTGTCGCCTTGCCGCCGGCGCCGCCGGCGGTGCCGGACTCATTTGCGTTGGCACCATTTTCGCCGGCTGCGCCAGCAGTACCGTCGACGACGACTTCGCTCATCCCGCGCTCTCCGCATACCGTAGCGACCGTCAAGTCGTACAGTGGCTACGAAATACTCCCCAGTGTCCCTTAGCGAACAGAGAGGAGATAGGGAAGCGCCTCGGGAGAGCGTGTCCGGACCTTCTCAGCGATCGACGTGCTCGGGCATCGCCTTCAACTCGGCCTTGGTCCAGCCGGTCACGGCGTGGACGTCTCCATCCTCGTCGCGCATGAATTCCAGACCGGCGAGCGGCACGCCGACCGGCTTCGCGCCGATTCCGAGGAACCCGCCCACGTCGATCACGACCAAAGCAGACGGGCCGCTGCCGTGAACATGGCCGACACTGCCGATCTTCTCGTCACCGGGACCGTAGATCGTTGCGTCGGCGATGGTGTCGGGCGTCAGTTCGCCTGGCGTGAGCCGGACATGTCTGCTGTGGTCCATGATCGCGTTCCTTCTTTCATGTAGGGACCTCTCCAACCCGCCTGACCAAACGTCGTTGCGAGGATGCCTTCATCGGAGGGCATTTTGCTGGGCGCAGTCCCGCGCAAGGCATAGGAGTACCGCTCGGCGGCGTCGCGGTTCCTAGCGCTGCTGGCAGTCGCTCGACGGTCCCTACGGGCAGGCGCTGTTCGCTCGCTCGATTCAGTGGGGTGGTCGCGCTCGCCCTGTACGACAGCGGCGCCTATTCCTTCTTCAGCCGCACCGGCTTCGCCGACGCCGCCGAACCCAAGCCGGCGAAGTAGCGCCGACGAAGCAGCGACCGCCGCTATCGCACGCGATCGCCCACCAGGTTCGCCGGGCGCATAATGAGGAAGGCGACGAGCGTCAGGAGGATCAGCACGCCGATGGTGGCGAAGGCGAGGCCCCAGGCGATCGGCGACATGCCGCCCGCGAGGTCGAGGGTCCAGCCGACGACGAGGGGGCCGACGAAGCCACCGGCGTAGCCCAGGGTCGAATGTACCGCGAGGGTGGCGCCGCGGCGCGCGGGATCGGCGTTGCCGGCGGCGCCCGCCGTGACCGACGAGGAATCGAGCCACACCACCATGCCGTAGGCGATCAGCAGGCCGACCGCGAGCCAGTAGCTGGTCGAGCCGGCGAAGCCCACGATGGCGGCGAAGCCGATGGAGAGGATCATCGCGGTGGCGACGAGGCGGCGGCGGCCGAAGCGGATCGAGGCCTCGTTGCCCACGACGCTGGCCAGCGTGCCGAGCAGCGCCAGCACCGTGACGACGAGGGCGGGCGAGAGCGTCTCGTCCTTCAGGCCGGTATGGGCCGCGACGAAGGCGAGGAACGCCACGCCCCAGCCGCGCAGCGCGCTCATCTCGAGCGTATGCACGCAATAGACGACCGAGTAGGCGAAGGACGATCTGTTTCGGATCACTGGCCGGAAGTCGAACAGGCCGCCGCCCGCCGGCTTGCCCTTTGCGGGCTTGAGCGCGGCCGGAGCGTTTGGTGCCGGCCGCGATGGTACGACCGAGGCCACCATCACCCAGGCGATGAAGGCGGTGGCGGCGGAGAAGACGAAGGCCGAGCGCCAGCCGAACTGGTCGGCCAGCACGTCGCCCAGCAGGTACGACACCGCGCCCGAGATGCCGATGCTCGCGGCATGGCCGGTGACGGCGCGCGACATCAGCTTGGGCGATACCTGATCGGCCAGCAGCTTCAGCCCGGTCATGTAGGTGCCGGCCCAGCCCAGCCCGGCCAGCGCGCGCGTGGCCATCGCCGACCAGAAGCCGTCGGCCGTCAGCCCGAACAGCAAATGGCCCGCCACGGTGCAGGCGACGCCGAACAGATAGATGCGCTTGGCGTCGACGCGGTCGGTGAGCGTCACCAGCACCGGCACCGAGATCATGTAGGCGCCGAAGAAGATGGCGGTGATCCAGCCGGCCTCGCTGTTGGAGAGGCTCCAGCGCTCCATCATCTGTGGCAGCAGCGCGGGCCAGAAGCCGGCGCCGAGCTGCACGAAGATCTGCGCCGCGCAGACGACCGCGACGAGGCGGGCGCCGGAGACGAGCGCGGGCGGCGTGGGAGCGGCGGGCGAGGTTGGAGAAGCGGAATCGTCAGCCGGCATGAGGCACCAGGTGAGGGGTCGGCCGCCGCACGAAGCAGAGCGCAAGCAGCGCGGAAAGGCTGAGCAGCGACGACACCACCAGTACGTCGGCGCCGAGATGATCGAGCAGCAGTGCGAAGGCGAGCGGCGCGCCGGCCGAGAGGAAGCGCGAGGGGGCGCCGAGGATGCCGAGACGATAGCCGTAGTTGGCCGGACCGTAGAGGGAAAGCGGCACCGTCCCGCGCGCGATGGTGAGGATGCCGTTGCCCGAGCCGTGCAGCACGGCGAAGGCGCTGGCCGCGACGCCGCCGCCGGCCGCCAGGATGACGGCCGCACCGACGGGATGCGTCACGCAGGCGAGCCGCGCCGTCGCCAGCGGATGGAAGCGGCCAAGCGGTCCGGCTTCGAGCAGGCGCGCGGCGACCTGCGCGGGTCCGATCAGCACGCCGGCGGCGATGGCCTGGGTGGGCGAGGCCCCCGCTGCTTCCAGGATGCGCGGGAAATGCGCGGCCATGCCGGACGACACGATCCAGACGGCGGAGAAGGCGAAGGCCAGCAGGATCATCGTGCGGTCGAGCGGCACGGCTTCGACCGCAGCAGCCTTGCCCACCGGGCCGGCCACGACTCCCGCGGGGCGCGGCAGCATCCAGTAATTGAGCGGCAGGCCGACGAACAGATGGACTGCCGCCCAGATCAGGCAGGTCTCGCGCCATCCCAGCGTGGCGGCGCCCCACGCGGTGAGCGGCCAGCCGATGGTGCTGGCGAAGCCCGCGATCAGGGTGATGCCGGTGATCGGCTTGCGCGCCTCCATGCCGTAGAGGCGGCCGAGTGCGGCGAAGGCGGCGTCGTAGAGGCCGAGGCCCATGCCGATTCCAATGACGATCCACGCCGCCACCAGCAGCGCGAGCGAATGCGCCGCGGCGAGCAGGCAGAGGCCGGCCGCGAACAGCACGCTCGACGCCGCCAGCACGCCGTTGCCGCCGGCGCGATCGATCGCCCGTCCGACCCTGGGGCCCAGCAGGGCCGACAGGATGAGCGAGGCCGAGAAGGTGCCGAACACCCAGTTGGTCGAGACGCCGGTATCGCCCGCGATATTGTCGGCGATGATCGCGGGCAGGTAGTAGCTCGAGGCCCAGGCCAGGGTCTGTGTCGATCCCAGGACGACGACGGTCAGGAATCGACTGTCACGCATCGAGGCGCGGCGCGGTCACGAGGCTTTCGGCCCGCAGCAGCCGGTGGCCTGCGGAGCGGGCTTGGCGGGCGCACCGCAACTGGACGCGCCCGCGGGTGCGCCGCAGCTCGATGCGGCAGTGGCGGGCGCGGCACAGCCGGAGGTGGCCACGGGCCCGCAGCAGCCCGACGCGGCGGCGTCGGTGCCCAGGGACGCGAGAGAGGCGGGGGCGCCGTTGCACACGCCGGTTTCCGGCAGGACCAGTTCGACCTTGCGCGCGGCTTCGTGGTCGCCCGCGATCTCGGCGGCGATCGAGCGGACCTGCTCGTAGCCGGTCATCATCAGAAAGGTCGGCGCACGGCCGTAGGACTTCATGCCGGCGAAGTAGAAGCCGGATTCGGGTTGCACCAGTTCGCGCGCGCCGTGGGGGCGCACGCTGCCGCAGCTATGCTCGTTGGGATCGATCAGCGGCGCCAGCGCCGGCGGGCATTCGAGCGCCGGATCGAGCGACAGTCGGATCTCGCGCAGGAAGTCGAGGTCGGGCCGGAAGCCGGTCGAGACGACCAGTTCGTCGACCGCGACGTGACGGCCGGGGCAGCCCGCGGCCGCGACGACGAGGCGCTCGCCCTCGCGCGCGATGCGGCTCACGCGGAAGCCGCTCTCGGTCTGGATGCGGCCGCTCGTCACCAAGTTGGCGAAGGCGGTGCCCAGCGCGCCGCGCGCCGAGAGCTGGTCGGCCGCGCCGCCGCCGAACGACTTCTCCGGGGATTCGCCGCGCAGCAGCCAGACGATCTGGGTGGCGGGCACTTCGTCCTGCAGCCGGGCGAGGTCGATCAGCGTGCCGACGGCGGAATGGCCGGCGCCCAGCACGGCCACGCAGCGGCCGGAATAGCGCGCGCGGTCGCGGCCCAGCACGTCGGGCATGCCATAGGCGATGCGCTCGTGCGCCTCGCGCTCACCGATCGCGGGCAGGCCGTTGGCGCCGGCGGGGTTGGGCGAGAACCAGGTGCCGGTGGCGTCGATGACGGCGTCGGCGCGCAGCACCTCGGGGCCTTTGCCGTTCTGGTAGCGGATCTCGAACGGCGCGGCGTCGCGGCCTCTGGTCTTCACCTTGTCGAAGCCGGCGCGGCCGATCGCCGTCACCAGGCTCTGGGTGCGGATGCGGTCCTTGAGCGGCGTGCGCGTCGCCAGCGGTTCGAGATACTGCTCCACCAGCTCCGCGCCGGTCGGATAGTGGTCGGGCTGCGGCCGGTTCCAGCCGGCGCCCGCGAGCAGCCGCTCCGCCGCCTTGTCGATATTGTATTCCCAGGGCGAGAACATGCGGACGTGGCGCCACTGGCGCACCGCATGGCCGACCGAGGTGCCCGCCTCGAGCACGACGGGCTCCAGCCCGCGCTCCAGCAGATGCGCGGCGGCGGCGAGGCCGACGGGGCCGGCGCCGATGACGGCGACGGTCTTCGGACGGGTGATCGAATCGGGCATGTCTGATCTCCTATACTTCTAGAATATTGGAAGAACTGGGCGCAACAAAATCGTCATTCAGGCGACGCGCGCCGCCACGTTGGGCGGGCAGACGCCGTCGGCGCAGCATTGCTCGGCCATGAAGCCCAGCAGCTCGTGCATCAGCTCGTAGTTGGCGTGGCACACGAGCGTCGCGCCTTCGCGCACCTGCGTGACGAGGCCCACGATCACCAGCGACTTGATGTGATGCGAGAGGGTCGAGGCGGCGACGTCGAGTTTGGTCTGAAGCCGGCCGACCGGCATGCCCTCGGCACCGGCCCGCACCAGGGCGCGATAGATCTTCAGGCGGGTCGGATTGCCCAGCGCTTCGAGCCGGGCGGCGGCGTCATCGAGTTTCATGCCCTCGAATGTAGGCACGGCGCCCGGGGAGTCAAACTATATTTCCAGAATTATAGAAATACTATCGAGCCGTCGTACCCACCTGTCCGGCCGTCGTGGGCAGGAGAAAGGTCACGATCCAGCAGGCCAGCAGCATCGCCGCCGACGCCAGAAGGCAGCCCGCGATGCCGCCCCATTGATAGAAGAGTCCCGACAGCAGCGTGCCGGCCAGCCGGCCGGCGGCGTTGGCGGCATAGTAGAAGCCGACATCCTCGGCGGCCTTCTCCGATCCGGCATAGGCGAGGATCAGGTAGGAGTGCAGCGAGGAGTTGACGGCGAACGGCAACGCGAACAGCGCAAGCCCCGCGGTGACGACGAGATCGGGCCGTAGTCCCATGGGCTGGGCGAGCAGCAGGGCGATTGCGAGCGGCACGGCGAGCAGGAGGCCCGCCCACAGGCGCGCGCCCGGCACTTCGCGGCTGAGACCATCGGCGCTGCGCGGCACCAGAGCCGGAGCAACAGCCTGCAGGCCGCCATAGGCGATCGTCCAGGCGGCGAGGAATGCACCCACTTCCACGAAGCGCCAGCCCGAGGCGTAGAGAAACACCGGGAGGCCGACGACGAACCAGACATCGCGGGCGCCGAACATGAAGATGCGCGCCGCCGCCAGCAGGTTCACGCCGGCCGACTTGGCGAACAGCTCGCGCACCGACTTCGAGGCCTTGGCCCTGCCGAGTTCGCGCGGCAGCAGCACCAGCCCGGCGACGAGCACGACGAGCAGCAGGCCCGCCATCAGCCAGAGCGCGGGCCGGAAGCCCACTGCGTCGAGCAGCAGGCCGCCGAGGAAGAAGCCGATGCCCTTCATCGCGTTCTTCGAGCCGGTGAACCATGCCACCCACTTGAAGAGACGGCCCGCGCCGTCGCCGGCGGTCGCCTTGATGGCCGACTTTGACGCCGTCTTGGTGAAGTCCTTGGCCAGTCCCGCGATGCCTTGTGCTGCGACCACCCAGGCGATGGAGACGAGGGCGGTCCAGGCGGGATCGAGCGCGGAGAGCAGCAGCAGGCTCGCGATCTGCAGCACCTGGCCGGTCATCAGCATCCGCGGGATGCCGAAGCGCGTCGCCAGCCAGCCACCCGCGAGATTGGCGACGATGCCCGCGAACTCGTAGAGCAGGAACAGGAAGGCCAGCGTGAACGGCGAGTAACCCAGCTTGAAGAAGTGCAACAGCACCAGCATGCGCAGCGCGCCGTCGACCAGGGTGAAGCCCCAGTAGGAGGCCGTGACGACCAGGTAGTTGCGCGCCGACGTTGCCATCACCGGCCCGCGTCGATCACCTGGCGGGCGAGATCGACCATGCGGCAGACATAGCCCACCTCGTTGTCGTACCAGGCATAGACCTTGAGCAGCGTGCCGTCGGTCACCATCGTGCTGGGCCCGTCGACGATCGAGCTGCGGGTATCGTTGCAATAGTCGGCCGAGACGAGGGGGCGGGTTTCGAAACCCAGGATGCCGGCGAGCGGTCCGTGCGCTGCCGCGCGGAAGAGATCGTTGACCTCCTGTTCGCTGGTGGTGCGCGAGAGTTCGAACACGCAGTCGGTGAGGCTGGCGTTCAGCACCGGCGCGCGCACCGCATGGCCGTTCAGCTTTCCCTTGAGCTCGGGATAGATGACCGTGATCGCCGTGGCGCTGCCGGTCGTCGTCGGCTGCAGCGAGAGCATGGCCGAACGCGCGCGGCGCAGGTCCTTGTGCGGCGCATCGACCACGACGTTGGTGTTGGTCGGTGCATGGATGGTCGTGATCTGGCCGTGGCGGATGCCGATCTGCTCGTGCACGACCTTGACCACGGGTGCGAGGCAGTTGGTCGTGCAGGAGGCCGCCGTCAGCAGATGGTGCCGGTCGGGCTCATAGAGCCGGTCGTTGACGCCCACGACGACGTTCAGCGCGCGCTCGTCCTTGACCGGCGCGGCGACGATCACCTTCTTCACGCCGCGGTCGAAATAGGCCTGCAACTGCTCGGGCTTCAGGAACTTGCCGGTGCATTCCAGCACCATCTCGCAGCCGAGATCGCCCCAGGCGACGTCGCCCGGCGCGGCTGCGGCGGTGAAACCCAGATAGCTGCCGCCGACCGCAAGGCCACGGTCGCGATCGGTCTCGAACGTGGTGTGCCAGCGGCCGTGCATGCTGTCGAACTCGAGCAGATGCGCCGTCGCCTCGACGCCACCCTTGATCTCGTTGAGATGGACGACCTCGAGGCGGTTGTCGCGCCGCGGATCGTCGGCAGGCCGGGGGATGCCGCCCAGCGCCGCGCGGAGCGCCAGCCGCCCCATGCGGCCCATGCCGTTGATGCCGATCTTCATCGCCGTCTCCGCCTTACGCCGGTACGCGCGCGGAATCGCCGATCTCGTCGAGGCGCTTCTTCAGCGCCATCCGATCGAGCGAGGCGTAGGGCAGGTTCACGAAGATCTCGAGGCGCCGGCGGATCATGCCGTAGAGTTCGTTGATCATGGTCGCGCGCTCGATCTCCGAGCCCATGAACTTGGCGGGATCGGGCAGCGGCCACGCCCCCGTCACCGGCCGTTCGCCGAAATCGGGGCAATGCTGGCCCTGCAGGATGTCGCAGAGCGTGATGACGAAATCCATGCGCGGCGCATCCGGTCCGGTGAACTCGTCCCATGATTTGCAGCGCAGGCCGGCGGTGTCGTGACCGAACGTCTGCAGCCGGGCAATCACCGCGGGCATCGGCGCGCGTGCCGGATCGGAGCCTGCCGAGTAGGCGTTGAAGCGGCCCTTGCCGACCTGCCCGAGGATCGCCTCGGCCATCAGCGATCGGGCGGAGTTGTGCGTGCAGAGGAAGAGGACGTTGAAGGCGGGAGTCATGTGAACCTCGGGTTGATCCTCGGGGAGGAGTCGCGCCAGGTCGCCACAGAGGTCCGGTCGTCCGCCACAGCATGTCTCGGTCAGGAAGCTGAAGAGCGCGCGCAGGCCGGCGAAGCGGACCGCATAGATGATGCTGCGGCCCTGCCGGGTGGACTGGACGAGGCCGGACTGTTCGAGCGCGGCCAGATGGAACGACAGCGTCGAGGGCACCTGCCCCAGCGCGCTGGCGAGTTCGCCGGCCGCCATGCCGGACGGCCCCTTGCTCGCGAGAAGCCGCATCAGGTTGAGGCGGGTCTCTTGCGAAAGGGCGGCAAATCCGGCAGCTACGTCTGACGATTCCATAGTTCTCGAATAATCCAATTATGTGACAAGGGTATTACGCGGCCAGCCGGCGGGAGTCGACGGGCAAGGGCGGCGATACCGGTCCCGGAGACGGCAGGATGTCCCTTTTCGAGCGTTACCTGACCCTGTGGGTCGCCGCCTGCATCGTCGTGGGCATCGGGCTGGGGCATCTGTTCCCGCAGGCGTTCCACGCGGTCGGGACGGCGGAAGTGGCGCATGTGAACCTGCCGGTCGCGGCGCTGATCTGGCTGATGATCGTGCCGATGCTGGTCAAGGTCGACTTCGCCGCCATCGCCGAGGTGCGGCGGCACTGGCGCGGGATCGGCGTGACCCTGTTCATCAACTGGGCGGTGAAGCCTTTCTCGATGGCGGCGCTGGGCTGGCTGTTCGTCGGCCATCTGTTCCGGCCATGGCTGCCGGCCGACCAGATCGACAGCTACATCGCCGGCCTCATCCTGCTGGCGGCGGCGCCCTGCACCGCGATGGTGTTCGTGTGGAGCAACCTCTCCGACGGCGAGCCCGACTTCACGCTGACGCAGGTGGCGCTGAACGACGCGATCATGCTGTTCGCCTTCGCGCCGATCGTGGGCCTGCTGCTCGGCTTCTCCGCCATCGTCGTGCCGTGGCAGACGCTGATGCTCTCGGTCGTCCTCTACATCCTCGTGCCGGTAATGCTGGCCCAGCTCGTGCGCCGCTGGGCGCTGGCGCGCGGCGGACAGGCGGGACTCGCGCGTTTGCTCGCACGCCTGCAGCCCGCCTCGCTGGTCGCGCTGCTGGCCACGCTGGTGTTGCTGTTCGGCTTCCAGGGCGAGCAGATCATCGCTCAGCCGCTGATCATCGCGCTGCTGGCGGTGCCGATCCTCATCCAGGTCTATTTCAATTCCGGGCTTGCCTATCTGTTGAACCGCGCGGCGGGCGAGCAGCATTGCGTCGCCGCACCCTCGGCCCTGATCGGCGCCAGCAATTTCTTCGAACTCGCGGTCGCCGCCGCCATCGGCATCTTCGGCTTCTCCTCCGGCGCGGCGCTGGCCACCGTGGTGGGAGTCCTGATCGAAGTGCCCGTCATGCTGTCGGTGGTGAAGATCGTGAACGCCAGCAAGGGCTGGTACGAACGCGGCGCGTCCGTCCGCCGACAGCGCGGGCCGAACGGCTGAACCCTGGCTACGTCACGAGCAGGCCGCTGCCGGCTGTGCTGGTGAAGTCGAGCTGGACGACGAGGTCGTTGAAGTCGCGGTCGCCGCCGCCCAGCAGGTCCTCCCAGCCCCAGGTGTTGGCGCCGTAGTTCCAGAGATGGGCGATGTGCTCGCCGCCGACCACTTCATTGGCCTGGCTGAAGGCCCAGAAGGTATCGCCGTTGGTGACATTGGTGAGCTGCATGGCGATCAGGTCGCCGGCATCGACACCGGTGATCTGTGCCTGCCCGGCATTGCCGTCGCCCGGACCCGCGATGGTGGTACCGCCGCCCATCACCGCATAGGCGCGGGCGGCGGCGGCGGCGGCATAGCCGGCCTGGTCGGGGGCCAAGCCGCCGATCGTTCCGTTGTAGTCGTCGACCTCGTAGAGCATCAGCGAGAGATCGGCGCCCGCCACCTGGCGCATGCGCACGACGACATTCACGTCGTCGGCACCGTTGGCCGTCTCGGCGACGGCGACGGCCTGCGCGAGGCGCACGGAGTTGCTGGCATCGGAGAAGAAATCCGCGAAGCCGAACGAGGCGCTGAGACTGGCCTGGGCGGCGACGGCGGTGTTGCCGTCGAAGGTGACGCCGATGCTGGCGCCATTCGCGACGATGGCCTGCGCGAGCGTGCCTTGTGTCTGACCGTCGAACAACGCGAGCAGCGCACCGTCGAAATCGCTCTGCAGCGACTGCTGCGCGAGCTGGCTGGTCCAGGCGTAGGTGCCGGACGCGGCGCTGCTGGCGTCGGTCGCGGTCGCGCCGGTGTCGACGGTCACGGTCGCGTCGGCCGTTGCCGTGGTCTGCAGCAGCAGCGTCTGCGCCGTGCCGCTGGTCCAGCCGCCGGCGCCCGAATCGATCACGTCGGGCGTGGCGCTGAAATAGACCTGCGAATGGGCGATCTCCGTCAGGGCCCGCGCAAGCAGCATGCCGTTGGGCGAGCCCAGTCCCGAGGCGAGGTCGTAACCCGTGTCGGCCTCGTAACCCAAGCCGGTCGGGTTGATGCCGTCATAGTCCGCGCCGCCCATGGTGAAGCTCGAAATGTTGTTGCCGAGCGTCACGTCGTTGAACGAGCCCGGCGTGATCACCGACGCGAGATAGAGCAGGTCGGTCATGTAGCCGAGGTTGGGCAGGCCCTGGTCGTTGAACACGTAGTTGATCTGCGTGATCAGCGACGCCCAGAAGGGCGTGGCGGCGCTGGTGCCGCCTTCGCCCACCAGGTTCTCCATGTTCGCGTCGGGCGTCGCATAGAACATGTTGCCGCCGGCCGGGGCCACCACGTCGGGCGTGCCGCGCCCGCTGAGGCCGAGGGCGGTGTAGATGGCCGAGGTGAGGCCGTAATCGACCTGGTAGCCCGGTGTGGCCTGAGTCGTGTCCATGCCGCCGGAGCCGGAGTTGTTCACCAGGTAGGACGAGCCGCTGAAGAAGGTCTGGTGATCCGTGGTCTCGTATTCGTTCCACACCGTCTCGACCAGCCAGTCGTCGTGCGCGGCGGTGCTCGGCAGGTGCGAGAGGCCGCCGCTCATCAGGCGCCACAGCGTGGCGGCGTCACCGGCCATGGCAAGGTTGTAGATCGGCGTGAAGTTGGCGTTGGTGCCGTTCAGCGTCGAATCCTGTTGCGCCGTACCGAGGGTCGAGAGCGACGAGCCGCCGACCAGCAGGTTGTAGGGACTTGTCTGGTTGTTCTCGACGGTGGTCAGGCCATTGGCGGTCTGGAACCCCGAGCCGCCGTCGCCCAGCGCGATCATCGTCGTCTGGTTGATCAGCGCCGCGTCGACGTAGAGCTGCATGTAGGCGTAGTAGAAGGGCGAGTCGGGCGCGAGGTACTGGGCGTCGCCCCACGAATCGGTGGTGACCGGCGCGGGTCCCACGGTTTGCGTGTTGGCGAGATTGGAGGCCGTGCCGAAGATCGAGCTCTGGATGGCGGTGAAGACGCCGGCCTGGGCGTTGCCGTTCACCACGTCATCGCCCGAGCCGTTGTAGAGTGCGAGGTCGCTGTTGGGATTGACGGCCGCGACGATGCCGACGTCGAGCGAACGCTCGCCTTCGATGCCGCTCTGGCCGTTGATGCCCTGCACGAAGACGCTGCCGGTGCCGCTGGTGCCGACGGCAGTGAGATAGGCGGTCAGCCGTGACTCGAACTGGGTGCCGGTCTGGTCGCCGGAGAGTGAGGTACCGACGCCCGGCTCGATCAGGCCGATCATGCCGGTCTGGTAGTCGGCGCCGTTCAGCGGAAAGTCGTAGAGTTCGCCGAAATCCTGCGGATGGGTGTTCGGCACGTCCGCTGCGTTGCCGATGCTCTGCCAGCCCTCGGTCAGCGTCACCGACACGCCGGGCGCCATGTCGGTCGCTGCGGGCGCCGTGGATTGGTCGAGCCAGAGACCTGCGACCGTGAGTTCGCTCGGCAGCGACAGCGAGCCGTTCCAGTACCAGACCTCGCCCTGCTGGCCGCCGGTCGGCGAATACTGCAGGGGGGCGTCGGGGCCGAACAGCGCCGTCCATTCGGCCAGGGTCTTGATCTCCACCCAGATGGTGCGCGAGGCGGCGGAGGATATGTAGTTGCTGTTGGAACTGTCCAGGACCGTGAGGCCGAGCGTGTTCTGGATGTAGTCGACGGAACTTTCGTACTGCGTGACATCGGCGCCGTAGGTTGTCCATAGCGCGTTGGTATCGTTCAGCGCCTGCAGCGCTGCCTGCCGGCTGCCCCAGTCGCCCGACAGCATCGCTGTCGGATCGTTCGCCCGCTCCAGCACGAGTGCGACGTTGATGCCGTAGGAGGCGCCGTTGGGAAAATCCCCGCCATCGGTCATCTGGTATGCCTGCTCGACCGTCTGGCTCTGGTCAGCGATGCCGTAGCCGGCATATTCGAGGAAAGTCGAGTTGGCGATCGGATTGTACGTCGGCATTACGGCGCTTTCGGAGGAGAGGCGGACGGGCCGGATCATGCCAAAGCCGCATCATCCGCGCCAAGTCAAAGCGCCTCAGTCCTGCTGCGGACGCAGTAGGGCTGCACCGCCACCGCCATTGGCGCCGGACGGGATGCCCCTCCGGCGGCCCCTCCGGCGACCGGTCAGGCGACCGGGAAGGTGACCGTGAAGCGGGCGCCGTGGCTGGCGAGATGGTTGGTGGCGGAGAGCGCGCCGCCGAGCTGGGCCGCCAGCGCGTTCACCACCTTCATCCCGAGGCCCTTGCCCGCCGGATCGGTCGGGACGAACCCCGCCGGGAGACCCGGCCCGCTGTCGAGCACGCTCAGTTCGTTCTGCGTCGGGTCGACACGCCGAAAAGCGACGCTGATCGGATCGCCGGCATGCTTGTGCGCGTTGGTGACCAACTCGTTCACGATCAGTCCGATGGCGAGGACCTGTGCCTTGGACACCTCGACCTCGTCCCGGCTCTCCAGCCGGATCTCGCTGCCGACGCTGCTCGACAGTTCCGCGCAGAGGGTGCGGAGATGGGCGAGGATCGGCACACGGTCGGTCGTGCCGATCGTGGTGAAGGTGCGATGGACGCGCGCCACCGCCAGCACGCGATTGGCCGCCGCGCGCAACTGCTGCGCGGTCTCGGGCAGCACGGCGGCGCGGCTCTGCAACTGCAGCAGGCTGGCCACGAACTGCAGGCTGTTCATCGCCCGGTGATCGACCTCGCTGCTGGTCATCTCGGCCTGCGCCAGCGCGCGGCGCGCGGCGAGCCGCATCGCCAGCATGTCGGTCACCACGCCGCCGAGGGCGCGGAGCCGGCGCATCTGCTGCTCGTCGACGCGGCGCGAGCGCCGGTCGATCACGCACAGCGTGCCGATCTCCTGCCCGTCGGGACTGTGCAGCGGCACGCCGGCATGGAAGCCGTTGGCAAACTCGGTGCGCAGCCACGGCGTCATGACCGGCGCGGCGGGATCGGCGCCGCGGCCAGCCTGCGTCGCGTCGAGCCCGTGATGCGACTTGAAGTAGACATGGTCGGTGCCGATGAAGCCCAGCACGGCGATCGGGACGCTGAAGAGGTCGGCCGCCAGCGCGGTGATGCGGTCGAAAGCGGGTTCCGGCAGCGTATCCAGGATGCCGTAGCGCTCGACAGCGGCGAGGCGCGCGGCTTCCAACCCGGCACGGGCGCCCGGCAGGGGCTCCGAATCGGTGGATGCGCCCGGCGTGGGCGTTACGAGATGCAGCATGGAATGCGCCCCCAGGCGAGCGTCGTGGGAAAGGTCCCCTGTCGCGATACACCACGAAGCTAGGCCCTGCGGTGCATCGAGTCTGTACAATAGTGACCACGGAGACAAACGCCGCACCCGTTGTCGCAACGTCTACTCCTGCAACAGCACGGAGAGCAGCGAGCTGTGGACCTGCAGATGGCCGTTATATTCGATGAAGCCCAGCTTCCTGAACTTGTTCATGAAATGGCTGACGCGCGGACGCGTCGTGCCGATGATCTCGGCCAACGTCTCCTGGCTGATCTTCGTCGTGATCGGCTGCGGTCCGCCTTCCTTTCCGAAGTTCGCCAGCAGCAGGAGCGTACGCGCCAGCCGTTTCTCGCTGGAATTGAACAGCTGGTCGACCAGGTCCTCCTCGACCCGGCTGTTGCGCGTCAGCAGATGCTTCATGAACAGCTCGCCGAACGCCGGCTCCTCGTGCAGCACGCGTATCATCTCCGTCTTGTCGACCCGCATGACCTCGCAATCGACGAGAGCCTTGGCCGTCGCCAGCCGGAGCGGCTGGCCGATCAGGCAGCCTTCGCCGAAGAACTCGCCGGGTCCCATGATGCCGACCACGGCTTCCTTGCCCTGCTTGGAGGTGACGACCAGCTTCACGCGGCCGCGCATGACGTAGAACACCGCATCCGCCGGCATGGTCTGCCGGAAGATCACGCCGTTCTTGCGATGCTCCGCCACCGTGCGGCCGCGGCTCACCGTGGCCAGGAAAGCCTTGGGATCGAAGCGGGCTGCGGCTTTCTTGGCCATTGGAGTCTCCTGCAACAGTGACCCCCGAGGCCGCAATGTAGTCTTTCAGACATAGCCTGTCCGATTAATCGCTGGCTTTTGCACGGTCGCATCCCCATCTTGGGGGAACGCGCCGCACCGCGGCCCGATCAGGTCTGCACGTTCGCTCGACGTCCAGGCCGACCCATTTTCAGAACACCTCCCGGGGAAAATCCATGACCGCTAAGGAAGTCCGCTTCGGCGGCGACGCGCGCGCGCGCATGATGCGTGGAGTCGACATGCTGGCCGATTCCGTGAAGGTCACGCTCGGCCCCAAGGGCCGCAACGTGGTGCTCGCCAAGTCGTACGGCGCGCCGCGCATAACCAAGGACGGCGTCACCGTCGCCCGCGAGATCGATCTTTCCGACCGCTTCGAGAACATGGGCGCACAGCTCGTGCGCGAGGTCGCGACCCGCACCTCCGACACCGCCGGCGACGGCACCACCACCGCTACCGTGCTCGCCCAGGCGATCGCCCGCGAGGGCGCCAAGTCGGTCGCCGCCGGCATGAACCCGCTCGACCTCAAGCGCGGCATCGACCTCGCCACCGGCTGGGTGATCGAGGAGCTGAAGCGCCGCGCCCGCAAGGTCTCGACCAGCGAGGAGATCGCCCAGGTCGGCACCGTGTCGGCCAACGGCGAAAAGGCGATCGGCAAGATGATCGCCGACGCCATGAAGAGGGTCGGCAACGAGGGCGTCATCACCATCGAGGAGGCGACCACGCTCGAGTCCGAGCTCGAGGTCGTCGAGGGCATGCAGTTCGACCGCGGCTTCCTCTCGCCGTACTTCGTGACCAACGCCGCGAAGATGAACTGCGAGCTCGAGAATCCCTACATCCTGATCCATGACAAGAAGCTCTCGGGCCTCTCGACCGTGCTGCCGCTGCTCGAACTGGTGGCGCAGTCGGGCAAGCCGCTGCTGATCATCGCCGAGGATGTCGACGCCGAGGTGCTGGCCACGCTGGTGGTCAACAAGCTGCGCGGCGGCCTCAAGGTCGCGGCCGTCAAGGCGCCGGGCTTCGGCGACCGCCGCAAGGACATGATGGGCGACATCGCCATCCTCACGGCGGCGCAGGAGATCTCCGAGGATCTCGGCACCAAGCTCGAGGGCGTGACGCTCGAGATGCTGGGCACCGCTAAGCGCGTCGTCATCGACAAGGACAACACCACCATCATCGACGGCGCCGGCAACAAGAAGGCCATCGAGGCGCGCGTGAAGCAGATCCGCGCCCAGGTCGAGAAGGTCGAGTCCGACTACGATCGTGAGAAGCTGCAGGAGCGCCTGGCCAAGCTCGCGGGCGGCGTCGCCATCATCAAGGTGGGCGGCGGCTCGGAGTTCGCGGTCAAGGAGAAGAAGGACCGCGTCGAGGACGCGATGCACGCGACCAAGGCTGCGGTCGAGGAGGGCGTGGTGGCCGGAGGCGGCGCGGCGCTCCTCTACGCCACCCGCGTGCTCAAGGACTGCCGCGGCGCCAATCCCGACCAGCAGGTCGGCGTCGAGATCGTGCGCCGCGCGCTGCAGGCGCCGGTGCGCCAGATCGCGCAGAACGCCGGCCATGACGGTGCGGTGGTGGCCGGCCACATGCTGGAGCAGAAGGACGCCAACTTCGGCTTCGATGCCCAGAAGGGCGAGTATGGCGACATGATCAAGGCCGGCATCATCGATCCGGTGAAGATCGTGCGCACCGCGCTGCAGGGCGCGGCGTCCGTCGCGGGCCTGATCGTCACCACCGAGGCGATGATCGCCGAACTGCCCGGCGAGGGCGGCGGCATGCCGGGCATGGGCGGCGGCATGGGGGGAATGGGCGGCGGCGGCATGGGCGGCATGGGCTTCTAGCGCGCGGATGCTTCCCTCATGACCCTGCGTCCGGAATATTCGCTCGGCCACTCGGCCTACAACGACTTCCTGTTCGGCTCGCTGGGTCCGGGTGAGGGCGGGACGGAGATCACCGTCCTGTCCGCCCTGTCGCGGCTCGGCATCGATCCGTGGCAGGAGGCCGAGCGTCTCGCGGCGCTGCCGCGCGCGGCAGCGGTACAGGCGCTGTCCGACACCATTGCGCGCCTGCCCGACGGTACCTGGGGCGCCTCGCCCGAAGCCGGCGGCATGATCGCCGCGCGGCTCGTCGCGCTGCTGCCGGCGGGCGTCGTCGCTGCCGTCCCGCAGACCGAGGAGGCGCGCGTCGCCTCGCTTGCCGCCGCACGGCCCGGCCGCGCAGGAAAGGCGGCTCCGGCCGCGAAGCCGCCGGGCGAGGCGAAGGCGCCGGCCGCGAAGACCGGCCTGACCTTCTGGCTGATGTGGGCCGCGCTCGGGCTCGCCTTCTATTTCCTGATCGTCACCCTGACGCCCAGCAACACGTTCGATACTTACAAGCCCTGGACGCCGCCGCGCGCCTCTTCGGACTGACGGGCGCGAGCCGGCATTCAAGCCGGCCGTCGGTGCTGCAGGAAGAAGCGCACGAACTCGGCGCTGGCATCTGGTCCGGCCGCGTCGGTGAAGGATCCGAGCGGGATGCCGCCGGACCAGGCATGGCCGATCCCCTCCAGCACCCACTGTTCGCCGATCGAGCGATCCTGCGCGTCGTACCGGACGGTGCGCGTGAAGGCGACGCCGCGCGCGGAGTGCCCGCGTGAGACATCCGTCCGTCCGCCCGGACCGCCCGACGCCTGTTCGCTCGCCTGGTCGCCGTTGACGGGGCTGACGGTCGTGTCGCGATCGCCGTGGAAGACGATGGTCGGCACGATGCGTTCGTTGCGCGCAAGCGTGGGCGCGGCCGGCGCGCCGCGGCGCATGGCCGAGAAGGCGCCCGGAATGTCGCGCGCGGCGCCGCAGGCCAGGCCCGAATGAATGCCGACCGCGGCATAGAGATCGGGATAAGTGGCGCCCATGATCGCCGCCGCCGCGCCGCCAGCCGACAGACCCGCCACGTAGATGCGCGACGGGTCGACGGCATGGTCGAACACGATCTGTCGCGTGAGGTCGGCGATCAACTGGGGCTCGCCTGCATCCCGGCCCTGGTCGCCGGCATTGAACCAGTTCCAGCACTTGTTTGGGTTCGCCGACTTTGGCTGCTCGGGGTAGGCGACGAGGAAGCCGTACGCCTCGGCGAGCGCGTTCATGCCCGTGCCCGTCGCGAAATCCTCCGGCGACTGCGAGCAGCCGTGCAGCATGACGAGCAGCGGCACCGGCTGGCCGCGATGGCCGGCGGGGACGTAGAGCCTGAAGCGGCGCCCGCCTCCCGCGCTCCGCACAAGGTGATAGTCGAACGATGGCGCGGCTTGCGGCGTGGGCGGGACGAGGGCGATCGTGGGTGAGCGCGGGGGAGCCGCAAACAGGTCGACGAACGGAAACAGCATCTGCCGGAACAACATCGGGGTACTCGCTTTACGCTTTTGGAAAAACTCTTCGAAGAAGGCGTGTCCCCGAACAGACATCGTGGGTGGTAACTGTTCCGACGGCGCTGGAGTTCCCGTCGGCCTCCCGGGTGTTTTAGCGCGCATCGGCCCGTCGCGCGCGCCGTGAATGAACGGGCAGCGGGCGCGGGCGCATAAAGAACTGGCCGTGAGGGTCGCTCGTCCCCATGTAAGGCCCGCGCGGCCCGCGATCGCGCTCCCATCCGTCTGATCTGTTGCATGCTCCGGTGAGGTCGCCGTCCGGCTCCTTGGCGTTCGCAATCCCAAGGAGTTCCATGACCGTTCGTCCCGACTATTCCCTGAGCCGCGCGCGCTACACGCACTTTCTCTTCACCGTGGTCGGCACCGAGCCTCACGATGCCAGCAATCGCGGCGAGGACATCACCGTCCTGACGGCGCTGTCTCGGGTGGGCGTCGATCCCTGGCAGGAAGCGGCGCGTCTGGCGCGGCTGCCGCGCGGCGACGCGGCGCGGTCGCTGGCCGACACCTTCACGAACCTGCCCGATACGCACTGGGCCGAGGGCGATGCTCAAGGCACCGCGCATCGCATGATCGAGACGCTGCCGCAGCCCGCGACACCCGCGCCCGCGACGCTCGGCGTCTGGATCTTCCTGACCTGGCGCTTCTGGGCCGCCGTGGGACTGGCGCTCGCAATGGTCGCGCTCAACGCCTTTGCGGAGAATCTCGGGCCGCTGATCTGATCGTCAGCGACTGGACGGAGTTTTAATCTTCTCCGTCTGCCGGGAGATGAGCAACGTCGCCGTGCGGGGCACGTAGAAGCGCATGTCCCATGAATCGTCAAAGCAGGTGAAAGCCAAGCGGGCCATGGCGGAACGCGCCCGGCGCCTCTCTCAGGGCGTGCCCGACGCCGATCGCGCGAAGCTGCTGGAACTGGCGGCCGAGAAGGAAGGCGAGGCCGACGCTCTGGAGCGCAAAGGCGACGCTTGAGACGGGCCGGCAGGCCGTCCGTCCTAGCCTGCGACGCGTGCGCGGGTGTGCTGCTTCACCAGGTCGTCGCCCCGCCGCGTGCGGATGGGCATGCGCGACAGTCCGTTGCGCTCGATCAGTCCGAGGGAGCGCAACCGGATCTCGATCTCGGTGGATGGGCGTCGTTGCCCCATGGTGCCATCGATCGCCAGCAGGCCGGCGAACTCGTCGGGGCTGAGATCGTAACCGCTCACTAGACGGGCGGTGTCCGCAGCAGGGCGTAGGAGACGATCAGCACGGCGAGAATCACCGGCAACAGGAAGGGCGGATCATACCAATGGTTCATGCGTGCTCCTCCAGGAGGCGGGAGCACATGCATCTCTCAGCCATCACAAGCCAGGTGGTCGCGGGCGATGGTGACCCTAAGTACACGCTGGGCTTCGCTGTGTCGATGAAGCCAGCCTACCGACAAAGGTGTCCTGCCGAACGCAGCGACCGGCCGTTCGCATCTCTCCCGAAGACTACGCCACCAGCAGGCCGCTGCCGGCGGTGCTGGTGAAGTCGAGCTGGACGACGAGATCGTTGAAGTCGCGGTCGCCGCCGCCGTAGAGGTCTTCCCAGCCCCAGGTGTTGGCGCCGTAGTTCCATAGATGGGCGACGTGCTCGCCGCCGACCATCTCGTTGGCCTGGCTGAACGCCCAGAACGTGTCGCCGTTGGTGACGTTGGTGAGCTGCATGGCGATCAGGTCGCCCGCATCGACGCCGGTGATCTCGACCTGGCTGTAGTTGCCGTTGCCGGGACCGGCGATCGCGAAGCCGCCGCCCTGGACGGCGTAGGCATTTCCCGCGGCAAGGGCGGCGTAGCCCGCTTCGCCGGGCGCCACGCCGCCGATCGTGCCGTTATAGTCGTCGACCTTGTAGAGCATCAGCGAGTGTTCGGCGCCGGCGACCTGGCGCATGCGCACCACGGCGTTCGCGTCGTCGGCGTGATTGGCGGTCTCCGCGACGGCGACCGATTGCGCGATCCGCACCGAGTTGCCGCTGTCGGAATAGAAATCGGCGAAGCCGAACGAGGCGCTCATGCCGGCCTGCGCGGCGACCGCGCTGTTGCCGTTGAAGTCCACCGACACGCTGGCGCCCTCCGCGACGATCGCTTGCGTCAGCGTGCCCTGGGTCTGGCCGTCGAACAGGGCCAGCAGGGCGGGGTCGAAGTCGGTGTTGCTCTGCAGCGACTGCTGCGCGAGCTGGCTTGTCCAGGCATAGGCGGCGTGCGCGGCGCTGCTCGCGTCCGTGAGCTCCGCTCCGGTCTGGACGCTGACCGTGGCGGCGCCCGTCGCGGTGGTCTGCAGCAGCAGGGTCTGCGCGGTGCCGCTGGTCCAGCCGCCGGCGCCGTTGGAGTCGATCACGTCCGGCACCAGCGTACTGACGCCCGGAACGTCGGCACTGTAGAACGTCTGCGAATGCGCGATCGTGCTGATCGCGCGCGCCATGAACAGCCCGTCGGGCGATCCGAGGCCTGACGCGAGATCGAAGCCCGCGCCCGCTTCGTAGCCGGCGCCGGTCGGGTTCATGCCGCCATAGTCCGTGCCCCGATAGCTGAAGCTCGACGTGTTGTTGCCGACCTGCACGTCGTTGAACGAGGCCGGGGCGATGACCGCCGCCATGTACAGAAGATCGGTCATGTAGCCCAGGTTGTTGCTCAGTCCCTGGTCGTGGAGGATGTAGTTGATCTGAGTGATCAGGCCCGCCCAGAAGGGCGTCGCCGCGCTGGTGCCGCCTTCGCCGTGCGTGCCGGCCATGTCGGCTTGGGGCACGAGGTAGTAGAGGTTGCCGCCGGCATTCGCGGCGACGTCGGGCAGGGCGCGCCCGGTCAGGTTGAGGTCGCTGCAGGCGGATGAAGCGAGGCCGAAGGCGATCTGGTAATCGGGCGTGCCTTGCGATTGGTCGACGCCGCCGGAGCCGGAATTGTTGACGGTATAGGAGTGGCCGTCCGGGCCGTTACCGCCCTCGAACGTGTTGCCGGCCTCGGTCGCGTACTGGTTCCAGACCGTCTCGATGAACCAGTCGCTGGCGGCGGCCGTGCCCGGCATCTGGCTCAGGCCGCCGGCCACCAGGTTCCAGATCGTGCCGCGATCGCCCGCCATCGCCAGCGTGTAGATCGGGGAGAAGTTCGTGTTGGTGCCGTTCAGTGTCGGATCGACCGAGGCCTGATTGACTGTCGACAGCGACGTGCCGCCGACCAGGATGTTGTAGGGGCTGGTGACGTTGTTGACGACGTTGGCCAGGCCGTTGCCGATCTTGGCGCCCGACCCGCCATCGCCGTTCGCGACCAGCACCGTCTGGTTCATCAGCGCAGCATCGACGAAGAGCTGCATGTAGGCCTGGTAGAAGGGCGACAAGGGCGACAGGCCCTGCACGTCGGTATCCGAGCTGGAGACGACCGGCGCCGGGCCCACCGTTTCGGTGTTGGCATAGTTGGTGGCAGGAGCCCAGATCGCAGCCTGGAAGGTGGTGAAGACGGTGGAATTGGAGTTGGCGTTTGCACCGCTCCCGCGGCCGGAGCCGTTGTAGAGCGCAAGATCGCTGTTCGGGTTGATCGCGGCGGAGACGCCGACGTCGAGCGAGCGTTCGCCCGAAGCCTCGACCTGGCCATCGGCGCCCTGCACGAAGACGCCGCCGGTGCCCTGCGTGCCCGCCGTGTCCAGGTACTGCGCCAGCAGGCTCTCGAAGGTGGAGCCGCCCGGGTCGGTGCTGGAGACGTAGCTTCCCTGGGCCGGCTCGATCAGTCCGATCATCCCGGTCTGGTAGGCCGAGCCGTCGAGCGGGAAGTTGTAGGAGTCGGCGACCGACTGCGGCGCGGCGGGTGGCAGGATGTTCGCCGAATTGCCGGCGCTCTGCGGTCCGACCAAAAGGGTCTCGGTGGCGCTGCCGGCCATGTCCAGCGGGCCGGGGCGTGCCTCCAAGTCGACCCACAGGCCCGCGATCGTGAGTTCGTCGGGCAACGAGAGCCCGCCTTCCCAGTACCACAGCTCGTACCCTTGCCCGGTCGCGGGCGTGTACATCAGCGTGCTGTCGGGGCCGAACAGGGACTGCCATTCGGCCTGGGTGTTGATCTCGACCCAGATCGTCCGCGACTCCGCGGTGCTGACATAGTTGCTGTTGCTGCCGTCGAGCACCGTGAGGCCGAGCGTGGTCTCCAGGTAGGTCTGCGCGGCGTCGTAGGTGGCGACGCTGGTGCCGTAGGTCGTCCACAACGAGTCGGTGGCGTTCAGGCCGTCGATCGCCGACTGCCGGCTGGCCCAGTCGCCCGCGAGCATGGTGGTCGGATCGTTGGCCCGCTCGAGCACCAGCGCCACGTTGATGCCGGTCGGGGCACCGTTGGGAAACGCCCCCGTATTCGTGATGTCGAAGGCCTGGGCGGCGGTGAAGGTCTGTTCGGTGATGCCGTAACCGGTGAAGTCGAGGAAGGTCGAGTTGGCGATCGGGGAGTACGTCGGCATCGTCAAGCTTTCGAAGAAGTAAACACGCGTGTGGAATTATGCCGGGCTGCATTCTCCGCGCCAAGCGCCGCAACGAAGCGTGCGTGGCCGCGTTCTGCCCGCACAGAACAGGAGGCGCGCCTTGGGTTTGCTCGATGTGTTGACGGGAATGCGCAACGGTCCGCGCGGCGGTGGGCGCGGAATGTCGCCGATCACCATGGCCCTGCTGGGGCTGCTCGCCTACAAGGCGGTCAAGGGATTCAGTGCGAGCAAGCCTGCGGGGCCGGGCATGGCGCCGGCCGGCGGCGGACTGGGCGACATCCTCAAGGATGCGTTCGGCAATGCCGGACAGGGCGGCCTCGGTTCGATCCTGAACGGCGGCTTGGGCGACCTGCTGAAACAGTTCCAAGGTGCGGGCAAGGCGGACGTCGCGGAGTCCTGGGTCGGGCGCGACGCCAACAAGGAGATCGGTCCGGGCGATCTCAGCCGGATCCTGACACCCGAGCAAATCGAATTTTTGAGCGAACGCACCGGGCTCACGCGCGAACAGCTTCTCGCGGGCCTCGCCGCGCAACTGCCGGCCGCGGTCGACGAGCTGACTCCGCAGGGCCGCCTGCCGGCGCCCGACGAGTTCGACCGTCCCGCCGGCAAGACTGCCTGACCGAGCCTCGCCATGGGCTTTCTCTGGATCGTCGTCATCGGCTTCGTTGCGGGCATCGTCGCCCGTCTCGTCTCGCCCGTTCCCAACAAGCCGACGGGTTTCCTGCTGACAATTCTGCTGGGCATTGCCGGCGCCTTCGTCGCGACCTTCCTCGGTCAGGCCGTGGGCTGGTATCGCGCCGACCAGGGCGCAGGCTTCGTTGCCGCAACGCTGGGGGCGCTGCTCGTCCTGTTCATCTGGAACCGATTCGCGGCGCGCCGACCCAATTCCTGACTCTGTTGGTTCTCAGCCCTAAGACGGCGCGGGATCGCGGTCGTAGAACTCGACCTGCATGCGCAGCTTCGACAGCGGCTCGACGCGGTGCGTCTGCTGCGGCTGCACTAGGCCCGGCCGGTCGGGCGTGAGGATCGTCTCGGCCCCGCTTTCGGCCAGGACGAACTTCAGTTCGCCCTCCAGCACGCGGATCACGCCCCACACGCCGTCCTTGGTGCGATGCTCGCGCCTCAGCGCGTCGGGCAGCGTCGTCTCGTCGAAGACCGGCGTCGTCCGATAGGGCGCGATCATGCCGCCAGCCTGATCTCGTCGGCATGCTCGGGGTAGGGCGACGTCGCCGTCGCGGCGGGGCGGCCCGCCAGTACGTCGGCGAAGCTGTGGTTGACGTCGCGGTGATGGGCCTCGTCCGCCCGCACCACCAGCACCACGTCGCGCAGGGTGGCGTCGTCCGGCAACTTCCAGTAGTGCCGCGCGATGGCCGGCGCCGCGACGTTGGCCGTGCGGCCTTCGTCCAGTTCTGCGAGGAAGTGCGTGTAGCTGATCACTGCCTCCTCCTCGAAGTAGCCGACGACGCGATGCGCGGTGCGCGCGCTCACGAGATAGAGTGCGAAGAAGGCGAGGTAGAACACCCATTGCACGCCCAGGATCACGCAACGCTCGAACAGCGTGGGCTTCGCCACCTCGATGAAAGTCATGAGGTGCATGCGCTCGTTCTCGGCCTCCTCCATCAGCGTGCGGATCCAGCCCTGGTCGTCGCACATGTTCCTGAGGCAGCGCAGATGGGTGAGCGTCGCGCCGACCATTCCCGGCACCGCCGCGACGGTCTCCAGCACGATGGCACGATGGCCGTAGCGCTTCGCGAAGAAGGTGTCGGCGCAGAAGCGCAGGGTCTTGGTGAAGCCGTAGGCCAGCCGGTCGCCGAAGCTGCGCGCCCGGTAGTGGACGGCGAGATCGACGGTGGGAATCTGCGTGGCGGTGTTCATGACACTCTCCTTGCTCAGCGTATGCCCGCGAGCGCCCGGCTTCCGAGCGCCAGCTTGAAGTTCTCGGCGATGCGGCCGGCCTTGGCCTGCATTGAGCGCGCGACCGCGGGCGGCATCTCCGCCTCGGTGGCCTCGCGCCACAATGAGAGCCAGCGGTCGAACATCGCCGGCGTGATCCGGTCGCGGTGCCGCAGGTGCGCGGCCATCGGCATGCCCTTGTAGCGGCCGCTGCCCAGCATCAGGGACGACCAGAAGGCTGCGAGCTTGCCGAGGTGATCGGGCCAGTCGTGGATGGCGTCGTTGAACAGCGGGCCGATCATGTCGTCGGCGCGGACGGCGGCGTAGAAGCGATCCACGAGGCGCGCCAGGCCCGCTTCGTCCACGCCGTCGATCTCACCGTCCAGGCCGTCCATCGCCCGCTCCATAAATCATATATCTTGCATACATGTATGATGATCCAATAAACATGTAAAGCCGATACATGTATCGTGAACGCCCGTTCTCCAACGTGTCGCAGGACCCGACCGATGCGCCTGACCCGCTACACCGACTACGCGCTGCGCGTGCTGACCTACCTCGGCGCCCAGCCCGACCGGGTCTGCTCGATCGCCGAGATCGCCCGCGCCTACGGGATCTCACAGAACCATCTGATGAAGGTGGCGCACGACCTCGGGAAGGCGGGCTACATCGAGGGCGTGCGGGGCCGCGCGGGCGGCATTCGCCTCGCCCGGCCGGCCGACGGCATCGGCATCGGTGCCGTGGTTCGCCAGACCGAGGAGGGGTTCGAGCTGGTCGAGTGCGGCGCCTGCGCGATCGCCCCAGCCTGCGAATTGACCGGCGTACTGGACGAGGCGCTCGCCGCCTTCATGGCGGTGCTCGACCGCTACACATTGAGTGACCTGGTGAAGCGCCCGTCGAAACTGATGCGGCTTCTTGCAGCCGAAGCCCCTTGAATCGCCGCTACAATTGCGTAGCCTGTGCCAAATGTTACGTCGAAGTAACGTCCTGCTGCTTTTCGGCACCCTGCTCCTTGCGGTCGCGGTGTTCCTGCGGCCGGACGCCGTCGGCGCGCAACCCTGCCATCCCCACATGCATTCCGCCAGCGAGGCGCCGCCCGCGACCCCGCCGGGCGAGGCCGAGGCAACTTCGCCGGCCCCGCGCACCCTGGAACACGCGCACATGACACTCGCGTCGATCGCCTTCGACGACGCCCCCGTCGTTGCCGGCGAATCCCAGGTACACGCCGCACCTTTCGTCTCGATGGCTGACCGGAGCTGCTGTGGCGCGGGCTGCAAGAACGCGCGATGCGTGAGCGGCAAGAGCATGACCGTCGCTCCGCCGTCGGAGACGTTGCTCAGTGCCGCCGAGTCTGCGCCGTTCGCCATCGACGACGCGCCCCTTTCCGACCGGGTCCCGAAAGGACCGAGGAAGCCACCCAGATCTCTCGTCTGAATCGTCCCGCGTGCCCCGACGCACGCCTGCGAGTCACGATGAAGGATCACAATCATGTTCATTCGTTCAGCCGTCGCGCCTGCGGCGGTGGCGTTACCGTCTTCCTGTCCGCGCGGGAGCTGAGACATGCCCCTGAACTGGACCATCCACTCCCAAAGGGCGCTGTTCATCGCCACCGCCGAAGGGCTCGTCGACAGGGCCGACGCGGACCGGATGATCGACGTCCTGGTCGAGGCGAAAATCCTGGGCTACCGCAAGCTGTTCGACGGCACGGCGGGCGACACGAAGATGGGGGCGGCCGACCTCCTCGCCCTTGGCGTGCGCATGCGCGAACTGCACGCAGCCGGTCCGATGGGCCCGCTCGCGGTCGTGGTGCCCGAGGACAAATACGTGCTGCTGTCGCGGGTGCTGGGAATGCTGGCCGCCGCGAGACGCCCCATGCGGATCTTCAACGACCGTCGCAAGGCGCTCCAATGGCTCGAGTCCCACGCCGTTCGGGCGAGCGTACCGGGGCCCGCCGCCATCCCGGACGGCACTGCGTCCCGGAGTGACGAGGGAGACGACCGCTCGGGCGAAGGCCCTTCGCCGTCGTGATGCGCGTGTAACCGAGGCGGCGTCTGGAAAAAAGCCCCGCGCCGCGTCGCCTCGATGAGGCGGGCGGGCGAGGCTGTTTTCGTCGAGACGTCGCGGCCGCTACATGCACTGCACCTGGAGGTTCATGGCCGTCTCGAGGCTCTTCATGACCTTGGGCGTCATCTCCGGCGAGGCGGGCGTGCCACCCTTGGCCATCACGGCGTTCGTCGTGGTCATCGCCTGGATCACGTCGCCGCGATCGGCCCCGGTGACCTTGCTCGACATACATGTGCAGATCTTTTCGGAGTCCGGGCCCGGCGTGCCGATCTTGCACTGAGCCATGAAATCGTCGCCGGCCGCGGTCGCGATGAAGCCGGCCGACAGTGCGAGGGCCACCGCGACGGCGCGGAAGCCTGTTCCCAAAATACGCATTGATTGTCCCGTGATGGCCGGCGCCGGAAGCGGCGCCGCGCGACGTGACCTGCTCACAGGCGGCGCGCCTGCTCAAGCGGGAAAGGCGGCGTCAGGCCACGAACCGGTCCCGCACCTGTTCTTCCGCGCGGGGCGTGATTGTTTCCCGCGACGTCGCGGGGGAGCGCCATCTGCCGCTGTCGATCTCGGCGATCTGCCGCGCCATCTCGCGCGAGACGATGCGCGAGAAGGGACCGAGATGGAGGTAGAAGGCGGCCATCGTGCCGACCGCCTGCAGCGCGCCGGGATTGACGCGTTGGCAGTCGAGCAACGCCTTGACGTAATATCCAATCAGCAAGGGCTGGCGTCGCATCACCGCGCGCAGGAGACGGTAGAGCGCGGCCCAGTCGCCGCGCGCGAGCCCCAGCACGCGCCGGGGCGGCTTCGATCCCGGCACCGGCTTCCTCGTCGGCCAGAAGCAGTCGAGCTGGCGCGCCGCGCGGCTGACCCGCCCGAAGTAGGCGCTCGGCCGGTAGATGCGATCGATCACGCTCTTGTAGTCGGCCAGCACATCGCGCCGCTGCCGCAGCGTCTCGAAGTTGAGCCCCAGAAGGCACTGGTCGCCGCCTTCGCGCAGCTTCTTCTGGCTCCAGTCCTCGGGGAACATGCGGTTCTCGCGCTCGAGTCGCCGCGTGAGCTGCGTGTTCGGCAGCGCAGTCAGCAGCCCCGCCATGCAGATCGCAATGCTGGCGTCCTCGATGCAGTCGACCATGCCGTCTGCGATGCCTGCCTTCTCACTGTCGAAGCCCACGATGAATCCCGCGATCACCACCATGCCATGGCGATGGATCCGGGCGATGCTGTCGCCGAGCGCACGACGGGTATTCTGCTTCTTCTGCATCGCCGTCAGCGTGTCGCCGTCGGGACTTTCGATGCCCACGAACACCACGAAGAAGCCGGCTTCGCGCATCATCGCCAGAAGCGCCTCGTCGTCGGCGAGGTTCACGGAGGCTTCGGTCGAGAAGAAGAAGGGGTAATCGTGTTTCTTCTGCCATGCGATGAGCGCGGGCAGGAATTCCTTCACGGCCTTCTTGTTGCCGATGAAGTTGTCGTCGACGAAATCGACGTGACCGCGATAGCCGCTGCGGCGGATAGCGTCGAGTTCGGCCAGCATCTGCGCCGCGGTCTTCACCCGCGGCCGGCGGCCATAGAGCTCGATGATGTCGCAGAACTCACAGGTGAAGGGGCAGCCGCGCGAGAACTGGACGGCGAGGTAGAGATAATCGCCGCGCTTCAGCAGGTCATAGCGCGGCACCGGGGTCGTAGTGACGTCGGTCTTGAACTTCTCGGCGGTGAAGGTGCCGCAGCGCTCGCCGGATTCCCATGCGGCGATGAAATCGCGCATGACGGACTCGGCCTCGCCGATCACGACGAAGTCCGCTTGGCCATAGTATTTCGGCTCAGAGGTGACGTCGGGTCCGCCCACGGCCACCGGCTTGCCGCTCGCCTGCGCCAGCGCGATCACCTCCAGGCAATCCGGCCGTTGCACGATCATCCCGCCCGTCATGACCAGATCGGCCCAGGCGAGGTCCGCCGCGCCGACAGCGTCGATATTCCGGTCTACCAGCCGGCACGTCCATTCCGGCGGCAGCAGAGCCGCAACCGTCAAAAGCCCGAGCGGGATCGCCGAATGGCGTGCGCCGCCTGCTTCGCAGGTCGCCTTGTTGTTCCAGAAGGTCGCCGCCGGAAACCGTGGCGCCACGAGGAGAACGTTGCAGCGTTTCATGCGATCCGATCACCCAGATCGGGCTGCCGATCGAGCGGAAGCCCATGACGCTATCGGCCACTTTATTGCGCCGAACTGTGGCCGCAGCAGGGCTGGCCGCGTGGTTTGCCGTCTGACGCGGCGCAAGGCGGCGCTGCGGGAATGCCCTGGTTCGTGCGGCGTCATCCGGGAGAGACCCCGACATGCGAAACCGGTGCCGGCATCTCCTTCAGCAGCTTGTCGAGCGTGATCGGATAGTCCCGCACGCGGACACCGGTGGCGTTGTGGATGGCGTTGGCGATGGCGGCGGCGACGCCGCAGATGCCGAGTTCGCCCACGCCCTTGGCCTTCATCGGCGAGGAAAGCGGATCGGTCTCGTCGAGGAAGATCACTTCCTGGTGCGGGATGTCGGCATGGACCGGCACTTCGTAGCCCGCGAGGTCGTGGTTCACGAAGAAGCCGTGGCGCGTGTCGACTGCCAGCTCCTCCATCAGCGCCGCGCCCGCGCCCATGGTCATGGCGCCGATCACCTGGCTGCGTGCGGATTTCGGATTGAGGATGCGGCCGGCGGCGCAGACCGCCAGCATGCGCCGGATCCGCACCTCGGCGGTCGCGGCATCGACGCCGACCTCGACGAAATGCCCGCCGAAGGTTGAGAGCTGGTACTTCTTGTCGAGACCGCCGAACTCGATCGCGTCCTCGGCCACCAGCTCTCCGCCCTTGGCCGCCTCGGCGAGCGCGATGGAGCGATCGCCCGAGCGGACCTTGCCGTCGGCGAATTCGGCGGCGGCGGCGTTGAGGCCGAGCTTGCCTGTCACCGCGTCACGCAGCTTGATGCAGGCGGCGTAGACGCCGGCGGTGGAGGCGTTGGCGCCGAACTGCCCGCCCGAACCCGCCGAGACGGGAAAGTTCGAATCGGCAAGCCGCACCACCACCCGGTGCAGCGGGACGCCCATCATCTCCGCCGCGGTCTGCGCGATGATCGTGTAGCTGCCGGTGCCGATGTCGGTCATGTCGGTCTCGACCGTGACGATGCCCTTGCCATCCAGCCGAACGCGCGCCGCCGACTTGACGACCGGCGCGCCGCGATAGGCGGCGGCCATGCCGAGGCCGACCAGCCAGCGCCCGTCGCGCGCCTCGCCGGGCTGGGCCTTGCGCTTGGCCCAGCCGAAACGCTCGGCACCGATGCGCAGGCATTCGGTGAGCTGGCGCTGCGAGAACTTGCGCCCGGGCTGCTCGGGATCGACCTGCGTGTCGTTGCGGATGCGGAACTCGATGGGATCGAGGCCGAGCTTCCCGGCCATCTCGTCCATGGCGATCTCGAGCGCCATCATGCCCGGTGCCTCGCCGGGCGCGCGCATCGCATTGCCTTCGGGCAGGTCGAGTTCGGCCAGTCGCTGCCGCGTCAGGCGATTGGCGCCGGCATAGAGCAGCCGCGTCTGCATGATCGCGGTCTCCGGCTTGCCGCCGGGCAGATCGCCCGACCAGCTGTCATGGCCGATCGCCGTGAGGGTGCCGTCCTTGTTCGCGCCCAGCCGGATGCGTTGGATTGTGGCCGGCCGATGGGTCGTGTTGTTGAACATCAGCGGCCGCTGCAGCGCCACCTTGACCGGCCGCCGCGCCGCGCGTGCGCCCAGCGCCGCCAGCAGCGCATCGGCGCGCACCCACAGCTTCCCGCCGAACCCGCCGCCGACATAGGGCGACATGAGGTGGACCTTGTCCTTCGCGATGCCCAGCGTCTTGGCCACGTCGCCGACGCTCCAGGCGATCATCTGGTTGGAGGTCCAGAGCGAGAGCCGGTCGCCGTCCCACGCCGCGACGGTGGCGTGCGGTTCCATCATCGCGTGCGACTGGTCGGGCGTGGTGTAGGTGGCGTCGAGCTGTGCGGCTGCCGCGGCGAAGGCGGCGTCGAAATCGCCGACGCGGCTGTCGGCCGGCTCGTCGTCCTTGCCGGACGGCTTGGCGGAGTCGCGCGCCGCGGCGAGATCGTAGGCTCCCTTGGCCGGCGCATACTCGATCTTCACAAGGGCGGCCGCGTCGCGTGCCTGTTCGAAGCTCTCGGCGACCACCAGGGCGACGGCCTGGTGGTAGTGCTCGATCTCGGGCCCGCCCAGCAGCTTCGCGGTATTGTACTCGCCCTTGCCGAGCTTGCCGGCGGTCTCGGCCGTCACGATGGCCAGCACACCCGGTGCCGCCTTCGCCGCTGTGAGGTCCATGGCGGCGATGCGGCCCTTGGCGATGGCCGCCCCCACGACATGGCCGTAGGCCGCATCGGGCGCCGCGTCGTGACGCTCGTAGGCATAGTGCGCGGTGCCGGTGGTCTTGTATCGACCGTCGATGCGATCGACCGGCTGGCCGACGATCGTGAGGCGGTCGATGGGATTGGTGGTCGCGGGCGTGTCGAACTTCATGGCTCAGCCCCTCGCATCGGCCAGCACGGACGCGAGCGCGCGCTCGGCCAGCGGCAGTTTGAATTCATTGTGTTCGGTGGGTTTGGCGTCCGCGAACAGCTTGCCCGCGACCGCCTTGGCGCCGCGCGGCATCTCCGCGTCGGCGGCGTCGAGGCGCCACGGCATGTGCGCCACGCCACCCAGCGCGACGCGTCCGCTGCCGTCGGGCTGGACAATCGCCGCGACCGACACCAGCGCGAAGGCATAGGAGGCGCGGTCGCGCACCTTGCGGTACTGCTGCGCGCCGCCGACCGGCCTGGGCAGCGTCACGGCGGTGATCAGTTCGCCGGACTCCAGCACGGTCTCGACGTTCGGCGTGTCGCCGGGCAGGCGATGCAGCTCCGCGATCGGGATCGTGCGGGTGGCGCCCTGCGGGTTCACCGTTTCAACGCTGGCGTCGAGCACGCGCATCGCCACCGCCATGTCGCTGGGATGGGTGGCGATGCAGGCCTCGCTGGCGCCGACCACGGCATGCTGGCGGTTGATGCCGCCGATCGCCGAGCAGCCGCTGCCGGGCCGGCGTTTGTTGCACGCCATGTTGGTGTCGTAGAAGTAAGGACAGCGCGTGCGCTGGAGCAGGTTGCCCGCCGTCGTCGCACGATTGCGTAACTGGCCCGACGCGCCAGCCAGCAGCGCGCGCGACAGGACGGCGTAGTCGCGCCGCACCCGCGCATCGGCCGCCAGATCGGTGTTGCGCACCAGCGCTCCGATGCGCAGGCCGCCATCTTGCGTCGGCTCGATCGTGTCGAGCTTCAGCCCGTTCACGTCGATCAGATGCGCCGGCGCCTCGATCTGCAGCTTCATCAGGTCGAGCAGGTTGGTACCTCCGGCGATGAACTTCGCTTCCGGCCGGCGCGCCGCCGCTGCCGCGGCCTCGGTGGGGGAGGTCGCGCGCTCGTAGGTGAAGGGCTTCATGCCTTGCTCCCGGCGACTTCGGTGATCGCGTCGACGATGTTGGAATAGGCGCCGCAGCGGCAGATGTTGCCGCTCATGCGCTCGCGCAACTCCGCGCCGGTGAGCCGTGGCCTGGCATTGAGGTCGGCGGTGACGTGGCTCGGCATGCCGGCCTCGATTTCTTCCAGGACGGCGACGGCGGAGCAGATCTGGCCCGGCGTGCAGTAGCCGCACTGGTAGCCGTCGTGCTTCACGAAGGCGGCCTGCATCGGATGCAGATTCTCCGGCTGGCCGAGCCCCTCGACGGTGGTGATCTTGGCACCGGGATGCATGACGGCCAGCGTCAGGCAGGAGTTGATGCGGCGGCCGTCCAGCAGCACCGTGCAGGCGCCGCACTGTCCATGGTCGCAGCCCTTCTTCGTTCCGGTGAGGCGCAGCCGCTCGCGCAGCGCGTCGAGAAGGGTGGTGCGAGGGTCGAGCTCTAGGGCGTGGGGCTGGCCATTCACGGTGAAGGAGACCTTGAACGCCGCGACCTTCGCGCCTCTGGTCGGCGTATCGGCGGGCGATTGCGCCCGAGCGCCCGGGACCGTGCCGATCGCTGCCGTGGTCGCAGCCGCGGCAATCACGCTGCGGCGGCGCAACTCCTGTTGCGGGGGGCTTGCCATGGCTGGCTCTCCTCTTGAATGGGCGCCGGCGATGGGTGGCGCTGCGTCGGCCAAACGCACGGCGCGAGGCGATCGTTGCCCGCTATTCGTGCCGCTTCGGCACGTGCCATGTGCAGCGTGCTACCTGCAGGGAGCGCGCTTCGGCGTTTGACATGGCGCAAGGCGGCGCCGCTGCGGGAATGCCACGGTTCGTGCGGTGCCATCCCGGAGGGACCCCGACATGCGAGCCAGCGAGATCATGACGACCAACATCGTCAGCGTGAACGTCAAGGACACGGTGTTCGACGCCGCCGAGATGCTTCTCGGGGCGCGGGTCAGTGCCGCACCAGTGGTCGACGAAGAGGGGCATGTGCTCGGCATCGTGAGCGAAGCCGATCTCATTCATCGCGCTGAAATCGCGACCGGCCCGCGCAAATCCTGGCTGGCGCGTCTTCTTGAGACGAATGCCGGTGCCGCCCGCGAGTTCGTGGCGACGCATGCGCGCAATGTCGCCGACGTGATGACGCGTAACGTCGTCACCGCCTCCGTCGATGCGACTCTGGGCGAACTCGTGGCATTGATCGAGAAGCACAAGGTGAAGCGCATCCCGGTGGTGCGCGACGGCGTGCTGGTGGGTATCGTCAGCAGGGCCAACCTGCTCGAGGCGCTGCTTTCCCGCGAACCCGATGGCACCGCGGCTGGCGCCGCGCCCGACGACAAGATGCTGCGCGAGGCGGTGTCCAAGGCCCTGGAGGGGCAGCCCTGGGCGTCCCGCTGGCCAACAACTGTCGTGGTCAGCGACGGTGTGGTCCATCTCTGGGGCTTCGTCGAGGGCGACGCGGTGCGCCAGGCCTATCGGGTTGCCGCCGAGAACGTTCCCGGCGTGCGCCGCGTGAAAATCCATCTGCGGACGATGCCGGCCAGTGTGGGCATGGGCACCTGAGGCGCCGAGCCGCCGGAGGATCTACATCGAGCCCATCGAGCTGAGGTCGGCGATGGCGCCGGCAATCAGCCGGGTGCCGATGGCCATCAGCAGGATGTCGTTGGCGACGCGAACATATTGGTAGCCTGCGGGAGCGGGAGCCAGTTGGCCGACCAGGGTGCCGGGCAGCGGATAGAAAACCACGCTGGTCGGCAACGGCTGGCCGATGGCCCACAGCTTCTTCGCCTGACCCGGAGGCAGGCAGCCATTGTTCTTCTTTGCGAGCCCCGGCGGGCAGTTGCCTGCGGCGTACAGCGGTTGGTAGTAGCCGTATATCGCGCTTCGGTCGCGATCGGTCACGACGACGGCAGGAGCGGCGGCCTGACCGGGCCCGTTGGCTTGCCCCTTGTCCTGACCCTGCCCGCGGCCCTGACCTGGGCCTTCTCCGCCCGGAGACTTCGGGCCACCTTTGTCGGCCTTGTCAGCCTTGTCGCCTTTGTCGGCACCGCGGCCCTGACCGGAATTCTGAGCCGCTGCGGGCAGCGCGAGCGAAGCGGCGCACAGAAGGGCCACCGCAAGGTTGATCGTCTTCATGGCACGCGCCTTTCCGTAAGCCGACATATAGGAGCGCGTCTTCGCTATCGCTGTGACGGTCCTACTGGTCGGCAGCGAACCAACGCCGACCTTGGAGGATTGTTCCGGCTGAGAATGGTTTGCATTGTACGTCAAGCCGCGAAACCTTCCCGCGACGAAGCCGTTTGATCTGCATCACATCCGGTCATTCGGCGCAGGGCTACGGTACTGCCCACGGAAGGAACCACCATGCAGGCCTTGCAACAGATCGTGCGAACAGCGTGGGCGCCGTTGGCGCTGGTCATGGCGGTTGCCGGACCGGTTTTTGCAGAAGGCGCTGGTTGGACCGCAGAGCGTGATGTCCAGGCGCCGAGCTACGCCTATGTCGAACCGCGCAGGAGCGATCTCAACATCGATACGGTGGTGCTGGCCTGCGAGCCGGCCGACGATCGCCGCGTCCTGCAGCTCCAGCTCTATCTTGTGAACGATGGTCCTCTGATCCCCGCCAACGCGACGGCGAGCCGCCTGAAGACTGACCCGCGCGCGGAAATCTCGATCGACGGCAAAGTCTTTCCGGTCGAACTCCTGTTCGCGGGCGACCACGTCGTGCTGGCCGACGAATCGGACAAGATGTATCCGCGCCTGTCCGAGCGACTCCTGGATGCCCTCGAAGAGGGCCGTCTGATGAGCCTGCGGTTCGATCTCGTCGCCGAGCCAGCCGGTCAGCCGGCCGCCTTGGATGGCGAGGCCGTCGTCGAACTGCGGGACGCGGGCAGTGGCAGTACCATTGCCGCCGTTCGGCGCTGCGGCGCGGAGACAGACCTGCAGAGCGCCGCGCTGGGCGCAATGCAGCACTAAGCCTGCGACGCCTCATGCTCCGGGAGCTTGAGGCGGGTCGACGTTCAGCGAAAGACGAGCACCGGTATGGTGCTGTGGGTAAGTACCTTCGCGGTCTCGCTGCCCAGGATCAATGCGGCCGCGCCGCGGCGGCCATGCGAGGCCATGGCAATCAGATCGCAGCCCTTTTCCGTTGCGGTATCGATGATGGCTTTCCACGGCTGGGCTTGAGTAACTTGCACGAGTGCATGCGGCACGCCGAGAGCCTTGGCCTCACGCTCGGCGTCCGCGAGATACCGGTCGCCGGCCTGCCTCGCATGGACCTCGTACTCGGATTTCGTTTCGGAAAGCTGCGCGCTGTCCATCGAGATGATCTGGAACGGCTCCATCACTGTAAGGACCGTAACCCTTGCCCGGGCATCACGCGCGAAAGCCATAGCGTTCCGAATGGCAGTCATGGAGAGCGTCGAGCCGTCCGTGGGAACAAGAATGTGTCGATACATTTCCTGGATCCTCCCTCCTGCAATCCAGAAAACGTAATGCCCCCCGGCTGCCCGCTCGTTGATCTGAGTCAAGTCCAACCGCCTGTGGGGCAGGACAAGGCGGTCGCATGCCGCTAGATGATCTGGAACAAGATGGCTTGGATGCCACTGCCGGGAGAAAACGATGCCCATTCACATGGACATAATGCGGATTGACCGGCTGGTGGTCTTCATCGCGCGCGGTCACGTCACGGCGGAAGAGATCGCCGAGAGCATCCGGGCGCTCGTGGAAGCCAATGTCCCGGGATTCGCCAAGATCGTCGATGTCGCGGGATCGGCGTCCGATCTCACACGCGAGCAGGTCGAACGCATCGCGGCGCTGCTGCGCGGCGGGCCCGACGGGGCGCCGCGGGGGCCGGTCGCCTTCGTGGTCAATCCGCAGCGCAAGGGATTTGCCGAGGCCTTCGCGGAGGTGACGCAGGGCGAGCGGCCGGTCGAACTCTTCAGCAGCCTGCACGCCGCGCGCCGCTGGCTCAAAGAGGCGGCGGCCGGTGTGCCCACCGCACCCGCCCCGCTCCATCAGGGCGTGCGCATTCGTGACTGACGCGGGTCAGTGCTTGATGATGCTGATGCGGCCATCGGCTTCGATGTAAGCAGCCTTTATCTCCCCGCAGTCCTCGCAGCCATTTTCCCTGATCTGCGCCATCAGCTCCTCCTCGGTCACGAACTCCCGGCGCATGTTCTGCCGGAGCAGGTGGCCGTTTTCGATCAGCTTCAGCTTGGGCTCGCGGGTGAGGCGTTCGAAGGCGGGGAACCGGTATTGCAGCCACTCGATGGTGTAGCTGCAGGACAGGATCACCAGAATGACGATGGCGCTGTCGACGATGGAGCGAGAGTCGGGCAGGAACCCCTGGCCGGCCACTTCCGACACCAGCACGATCACGAGTACGTCCATCGTGCCGATGCCCCCCACGTTGCGCCGGAGCACCAACCGCAGCAGCACGAACACGATGACGTACATCAGCACGCCCCTGACCAGCAGCTCGGCCACGCCAAGTTCGGGCATGAAGATCGACCGCCAGTCGATCGAGGACAGCCAGGGCATCGCGCGCTCCTCCGTTTCAGCCGGCGTTCCAGCGGGCCGCTAAACGCTTTGGACACGCCGACGTTGCCCATGCCCTGCGCCGGGCCCGCGCTTTTGTCCCGACACGGACGAGGGCTCGCGTGTTCGTCGCGCGCCCGCAGCGTCGCGCAGGATGCGGCGTTGCGGCACCATGCTCGGGAACGAAACACAGGCACGCGTCAGCGGCGCGGGAGAAGATGCCGAGGACCTGCGGGCGCTGGCCGCGCGCATCGAGGCGCCGCCGCTTGCCATCGATGATGATGCCGACGAGGCGCAGCTCGAGGCGGCGGCGCTCGAGCTTCGCCGGCACTGTCTCGCGCGCGCCCATCGCCAGGCCGATCCCCGGCTGAAGAGCCCGTGCGCGGGGACCGTCGCCCAGCTGCCCTCGGGCAGCCGCGTGTCGCTGGGCTACGAACGTGATCTCGACGTTTCCGCGCTGGAGCGGCGGGGCGGCGAGGACTTCCCCACGCCGCCCGGCTGGCGCTCGGTGCGCGTGCTCTGCCGCAGCGGACAGGCGGCGCTGGCCTGCCTGCTCCATCTCGTCCTGTCGACGGCGCGGGACGGCACAATGAGCCTCCGGCACGCGGGACGCTACTTCGAAACCAAGGCGCTGCTCGACCTGTGGCCGCCTGGCCTGCTGCCGCGCGTGCCGGCGGGAGCCCGTGACGTCGATCTGCTGATCGGCGAGCCCGCCGCGTGCAGCGGCCGCTTCGAGGTCGCCCAGCCCAAAGCGCTGCCGCGGGTGGGCCACGCGCTGCTGCTCGACACGACGCTGAGCGGACCGTCGGTCGATCTCGCGCCATGGTTCGCGCGCCACGACGGCGCGATCGCGGCCGTGTTCCGCTCGGGCCTGAAGCTCGACCAGGCGGGCCTGGAACTAGCCAATGTCGGCGTCGTCCAGCTCATGGTGCGCGAGGGCTCGGGGCTCGATCTGGAGGCGCTGGCCGAGAAGCTGCGCCACATCCGCGGCCTTACCGCCACGGGCCTGACGCTCGACGAGTTGGGCGCGCTCTCTGCGCCGTGGTTTCTCGACCGCGACTACTTCCGCCGCTACACCGCGCGCCTGTTCGCCCACAACGCGGCGCTGGCGCGGGCGATCGGCCGCGATTCGCCGGTCTTCGAGCCGCACTGCCATCCCTGCCTCGTTTCCGAGACCGCGCCGCCGGCGGCCTTCTGCGCGATCCGGTTGCGGGACGGCGACCTGTCCGACCATCGCCGCCTGCTCGCGTGCGTCGAGCGCGAAGTCGGGCGGCGCGGGATCGTGGCGACCAAGGGTGGCTCGTTCGGCTTTCGCGGCATTCGCTACGAACTGGTCGAGCCAAAGCCCGAGGACGGGGTGCCGTTCCTGCGCGTGGCGCTGGGCTTTCGCGGCGGCGCCGGCACGGCGGCGATGATCGACCTGTTCGCCGAACTGGCGCGCGGCAACTTTACCGCGGGCCGCAACGTTCATAGCCTCGCATCAGCGAGGTGAAGCATGAGCAGTCTGGATGACGCGGTCAGGGTGGCGGCCGCCCTGCGCGAACAGAAGAAGTATCCGGAGGCGATCGACCTGCTCCAGAAGGCGCTGGCCGCCGCCGCGCCCGACGACTTCCACCGCCTCGCTGCGAACCGCGAGGGCGTTCGCGCCGCCGAGGAAGCTGGCCTTCCCGCCGTCGCCAAACGCTTCGCCGACGCCATCGCGATCCGCGACGAAGAGGGCGAGGACGAGGAGGCCTAGAGTCTCCTGCCTAGCCGCGTGACGGCCCGGCGCGCGTCACGAGATGACGGGCGAGCTTGTCCAGCGTCTGGCCGCCATAGGCCACGGCGCCGAAGCCGATGGCGGTGGCACGCCGCTCCTTCGAGGGATGCATCTGGCGCAGCGTCAGCACCGTCTTGCCGTCGCTCTGCTGGTCGAAGGTGACGAGCATGCGGAACCTGTCTGGATCGGCGTCCCGGTCCGAACCGTGCTCGACCTCGATGAAAGACGGCGCCTCCAGGCGCAGGAAGACCATGCGGTTGCCGTAGCGTGTGCCGTCGGGTGCCACCATATCGAAGCGCCAGGCGCCGCCCGGCCGGAGGTCGATCGCGTGGGTCTCGATGACGAAACCCTCGGGCCCGAACCAGGTCTGGATCTGCTCCGGGTCGGTCCAGGCGGCATAGACCAGTTCGCGTGGCGCATCGATCAGGCGCGTGAGCACGATCTCGCGGTCGAGAGGCCAGTCGCGCCACGGTGAGGCGGCCTGCGGGGAGGAGTCGCTCATGGTCTCAGTTCCTCTTCATCTTCATGCGGTGGATATGGGCCTGCAGCCGGTCGAGGCGCTTCTCCCATTCCGTCACGTGCCGGTGGATCCACGACTCCGCCGCCTGCAGCGCCTGCGGCTCGATCCGGCAGGTCCGCACCCGCCCGGTCTTCTCGGAACTGACCAGCCCGCTCTGCTCGAGCACGCGCACGTGCTTCAGCAGCGAGGGCAGGGCCATGTCGAACGGCTCCGAAAGCTCGCTCACGGATTTCGGCCCCTCGCACAGCCGGCTGACAATCGCCCGCCGGGTCGGATCGGCGAGTGCGGCAAAGGCGCTGTCGAGGTCGGATGAATACTTAGCCATATGAGAAAGTATTAACCGAAGCACGACGCCGGTCAATATTTGTTTCACAAATGGCTAACTATTACGTGCCGTCGCGCGACGCTGCCGCGCTAGGCCCGTGCCGGCAGCGCGCCCTTCGAGGCGCGGATCTGGGCGACGGCCTGATCCCAGGCTGCGATGCGCTCGGGGCCGGCGGGATGGGTGTCGAGCAGGCCGGTGTCGCGGCGGCCGGTGGCGCGCGCGAGCGTGACCAGCATGCCGCGCGCCTTGTCGAGATCGACGTTGGAGCGATAGAGGATCACCGCGGCGAGATAGTCGGCCTCGCGCTCCTGCTCCTTCGAGAAGGAGATGCGGCCGATCGAGCGGCCGACGGCGGCGCCGGTATCCGCCGCGGAGCGTGTCACCGTGCCGGCATAGGGGCTGCGGTAAGAGGCGGCGGCACCCACCGCGCCCATCAGCACGGCGCCGATCAGCGCGCCCGTCGCCTGGTTGCGCTGGTTGTTGGCGACGTGGTTCGCCGCCTGATGGCCGATCTCGTGCGCGAACACCAGGCAGACCTCTTCTTCGTTGGCGGCATACTCGACGACGCCGCGGTTGATGAAGATCAGGCCGTTGGGGCCGGCGCCGGCATTCATCGAGCGGTTCGCCGAGGCCCTGATGTTCCACTGGCACACGCCGACGTTCATCTCGGCGCACAACTGGTCGGCCGGCGGGCGGATGCGGGCGAGGGCGGAGCGCATCATGTCGCCGGCTTCCTCGTCGGACAGCACGCGGCGCGCCGGCGGCCCACCGGCACCCTGCACCTCGCTCTGCGCCAGGCTGAGATTGTTGTCGCTGATCTGGGGCAGCTGATGCACGGCCCCCGCACAGCCGCAGAGGGCACCGGCGCCGCCCAGCGCGAAGAAAGATCGCCGTTTCATTACTCCCCCGTGCTGCCCTTGGTTGCAGCGCCCCGGCGCACGCTACCCAGGGGTATACCGGCGAGTCAACGACCGCCCGCGCCGACCTCCTGTTTTGTATCAATCGTAACCGGGCGGCGCCGCGTGCGCCCCGGAAACGGCCGTCCGTGATATTCTGTCCACAGCGGTTGCGAGGGTTGCCGGTGACCAGGGACGACAGAAAGCTTGCCGAGCTTGAGAAGGGCCTCAATCAGTTGCGCGACGATCTCAACGATCTGTCGAAGGCGCTGAACGTCAATCCACGGAACACCAGCCTGGTCATCCGGCGCGTCAACCTGATGGGCCGCATCGTGGCCACGCAGTCCAGCGTCGAACAACTGCGGGGCACGCTGCGCCACGCCTGATCGCCACGCCCTATCGCCAAGCGATTTCGATTCGACACCTTGCCGCAGCGAAGGGCCCGTCGTCGCACTTCACAGCCGCGTTTCACGGGCTATAAGGTGCCGATGTCCGATATCGAAACCCTGCGTAAGTCGCTGGCCCATTCCACCGAAGGGCTCTCCTCCGAAGACAAGAAGAAGATGGCCGTTTCCGCCATCACCACGATCCTCGATGCGCTGGGACGCGGCGTCGGCCCGTTCGGCGAATGGGAACAGCGTTGCCTGGCCGCGTCGATCATCGCGCTGCGTGCGAGCAAGTACGACGATTCGCGCGCGCTGGCGCGGCGGGCGATCTGGCCTGAGGAAAACCGCCGCAATTCCGGCGTCGCGCGCCTGCTGCTGCGTCCGGGCATGCTGACGCTCGACGAACTTGCCCGCGAACTGAAGATTGCCCAGGCGATGCCGCCGCGGCGCTTGCAGGCCGCCGCCTAACAAACCCGATCCGACGTCCGGTGCACGCTCCTTCCTGGTCGGGGAGGAGGGCGTCGGCATTGGCGCGCCCGCGTCATCTCTATAGACGGGACGCGTCATGTCGATCGGCGATCCAGACCGCGCGGAGACGAAGACCGCGACAACGGCTGCCGTGCCGTCCGGCCGGTGGATGCTCGCGCGTTGGGCGATCGCCTCGTCGACGCTCGGCTTCCCGCAGGCGGCAGGTCCCGTCGCCTTCGCGCTGGTGGCCGTCGCCCTTACGGGCGACGCGAGCGGCGGCGCGGCGATGATCCTCGCCATGACGCTCGCGCAGGTGGCCGGCGCCATTCCCCTCACGCGGCTCGGCCGCGGCTTCGCGATGGCCACGTTCCTGCGGCTGCTCGTGGCCGTCCGCACCGTTGCGCTTCTTGCGATCGCCGCCGGCGCCGCCTCGGGAGTCTCGCTGGCATGGCTGATCGCGCTCGCCGCGGGCGCCGGCCTGGTGAACGGCGCGGCCTACGGCTACCTGCGCGCGGTGCTGAACCGGCTCGCGCCGGCCTCGGGCCTGTCGCGCGCGCTGGGAATCGCCGCGACGTTGAACGAGCTCACCTTCGTGGCCGCGCCCGTTGTCGCTTCGGGCCTCGGCTCGATCTCGCCGGTGTTCGGCATCGTGGCGATGGCGGCCCTGGGTGCGCTGCCGGCGCTGCTCGTGCCCAACCTCGGCCGGGCGGCCGCGGCATCGGGCGAGGGGGCGGGCGAGGCGCCACATCGCGAGGCGGGGTCGATCCTGCGACCCGCGATCCTGCTCTGGCTGTTGTGCGCGGCGGCGGGCGGCGCGACCGTGGCCGCCATCGAGATCGGCGCCGTCGCCCTCGCCTTGAACTTTGGATACGAGCCCGCGCTCGCGATCCTGTTCACCGTACCGCTGTGCATCGCCTCGGTGGCCGGCGGCCTGTGGGTCAGCGTGCGCAACCGGCACGCAACGCGCGGCGTCGTGGTGGCGCAACTCGTCGTCATGAGCGCGGGCGCGGCCCTCGCGGCCTCCTGCCTCTCCGTCGCCACCACGCTCGCGGGCGCGATTCTGATCGGCCTCGTACTGGCGCCGCTCGCGACCCATTATTCGCTGATCCTCGATTCGCTCGCACCGCCGCACCGGCGTCCCGAAGTCTTCGCCCTCCTGCGCACCGCCAATGCGAGCGGCGTCATCCTTGCCAGCGCGCTGCTGACGGCTGTGTCGCTTCCCGCCGCATTGCTCTCCATCGCGGCCGTAATGATGTTCGCGACCCTCGCGGTCGTTATCGCGTCGGCGAGGCGGCGGTGACCGATAGCCCGGGCAAGTACCTTGGCACTCTCTGATTGTTGCAAGGGACACTTCTCGCTAAGGTTGACACAACCAGCAGGCGCGTCAGATCGGTAGATGCGCCTCCCGGTCATGCGGCCACCCGAGAAAAATGAAGGAAACGCGCTGCAATGAGTACGTTGTTCCGATTCCTGAGTGAAACGGCTCTGAGCTTCCGGCTTAGCTACGGGCTCGAAACCTATTCTTACGAGGACAGCGACGGAAATCTCGTCTTCGACGAATCAGGGCCATTCGGCACGACTATCGAGCTCGATCCCGGCAACCATACGCAAACCTGGAACTGGCCGGGCCAGCAGGGATCCGACGGTTGGGTGGAGGATTATGATGACCTTCCGATCGCGGGTGATGGCATCTATCGGCTCGGCATCACCTACAGCGGCGCGGCCTTCGCGGAGGAGGGTGACGCGAGCGAATACAACATCGTTATCGTCCGGAACGCGGTATCCGGTGGTGCATTTGCCGGCCTCGACATGGGCAATGTCTTCTGGGGCTCGGCCTTCGCCGACAGCTTCACCGGCCTGGGCTGGCGTGACCAGTTGGCGGGCCTCGACGGCAACGACCTGCTCACGGCCGGAGGGGGCGACGACTATCTGGATGGCGGCAGCGGCGACGACCGACTGACGGGCGGTGCCGGCCTCGACGTCCTGTTCGGCGGAACGGGCATCGACAGGATGGCCGGCGGCCTGGGCAACGACACCTACTATGTCGACGACGCACAGGATCGCACCGTCGAGTTCGCCGGCGAAGGTATCGATCGCGTCTATTCTTCCATCCACATGGCGATGAGGGCCGACATCGAGGAATTGTGGCTCACCGGGACTGCTGACCTCTTCGGTACGGGCAATGCACTCGACAATGAGATCGTGGGCAATGCTGGCGACAACCTGCTTTCCGGCCGCGGCGGCGACGACACCATCCAGGGCGGCGATGGCCACGATACGCTCGATGGTGGGCAGGGCAACGACGAGCTGTACGGCGGAAGCGGCAACGACACTTTCCGCCTGTCCGCGGGCAACGACGAGTATTACGGCGGCGGCGGGATCGACACGATCAACTTCTCCGCGACGTCGGGCGCCACGGTCTTCATGAGCGTTTTCGGCGCTGTGAACGGCGGCGCTGCGGCCGGCACCTACATGTCCGGCATCGAGATCTATATCGGCTCGAAGACCGGCGCTGACTGGGTGGAGGGCGGCGGTTTCGACGACAACACGTTCACGGGCTATGGCGGCGACGACACACTGATCGGCCGCGGAGGCGAAGACGTCCTGAAGGGCGGCGACGGCAACGACCGCCTGTCCGGTGGAGCGGAAGCCGACATCCTGCGCGGCGACGCCGGCGCGGACACGTTCGTGTTCGACGTGGCGCTCTCGCACGCCGATCCGGCTTTTGCGGCCGGCCGCGACCGCATCGTCGATTTCGCGAGCGGCGTCGACAGGATCGAGATCGATGCCTCAGTGTTTGGCGGTGGACTGGTCGCCGGCGGTGCCGTCGATCTGGTGGCCAACGGCAATCCGAGTTCGGCCGGCCACCCGGGCGGCACGTTCCTCTACGATACCGACAGCGGGATGCTGAGCTTCGATGCCGACGGTGGCGGTGCCGGTGCTGCCATCACCTTCGCCTGGCTCCAGTTTGGACCGACGCTCGTGGCGGGCGACTTCGTCCTCGTGGCCTGACGGGGGCCCGCGCACACCCGCTCTACGGAAGGGAATGCGACCGGTTCGTGGTCCTCGCGCCGTCGCGGCTGCTATTCTCGTCCCCACGACAATGGGTGTGGGGACGGAATGGACTTCAAGGAACTGGTGCACAGCCGGCGCAGCACGCGCGGCTTCGCGGACAAGGCGATCCCGAAGGCGGTGATCCAGGAGATCATCGAGGACGCCAAGCGTGCGCCATCGTCGATGAACAGCCAGCCCTGGCACGTCCATGTGCTGACCGGCGCGCCGCTCGACGAGGTGCGCCGCCGCAACATGGAGGAGATGGCGGCGGGCAAGCCCTCGAAGCGGGACATCTTCACCCACGGCCCTTACGAGGGCGCCCATCGCCAGCGCCAGGTCGACATCGCCAAGCAGCTGTTCGCCGCCATGGGCATCGCGCGCGACGACAAGGCGATGCGCCAGGACTGGGTGATGCGCGGCTTCCGCCAGTTCGACGCGCCGGTCTCGCTGGTGCTGACCTACGACCGCGTGCTCGATCCCGGCGCCACCTGCCACTTCGACCTGGGCGCGCTGTGCTATGGAATCGTGCTGGCGGCGTGGTACCGAGGCATCGGCGCGGTGGTGAACGGCCAGGGCATCGCCCGCTCCGACATCGTGCGCGAGGTCGCGAACATCCCCGACGACGAGGCGATCATGACCTGCGTGGCACTCGGCTATCCCGACGAGTCCTTCGCGGCCAATGCCGTCCGTTCCGAGCGCACCCCGACGGAGGAGTTCGTGAGGTACGTCGGCTTCGACTGAGACGGTCGGGTCCCGGCCGGGCAGCCAATCGGCCCGGTCGTTGCAAGGCGGGCGTGGCAGGAGAAGGGGGACCCGGTCATGCTCACGACGGATACGGCTGTAATGCTCGCCCGCTATGGCGACTGGGCGGACGGGATCCTGTTCAAGGCCATGCGGGATCTTCCTGGCGACGCCGTCTATCGGTCGCGCCAGACCCTGTTCGGGTCGATGATCGGCACGCTCAACCATAACTACCAGGTCGACCTGATCTGGCGCGCCCATCTGCTGGGGGAGAAGCACGGCTTCTCGACGCGGCGCGACCTGCTGCACCCCGACCTTGACGCGCTGGTCGAGGAGCAGACCGCCATCAACGGGTGGTACATCGATTGGGCGAAGGCGCAGACGCCCGAAAGCCTCGGCGAGCGCCTGAAGTTCAACTTCGTGTCGGGCAAGGGCGGAGAGATGACGCGCGGCGGGATGTTCCTGCACGTCGTCAACCACAAGACCTACCATCGCCGCTGGGTCGCCGAGATGTTCTTCGATTCAGGCGTAAACCCGCCGGAGACCGACCTCTGCGTCTTCCTCTGTGAAGGCTGAGGACTTCACCGCGGCACCGCGTCCTGCCAGGGGTCGGCAAAGCGCGGATCTTCGACGAACCGGCGGTCGGTGAGCGCGCGCAGGAACGCGATCACGTCCTGGGTCTCCTGCGCCGACAGCTTGAAGCCCGGCAGGAACTCGCTGGTGAGCGGGCCGCGGCGCCGGCCGCCGGCCGCGTAGTGAGCGATCGCCTCCTCGAGCGTGGCGATGCTGCCGTCATGCATGTAGGGCGCGGTGAGTTCTACGTTGCGCAGGCTGGGCGTGCGGAAGCGGCCCATGTCTTCCGGCCGGCCGGTATGTTCGAGGAGACCGGTGTTATCCGGCGGATAGGCGCCCTTGCCGTCACGGTCATGGAGGCCGGTATTGTGGAAGGCATATTCGGCGAACGGCTTGCGGCTGTGCACGAGGTTGTCGGTGAGGTGCACGCCGCCATGGCAGTGGAAGCACTCCAGCCGTTCGCTGAAGAACAGCGCCTCGCCGCGCCTGGCGGCCGGCGAGATTGCGTCGGCCTGACCGCCGTATCGATAGCGATCGTAGGGCGAATCGGCGGAGATCAGCGTACGCTGGAAGGCGGCCAGCGCCTTGGTGATGCTCCCGAGGTCGATCCTGCCGCCGGTTTCGGGAAAGGCGGCGCGGAAGCGCGGCGGATAGGCCGGATCCGCGGCCAGTCGGGCGAACAGTTCGGTCTCGCGACCGACCATTCCCATCTCGACCGGCGACTCGCCGAACATCGGGATCAGGGCCTGGTGTTCGAGGCGCGTCAGCAGCGGATTCGCCCATGTCAGGACGGGCAGGTAGGCAACGTTGGCGAGCGACATCGAATTGCGCGGGTGGGCCTCGCCTGTGACGCCCGTCGGCGTACCGCGCCCGTCCGAGAAGGCGCGCGCCTGCTCGTGACAGCTTGCACAGGACATCGATCCGTCGACCGACAGGCGCTTGTCGTAGAAGAGGTGTCGGCCAAGATCGACCTTGGCCTCCGACATCGGATTGTCGGCCGGCACGACGGGCGGCGGCAGCCAGGCCGGTAGCCGCCAGGTCCAGGCGGCGTCCGGAGCGGCCAATGCCGCCGTCGCCGCCACGCCGAGGACGGCCGCTAGGATGATTGCAGCCGCCCGCCGCATTATTACCGCTTCACCCGGAAGAACTTCTGCTGCGCCGGCTGGCCCGCGAAGACGAGGCCGAAGTTGCGCAGCAGCGGATTGCAGTCGCCGTCGGTCGGCGTCGACATGCAGCCGGCAGGGCTCTCGGCCTGGTTGCTGTCGACGTTGACTCCTTCCAGCAGCGACTTGAGGTCGGCCAGCACCACGTCCTTGTCGGGATCGAACGAGCTGAACTCGATCGTCGGGCGGTTCGGGTTGCCGCAGTTGGCCGGCGCCTTGTTCGGGCCCTCGGCGGCGCACATCGTGCTGCCGAGATGGATGGCGAAGCCGAGGCGGCTGCTGGCCGCACGATCGCCGAAGCGCGGAACGTCGCCGGGCTTGATGTCCTGCGGGCGGCCGCTGGTCGACAGGTCGACGCGCAGGAACTTGTAGCCGGCCTGCCAGTTCCAGAAGAGCGAGGTCAGGTTGAGCGGCGAGGGCGCGATCGTGGCGTCTGCGTGGTTAAGCTCGAACGGCACGCCCAACGTGAAGCGCAGGCCGCGATAGGTGCCCGCCGGCACCGTGCCCGCGATGACGTCGCGCGTTTCCTGCGTGCCCGTGAGACAGGGGCCCGTGCGGTTCTCGAAGTCGAGCAGCGCCACGTCGCGATGCTGCCAGCGTTCATCCTGGTCGAGTTTCAGCGGCACGGCCTTGCCCGTCGCGTCGATCAGCTCGACGCCCGAGACATAGAAGCGGAAATCCGACGGCGTGACCTTCGAGGCGGTCGCCCCGATCCCCTCGTAGCTGTTGCCGCAGGCGAACGGCTGGTCGCCGACCACGGCGGCGAAGCGGATCGACACCTTGCGATCCTGCTGCGCCGAGGCGGCCTGCGTGAGGAGCGCCGTTGCGGCAAATGCCGCCAGCGCGATGACTGACCTGTTCATTCCTGTTCTCCCTTGGTTAGATTCTCTGCGTGCTGCGTCTCGCTGAGATCGACCAGCAGGACGAGGAGCATCGCGCCGAAGCCCAGGATTGTGATCGGCGTCGCGAACTCGACGGTTGCGAGGTTGGCGGCAATCACCCCCAGCGCGGCGAGGTTGCCGAGGCCCAGCGGCGTGAACAGCCGGGCGCCGATGGCCGAGGCGGCGCGGCCGAACAGATCGGCCGCAACCATCAGGGCAAAGCGCAGCATCAGCCCTGGAACGCGCAGCGCCTGCGCCAGCGGCGAGAGCAGCGCGCCCAGCCCGTCGAAGAAGCGTTGCGCGACGGCGATGGCCGGCGCCGATAGCTGACTCCAGAGAAAGCGCGGTATTCCGTTGGGGCGTGTGAACCATCCGGCCGTCGCCCGCGCCGCGAACGGCAGGACCGCCAGCACGACACCGACGACGACGCCTGCCTTGATGCCACGCGTGCCGTCGGCGAGCCCGCCGATCGCGGCGCAAAGCGTGACGTTCGCGGCGGCGGCGATGCCGAAGGCACCGCCGGACCGGTCGAAGAACCTTCTCATGGCATCCCCCTCAATGCTTCGAGGAGGCCGCGCCGACGGCCTCGATCTTGAGTTCGACGTCGATGCTGCCGGCCTTCTCGAAGACCAGGGTGACGGGCACCTTGCCGCCCTGAGCGAGCGGCGCCTTCAGTTCCATGAACATGATGTGGTAGCCGCCGGGCTTCAGCGTCACCGTCTTGCCGGGAGGGATCTCGATGCCTCCCTCGACCTCGCGCATCCGCATGACCGTGCCGTCCATCTTCATCTCGTGGACCTCGACCTTCAGCGAGACCGAGCTGCGGGCGGCGATCAGCCGGTCGGGCGTGGTGCCCTTGTTCGTGATGGTGAGAAAGCCGCCGCCCGACTTCGCGGTTGGCGCGGTCGCGCGCGTCCACGGATGTTCGATCTCTAGCGCACCGATCTTGTAGTCGTGCGCGGCGGCGGGCAGGGCGAACAGGAATGCCGGCAGGACGGCGAGCAAGAGTCTGCGATGGGTCATCTCGATTTCCCTTCTGTCACGAGGTGATGGAGCGCCGGCGGGCGAACAGCTTCTCAAGGCCGGCCAGCAGCAGGACGGAGGCGCCGAAGATCGGCATGAGCACGCACATGGCGGTCGCGGCGACGATCATGCCGCGCGGCCAGCGCAGGTCGACCTTGCGCGGGATGCCGAGGCTGCGGGCGGGACGGCGCAGCCACCACGAGGCGACGCCGCTGATGGTGAGCCACACCAGCGACAGCGCGAAGGCGGTGTTGAGCCAGAGATTCCAGGCGCCGAAGTCGCCCTGGTGGACGTGGATGCCGAAGCCGACCATGCGTGGAATGAGCGGCTGGTCCGAGCGCAGCGAATCGCGAGTCACTTGCCCGGTCTTGGGATCGGCCAGCAGGACGCGATCGGCGGACGGTGGGCCGTCGCGGTTGCCGAGATAGAGCGGTGCGCCCGGCCACGGCGCAAGGCGCACGCTGAGACTTTGGGTGAAGCCGCGGCGGCGCGCCTCGGCCACGATCTCGTCGATCGGCCCCATGATCGAGGCCATCTGTGCGGCTGGCGCGCCGCCGGGGGAGAAGCCCGCCGTGCTCTTCTGGCCGAGGGCCGACTGCACGCGCGACAGCACCTCGCCGCCCCAGAACGAAGTCCAGGGCAGCGCGCTCACCAGGAAGAACAGGAAGATCGCGGAGAAGAGCACCGCGACCGTGGCGTGGAGGTCCCGCATCATGATGCGCGCGCCGCGGTCGAAGCGCGGCCACAGCGAGGCGAGGAAACCGCGATGGCGCGGCCACCAGAGATAGAGACCGGACACGATCATGAAGATTGCCCAGCCGTCCGCCAGTTCGAGCAGCCAGCTTCCCGGCTTGCCGAGCGGCCAGCCACCGTGCAGCGCGCGCGACAGGCCGGGCAGCCATTCGATGCTGGAAAGCGAGCCGAGCACGCGCGCGTCTCGCGGATCGACGAAGATCGGGTAGGGGAGCCCCTGCTCGTCGAGCAGGATCACCGTCGTGCTGCGGCCGGGATCGTTCGGCAGGATGATCTCCTGCACCGGCGGCCCGCGATCGGGCGCCGCGTGCTGCGCATGGCCGCCGGCACCGTGACCGTGACCGCCGGACCGCTGCGCGGTGTAGGTCTTCGGTGCCGCTGCCAGCGCCGCGGCAAGCTGCGCGCTGGGCGCCGTCGTCTCTGCCGTGGGCGTCACGAAGCGCAGTTCGGGGTGGCGGTTGTCGATCCACCATTCGGCCCAGAGGTAGAGTGTGCCGGTCGTGCTCTGCCACAGCACGAACGGGATCACGAGCAGCGCTGCAAGGAAATGCCAGCGCCACAGCGTGGCGTAGAGGCGGATCCGCGACGGCGGCGCGTCGGGCGCGGTTCCTTCGGTGGTGTGGGTCGTGGTCATCGCGTCGGCTCGCTGACGAACGCGATCTTGGAGAGGCCGCCCTTGGAGGCGTCGGCCAGGGTCTCCATCACGTAGCGGTAGGGCACGGTGGCGTCGGCGCGCAGATAGACCTCGGGCTGTGGCCGCTTGCGGCCGGCCTCCGCGAACTTCTCCAGCGCTTCGTCGCGGGTCAGCTGTGTGCCGCCCCAGTACAGGGCACCCTGCGCATCGATCGCGAACTCGATCTTCTCCGGCTTCTGCAAGTCGGCGTTGGCCGTCGCCTTGGGCAGGTCGAGTTTCACCACGTTGGTGAGCAGCGGCGCGGTCACGATGAAGATGACCAGCAGCACCAGCACCACGTCGATCAGCGGCACCATGTTGATCTCCGCCATCGGCGAAGACGAGGTCTTGCGTTCGAAACTCCCGAAAGCCATGTCCCGTCTCCCTCAGTTCACGGCCGCGAGCGGGACGCCCGGCTTGCGGCCGGCCTGCAGCGCGCGGCCCATCGACAGGAACGTCAGCAGCTCGAACGCGAAGGCGTCGAGCCTGGCCGTCAGCACGCGATTGGAGCGGGTCAGCCAGTTGTAGCCCATGACCGCCGGCAGGGCGACGGCCAGGCCGATGCCGGTCATGATCAGCGCCTCGCCGACCGGACCGGCCACCTTGTCGAGCATGCCCGAGCCCGACATGCCGATGGCGATCAGGGCGTGATAGATGCCCCACACCGTGCCGAACAGGCCGACGAACGGCGCGGTCGCGCCGATGGTGGCCAGCATGGTGAGGCCGTTCTCCAGCGACGTCGTCTCCTCGTCGAGCACCTTCTTGATGGTGCGCGTCAGGAACTCGGTCTCGCTGCCCGCCTCCTCGAGCTTGGCGGCGCCGAACTTCGCGTGATGCGCCTGGGCATGAAGCGAATGCGCCGTGAGATGCCCGAACGGCTCCTGCACACCATGGATGCTGAGCTCGTTCTGCACCTGCTCGAGCGACGTGGCGCTCCAGAAGAAGTTCAGGAACCGGCGGCTGCGCCCCTGGCGGATGAGCTGCCCGATCCCCTTGTAGATGATCAGGTACCACGAGATCGCCGACATCAACGCCAGCACGCCCAGCAGGACCTTCGCGACGATGTCGGCCTGCGCGAGGAAATGGCCGAAGCCCAAACTCGATGCGTCGCCCATGCGATACTCTCCTACTGCAACACGAACTTGATCGGCACGACCACCAGGACGGCCTGCGGCAGCCCGCCCGGTGCGTAGGGCCTGAACTGCGCGGCGCGCACGGCGGCGAGCGCGGATTGGTCGAGGGCCGGAAAGCCCGACGAACTCTGAAGCGAGACCTGGGCGGGGCGGCCGGTGACATCGACCAGCACGCGGACCATGGCCGTTCCCTGCTCGTTGGCCCGGCGCGAGGCGTTCGAATAAACCGGCTTCGGCGACACGAGCCAGCCGAGTTGCGATGCGTCGACCGTGCGCGGTCCGGCGGCCGCGGCAGGCGCTGCCTGCTGCGGAGTCGCATCGACCGGCGCGGCCGGGCGCGCGGGCTGCGGCGGCCTTCTCTGCACCGGCTTCGGTTCCGGCGGCTTCGGCTCGGGCTTTTTCTCGGGCGGCGGAATGTTCGGTGGCGGCGGCTCGTCCGGCGGCGGCAGGTCGATCTTGGCCAGCGGAAACTCCGGCGGCGGCAGGTCGGGCGGCGGCGGCTCGACGATCGTGGCCAGCTCGGGCGGCGGCGGT